>Ga0247782_1000025_pt1 | contig 222713 bp, 184 predicted proteins | sample UWRJL019104C5_FD_179928 | JGI IMG/M metagenome (GOLD analysis project Ga0247782, IMG submission 179928) | Plant litter microbial communities from Arlington Agricultural Research Station in Wisconsin, United States - UWRJ-L019-104C-5 | ecosystem: Environmental > Terrestrial > Plant litter >...
GGTGTGCAATACAGTGTCGCATCACCACCGAGACGCCCGCCGAAGGTGAGAAGTTGAATTGCTATCTTTTGTCATTACTGGCTTCTAATGTCACCCACCTCCCTCCTTAGGATTCCGCCCAGACACTGGAACGTTGGATGTTTGCAAGCTGCCAGCTGGCAACGGTGTTCGACTGGACCATAGCAGCTGTTTCCAAGGGGCACGAGTAAGCCCGTTTTATGACCCTCTGCTTGTAAAGTGCACTACTCGGGGTGGAAATCTAGTTGGTGCGCAAAAGAAGGCCCTGCGGGCGCTGAGGGAGCTCCAAATAAGAGGTGTACAGACTAATATAGCATTCTTACTCCGACTCCTGGAACACGAACACTTCCTTAGTTCAACTTGTTGGACGACTTTCATCGACGACACACCAGATCTTTTAGTCCCCGATGTCGGTAATGACAGGGCGCAGAAGCTTCTTTATTTCCTCGGAGACGCAGCGGTAAATGGCACCAGAATCGAGGGGCAAACGGTGAGTCGACATATTTGAGATTCGCTCCAGTCCAACTGCCTTCCCATCAGAGTTTCCACTGGGCTTGGCTAATAATGAAATGTTATTGCGGTAGAGGCCCCCAGAAACCCAAAATGACATTGCAATCGGCAGGCTGTTTGACGCGAAAACAAGGCTAGAAGTTGATACCAACGGACCTTGCTCTCAGGGATGGCGTAATGCCCTCCTACAGCATGGTCCCGAAGAATTCGCTAGGCTAGTTCGCACCCATGAAAGAACTCTCGTCACCGACACTACTTGGCGAGACGGCCAGCAGTCTCTCCTAGCAACCCGCGTGCGGACTCGGGACCTAGCAGCAATCGCGCCGTGCACCAGCCACGCCTACAGCGCTGCTTACAGCCTAGAATGCTGGGGAGGCGCAACATTTGATGTGGCAATGCGGTTCCTCTTCGAGGATCCCTGGGAACGGCTTGTAAGTGCCCTTGTCAGACTAGTTACGGAGTGTGCGATCATGAGCTGCAACTAAAGTCAACCTGTAGCGCCGACTGAGAAAACTAGTTCCGTATGTGAGAGCCTTCGCGTCGTCAGCTTCGTTGTGTCTGACGGAATGCAGGAACATACCTTTCCAGATGTTGCTAAGAAGTACAAATGGAGTGGCCTATTCTGCGTGCGTCATCCTGCTCTGAGTTTTGCCTCCTTCATTTACCGGGTACCAAGTAGCTAACGCCCATGGGACTGCTTCCAGCATCCCCGACAATGGTCTTTATCACTTCGTCAAGTTAGCTAAAGACGCTGGAGTCGACATATTTCGCGTTTTTGACTGCCTCAATAACCTAGAGAACCTCAAGGTTGGCATTGATGCCTCGAAAAGTGCGGGCGGGGTGGTCGAAGGGGCTATCATGTACACCGGAGACATGTTGAAGCCTGGAAAATACGACCTCAGTTACTACATGGGCATTGTCGATAAGCTGGTTGAATTTGGCAGTCATATCATCGCCATCAAGTCTATGTCGGGAGTGATGAAACCAGCTGCTGGTAGAGCGCTCGTGCAAGCTATACGAGCGAAATATCCGGATATACCCATACATATGCATACGCACGACACGAATGGCGCTGGCATTGCAACCATGGTTGCTTGTGTGGAAGCCGGGGCTGACATTGTCGACACCGCCACCGACAGCATCTCGGGTTCCACTTCGCAACCTGCAGCCAGTGCCATGCTTGCTGCCCTTGAAAATTCTGGTTTTGATACGGAGTTTGACCTTGGTCAGGTCGGGGTGGTCGACGCGTACTGGGCCCAGCTCCGATTGATGTATGCTGGATTTGACGCAGACCTTCGATCGCCGGATCCGACCGTGTATCAGCACGAGATCCCTGGAGGTCAATATTCGAATTTGATGTTCCAGGCTCGGCAGCTGGGACTTGGAGCCCAGTGGCAGGAGACTAGGAAAGCATACGCTGAGGCCAACAGACTCCTTGGTGATATCATCAAGGCCACTCCAACGTCAAAGGCTGTGGGGGACCTAGCTCAGTTCATGGTTGACCGAAAACTGTCGGCAGACCAGATCGAACGAGACGCTAGCTCTATCGACTTCCCAGCCTCGGTGCTTGATTACTTTGAAGGCTTGATGGGATATCCTTTCGATGGATTTCCCGAACCGCTACGTACTCATGCACTTCGGGGCCGACGTCCGAAATTGTCCCACCGCCCTGGGCTAACTCTTCAACCTGTCGATTTTGACGTAGTTCGTCGTACGATCCTAGCCCGCTTTCCTAATCAGCAGCCCACAGAATACGACATCGCAAGCTATATCATGTTCCCAGATGTGTATCTTGATTTCCGGACGGCCCGGGAAGAGTTTGGAGATCTTAGCGACCTGAAAACAACCACATTTCTAACCGCACCTGAGATCGGCCAGGAAGTCAGGTTGCAAATCGGGGAAGGGAAGGAACTTATTGCGAAGATGGTCGCCATAGGCCCCCCCGACAGAGACACTGGAAAAAGGGAAGTCCTTTTCCGGTTGAACGGTGAGCTGCGCTCAGTTCATGTGCAGGATAACCGAGGTAAGCTGCCAGCGGAAATGATTCGTGCGAACCTGCTCTGATGTTGCCTGATATATAGCTGTGCCGGAACAGAGCCTGCCTAAAGCAAACCCCGACCTACCCGGTGAGGTTGCAGCACCAATGTCGGGGAAGATTGCTCGGGTCGTAGCTCAGACGCAAAATACCGTCAAAGCTGGCGAGATGTTACTGTCCATATCGGCTATGAAAATGGTGCGTAAATCTCTCTTTATCTAATGCGCAAATCCCCCGTGCCTAGCGGATAGAAGAACTCGAAGGTCTAACAACCGTGTACAGGAAGTGAGCGTGAGCGCGACTATAGAAGGGACAATCCAGGCTGTTACTGTCAAGCCCGGTGATTCGGTGAAGAAGGGAGATATGCTCTTAAGAATAATCCCATCTTGATTATTTACGGCATTTTACCTATCTCAGAACTCCTTACGGAGCGAATTACGCCAGGGGAGAGGGAGTAACATTGATTTATATTCACGTTGAGAAAGTGATGGAGGTTTATTAGGTCGGGGTTCTTGCTTACTAAGACCTCAGCAGTCAGACTTGAATTGTATTCTGCCCACAACGTGCCTTCCAAGGTTCTTGCAGTGGGTAGACAAGGTCACCTGCCTGGCCGTGTAATGCCAGCTGTATGCCACGTGACTAATTGGTGCTGGAACCATAACAGCTGGGGCTTATTAGTTATGTACAACATACAGCATCCGCAATCTTGCCGACGACCGTTGAGACTTAACAAAAACAGAAAGACGCACATGGGCACTACGGCATAGAATCTGCCTATTAGATGTAGTGCAAACCGTATAGTGTATTCCGCAGTTTTCATGCCCGGCTACCCATATGAGCATCACCACCACCTTCTATGAATGACTACTGAAGCCTTTGTCTTCACTACGAGATAGAAACGCAAGAGTTTGAGCTACCAATAGCTTGGTAACTACCTAGTTACTCAGCAAACTATAGCAGACAAGCTAGGGCCAGAGTGCCGGCATTTGTTGTCTCCCCCAAGTAACTCAGTCGGAACAAAAGGATGTCTACTTGACTAGCGCTAACAGATACCCGTCATAGTTCTTCTCACTCACTGTCTGCATTACCACACAGTCCACTCTTTCATCTTTTCCAGCCTCTTCGATCACTTGCCTCGAGCCTTGGACCGGGGAAGTATCCAATTTCTCTTCATTGACGATGTTGCCCCTGCGTACGACATTGTCAACGTAGATTAGGGTACCTGGCAAGCTCATGCTGACGGCGTAATCAAAGTACGGCCAGTTATTCTCCTTGTCGGCATCGATAAAGACAAAGCCAAACTTTGGGCGCTCGCCGCTCTCGACCTGGGATTTCAATCCCGGTAGCGTGTCCAATGCTGGTCCGAGAACAACCTCAACTCTGTCGAGGAGACCGGCCATTTCTAGATTCTGGCGTGTGACCTGGGCGTGCTTGGGGTTGACCTCGAGAGTGGTGATCTTGACGTCAGGATTCAGAGAAGCGATCCAGATAGCGGTATAGCCCCCGAGAGAGCCCACCTCTAGGACGTTCTTTGCATTAGCAGAACGACACTGCAGCGCGAGGTATTTGCCGAATGCCGGATATGTAGAGTCATCTGGCATCCCACTGTCACGGATTGTCTCGAGTGCCCGAGTCAATACGTCAGCGTCTGGCGGAGACCGTGAGTGAAGGTGGGTGGTGGCGTAGGCATCGACGGCGGTCCACCGATCGTCGTGCTCGTAGTCGTTGCTGGTGAAGATGTCGTTGGTGGCCATTTTCTTTCTTGTTTACTCTTTTTGGTGCGGTTTGAATTGCGGAAAGTAGATTCGTATTGTTGGATAAATTAATGTCTATTTGATGTCTGAGAAAATTCAAGAAACATCGTCTTGAACTCCATTTTGGTCACACAAGATTACATTGATACTTATCTTGCTATTGTCAAGTCGCACTACCTCGCAACAACTTCAACCGGCATAAGGATATGATGTCCGGGGTCCGGAACGCGTCGGCAAGAAGGATTTCTAACTGCCGAAAGACTCAAATAATGAAACCCCACGGAAAGCCCGTAGAGGTCAAAGCGGAATTGCATATAGTGTGTAACACTGGATATGGAGCGGCTGCATGCCGTACTAAACGCCTCCAATCGAGTGATGGAAGGACTACACGACCTCCTACGCGACAAGCAGGAACTGCCTTAATTGGCATTAAGCGCCCGATGATAGTGGCTGCATCGCAATTATAAAACTAACTCATGCCAGCTGAAATAACCAAATTCGTCAATCCGCAGCATGTGAGGAGAGCGAGGGGGTTGGAGGAGGAGGGGGTTGCAGCAGGGAAGCGAGGGAAGAAGAAAGGGATAACGGCGGGATGAGTCGGGAGGTAAAAGGGGCAAGAGGTGAAGAAAAGGCGATAGGTAAAGGTTCAGGAGGTAAAGAGTCGCCCCCCGTGTTGACCGATCATCACCAGCTTACCTAGCTGTTATTCTCATTCCTGAAGTGGCACTAGAGCACATACTGTTGTTGTCACCACCATGGCCGCCGCACCAAAACTCTCTGCCGAACAGCTCGCCTCCTTCCAACGAGATGGATACTTGGTCTTGCGAGCTGGGGAACACGGTCTTGCTGACCCAAGTGATCTCGCGCGATGGGCTGACGAGGTCCTCTCGTGGCCCCTCGAGAAGGGGAAATGGATGCCCTACGACGAGGTTAATACCAAAGGGGAGCGACAGATCATGCGCACCGAGAAGATCACCGATTACCATCCTGAGCTTGAGAATCTGTTGTGCGGCGACGCAGCATTTTCCGTACTCAAGCAGCTTACCGGCAAGGTAGGTAGAACACAAAAGCTGCAGAGATATGAGGGAGAAGTGGCCTGTTTCCTGTTTTGCTAAGAGACGTGGCTCGCTATAGGACATGCTTCTTTTCAAAGACAAAATCAACTTCAAGCTCCCGTCGGGGAGCGGCTTTGTCGCGCATATCGACGCGCCGTCATATACTCACATGGGAGCCACAGACTACATGGAGATCATGTTCGCAGTAGAACCCCAGACAATAGAAAATGGATGCATGGAAGTTGTCCCGGGCTCCCACAAACAACAGGTTGCTCTGGCAAACGGCGGACGGGTTGACAGCTCGTGGGAATCGAGCAATGAGTTCATTCCGCTTCTCCTGAATCCAGGTACGAGGAGCTGCGTCTCCGGGTTCCTCTGAGACATGCATTTTGTGCCGATCCTGACAGATAGATATAGGAGACATGCTCATCTTCGGATCCGTTTTGGCTCACCGCTCTGGTCCAAACTTGACGGATAAGCGACGTGCAGCAGTATTCGGAACTTACCACTTCCAGACCGACAGACCGGGCCTACGGGAGGAGTATTATGCTCACAGGCGCGTACACTTCCCGCCTGACCATGGTATGTGCATACCTAGAACCATCCCGACCCAACTCCGAGTAATCGTCGGCGACACGCGCTAACGTTTAACATAAGAGCGAGAGAAAAGCAATGATTATAAAGAAGGCTGGAAGATGTTTGCGTACTCGTCCCCCTTTACGCGACCCGAGGTTGCAATGTGAGGTGTTGTGCTGGCACCAGATGCTTTTCCTATCCCAAGGCGAGCGATTGTATGGATGGATTCAATGCGTTTTGGCCCCCAGTGGCCCAATGTAGTGCTTCATGTATGGATGTGTGTATGTAAGTATGTAGCAGTATGTACCTATGCATGCAGGGTACAGGTACTTAGTAGTTGCTTGATGATAGAGAAGTGGAGCACCCTGCCTTCGGCATACAACTCCCTACAGGTACTGCTGTATTGCTGTAGATAAGCTATCTTTATCAACCAGGTGTTTCACGTTCGTGCTCCCCTGCACCACCACGCCACGCCACGTAGGGCAGCACGGACAGTGTTCCTTCGCATCAGCAGGTACCATCTCTTTCAATCGGATAGCCATCACAATCTGCTTACTGCTGTACATGCAAGGCGTTGAACCTTTCGGGGACTAGTCGCAGTATGTCGTACCCTTAGTACGCCCAATAGGCAGTGTAGAGCGAACATGTGACATGTCTCGAATACGTTCCTGATGACCCTGAAAGACAGCCCGGGCGGCTGAAATCTTGTACACGTGGATCACCTCTCATGCCAGGTCTTTGTGACCGACTGTCACTGTGGAAGCAGCACGTTACTATATCAGGTTCACTACTGTATTCCCACCCCTCCCAGCTTTTCGTGCGGCTTGTCTTCTGTATTTATCTGAATTCCTCGCGCCCTTCTTTCAATCCTATATTTACTCTTCGGAACCCTTCCCGTGATGAGGATTACCAGTCGCTGCCACGCTAGAGACGGCCGCCGTAGATTTCCCGTTCGATAGTTGATTAGCCTGGACCCACGAAGTCTCTCTCGACGACGCTGAACAGTCTTCCGCCAGGCTTCAATTGTCCCTAGCGCTTCACCGAAAGCTCTTGCGCCCCACCTCCCTACCTTCTACCTCTCGGCCCGAGAAATAAGAGCGAAGTTGCTGTTATGGCAGTGGAGAATGCAGACGTTGAGCGCGCCCGACTCAACAACCAGGAGGACGATTTCGTCGCAGGTGGAAATGCGCTAGATCCTGAAGATCCATCTCCGAAACAGGCGCAGCGACCCCTGACATTTTTGAACGGCCTCGCGCTCGTGATTGGCCTCCAGATCGGCTCCGGCATCTTCTCGTCGCCGTCGGTTGTCAGCAGCCATGTCGAGTCACCGGCAGCGGCTATACTTGTATGGCTCTTCGCCGGGCTACTGGTCTGGACTGGTGCCTCGACCATTGCCCAACTGGGCTCCGCCATGCCACAGAATGGGGGCATCCAAGATTACCTTCGCCATGCTTACGGCGACTTCTTTGGCTTTCTGTTCGTTTGGATTTGGGTGTTCATGGCGAAACCATGTGCCAATGCCATGGCCAGTTTCATCTTCGCCGAGCACTTTTGTAAACTTGTCTGGGGCATAGAGGACCCGAACAACGGACTGAACACAATAGTCGCCCTCATTAGTATTGCAGTAATCACCTTAATCAATTGCCGTGGAGCGGTTTCGGGAGCTCGAGTCGCCAACGGGTTTCTGGCCCTCAAACTATTCACCGTGGCTTCTATCGTGCTGAGCGGGCTCTGCTTCATTGGTTTCGCTCCATTGCGTTCTCGCGATCAGGCGAACCAAAAGGCGCCAACTTTGGATCCAGCCACCCCCGATCCGAACAGCCAAGACGGTTCACTTCCAGATAAAAGTACGCAGGATTATGTCTCTGCTATCTTTGGCGCGCTCTTTGCGTACGGTGGTTGGGAAAATGTATGACAGAATTCTCCTAGATTTCTCTTAGCCGCCCCGTGGTAAATCAGCTGACAGGCTTGCCAGATTGGGTTCCTTGCCGGAGAACTTCAGCAGGTTACTCGAATTCTCCCTCGTATCGTCAACACAGCTATGGTTATTGCCATAACTTGTTTCGTGTCACTTAACTTGACTCTGTACGCTGTCTTGCCGATTGAAGTTCTCCGGAGCACAAATAAAGTCGCTATAGTCAGTTCCTCTCCGGCTCCTCGCACCCGTCTCGTGCTGTGCTATCAGCTAACAAAACCGAATTGATAGGTGTTCGGGTCCAAAGTGTTCGGAAAATTCGGGGAGGACTTTTACTCAATACTTGTCTCGTTATCCTGTTTGGGATCTCTTAACGCGAACACCTTTACTATAGGTCGCTTAGCGTATGAAGCAGGGAGACGCTCGTATCTCCCTAAGATCCTTGGAAGGTCGTGGAGAAGCACAGACTCAGACGCGGGGACTGGGGGTTCCTCACGTGCATTATGTGGTTTGCTAAGTAGGGAATCCAGCCTTGTTCAGTGGTTTATTGGTTCAAACGACCCGAATCAGGACGGGATAAACCCCGTGTAAGTCCTTTCTCTTATATTTTCCTCACTCGATCACCTCTCATCCCACCACTCGCACCAGTCACATCTGGATCGGGCTTGATATGCGAGAGCCTATGTACTGATATATTGTCCTGGCTTCTGTATAGATATGCAATGATCTTCAATGCCTCTATAACCGGTATATACATACTTTTCGGGAGCTTCCGCGGCCTGGTGACGTTCAAAGGCATCTCAGAATACTCTGTGTATGCGTTGACGTGCCTCAGCGCCCTCATATCGCATAAAAGCTCCGACATAGAGTTTAGCACGCTGCTCGCGGATGACGCACAGGCGCAGACATCTACAGAGCAGCCCTACAAGACTTTCGTTGCTAATCCGATTATTTTCCTCGTTGTTAGTACTGCCCTGGTGGTTCGGGGCATTATCTCAGAACCCTGGATTGGATTGGGCCTTGCATCTGTGGTGGTAGTTGGAAGGATAGCATACTACTGGAAGAAGCCACTCGCCGCAGAATAGTCTCCAGGTCTCGTGTTTAGATTATAATTATAGAGAGAATCATAATCTCAGTGATGGCATTACATCGTTCCTAGCTTTACCTCACGACCCTTGACAGACTCGTCCTTCTAACCGAAATTACCCGCTGTGTGAACTACAAGATATTCTCTCATAGTGATTGCGAAATGAACGCCACAGGAAAACGCGATGAATTACGGTTGCAGAAAGATAGCTGGATATGTACTTGCGCAGACTCAGTTTACCTATTAAACTATTCCATCATGAACCTTCTCACTTGCATAGCATCTACTATGGGATGTCCTCTTACTAAAATTAGTCTTCGCTATCGTTCAGCGCGTCATGTTTCCCTTACATGCCCGGATTATAGATGTATAGCACAATTAGAACAAACTTCGGCGACTCCCATGATTCTGTGTGGTTCGCGGGTGCCAAGACGTGCTTGGTTACAATGATTTCCGGCTGGGCTAACTTAGGTATCAGTATTGGGGATCTGGGCTGAAGACTATATTCACCGCCTTCCACAGTGGGATTGCGGAGGAAACCGGCTTCTGTCTACCCTTGACGGTAGATACGTACGCTCTGTGCATACTTGTCCAGTCGGATACCTCCGCGCCTCACGATAATCATACCTAGTGGTTTGCAACGGCCTAGACCACATGCATACTTACCTATACAGATCTGCACATATCTAGGTATTAACTAAAATCCGGCTTTCATATCCGCCCTATCCTGGCTTAAACTTGAGTCCGATATTTTGGATCGTGACAAGGTGTATACGATGTAATGATAGGGGTATCACTTAGTAGTGTTAGATAGTTGGAGCGACACCCAAGTTTTCAGACTATTTGCTTACTTATTTGGCGCTTAGAGCTTGAGCTTGGGAAAACGGAGCAAACCCTAACCGAACGACCGTACACAGCAGCAATTTACTCTGTGTGATTTTTCTGCAGTGGCAGCACAGTTACTTGAAATTCTTACGATACCTACCCCAAGAGCTTGCCATATATGTGTGTATAGTCGCACCTACACAGCTGATGAAGATGGGCGCAGTCACGTTGCGTATTCAGCCTCGAGGTAAGCAAAGCCAACTATTACACACACCTAAGTATCTCAGGCTTAAACAGTTGGAATACCTAGGCAAACCGGTCAAGTCCCTTGCTCAGGTCTCGTCTTAATCCTCTGATGCGACCTGGTCTGTCTATCAGCAGGTCGCTAAAGCGAGTGGTGGCCCACCGCACTGCCTACGCATTTCTCTAGGCAAAGATGGGCGGTCAAGTGATTGAGGACTCGACCACTAACAGCTTAGCCAGTATGGGAATAACGAGCAACACGGAAACCTACATCACGGATCTAGGTAAGTTAACATCGAACAGACTCGACGAGTTCTCTAGAGGGAGGGGGTGGCGGGGAGTATTGTGTTGTTTTTGTCCCCCGTCAATTATTCTTTCAAAGCTATATTTGGATGCGTTATAACTTATAGGCCCTCAAATCGACTGGCGAACTGTCTTCGTAATCGGGTATCTCGGCCCGCTGCTCATACATTTCTCTCATCTATTCGTCATGTCTGAGCGGCCCCACGCCGGCGCAGACCCTGACGCTCTACATAGTCACGGCGCAGTTCGTGAAACGCGAGCTGGAGTCGCTGTTTGTCCACCGCTTCTCCCTGGCCATCTTAAGTGCCCATATTCATCTCCTCCAGCGCTCGTTCTGGCCTGCTGGCACCACTCTGCGCGGTGTCCCTTCGGGTTTTGGCTTCATCTGGATTCCTTGTCCGAACTATATGTTTGAGACCTTCACGTGGATCGGCATTCTTCTAGTCTCTAATTTTCTATCCTGGCAAGTTTGTATCGACTGACTAATTCGCTTCTAAATAGCCTGTCTACCAGATGCCACTTTTGAGAACCCCCTAGCGCCGAGTACTTGTCCTCCCGAGGGAAAGCATTGAGGTGAGACTTATGGTTCTTGCTAATGAAGAAATTAACATAGGCGAGGGTGAAGCGGGTATTACTTCCCCTTGACGATACAAGAGTAAACTACATATAACTAGTCCTAGTCCATACCTAAAGCTATTAATTAACCGATTATGAGATCAAGTATCTCTACATTAATAAAAGTCGGCAGACTTTCAATACTTGACTTAACTTGTGAGAAGGGTTAAGACCTCTCGAATTCTCCCCTTTGGTCTCATATGCGCCATCCCGGTTCGGGTTGGGTTATAATATCCCCATTCCGTATAACCATGCGACGCATAAAACCGCATTCCACTATTTCGCCTCTTGTTCTCGGCGTTTCTTCTCCTTCGCCTCCGCCTCGACAGCAGCAAGCTGCTCCTCTTCCTTAGGGAAAATGCCGCCGGGGAAGAACGTCCCGATCAAGGCACGACCAACCTTCGGTTGTGCCTTTTCGCAGTCGAGGATCGCAGTGAATACCTTGGGATGTCCTATTACATGTTGGAACTTCAGGGGGAGCCCAAGTGCGTCTGGTGTCCTGCTCCAAGCAGCTACAAAGATATTCTGCAGAATCCCTATACCTCCAACAGCAATAAGAAACCATGCTTGATCCGTGAGTGCCGCGCTGCTGATAAGCAGCGCAACCCATAGCACGCCGAGGATGACCATGGCGAATCGCGTTGATTTAGGGATAGCGGGCTCGTCGAGGTTATCGAAGCCAGTACATAAATCTTCTAGGTTTAGACCGAAGCCATCCCCTTCAATGACGATTGCATGTTGGGCACCATTTCCTCGGGTCCTGAGTTATTTTCAGTTAGTAATGTTCCACAGGTAAGGGCCGAGACACCCAAGTTATTGTATTCGGAGCCCAAGGGGGCAGTGTGAGTTTACTTACTGCCTATGTGTCAGCGCGCGTAACTTTGCTTATGGAAAATAGGGCTTACCAGAATATATGTTCTCTTCTTCCCCTCCGGGATCTTCCTAGCGGCCCATTTCTCTCGGCCCCATTGCGCCCAGAAGCCAGTGGTGAAGCATAGGATTATAGCGGCACCCGTTACAAGGAAAATGGCCCAGTTGCCATATATACCGAAGGGAATGGCGGAGACGCCAAGCTGGATAACGGTGACAACAATCCCAGACCAGAATAGCAGGTCCCTGCCCGGCTTTGCCAGCTGATCTTTCTTCTCAGGGTCAAACTTCCAGAAGCTCACCACAAGACCGGCATGGGCCGGCTTTTCGACGGACCGGGCTCCCAGGCCCTTCTTCTCTGCCTGGGCAACGTCAAACTCGTACTTGCTTTTCTTGACCTCGGCGACTTTGTCTCTGACCGGTTTCCCCATCCACCATTCGTAGTCGCGCATTGTGCGACCGAGAACCCAGGAGCCGTTACCGCGGGAGTACTGGTTATCCACATTGATTACCTGGCAAGGGGTGTCGGCCGGTGGCATCAGCTTGTTCTCGCCAACCGCGGCGTTGATGGCTGACATGCTGTAGGAAACCCATCCTAATACATCTGCGTTAGTACATCATGGAAATAATCATGGATGTACCCTCACAGATATCGCGCGGATGCCATGACTGAAGGCTGGCGGCCAAACGAGGCTTGAAGAAACGCTGGAGCTCAAACTGCGACTCACCGAAAGAGAAGGCTACCGGCGTTATCCTCCCACCTGCGAGCTGCCCCAGGGCCCTGAGGACGACATCTCCACCGATCAGCAGCAGCACCGTGGATGCGTAGCCAGCCGGACTGGACCAAACGTCACGGAACCTGTCGGACGGCGTGGTCAGGTTGATGGGCGCCATTTGATTTTCTCAACCCCAACGAAGACAAAAGTGACGAGCGGATGAGAAAGGTGAAACGCAGCGGCGCTGCCGAATGCTCAAAGATCCAGACCTTTCGGCTAGAATGGTTGGATTAGATCTCTGAGAGGGATGCAAAAAAGCGTTTGCGGCTGAATGTCAAGTAACAAGAAACGGCATCACAGAGATTCAAACCTCTCACATTGTGTTCGTTTCTTTCCCGCTCGAGTGCCGGCCGACACATCGACACGTCAGTTTCATTTTCCCCCAAACGCGACCCTGCAGATCATCAAAAGTAACGAGCTGAAAAGCGCCCGATTGGGATGCATCCTGCATGATGGCCGGGCGCGACAAGGGCAGTTTAACGGTCGGCAACGTAAGCGAGACGCTGTGATTGGATGACGGCCTGAAATATTGATTACGTGCACGCTTCACATACTTCACCTTCTGCCACGGAGCACCGTTGAAGGGAGCTGATGCGGCATAAAGTCTTTCTTATCCTCGAAACCCCCCGCTTTACTGTCGTTTTTGTCATGTTTATATCGTCCAATGGGTGATTACTCCTCGTGCATGCTCATGTAGCTAATAGGCAAGGACCGACGTGAAGCGACCAGCTGAGCATCCAGAACAGGGTTGGGGTACAATATGCAAGAAGGGCCGTTGATATGAGCCCCCGCGATGGCCGCGATGGCCGCGATGACGGATACTTCGGAAACAAGCCGATAAAAACGCGCTCGTGCGACCCGCTGATGCCACTTTCTATCTGTCGTTATTAACATTTTCCCCCTAGCTGTCGGTCCACACAAATCTCTTAGACGCACCGCTCGGAGTACAACCATGGATCACTTCGTTCACCCGGAGGGTGCCAAGCCATGGCTCAAGCTGGCCTACGATGAACCGGAGAATGAGTGGTATGAGAAGATCCCGGTTGGCGGTTTCGACTTCCCGAACTTCTATAAGCGGGTACCTAACTGGAAGGAGGAGGAGGTCTGGTACGTTCCGAAGAAAGAAGATGACCTCCTCGGTGGTGTCGAAGAGAACGCCGTGGAGAATCCGCCGAAGACCCCGTGGGATATCGACCGTTTCTTCCAGACCTGGCTTCTCTTCGGGACCATCATCGAAGTCTTCCGCCTCAGCGGGGTCGAAACCACGACCGAAGAATTCTTAGTGCCCATCACGCTCCGCAGCGTCCATAACCCGCAGACCGCCCGGATCGTCACGACCGCCAAGCTTCCAGAGCTGATCCAGCAGTGGCGACAAGCTCACCAGAAGACGAGAAATGCTGATGTCTTTGACAAAGCACTCAAGATCCTCGACTTCGTAGGCAAGATCGTAGACTACCACTGCGCGAACGGGAAGGATCATCGCTCTATCCACCAATATGGCAAGGTGCTCTGGTCCGTCTCTGCTGAGACGACGACAGCCATCATCGCGGTCGCCCACTCGCTCCGCAAGGCCGCCTTCGCTATTTACAACAAACCGAACGAAGAGCGATGGCCCGTGACCAACTCCCGCCTGCTCTACCAGCGCATACAGCGGAAGTGGTGCCGGTCCGACGCCGCCATGATCATGGAGGACTTCGACATCGACGGCCAGTACTACGTCGCGGCCGCCACGGGCCGCACGCTCGAGGAGCTGGACGCCCATTACGGATGTACCGACCAGAGCTGCGAGGCCAAGATCTCCGACGGCACGTACTCAACACAGCACGATCCGGACTGCCACGTAGACGACTACGACCCCGAGCCCAAGTTCGTCGGCCACGTATACCCGGAGCTCGGAAAGAGCCCCACGACCCTTCGCGGGGCTATCATGGACATCATGGACACGAACCGTCTGCCTGTCCTAAGGTGGGATAATGAGCAGAAGGGCCTCACGACATACGGGCATGAGAAAGATGCGTACTCGGAAGAGAGCTCCAAGTGCCCCCCTTTCGTCGCAATCTCGCACGTGTAAGTTACTTTCTTGCCAGCACCCTCCAACTCAAACAACTGATGCGCGATGCGGATAACTGACTGTTTCGGTTTCGGAAAAACAGGTGGGCAGACGGCAAGGGAAATCCATTCGACAACTCCCTTCCTTACTGCCAACTCGAAAAGATCCAAGCCCTTGTCGATGACCTCTGCACGACTCACATATCCAAGAAGCGAGCGCATTCGGCGCCGGGTTTCTGGATGGACACGCTCTGCTGCATCGTGGGTCGCGACAAGGATAGCAAGGGGTACAAGAAGCGCAGCATCCAATCGATGCGCGAGATCTACGGCGAGAGCGTCGCTGTGCTGATCATCGACCCGTGGCTCATGTCCATCCCGTCTACGGCATCCGTGGCGGAGATCTGCTACCGGATCTACGCGTCTGGCTGGTCGCGACGACTATGGACGCATCAGGAAGGCTTCCTCGCTCGCGAGGTGTACTACCAGTTCCAGGACATGCCCTTGCGTCTGACGGACGTGGACGAGTTAGCCACCGAGTACCAGAAGAAGATGGCGTATCAGGGTTACCCTATCGCGTTCCCTCTACAGGCGTCCAATAAGACAAGTTTCTACTACACCACTGTGAAGCGCATCGTCAACGGCATCCGCGACGGGCAGATCCCCGCCCACGACAAGTGGCTTGTGTACGGCCACCTGGCCAAGTCCCTCGGTTATCGCTCTACCACGAACATTGACGACGAGCTCCTGTGCATCGCGTCTGTGATTGGGTCCAACGTCAAGACGTACGCGCAGCTAGAGGTAGAGAAGGACCGCACGGCGACGGCGGAGCTGCGCATGAAGGCCTTCCTGCAAGAGATCGGTCGTTTCCGCCAGGGCATCATCTTCAACAACTACAAGCGTCTCAGTCTTCCCGGTTTCCGCTGGGCGCCCGTATCCCTGCTCGGCCACCGCTCCTCCGGTTTGGGGGATTTGGAAGACGTCAAAGACTCGCGGATCGAGGACTACAGCAATCTGAACCTGAACGACATCCACTTCGAAGTGTCGGCTTTGAACATGAAAGTCAACGTGAACAAGTACATCCCGCGCAAGCTGGGCATCGACCGCGAGTTCTTGTCCACGGTGATCAACGACAAGACCATCCTTCTGCCGACCACGGGCCTGCCCGTCGACTACCCAGGTTACGTGATCCGTTTCTCGTCCAAGACGCACGGCCTCACTATCAACATGGCGGAGCGACGCTTTGGGGTCTCGTACTCGCCGCCCGTGACCGCGAGCAACTTATTGGCTCTGCGTCCGCCCGCCATGCCTACCATGCCGAAGACGCCGTCGTTTGGAAAAGTGCCCAGTCTGGGCAAGTTCGGCAGCAGCAAGTCAAAGGCTGCTGAAGAGCCACCCGCTTCGCCCCCGCCTCCACCCGTAGTCCCTGAAACCCCCGCGGAGGAGGTGTCGTACAAGTACGTCGTCTTCGTGGCAGACAACGACGTGGACTGGGCCTACGACAGGGACTACGTGCTCATCCTGCAGCGACCGCTGGGGGCGGAGGGGAACCCGCAGGAGTTCCTCGCCATGGTCGGTCGAAAGTCCGTCGGCCCAGGAAAGAGGTACTGGGTCCAGTCTCTGTGCTCGGCCGTCGTGAGGGTTAGGAAGCCGAGTGATGATAGGAAGGTCGATGCGGGAATTGATTATGTCGATGCCGGGACGCCGGCTACGAATTGGGTCGTCACCTAAGTTAGCTAGGCTAGCCAGCGATACTGTTGATCGTACGGGAATGGTATTTCTGCCGGGGCTTTATATTGTTAGTTTAGCTGGATACGATGGCAATAAGCCTTTCATCTGACACAGGTCGTTAGACATAAACGGTCGTTTCTTATTAATACATGCAAATGCTTCATGACGCGCCGTAGAGAATATTAAGTATGATCGATATGCATTCCCTCGTAATAGTCGTGAAATATGTGCCTGTCATCCTCAATGGGCTTAGGTTATGGGAGCGGCATGTTGGTCCATCCTAGACCAAGCTGCCCTTACGGGCCGATGTCGCTGGTATTCGCCTTAGTCCAATCCGCCAACGCATCCTCGCCCACGATATCCTTGATAAGACGCAGACTGAGATCCCAGAGGGCGGCGCCCAGCTCCGGGTCGGACGCCTGGCTCGACTCCTTGCCTGGCGTGCCGACGTCGGAGAAGTACCATCCATTCCACTTCTTCTCCTCGATCTCTGGGCTCGTCGCAGCCCAGAGGGCGCTGTAGGACCCTTGTTCGACGTCCCGGCCGACGGCCAGCATCACCGTCGTGAGGAGCTTGCCGAGGAGGCCAGGGTACGCGTCCTTCCATTGCTGCTGCATGGCAGTGTTGACCTTTGAATTTTCTATATCAGCTCAGGTGTTCTCCGGGGGTTTCACATACGTAAGTTAACAGTGTTTTCTTTTGAGATAAAAGATGACTTACAGCTCCGGGATGCACAGAAACAACGTAAACATTGTCGTTATTATGTTTGATGACTCTGTCAAGCAAACCGTACTTGACGCCCAGAATGATAGCGAGCTTTGAACGACCGTACAGCTCTGCGTTTCCCACTCTGGGGTCGTTGATCTCTTCAAGAGACCCGAAGTGCACAGCTGAAGGCGCCGTGCGATGCATTTCCGACGATTCCCACACGATGCGTGGCGCGGGCGTATTAGGCATCAGAGACGTCTTGCGAATCAACGGATAGAGCAGGTTGGTAGCGTAGAATTGTCCAAGCCAGTTAACCTGGAAGTGACGATCTATTCCGTCAGATGTCTCTCCGTACTGGTTGGCATTGATGCCAGCAGATAGAATGAGCTGTTGCCTCATGTCAGTATTCACTTTTCTTTCCATCTTTCTTTCTTCGAGCCAGCTACACTTCTATAGGTATAGCTGAGGACTTTCAAGACATAGAGAGAGGGTAAGGGAAGGAGAAGAAAGACATACCAGATCAAGACGTTTCTCTTGTTCCCGAATTTTGGTAAATACTCCTTTAACTTGCTTCAGATTGCCCATGTCGCAGCCAACCCACTCGACCTGTGCATTCTCGCCCGCTTCCTCTTTGATCTTCTTGATCGCCTCGTTGCCTTGCTCCTCCTTGCGGTTCACCATGATCACGCGTGCTCCATTTAGTACGAAGGCCTTGGAGACCTCAAACCTGAGACAAGGTTACATTACATATCAATACACTGTCCTAAATCATGTTGGGAAGAAGCAGAAGCCGCAGAAATAACGGCGGCTAACGAAGCGTATCTTTCACTCACCCTATGCCCATCGCACCACCGATGACGACGGCCGTCCTGCCCGTGAGATCGTGGATCTCCTTCCTGGGCCCTATCACGGAATGTAGAACAGATTGCATTTTTAGTGTTTGGCGCGCCCTTACTAGATCCGAAACAGCGAGTAATGGGAAAAGGTTGAGAAGAGAGTTTTGTTATTAGACGCGATTTATTGGTTTGTTTACTTTGCTAACTCAGGGCGAAGTTTAGCTTGATGACCGGTTGAACTTTATTAGAACCTCTTAGTCTAGATATTGGAAAATCATCCGCACATATACTACACGGTAGACACATTTGCAATGTCATTTCCTTGCAACTATTCGACAGTGACAGCTTCACCTTGGCGTCATCGTGTCGTCACGGAAATCGTTGTCGTCATTAAGGGACCTTCCTGTGGGACTACGCTTTGGTGCATATGTGTTGTTATAAACATTTTGCTTGGCAGAAGCTGAGTGCCCAAATGTCTATGCTTAACATTGATTTAGAGTAAGTAATAGTGTTTGGTAGACGATGACTTCCTGTGGGAAATAAACTGTGCTGAACTTACCTAACCACATTATATCTAGATGTGAGGGGACCTTGACGAGACCCGACATTTTTCGAGAGTGGGATTAAGTACACATCCGACCTAGACCGCATGATGACCCCTGTCTGCACGGTAAGTCCGCGCGGGTACTTACATAAGCGCCGCGCCGCCGGAAAGCCAGCCTCACTGATACCCATCATGCAGTTGCACATGCATTTGTCCTGTATCTGGGAAATAACTACACGGACTTCATTCACCTCAACGTATTGGCAGTCTATGATGGCAACTATGATGGCAGTAAAGGGTTTTCCGCACCTCACGTAGGTAATTACCACCGCCGTGTCTGATAATTACAACGTACGACGTGTACATCAGCTGACACAGGATTATCATCGCCTTTCTGTCAGCGGAAGAGCCGTTCGACATGCCCTCGCCTGACTTGATACCGTGTAGTTATTGTAATGGTTTTCTTGGAACTTTTGACGTTCCTGCATCGCAACGGCTCGTTGCATTACCAACAGTTTGTCTTGCTCTGGCTGTAGTAGGATAGAAAAGACGACGGGAAGTTCATAGGCTCGTGAGGGTTCTCGCGCGTTTTTTATTGGGTAGTAGTATGTTCTCTTATTAAGCTATGTACTACCTATTGGTTCATGCGGTTAGCAGTGCGTAGTAAGGCACCCAAGCAAGATCCCCGTGCCAATCTTTGTATGTATTTGACGCAACGATCCAGCAAAATTTCTCCGTAAACACGCGGAATATGAGATTTGTAGGCCACAGCGTGCCTCAGAATATGCTAGGTTAGGTTGTTTCGAACCAAATTTGTTTCGATTGCGACGATCAGGATACACACCTTGAACTTGCTTTTACCTACCCTGTTATACAAACCCAACAATGCTTCGGAGCGAGTATATAAATCGAAGTAAGCACGAACGTCAACTCGGAGACATCGGTGTGACGGCCACACGATTGTACGCGTATTTGGAAGTTAAAGGTATTTACCTAGCTTCAAAATTGCAGGTATAGCTGTACAGCTAAAAAGTTCCAAAGAAATGATGATCAACTAAAAGCGGCAGTCGAGCGGAACGGCGCGGTTGTCGGTGCCGTAGCCGCAGCCGCAAGTCGGTTGAAAAATGTTTGCCGTATGCTGTACCCCGGTTCTCTCCATTGAACAAAAACGTTGGCAGGTTGCCAAAGTAGGTATATAACGGTACATGTGCTGTGTCAACGTATTACCAACACTTTTCAAAGTCGGGATTTCGCCGTTATGTCAAGAGGCCGATATGTAGGCAGGGTAGGAACATCTCCTGCATATGTACGTATGGTTGTAGATCTCCAAGGCAGGTCTGGTAGATGAAGGCTCGGCCGAATCTGTTCGAATACGACGATGACTGGTTATCCACCCATGCCAGCACCTCTGATAGACAACCCTGTACATACATAGTAGGAGTTAGGTAAAACGTTGTCCAAACCTAGCCAATTCGACGACTTAACGCCCGGGGTAGTGGAGTCTCGCGCACACGCACGAAGTCTGATGCACGGGATCTCGTTCCCCGACATTGCTAATTTGTGAATGTCCTCTGGGCCTAGGGCCGCTAGATCGCTCCGTGCAAACTCGTTGTTTGTTTTCGATCGCCATCCCGTTTTCTTGACGTGCTTCCATGAGTCAGGTCGCGTGCTCTAGGTTCCATGGATCATATCACAATGCACTTCCACCATCGCTGTGTTCCAGCTTCCAGCGCCCCATGATACGGAGATGCGTAGTTGATGTCGGTAACATTGCTTGCATCTGCTCCCATCGAACATCTAGTGTAGAGTAAGCTCTACAAGGACTGTCTCATATACATATCTGTATTGCTGGCCGTAAGCTCCCCTTGCTTCGAACTCCATGTGGATATAGGCAGTGATATGTCCGCCGGGGAGTCGGGGTCAAGAAAGACCCGACTATGCCTATGGAGTTGGTTAACAGACTGCCTTTATAGGGTGTAGAGGGCGAGCTTAGCGCAGTAAGATATAACATCAGACGATCATATTGGCTAGTACCGTTACTTGTAAAGCAAGGGGGGGGGGCCAAGAAGTCGGTATTTTTGGAAGCCCGTCTACCTAGACAAATTCCTTGTTAGTTAGGTATGGTTTTTAGTGATCCTAAGGCCCGCTACCGGCATTTAGACGAGATGAACGGTAGATATGGATGTATGTACAGTTTAAACCTTGTAACTGAATGAGAAATTGCTGGTGGACTGGGAGAGTGAAGGGAGGACGGCGGTGGTATAAATAAGCAAAGCAACCCAGTCTTGCTCCAGTTCTTGTTCCTCATACGCAATCGCACGCCATACTAGTTCAACAAAATTATAGTGTTAATACAAGTCTGGAAAGACCAATTGTTGCCAAAATGTCACGCTACATCGATACTCTTCCAACCCCAACCCATGTAAAGCCCAAAAAGCTAATCGTTTTGAGCGCACCAAGGTATATGTGATCATTTCGTACTACAACCTATTCTAATCTCACTTACATTTCCAACATCTGGTGTTGTGAACTAAGAACTCCAGGACTGGCACTCATGGCCTCTACTTGGCGCTCACTCAGCTTGGCTTCAAGCCTTACCATATGGCCGAGGTGATCAAGACCGGCGTCCCTGCACTCAGAATGATGACGGACGGCATGAAGGCCTCGATGTTCCACGAGGGGAAGCCATGTAAGTAAACAAATCCTTTCAAAATAAAAATCCATTCGTACTGAGTAAGCCGGTTTCAGATGGCCGTGAAGAGTTCGACAAATGGTTTGCCGACTACGACGTAAGGCATCCCCAGTAACGCACTTAAACGCCGAGCATGTTTATTGAACATAACAAGGTCATAATAGAAATGCCCTTCTTCATGCTCCATGAGATTATCAAGGCATACCCAGACGCCAAGTTTCTCCTGACCGAGAGAGAGCCCGAGAAATGGGCCACGTCATTCTTCAACACAGTTGGAGTGGCACAAGCCCGCCTCAAGATGTTTCCCATCTCGCTATTCAAGTACTTTGATGCCTACATATTGTGGATGGACCGGTTCGGTGTGCGGATGATGGACTATTGCACGAACGGCTTCGGCGTGTCAGAAGAGGGTCGTGAAATGCTGATTGAGAATTACAAGTCCTAGTGAGTAGAGACGCTAACATTCCCGGTTACTCATAAGAACTGACGGTATTTGTAGTATTGCTGAGGTGAAGCGACTTGTACCCCCAGAGCAGCTCAAGGTCTGCAAATTGGAGGACGGATTCGGAGTGAGTGTTATTCGTCCCAGCTTTGCTTTTGCCTATCGACCATAATCACTTGATTGAAAATCCCGGATCTACGATCTACACTCGAGAATGATCAATGTGAATAGGCTCAGAGAAATGGGCGCTGACATTGATTTCTAGTGGAAGGAGATCTGCCCGTATGTGGGCGTACCAATTCCAGACACACCTTGGCCATCGCTGAACACACCGGAGGAGTTCCATTCGTTTGTCAAGCCTCAAAAGAAAAGGGCTATGCAAAGGGGGGTTGCAGGCCTGACTACCGTGGTTGCTGTTGCGGCGGTCGGCCTGTGGTATGCCAGGAAGGCCCTGGTCCCTTTGCTGTCATAACAGGATGCACCGGAATTCAAGGCACATTGCCATGTACTTCTACACCAGATACAAATCTTAGGACACTACTCAATACCAAACATATGATACCACGATCGATGACGTGTACTAATGTGAAGCAAGGGCTGGAAGCATCTCATCAAACATGACCGACCATAATATGAGCCCCACTACTCATGTTAGAAGTGTGTGACAGGGAGATTCTTCTAACGGCGTCTTGTCGCCAGGAGACTCTCAAAGTCTAGTTTCTGCAATATGGCCGGCTACGAGTAGAACGACGTCATTGGGGTGGCCAGGCTGCCTGCTTAGCTAAATATCGACGAAGCATCGACTTTGCAACGCCTGAAAATACTTAGTCTCAGTTACGTTCCGACAAAAGTTACGTCGAGGACTCACCTGAGTAGCGGAGGCCCTTGCACTACTACTATATTTGACCAGTGAGGCTACTAGGTCCCGAAATTCGTCTTCGACACCTGGTAAAAGATCTACCCACTGGTGGCCTTCAAAGGTCTGATACATTTCGAACGGTGGAGTTTTGAGAACCGTTGCTTCTGGCCACGATTCGCGATCCGGGCTCCCAATTGTCTTGAAGATGCTTAGGATCAAGCCAAGTTGGTTTCCGTCTTCGTGAGCCGGCCGCGACTCGAAGAGAGGTTTTGGTGGCGTTCGACAACATTCTGCCAACATAGCGCCGGCCGCCCACATATCAACAGGCGGGCCATACGATCTGTCTCCAAAGAGTGCTTCAGGTGAGCGATAGGGGCCGGTGCCAATATCCAAAATCTTTTGATCTTTAGGTTCCGTAGAGATTGATAGAGTAGGATGCCACGCAGTACCAAAATCGGAGAGCAAAGCAGGCCCATCCTCTGACTGGAGTAGGAGGGCTGATGGTTTGATATCCCTATGTATGATCCCTTGCTCATGCAAGTATCCAAGTGCAGTGAAAAGATCTTTGAAGTGCTTTATGATTCGTGGCCTAGAAAGGCTACCTTTCTCTATCAGGTTTTGCAGACTCAACGGTACATATGGGAAGGCAAGCACAAAACGTTGCTCTTGATCCTTGAAGGTCTCTAGCAGCGGAATGCAGGGCTTTCTCAGTAACTTGAGAATTTTTGCTTCGCGGTAGGGATCATGAGGTTCAATGTTCCGCGTCTGCACTATGACTTTTAAGGCTGTGGTTGAGGACCTATAGACCTCGGCGGTGATACCCTCTGCGATGTATTGACAATCCCGGTAGGGGCCTATGGTAACGCCTTGGGGACGCGAGGTCCCGTTTGAATTTGGGACTTCATCTTCCGGCCTTGATGAACTCAGCTTACTTGGCCGAGGTGCAGATTGGTATGCGGCATGGTAGGCGGCCTGGACCAATGTTAATATCATACGCCCATAAAAACTCTAAAAGAGAAGCATATCTACACAGACTCACTAAATCTGTAGCAGCGATGAAAGATCATCACACACTAAAACAATCAGATAAGGGCTAGGTAGTCTTACTCGTGATGAAGATTCCTTATATATCTTGTTCTCAAAAGACAACGCCTGCTTTTGGGCATCGGCTGATGGCATACCTACTTCCTCAAGCCCAGCTTTCCTGATACAACGTGAGCGAAATGCTATCTTAAAAGATTATGGGAAAATCTGTTTGCACTTACAAGGTCTGGATATTATCATAACGTTCACTTGAGGTAAGCCCCTTTCTCCAATCTGTTTCAGAGGTCATGTTGTTAGTGAGACTTCAATCCTTTTAATACACCCACTTGTCAGCTATAAGTTATGGCAGACGTTGCAAAATTCTGTGACAGAAATATTTCCCTTGTTATCATGAATAAAAATTTAGGGAGATACAATAGAGTTTAGCAGACAATACAAGACAACATTTCACATTGTTGAATTGGTAGCTTCATAGTTCAGGTTTATATCATTGACAGGGCTGGAACTCCAGTCTGTAAGCTGACCGGGATAATGAACAAGAAGAGACCGGCAGCATCCGTGGATCCATGTTTCAAACGAGCTGTCAAGCCGACAAAGGAGTGACAGCAGCTGTCATAAGCACGCTTTTGGGATTAGTGTTGCGGCTAGACCAGGAAGGCTCTAGCGCATACTCCCACCAAGCTGGATTCTGGAAGCTTATTAGACTGCTGTGGGGAGGTTGGCTGGGAACTGGCTGGGCACACGGAACTGACCTCATACAAACTAATGGAAACCGAATCCAAGCCCAATTCAATTAGTGAATACAGTAATAAACCTAGTTATCCCAGCCTTCACCATCGAGCTCTGAAGACCGAAGCTCCCAGCAAGGCCAGCGTCTTCATATGTTAACCCTCATGCATCTATAATCACTCAGATGCATACGTACAATCACTTCTCCCCTGCGCTATTGCATCATATAACTTCAATGTACAAATAATCCCAACTACGTCTGTCGAACGCGCCTTTCCGCCTCCCTTGGCGCTCTATATATATGCTCTCGACGCATCTTTCACAGTCTCGACGCCTTTGACTGATCACGCTTGGTCCTCTCCGATATGGAGGGCCTTTCAAGAGCCGAATACCCGGCTATGCTGGTAGAGTTCCCAATTCCCGGACTGTGTGCCATCGGAGGCGCATTGCTGATTTGTCCGCCTATGAACAGGACAGCCTCCAGCCTAGCCAAGCCGTCGTGGTGCTTGCCGACCGAGTTAAGCGCATAAACAAACTAAACCACGAAATTGCAGATTGGCTACAGGTGTGACTCGGAATCTTGACCAGGGACGAAATCGAGGCGGGAGGAAGCTGACTTGTGTTCAGGAACGTCGGAGAGTGGAGGAACAATATGCCCAAGGGCTACGAAGATTAACACAGTTTCGGGTGCCCAACGCGCAATCAGAGTTAGGGTATGTCTACAGAGATACGAGAAGTACCGGCCACTTAGCATGAGTCAACTGACGACCTCCAAGGAGCTTCCAGCCGCAATGGGACAAGATACTACAGTCCCTCGAATCGGTCGCTACTTCGCATAACCTATTTGCGTCCCACCTCGAAAGAGAAGTCGAGACGCCCCTTCGCCTATTCGAATCTAGAAAAGAAACGCAAAATATCATAACCATGCAAGGGAATCTGCAAAAGGTGGCTAGAGAGCTGGAAGAGGCACAGGACAAATCGGACAAGCTCAGTAGGAAAGGCGGCAAGGCCAGTGCTCAAAAGGTGGATATGGCTGTCAGCAAACTCGAGTCTGTACTGAATCAGTGGAGATCGCAAGCTCCTTTCGTCTTCGAGAATCTCCAAGCTGTAGATGAAAGCCGCATGAATCTGCTGCGCGACTGCTTAACTCAGTATGGCACTTTCGAGGGCGAACAGGCGCAGAGACGGCAGGTCGATGCTGAAAATGTCTTGAACAACCTCCTTGACTATAGCACTGCGAACGAGATACAGCATTTTGTTGCCAAGGTAACGGCAGGGCGACCGAAGTTAGAGAAGAGAACGACAACTACACGGCAGTCTTCTAGTACTGGTCCAAGCACGTCCGGTGCGAAACCGCCAAGTTTGAATACACCGGCGGAAGATGATCGTAGCGACTACTCTGGGCCCAAGGAAGCACCACCCGAGAATAAATTGCGAAGCCGTATTGGTACCATGCTTGGACGACGACGCCAGAGCATTCATGGCGGATTTGGGCCACTCTCCCCATCAAAGGGCCCATTTGGAAGAAGCGCCAAGAGCAGCCAAGGCCTGTCTCCAAGAGCGTCCTCAAGCAACCTAGGTGACTCGACTAATCGACTAGGTGCGCTCGCAGAGGACCCTGATAGCTCGGCGTATCAACCTTCGCGGAATTCGGAAGTGCGAGAGAAGTCAAGCTATGACGGGACTAATGGCGTCGGCAGAGTCCATTCAATGGATGCAACACGGCCGGCAACGGGAGCGACTAGCGCATCTCAGGTGAATGGAGCTGGTGGTGCGCTGGATATATCGGATGTGCCGCCTCCGCCAGGACCCCCGCCGTCCCAGAGAGAGCCGGAGAAAGACGCAGAAGGATTTAACGTACCGACTCTATCCAATGACCCTATATCACAAGCCGAAAGGGAAGCAGCTGCTCATGAACATGAGCAAGCCTTTAAGCTAAGCATCCAGAAGGAGCCCGTAGCTGAAGAAGATGAGGAAGCTAAGAAGGCGGCACTTTCGAACGTAGCAAACAGCTTATCGGCAATGGGTGCGCCGGCACGACGAACAGGTACTGTTAGGGGCCGCCGAGATGTTCGAAATACTATTTACGTGCCTAACCTCGTCGCCGAGAGCTCTGCAAGATCTACTGTTGTACCGCCACTACCTACAACATTCTCGAGACTGACGGGTGGGTCTACACTGGCATCGGAAGCAAGCTTTGCTGCGACATCCGACACGCAGTCAGTTCGATCTGCAAACTCGCTGAGCAGTGTTGGTCCAGCAAAACACCCTGAGATGCACCAGCCTGGTCTGAACTCGTCTCTCATGGAGACTGTATCAGCAACATTCGAACAAGGCGTGGCTAAAGCAGTGAAGGTCCAAGGTGAAATCGCATTTTCATTCAATCCAGCTGATGACCCAAGTCCCCCAAGTAAGTATATTCTATTTCCCCGCATATATTAGCGTCAAGAGCGGCAATACTGACTATTTCTAGCTCATATACCCGTTCGCATCATTAATTACTCCCTCCTTGAGTCCATTGGGCCTAATCGTATCTTTGTATCCAATAATCCGGACCAATCAGACCAGTTCACGTTAAACGTATCTCACATGCAGTCCCAAAGAACCAATATCGGGTTCTCATATAAGCTGCACGTCGATGGAAACGCGTTCCCGAGCGAACATGTCCCCATCCTACTGCAGCCCACTTGGAAGCCTCAAGGGGACAAACTTGGCTTGTTACTTCAGTACAAGCTAAACCCGTCATTCAAGTTTGCTCGTCCCGGCTCTTCCGTGCAGATACACAACCTCGTCATCTTCGCGTCGTACGAAGGCAGGGCGTCAGGCGCTCAGACTAAACCCGCCGGCACTCACTTGAAAGACAAGCACCTAGTATACTGGCGTCTCGGTGATGTGACAATGTCTCCGGACGCGGACTGGCAGAAGATCGTATGCCGCATAGTGGGAGACCAGGGAACAGAGCCAAGACCAGGCAGTGTAGAGGCTCGATGGGAGTTCACCCCGCCGGCAATAGCAACAGAGGCCGAAGCAGCTGGCCAAGGTATAATATCTGTGTCTAGGCTCGTCGAAGATGGCAATAAGAATAAAGATGCGGAGATGCCACCGGATGATGATCCTTTCGCGGATGCGGCCTCTACCTCTGTTGCCGCTGAAGGAAAATGGGTCGATGTCCCAGCGGTGCGGAAACTTCTCAGTGGGAAATATGAAGCAAAACCAAGTCCTTAATCTGGGAGTATGGGTTTTGCTTTATTGTGTTAAGGTTTAATGGAACATGGGTCTTGCTGGTTCTGGTTCTGGTCTGGTATAAGCAGGATAGGTAGGATAAGAAAAAGCAGAAGAAGAACAAGCGACAAGAAGAAGGGAGAAGAATACGTGTCTATGAGAGTGAGTGTGAGTGTGGAAGGAACAGAGTGTACTTGATATTCCATTTCACTTTTTATCTTCTATCCCTCCCTCTTTCTTCTTGACAGGAAGGAAGTGTCCCGGGGATATCCCATCCCCTCTATACAATTACTTCCTTTTTTGTTTTTTTTGATGTTATAATGTTTCTTTTTCAGTTGCTTTTGCTGCCTGCGTTCATGGGTTGAAAATGGGCTGGTTAGGTTCTGGTTGTTTTATTTACTTTATTCACACCTTGGCACTATCCATACTCTCGCTACCTTGTCTCGTTTCTCACCCATTTATCTTTGTCTTGAGCGATTCATTTGTTTTTAAAATACCTACCTACTTAAACTAAATACGAAATACTAAACCCCGATCTGCCTACCTACCTACCTACTTGCCTACCTGCCACATGTAGTAAGGAAGGAAAGAGCCTGAGGAAGGGAAAGATGGATAGGAACAGGCAGGGAGAAAGCAGGATGGAGGAGATATGGGAGAAGTTGTACCGCATAAATGGGCATATGTAGGTAACTAGGACCCTAAGTTGAACTGAGCTGAGCTCGGCTGAGATGTTCTTTAATTTAAAAGAAAAACGAATAAATATACCTGCCTCATGAACTTGTGACTGTAAATAAATTGATTAGTTGAACTTGTTCTTGTCTTGTCTACTTGCACTATGTTCCGATTCAATGATGCTTACTAAGTTGCTTGGGCACCCTGACGTAAGTTACTTACCTATAGAGTAGAGAGTATAGGTGCTGTAAACACCCCGCGTAGCGTATGTAGATCCTGCTTGTGAGATGCTAGTGAAGATTCACGGTAAACAACTACATATGTTTATAATCTTCTAAAAGGGCGCGAGATGACATTACACATGTAAAGTATGTTATATCACAACACCTACTTACTTAGCTACCTGGTTTACTTATATATCACGTGGCCTGGCAAGTAGGTTAGCGAGGTGCTTTTCGACTACAATCGTTTATCTTCTTCATATTGAGCTGAGCTAAACATCTCGTCCTGGGCTGAACGGAAATAAGGTATCTCTAAGTAACAATCAATCAAAAACGATGTAGGTATTACGTTCGTTCGTTCGCTCGTCAAGTCTGATTAGTTGGGTGGGCGGGTGGAGGTAGGTAAGGTGTATAAGTAATGTAGTTAAGTCAAGCACAGGATGAGATCTGATCCGATCCACCCGCTCCCACGCAAAAACACCATGTTACATACGGTAGTATGTATACTTCGAACCAGGCTCCTTAGAAAAAAGAGACGAAAATAAGACGGTGGGAGAAAAGAGCATGGACATGATTCTTATTACTTCTACTGCGTGGTATTACGCGTATGCTCCTCATAAAATTCAAGGGTAAGTGCTGCTAAAAAGCCGGGTATACATCCTTTATCGCGGACCCAGAACTGGATCTGGTCGCCGATGCGGCGGGCGAACTCGCTCTGCGGGCCGCCGCTGACCTTCATGGTGCCCCGCTCGCCATCGAACACGATGCTGTTCTCGTGCTCGTCTGTCGTGCTCGGGCAGTAGAGACTCTCGACGCGCATCTTGCCGTTCGGGATGAACGTCACCGTCCAGCCCAGCGTGCTGAAGATGGCCTCCTTGAACTCCTGCGACTTTGCCGCCCACACCTCCTTCAGACGCCGCGTCGTCTTCTGCGCCGACGCCGTCTCCCGCTGCGCCTCCTCGATTTCGCGCTTCGCTGCCGCTAGCTGGGATGCTGGGATCACGGCTACCTTGGGATTGCGACGTGCTTCCTTCGAGAGCTGCGCTAGCAGTTCTTGGTTCTCCTGCTTGAGCGCCGCTAGCGTGGCTGTCTTGATGGCCTCGAAGTCGGACGTGGGGTTTGAGCGCAGAGATAGAATCCGCGTCTTGTTCGAAGCCTCAGCAGCCGTGAGCCGGGATTGCAACACCTCGTGCTCCTTTTGTAGCAGTTGGTGTGCTGTTTGCAGCTTGGAGAGTTCGTCTGCTAGCTTCCGGCGTTTCCGATTTAGTTCGCCTAGTTGCTCGTTTTCTGAATCATCTGCCCGGCTCCGTTTCGACCCAGCAACAGGATCTGGCGTGCCTGTGGCCGACTCAGCGGCGGATAACTCTTTGTGTAAGTTTTCGACTTCCTCTTTGTACGTGTCGACGAGTTTTTCGAGTTCAGAGATTCGATCTACCTTCTCCTGATCGAATTTGCCTGTGTCAAATGTTTCGTCCTCGGCCTCAAAGCTCTTTAGCTGTGCTCGTAAATACTCGACTTCTTTGGTAGCTAGAACCCGCTGCCTCTCTAAACGAGCCATAGCCTTGCTTGCAGAGACAGGAGCGGAGGTGGTTTTGGCCTTTTCGAGTTGTGCTGCCAGATTCTTCTTATCCGACTCCAGTGACATGATTATCTCATCTCGCTCCGCGATTTGAGGTTGAACTTCACCCAGCTTCTCCATGAGAGATGCCGAGTTATAACGCTCTTCCACGAGCGCACGAGCAACGTCTTCAGGAGAGTCAAACTCCATAACTCCACCTTCTGCACTGGCATTTTGCAGATAAGCAGTCCAAGCCAATCGTTCATCCTCAAGTCTCTGTTTCTGAATTTGAGTTTCGTGAAGTTCTGCTTCGAGCATTTGAGCTGCATCGACTTTCCTCTGCAACGAACGCTTTTCTTCCTCAACTACCTCAACGGCCTTGTGGACTTGACGAAGATGCACCAATTCAGCGTGCTGCTTTGAGTTTCTAGCTTCGAGTGTTCGTATATGTTGGACTTGGTCACTCAGTTCCCGACGGATGATCGCGATAGTTTCCGCGTCGCCAGTTTGAGCCTTTAATCGTAATACTTGTGCCTCTAGATCTCCTATGAGGCTGCTCTTCTCATTTAATTGTTCTTGAAGAGTATTTAGTAGTGAATCGCGTGCTTGACCATCGTGCTCGAGTTCTTCTATGGTCTGCTGCAGATTCTCTAATTGGGCCTCCAAGTCGGAATTTCGCTTATGATGCAATCGCTCTTCCTCCTCTTTTGCGGACGATAAGTCTTCCAGCTGTTCTTTGAGAAGACGTGCCTCGTCTTGGGCCTCCCGCACTTTCTTCTCCAGCTCGGCAGTATCTTGAATAGATGATTCTTTCAGGCTTCGTAATTCTTCTTGCATCGACTCGAACTGGCGCTGCGCCCTACTTTTCTCCCCCTCGGCTGCTTGTTTTAACTTGAAATCTTCTTCAGATTTGCGTTGGACCTCGCGGATCTCGTTTTCGTGTTGAAGCGCCAACATCTCTTTCTCCTGTTCCGTCGTCTCAATTCGGTAGCGCATTGTCGCAATTTCAGCTTTCAGATCTTCTATGCATTTTCGTTGTGTCTCGTACTCCTCCGCATCGGGCGGCGCGAGATTCTCCTTAGAACTCTCACGCGATGTACCCCGAAGCGATTCACCGCGCCCCTGGCTTTGTCGTGACGATGGCCTGCCATGTCGGGAGGCGGATCCGGGTTCGGCGCCAGTAAGGAAATCGTAGCTCGGCTGGGTATTGTGTGAAGCGCGAAAGGATGAAATCTGGATACATTCTCTGTGTGAGAAGAGATTGTCCAACTACTTGAACAGTTGCGTTTGTTTACTTCACTCACTCGCGAGTCTCTCAATGACGAATGCGGTCGCGGCAAAGTGCCGCTTCCGCCGCTTTTTCGGAAAGGGCCCGACATGAAGGGCTAAATTTCCCAATGCCAGCAATTATAACCCCATTCGACACGCTGTTTGGATATCAAAACTTAGAATATGAACCTAGCCCGCCAGGCGACAACCACAATGGGACCGAAGTTCCCAACTTTTGTTTTGGTCGTTTGCGGCTACTCCCATTACAAGGTTGTTGATTAGATCACTTAACCGGCAAAAAAATATGTGCTGTACTTCCCTATGGATAGTGAGAATAGCTGCTAACCGTATTAGGAACTGTCTATGTAGCTACCAGTAAGTATCGCAGCTGTCAAGCAGTGTACCCGGTGACGCCATACCACAACGCTGTTATGAACGGAACTATCTGAACTTCTCAAGTAAATATAATACCCATGACATAAAAGCGGGAAATTCGCATAAATAGTGCTTATATCAAGAACACACTTTCGCTGAGTTGAGTAGTAGTGCAAGGTATACTGATGTCGTTGTAATGTCCCAAGCTTCAGGGGAACGGGCCAATGGCAATGTTCAACGTGGAACAAGAGCTGCTACTATTTACGGTTAGTTAAGAGATCTAAGATGCTATTGTGGTACGGCATAAATTGTACCTACGATTGGTTCTGGAACCCACGATGACCTAGGTTCAGTAGCCGGTAGGCCCTCTAACCGTGCCTACCAAGGAATTAAGTACCTACCCCTGCGGCTCATGCACGGAAGTAACGCTTGTGCCTCTTTACCTTTCCCAGCTGCACTACGTCAAGCTGCAACTCCAAAGTTTCCACTCCTCAACCATCACCGTTCTCGGAGTGCAACTTTCAACTCCCTCTTCTCTCCCCAATTCCTCACCACTCACTCCCTTGGCCATATGGCTTTCAAAGTGTGGTAACAACGTAGCGGCATTAGCTGTACTTTTCTCACCCCCATCAGCCAATCGCAAGCTGGATTCCATCGTCTTCTGTCCGCGCCGAGCCACCAGCTACTCGCCATGCTGCGCCGAGTAACTTTGAATCTTGCCAATGTTGGGTTCGCTCGAAGCTATAGCGCCTCACCCTCGGTTTTCCAGTCGGCCTTTCTCGGACTTTCGCCCAGACTGAGCACGGCGAGGCGTTATCCTTTCTCTGTCGTAACTCGAACCTTTGCCTCGGAAGCGTCGAAACAAGCGTCGAACGAGGGAGAGGCTGTGGCTCACCGGAAGGAGTCGGAATCCGATTCAGCTGAAAATGCTGCCAAATCTCCGGATGAGCCCCGTTCACAGACATCAAACAACTCCTCCGGCTCGCCGTCAGTAACGGATCACTCTGAGTTCGATTGGGAAGAGAAGCCAAACTTCAACATTCAAAAATTTACGCAATTACCATATGAGAACTTCGGTGTCAACCAGCACATGATAATCGATCGCGAGTTTAAGGAGGTACTTCGGCAATTACTTTGGAAGTTCCGCGCGCCCATTCGCTACGCTTTCGCCTATGGCTCTGGCGTATTTCCGCAATCATCGGGCGGTACGGCCACTGAGGCCGAAATAAAAGCAGTCCATCCGCGTGCCCCTATTGCAGTGCAAAAGGCACAGAACGGCTCGCCTAAGATGATTGATTTCATTTTTGGCGTATCGTATACTCAGCACTGGCACTCCCTTAATCTCTCGCAACACCGGGACCATTACTCCATGCTTGGCTCACTAGGGTCCGGAGCTGTCTCGCATGTACAAGATAAATGGGGCGCCGGCGTGTACTTCAACCCCTACGTCACCGTTGAGGGCATTCAAATCAAGTATGGCGTCGTAAACATCGATACGCTTTGCAAGGATCTTAGCGAGTGGGATACCTTATATCTTGCTGGTCGTTTGCACAAGCCCGTGAAGATCTTGCGGGATGACCCGCGCGTTCGTCTTGCGAATCAAATCAACCTTTTGTCAGCTCTGCGAACCGCTCTTCTGCTTTTACCTCCCGGTTTTACCGAGCAAGAGCTATACTCTACCATCGCCGGCATAAGCTATTTAGGTGACCCGCGCATGGCATTCCCGACCGAAAACCCAAAGAAGATCGCCAATATCGTGAACCACAATATGATGAATTTCCGCCGGCTTTACGCCCCGCTTGTTGAATCACTGCCTAACGTTGTTTTCAACGATCCAGCCTGCAATAATACTGACTGGATTACCAATACCGATGCCATATTAAAGCTTGAGCAGGATATGGATCCTGTGAAGCGAGGCAATATGGTTAGGCGGTTACCAAAAGCATTCCGCTCAAAGCTTTACTTTGAGTATCAGAAGAAATTCCAGATTCCGCAACTCGACTTCAACAAGATGATGGAAGAGAGTAAAAATGAGAGCATGGAATCATTCAAGCGACAACAAGGTGGACGCTTCGAACAACGGATAGCACAACAACCTTCGGACGAACTTAGGCAGGTTGTTCGTGGCGTGATCAAGAAGACTGTATCCTGGCCAAGCACGAGCCAGAGTCTCAAGAGCTTTGTCACCGCCGGCGTCTCGCGCGGCTTCCGATATTTGGGAGAAAAACTTGATAAGTATCGCCAGGGAAAGAAAACGAAGAAAAATTAAAGTTGGCATCGAACCCCACATTATCCCAACAGAGCCAACGTTGCCGGACAACCTCGTCTAGTTGGACACGTAACAAATGTACTATACCCCATTATGATAATATTATACTCGAAAAGCATGGCAGCCTCGGGGATCCGCCACAATACTCCCTCATTTCCTCTGTTTTTGGCTGTTTCGGGCTTGCAAAGGATAAATGATGTATGAGCCATGGGCAGAGCTCGGATTGGGATAGATTCTATCGGACTTCATCTATAGAGATCGAGGGCGAATAGTTCGAAAAGAATATCTGCCTCTCGACATGGGATTCCGTGGGGCAGAATGCCGTGTTCGGAACTCAGTCGTTGACCTACGTTGATGGGTCAGTCTTGTAAATATGACATGAATAATGTACAAATAATATTTTGTTCAAATACTGTATTGCGTTCATTGTGTTTCTAGACCGAGAATCTTGCGCTCCGCCAAAGAGCAGGATGGTTAGCTAAGATTTTGGTATATCACTTTTTGTTACAAAAAATATTAGCTAAGGAACTAAAAAGGAGTGACAACATACATAGGGAACTATGAAGCCATATAGACATAGGAAATAGTAGTGGAACAGTAGCTTACTTATCAGTGAGTGAGCCTGGTTTACTGTGAGCTAGTGATCCATTATGTGACCGTGGCAGTAGTCCTAGAAGGAGGAAAATTAATGGAGCCCGAAACCAAGGTCTCCCACCCAGTCAGGCTAAGACCTTTTAAAAGGTAACATCTATCCGACGATCCATAGTTCACCGGATGGCAGTTTGTCTTGAGGATCCATCAGTCCCGCAGCTGTCTTGTGCCAGCGATTTGGCCCGGTCTTTTCCCCCCACAGTATGGTTCTCCCTGCCCGGAACCCTTCCAACATCAATATGGCTTCTTGAGTGACCTCTTCACCTGCTTTACATACACCGATCTTCTTGCCGCGATGTGTGACAACGAGGGTCCCATCCCATGTCTCCAATGTGACGGCCACGGCGATGATTTCTGCTCCTAAGGGCGTAATTTGCCCTTCATAATCCCATGTCATCAATTCCCCATAGCTCCGATACCCTCTAACCTGGCCTTCCACCTGCTCCAACTTGTCGGCAGACCAGCATCTACCAGCCCGCTTGCTGGGATGGTTACTCAGCAGGGTGATAGGTGGAATCACTGACTTGGTCACGAGATAGTCAACCATCTCGTCCTCTGTCATGGCTGCGATCTCGTTTACCATAATGCCCTTCACGATTGAACTGACTCCCAGTAACCTATCCCTGCTATCGTCACAGCGTCTTTTCCATAAGAGTTGGCATATTTGCCAGTAATTGAGCTCGAGCTCATGTCTAGTCTTCACCCCAAGGGAATTCGGGTCGTAGGAGCATAGGAAGGATTTCCAGTCCTTCTTTGCCGCCCGAAAAATGTATGTCGGTAGTACTTCAGACCTGTGGGGGTGCCACGACTTCGCCCCAGCGTCCATTGCCTGGGTGACTTGCTCGAGAGTCCACAGGTTCACGTAGCCATCCCGTGTCTTAACAGTTGCGTTGGGACTTAGGCGTGCTCCTTGCAGCGTCCACACCCGAGTGTTCCACTTGCACTCTTTCCAATTCATGCTTCTGTCCATTGGAAACAGCAATACCTCGTTATCCAGCTTGCAAGTCAGCACGTCCCCAGGTGTGCAATCAGGAGCTAAGATGACGGTTAGAGAGGCGCCTTTATAATAGTCCCCCATTTTCGCAATCTCGCGTGCCTTTTCAACCGGATCATCTTGATTTATGCGCCGCTGGTCTATCCAAACCCTAATTATCCCTGTCACAGTCGCCACCTGTTCCAGTTCCGCTTGCAGCTTCTCTTTTGACCACTGGGTCCAGCAGTACGACAGAGCTACGTACTCGGTTGGCTCTGTCATTGTGATTACAGTCTTAGTGCGTGTATCGTATAGGCTTGTCGGCATGGTTCTTGTGTTTCTGTTCAGGCCTACGCCTTTTGTAACGCTGTCCAGCCCGTCCGGAGTCAACAGAAGATGTGTTAAGTCCTCATGCCAGGTGAGAGCGTGGGGACCTTTGACGGCGACTTGTATTTCTTCTCGTTTCCTATCATGGGTGTACCAACGCCCAGACGGGGTCACAACATGGAAAATTCTTCCATTTACTGCCAGTCCGGCCGTTCCTGGGAGTCTGACCCTAACCCATATCAGCAGTGTCTCGAGGAAATTGGCTTGCATGTTCTCGAGGGTCTCGCTATACTCCCGCCCCTCAGGCGTTCCAAGTCTCAACACCACCGGCCATCTATTAAACTGCGAGTCTACTAGCGAGTAGACTGCCCCTGCAGCAACTGCTATGGAGTGTTCCTCCGCTCGATGGCCGGCTCTTGTTCTGGCCACGTCATTGCTGTCTTCTGGCCATTGCCTGGCAACCTCAGCGGCTGCCAACTCCAAGGCATCGTAAGCCTGCACCACTTTCCCTTCTCTCCACTTTAACGTGTTTTTTAGTCGCTGTTCCACAAAAGTGGTCTCATCCAGGTTCCTGATCCACGAGAGGTTTGCACACTCATTGGGGTACACGTAAAGCCCCTTGAAGAACACCACTTCGTACATGGGCACCCTCATAGCCCTCATTTCCCTCATTTTCGGCCGTTGAACCATTTTGATGTTCTCAACTAACACTTCTTTTGCTGTCACAATGTGTCCTCGCGTGCTGTCCGGGATGCAGAACTCTCATCGGGTTCTTGCCAAAGGGTGCCTGTTTACTCCTTCAACGGCTATAGTCCGTAATTAAACGCCGCAAGTGGTACGCCTGCAGAGTTCTGGCTTATATGCGGGGGGCCTGGGTGGCTGTGAGATTGTCCAAGATTGGTTATTGGAGTACCTACCCAGCTAGATTTACAGAATCTGTACCACCGTTATGTAAACAAGAATCAAGGTAACATAATGTTCTAACTAGTTTCATTGTTAATTTACTACACTGTTCCTGTCGTGCTCATGTTTAGCGGCTTAACAGAGAGGATCAATCATTCAATATTGTGATCAACTTATAAGGATTGTTCTCCGAACAACAAAAGCATACTGTACATACCATGTTGGTTTTTGATGACCGTGTGGCTGTGCAATGTGACTCTAACTTCAGGCGTTCTAAAGTGGCTTCGCATCCCCCGTTTTATGTACCATGCAGGAGGCTCACCAGGAGATTAGGCAGATGCAGTAGCTAAACCATCCCCAACATTGAAGTCGATAGCACCGACTTCACACACAGAATATTACCAGACTACGATTTACTCAGTCTTACGTTTGGCCTAACATCTGATATCTACCTTTTTGGTTTGCCCCTATTAGTATTGTTGCATTAAAATCTATTGTGAAGTATGCGGTAGGTTCGCTACGAGTCCTCGCTATCTTCATTTGCTTGTCTCAAGGCTGAAAAGGCCCATATCGAAAGAATCGAACACCTACGCATCACCCACTATGTCTAGCAACACCATTAAGAAGACCATCTCCGGAGCCCTGGCGATTTCTGCCGAAAAGTCCAAGTCGGCCGCCTCGGCAAGTCTGCAGTTAGCGACCGAAGGAAGTAAAAAGACGACCCAGTGGGCGGCAGCCAACCCACGTATGGCCTTGACAATAGGCGCTGGGGCAGCTTTAGTCGTCGCGCCAATGACGCTTGCGGCTCCAGTCTTAGGCGCTGTCGGATTCGGAGCTCAAGGGGTTGTGGCAGGTACGTGGGGATTTTGTCACGCACTCGTACACAAACACGCAGATATCCAACTGCATGAATCAATAAGCATTTTTACTATGAGATACTGATGAACTAATGTCTTGTATTTCTTGGTAGGATCTATCGCCGCGGGAGCCCAGAGCGGTATTGGCAGTGTCGTAGCTCCCTCCATCTTCGCGACCCTACAGAGCGCCGCAGCTGGCGGATACGGTGTTGCGGTAATCGCTCCCGTGTTGCAAGGTGCGGGCGGTATGCTTGCCTCACTTGTCGGAGCTACTACCCTTCTCAAAGGGTCCAAAAAATAGGTAAGGGACAATACGGTCGCCCAGAAGAAAGCTAAGGGTGGTCTAAGCAAAGGGACTCGTCGGGAAAACGAGGGCCGAGGGTAGGATGACAACTAGGCAAGCCCTACCACAAAGCTTTGGGCGCACAGTATCGGGAGTTCAAGCTACTAGGACAAGTGTTTTACAGATAGCCTAGATATCATCATGCCTAGCAAGCCAAAACACTAGTCTTCTGGGCCTGACACTGTCACTGCACGTCACTATAGGCGACCGAGGTAAGCTCAAGACAAAATCGAATCCCAGCCGTAGGTGTCACAATCGCTGGAGCTCTTGGACTCCTTGACCGACTTGGAGACATTCTCGTAGCTAGTCTTGTAGTGCTGGCAAAGATCCCGAGCATTGTCCAACTCCTGACAAGCAGCGGCCATCTTCCTTATCTCGTCGGCGGTCTCCTGTTGCTTCGACGCCATCTCCCTTAGCTCCTTTAGGTGCTTTTCCTCTCGATCGGCGAAGTCATTATTTCTGTCCTGCAGCTCGGAAATCTTCTGCTCAAGGCGTAATACTTCATATTGCGCATTCTTATTCTCCCTCTGGTGCTCCCATCCGCGGTGTTCCTCCATTTCCCGCCACATTGGCTTATCGTACCTGTCGTACCGGGATGGAGGCTCGGAATATTCATCGTAAGTGGATGACCTATATGACGGCTTTGACGGTCTTCTAGACTGCCGGTGGCATGCCTTGAGCTTCATGGTCAAATCGTCGATTTGATCATCCTTCTCCGAGCATAGTTTCTCCAAATGCAGTTGCTCTCTGTGGTTTTCTTTGGCTTCGTCTTGTGCTTTCACCAAGTCAACAATCAGTTTGTCCATGTTATCGCGAAGATCAGAAATTTTCGACTGCAGTTTTGCAATCGTTGCCTTGTCCGAATCGTCCGGGTGGTAGGCGGCGGATCTTCGCCCACGCACTAATGACTCTTCATCGTAGGAACGGTTCATCGTGATGGCTAGCTACTAATAATGGGGAGCTCGGTTTTAATAAAGAGATAATAAGGGTCCTGAGTTTATAATGACGAGTGGTGCTTAGGAGCTTGGCGTGTGTGCGTTGAATCTATATTTCCAAGTCTAAGCGGATGGTATCTAGAACCGGCAGTCTTGGCTATTATATTATCTACTGTGGAAAGTCTGGGAATTGGAAGGGCGGCTTTAGAATAAATACACACTTTCCATGAGCACCATGTATTCTATTTCTCCCATATTCTCTAGCTTTATGCACCGGCTTCCGTTTCCATAGAGTCATAAGTTGTAATTATCCAATTGCGGTCTTGCAAATCAAGTCTATGTGACCCATAATTCTCAATACAATGTCAATGTCTTAGGTTCGATGCTTATTTTGTAGGTCTGGGGGTAACATGTCTTTGTCTGACCATTCTATAGCTTACACGTGCCGATACAAGAGCATTCGGCCGTGTTTTAGTACTACCTAGTAGGTTTGGCATACGGGAATCCTCTCGCACCTAATGATAATGTAATTACAAGAAGTTTGTGGACAGAAAGAGCGTTTTTATAGACTTTATAGACTTATCAATATAGAATCTATATATAAACTCGACCAACAGCACTATGGAGGTGACCATCTAAACACATTCACAACCGCACTCGAGTAACGATTGTTAATCAAGATGCCTTGTTCAGGAAACTTTGAGGCCTCAAATGGCTCGTTTGATCAGAACGCCATCATGGAGGTTATGAAGGAGTGCAACTGCACTAGCGTCAAAGCTGTGACTCTTCTTAGTGTACGTTCTATAACCCGTTCAAGTTTTTAGTGGTACTAATGATTTCAAAGTATAATGGTGGTGATGTTGATAAAGCTATACAACACTGCAAACTCTACCGTAGGTACAACCCACAAACTGAAAGTTTTTGTATTGGCGGCGGTGAAACCACTGGTGGCTGTGAAGATGCAGAAGAGTCTCGGAGCAGCATGGCTCAAGGCGATTCACGACAAATACTATTACCTGCGGGAGCCTCAGCTGCCGGGAGAAGTGCTCCAATGACACATAAAAACCTACTCTTTCCCTGGTCAGATCGACGTGAACAAAAATCATGCCCTCCGAATTTTGTTTTGCGGGATGATCATGGCTCTGGCAGTTCGGAAACCAAAACCGCAAGTGCTCTCCGTAACGATCTCCAGCGTGAAACAAGCATTCCTGAATCGAGTGTGGCTTGGGACTTTATACTGCCTATGATAACTGCACCAGATGAATATATTCCAGGCGAGAAATTCAGTATCCGCAAACTTGCCGGGGCTATCACTAACGCCATGAACATCAACATTATACGCGAATATCTGGCAGTTTATGATGCAGAGGTCTTAAAAAAGGAGATAAATGAACTTATAGACGGGATTCCGATTTTATTTTTTGCGGTTACCACCAACGACGACACGATTCTTAGAACCCTGGTTACATACGGAGCAGACTTAGCTGCCGTTCATGAAAAATCTAAAGTCCCACTCCTTGCCTTTGCTATTATCCATGGGAGTATTGCTGAATCCGATACCACTAGTACGGTAGCAACATTACTCAGTCTAGGGGCTTCGGCCTCTCAATTGCCGGACGCACTCTTTAAGAAGTATTACGAAGACCTCCCCGTCTCCGCTATAGACCTCGGTCCGCAGGCAGCAGAATACCCCTGGTGCACAGGTGATATGATGGGCAGACTCCAAAAGGCCGCGAATCTCTCACATCGCTACTATCTATGGCGGTCAACGCTCATCAAGCCACCCTCCGTCAGGGATAAGCAGGTCGCCAGGTTGAAAAACGCCGATCCGCTGCTCGGACTTCCATATTTTCTCATCGGGCAAACACTGGCGTCGGAAAGGCTCCTCCTGAAACTATTGAGCCATATCATGGTGCCGAGTAAGAAGCCTCTGGTCCTAGTCTTCGCGGGCCCCAGCGGCCACGGAAAGACGGAGTTGGCCCGGCGCTTGGGATACCTCCTGGGCTTGGATCTCGAGGTGGTCGACTGTACTATCGTCAACCAGGAGATTGAACTTTTCGGTCCGCGCGATCCGTATGTAGAAGCCTCAAGAGGATCGCCGCTGAATAATTTCCTGGCGGCCCACGCGGGGAACCCGTGTATTGTCTTTCTCGATGAATTTGAGAAGACGACAAAGGATATTCACCAAGCTCTTTTGCTACCCTTTGACAATGGTTAGTAAAACGAAGAAAGGATTAGTAGTGAGATCTTGGCTAACTTATAGCAGGCGAATACCAGGATCGTCGTCATCGTGCTAATATAAACTGTTCCCGAACAATTTGGATCCTGGCTACAAATGCGTTAGATGATACTATTAAAGAATTTTGCGCGCAGAATCCCGGTGTCTTAGGTCCTGATGAATCAGTTAGCCAGCCACTTCTGAGGCAACTATCGCGGCAACTGAAACAGAATTTCCTAGCAGAGTTTGATGTTAGTTCTCTCTCGCTTTTTTCCTCCATCGATAACCTGCCTTCATAAATCTAAATACTAACACCTTATGTATAGGCACCAGTAACTGGCCGTGTCACCGATTTCATCCCATTCCTCCCATTCAACCAAGGCGAGCAGGCGGCGGTAGCTCGCAAGTTCCTTCTCGATTTTGAGGGCCTAATCACGAAACCAGTTAACTTATCAATCAACGACAAAGAGCAGCATCTCTTAGGCAATGTCCAATTGGAGATTCTTAAAGATGCATCCGTCTGCCGTGCCATGGCTGCGGCAGAGTATCATCCCAGTCTTGGCGCCCGCAGTCTGCAGACAGCTGTCAGGACTGTGCAGGACAAGCTTGTCGAGGTCTATCTGAAGGAGGACGGTGAAATTGTTGAAGATGGCAGAAGAACGACCTATGGTTTGGGGGTACAAGAGGGAGAAATAGTTGTGTATAAGACGAACTCCAAAACCACAGAATGATGGTATGACCTGTAATTAATAGTAGCTATTTGGCTGACTCTATTTCAACCCCGTTGTGATTTTGATAGATTATGCCACTGGAGATCTATACTAAGTAGGTAATTGAGGTGATGATTAGCTGTACTTCAAAGGCCAAAATATTGAGCTGATTCTCCCATGCCCGACTTGACTTGCACTGGCTTTGTTAGTTCGATGTTTATAATATGTTTAGTGCAGTATAGTAGTGAAGGCTATCGAACCACGACTTTCAAGGTGAATGTGCAAGACGACACGTCTGTATAGGACATGGTTGACTTTGTTGTCCAAGAGTTCGGACACACTGACTACGCAATCAATGCTGCTGGTGTAAACCACCCACCATCACGACCTGAGTGCCCTGTACGGGAGTAGTACTCAAGAATAATGTCACCTTCTTGCCCCCAGTCCGCGTCGACAACGGCGTCAATGTACCCATAGCCGAGACGGACGTGGAGAACTTCGATCGCATCATGCACATCAACAGGGCTAGCCTGCTCATTGACGCTGCCGTGACTACCTATACGCACAGTGAACTAGTCCTAAGATCGTACATAGTGTCCCAAAACTTAGACACCCAGCTTTCACTAATGCTGCAAGCCAAAACAACGAGTTTTATGTAATCTTTTAACTACAAAGAGATATTGTAACATAAGATATCATTAAGACTTTCCCTCCGCTGTCCGTGTTCCGTGAGAACCTGTCGCAAGAATTTGAAACATTATGCAATCGTCCTTTATCACGCTCACCATGACAAGACAGACAAGAGGAAAGCAACCTAAACTACTCCCAATTCATATCCGCTGGAACTTAATAGCAGAGTACCGTATTGTGTCCGATGACCAATGGCTCAAACCTGATGACTGAGATCCGTCCATCGGAAGGGCTTGTTCATTCCCCGTGTTTTGTACGACTCATTCAAGCTACTTGTCAAACCTTCATTCTGTACCGAATTCACTTAACCGATAATTCATAGTCTTTCTAGACTAGTCTAGTGCTTGTTATCTATCTCTTTACATCTCCAGTGCCAAATAACTGACCTGTTAAAAACATGGAGAGCACCCTACTCAGAGGAGAGGGTTTGCAAGTTTCTATTTCTCCGCCATCTGTTTATAAGATTGCTCCAAGCGAGTCAAGGTGCAAAGAAACCAAAATCTGCGTCTTAATAGACCATTAGACCACCATGGAAGACCACTTGCAACGACCCTCCATAGGAGAGAATGCTCATTTAGGCACACTTTATGATGCCAGGTCTTGTACATTTCTGCCCGACTCCATCTTCAAGAGACAGTACCGGCTGAGCAAAGCATGTGTTTTTACCACGTCCGAGAAGAAGATCGCGGTGGAAGTCACTGTCGCTCACGACACTTACGGGACCATATTAAAGGACTTGAAGATTAAACCCGATCTTGGCGTGAGCATACTGGCCGGCTTGCTCCAAGCAAGAGGTGCCACCGGGTATCTTAAGCATGTGAAGCAAAACAGCAATACCTTACATGCGGCGGTTCATCGCACCGTCACTACTGGTACACAAGAATTGAATCTTCCTGAGCTCTATAAAGCGGGTGGGATAGGTATTCATGCCCTAGCCTCCCAAAAGGCTACTCACTTCGTCGTCGGAGTTGAATGGGGGATTAGAAGCATCGTGTCTTTTGACTGCTCACTCTCTGGCAAAGATTCGAAAGCCGTAGACGACCAATTTCGAGCGGATATCAAGGGTTTTGTGTCCACTGTCGACTCTTCTCATGGTAGCTTGCAAAAGAGTTGCTTACCGAGCGACCAATCATTTCCACAGCGGCTGCGGATCACAATCTATAGCGACGTTTTCAATGCTGAAGGTGTGATCATGAGAAATATGCAAGACGCTCGTCACCAACTTAGCCTTGTATCATCGCATATTGAGCAGGAATACTCGGGCAGGGGTCGACAAATCATGTATACACTGATACCGACGCACATCCTTGGCTTCATGATGGGCCATAAACACGGTATTGGCTTACCTGTGGTGTTACCTAGCCATGATATTCTTCGAAAATTCATCGATATTTTTGATCGCTTTGCTTCCACGAGGCTCCGACAAAAGGAACATCACGAATTCGTGTCGCGGAATAGGGACCACCTACAATACCATGTTCACGAAGTGCAAAACCGAACGAAACTATTGCAACAATTTTTTGATGAATTTCGGAATTACTTTATCAACGCACTCAGCGAGGTCCAAAACGGCACCGAGGGACCCGATTCCCTGGAGAGACTCTACGAAACATACAAAGTAGTTGAGGATGAGATATCTCCCATCCCCGACCGGAGGCATGCTAAAATGCAGGTGGCTGCTAAAGCGGGTGTTCGAGGTGCTCGGGTGGTAGAGTCCCAGGAAATGATGCGAAACATAATAGGTGATCACGTCGCATATGTTTTCTACGTCAGCGACGCCGCGGTTGAGGATTCTAAGCGCTGGGAAGAAAACTGCGAGTTTTTCTACCACATATTGAGTCAGCGTGATCCTCACATCGTCTATATCGTCGCTGATTGCGATAAAATGGGGCGCAATCTACTCGATTCACAGATAACGTTGTACCACAACGGGAAGACCATGACTAAAGACGTTGTTGAACAGCAGCAATGGAAGGTCGAAAATAATCTGGTAGAGTGTCGACCGGGGTTGATAGAAACCAAGAACGTCGAACGGCCACTGAAACGACGGTTGGTGAGGATGCCATGCCCAAACTCAACCTGCGACCCAACCAAGATTGGCGAATGGATGTGTTCCGAGTGTCATGCCCCCGTCGAGTTCGGCTTCTCTGATAATTATATATACTGCGATTGTGGCCGGAGCCTGTATCACAATTTCAAGTTCAAGTGTAAACAGGAGAAGGCTGGGTATGAATTCCAAATCTGCAATCAGCAGCACGCATTGTCCCTCCTCAAAGGTCTAGAAGCATCTAATTGCGTCAATATCCTGATATTGGGCGAAACCGGAGTAGGAAAATCAACCTTCATCAACGCGTTCGTGAATTACCTGACGTTCCAGACACTCGACGACGCGAAGGCAGCTGAAACTTTGAACTGGGTGATACCTTGTTCATTCTCAACGCAGGTCATGAATAGAAGCAAGCCTCAAGAGCAAATCCGACAGATCAACATCCAAATAGGCAGCCGTGACGACGAAACCGACGGGAGCAAGGGGGCTTCGGCAACCCAGAAGACTGCAGTCTATCCTGTTATGATTGGCAATCGCGTCATTCGCCTCATCGATACTCCCGGTATTGGAGACACTCGGGGATTGCAATATGACAAGCAGAACATGGCAGATATCCTCGCCACATTGAGCAGCTACGATGATTTGCATGGGATCATCATCTTGCTAAAGCCAAACAACTCACGACTGACAGTCACATTCAACTTCTGTATGAAGGAATTACTGACTCACCTACACCGTTCCGCGGCGCACAATATGGCATTCGGCTTCACCAATACTAGGATTTCCAACTACACTCCAGGAGACACATTCGGTCCGCTGAGCACCCTATTACAGGAGCATTCAAGCATTGGCTTTTCCTTGACAACTCACACAACTTACTGCTTCGACTTGGAGAGCTTCCGCTACTTGGCCGCTTTTAAAAACGGCATCGTGATGGAGAATGAAGAAGACTTTCGACGGAGCTGGCAACATTCCAGTGCCGAAGCGCAGCGTCTTGTAGAATATTTCCAGAAAAAGACCCCGCACAAGGTGCAGAACACCATCAGTTTGAACGGTGCGCGGCAGCTCATCTCGGACCTAACAAAACCCATGGCCGACATCGCCACCGCCATCAACATAAGCATCGCTTTGTCGGAGGACAAGATGGCTGAGATACGGGACCATAAGCTCACGGGAGATGATCTGAGGAAGCGTCTCAAGATCCAGAGGAAGCACCTGAGAGCGATACAGCTCGACATGCCGCGGACCGTGTGCAAGAACAGCGACTGCACCGAGTTCCAGGACGACGGAAGTGGCGAGGGGAAGCTCATCACCATCTACAAGACGCACTGCCATCCGGTCTGCCACCTGAACGACGTGAAAGCGGACCAGGTAGCGCACCCGGGAATCATCAACTGCGCCGCATTCTGCGGGCGGGACCACTGCACGGTATGCGGCCACAACTGGCAAGAGCATCTGCACGTGCTGTACGAGCTCGAGGAATACACAGCCGAAGTGACAGACACGCGGGTGGAGCAAGAACTGCGGGCCAACGCAGACGACGTGACCTTGCGGGAGGCGGCTATCTCGGACCTTCGAAAGTTGATCACCGAGTACAAAGCCGAGCACGCGCAGATCCAGGAGGCGGCGGCCCGGTTCGGGTTGTTCTTGAAGAAGCACTCCATCACGCCTTACAATGACGCCACGCTCGCGTACCTGGACATGCTGATCCGCGACGAGGAGGAGAAGGCGCGGGCGGGCGGGAACAGGAAGAGATTGGACGACCTCCTCGAGGACCGACGCAGACACGTCGAGCTCGTCGACGTGCTGGCGCGCAACATGGATAACGCGTACGATGCCAGATTCCACGCGTTGAACGAGGGCGGCGTGGCGAGGGTTGTCGAGGACCTTTATCGGTTGAAGCATTTCGGCGAGAACCTGAAGACGATCAAGAATTCCATCTCCGAGGCGCATCTAACGACGAATCGCGAGAGGCCTTTCCGCGTCGATGTGAATAAGAAAGGCGCGCGTAGGAATGATCGGATGGTTTTGCATAGTGATGCCACTACTACATCATCTCGGGCTAATGTTAAGACTGGTTCGAAAGGTTCTGATGCGAGACCAAAGGGTGAGAAGATGCATCTAAGTGCTTTGAAAGATGGGGGCTTGGTCAAGGCTTTTACCTCCATGTTAAATCGTCATAGATAATACGAGGACGACTATTGGCCAGATAGCATTCTTTATTTCTCGGGCTGGTGGCGTTGTAATTTTGCTTAGACTACTCGTATGCGTTTCATATTGGCTGTGGATATTATAGACAGGGCATAGACAGCAAATAAGAAAGATACTTAACATTGCTTACAGTATCGGAACTCCTGGCCGGGACCTGTTACCCCTAAATAACGGCTAATTGCAACTATCAACCACAATGCCTATGTCGAGTTCCTACACAAGACCAAAGTTAATAGAAGCTGGCAGGGACCGGGGTTCGAGACAGATGTCTAAATGGCCTAGGCATCTGGACTTGTATTTCCAGTGTCACAGTCCCATATATATATACTGCGTTCGAATTTTCTCAGCAGTGTTGTGGGTTAGCGTTGCAGTTCCGATCCATGCAATCCAGCTTAACTATACACCTACAAAGCCTTCCGCCCAATAACCGTATGAACACCATCATAGTGAAGCACAACGCCCCTTTCCGTCTCTTTGACAGCATTCCCAAACAACTCTGTCCAACCCTCCTTCGTAACAGGCGCATCCGGCTGCTCGGTCTTGGAGGGGAAAAACGCCGTGAGGTCTTCCCAAACCATGAGGTAATCCTCAGTCCAGCCATTATAATCCTGCTTCCTCAGCTCGAACTTCTGCACCTTGACATTCCCGAAGCCGTTCTCGCCGACGTGGCGGTCTAGTTCATTTTTGAACTCCCTACTCACCCCTCGTGCCACGCCGCCTGCCCTCACGATGCCGTTGATGGTCTGGCATGCCGTCGCCGTAGGGGTGCTATTACTATCAGAAGAAAAAGGGGCCTCGATGACGAAATCGCGGGCGCCTTCATCCCACTGCAGCCAGCCGCCCGGCTTCAACATCGCTTTGATGACGGATAACACGGGCTTGGTATCGTTGTTGACGATGATATTTGAGAGGGCGCGGATGTGCACTATGTCGTACGCGCCCAGCACCTCTTTGGGTAGGTCCTTTGTGAGGAGATCGAGCTTAGTGAAGGTGATTGAGCTGGGGAGAAAGGCCGTAGATGGAAAGTTGATGTCGCTGATGTCGTAGCCGTCGTATTGGACTGATGATATGCCCCTTTTGGAGAGCTCATCGTGCAAGTCTGTTAGCCAGACACCGTTTCCGCATGCAAGGTCGGCGATCTTTAAGTTCTTGGTGTTGGCGACTAGCATCTAAGGTTAGAAAACGTTGCTTGGAAGTGAGTGAGGTGGTTATAAAGATGCCATGAGCGTTGGATGAGTTCCTTGGTAGCGTGTCAAGTGTGAGCCTGAGCACGTGGTGAAACGAGAGTGCTTACCAGAGTTCAGGATGCTCGGTTCCAGAAGAAACGGTATGGTCTTCTGCCATAGGTGGTGCTGTAGATGAAGTCTGGCCGAGGACCTGAAATTCCTAGATGGCGCGACCCAGAAGAAACTGGGATCGCATGATTCCGTCCTAGCGGGTTGGGTGCTCATCTTCAAACACAAAGAACCACAAAATTCTGTTCAAGTACGGGAGAATGTAGTCTGAAGTATGGGGAACTATAGGAGGTTGACATGCTGATTTTTCATTCCAACTTCGTATAGATGTGCAGGAGTCGGTTGTTATCTATTTATGAAGTCCTTTGTCTGAGTACCCCGTGGTCGTAAGTAAGGGCCGGGCTAGCTCCGGCGACGTGAATGCATCTAATAATAACAGTGGGCAACAACCTATCCCTTTGCGACCCAAGATCCCGCCCTACCCTTCGGTGCCATGGCGCCTCACTAGCGAGCCTCACCATTAGCCACCTATAAACCCTCACTATTAGGCCGTCCGCATGCCTGCGCATGCCTCCAAAGTCCCTATTACCTAATGCGGTAACCACCGTTAGCTCACTGCAAGCAGAGGGATCTACAGCACTATTTATAGCACTTGTCACGGATGCGAAGAAAAAGCAGTGAGTGCAAAGACCAACTATACCCTATATTCGGGGGAAGATCTAAAGCTACCTAGTAAAGAACAAGAATCTAAGACAGGGCTTTGCAGCCAAACTATATAGACATATTACTCTCACATTCTGCCGGCAGACTAACGGTTATTCCTCGGAATGGTGGCTGCAGTTGCCATTGTGCCATTGACTGTTGACTGCCATTGTTGTGCGTATGCCTCCATTGACATGAGGCTGCCATTGTATGCGAGGCTGCCATTGTATGCCGTTGACATAAGGGTCATTGACAGGCAAGGCTGGGCCGACTAGCATGCCAAGGCCGTCACAGCACTCGTTGGTTTACTAATGCAAGGTAGTTTGACTCTCATGCACACTAATGCAAGGTAAATTAACCTAGTAATGCAAGGCAACTTGGTACAATATGCAGGATAGATATAGTACACCTCGGCCACTGCTAAATGCAAGCCTACACCTCGGCCCTTATTGTTTGAGAACCTCCCATCTCGGTCCTTGCCACTTGCAAGCACTCGGTCTTCGGACTTCACTAATTGTAGTGACCTTAGTGGCCCTCGGGCCTACGGGACCCACTATATTGCAGTTAGCGTAGCATCCTAACGTTGGAACCCTGAGATTTTCACAGTGGCTGGTGCAGTGGCTGGTGTGGTGATACGTAGCTTGACCAGACATCACCCAGCAAATACCAAATTTAAGTCACACACTATAATGATCAATCCATCGGGCTCGTCATTGTCTCGATTGTGCTGCTATCCTCCTTTTATCTTGTAAATCATTGAAAAAAAAAAAAAAAAAAGGGTTTAGAGGTTTAGACAGGGGTTACGCACTCTGTCGTTTGTTTTCATGAGAACTTAGGAATATCTAAACCCAAACCTAATATAACTGGGAGCTTTCAGACTCACTCGATAATGCTATATCATAAAACTGGCAAGCTATAGTTATTAATGGAGGAGTTGTACAACACATGCCTAGGTTAGTAGACTTTGAGCCGAGGAACTATCAGAGGAGCCGGTGTTGTGCTGCAAATAAGTGTAAATTTTCCAAATGAAAGATAGAAACCGCGGTCTAGGACTCGACTTACCCTTGAAATAAAGCTTATTGCATGTTATCCCAAAACGTAAAGCTCGCAATTTCTCATTGGTCAATTAGGAAGACGCTACAGAATGTTAGACAATTTTAGTCCTCTCGCACCGACGTCATTGACAAGGAGCAGGTCATTACGTCAGAGATTTCCAGTATTATAGTCTTCACACAACTTACAAATCTCCGTCGAAAGTAAATATATCAGAGTCTACATCATTTACGACGATTATATTAAAGCTTGCTCGAATCTTTAAGTCCCAGTCACACGCATCAACTCACAATAAACAAACACAACACGAATTAAATCCGAGACTAAAGTAAAGATGTCCTCCACCCGCCAAGCTCAACCCCCAGTAAACGCCGCGTACGAAACCGAGGCAAACGCCGTGACATCGAACCCACCCGAACAACAACAAGCTCACGCACACTCTCATCAATCTCACTCTCACCCGGTAGTACAGCGGGGACCATCGGACTCAACGCAATCCATCCAAGACGCCGTGCCCAAAGCACCAGGCCACGGCACGCACGGCGCACCGGCGGGGGAAGAGCAATTCGGTCGCACGCGCGAAGACGTGGGCAGACATCAAGAACTCGAGGGAGACAAGATGCACATGCCTGGCGAAGGGCGCGTGGCCGATGCCGTGGAGAGGAAGCCGGGGGCTTCTGGCTCTCAGCCCGATTTGGCTAGTGATCTTGATCGGTAAGTTGCTTTTCACACTTTTTACTCACTTTCAGATATTTTTGTTTTGAGGGCTGAGAGTTTGAGCGGGGGAAAGGGGGGAAAATGAAGATTATGATACGTAGTTAGAAAGTAGCGATGACGTGCTAACGTCGTTTGGTTAAATATAGGAAAAAGCGTGAACAGGCCGATGCGAGACGGGCTGTGAAGGAGGATAGAAAACACAGTTTGATTGACGATGGTGGTGCTGGTGGTGGTGTGGATGTTGAGCTTGATAAGACTTTTTAGGTGAGCACTGTATGAAATAATGCTATGAAATATTATTAATGCGACTATTAGTAGTAGTTCAAAGACGCGTATGTCACAATTCCCATACTGATTGCGGGGGCGTTGAAAATGATTTCAGTACACATTCTGGTTTCCATGTGAACAACAAACCCCACATCTGTCTTAGAATTATCGTTAAATTCAAGGGTGTGGCCTCGAATTACCATTTCTTCAATTCTGCAATAATAATGAGGAACAACTGCCGATTTCCTAATGGCCAATTGCCCGGGCCGGGAATGAGAATGCAAGAACGTAGTGGGGTGATTGTAGGTTATTATACCCGCGTAAAAGCAGTCGGCTGCACCGCTGCGGGGTTACAACAGAGATTAGAACACGTAAAAGATATTCCTTGCTCACGTAGTTAGAGCTTTTTTGATCCGGGATGTCCGGGATGCATATAAGTCGGAATTGCTTCATCTTTATATCGTTCCTCGAATCTCACGCTGAAGCAAGCAGAAATGGCTACTACGAACACAACCCAGGCTAGCGACATAAGCTCGCCCCAGCAGCTCTTCATAGACGGCGCGTACTACGAGAGCTCAGATGGCGCGACATTCCCCGTATATAACCCAATGACGGGGTCGAAGCTATATGACTGCGTATCCGCCAGCAAGGACGATTACGAGCGCGCGATCCAAGCCGCCTCCGTCGCGTTTAAGACCTGGTCGCGCATGGGACCCGCCGCGAAACGCATGATCTTCCTACGCGCGGCAGATATCTTGGAGCGCTATATGGAGACGGAGGCTCCCGCGCTCATGGCCGCCGAGGTGTCCGCGACGAGACATTGGACGAAAGTAAATGCCTTCTCGGCCGTAGGGAACCTGCGCGAGTCCGCGAGCATAGTTTCTCAGATAAAAGGCGAGATCATGCCGTCGGATACCCCCGGTACGACGGTTCTGGTAGAGCGGCAGCCGCTCGGTGTCGTTCTCGCTATAAGCCCGTGGAACGCTCCAGTACGTTTATCGAGCTTTTTATCCGTCTTATGCGGATGAAGTTGGAATAATCAGCGGTGTCTCAATCTAACGTCGATTTTAACATAATGCAAAATAGGCAAGTCTTACAGCTCGTGCAGTCGCGACGCCGCTAATATGCGGCAACACCGTGATCCTCAAACCCTCCGAATTCTCGCCCAAGAACCAAAATCTCGTAGTGCGCGCATTGCACGAAGCAGGTTTACCAAACGGTTGCATCAACTTCCTGCCCGTGTCCGCGGAGCGCACGCCAGCCATCACCGAGTTCGCCGTGAAGCACTCGCTGATCCGGCACGTCAACTTCACGGGCAGCGACCGCGTGGGCCGCATCATTGCGGGGCACGCGGCCACGTGCTTGAAGCGTTGCGTTCTCGAGCTGGGCGGGAAAGCTCCCGTGATCATCCTCGAAGACGCCAATATCGACGACGCCGTCGAGGCAGTGGTGTTCGGGTCCATGGCGAACGCGGGCCAGATCTGCATGTCAACCGAGCGGGTACTCTTGCATGAGTCGATCGCCGAATCTTTCAAGAACGCCCTGCTGGAGCGGGTGAAAAGTCTCAGGGTCGGAAACCACGCGGAAGATCCAAATGTCTCCATATCGGGTTTGTTCACCCCCGTGTCGACGAAACGCGTGCAGAAGCTCCTGAGCGACGCCGTATCGTCGGGCGCCAAGCTGCTTTGCGGCGACGTCTCTGCTTCTGGGCCGAACTTGACTATCATGGCGCCCCATGTCGTGGACGCAGTAACGCCGAGCATGGAGATCTTCCAGCGGGAAAGCTTTGGGCCGCTTGTCTGCTTGACTACTTTCACGACGGACGACGAAGCTATCAGTCTGGCGAATAATAGCGAGTATAGTCTCAGCGCCGCCGTATTCTCAAAGGATGTGATGCGCGCTCTAGATATCGCGCGTCAGGTTCGGGCGGGCAGCTGTCATGTTAATAATCCGTCTGTGTATATTGCTAATGGAACCCCTAACGGCGGTGTTGGTGGTAGCTCTGGGTATGGTCGCTTCGGTGGTATGGCGGGTGTCCAGGAGTTCACTGAGCTTAAGATTATAAGTCTTGGCAAGTCTGGTGTCAAATTCTCGTTTTGAAGAACGTTTTAAGATGAATGTATAGTTAGATATTATCCAACAAATGCTAAGTGATGTCGCAGTATCATCAAGCAGTGAATGCATAGGGAAATCTGGAGCAGTTACCACTTCTCGTAGCTTTACCTGTATATGACTGCATTAGAGGGTGGTAGCTATCCCGGGGACTGCGATTGCTCATTTGAACTAGTGACTTTCTTTCTTCTTCAGCAAAAAAGGTGAATAGGAACTGTTATATAGAGGGCAAGTTTCTCTCTTTCCTCCAACTTTGCGCTGGTCTTCCTCCTTCGTCTTCGGCTCATGACTTGGTCATCTATATATACGATAAGAACCTGTCAAGGTCGCAAGCTGTGACCACGACACAGTCACAATTAATATCTTGCCAAGCCGTATTAAATATGCGGAGGTTGCAACGCTATGGACATCTCGTTCCGGGCGTGATGTTAAAGGATTTCCACGTTGCAAAAGGTTGCGACCTAAACAAGCAGGTGTGCAGCGTTATGTCCAGCTTGTGAACGTCATACACTTCACCGAAGTAGGAGCACCAAGAGCTAGGATCGCAGTGTAAATTCCGAGTCGACCGTTGTGGGCAGGAAGAAGCCCAACTCGTCGTGCGCCTCGGTCCGTTACCCACGTAAAGTGTCTGCTGGATCACTGTACGGATCAATAATTAGCTAATAAACAGAACCCTCTCTGGAAACAACTCGGCAGGAAATCCGGCAGCCCGGCAAGCCCTGCGAATAGTCCCACCCAACTTTGATACAATGCAAATTGGGGGCCTACACGTGTGCAAGCTGAACAAAGTTAATTGCTTAGCTAGCCAGATGTCTACTTCGGTTAGTAAACATGAAGCACAACCTACGTATTTTATCCTGGTCGTCAAATTAAGCTCCACAGATTCCAACTTCGTCACAGCGGCGCCATCCAAAAGCCCCCGACTGTACCCGACAGAAGCCCGGACAGCCAAGAGTAAGCCGATCTAACTGCTTAAAGGAGTGTGTAGTAGTCCCTAAGTGCCATCTGTACCATCAAGGCACTTCTACCAAAGGTTGTTCCTATAGGAGGGCAACCACCTAAAGGACTCTAACGTGAGAAAGGAGATTGAAGAGCCTTAGCTTTGTACCTCGATAAGCGCGCGTTAGACGGGGGGTCTCGACCCGTGATCCTGCTTGCGCGTCAATCCTTTTCCCCAATGTTGCTGGCACTTCAACTACGCATGTACCTGATTTTCTGTGTAATTGTCACGGCGTTATCATAGTTCGATAGCTTATCTAGTTGTATGACACGGTGTAGACTGCCGGGGCTAAGCCTAAGCTTAGAGGGGATCTCTGCGAGAAGTGCGTAGCTCATGAATAGTGGCGTGAATCAATAACTACCTAGACACTAATGACTTTAATTATGCCACACCTTGCGTTTCTCCTTCCCAACATCGTAATCTTTACATTCACAATGCTTTTCAAAAGTTCGCTGCCCCCTGAAGCGTCGCCCTGTCACCTGTGCACACATGCGTGTCAAATTGGACCGTGTTGCAGTCAACACTCAACTCCGAGTTTCCAATGAAAGTAGTTCTATCAGGCAGTCAATCAATTATCCTTGTCAGTATTCCCTTCCACCCGATTTATAATCATCTGAGAAAAGGAAAAGAAGAAGAAGAAGAAGAAGAAAGAAGAAGAAGAAGAAGAAGAAAGAAGAAGAAGAAGAAGAAGAAAGAAGAAGAAGAAGAGAAGCTAGGGTCAGGTCTAGTAAGTCAACATAACAAAAGAAGAAAAAAGCACTTACGGGCCGCCCTCTCCACAATCAAGCACCTGCTCGACGCTCAGGTACACCGTGCCCAGCCCGATCTGCAGCTCGATGACGGTCGAGTTGTCGTTCTGAGTGCCCGTGATGGTGCACCGGTAGTTAGAGTGCAGGGGACACGTGATTGACTCGGTCTGGTTGGTTAGGTTGTACGTGAAGGCGAAGCCAGCCGTGCCCGTCGACCCGACCTCGTCGCGGGTCGTGATGTTCAGGTTCTGGACGGTCCAGCTGGGGACCTTGGCGCACGGCTCTAGGGGCGCTCCTGACGCGCCGAGGCTGCTTACGAGCGCCATCGTCGTGGCCATGAGCAGCGGCCGCATTATTGGCAGCATGATTGATCTGCGGGCGGGTTATAGAGGTAAGCGTGTTCTTCAGTTAGGACTTTGCGACTTTCTGCTCTCGTCGAACAATTTGCTTGATGCACATCGGGGATCTGGTGGATTGATAGATTCTAGCACTTAATATTGAGGTTACTGGTTGCTTGCTCGCCGCAAATTAGCCGCCATGATATATTACAACCCCCAACATACGACGGCTGGGTAATACTTCAAGCGCAACCCTATGTCGGCACTTCTGCCGAGGAAGATGGATATATTCATTAATAACTGAAAGTCAGTGCCTGCTTCCCAACTGGCGCGGTTGGTAGACTAGCGATCCTATATGTTCGCGCTGCATAATAATAGAACGGCGCAGATGCATGTCTGGGGGGTGGGCGTGCTATATACCGGTCCCAATCTTCCACTTTCAAGTTACGTCTCGCATCAAAGCTAACAATAATCTGACCTAGTGAACACATCGGTACTCACCCGTAATAAAAATAGAAAACAATATACTGAAAATCTTGCCCCGCCCTGCATTTCAATATTCCCAAGGACCGGGTTCTCAACCCTTTCCTACCACGACCCCCTAAGAAACAAGTCCTTCAGTTAGGTACAAAGATAATGATCTCTTACAAACGTGTGTCATAAGCCGGCAAGTAAGCCTAGAGTTCAGAATTTCTCAACATACTTTTATCCTAATATTATATTTAATAATACCACTTCCTCCCTAAAGCCGTAATCTATCTATATAACAATCCCATACCACTCAAGTCACTTATATAGTTAGACCTAAACATTGAGCGTATAATTAACCGAGTTCCCCGCAACCCTCGGGAAGAAATCAAACGTGAAAACCGTCGGCACGCCCGCCGCGACGACCGCATCTACCGTAGCCGCCGTGAGGATCAGGTTATCGCCATCCCAGTTCCACTGGCCGGAATAGGTGCCGCGGCCCGCCTGCAAGGGGCCGAGGTACTGCGTCCAGTCGTCGAACAAGTAGACCCCGTCACCGCGCCGCATCTTCACGGCCGCGGGCTGCGCCACGCCGGCCCATGTGACGGGGATCCGCAGGTCGGCCCCCCGGACGGCGGTCGAGGATGTGGAGCCTAGTTTGGGGACGTCCCACTGTACTACGCTGGCGCCTGCTGTTGCGCCCGCTGAGAATGTCAGGGTGAGGTTGAGTTTATTGCCCGGCGTCGCATCGTCGTCGGCAGAGATGTGTTTAGCCAGGAAAGACGATTTGAATGTAATTTTTCCGCCTTCGGCAGTATAATCCGTCGAAGACGCCAGCTCATCGCCTTCTTCCGCAGCAATAGATTTCAACGTATTACCATTCAGCGCGATGGAGATAGTCTGGTCCTTGACCTCGTCACCGACTTTATGAAAAATATAAGCCGAGCTCTCCTGCTCAGCCGCCGAGGCGTCCGTCGTGAACTCAGCGAGGCTGTTGCTGACTCCCTTCGCGGCGCTTAGGATGATCTCCAGTAAATGCGGATCTTTCCATTGCTTGGTGTCGCGGTTGAAGTGGTCGAGCCCGTTGTCCCACACGATAACGGCCGTGCCGAGTTCCTTCGCCTTGCGCACCACTACGTCCATGTACTTGCGTCGCGCGGCGGGCTCCGTGTAGATGGGGGTCGCGTCGAACTCGCCCAGCACGAGGGGCACATCGGTGAAGTTGCCCCGGATGTTCTTGAGGTCTGCTTCTATGGCTGCTATGTCTGCGTCGGAGAGAATGGTCTTGCCCCTAATTATTTATTTCTACGAGTTAGTAATGATATTATCCCTTTGCTCGCACATTCAAAGAGGGGAGGGTAGGTAATATAATCACATACCAAGCACCGAAAATGAAGTCGTAGGGTGAATAGTAATGATACTGCAAAGCCCAAGGGTTATCGTAGCCCGTGGGCGCTTCAAACCATTGTGAAGTCTTGATGCTGTCCATATTAGGACCAACAAGAGTAACAACGCGTTTCGCGTTGAAGCCACCCGAATCCCTGAGGGCTTTGAGAAAAATCCCGTTGATCTTGTTAAGCTCTCCCGCGTCTGCTTCGTCGCTGACGGGCGGCTCGTTGATCGGCTCGAACGCGACGCTGGATGATTTGCAGCCCAGTGTCTCGCCGATCTGGAGCCAGGTCTGGTACATCCTCTCCTCGATAGCGGTCAGATTCGCGCCAGCTGCGGATACGTCGGCCCATTGCCATGAGTCTAATAAAATACCGTGAGTCAGTTCTTCGTAGTTCATATACACACGAAATTAAATGCGAGAAGTGATTAGTCTTACCGTGGTGAACGTTCGTCAAGACGTATAGTCCGGCGTCCAGGGCCATGTCGACAACATCCGACACTCGCTGCAGCCAATCCGGATCTATCTCCCAGCCAGGCGAAGAGCCCTTGAAGTGATCGGCGTATGTGACTATAAAGTTACAAAACAGTCAGTCCAATAGCTATTCATTGCGAAGCGCTTTCTTCGAAGCCATGCTCGTACCGGGAATTCGCACGCTCTTGAAGCCCGCTGCCTTGATATCCGCGAACGTCTCAGCTTTCACCGGAGGGTTATTCCACGATCCCTCGTCCGGTATGGCGTCGAGTGTATTGCCGAGGTTCCAACCCGGGTTGATGACGGCGACGTAATCGGCAGCTGAAATCGCATCAAATGAGCCGCTGCAGTTCACAGCCGCACGCGCTGCGCCTAACAACCCGGAGGCATGCGCAAGTGTGATAATGCTGGTCTTCCTCATGCTGTAGAACGGTCCCGGAACTTTGACACGATCTACGTCTACATCTACTCGGCAATAGAATTGGCTATAAGACGGGATGTCTTTGCGCCTATATATACGACGGCCACGTTTCGTATATATTGCACCTTTACTTCTTCCTTCGCAGGTTTACCAGGGTTCCTGGGTCATGATCGTCACTAGGATAGCCTCAATAGGTCAAGATAGGTCAAGAACGCAAAGCTGTTTGATGGGAAATTTTTAAAAATGTCTGTCGCTTTTAGATGGGGACAATTAATTAAGCGATTCTGCATGCCGTCTCGTCCTATTCTAGGAAGGCAGATAACAACGGGATGTGACGCCGAAACGCTGTATCGCTTAGAAAGGTGCCCAATTGACCATTATGTAAGGACACAGGTTCCCACATCCCAGGTGTAAAATCTTGTAAATTACTAATTTTATCGCATGAAAATGTCTTCAATTTGTCTTCTAGTCTCGGAAGGAGAGCGGAAACCTCTGGCTCTGGTCCGCAGATGCTGGATTCCATAAACGGGCTTTCGCCGCCTATGCTTCCGTGTTTCTTTTCGGCTTAGTACCGTACGGTCGGCCTTGGCTTAGCGGGTCGCGGCGCGAAAGAGTTGGAGGCCACTTAACCAGGGTCGCGGATCCCATCGCGTCCGCCGCGTCACGGACGGATCGATCAAGGGATATCTTCGACAGTTAGTATCTAGGTGATATTACGGCTATCACGTAGGATATATATAGTTAATTCTTACACGGGATTAAGCGATGTCGTTTTTTCCGTGACAATGGTGAAGTCAGCTAAGTGTTCTGAACCCTTCTTCAACAATTGCATGCTCTTCTTCACTAATTATCCACAAGGCTATCCTTGGTAAGCTTGGCAGCAGGTCTCTCCGTTTTACTCTTTCATCATGTCGAGTTGATCGGATTTCTTGCTTATCTATGTAATGCTAGTAGGTCTAGATGGCCCAGAAGACGGAGAGGGTGGTGGTTATCGCCTGCGAAAAATGTCCCTAACTGCGCCGAAGAGTCTAACACAGAGTTGTCGGACAGAAAACGCTAGTATCATCCACTCGGAAGGTCTCGCTTCACCTCTGTACGGTCGCTCAAAGTCTCTAAAGCGTCGGCCCAGGTTACTCCACCAGCTATCAGGATTATTGTCCATACTTTCTACCAGAGCTCGACGCCTAGGAGAATAAACAAACCCCGCAGCTCTAGCCAAGTTATTCAAGTTCAACGTAACCAAGAATGTGACAAGCGTTAACACGACAGCCGAGACGGCAAGAGCCTGTCGACTGTATGATTCATTTGTACTCCAGATAGCCTGTGGAATGCTATTAGAAATAAAACACAGGCAAGTTTTAGGTGCAAAGAGTACAGAAATAGTCGAAGGCGAAAGTGCAAGGTGAGAGGGAAACAGGTTCTTACCGTCACAAGGCCAAGGGGAAGGAAAAAAATGTTGACAAATGTGAGTAGTCTAACGTTCTCTCCCAGTTGTGTTGACTCTCGTGTTTCCATAACCGCACTGGCGTTGAAAAGCTATGCAGGGCAGAGAAAATCAGCCAAGACGCAACTTCAGCCTGCTGCATTTCCCAACCAAGGATCGCGCAACTGGACTTACCCCATCTCTCATGACAGTGACACGTTCTAGTGCTACCTGAAATGACTCTCTCAGCTCCTTTAGATCCGCACACGACTCGTTGGCCCCTTTCCGATACCGTTCGATCACTAGTAAGGCTTTCTTCTCCCAACTCTCAGAGGGCCTGGCCTCCGAAATATAGTTCAGAAGAGTCTTCTCGTACCGAACCCAGGCCTCTATGTTCTTGCTGAGCACTGCATAACCCAATGTCAAAAATCAACGCACCCGAGAAATTGTCTCTGGAGTTTGGGTAAACAAGGCATTTCTAGGTCCCAAGGTGATCTTTTAAACACGTGAGGGCCCCAAGGAATGAAGGGGGCTCGAAACAACTTACTATTGTCCACATCGTGTATAAAGGCGATCATCCAGAAGTACCGCTTCGAGGTTGAGAAAGTGTCGTCGTCAAAGAGAACTTCTTGGAGCCGATCTGGATCCCGTAAAATGTCAATTTGTTTACTGCGTTTTTCCACCTCGTTTAGAACTAAATGCCATCTAGACACGGCTGTTCGCAGAGCTTTCGCAACGTAACGCAGTAACTGCGCCCGAAGGGAGGGTAAGTCGCTGTATTCGTAAGAGTCGGAGCCCCAAAATTCACTTGGAGTAAGGCAGACAATAGTCCAGTGGATGGGGTCTCGAGTCTCGGTGACATCTAGCGATGGAATGCTTGCCAACTATCCCCGTGTTAGCAAGCGCATTCGGCTCAGGGCTGGCATTATGCATCAGCATACAGTAAAGGCTGATTTTCTCAGGTTGCACCAGCCACCGTAGAAGGGCATTGTATTTTCCGAGTCGAGTGTCGGCTGAAAAGAATACGACTCGCGTTTTTTGATGGGAGCGAGCTCATAGAATATCAAATGAAAATCGCAAGTGATCTTCTTACTCAGCAAAGAAAGACTTCGATTAGCCAGCAATCGAGATTCCCATATCGTGAAAAGATGTTGCCAGACGGCTGCATAAACCTCGTAAGGGGGAGGTGTAGAGAGCCGATTTGAACCCCAATTCATAAAGGCGAGTGGGTTGCCTCTCCAGGTAATCGGCGTTTCCAAAAATCCCTGGCAAAGCCTAACACCTAGATTAGCTACAAGGCCTAACGAATTGCTAGGAGCAAATTGGAACCGAAACCCTATGTCCTTACACTAGTCTCCTCCAGGGCTTGCCATCGCGATCCGTAAAGCCCCATTTTAGTGATCGACGCAATCCAAATGTGAATTCGGCGTCCCGCCACTGCTCTAGTGCCGGTTTGTTCTGCGAAGATCCAGAGGCATGGATCTTGTACACGCATCCGGTTTGCCGTTCCCACAGACCTTTGGGCCAGCCCCAGTCAACGATACAAAGATCGGCAAACGTTCTCAGATCTTTAAGACACTTGTTCAAATCGTCGCATATATCTGTGTTTGGCCTGGCCCCAAATGCTTGTAATAAGGCTTCCGCGGACTGAAGTGGAAGCCGACCGTCGTCTGGAATTAATCTCAACTCTTGGAAAGCCGAAGCGGTTAGTGGTGTTTGTGGCCGTTCGGGAGTTTCCACTTTGTCATAGACAAAAGTATTGTCGCCGTCGTCGTTAGACACAAAGTCCCAGTCATTCTTGTTTCCTGTCTTTTCGGTGTACGCCGAGATCAAGTCGTCCAAGAGCAGATCTCGTCCTTCCGTGAAGGCTTGATTAGCTGCATTGACCACGATATCCCTTACTTCGTGACCGGACGGGTACCAAATGTTGATGGCATCATTGAACCAATCAAGCATTCCTTGTCTGAGAGCCCCATGGGGGAGTATTGCCTTAGCGGTTTTTTCAAGAGAAGCGCAAAATATGTGAAACCGTTCCCTGTGTGTGAGTTCCGGCATCCAAATCTCTTGTTTTATATAAGGCTTAATCGAGTAATCAATAGCAGACAGCCAGCTTGTTGTCAGGATCAAGATTCCCTGGAAATAATTTAAGCTGTTTAGAAGCACTGAAGAGATAAGAAGATCCGTTAGCATCGTCTCGTGACTTGAACAGGTAATTCGTAGGATTCGAACCCGATAAATGAGCCCTGGCCCCGCCACCACCCCGCGGACTTTGAAGAAACTCATCTGCATCCTCGCTATATGAAATTTAGCAAAGCATCGTAAGCCACAGGTAATTTGCAGGAATGTCTACATTTTCAAGATGGCACCCCAACGAAAACCCAGTTGCATCTGCTCGTGAAGAACGTGTTCGAATTCAGCTGGTGTAGAAATCAAGTCCAGCCGAATATTTAAAAGGGGGCGTTGGCAGGCCTCTGCAAGAGTTTCTGCAAGCAAAGTCTTCCCAGCGCCACGTGGCCCTATATATTACGAAAGTCAATAAAGTGTTCACTGGTGCAATTTAAGATGTCACTAGCGGGTTCGAACGAAAGTACTGACCGTGGAAGTGATAGATGAGGCCTTTGTGCTTGCCTACAATCATGTCCATGCCTCCAATATCTTCAGGTTCTCCATTCCTATTCTTGTTGTACCGCCGCCTCCAATCAACGTAAGATTGCACGTCCTTTGTAAGCGTCTCCTTGATACCGCTAGGTAGAACGAGGCTATCGAAGACACCGTGGTTCCATTGAACTAGTCTCAGAGTAGTGAGAAGTACGCTAGACCATTTTTTAGATTCTAAATGATAGCCCTCAACGTATGCCGGAAGGAGCAGTATGCTCCTTGCGTTGTCACTGGCAACTGAAATGTCAACAGGCGATATGCAATGTCGGTAATGAGGTTTGAGCTGGCGTTCCGATTTCCCATTCCGTCCGAAATGTTTGTGGTAGGCTTCTGGATCGATCATCATATGGCCGTTCTCCTAAATGAATAGAGTTAGCATGCAGTTCTGAGCTACAACTGGACTATCCACCTTCAACTTACTGTGTCATTCTCCTCTCCGGCCAACGATCCATCATACATTAGCAGTGGATAATCACCATAATCTGTTATTGGGAATGATCTCAACACGGAGAGGCTTTTTTTACCTCTATCCACCGCTTTTTGTATGGACTCACCGGAAAGAGGATAGATCAAAGGTCTCCACAGCAGTTGGGATATGTGTCGCGTCCCTGGATACTGTGACACTTCGAAACTCTCACAAACTCTGCAAAGCCCTTTCTCTGCCCATTTGAAGTGCCAGTAGTCTACGCGGCAAGTATCCGACTCGGAATAGCCAGACACAAGCTCACACATTGAGACTGCGGCATATTGTTCCCTGCCTAGTTGCCCCCGGCCCATCAGCAGGGTACCTGGCGTGAATAGACTCGGTAACTGATCAAAGCGAACTAATTCGGCTTGGTCGATGTCTGACCTCTCTAAGTTGAGGTTTTCCACGTTGCTGTCCCAGATACATAGACATTCCACAAGCTCTGCAATCTTCTCTTGGACACAGTCATCAAGCCTTCCAGACAAAAATACATCTTGCCGTAACTTGAAATATTCGTCCTTCGGCGACATGATACGTTCTGCGGAAACACAAAGCGAGCACAGCTGGTAGAAAGGATATACATGTTTCCTAGCTAGCCGCTTCTTCTCAAACTCGGGAATATGTGGACAAGGGCATGATAACCTCTCGAACACATTCAGGAGATCATTATCAGTAATTTCAACCTCGACCAGCTTTCCCCCAACTCTTTTGATGTTGAAGCTGGAGTAGCGGTGCTCAATTTCGATTTCAGACTGTTCGCCTTCCTCGGAATCATCGTGTCGATCCTGCAGGCTCTGTTCACGAGGTTGACTGACTTGGAGCCGTTGATCAAGCCGCTCAAGTTTCTCATCTATTTTGTTAAGGACTTCTAGGATTTTCTCGGATATTATTGTGTCCGCAGTAGCACCCATAGTGATTTCTGAGGCAACTCGGATCAGTATACTGTAGATAGGCGGCGAAGGATCGAGCACCAGCGAGCTGTTTAAACATTAGGCGCCAACCCCCGCAGCAAGATATTTTTGTTAGACGAGTTTATGCATCTGTATTACTAACCGTTGTACCTTGTCAAATCTTGATTGGCTGCTCGGGGCCAAATTCAAACGGAACAACATGGTACCATCCCCGGCAAGGCACTTAAACAGCAAGATATAACCTTATATATAGTATAATGTTAGTCATGTTAAACCTACGACATTAAGATAGGTCCAGCTGATATTAAGGCACCCAAGACGGTCTGAACGTTGTTGTGAAGGTCAGGTCAAGATTTGTTCGGAAAGATCCTCGAACCCCGTAAATTGCATTACCGGAAAGTGACTTAAAAGTAAAGGGGCTTACTTGGCAAGATCAACCCATACAGTGCTCGCACTGTCTTCAACTGAGAAGTTGTGTCTGAAGTACTTGCCAGACATGTCAGAAATAAGCGAGATATCACTGTATTGGCTAAACGAATAACGTAGGAATCAATGATTATGATGTGGTTGTGTGTATTCTTCTTGACCGCTTATTCCCCGTTTCCGGAGTTTTCATACAATTTACTATGTGGGGTTTAGAACTTAAGAAGGCCCACCCCTTGGGTGGCCCCAACGCTCTGTCCTCGCCACTCTTAGTAGCTTCACCCCTTGGCGTCATTTCTAACAAGACAGAAGCATGTAATCACAGAGCAGGGTCTATCACGGCCAACGATACATTCTGAAATGCTTGGAACCGCACTTCCAAAAGCAATATTAAGTCAATGATGCGGAAATTTTTGCCGAGTGGTTAAGGTTTCCGTTGGGAAATGGCGGTGAGGTATAATAAGGCCACGCACATATTAATACCTAGTATTAATCGAACAAGAAATCTGTACCGTAACCGTGCCCTCGATAGCTTCATTCCAGCTGTATCCTGATTCAATACAATCCCTAATAAAGTGCATATACCCTTCGCCCTTAGCTTCTACGTAATTAATAGTAATAATGGACACTAAAGCTCATCAAGAGTCGAAACAACGTGCAGAATCGCCGGGAGCGACGACCGCGGGTGAGATAGGGGCTCAAGCTGACTCTGAAGGAGAACCTAAGGCATTACGGACGTCACAAGTAGCAGCACAACGGAGATCCCAAGACGGCAAGCCGGACAGCAGGACTCAGAGCCACAGCCAGGTGCACCCACCTCCGAAAATGCAACCTCGTCCGGGAGGCTACGTGCCCGACAACAATAACAACAACAATAACACAAGCAACGCCAACACGTACGGCGGTCCACGATCCGGAGGAGCCGTTCGGCCGTGCCGCGGGGTGACAGTACCACAGCAGAACCAGTTAGACTAGTGGGATGACGAATGGTACCATTACGAGCTCGACAACCGTCGTCTCGGACGAGACGATTACTACCGCGACCACGAGTATTTCCGGTATCCGGACCTATACAACCGTCGCGAGCTAGCGTACCCGTGTACACGACCTCCTCATGCGTATCTGAACAGGTCTAGCATAGTGAATGCCAACACGCAACAGCAGCAGCGGCAGCAATCCTTTAATATTACATCGCCAGCCAAGACCCTGTCAACCCGTGGCTCGCGTGTCCCGGACGAAGAAGAGGCAGTCTACTACGACTCCGATCCGGGCGCGTCTCGGCAACTGCCACAGCAACCGCCACTACCACCGCCTAGCTGGCGCCAGTTGACGAGGGAAGAGAAAGCAGAAGTACTCCGTCTGCCTTGGACACAATGGATGAACTCAAATTTCAAGAACCATTTCGTGGCCTCTCTGGGCGAGTTCATCGGCACGACACTGTTCCTCTTATTCGCCTTTGCAGGGACCGAAGTGGCCAACATGCGTCAGTTGTCTTCTTCTTCTTCAAGGCCCACCACTGCAGCGGGAGAAGAAGGGCAGAAAAGGTTCGACATCTCGGTACAGCTGTACATCGCTCTGGCTTTCGGCTTCTCGTTCATGGTCAACGTATGGGTATTCTTCCGCATTAGCGGCGGGCTTTTCAACCCGGCCGTCACATTCGCCATGTTACTCGTGAAGGCCATCGCGCCCGCCCGCGCGGCGTGTCTCTTCGTGGCGCAGATGGCCGGATCCCTGCTCGCTTCTGCCATCGTGCGATACCTGTTTCCGGAGCCTTTCAACGTGCGAACCGTCTTATCGGGCAAGGGCAACAACAACAACACGAGTGTCGTCCAGGGCGTCTTCATCGAGGCTGTCTTGACGGCCGAGCTTGTTTTCACTATCTTCATGCTCGCTAAAGAAAAACATCGCGCTACTTTCATGGCGCCCGTAGGTATTGGTTTAGCGCTTTTCATCGCGGAGATGGTCGGCGTGCCCTTCACCGGCGGCTCGCTCAACCCGGCCAGGTCTTTTGGCCCTTGCGTCGTGGCCCTCGATTTCGATGAGGAGCATTGGATCTACTGGGTCGGCCCAGCTGTTGGTGCTCTTTTTGCGGTCGTCTTTTATAAGTTCATCAAAGTGCTAGAATACGAGGTATGTTATATTATTCACTCCCTTCTAGATTTTGTTGTTCTTGGAAAGGGATGTAGCTAATGATTACTTGTCTGTCTGTAGATGGCCAACCCCGGAGCCGATGGGGACGATTTGAATGACCCGACTATCAATCCTGAGAAGAGAGCGGAATTGCCAAGTGCCAGATATTCCGCCAGACTTGTCGCGGGTAATTGATGGAACGTTGTTCTAGAGATTGTCAGAAGCTACCTGCAGTTTTTTTTCGAGTGTAGCGTGTCTCGGCTCTTCAGTCAACTCAAGAAATTGGTAAACCTAATCACTAGGAGGTTATAGTTTTAAGCATCAATAATACGCATATCAATATCACCCAGGCTGCTCTAATATCCCATTAATCCAAGTCTCCTATCCACACATGTGCATAACAATATATCTAACATTCAGATCCTGTTCAACTAATGTCAAGCCTCTAACTCACAAATAAACTCCTCATGAGACAGCACTCGGTCCTTGGCCCATTTCCCCACGTCAGTAGGCGAGAAGGGAACCTCTAGCACAGGAGGCACAGATAAATTCGCTCCAGTGCCCGACCCAGAGCCAGACCCTAGAGACGAAGTGGACTTAGAAGCAGCTATAGTGATCTCGGCCATCGATTCGGCCATATTGTTTACGGTCGTGTTCGTTGTCTGGTTTTGGGTCTGGGTCTGGGGTTGCTGCTGTCGAGCGCTGACGCTCGACGCGCGCTTCTCAAGTTTCATGCGCTCACGGAAACTCTGGAATCGATGGGGTCGGAGGTGCCGGTGTTCGCCGCTTTGTGGTCGGGCGTGGGTTACTCTAGGTTTAGGGCTAGAGACTGTAATTTTGGGGGGTTTATGGAGTTAGTGAAGAAGTCGTAGTAAATGAAAATAGATTGAAGTGGGTTAGGCTGTAAAGAGTGGTAACATAAGATAAGAGGAAGAGGTCAGGTGCTAGGAGTCATGCTATTTATTCTTGCTTGTTGCTTACCTCGCATCTCGCTCTCCTCGCCGACCAGTTCGCGCGGGAACCCGCTAATAGGGAGGAAGGAATTGGCCGAGTGCGGGTACGGGTCTGTCTGTAGAGATAAGGAAATGGTGGTCACAGCGAGTTCCTTGGACATGCAGATGTGGATTCTGCCGAGGTGGAATATACCCCTGAGATACATGTCGTTGATCATATTCTCAGTTATCGTTATCTGGAAGTCTCGCTCGCGGAAGCCCTGTTGTGAATTTCTCATGGTTAGCGGTTATGGTTTATCGGAAGCGCTTTCGGATAAGAGTGTGTGAAAGGCGATGATGAATCAATTGATGACCAGCTATTTGCTTTGATATAGAATGCGAACAGAGAGAAAAATATTTGGAAAGTCTTACTTGTTCTTCAATGGCGAAAAAGGGTTCGAACCGGGCTCGCAAGCATTTCCTCAAAAACTCTCCCATAGCTTTCATCTCATCCGAAGAATTCGCAAACCTACAGTGAATCGAGCCTAACATCATCGTAAGTTTTTGACTTATCACGAACTGAGCCTACGAGATGATAGGTGCACACTTACCAGTGCATTCGTACCCACTATTAGTAGGCCTAACGGACCCTGGGTCCTTTTCAAAGAAAAATGAGCTTGCGATAAGTCTATGAGCGACCTCTTTAAGCTTCGCAGAGTTGGTATGAAGATTCTCGGAGGCGGCCTTCTCCAAACGGTTCAGCTCGTCAACGGCATCCAGACGAGGAACCTTGGACCGTAAGTCCGGATTGATACGTATGAACCGCCGCTTGTTCAGCCCGGTCATCCTGCTGAAGTCGGAAGACGAGTTCTCCGCCAAGTAGTTGTTCCAGATGGTATTACACTCGAGTAACTTGTCGAAACGGTCGATGGCTATGTTGATGAGTTGACGGGGAAAAGAGGTCCAGGTTCGCGTCTTCTGTTTGCCTTCTAGGAGAGGGTTCGACTCCGGTGACCGCGACGAGCTTGATGGTGGTTCATTGTCCGTGTTGTTCTTCCCCGTGCCTATCGAGAGCAGGATATCAGGCGGTGAGGTGGCCACGTCTCCCCAGATGAGCTTCCTTTCGTGATGGGCGACCCATACTGGGTTGTTATGGTACAACGCCCCGTCTATAAAGTTCGTTTGAGTCTCTCGTTTCACGTAAGGTTTAAAGAATGGCGGTGCTGCCGATGTCGCACGTGCCCTATTACACTTAAGTGTGAGTGCCAACTCTATGTGATGTCAGACGGATTACTCAGAAGCTTACGCCTCCCAAACCTTGAACTCTCGTGCTGGGCCATCGGATCTATTGAACCTGTACGGCAAATCTATAAACGTTAGAAACAAAGTTGCCTCTGAAAGACTCAGACTCACCATATTCTTCGGTATCTGGACGATTGTAATTCGCGAGGACTACTGCATGCTGTGCCACTGCACTGGTAGTCGTGATAGCAACCTTGGTAATCATTTCACTACCCTCATTCGCTCCCCCGAAAAGAGGTCTGCTTGTAAAGACTTCCTCGAGCATCGCTTCGAAGGGCTTCGTCTTGTACATGCTGCCATGGTTTAGTATGGCGAGCTTCTCTAGGACTGTGCATCCGATATTAGCAAATGTCGGAAAGGAAAAATAAGTCACTAAGCAAGTAAGGAAGTGTCTCATGTCTAGCATCATGGCCAGATCTTGAGGGACTTTTAAGTCATCTCGATACTTACTTGGTATACCGATCATTTCGCGTGGCATGAAGGCTTGACGGCACAGCTTTTTGAATAACCCAATACACTCATCAACTCTCCAGTTATTAACTCCAAGGCCCAAGGCGATAATACCTCCGGTGCTACCACGAGTTAGTATTACCGGTCAAGTGCGGAACATCCAAATAGAATACCTTGTACCGACTATCAAGTCGAAGAAATATTGAATCGGCAGTTTCGGGCCTAGATATCGTTCTATTGCCTTAAGGGTCTGTAGCTCGACGATTCCGCGTATACCACCCCTGTCGGATGTCAGGATCAGGTCATCTCATCGCTATACGGTTACTTACCCATCAAGACAGAGGATTCGTACACCTGCACATGCGGGCTTTATGGTGACAGTCCAGGGGGGATCCCAAAGTGTGTCCCACAAGTGCAATGGACACCGCTTCACCTCGATTGTCGTCTTTGAGACCCTCATTCCGTAGTCCCGGACACATGGAAGGCAGAGGACGTGACCGCAGGGCAAGGCGTGCTCAGGTAACTCCCGGAGGCAAGAAAAACACGTAGAATGGCTGATAAACAGCGTGACGTCATTTCCAAGTGAGCGGTAGAAGTCGTTGATAGAATTTTTGTGTAGTTCTGCCGCAATGGATCCCTCTGAGCGTTCCTTGAGCGTGTGGCTCAGCTCAAAGAACCTGCTCTGCAACTCTTGGAGCCTGGTGCTGATCTTGTTGATCCATTTAATGCCATATTCGCGATGATCGAAGTCAGACTGATAGCCCCCCACGCCGATAATCTTTCCGGTAACGGATTGGTGGCCCTTGGGCAAATGTCCAGACTTGACATTGCACTGAAAGTTAAACCTGGCAGTCAGTTTTAAACCCTTGACCATGAGTAGCAAAGCAATTCGGTCCTGTAAAAATGACAGACAAACCAGCTTGAAATAGTCGAAGCACTTACACAACGTCCATGCCGCGAACTTACGAAGCTGCATGGTGTATACAGGTTCGCAAACTCCTCAAGGGCCAACTCGCAGAACTCGACATAAGCATCGTTGAGCAACTGTACAGTGGTTCCTGTATAGCATTAGCCAAAACCCCTTCGCTCTCTGGGCCGACGTACCCATAAGGTTCTGCCGGACAGAGTCCAGCATGATACAAGAAGATATCATAGGAACCATCTGATTAAATATACTCGCAAGGTCTTCCTTCATCGAGCGCTGGCAGTTGTTTTTGATTGAAAGTGCAAGATTGAGAATGTTTCCGCCAAAGTCTCTAGGGATGGGGTTATGCTTCAATGCCTCCTTGATGAAGTCAAAAGGCGTGTCGAGGTCTTTGGAGAAATGATCGTACGCCGCTTGGAGATAGACCTGCAGCTTCTCTGCTGTCGCCAGCATTCGCACTCTCTTCTTCGTAAAGAGCGATGCCTGGCATTTCTTCTTTATAACGTTGTACAGTTTCTCAATTTGATCATCCATCAACATATATCTGCCGCGCGAGGGTATTCGTACGATGGTGATTGACGCATAGTAGCATTCGAGCAGGTCTTTAGTCGAATCAATCTTTCGGCCACTTTCGCGCCAGATGCGCGCATGCTCTTCAAAACGTGGTTCACGGAAGATGGCCCCACGAATATCTTCAAGCAAAAGATTGGTGGCTGTATTGACGTTCCATTCCTTTTCGTCGACGTTCTCTGTCGCGTTCAGCACGATAATGGCATGCGGGAGCGCAGGTTGGTTGAGAGACTTGTCGATAGATGCGGATCCCCAGTCAAGAAGCTTCTCTAATACTGTAGATTCAAAAGCCCTGTACCTATTATCAGCCTCTCTTCGCAATATCAAATATGTCACGGGATTCATAATTACCTCGGGTTCCTCAACACAAAGACGACAACGTCTGAAAAGGTGTATAGAAGTCGAGGATATAGCTGCGTCACCGCGTACTCCCTCTTCTTCGTTTCAGGGGTAACCGCCCAGGCTATATCTCTCTGTGAGGCATGCCTGCATTTCCGCAATTTCTTCTTGGGCTCAACATGAACTGATGCCCGACTAGCAGAAGATGCCCTCGCGGAGGCTGACGATGGGCGGCGTGCTCTCCCGCTTCTCTGCATGTTTGCGGACGGTGGTGTCTCGGCCTGGTAGTCATTTTTGTCCTTCGCCCTGTGCCTCAACCCCCTTGGAACAGCTTCTCCTCCGTCGAGCCCTTCACAGTCCGCGTAGAGGATGGGCCCCTTGGTGTAATAAGACAATGGATCTGCATACAGGTGAACATCACCCGTTGTAGGAACTCGGTCATTGCTTGAAGATGTGACTGGTGATGGGAAAGGAGAGTTGCGATCCAGGAGTGTCAAGTCGAGTCGATCAATTAGCATTTTGATTAGTGTACTCTTTCCAGCCCCTATGGCATGAGTACACGTTAGCTACTACATACCCAGGTAAGCTTCAACATGTCCGCTATCCTACCTGTCTGCCCTATGAATGAGACCAGTTGGGGATATCTATTCCCAAGTTCTGGTGTTTGGCTCTCACTCATGAGGGTTGCGAAACGTCCATAATCTTGAAATATAGCTTGATTAGAGCTATCTCGCCCAACGCCAAACCAAGTTGTATCGTCGTCTAGTTGAAGTTCATTCTCGTGATCACCTTCGTTCCTCGTCGGGTCGAGGATTTGGCGCAGTCTCTGGACGACCTGAGCGTTCGCCTTTTCATGAGGCCGCCCGTCAAAGCCAACTGCCCCCGGCTGATGAAGTACCCATCGCGACCAACAGTCATTGCAAAACGAAAGATTGTTGCATTGAATGCATGAGTATGTCTGTATATTGTCGCGCTTGCAGGTAAGACATGCGGTGTTCTGTGTAGGAGGAGCCATGTCTCATGCCTGTGAAGGAGTCCTCCAGCAGCACAAAGGGTGCTATGAGTGGCACTTGTGATTTCATATTGTATTCGAAACATTAAATGAGGGGTATTCGAAATTTACATGCATCCGCTTCCATGTAAGCGACTATTTTGAACCCACGTTCGTGGCGCTCCAGCCTGCTTCTCTAGCTTAGGAATCGGCGTCGGAACGGGCAATAGTCACCAACGAAATGTCCAATAAGAAATGTTGTGGATGAAGCTGGTTGGCTTGTTGCATGGTACAGAACTATAGCTGACACAGGATTCGGGCGATATTAATACTGGCCACTTGGGAGCTAAGGCATGGCATGCACATGAGAGGATGATTGCAACATTTAACATTCAAGAAAAATCCAAAACATAGTATACTGTTTTTGTGAGGCAGTTCGTATGTGGATATAACAGCAGGACCATTCGGGCGTTATAGAGAAGCACAAAAGTAGGACGGCGGAGTCGAAGCCTACTACGACCACATGGCCCCTCATAGGGAACAAAGCACGTGTTGTACTCTACCAACACTCTCGAGGGCGCCGGCCACGGCGACAATATTGTTTCAGCTTGAGTCTAATCGGGAAAGATAAGAGTCATGCATTAGTCACAGACTCTCCTGTACAAGCAAGATACTGCGAAGGCGCCATCAGCCGCATCGAATGATGCTTGTTTGATACCGTCTCGTTAAAAATAAAAGAAAGAAAGAAAAAAGAGCCTGCCTTAGGCAGTTCGAGTCAGCACAGCCCAGTACAGATGTATAATATGACACATGTAGCATAGCTGTAGATAGGCGTCGGATATGCCTAAATGATTGTGGGTAGGTATATACAGCATACACCGTAGAAGCCATAATGTTTTGCCGAGCCCTTGCTCGCAGAATACATATCCCTACCTGCCTAAGCAGACCCGGGATGGCCTGGGAATGGAAGACTGGGCCAGGTGGGTCGCACGGACCGCCCGCGCTTAATCTTAGGCTAGACAGCCAATCGCTCTAAGTGCTAATCGCTCCCACGATTTGCGCGTCGCGGTACTGGCGCTGGCCCTCACCCGAAATACTGCTTGGCCTTTCTGTCGGCCGGCCAGCTTAGGGTTTTGAATATACAGATACAAAGGAATCTAGATTTCAGGCACATGGCTTCTAAGTAATTAATATAAATTTGTTTTTAGAGCTATTTACTAAAGTTGTTATACGCTGCCCTTCTCCGATGAGTCCGCATTCTTGTCACCGCTCGCCTGCACGCGGGTTTCCAGCTCAGCCATGCGCTTGGCGAACTCGGCCTCCTCGTGCCAGGTAAAGGGGCTCTTGCTGGCGAACAGGAAATCAATAGCCTCGAGCGTGCGCCCGGCCGTCTCGGGGAAGAAGCAGTAGATGATTGGGATGTAGGCGAACATGGCGGCGCCGAAGACGTAAAACGTCTTCTCGCCGATGCCGTCGAACATGATGGGCACGAGCAGCGAACCGCCGCCGAACCCGATCGCCCAGCCCGCGACGCCGAAGGCGTTGCCCTTCGCCCGTAGCCACGTCGGGAAGATCTCGGTCGGGTAGATGAAGGGGATCATGAGCCAGGACGAGCTGAAGATGAGCACGTAGACAAAGACCATGGCGGCGGCGGCGGTGCCGTACCTCTCCCTGTGGTCCGGGTGGTCGATGGCGGCCCGATTGAGCGCGCCGATGCTGAAGAGGATGATGCTGAGCGTCACGGCGCCCCAGTAGAGCGTCCGTCTGCGGCCGACGGTGTCAATGGTGAACGCCGCGATGGTCGTCCCGAGGATGCCGACCATCATCAGGAGCGCGGAGAGCCAGTTGGACTTGAAGTCGTCAAAGCCCGCGGTGCGAAAGATGGTGCCCGAGTAGATGACGACGGCGGCGATGCCCGTCCCGTACTGCATGAGCACCTGCAGCCAGAAGGCGAGCTGGACGCGGCGGCCAATGTGGACGTCGCCCGAGCCGATGCCGAGGAACATGTTGACGTAGCTCAGCGAGTTCTCGGATTCCCTCTCCATCTCCATGACGGCGACCATCTCCCGGTACTCGCGCTGCACGTCCGGGTGGTCCGGATCGTCGTTGCCGCGGATCTTAGTGACGATCTCAAACGCCTCCTCGTTGCGGCCGACCTTGATGAGCCATCGTGGCGACTCGGGCATCAGGAGGGACCCGACCAGCAAAAACACGAGGGGGATGACCTGGGAGGCGAAGCAGAAACGCCACCGAAAGGCGCCGTCTCCCAGCTGCGTAAAAGATGTCCCGAAGCCGATCCACGCCGACACGGCGATGCCCGAGAAGTTCGCCAGGAAGGTGAGGGCAATCATCTTGCCTCGGTGCGCTGCGGGCGACAGCTCGGCCGTCCAGGCCGGGGCGATGACGATAATGAAGGCCACGCCGCAGCCGGCGCAGAGCCGGGCGATGAGCATGTGGGCGAGGTTGACGGCGCTTGCCTGGAGGATGACGCCGAGCATGCACCAAAAGAGGGCCACCCAGATGCCCTTGATGCGTCCGTACTTGTCCGAGAAGTGACCGGCCCAAAAGGCCCCGAGGAGCGAGCCGGCGTAGTACGTCGAGACGATGCCGCCCTGGAGCGAGGGCTTTATGACGTGACCGTGCTCGTCAGCGAAGCCCATGCGTTGTCCGTACTCTGGCGCCACGTTGACCGCGCCCATGACGCCCTGGCTCATGCCCTCGTACGCGATGGCCATGGCGGACACGCCGACGATGAGCTTGAGCAGCTGTGGCCCGGAGAGGGTTTTCCAGTACTTTTGTCGTGGTTGGAGCATGATGGCGGATTCAAAGGCGTACAAGGTGATGTCAGGTTGTCCCGTGTCGGGAGGGTAATGAATGGGCCGAAGAAGAGAAAGGCCAGAAGGAGGCCCCATCACTATATACACATCTTCTGTCGTGTGGGTAGCGCAAGCGAAATCCGGGGCATAGCTTCCCCATGGAGAACCCCAGAGAGACCGACCCAGGCTCGGTTTGGCTCACCGGGGTTGGTAAAGACGGTAACGTCTTGGTTGGAAATCAGCGAGCGCCGACCCAAGGAAATATCGACCCCACCGGTTTAGTACGAAAAGCGTTGCTTGAGCATGCATATCCCTTGTAAGCGGCTGAGGAGAAGCCCGCTAAAGCATTTCCTCGTCCTCGCTATGTGGGGTCATGTTCATGTGAGTGGATGCCCTCGGCTCGAGCATCGACACGAGCGTCGAGTATAAGGGGGTGGCCAATCCCCACCATCAACCCGCGGACCTCGACGCGAGAGTCGAGACGAGTTTTTCTTTTGTACAACGATCTCGCCCGAGCTTGAGAAAAAATGGGGAAACTGCGTTCGAAGGACGGCTGGTGAGGACCCCCTGACCCCGCTGTTTTTCAGCCCCTTTTTATTCCCGAATAGCTAACATCAACTAGCCTCACCTGTCGGTCACGGCGTGTCAAGTGTGGGTCATGCAGTGGATTGATTTTGATTTTTTGCTCCAAGTTCCTGCGCTGACTTGCCCTCGAATGGATAGGCGACGAGCAACGTCCGGTGTGCGGAAATTGCTGGAAAGGCAGGCGAGAATGCCGTCGAGAGGCGCGTCAGGAGGCACAAATTCGGTTCCACGACGCGATCCGACGCTCGCCGCAACAACAATCCGAGACGCCAGAGGAGATGAGCCCTCAGACCTCGGTCCGCCAAGACTCTGTCGTCGCCAGCGGGTCCATGTCCATCTCGCAGCTGCTCCAACCCGCGTCCGTTTCCCCGGCTGCTTCGGTCGTCGTTGATACCCCGCAACATATTTCCATTCCCATGGCACTGGCTCGCCACGAGGCTTGGCTTATGCACTACTATGCGCTACATCTTGGCCGGTGGCTAGACTGCACCGACGCGTCTCGACAGTTCACGCTCAAGATCCCCCGCCTCGCGACGACGTCGCCCGTCCTGCTCCAGGCCATCATGTCCTTTGCGGCACGACATGCCGGGGACACGGAGGCGGCGAACCTGGCACACGAGCGATGCATCGAGATGCTGATCGTCCAGCTCGACTCGGGCCAGGTGGCCGACGACGACGCGCTGCTCTGCGCCATCGTCATCCTCCGCGTCTTTGAGCAGCTGACGGCCGTCGGCAACGGGAGCGACCAGGAGAGGCACCTGGCTGGGTGCAGCGCCCTGCTCCGGGCCTGCCAGGGACCCTGCGTGGATCCGTCCGCACCCGGACTGCGCGAGGCCGCCTTTTGGGTCTACATGCGCCAGTGTCTCTACAACGCCTGCATCAACCACCAGGCCCCCAATATGGACTTCTCCCTAACCCTGCTCCCCATCCCCGGCCTCGGTACTGGTGCTGCTGCGCATGCGCATGCCCTTCTCTCCGAGACGGCATGGGCCAATTCCATGACGTGGATCTGCGCCACCGTAGTCCAGTTTTGCTTTGGGTCAAACGTCCAGCAAGAGCCTACTAGCAGCAGCAACAGAACGGCAAAGTGGCAAGAACTCGGCAGCGCGGTAGAAAGCTGGGCCCATTCCAGGCCCCCAAGCTTCGACCCAATCTGGCAGGGCGACTCCGGGAAATCATTCCCCGACTACTATTTCGCCGCGGACTGGCACCTCGTCGCCTTTGGCTACTACCACCTCGCCTGCATGCTGCTGATTCTCTACAAGCCCACCCCCCCACGCTTCGCCATCCGGAGCGCCCGCTCCACGTCTGGCGACCGGGCCCAGATCCTGGAACACGCCCGCGCCATGTGCGGTGCGTGCCAGAGCGAGCCGTCCAACGTGCCCGCGCGGATAGCCCTATGCCACAGCGTTTTCCTCTGGGGCGCCCTGCTAGACGACGCGTGCGAGAGAAGCAGTCTAATGCGGCTGCTCCAGGAACTCGAGCGCGAGCACGCCTGGCCGACGGCATGGGTGGTGTCGGCGCTGAGGGAAGAGTGGGGGGTGTGGCCCCTTTTTTTTTTTTTGATGTATAGTTTCTAAATTCATGTACAATCATGTGGTACTACCACTACTACTACTACCTAGGTACATTCAAAGCCCGTCGGAGAAACTGGCGACCGCATATTTGCCATTTCGCACCCACGCCTTTCCGGGCGCCTCCTTTTCCACCCGCTGGAGCGTCTGCTCATCCAGCCCGACGCACACGTCCGCCTTGTTCGTCCTCAGCGCAAAGATATTGATCCCGGTTTCACCCAGGACCCCGATGGCCTGCTTGAACGGCGTCGTGTGGGGCCAATTGGCATCCCGCACCAGCTTTCGGTAGTTGAGATCACCCTTGAAGATGACCAGCGCAGACTCCTTTCGGAGGGTTTCGAACAGATCGGGCGCGTGGGTGGGCATCTCCTGAAAGTCGAGGCCCGTCGTCCAGAACGGGTGCTCCTCGACGCTGAGCCGCCCGTCTCGGCACGCCGCGCTGAGGAGCGCCGCCACGATGCGGACGCTCTCGTTGGCGCCCGGAAACAGGGCGGGGTCAGTCAGGGTCGAGAGCAGGACGTCCATGTCGTGCGGCATCACGTCGGACACGAACCACGGGATGGACTTGACGTGTAGCCGGACGGCCGACGCGAAGCCCGCGCCGAGGAGGTAGAGCGCGTATACCAGGTCGGTAAACAGCTCGAAGCCGGCGTTGTCCAGGACGATGTCGACTCGCTTTTTTGGGTTTGACCGCAGATGGTCCCAGGCGGCTCCTATGTCGTTGCTCACGATGCGGGCCTGACCCGCCTGGATGGCCTTGGTGCCCTGCAGGGCGTGGATCTGGTCGAGACTCGTCGAGCTCAGTAGGCTCAGGTCCGTCGCGTTGCCCCAGAGGGCCACCTCGGTCATCTCGTAAAAGAGCAGCCGCTGGACCTCTTGGTCCGTGTTGGTTGGTGCCAAGTCCTTGGAATTGGTGATGGATAGGTATCTCTCGCAGAGCTCCTCAACGGCGGCGTGAGAGGCGACGAGGGCATTGAGCTTTTGGCGCGCAAAGATGTCGTAAGTCCGCCAGAACGGGGACCCGGAGCGGCTGAACAAGGTGTGTACATGCCTGTAGAGATGGCACTCGGCAAAGAGCCAGGGGCAGTTTTGCCACGTGATGGTGCATGTCTGGCCGAAAGACGCGAGCTTGATGTTGAAGCCCTCAATGTCGGGCCGGCCGTCCGGGTGCAGGCACCGCAAGGGCTGATCCTCGATAATGTCTTTTTTGAGGATTTGCAGTTCCCTCTGTATGTGGTGTCCCTCGTCAATCTGGCACCCTTCCATGCGCCCGGACTGTGCGAGCAAGATTGTCTCGTTGACGTCGTCGACCATGCTCTGCACAATCTTGGGCCATCTGGTTATGGCGGTCTCACGCGCCATGGATCCCTCTTCCGAGGTCCATACCTCCCTTGCAGACGAGGGGTGGTGTGTGGCTGATGGCATTTCTGGATTTCTGAGATTGAACGTGCCCAAGGGTGCGTGCCGGATGCTGGGATCAGTTGAACGAAAGACAACATTTCTTTTGAGATTAAGTTATCGTCTATGTTTTAGGCTTTAAGTTGCTGTCTAAGTGAGGGCAAGAGCGATGGCGAGGTGTTGGGATCCCCGGGGCGGCATCGGCTAGGTGGAGCAGCGTGTTAAATTGAGGGCTCCACTTCCCGAACAGACAACTCGTCTCGAGAACCTCGTCTCGAGCACCTCGCCTCGAAGCGTCTCGTGAGTTTGTCCTGCATTTCGTGGGGTCCCCCCATTTTATGTCGATAGTCCACCCCACACTATGATCCACATGGAGGCTTCGTGGAGACGGTATATATCGAGAATGGGGAGGGGTGAAACAGTCCGTGGTGCTTCTATATCTTTGCTCTCGGCACCTCAAGGGAGAGGCAGCCATTGTTATCAGTATTAATTGCTATCAGCATTCATCGCTTTCAGCATTGCCCTCATCGTGCAACACAATGCCGTCGTCCACAAATTCCTTGAATGGCCTGAACGGCCACGCCACCAATGGAACTCACACTAATGGCAACTCTAGGCGCCGCGCTGATGGGTCTCTAGACTTGACCGTGCTCGGCATGAACAGCGGCACCGCCATGGACGGCATAGACTGCGCGCTCGTCCGCTATCGTCAAGCGTCACCTACCGCGCCTCTGCACATGGAGGTCCTAAAGTACGACGAGATCCCCGTCCCGCAGCGGATGAAGAAGCCTATCCTCAAGATGCTCCGCGAGACGGCGACGACGCCCAGCGCAATGTCACAACTCAATGTCCAGCTCGGCCAGATGTTCGCCGACGCTGTGCACGAGTTCTGCGCAAAGCACCACGTCGCCATGGACAGCATCGACCTCATCGGCTCCCACGGCCAGACCATCTGGCTGCTCAGCATGCCCAAGGAGGGCGAGACGCGCTCGGCCTTTTGCCTCGGCGAGGGCACCATCATCAGCGCCCTCACCGGCATCACCACCGTGACCGACTTCCGCCAGGCCGAGCAGGCCGTCGGCCGGCAGGGCGCGCCGCTGGTGGCCCTCATCGACGGGCTGCTCCTGCGCCACCCAACCAGGACGCGGCTGTGCCAAAACATTGGCGGCATCGCCAACCTCTGCCTCATACCCGCCGACGCGGACGGCGGCGTGGACGCCATGGTCGACTGGGACTGCGGGCCAGGCAACATGTTCATCGACGCGGCCATGCGCCACTACACTGGCGGGGCGCGCGAGTACGACAAGGACGGCGAGTGGGGCGCCCAGGGCACCGTCAACCAGAAGATCGTTGACGACTTCCTCTCCAAGAACGAATACATCAACCGCGCCCCGCCCAAGACCACGGGACGCGAGGTCTTTGGCGACAATGAGTGCGCCGAGCTCATCGCGGCGTGCGAGGCCGCCGAGTGCAACAAGTACGACACGCTGGCGACCGTGACGCGCATTACGGCCGAGAACATTGTGCGGCAGTACCGGACCTTTTTGCCGCGCTACGGCGTCAACCCCGATGCCATCGACGACATCTTCATGTGCGGCGGCGGCGCGCACAATCCTAATATTATGGCCTACCTGCGCGCCGCACTCCCTAACACCCGTATCTGCTCGCTCGATGAGACGGGCGTGCCGGCCGACGCCAAGGAGGCCGTCAGCTTCGCGCAGCAGGCGCTCGAGGCGCTGCTCGGGCGGGCCGCGCTCGTGCCCATCAACAGCGACTCGCTCGTGCCGAATTGCATTTCCGGCAAGATCGCTCCCGGCAAGAAGTGGAGGGAGCTGACGAGGATGTGCGTCGCTTTTGGCGAGTCCTGGGAGGGCGACGGGCCGCTGCCGACGGTCAAAGAGATGGTTGTCGACAGGCCGTATACGGAGTGGAAGCCATAGTTACCTTGCCTACCTAAGGCTAGTTAGGATTGTAAATAGCGAAACATTTTGTACTTCAAACCAAATTCCAATATCTTCTTCAGCTTCAATATCTATCGTCCGAGCCGAGGCCGTCGCCTACCCGATCACCCCGCCCGTCTACAACCACACACATGCTGCTGGCGTCCTTGCTACCGCTTCTAACAATTCCCCCCCAATGTTCGTACTCACCCTCCCTCGTACTCGTCTTCTTTGGAACAGGGACCACAAACCCGGTCCACGGGTCTTGGTATTTTATCTGTTCGGGCCATCAAACGAGAGGGCTGTACCTTTCGTTTTCTGTACAGAGGGATGATTTGTTAGTTTGGGGATCCGTTGTGAAATCCCCGATAGGGGCCCGGTCATAAAGGGGCCAAAATTTGAGGCCTCGAAGGTTTTGACACGAAATCAAAACTTACTGCTCTTGTTGTCCATGGTATGCCGACTTGCGCGAGCTACATCACACTTTGTTATAGTTTATACTACCAGAAGAGCCTAACAAGAACAACAACAAAGACCTCCTCGTGTACAATGAGGGTACTCGCCTTGCCGTTGCCGCTGCGGTGGTAGATCTTGTCTTGGCTTTAATTGCAGCTTTGAAACCGGTCTATTACGACCCCGGCAAGGAGAGTTACGACTACGCGAGATATGCCGCTCTACTGGGTGAGGCTCAGTACTTCGGGATAGTGAAGCTAGAGGACTGGATCCTTGAGCAGCGCTATCTGAATGCCGTCAAAATGCGATACAGTATAGACCACGTCGGTGAGAGGAAATATAGGGAGGCAGAACTAGGTTAGGATATTCCTCCACGGTAGGCGCAGATGAGCGGCTCGACTTTTCATTCTTGTTGCGGACCAGGAAAGCCTACCTATGCCCTCGCCTGATTCTGGCGCACTATGATCGTACAGAGCTATGTGGGCGGAAATTTAACAAGGCGCGGGGTGGCGCAGAGAGGGATTTTCAGGATATTGTACTGGTCACTACTATTGCGGTCAAGACCCAGCTCGTCTTCAACCCCGATGCCTACTTACGGATACGGCAAAGCTCGGAAGTCGATGATGAATAGTTGATGAAGCTAACACGACTAAGAGCTATCAAGAAGCTTTGTTTAGAAACGACAACACCGAGTGCCTAACGTTCACCTTCTCCGGTTCTGTCTTGTTTTGATATCTATTCCCCTCTGCTGTAATTACTCCCAAGAAATAGCGTCTCGTATTTAATACTAAGCGGCCCCCTGTTGATGAGTCTGTATTGACACTGTTTGTTGTGAGTGTCAGCAGACGGAAGCCTGACTAGGGCCACGGATTTATTAAGGGTGATTTTATCAAGCTTGATGAAAAACTTCTTAGACGACGGTGATCCTATCGTTTGAGCGGGACATAGGCAATATTTCGAGATCTGTTTCTTATCTCAAATTCCTATTGTTGTTAGTGATGGACGAAACGGTGGGATGGACTGCTTAGACCTGATAGCATCGAGATCTGCATGCCACTGAGTATTGGACTGCATTATTGGTGATGGACGTCTTCTATTTGTCGACATCTAGTGCTGGATTCATAGCCCACACTTCTGGGTTCGTTAGAGCTGAAAACATCTCAGAAAATTTCAATGTCAGGCGCCACCGTTGTATCTTCCAACTGGTCCACATCATTACCATCCCCGTCGATATCATCGATATCATCCACCCCATTTACAAACTCCTTTGGCGTATCCACGGCCGTCGAAAAAGAAGCCTCCGAGGACGCAAGTGCCTCGCCAATGCTTCTCCCAGCCAACATCTGGTAGTCCCTATCCTCCCTCACCATTTCAGCAATCGCCTCATCTTCCAAGCGCTTCAATTCTTCACGCTGCACCATGATCGCCCGTAGAGTATCGCCAAGTCTCGTACGTAGGAAGTGCTTATTGCGATGCAGTTCCTCAACAGTCGCCTGTGTCTCACGCCGGAGCTTGCCTATTTTGCCGGCGTGGCTAGTTTCTCCTAGAAGGATGGCCAGGGCTTCCGCATCGAGGAGGAATTGTTCTATGCCCTTCGAGTTGACGCGAATCCGATGCACGGCCGCATGTCGAATGTTGGCGATAGACTTGAACAGCTCGCCGAGCGGCTTTCTAACGCTCTCGGCGCCTGGGAATGCCATCCGCGACTTCGCGAACTGGTCAACCCAACGGTTCAGCTCTACCGATTCCGCGCAGTCCCAGTTACGTTGTCGCAGGATTCCGGGCATCGCCCGCTTCCCAAAGTCATAGCAGGCAGATTCCAAGAGATCCTGTAGGCGCACCAAGAGCCTATGCTCAGCCGGGAATGGAAGGTAGACCGGAAATAGTGGTGGTATCGAAGTGAGAACTTGCAGAGATGACGGCACGTTGTCGTGTTGGTTCAATGCAGGCAGCTTTCCTGCCGCCTTCGAGGATAATACAGGCTCCCCACACTGGGTCTCCTCTATTGGCAGTGGTTAGCAAATACCCCACCACCAAAATATCCAGTGGACACGGCCTACCGGTAGGCACGTCGGGCACACCTTGCAAGGGACCGGCGAGCCCTAGATCATCGTCCCCGCCGTTCACGGCATGTTTGATAGCATCCGCTACTTGTCGGGCCGCTTCAGCCTCCGAAGTCTCCCTTTCGGCATTTTCGATAGGCGAAAGGTCGAAGAGCTCGGGGAACCGAATCTTAGCCTTAAGGGTGGACGCGAAGACCTCGTCGCACAAAAGGGTTTTCGCTGATGCGCAGACGACATCAAATTCGTGTTCTCGGATCAAATCGGCAAGATCTTCCCGCGTCTGGTGCTCCTTGACTAACCTCCGAATTGCCTTACCCTGACGGATTTCGGCATTTGGACCCTTGAATATATTTTTCAGGGCTAGGTAGACCACCCGCTCATCAGGAGGCGGGTTCTTGTTTCCCATTGCTTTGTGAGAATTGTGAGAAGCCGATCCTTAATACGGCGCTTGCGTACTGAGAGACTGGTCGAGTTGCTGCGGTTTGATATCCTGTTCTTCAGCTGTTTGGAACCCCGCATTGATTTATCCGTTGCATACTTATCTTGTGGCTTGGTGGCAGCCATGTAAGTGGCGCGATCAGGCCTTCTCCATGGCTGTCTCCTCATTGTAAGGATGTTAGGGATGTGATGCATCGTGATATAATATTATGCAGGCGAAGTGAGCACCGAGTCGTCGAGAGCAACTGTTATTAGGGAGTTGAGAGCTAGGACGACGCATAAATAGTCATTGGTATTTTGCATACTTTAAGCAACTATTTAATCAGATTTTTTTTTGTTATTTTTTTTCTTGCTATTAAAAAAAAATAGTTTTATATACTTACCAAAAGCCTAGTTATAAAATAAAATAAAAATGTCTATCCACTTCCAGCAAAGTTATAGACAGACAGACAGCGAGGTAGGTGAGGCTCGAGAAAGCACCATATGATGTCTGGCTGAGGTGATGGCGGAAGGGAAGTCTTTCTAGGCTGTCAATAGTTATACAAATTAAATCATCTCATATGAACAACTTGTATGGGCATTCAGTCACTCAGTAGTTCCCTCATATCAAGAGATTAAAAATGGGGTCATTTCAGTCATTAATATAAAGCCACTGCATCGCACTAAACCAAAGCCCATATCTTCAAACCAGAACCACAAAGAGCAGAATGCGAAACGTAGGATGGGAGCGGCTAGGATCTTCCTGCTCTGAGATCGTGTACTTGGTGTAATAGCTTGTTTTTTCTCTCTTATAAAATCAAATTTCCCTTGCATACACCATCCATGTGCCATATTACCCAGCAAATACCAAGTACGATTGCGACTGCGAGTATAAGTGCGCATCTATGAGGCAAAACAAAACGGAGAGAACTGATGCTCGCTTGCTTGCTCGTGAAAAAGCTGTATCACCCACTTTTTTAGACTCCCCTCCGTCGCAAAAAAGGCGAGTAGACTAAACACAACGACAGCAAATTACATGAATAAGCTCCGCTCCCCATGCCCGCCACCCTCAGCGCCTCCACCTTCGGCACCACTGCCACCATGTCCAAGCGCCTCGGGGGCTGTAGGGAAGTAAAAGGCCGCGACGGCGATGGCGATGTAGGTGATGATACAGAGCATGCCCTCGAGGTAATTCGACTTTTGATCGCGGAGGTAATTTCCGACCGTGATGATGGCGAGGATGAGGATCGAGATCTCGAAGATCTCGAAGCTGAGGTCGAGGGGCAGGCCACGTCCCCAGGCCACGATGACCACGAGGGGCGCGTTGAGCATAGCCGTCTGGATCGTGGCGCCGATGCAGTGCGAGAGTGCGAAGTTGATCTGGTTATCCCACGCCTCGTCGATAGCCGTCAAGTGCTCGGCCGCTTTTTCGACTAAGGGCACGAGGATGAGGCCCATGAACGGATCCGTTATGCTCGGGTTCGCCTCGATCAGGGGTTCGATCTCGTCGACTAGCGCCAGGGCGATCAAGGTCACGAGCGCGACCGATACCGTGAGCGTGATGGCGCACTCAGTGAGCGTGAGTTTTGCCTTGGCTTTGTCCTTGTGCCCATCTGCATCGCGCTTCTCGTCGTGCTCGAAGACGGCGTCGTAGATGCCATGGTGCGTCCGCATCTGGAACCACACGAACACGATGTACGCGATCAGTAGTAGGACGGCCACCACGCGGGAGATCTGCGTCGTTCGGTTCTCCAGATCAAGCTCGGTGATGTTGAATCTGTTCCAGTCGATGCTGTGGTTGAAGATGGTTGGGATGGCGAGACCGAGACCACTAATGCAAAACTGTCAGCCAATCCTAAATCCCCATCAAGTGTAGAGAAGAGAGAGGTAAGGGAATGTCGTACGCCATAAGCAGCAAACCGGTACCAACTTCACTGACGGCCGCGTCAAACGTGGCCGTGTCACGTCGTATACCAGCTGCGAAGAAGCACAGTCCCAAGCACAGTAACATAGTAGCCAATATAGAACCTAGTATAGCAGCTCGAATGATATTGAATCTGTTTGGATTCTTCGTGCTGAGGAGGAGGACGAGGAAGAGGATGATTTCGACAACCGAGCCAATTCTGTTTATAAGAGCACATACATCAGTATCTTGCACGGCTAGAGTTCTAACATGAGAGGAGTGGTTGTTTTGAGTACGCACGTAGTTTCAGCCAAAATACCAAGCATATGAGGCATCTTGCGAGCGAGCTCTTGACCGGCAAAGCCAATCAAGTTGGCGCAGGGAACCATGGCGATATACGAGAGAGCGAACCTGAGGCTAGGCGAACCGGTGTTGGTGTAGTAGACAGCGAGGGAGGCGGGCACAAAGGGCCACAGAACGTTGACGGCCCGCGATACCCTGCTGGACGATGCCCATATGATTTTGAAGAAGTGCAGAGGGTGAAACCCATGACGCCCGCTCTCTCCAGCCGACTTGATCCGGAGAAAAGCTGGTCGATGGTCCTGGCCTCCTTCGGTAATCGAACCTGCTTCTGCATTCTCGACTACGTCCTGACGGGTATGCGGGAGGGCTGGGTCGCGCGAGCCTTGAGATATCCGTGATGGCTTCTCTTGGCCGCCATGGCCGTCATGTACCGACGTCGCCATCTTTCTCTCTCTCTCCTCCTGATCGACTTTTAAACGTAAACAAACGCACAATCAACCACGTCTCTTTTGCAACCAACGGTGGTAGTACCAAAAAAGTGTGCAGAATGAAAATGCACAAGTAGACGAGGTCCAGCTCCTGCACAGTAATTAAAAGAAATGAGGTTATCGTCGACGTTGCATGGGTTGGGGGATAACGACGAGAAAAGAAAATAAGAAGTCACGATCCGGGTTTCAATTTCAACTCGCTGCAGATGTACCAGTACAGCTCATTGCAGGGGAAACTTGAATTTAACAGGGCGATCTGCAATTTGAGGGAGCCAATTGAACAAGGATTATGCCAAGCTGAAAATCATTCATTCACGTCGGTTGCATCAGGTATCTAACCCAGGTTAGAATCGGAATGCTTGCTACCTAATTGTGACTATTGCATGTCGGTAATTGTTGCAGGTGAATGTAAATAATAAACGAACAGCCACATACTTCCCTATCGCGAGTCTTGCCCAGGTCACACTCTCAATATTTGGTACTCAGGGTTCAGCTGGTATTTGAGAAGGTCTAGGGTCTAGATTTCTGACTGCAAGTCACACATACCTGCACTAAAACGTACCTACCTAACATTATAGCAGTACCCAAGCATTTATATGATACGGTGCGGAAATATTTGACCCACATGGAAAAAGCAATGAAACGATCCAAACCTGCACCGCCGAGCACTTTCTATTTGTCCTACCTCTATTAGCCTACGACCGATGACATACGATTTGCTGTACGTCACGGCGCGTGATGTGGCTGTCTGGGAATGGCTTCTTGGCTTTTATGTAGGGAATAGGGGTTTCTCCTCTTATTTTTACCTATACAATACGCTTAGTCACATATGCTTCAAGTTAGAGTGCAATATGCATACTTACGGGATAGGGACTCTTATTAATATCAGAACATTTAGCAGAGATACGGACATGGTGTGAGTACCGAACGACTGTTAATAATGATTTAAGGACGCCTCATAATAACTCAAGCAAACTGACTATACATAGCAGCTACTATGAAAAATAAGCTTATTAAGACACCAACATAAACGCCAAGAATCCCAAGCCTAACTAAGATGCGTACCAAGACGAACCGGTCTTATGCTCACCTCCTATCTCATTCACGAAAGACCCCCAATGTACAGAATACAGACAGCAGTACTATTGTGTCATCTATGATGTACCTACCAATTGCAGTCTCCCCCATTAACAGAGTTGAAACACCGGGTTTTGAATTACCGGTTCACACCATCCTATCAATATCACCGTATATGTTGTTATATGCTGCTTGCCTATACTAAGTACATATGTAGTGTATATGTATACATCATACACCCATACACCTATACGCCTACATACATATACACATTAATGAAGCGCGCGCTTAAACTTCGTACGTAACAAATATATTCTTAAGTTCACACACTACATTACCAGTATCTAGACACTAAGCAACCGCTGCGGCTTAAAGAATGCTTGTTTTGTAAAAAGCTTTGGCTAGTGAGATAAATGTGAATTTAGGCTTCTGGGCCAAGTAACCAGCAGATACGTTAATCTCTTGGTGATTTCATTTACACGAGTACTTAACCTAAACAACTCAGAACAAGCATTCCAACGTATATGGTGAGGAAAAGAATACATCAAGCTGGACAACTAGGTCAGTATATATATATATAGTAAGTACGCAGAACTCTTAAGAGGTGCAGCATAAAGAAAACGCTGTGACTTGGGCTATGAAGAATTGTGTCATATTAAAACCATTATTGATTGATTTACTTGTTCTTGAGAACCTATAGTCGAACAGGTATGTAGTATAATCCCAGATTCCAAAACAAAGAATATCCCTTTTGATTTGTGAACACCTTTCTTGCCATGATGCGTCCGAGACATGCCAAACAAACTATGCTTGTTTGTATTTAAAAAAACGATATATAATCAAACATTAAAAGATCTAGGCCACATCGGTCATGTATGAAAAGATGGGTGGGCCAAAACTGGCCTCATAACCAAGTCTTCATCTATAACTGCCCAGAAAGTAACGCCTCAGTTGCTGTAGGGGAAACACGTTAGCATCGTCTTCTAGGTTCAGTACCTAGGTACGTATGGCAAGGTGGCCACTTACCGCTGTTTATATACGCCCGCTTAGATTCGAGTCCAACGTTGAATCGTCTCTCCAACTCCTGCTTGATACCTTTCTTGGTAACTGTCATCAGATCTGCCGTCCGCAGAATCTCGCGGATTTCGGCCAACAGCGCATCATCGCTAGGCAGAGAGCCCATGTCCATCATTTCGGTCTCGCCATGGTTGCCAAAGAACTGCGATCCACCGAACTGGCTCATTCTGTTCTCGGTTGGGGCAAATGACATACGACTCAGATTGCCGGCATTCTTGAGGTCGTAGGGAGGAATCATGCCGACAGTGGAGCCGGCGCGAGACTGGGAATTATAATAGTCGGACACAGCCACGTTCATACCCGGCTTAGTAGCATAGCTGAATCCACTGATCTCAGACCGGGTATCTTCCTTCGAAGTCTGAGCATCCCACAGCTCGGCCTGATACTCTTCCCACCGCTTTCGAGGGATCGATGCAGGGTCGAATTTCCCTTCGTCGGAGATAACTACCTTCTTGCCCTTTTCACCCGCAACGACACGAGTGTTACCCCAGTTGAAATCATCCATGTGCCAGAAAGCATAGAGCGGTAGGCCGAATGAGAAGACGGGGATAGCGATGATATAGAGAATCAACCAACCAACCATTTCCCATCTCCTGCGGAGGATGAAAATGATGGCCTGCAAACCGTAGATCGCACCTAATAGGATGAATGATGTGATGGGGACAATGTTGGCGTTGGTGCCAACCAGGACGAAAAGGTAGACGATATAAGCAATGACTACCGGTTGCACGATCGTCGACAAGAGATCAATAAACACGACAAAGCGCATACTGAAGCAGCAAAATCCACAGAGCTGAGACATAGGGACAAGCTCCATCAGGTTGTGGACTGTTGAATTGATCCAACGACGTCGCTGCGACAAGAAGACGGCCCAAGTATCAGGAGCAATAGTCCAGGCCTTGGCTGAGAAAATATACTTGGTCTTGTACTTGTTATGGTACTTGAGCAGGAGCGTCGTCAGATATCGATCCTCACCTAGATGCAAGAGATTCTTCATATGTAGGGTGTCCACTCGGATAGTCGCATAATCCTCGATAATCTCCCGACTGACGAACAAGGGCTTTCCAGTCTCGGCAGCGCGGATACGGTACATGGAGAAACAACCAGGCAAGCAAGTAACACTGCCGAACAGACTTTCGAAAGCCTTGGCCAAGTTGTGGGAGATGTAGTACTCGTAGACCTGGATCATAGTGATGAACGAAGCCTTGGAATTCGTCAAGGCAGTTTCGCCGCAACAAGCGATCAAGCGAGTGTCATCGAGGAACGCAGACACCAACCGGGTGGCCGAGTCGGGAGCGACAACGGTATCGGCATCGATGCCCAGCATAAACTCATAAAATGTTGGGTTCACGCCGATGACATTTCGGATTTGGTGGTACATCTCTAACTCCAGGGGACTCATAGGAAGATTGTAGTGAACCCGGTTGAGGAATCGCATTACAACCATTTGCGAATCACGTTTGCCGCGGTTACCAGGGCGCGAGACTTCCGACGGCTTGCCGACCTTGACCACAACAAGGAAGGGGACAATGTGGCCCTGCACTTCGTAGAGTCCAGAATACACTTTACCCATGTTGTGTTGCTTCAAGCCTTCGCCTAGCGATTCGAAGCTGAGTGGTTCCGGGTCCACGGCCTCTGAAACGCCCAAGATATCGAGCACGATGCGGGGTGTCGGCCTGTCGTTTCCTTGTCCAATAATCATACCATCACAAATGATGACCAAAAGTTTACGCTTATCATCATATCGCATACGGGCAGCTGAGTCAATGGCGCGGCGAAGAGAATCCTCATCTTCCGTGTACGCAGGAATTTGACACATGATGAACTTGTCGATGTCCTCAGGCATATTCTTTGCTCCAAACTGGAGAGCGGCAAAGAACTTGAAGCCAATGATGGCAACAAGGATAGCAGAAATAGCCAGAATAAGGTACTGGGCAAACTGGCACTTCACCGAGTTTCGTGTGTCGAGGTCTCCAACGTAGAAGAGGTTGTCGAGGCACAGGATCATACGGTCTCGTAGCCCTTGGTCCATATCGAGGGCACTCCATAGCTTGGTTACGTCAGTGCCAGCTCTTTGGGTGAATAGGTCGAGAACCAAATCGTCCATGAAGTTGGTAATATCGGGATCAGTGGGTTCCTCTGCACCCTCGGGGACCCTAACCGGCCGCCCACCAAGGATATAGTCGGTCAAATCGTAGATCCTACCATTGAGAATGGCGACCTGATTGCGCTTGCCGGCCAGAGTTTTGACATACTGCGCAGAGTACCCAACGTTGCCCTTCTTCCAACCACCCTTAAGGTACTCTATCCGCTCATAGAACCAGTCAGGCTGGTACTTCGTTGTGAAGTAGCGGTAGTCATGATAGTGAGCGTTCTGGTCCACGCGACTGATCACATTCACCGAACCGGTTTGGTTTGCTTCTTGTGTCTGCTTGTAGTCCAATAAGACAGAAGGATCAACGTGTCCATTCTTTCCTTGGCAGAGGGCGGAAACCTGAACGGGGAACAAGCCGGTGATATCTAAGCCGCCATACTGCTTGAGGTCTTGCTCGCTTATATACGAGGGGTAGTGATATTGAGCATATGTCCCAATATCGAAGACCTGGCCACGAATTGAGGCATAGGCAGCGTGGCCATCTTTGCCGTCGTACTTCGACAGTTCTTCGGGGCTGTAGACGTATTGCTTAGGGCAGATGAGCATGGGGAAACCAACGATGAAGAAAGCAGCGACTAGACAACTGAACCAGATGAGGAAGTTGATGGCTAATTTCTCTCGCCAGGCCATCCGCACATCCTTGCGCGACATGCGACCGACCCATCGGATCAAGAAATCAGGCACAAACCATGTAAGTGCATATACCACAAAGACCCAGCGCTTACGGCTGGGGCTGTCTCTGTATTCCTCAACTTCGACTAGGGATTTCTCGTTGCCGCGTTCGGCCATCTGCTCACGAGTGTCAAGGTTCTTAAACATGTCACCACCACCAAAGGCAGACGCTCCAGCCTCGGAACGTGTATCGACGTCGCCGCTGCCGAAATAGCCGCCACGGGGCTTGTCACTGTATTGGGGCGTGTTGGCAATGGACACAAGCCGCTCTTTAGAGGCGCCGAATGGCAACTCCCCAGGTGTGGATGCATCTCCCTGCTCGGACGGATACCGGCCGGATGCCGATATACCATCGCCCAAGGATGCCACTTCCATCCAGCAACGCTCGCTCAGAAAAATGCCCGTAGAACCGATGTGGGCTTCGTTGGCCGGCCATTGCTTATTCTGCACAACAGCTTCCACTTTCTCACGCTCGCCTCCCACAAAAATCATCTCGGCATCAGCAAGGCCAAGAAACTCGCCAAACGGTAAGAAGACGCTGAAATCGGCCGACCTCAAGCGTTGGCTAATCTCTGCAATGCCGAAGGTCTGCACCTGCGCTCGCACGCATTTGCTATCAAACTGGTTGGCGATGCGTCGATCATTAGGCTTCAGGCAGAAGACAAAATAATTGTTTGTGTTAGGAGCTGTAACGGCTTGCTTAACGTTTTGCAAGGCTGATAGAAATTGGCCCGATGCACCTTGCTCTGACTGCCGCATGTTCTTGTTCGAGTCGTCCTTTGACCGACTTTGGGCTCGGCTATCATCCGCCTCGCTAGCAATGTCGTCGAAGGAGTCCTGACGCATCCTGCGTGATCGCATCGTCCGACCAGTCTTCCTTGACATGACGCTAGGCGCTCTCATCGGCTTAGAACTAACGGAAGCTTGCATGACAGTAGTCCTCTCCTGGGGATGCATTATGGTCTGCAAAGCTTCTTGCCCGAATAACCGACTAACAAATTCGCTTTTGCTGGAATTGATGAGGTTCATGAGATCACCAGATATCACCTCTCCGTTCTCCTCGACGAGACCTTTCACAGGATAGTCTACCTCTCCAGCAAAGTGCCTCACAGTAAAGGTCGCAGCCGTGTTTTCAGACAAAAAGTTGCTGCCAGGAAGTCTAGCAGTTGCAGAGCCAACTGAGATGGCCGGGTTTTTGTTTTCAAAACGCTTGCGTAAGCTTTCAAGAAGTTGCATATCCGTGCGGTTACGACGGGTTTGATCATCAAGAATACTGAGTAAACCGTTCCCGGGCTTCAGCATGCCCTTCACCGCATCTGAGTTGTCGAAGTAGCTTGTGGCAGGAACAGCGACTTCTTCCGTATCCAACATGTCTGCTTTTCGATCGAAGAAATTTTGCAGTGTCATATTATACAGTGATTCCATAGCGGCGTTATTGAGTAACTGGTCCAGGGCAGAACCGGTTGAGCTGTACTGGGAGAAACCCGGGAAATCAATAATGTCGATTGTGTTGGCAATAGATTCCTCCGCAGCACAGATCTTCTGGTTGATAGATTCAATCACATACGCCACAAGTAGGGAATACAACGTTCGGGCAAGCTCATCAGCGTTTGCGCGGGCGCCTTGAGGGTCCAACATGACCGTAACTCTCTCACGATGGATCATCTTCGTCTTATAACCCATCGTAGTCTGAAGATCCTGTGAGCTCACTCCTAGAAAGGCAGCGATTATGCCAAGTACATCCTTGTTTCGTGCCGCGGTGATGGTCTGGGCACCTTCGTGTGAAAATCCACCGCTGTCGTCGGCTGTGGCTAGAGTATTCGCCGAGGTCTCAAATTCGAGCTGGCCAATATGCAAGATACATGCCAGTATCTGGCAGATCTCGGCGATCTCGCTCCGGGGAAATTCTAATTTCCTCAAGGCGGTCTTGAATAATTGGAAACCCTCCGCATCGTTTATACCAACTTTAAGTTGCGTAGGATGCCCCAAATATTTCCATCGCTTCTGTCCAGCGGAATCCCTGGGCGAGTCAACGCCGAGGTGTGTTTTCTCAGCATCGCTAGTACCCGCCAGGAGATAGTAAAGAACGTGGTAATTCCGCTCCCCAGTGGGCACCGTCGTAATCCGGCTTCGCTCAAGTCTGTGGTCTAGCAATTTACCGCCGATGAGAATGGGTGTGGTTGAAGATGCCGTGTCATACTGAAGCTCATAAAACAGGCCGGCCTTTGAAGCCGTAGGTGTTGTGGCAGTCTTAGTCGTAGTGAGCGTATCGAAAACATATGCGGCAAGTGAGACCTTGTTGGATAGTGGTGTTGACGATTTGTTCAGAAGTGAGGCGAGGATATGGGATCGGATGGTCGTCTTTCCAGACCCTGATTCACCCCTGATGAGAGCAGTCAGCCTTATATGATTTCACAGAGACGCCATTGGGGGTGTTTGTACGTACAAGAATATGATAGCCTGGTTCTCAGACCGATGCCCCAGCCGAAGGAAAGCTCTGTCAGCGAGGTCCTCGGCCCCGGCCATGGCACTACCCTCTCTGCCGCCATCGAGACCTTTGGTAGAAGAGGTATATGTATTGAGAGTTATCAGAGCATGCGATGACAGCCTCGCAGTAGGGATAGAGACATGGAAACGACTGGCAAGATGGGCAGTCAAATGAGTGTCGGACTGGAGATGAGCCGGAAGGGAGGGTAGCGATGGTTGCGTATGGGCTCCTCCGGCGTTGCCCATCGGAGGGAGGTGCAAAGCCATGACGAGTTCAAGCCAACAGGCCGGCGACTACTTCACAGACTCGGCGGCAGCAAAACAGATGACGGCATAGAACTCGATAATCGGGACTGGGCAGCAGCTGGTCACAACGAACTTGACAGGCAGGCGTCGTGGAAAGATCTGACCCCCTGATTATTACGCTGGCTAGTCAACGTCCATACGCAAATTACTAGAAGATGTAAACTAAGAATACCGTAGAATAGCGAGCGTGAAAGAAGGCAGACAATAACGAATGCGTCTATGAACAGAAAACCAGATGATCTGGCAGTAGAGCGAATGTGAAGAGGCAATGCAGGTAGACAAACACAAAGTTGTCTCAGTCTGGCGTTGCTCTCAAGTCGACATGGATAATAAGCGGATACGTCGAGGGCGAGCAAGAAAAAGATCGATCTTCTCTATTGGGTTGTTCTGTTCGATGGGAGCCCGCCCAAGTAACTGGCTCCAAAACTCCGCATGAATTAAAAATACATGTCGTATGTTTACCTGGTCGACGCCCCATTATGAGAATATGCTAGCCCATTCAATCAACTTTTAGTGCTGCTGGCTAACACCAGACGACGATCAAGTATCTTTACTGTGGTTGGATCATCCATTTGTACCGTTTCATACTGTACTGTGCTGATGGCTGCTCAATGTACTCCGTGTATTCATCGCTTCCCGCACTTTACGCCGAACGCGATCAAAATAGATCACTGCAGAATACCTACCCGGGATACATTTGACCGTCAATGACTCTCATTCCCAGACATTTGGGATTCCACGCCATTGACTATCAAAGTGCATGGTAGATAAGTCACAGGATAAACAAAACTATAGTACAAGCATCGATAATCCAGTATTCCTGTCGAATTGTCCTTAGGTGGTCTGGAGACGCACCAGACCGTGGGATCAACACTTTAGCACATTAGAAAGTTCTAGCCTGGCTCGGGAACCAGGACGAGAATAGTAATAACAGACAACAGTACCCTGCTCAGATTTTGACAAATGAACTGGCCCAGGTCGTTCCCCGGCGCGCTACGAGGTACGTAGCACTCGGTATATCCCAGCAGAAACCCGGCACAAACCCAGCACGCAATTTCACAAAGAGAAGGTAGCGTATTACAGCATAATACGTTAGTATGTAGTATGATTATACCTACCCTTACCCTAAGTATTAGGAATACTATACTGTTGAAATGCAGCCCGTTATTTGCTAAACGATGCGTTTCTACGGCATGTTCTAGTAGCAAAATGGAGAATAACATTGGTGAGGGCAAGAAGATAACCTTTAAGGGCTCTCGCGGAGGAACACGCGATTAGTCTTGCTAGGTAGGTGTTGGGTTGCAACTAGCGTGACTGAGATAATAAAGTTCGTAGTGGTGTTGGCATACATAGAATCTCTCTTGGTAATAGACAAGACATATGCCTCCACTGTTGAGCACACGAGACGCCATAAAACAAGTTGTCGCAATGGAAATGGACATTGCATTTCTCCTAGGCTACCAAAAGCTGGTCAGCGGCTTAGGCTGGTACTCTATCAGAGGCACTGCTTGCTGTGAGACTTCAGCAGAATCATACGTGCTGACGACACGAATCCATCCATCCATCTACCCATTACTTCCGCCTCCGTCTCTCCGCCCCTCCAGCTGTGCCCTTTTCTGCTCTTAACCAAATAACCCTTAGGAAGAGGTGAAGCCCCTCGTTAAGGCAAGGATAAAGCCGAGTGCACAGCCGGTAGTAGCATCCTCACATACCTATGTCATTATATATGCTGTAGTTGAACTTTAAACAAACACAAACGTTCTTACATCCCGCATCCAGGTTAAGCTTACCTTCTGTATGTATGTACAAGTAGATATGCTGCATGCAAGGTGAGCTGCCTCTACACCATACCTTATTCATTATCTGGGGAATAGCGGCCATAAGGTGTGTTTCGCAGACACATCCTCAGACAAATGTTCGGCAGGACAACCGTGATTATGACATCTGTTAATGGAAGTCACGGTCCACCACGGAGACGAAAAGAGGTTCATGGGAGGTCCTCTTCGCCGAACACCATCGTCGCCGTAAGCCGCCTCGTATTTCTCGGTGCGGTGGCAGTGCTGGTAAAAAGACATGAAAAACAAGCCGCTGACTGGCACGGGCGCTGACATTTCGTGGTTGAACAAAAAGTTTTCAGAGGCCCTCATTGGATCTACAAGGTGCATACATAGTGTCCTCATAGAATGCTACCGCGCCTAGGCATCACTAACACCTCCCTGTACTGTACACACAACGACCACGGGTACAGCGAATGCCCCACATCCCAACTTTCGTGGGCCTCGTATTTCCACGCCACCTACGGGGTACCTACAGTATCACGTACGATGCACTTAAGATATCTGCCCCTTTAGTGCTACGGATCCAACCGAAGTTTCCACGATGCTCTATTTCCCCGTCTATTGCATCACTTTCTGGTTAACTTCGGTCACTCTTCTACCGGAGGACACGCAGGAGGTGTTTTTCAACAGCACAACTGCCCATACTACTTATCGAGGACATCGCAATACAGCAGTACCTACCTGCCTATGCACGACTCGGAGTATATCGATAGGTAAGCCAATAAGAGGAACGAAAAGAAACCCCTGCATAAGGTTGAAAGGAAGAAGGAAAAAGGGTACTAATGAGCAGGAGGCCAGACGTAGCAAAGATCAACTGACAAAACAGTTCCGGACACGATCCAATGCCCCCACCTGAAGGAAGACTAAGCCTCTACAGGAATAGGGAAAACAAACAAGGCTGCATAAACAACTTATTAAACAGCTGGTGTTCTGGCTGGTAACTGGCCTGGAGCTGATCCTAAAAGAACGGTATGCCGCACTAGTGGTGCTAACAATAGTTAGTTCTTACAGTAGCAGCTCTAAGTTCTCATTGGCATTGGGACAGATCCCATACCTAGGTATGGACCGTGTGTGTATGCTGTACACACATAGAAGATGCATATCATCAATGTAGCGATGTCTATCTTCCCACATTAACTCAATGAGCACATCCACCTACACTGTATACTTTCCGCTCGGGCGCTTCCACTTAAAGTTCTCGATCGCTCTACAGATGTAGGTACTTACCATACAGTACTTAGCAGTGCCAACCTCTGTTTGTCCATTGCCAGTGCCACAGCCCAGCGAGGAGTTTAGACGAGGAAGTGTCTGCATCCTCAGATTTCTGTTTCTGCTAATCCATTGACTCGCCTACCTACTTACCAACCTAATACGCAGGCCTCTTTCATAACTATTCTAATCTACAAACCACCTCACTCGCTTTGGTGGTGTTAATAGTCTATCGTTCATAATTGTCACGTTTATCTTATTTACAATTTCACCTGTTTCGTGACTTTTCTTAGTCGGTTCAGGGGATCCAGCTCTCACTCCGTCAATTGTATGCGTCCTGCAACGTATTCCCGACCCTCCTGACATCGAACGCTTCTGTGAGGATTGGCTACTACTCTCGCTACCAAGTCAATACAGCTTCTCCCACACTGGACACCCTTCAAATTTGCTGCATCCCGTTTCATCGTTGCTCTGTGATTAAACCCGTTGGAAAAGCAAAAGAGGTTTTTGGATATCGTGCTTGTCCGAAAGGGCAACCACGGCGTCGACAAGTCCCAGCATGGCGAACCATCAAACACGCATGTCCATGTACTCTGCCACCTCGGAATCGTTTGGCGGCCCTCGAGGTGCTGGTCAGCAGTCATCCCAGGTCTCAACCACAACACTCTTGAATGCTATTCATAACATCTACCTATCGTCACAGCCCTACCGGTTAGATGCTGGAACGAGTATCGCGGTCAATACATGGCTTACAGCAACCCAGGTCGGTCCGGATGGTCGGTCTGGAGGAACGGTCGATGCCTCTCTGGCTGCCAGAGCCTGGGAGCATGCACGGCGTCGAGCCGAGGACGGCTGCATCGTGCTAGGGTAAGCCAACCCTTTTGTTGACACGCTATTAGGAAACCCTGCTGATCACTTATAGTTCTCTACATAACTCGACTCCTTCGTTACTAACTCCGGTTCTTACATCCTTACCGATCGCTATACCCTCGTCGCTTCTCACGGCCCTCGAAGCAATCCAACCCTTTATTCGATGTGTTACCCCATATAACCCGTCCGCCCCGCGTCAAACTGCTCTGGGCGTCACATTGACGCTTAATCTCGCTGGAAACCTCACCGCTGCAACCGTGGCACTGGCTCAAGGGGGGATAAACACCACTGAAGGCTTGCTCAAGATCCCTGCTGAGCCCGGCTACCGAGCATTCGATGTTTTCTACTACCTCCTAACCTCAGCTTCAACCCCTGCTGAACGAGAATTCCTCAGTCTCAAATCCGCCGCCGACTATGCCTTACTAGCACGCTCTGGCACTTATGATCCCCCGTCCTATTTGCCCACCGCTGACGATTCCGCTGCCGCTGATGACTTTAGGCGAACACTCAAGGAAATTGGCATCAAGGGATCGTCCCACCGAAATTTAATTTCAGCTCTTGCTGGCCTGTTGAAGCTTGGCAACACGTTAGACTACAATATCGACAGTGAAGCTCTTGAGGCTATCTGCGAAGATGTTGGTGGGCTGCTTGGTCTCGATCCTGAGGTCCTCCTCAACCAGTGCACCACGGAGGATCGCCAAACGCTAGTTGGTGGTCTGTATGAGGCCCTTGTTGACTGGGTCATAACCAAGGCAAACGAAGCTATTGCAGCCCAGATGGGCCGGATTCGCGATGGTGATGAATCTCTTGATGGTCACAGAACGCCAACCTCTGCCGAAGATACTGGGGATACTGTGTGCATTACCCTTATCGAGATTCCAGACCCCAACTTGGGCAAGGCTTTAGCAATGCGCGGTATTTTTGACGACAACATAGGGATAAACGCCGAGATGAAAGAAGATGGTGTCGATGTTATATCAGCGGGAAACTCTGTCTTGCGTGAGATGCAAAACGCGGTGGCAGAGTCAGCTCCAGATTTGGGCATCGCCACTGGCCCAGCGGCCCGGGACAGACAACACCAGCTCGAAAAGAGGGAAATTGTCTTAGAGAAAATCGGGTTTGCTTGCGAGGATGAAGGGTTTTTGAAAAAGCTCTTGTTTCCAAATCCCGGCCAGGGAATTAATCTCGGCCGCAATGCGCGAATGGATCTGGCCGCTGTGCTGGGAGCCAGTCGAGTCTGGTACCACTTGTCAATTCACCCCACCGATGACAGCCCAGCGAGCTTGGCCGCTCTACCGTCGATTACGTCGGCATGGTCAGCCGGCACGGTATCGCGACAACTGCGAGCGTGGCGGTTGCCAGAATGGGCCAACCGCAGAAATAAGAACCTCGACTTCACCGCAGATTTCGATATGGATGAGTTTTACCAGCGCTTTGCTCCACTGGGCTGCAGAGAAGGCCGGGATGGTATCGAGTCATGGATTCTGGAGCGAGGTTGGAGCAATGGCGAGGTCGTCGTGGGTCACGACCGTGTGTGGATGCGAGAGTCAGCCTGGTGGGAAGCAGAGAGCATGCTTGATATCAAACCGCCTCATGAACTGCTGCCTACCATCAACAATCCGTTTGCCACTCCCACTCGTGACACCGTCTATGCCAACAACAATGGCAGCGGTTTCTTCCCCCCTCACTTCCCCGACCAGGGCTCCAACAACAGTCACGAAAATCTCATGACGCACCAGCGTAATCATAGTCAGCTCACATTTGCGCAGAGCCAAGTAAGGGCACCCTCCGTGACCCCATCAGGAATGCACAATGTACACACCGGGGATTACGGCTTGGGGACTAAGGGTGATAATCGTCGCGATCAAGTTTACTACACAGCCGATGGAGAGTTTATCAACAATCTGGACCCCATGGATGCAAAAGGTAAGCATGTCGAAACCGAAGAGGTCAGCAGGGGTCGACGCTGGTGGGTTGGTTTCGTCTGGTGTATGACTTTCTGGATCCCCTCCTTCCTCCTACGCTACGTTGGCAGGATGAAGCGACCGGATGTTCGAATGGCCTGGCGCGAGAAAGTCGTTCTAGTCTGGCTCATCTTCCTCATGAACGGTGCTATCGTTTTCCTCATCATCCCCTTCGGTCGAATCCTATGCCCTAATTTCGATAAAGCTTGGCTTCAGACCGAAGTTGATGGCCATCAGGGTGAGAATGACTTCTGGGTAAGCATCCATGGCAACGTGTATGACATCTCGAAATTCTGGAAGATCCAGCACAGCGACAACGGCATACCGACAACCAAGGACGTGATGCAGCCGTTTGCCGGTATGAACCTTGACCGATATTTCGTTCCTCCGCTGCCCCTGAGTTGTCAGGGTCTGGGTATTAAAGAGACCACGCAACTACGTTATGACCCAGAAGATCAACCCACCATGCCTACCGGTGTTCATACGTCCGGATTCTTTGCCGATAAAAACTCCAAGACTTTGTCAAGCGATACTTGGTACAGGGATACATTTCTGCCGAAGATCAAGGAGTTTTACCATGGCAGCTTAGTTTGGAACAAGAACAAGGTTATGAGCGAGAGCGAGGACCTTAGCCTGCCTGTCTTCATCTACGAGAACGGTATATATAACATAAGCGATTACATGTCCACCATCGGTTGGAGCGCTACCCTGGCCTTCCTCGACCCTACACTGATTGACATCGTCAAGAATAATCCCGGCCAAGACGTTACGAGCGCGTTCAACGATCACTTACTTGATGTTGAGAGCAATTCTACCGCATATGAGACTGCTTATAACAGTATTAACTGTATCAAGAACACCTTCTACATCGGCGAGCCCGACTTCAGGTATTCAGCAAAATGTCAGACCCTCAATTACTTCCTGCTGGCATTCACAGTCCTCATCGGCGCCGTTATTCTGATCAAATTCGTGTCTGCGTTACAATTTGGCTCCAAGAGACGCCCATCGCCTCAAGACAAATTCGTTATATGCCAGGTCCCTGCTTATACGGAAGGCGAAGATTCACTTAGAAAAGCGCTGGATTCACTCACTGCCCTCCAATATGACAACAAGAGGAAACTTATTTGCGTCATCTGCGATGGTGTCATCATCGGTGCTGGTAATGACCGCCCAACTCCAAAGATTGTCCTCGACATCTTGGGTGTCGATCCCAAACTCGATCCCCCTGCCTTGCCATTCAAGTCTGTCGGCACTGGAAGTGAGCAACTCAACTACGGAAAGGTGTACTCCGGTCTCTACGAGTATGAAGGCAACGTCGTTCCCTATATTGTCGTGGTGAAGGTTGGCAAGGAGTCTGAACAGACCAAGACGAAGCCAGGCAACCGTGGTAAACGTGACTCTCAGATCCTATTAATGAGTTTCTTGAATCGCGTCCATCATCGAGCTCCCATGAACCCTCTTGAGCTAGAAATGTTCCACCAGATCAATAACATCATCGGCGTGGACCCGGAGCTTTACGAATACCTCCTCATGGTCGACGCCGATACTTGCGTGCGGGAAGATTCCCTCAACCGACTAGTTGCCGCGTGTGCGAACAATTCGAAGATTGCAGGTATCTGCGGTGAGACCGGTCTGCAGAACGAAGAACGGACCTGGTGGAGTATGATCCAAGTTTATGAATACTACATCTCTCATCATCTCTCGAAGGCCTTCGAGTCGCTGTTTGGCAGTGTCACCTGTCTTCCAGGATGGTATGTTCCTCTCCTATTTCTATCATAGGTCGCAGCTAACAAGAGCAGCTTTACCATGTATCGTCTCAGAACGGCAGATCGAGGCAGACCCTTGATTATCGCCGACAATGTCATCAGAGAATACAGCATCTGCAACGTGGACACTCTGCATAAGAAGAACCTCCTCGCCCTGGGTGAAGACCGTTTCCTTACCACCATCATGACTAAGCACTTCCCTCAGATGGCATACAAGTTCCTTCCTGACGCCTACTGCCAAACCGCGGCGCCTGAGAAATGGAGTGTCTTGCTCTCCCAGCGACGTAGATGGATCAACTCAACCATCCATAACTTGTTCGAGCTGATGCTCCTAAAGGATATGTGCGGTTTCTGTTGCTTTTCCATGCGCTTTGTTGTCTTCTTCGACCTCTTTGGTACGCTCATCTTGCCTGCAACGACAGTCTACCTTGGCTACCTCATCTACACTCTCGCCAGTCACACTGGGCCCATTCCTTACATCTCGCTGGCTATCCTAGGTGGTGTGTACGGCCTGCAGGCTATCATCTTCATCCTCAAGCGGCAGTGGCAGCACGTTGGCTGGATTATCATCTATCTACTTGCATTCCCCGTCTTTTCTTTTATCCTGCCGATCTACTCCTTCTGGAACCAGGACAACTTCTCTTGGGGTAATACGCGTATCGTCATCGGCGAGAAGGGAAATAAGCAAGTAGTCGCTATTGACGATGATGATGGATTTGATCCACGCTCTATTCCGCTGCAACGGTGGGATGATTATGCCGCCCTCAATAACCTCCCAGGCCGCCGTGGTCCTCTGGGCGAGAAGGCGCACGAAGCATATGAGGATGTCTATGAGATGGATGACATGCGTTCCGTCTACTCCTCAGCCCGTCAGCCCTCCGTTCTAACCGGGCTTCAAGGTCGATCCGGATATATGCCTCCACAGTCGCCTGCGCCCTTCCAGGGCATGTCTCGTCACTCGACCCTTGACAACTACGCTGACAACCCAGCCCACCGCCAATCCACAGCCTCCTTCGGGGACATTCAGCGTGCCAACTCACCCTATCAAGATGTACCCCACGCCAACTACAGACGTAGTATTGGCAATCTACGAGCAGTTTCGAACACGTCTCCCCATTACGAGGCGCATCGGGTTTCAAATGCTACCCTTGGACTTGGTGGCACCCGCCACTTGGGCCACCAGTCGACCACCTCATTTGATTTTCAGCGTGGGCACACCGGGCCTGACGACCACATGATTGTCGATGCCATCCAGGCTGTCCTTCGTGAGGTTGATCTTGACACTGTCACCAAGAAGCAAGTACGGGCACTCGTTGAGCAGAAGCTACAAACAGAACTTGTGGGTGAGAAGCGAACATTCATGGATCGCCAGATCGATACTGAGCTGGCCAATATGTAATGTGGCTCGGTACGGAGATAGCCCTCTGAAAGTGCATATATGGGAATGTATCACTGCATATAGTGCGTGTGTTTTATGGTTTTAATCTTGCATTTAGGGATACTTTGGAATGGGATCTCTTCGTTGTCCTCAATTGTTTTTATCGGGTCTCTCTTCCTTGCTTTTGGGATTGTTACCCGCTCCCTTCCTCCGTCTGGAATAAGAAAAATATAGAATGGTTGCGTGATATGATGCCATTCGGATATCGAGAATTATATAGTATGATGAACTAATATAGCGGCTTTCCTGAAAGTCCTTTTTATGAGAACACTATTGCCTGACGTTTGCTTTATACCTGTGTGTCAGATGATATTACAATGAGCGATGTGCTGTGCCTTGACGAACTTCACAGATCTGCGTCCATATACGCGGTATACGGGATATGTTCCTGAAGTTAGGGGTTAGAGTACGAATTCCCAGGGTTGTGCTTGTAGAGGTATGCTGTGTATGTGTAAGGAAGCGTGCAGGCATGTATGTATGTACATTTGTAATGTCATTGTAACGTTTACGAACGCAATGGTTACCTAGGTTAGGTACTTCTTGGATAGTACCTCTACGTTTACTGCCACAGCGGTATTTACATGTGATATATAAGAGTAACGTTGTACAATAGTGTAGATAGGTAGGGTATGTACCTAGTTAAGCTATACTATCTGTCTACACCTGGTTTAATTAAGTGTTGGCTGAATGAGTATTTCATTCACTGTTATCTGTGTATGTAATGGACAAATCACTGCCTACTGAATACATACATATTAATTGTTGATATTAACTAGTCTTTACCGCTTCTAACAATGACAACGACGACGGCGATGATGATGATGATGATGATGATGATGATGATGAGAAACACGCCCAGCTCAGCGAGCATCCATAGTGACAGCTCAAAATCTCAAAGTGTAAATACTCAGATTTATAAGCTTTCCCTCTCTTAGTGAGGGTAGCTGCCATTTATATACCTAGTCTATTAGTCTGTACCGGGTAAGTTAGGTCTATCAGGGATAAAAACGTCTCTTTACTACATACAGACTGGCAACCACTTGTCTACAGACTACGATTCTAATCCTTTCCTTCCCTCTCTCCTCGTTAAAAACCACTGGTAATAAAGTAAGTAGGTAAGCAGCTAAGCCCAGTAAACAGGTTCCCTTCTACCTCGTTCATTATCAAATAGCAAAACAAAGCAAAGCTAGACAGATGTTCAGAAAACAAACTGCTTAACATAATTCCTTAACTGCTATTCAGGTTCAAAAAAGGGGCTAACTGCGCGAATTAAAGATGAATCACTCAGTTCTTTTGATTGTAGGCCTTAATAATATTTCTCCTCGGGACGCCTCTAGATCTCGTAAAAAGCGCCCACCGCTACCTACATACCCATTAAGCCAAGCATCATATAACAAACAGCATCGATAATCTCGGAGGGTCATTGAAGTAGGCAGAAAATGTAAGATGTAGATAAAATTTGCGGATGCTCGTCTAGCCCCTGACCGAACCAACTCACTTATGCATCTACGTACTTACATAAATCCCCGTATGCGTGGACATGTCTGTATATGCTATATCTTCAATTTAGACAAAAAGGCCATAAGGCTTACGCTATCTCTGCATGGCCTATACGAGCTGCTTGAACTTATCTAGATCTGTACTCAGGTATATCCTCCTTCCTCTCTCCTTCCCCCACTAATATCTTCCCTCTCGATATTGCGTCGGTAGCAAGTAGGTGATAAAGTAAGTGATAGGTATTTGACAACCGACTATGCCTTATAAGCCGCAATCTTCCGACTGAAGCCCATTGCTCATGTCGTAAACTCGAGCTGGCTAGCAAATGCCAGTATCGACTACACCATCCCTGAGTCGATAAGTACACCCTTGAGGACGGCATAATGGTACTAGGTTAGATGGTTTCAACTACACTTTGTCGCTGACCAAGAATTCATTCACTTGATTCTACCCACACCTTTGAGCCTCAGATACACATCTGTGCCCCAGCCATACAAGCTCTGCACATTGATGCCGCCACCAAAATACTCGGCGTACGCGCGACTAAGTGGTAAGCCGTAGCCCAATCCAGCGATGGAGCTCGCGCCCGAGCTAGCCGCCGATATAACTCCTAGGGCGTCTTGCTGCCCGCCGCCGCCGCCAGTATTGTTCGATATCATCTCAATCATCTGGTCCTCGCTGAAGGTCGTGAAGCTGTAACTGAAAATGTTCGGCAGCACATCCGGCGCTATGCCGCCACCACGGTCTCGAATACGCAACGTGATGCCCGGCGCGTTGTCGTCAAGAGGCTTGATCGCGTCACCGCGGAACGCGCCTTTGTCGGCAGCCGGCGGATCGAGTGTCAAGCGTGGAGGGCCCACATCAGGGGGCTCAGGCGCAATGGTGATCACGATAGGCTCCCTCTTGGCGCGGTCACTCGTGTTCTCGATGGTGGCCCGGAAGGCATTCTTCAGTAGCTCCGTGGCGATGTACTCGAGGTGCATGGGCACGAAGGTGAAGGCGGTTTCGGGCTCCCCATCGATGATCCACTGCGGGCGTGTGCCGTATTTATACTCGCATAGTTCGGCCACGAAACCGGCGCAGGAGTCTACGATGGCGGCGGGTGAAAGAGCCGTGTCGATAACGCCAATGTAACTCGGGTACTCGGGACATGGTGTTGGCGAAGCACGGGGATCGAAGTGGGGCAGACTGCTAAAATGTAGGGCTATGTGTTGCTCTGCGATCAAGCGGGTTCCTATCCGCGTGCGGAGGTGGGTATCTAAGAAGCGGGTGACCTCTTGCGGCGCAATATAGCGGCGGGACTCAATAAATCCTTTTGCGAGGATCGGAATGGTGTCTTGGTGAGTCGCCACGAGCTCAGCGAGGACCGAGGTGAACTCTTTCTCGTCCTCGAGATTGGATATGGTGCGATGTTGCCATGGCAGTAACGTGGAAAGTGAGTGCAAATAGTTATTATAGATACGGGAGATGTGCGGATTTGAGACCACAATGAAAGGGAGGTTCCGTAAGGCCTGAATGCGGTGGGCAAGCCGAATGGGAAGCAGGTTGAGAGTGAAATTGGCCGACGCAAACAGAGCTTTCTCAGAAAGAGGCGGCCGGCCGTGTCTAGTGCGATGGAGCGATGCTGTGTCAGCAAGTTGCGGTGTATCTGGTTTCAGGGGTGCAAAGGATTTATCATATCCTACTTCACTAGATCCGCAAGGCTTAACGAGTGTTGGGGCTTATTGGCGAGGTCCGAGATGGCATCGTCGGTGACGGTGACTGTTTTGGCTGCGTGGTGCCAGCCCTTGCCATGGCTACTGACGGCACGAGACGACGACAGGGATCGTGTGAAGCGTATGGGTGTAAACAAGATTGAGACATTGGGTGTGCTCAAACACCGCAATGCCTTGTAAGCGTTTCTCATGGCGGCATTATGTGGTGAAATCGAATGGGGGAAATGCAAACTAGTAACCCAGCAAGAGCCGGTACTATCATATACAGATCATTGAAAATATGTCACGAGGGTCAAAGCATTACGGGAAGGCTAGAATCGGATATCTGCGTCATAGCCTGATTAGCGGTTGACAACGGGGTATGGTACTGTCAACCCGAGGTACCTTCCCTATGCGAAATTTCCTTATCTACATATACATGCCCTCGTGTAGTTATCCTCCGTTTATCTACATATTATCTCCATATCCCGAGTACTTATGGTCTTATTATTACAGGAACTAGGGCAAGCTTCTCTCGACAGATATGTGGCAGGCAACTTCGAGGGTGTGAGTTCTTGACCTTTTGGGTCTATATCACAATTTGGATAGGCTATCACTCCAGCTCTCAGTTCTTGTTGTACAGATTAGCAGCATAGATACTTACACCATAAGGTATGCTATACCACTACCGTCTTTTGCCAGACAGATGTGGGGCAGATGATCGACTTTCAGGCTTGGCAATGCAGCGGTTCTGTACGAATTACTGCTGCACAGTTGTAGGTAGGCATATGAGTTTTGATGCTCTGCAAACTAAGCCGGGTAGACTAGACAAAATGGGAAGTTCAAATAATGAAATAAAGATTGTGCTATACTGTTAGACGTTCATCTCTATTTAGTGATCTTATTACCAAGAGGACCAAGCAGAAATCCAGTCCAAAAATCGTTCTATTAACTACCTGGCTTAGCTGATACTATATCGTATCACGTCTATCACCCCGCAGCACCTGCCCCTCATCGCGAGAGGGCCCCGATCAGACAGATACCTTAGTACCTTGGAAACACTAGCCATCTTCCCGCAATGCATTTGGCGGCTTAAGCACGGCATCAATCGAGTTGTTGTTTACTGTGTTTTCACTTCTTGGTCCTGTTCAACACTCTTGACATGTGGTTGCTTTTCTAATGTAACGATCGCATCCTCGGGGTATTCAACTCTATCGTGAAATACCTGTGTTAGAGCCTGGTAGCATATCTGGAGATCACAGTACTCACGCAAATCCTTTAATGATGTTGTATTCGTGGGTGATCTTGCCGCCCTGGTCTATCACATGCTGCTTTGTTGCCTGAACCTCCTCCGGAGAGGCGTCTTCCTTGCAGGTAACCTAACGAGATATAAGATGAGCCATAGGCACCACCGGGTGCTCGAGGACACAAGGAGTTTGAAAGCCTCAACATGTTAACGAAGGGAGTCACCTTACAATGTATGTAGGCATTTTGTGGGGTGGTGTGATGTGGAATTTCAAAGTTGTCTGGCGATAATAGCGGTTACGAAACCTATGTGGTAGATAGTGCGATGTGTTTGGAGACGTGTTGTTCTAGAGTTGCAGATTGTTGCGTACGGTGCGGAATTTAAACAAAAAACTAAAGAGGAGATGGGTCGAGGTTGGGAGGACTCCGACGTGGGGTGATATATGAACCGCCTCAATGACGACAAAGCATATAAGAACTAGTGCTACCGATAGGACCAATATAAGACACTTGTATGGTACTAGACGGTTTCCTGGCTTGCTTAGATCTCACATCTATCGGTAGCTTACGGTCTACGTCATGTTAAGCCACACACGCAAGCTTCGTCCGACCCGTCTGTGTCCAGTCACGACCGTAAATCACTGGTACCTAGATTCATACACAGCCCAGAGATCACAAACACCAAAGGAGAGGTGACAAGCTCGACTCATTTAGGGATAGTTCGGGAGGTACGTTACGTATTTGCCCTTGTGATGCCTGATGAGACCATGTTCCAGAACCTGCTTTTCCACCCCGCCTACTTCTAGGTGGGCCGAGCCTCGCATGCGAAACATCTGTTAGCATGTAGATCAAGCATGCACAGGCACATAATGATGCCGCACAAGTTGAGGGGAGGCGGTCTTGCGCTGTGACCGTTTGGCTAACAACAGTACCTAGAATTACTAGATTTGGACCCCAGAGTTTGTTATCGCAGGGTTACATGCACTATGTCCTTATATACGAGCTAGACGGTAGCGGGTAAGTTCAATGGCGGACTATTGAAATACATGGTGCATCCTAGAGCCGTTTCTACCCACAACTTGAAGTCCTGCTTGCTATGGGATGGGACAAGTTCTCCTAACTGGTTTCCCATCTCTAGCGATGCTACCCGGGAATGGTGTTTAGGAGGCCTATGGAATTGCTAGAAAGTTGGCCGACCCCGCCGTGCCTATCGAGGTTTCCGCCCCACTAAGATTATTATCTTATCTGTATCGATAAGGAAGGTTCGGTGCCGCGAAAGTCCTCGCCTTAAGTTCTCCCCGGTTCGCGATCGCCTCATAACCGCCCTGTCGCATCCTGTGAAAGACTCAGTTTTGTTACAGCGTTGCCCATCATGGAAGAACAGGCGCATAAACCCCATAGGAAGGCTAAGGAGAAGAAGAAGCCCCAAGGAGGTCCGTGGAGCGCCGCAATTGCGAATCTTGTTCGGAAAATTGCTAACTTGAACCTATAGATCACAATCCTAAGGCTTTTGCATTCTCTAGGCCGGGGAAGCTAGCAAGAGCAGCCGCAAGATCGCACGATATTAGGTATAACATATCCCTTGGCTTTGGCCGCCTGACGTGTGCTAATGTGCCCGGAATACAGAGAAAAACGGCTACATGTTCCTCTTGCTGATCGCTCTCCCGATACCGAACCACCACCTCGTCTTGTTACGATCGTTGGACCTCCAGGTGTCGGGAAAACCACCCTGTTAAAATCCCTTGTCAAGCGCTACACCAAAGAAACTATCACCGACCCCACCGGACCAATCACCGTTGTCACGTCTCGAAAACAAAGACTTACTTTTTTCGAATGCCCAGCCGAGTTGACAGCCATGGTTGATATTGCGAAAATAGCCGATGTTGTGCTGTTGCTCATCGACGGCAATTTTGGCTTTGAAATGGAAACTATGGAATTCCTTAATATACTATCCGCAACAGGCATGCCCGGAAACGTCTTTTCCATTCTTACACATCTCGATCTCTTCAAGAAACCCCAACATTTGAAAGACGCAAAGAAGACACTTAAGCACCGATTATGGAACGAGCTTTACCATGGCGCTCATCTGTTTTATTTATCAGGTAGCTTCTACCATCCCAGTGTGATCACTACGCCAGACTAACAAAAGCCTGAAGGTGTAATAAACGGGAGATATCCAGACCGCGAAATTCACAACTTATCCAGGTTTCTTTCAGTCATGAAAAACCCCCGCCCTCTCATCTGGAAGAATACACATAGCTATATCCTTGGCGATAGTATGCGTGACCTTACGCATCCAGCTAAAATAGAGGAGGATGCCACGTGCGACCGTTCAGTGGCAATATATGGATATCTTCGCGGAGGAGTCAACTTCGCCATGGAGAACCAAAAAATACATTTCCCGGGAGTCGGAGATTTTACTGTACGGCAATGTGAGACTCTACCAGATCCTTGTCCGTCGCCTGCTCAGCAAGCCGCTATAGCCAAGGCTACCGGCGAAACGAGAAGGAAACGGCTGGATGAAAAAGACAAAAAACTGCACGCCCCCTTTTCCGACCGGCAGGGTCTTAAAATCGAGGGCTCTGCTATTTGGATTAATCGCGAAAAAGGTTTCAACTTTGACAAGGATGCCCCTCCAGATACGGAGCGGGGTGTTGGCGAAGAAATGATCATAGGCCTTCAAAGCGGCGGACGAGTGCTCGGCGAGACTGACAATGGATTACAATTATTCTCATCGGGTGGCCCAGTTATTACAACAGTGGACGACGACGACGTCGAAGACACCGGCCGTAAAACACAGCGAACGGCGAGACCCGTGGAACGAGATGGCTATGACGATACTAAAGACACCGAGTTTGAAGGGCTCTCCGAAGATGAAGAATTTGATATTGCGGAAGAGGGAGACGAAAACGAGGAAGATGAGGAGCCTGACTTTAATAAGCGGAAACTCGGCAGATTATTCCGAGATGACGATGGCGATAAATCAGGCGCGGATCTTGAATTTGCAGATAGCGATTCAGATTTGGGCTCTGATTTCGGCAGCGGCTCGGAGGATGACGAAGAATTAGCTGCAAAATGGCGTAACGATCTTACCGAAAGAGCTCAGGCTCTCCAACGACAGGCACCTGCTTATCGTACCGGAGACCTTGCGAGATTAATGTACGACGAGAAATTTACCTCTCAAGAGGTCCTTGGGAAATGGAAAGGCGAAGCAGCCGAAGAAGAAGAGGAAGACATTGAAGCGGATTCTGACGACGAGTTCTTCAAGTCGAACAAGGACGATGATAATTATATAGAAGATACCCCCGTTCCCCAGTTCAGCTCCAGAGAGTACGATGAGTTAGCCGCCAAATGGTCTCTGGAAGATAACATCGAATTACTGCGGCAACGCTTCACATCGACGAATCTGAAAGACCGGGGCGAGGATGGTGAGGATGGATTTGAGGGCGTTGGAGATGAAGACGGGGACGGGGACGAAGACGGTGAAGAAGTCGAGGGTTGGGGAGATTTCGAAGACCTGGAAGCCGAGAAGAAGGATGAGAAAGAACCCGAGGTAGAGCAAGAGGAATCTCTGGAAGCAGAGAGAGCCAAGAATGCTGCTAGAAAAGAGGAGCTTAAACAACGGTTCGAGGAAGAAGACCGTGAGGGATTCGGACGAGAACAGAAAGAGGAGGAATTCGGGGAAGATGACTGGTATGTGAACACTCCGCTTTTCATGACAATAGTTATTATCTAACGTGATCGATTTTAATAGGTATGATGCTCAAAAGGCGAATTTGCAGAAACAAATCGACATCAACAAAGCCGAATTCGAGAATCTCGACGAGCGGCAAAGGCTAGCTGTTGAAGGCCTCACGGCCGGAAAATACGTGTCGGTCGTTTTGGACAAGGTCCCTGCAGAGTTTATCACCAGCTTCTCGGCCCGGAGACCACTCATCCTCGGCAGCTTAACACCCCTAGAGGACAGATTTGGATTCCTCCAAGTGAGGATGAGGAAGCATAGATGGCACAAGAAGATCTTGAAGAACAACGATCCGCTTATTTTCTCGGCGGGTTGGAGACGGTACGTAATTTCACTCCCGAACCCTTCTTGCAAGCCGTTTGCTCATTTTCTTCTGCAGATTTCAAGCAATGCCTCTGCTCCATTCTTGGGAAGAACGAGTGCGTCATCGTATGCTGAAGTACTCCCCAGAGCACTCATTCTGCTATGCCACATTGTGGGGGCCGTTGGTAACCCCAAATACAAGTTTTACCTGTTTCCAGTCATTCTCCTCCGATAATCCGGGATTCCGAATCGCGGCAACCGGAACAATCCTCAGCGTCGACCAAAGTTACGAGATCGTGAAGAAGCTCAAGTTGACAGGCACACCAGCCAAAGTGTACAAAAACACTGCCTTCATCAAAGACATGTTTAATTCCAGCCTCGAGATCGCCAAGTTCGAAGGGGCATCCATCAAGACCGTTTCAGGTATAAGAGGACAGATCAAGAGGGCACTATCAAAACCCGAAGGGCACTTCCGAGCTACTTTCGAAGACAAAATCCTGATGGGCGATCTCGTGTTCTTAAGAGCGTGGTACCCGATCAAACCGCACCGCTTCCACAACCCCGTGACGGAAAAGCTCGGCAACTGGCAACCCATGCGTCTAACAGGCGAAGTACGGCGGGATCAAGGGATCGCGACGCCGCAGAACCCAGACAGCAAATACCGGCCGATCGAGCGCGCAGAGCGGCACTTCAACCCGTTGAAGGTGCCCCGCGCACTGGCGGCCGAGCTCCCGTTCAAGTCGCAGATCGTGCGCATGAAGCCGCAGAAGCGCGACACGTACATGCAGAAACGGGCAGTGGTGCTAGGCGGCGAGGAGAAGCGCGCCCGCGACCTGATGCAGAAGCTAACGACGGTGCGCAAAGACACGATCGCTAAGCGCCGCGCCAAGAAGGAGGAGAAGCGCGCCGAGTTCCGCAAGAAGATGGCGACCATGAACGAGAAGAAGGAGGCCAGGGAACGCCGCGAGAAGCAGGAGTATTGGCAGCGCGAGGGCAAGAAGAGGAAAGGTGGTGATGAAGGCGGTGGTGGTAAGAGGAGGAAGTGAGTCAAGTGAAAGAGGGATGATGTGGTAAACCGACCTAACCTGGATGGATGGATAGATTCTATGTATATACTATACCCTGCATGAATCGGAGTAACAAAAAAATATTAGTTACAATTGGTATGAACTGATCTTCATCTTATTGATTTTCTGTGTCTCGTGTAGGAGCACATCTATTTACAGCATATAAACAACACACTTGCTTAACCTAGATTACAAGAAGCAGATTGATTACCTGCAAGTCCAGTCTTCCACTTACAAGACTTACACTATCCCTCTGTCCAGCGTGTGCGTGTAAGAGGATTAAGTCGCGAATACAATAGAGACGAGTGAAGGCACATATAGTTCCCGACCAGATAGAGTAATTAGCTCATAGTATAACTCAACCCGATTCCTCCATCTCATCCCCTACTACCCCTTCTCCCTTTTCCCTTCTCCCTTCCCTCAACTACTTCCCAGAAGCAGCAGCAACAGCAGCAACCTCCTCGTCAAGAGGCAAAACATCCGGCAGGGGTCCAACGGGCGTGATAGAGTAGGGGTTTATCTGCGTATGGCTGCGGGTGTAATGGTTCTTGATGTGCAGGAAGTTGGTCGTGTCCTTGAAGGCGCCGTGGTTCCAGTACAGGTTTCGGAGCCAGGCGTGGATGCGCGGGTACCCGCTGCGCACGTCGCGGATGTTGCACTTGAAGTGCTGGACGTAGACGGGGTCGAAGCGGATCAGGGTTACGTACCTATTTATAGGGGGAAGAAAAGGAGGAAGTTAGTTTGGTTTGGTTTAGTTTAGTTTATGGGGGGTTAGAGACGAGGTGAGATGGGATGATGTGATATGATTGGGTGTTTGAGATGATTGTGAGTAATGTGAAGTGATGTGATGCTGGAGCGGAAGGTAGGAAAACGATGGGACTGGCTTTGATTGTGGGTCTTTATAATTGGTATGATGGGAGCGGTAGGGTAGGGCAAGGTGAAGGTTAGATAATTTAATGGGGATAGCGAGAGTGAGTCGAGTACGGAGACAATGAAAGGGGGGGTAGGAAACAAAAATGAAAAAAGGAGAAAACTCACAGTCGAATATCCGTCTCCGTCAAAACATCCCCAAAGAAAAACTTTCCCTTTCCCTCTGCTTCCCTAAGAACCTCCTCAACACGATCCATCGCCTCAAAAAGGGCCCTAACATTCTTCTCGTACGCCTCCTGCGTCGTGGCAAAGCCGCTCTTGTAAACGCCATTATTGATCTTATCATATGTCCACTCGCCCGCATCATCGATATCTTTTCTCAAATTCTCGGGGTACAGATCCACGCTCGCGAACTCGTCCGGTAAATGCGCGTTGAAGACGGTGTTCAGCATGCGCAGGATCTCGCTGCTCTCGTTGTTGACGATCGTTTGGCTCTTTTTGTCGAAGAGCACGGGAACGGTGAAACGACCGGAGTAGGATGGGTCCACGGACAAGTATACGTCGCGCAGGTGCGTGTATTTCTCGTGGCCCGGCACCGGGTCGGGGATCACGTTCTCGCCTTCTGCGTCTTTGTCTTCGAGCGTTGGGAAGCGCCAGCCTGTGTGGGTTTGTGTGAGCATACTTATAAGAGAGAATCCCAGGGGTTTTATTTATTCTGGATGTGAGAGTGAGTGAAAAATATTCATTTCCCTTTCCAGTGCCATATATAGTATGTTATGCCTGGCTATTCCCCCTTATTATAGAAGAACATCAAGAAAAGGACACCCGGAGATGAATGAATATTCGGGGGGAAAGAATCAAAACGTACCTTTCTCTCCCATATGCCAATGGACAACAGAGAAAGAGATGAAGTCCTCAAGACCCTTCAGTTTTCTCGCGAGGAGTGTACGATGAGCCTATACATCGCTCCCATTAGCCAAGACTACACAGAAGTCTTCCGCATTCATATAAAGATTTCGCCGTCTCCCTCCTCCCTCGTGCATAATTCATCCCTCCTGAAGTCGGGTGTGTATGCACAAAGAAAGGACACAAGAAAAGTGACAGGAAGAAAGAAGACTAAGTGGCCGGTACTACTCACCCACGGACAAGCATAGCTAACATAGAGGTGATACCGCCCCTTCTCGGGCGGGAACTTGGCGTCCGGCGTGTCGCTGATCCAGTCGCGGAACGAGCTGACCTGGCGCTTGAACTCGCCCGACTTGTCGCCGGGCGCTACCCAGTTCGTGATCTTTCCGGTTGTTGATGACTGTTCACATGTGATTAGTTCCTTATTTTGTTGTTTATCGATTATTCTTGTAGATATGTGTCTGTTAGAGGTTATAGTACAACTTCCACAGCGAAACCCTGTTTAGAGAGTCGAAGAGGGGCCAAGTGAGAGCCATGAAGAAGAAAATCATGATGATGTTGTTGAGTTCGATAGTGAGGGAGTGTAAGTGGCGTGATGAATCAGGCGGAGGGGATAATAAATGCAGCAAAGAGCAATAAGAATATAGAAAGAATATGTAAATCACATACCATCCTAGCTTGCATAAAAGAACCCAAAAATTCGTTTCTCGTCGTCGTGCTCGTGTCACTACTCAGTGTAAGAGTACGCGGGTTGGAATGCAAATCACTACAAGTGCGAGTGTGAGCGGCAACAGAATATCCTCTGCGTCCTTCGATAATATATCTCCTATTCAAACTCAGACTCGATTTCAGACTCAATTCTCGCAAGTCCAGCCCTCGCCTCGTCAAAGGGTGTACCGATATTTTCTTCGCTGTGTTTATGGCTCGTATCGCCGTGCCCGTAGTAGTTTGAAGTCGGTAGTTCATGAGGAGACTGTGCAGCAGTATCCAACAACAATATATAGCAGCATATAAGCGTAGGTAGGTCTCTAAGAGATACTAGTATGACCAGTTAGGAAGTACGGCAGTTCAATGCGGGGTTCCTTTGCCTCAACCACAGTCCACAGAGAGCAGAGCTGTGGTTATTTATTATCAACTCCAAATCCACCATTTCACTGATGCCATGTCCTTTGTCTAGGTGCTTAATCTACGTGCCATAATCTCTCTATCCTAGCTATCTACCTAACTAGGTAGCTACTGTGGGTATCATAATAATGGAAAAGACCTCAAATAGTGACGATGATGTATTATAAAGCTTATGTAAGGTGACAAAACACGAGTTTTAAGCAATATCCACACTTACCAGTAGTACGGCTCTAAAGTCTTTGTCATTATTACTAACAGACCAGGTATGAGGTATGTCTACGACTAGTAAGTACTAATCTACAGGCTGTATTACAGCTATAGCATCCTTAGTATTGGCAACTACCCCCTATACTCGATCACGTAAACTTTTTTTTCTCGTCCCCCAACGAGTACTCATTGCGCAGCCTCACTTACCTAATCTACTGAAAACCAACCTACGGCCAAAGTCGTTACCAATCAAATTACTTTTGTCCGAAAAAAGAGAGAACTGTATCTGGACATATAGGTCTACTACCTAAACCTGGGCATCGAGGAAAGTTCTATTTATCAAAACAAAGGAGTAGACTTGGCTGAATTAAGAAGCATGCCCCCTTACCCGTACCTACTTGGCTACTGCCTTCGCTTTCGAGGGAAGCACCGCCTTTATGCCGCTATTCATACACGCGTAGCATGGCAAATCCCTTTCACCCAAGATATATTCTATCCCACTGAAAACTATAATACCAGAGTGGCGACCGCCTCTTTAACTGTAAGTGATTCATTAACCGCATCATCGCTGGCGTCATCGCTGGCGTCATCTCGGCCTCCTAATGGACTGCCGTTTACCGATGCCAGTATTAGCCCCTTATCGCACGTGTACCTTGATATAGGGAACCTCGACATCTTCATCGTTCATGTCGTCGGCCACAATCTCGAAGATAACCTCCTTCTGGTGCTCGGGGATTGGCTTCTTCGAGACCGTCTCTACCAACTCGCTCAGTTTCATCGCGCAGCGCTCCTTGCGCTTCTTGGGTTGGAAGAAGTTGGCGTAGAGCAAGCTCACGCCAGAGCTGACCATCGTGATGGTAAGACCACGCTTCTCAAAGTCCTCCAGTAGCTCACCGAGAGTCACATCCTCCGACTCGAACCGATCCCAAATCTTGTCCAGCGTGACCTTGCCATCAGGTCCTTGGTATACCACCTTAGGGCTGGCAATCGGTTCGCTGAAGCCGAAGAAGGGCAGAGCGAGGTTAATGAATCCGTTCTTGTACTGCTCGATATCGTCCTTGCCGTCGACAATCTTGTATAGCTCCAGGACGACTAGGCCGGTCACCAGTGCTGTTGTTGTAGCAATGGCTGGGATGATCTTGCCCGCGATGAACTTAGTCTTGTGTCTATCGGCCTGCTCGATCTTGTAGTTGTCTGCCCGCAAGTTGCTGGCCGCGGTGATGAAATCAATATGATGATTCGTATCGTCATCTTTCTCGAACTCCACCGGAGTTAGTTTGAACCCTGCCAGCTTGCTGGGTGGCGGTAAGCTGTCGACGATCTTCTGTAACTCATCGCCATCGTCAAAGGTGCTCTCCTCGTTAGCATTCGGGTCCTTTGTCGTTCCAATTAGTAAGCGGTCATAAAAAGGTTTCCTACTGGAACTGGCAACACTTACAGGGTCGTTATCGTTGGCCTGGATTTTGACACCCGGGTCGGGCGTGAAGTCAGGGACGATCATATTATCAAGGACCTTAAGATACACATCCTTATTGATGCCCTTAGTGTTGATGTTGTAATTGAACGCATGGAGGTTGGCAGCAGCCACAATGAACCCGAAGTGGGTGGGATTCTTTGGGTCGAATTTAATCGGATCTGGAGCTCGCTTGGGCCCAGACCAGAAGGGCGTACCGCTTGATGAAACGGAGTCCTTGGGGAAATTGTACAGCAACTGTTGAATCGCGTTGTTATACTGCTTTTCAAAAATCATGCGTGCCCAAATAATACAGTCCTCAAAGCTCAGAGGCTTGTCTGTCACGAGATAGTCTCGAATTGTCTCTAAAGTGCCCTTCTCATTGCCGCCTTGCTTTAGTGTGGTCTCAAGGTAGTTAGGCTGGGTGAGATAAAGATTCACCGTCTCGGCAGACTTGACAAACGACGTCTCGAAAAGCTCCCGAGCCCATGCGATAGTGTGCTCGATCTTGTTGGGGAAACTTCTCAGCGTGCACATGGGGAATGATACCTCCGGGGGATCCTGGGATGATGAATACGACTCTGTCAGTCTAGGTAGAACGACTTGAGTATTTCCCTTTGTGCCCAAGGTACCACTCTCCAGGAGAGGCTTGTGGAAGAAGACGCATCGTCGGTCAACGTAGGTTCTTGCCTCAACGTTGTCCAGGGCGTTCGTCACACCGTCCAAAGCCTTCCAAAACTCCTCATTGAAAATGTGCTCGGTCTCGGGACTAACACGATCCTTGAGACATTCAATGTGGCCCTCCAACTCAGGGTTCATAACTGTCACCGCCTTCGCAGCACAGTCACTCTTCATCTGACCAACATCCTTAGCTCTAAACAGGAACTGGCGGTTAAGATTGCTCTTCTCGATTGAATCCATATCGGTAATGATGATCTTGCCCTCGGGTCCCACACCGAGGCCAATCATCGCCCAGTTCTTGAGCATTTCACAGCCGATGGCGCCAGCACCAACAAGGAACTGCTTCACATTTGCGAGCTTTTCCTGGTACTTCTTGCCAAAAACCGCGATTTGCCCATCATACCTCGATCCGATAGGCTTGCAAAGCTCTTCAGTTCGGGCACAGCTTGTGGGAAGCGACTCTAACGAGTCAAAGTAGAACCATTGCTTGATGGGGTTGAATTTCCCAGACACGGCCTTTAGAACTTCCTGGGCGGTAAGACCACCGAAGAGCGCAGCCATGGGATTAAGGTCACCTTGAGCCTGGTAGCTGAGTTCGCGGATGATCTTCTCTTCATTTTCACCGATTTCTAGTTCAATCTTCTCCTTCTCGACAAAAACTTTGACTGAGCCGACCAAAACAGTGGCGTCTTCGTCGTTCATCGGCCGGGGAAGTCGGCCTTGCGACTGTCTGTAAGCACTGAGAGCTTCGAATGCGATATGAAGCAATTGAGGTCGATCGAACTTGGCAAAGTCGGACTGGACAAACTCAGGGTCTCGTAGCGCCTCAGATATCGTCTTGAAATCAATAATTGTAGGCTGCTTCACCTGCTGGTACAGGCCTCCTCGTTTGTATTGGCCAAGTCCAGATACAGCGCCAATGGAGAAGGTATACGGGCCCTTAACCGTAACCTTCCTCGGCTCGGCATTATTCAAAGCTTCCATTCCTTCTATTTCTGAGAATATGACATAGTCGCCGTCAACTAAGCCGTGACGTGTCTCATCCAGCGCGGATACCAAACCCTCTTCGTCAATGCCTGCTACGATACCACTGAGAGGGTTCTCGCCAGTGGGGTCGATGCAAGTAAATTGTTTACCGAAGTCGCAGAATATGGAGCCAAACAAGCCGTAGGCATTGGCGCATACCACATAGATACCCTTCGAATGGCAATAGTCGCCGATAACAAGTTGGTCTTGTAGTTGCTGATTTGTCAGGACAACCACTTGGTATTTGTCGTACTGCTCTAGGTTTTCGGTGAGACTAACAACCAAGGGTTAGCAACGGCGCATAGGAGAGAAGAACAGAGTAGTAAGAACATTGGTAGAAGCAGTCTTGTAACTACATACCTGGAGGACTTGTGGATATGGACAGGTGTATATGCATTTAGCTCGGCAACGCGAGGGGCGGTGACGGCATCGCGGGGTTTGCCGATATCTTCGGGGCGGAGGAAAAATTGGGAGGATAGATCTGCAATGGCTGTAGGAGCAGGATCGTAAAGCGTTAAGCTCTTGACGCCAGCAAGAGCGATGTTCTTTGCGATTTCCACACCGAGACCCTTAAGTCCAACAATAAGGACGTTAGAGGCGCCCATGCGCTTCATGGCCTCATGACCCAGAACGTAAAGCTGTCGGCTGTAGAGGGACTCATCGATCTCGGTAATGTTGGAAACTACCGAGTCGTCGACCTGGAGCCTCGTGACGAGGTCGACTTCGCCGCCTGACGACATTTTGGTATCCTATATGAAAAGGAAGCTATTTAGTGCCCAGACGTTTCGATGACAAACAGTAACCCTGGGCAGTAGTTTAGGGTGCACAGGACTTGACTTGAGGCTCGGTCGTGATCTTGGGCAACCCGCAACATAGGTGGATATAAAACGGCAAACAGTTTAGAATCAAAGGCTATCGACCTGAACGAACTTACCGCCATGGTTTTCTTGGGGGAGAAGGGAAGATCTCCGGTACCAGAGTGTTTGCGCTTCCCCAGCTTGTCCTGTTCCTGACTATCGGCGAGAATCTTGACGGCTTGTCGGTAGAACGATCTATGGAGGCAGGTATAGATATCGTGGATTTAGTGGCAGCAGTGTTGTGCCGTGATGGATCTTGTTGGTGTAAATGTTGAGGCCGGCTCTGCCTTGCGCAATGAGAGAGAGTTGGCTTAGCAAGACTAACCCCACCAACTGAGGAGGAACGTTTGCCGCAGAGCGGTCGATCTCACTTATTTAATTGGAGGCTCTAAGCTGAAGTAGGCACTAATTTATGAGATATAATGAGCGCTGTAGTGTTTATGACGTATCTAGTCCTGCTAAGTCGATCACCAAGTCAAGTATTGTAGGAAGGAAAAGAGAGGAACAGAACAGTCACTGCTCAATGCAACCAAATCGTATAGGAAGAAGCCAAGTGGTGCAAGTGCAAGTGCCTGTGCCCAAATTGTGATTCTCTCTTGACAAGTCTTGGATCTGTTCAGACATGAAACCGCAAGTGCATTTACGATTTCTCAGCAGATCATGCTGTTTGTACCTGAGCAGCTACAGGCGGCGATGGCGGGGTAGAGGGGGTGCTTTAAGTCAGCTCTTTCTTGGGTAGGCATGCTGTAGGTACCCAAAATACCTGCCCTGTGTTACCCAAGAAAGCTTAGCGCATGCGAGTTCTTTTGTAACCTTTTAACCAAATCAAGTAGGTGAATATCTGTATGGTTCACCACTGTATGGCAAGTGGCGACCAGCTGCACCGAGGGGCTGCGTTGCCCCAGCCGCCACCTGGGCAGATAGATATTAGGTGTCGTTTCTGTGGGTTTCGCTCTCCATCTCCCAGCCTGTCTTGTCATTCTGGTGGTTTGCAGAGTCTACTTACGCCTAAGCAGTCCTGACGAATTGGTAATCATGAGACAGCTTTTACTAGAGGTATGCTATTTCAGGCACCAACTTGAGATGTAGTGTGTGAGTCACATATTATGGAGAAAGCTGGTTTAAGGCGTGATAGGTTATAAGATGCTTGTTCTCGAGATAATCATCACTTCATTATAGCTCTTTCGAACCTGAACATTATTATACTTCTAGATCATCTAGGCTAGACAAGTCACAGGTGACCGTCACATAAGATAGATACATAGATTTAATAGTATTTCTGATTTCAGAATATCTCCGTCGTATTTTCTTGTTCGGACTAGAATTCATCTTCTCGAATCACCACTAGGATTCGTGCGAAGCAAACCTCCATTTGTAAAGAAGTCCTGCATTAATTCCGCCACTAACCTCTCTCTCCCTCTCTCACTATCTGCCGACTATTTCACCAATCCAACACTAGTTCTCATTAAAACCACCATGGACAGGCACTCTATTCGACCGAAGCCTCCCAAAATGCCTAACCAAGACCTTCCCAAGGAGGGAGACACCAAAACCCAACCATTGGCAGTTCATGGCGAGAATACCACTCCACTTATCTTCCCCCTCTCACCTCTTTCATCCTCGCCTCTGTCGTGCGTGACTTTTCAATCGCAATAGGGGTATTCATGACTAAGCTCTTTTGTATCAAAGGAATGCGTGTATGCGTGCCCCTGGGGTATCATATCATTATGTCCAACCAAAACCAATCCTGATCCTGATCCCAAAGTAAGGGTTCTCCATAAAAGCGCTCGTAAAACAAGTTTCGTTATAAAAGAATGTGTGAGCCGTCAGTCATGAATCAGGAACCCCCAATGCTATTACGTTACAGCCCCAGAAAAGAAAACATAGTACTCCCCAAAAACCCATGTAAATGCATTGTAAAGGAATGACGTTGAAATGTAATTAGAAATTAGGAATAACTCGAACGGGGTTTTTACCTCGCATTGCAACAAAATCTGCATATGCGAAGACGAGGTTACGTTCGGTATCTTGGGTGGAAAGCCTTAGATCAGGAAGAATAGCGAGAGGATCGTGTAGAAGAACGACCGCGATCCCATTGCCATGCCTCCGCGTAATGCCGCTGGTGCGCCGCCGGTTGGGATATTGGTCGGGAAGCCCGTGCCGGATGGCGTTGTGAAGGAGCCTGTCGGCGTCGGTGAGCCTCCCGGTGCACCGGTTGTACCACCAGACCCAGACCCTGATCCAGATCCGGACCCAGATGTAGGTCCTCCACTTCCACTTCCACTTCCACTTCCACCATTGGAGCCTCCGGATCCAGAAGTCGGTTCTCCGGAGCCGCCGCCAGAACCTCCTGATCCTGACCCTGACCCTGACCCGGAAGACCCCGCCGTTCCGGTAGGCTCGGACTGCGAACCGCCCGCCGTCGAGGACTCCGTTATCGGGACGAAAGACGTCGTCGATGCCGGCGGCACTCCCGTTCCTGTTGACCCCCCGCCTGTGTTACTCACTTGGCTTTCGCCCCCTCCGCTAGGAACGTTACCAGCATCGAGGCTATCGCAAAAGCCAATCCACTGCTGGAACTTAGGGTCTAAGTTCTCCCTTGTAGATAGTTGCGCATCGTCAGAGTTTGCACTGACGCACAAATAGCACGCGTCCCTATAACCAAGGAAGGCGGAGCCAGCGTCGCAGAGTATCTGGCCTTTCCCTACGCTCTGCGCCTCGATTGCGGCGTTGTTGCACGTGGCGAAACAGATGGCTGGGAGCGTAGGCGCCCGCTTCCAGAGAGTAGTAAGCTTCCTTGCCCAATTGTGGTGCGGTTTTGAGGTAGGATACGCTGTGGTTGTTGCAGTTGTTGTCGGCTTTGTCGACGATGGCGGGTATGCAGTTATATCTGTTTGAGATGCCCAGTTGCCAGTAGATATGGTTGTAGGATGCCCGTCCTTAATCGTTGGGACAAGTTTTATGGCAAAGATATCATCGCTGAGTCCGAATATTTCGGGGATAATGTTATAGTAGCCCTCAGTAGGCGGGTAATAGGTCGTCTCGTTGACAGACCACCTGACATCGGGATGGGGAGGCGAAGGAATACACCAGAGGGGATTCTCGCAGACGTAGTCTGGGCTGGGAAGACCTATGTAGACATTACAGCCACCTGTCTTTGGTTTGTTACAGACATAGCCTGGTGGGCAACCCCATGTTAGGTTGGAACGGGGATCGTAAGGAGTAACTGGCACCCCGGGAGGATTCGTCGGTACAGGACATACGCTCACTTCGGCAATCGTGGTAGTAGTAGTAAAAACAGTAGTTGGGGGCAGAGTAATCGCTATAGTCGTTGGCACAACAGTTGTAATCTCTCGACTCGTTGTGAAGGTGGTGGTGCTTGTAACCGACTCTGTAACTGGGAGCACCGACACGGTAACAAAGGTAGTCGTAAAGACCGAGGTCACGAGCGAGGTAGAGATCGACGTAACGACGTCTGTGGTTGGCGATACGGATACGGAGATTGTGGTGATGGTATCCGTCACGGTGTCTGTCACGGTTCTTGTGAGGGTTGTAGGGACTAGCACGCTAGTTGTGTATGTCGTCGTAATAAAGACCGTGGCTGTTATCGTGTTGTTGATGGTGGTAGTCACAGGGATTTCCGTGGTTACCGTCGTTATTGAGGTGATTGTTGTTGGAATCTCAGTAGTGTATGTAGTCGTAGAGGTAGTCGTGTAAGTTGTAGGCACAGTAGTTGCACTGATTGCAGTAGTTGTGTTAAATACTGTGGCTGTGGTCGTAGCTGTAACGGTAGTCCTCTCCGTAGTTGTCGTAGTCTCCGTGATCGTTGTAATGTCCGTGGTCGTGGTCGGGACCGTAGTCGTTTCCGTAGTTGTCGTAGTCTCCGTGATCGTGGCCGTAATCGTAGTCGTAGTCGTGGTTCCAGGCCTAGTGACAGTCGTGGTACACCAATATGTAGTGTGAAACCACCCATAATGTGCGCTGCAATCATCCGTAGGATAGGTATCGGAGGTAGGGTATGGATCGGACGAAGGATAGGCACTAGTCGTATAGTCGGATCCCTAACATCCGGTTAGATCTAGAGCCAGCGCGTGGCCGTAGTCCCCGACTCACATAATCGGAGGTAGGCTGAGCAATCTGCTGGGCCGCCGTAGTTCCGCCTATATCACTGTAATAGAGCGACTGCACGACCGTCACAGTACCACTACTCGACAATTAGATATCTAGACGCATCGGTATACGCAATTGATTCGAGTTGAGGCCGACTTACAATTGTGTTGTTGTCTCGGTCTCGGTAATAGTCGCGGTGACAGCAGAAGCATTACCAGCCACACACTGACGCTGCTCTACGCGACTTGCGTTGCCCAAGCACGCAAATGCCGCCACTAGCCCGACTGGGAGCCAGTACGGGAGGACCATCTTGAAGCGATTGAAGAGTCCAAGCCAGTAGTCGTAAGTAAATCCGAGTTCGTTGTCGACTTATCCAAAGCGAGCGCTTTTCGCAACGAGTGTCTAAACCGAGTGAATGGGGCTACGCCACATAAACACTGAGCGTTCAGACTTCTCAGTATGAAAAAGACCGGAAAGGGCTGTGACAATGCTTGACCTGGTGCCTCAGGTAACCGAACAAACTCGTTGTCCTCGCTCAAGCTAGGAGCAACTCCGAGAGCCTGATAGAGGGAGCTCAGTACAAGCTCCTACCTAGGTCCCGATACAAGCGTCAACTGACTGCCTCGTTGAAGTTTGGTGAGATGAGCAGTGACCTTAACGAGTGGAAGTCAGGCTAGTCACAGCAGTCACAGAAGTCACAGCAGAGAAAGATGGTCAGGAAACGAGGGTGAAGACTGGGGCAGCGGCTTGAGTTTTCAACCAGCGAGAGGCGACTGGAGACAGCAAGGCTGAGGACAGAAACAAGCATGTGCGAAAACACGAGCTACCGAGCTGAAGGATCTAGCTTCCCGAGCAAGGTTGCAGCTCTCTACGGGATACTCCCCACCCACATTTGCCAAAAGTCGACATGACGACCAATCCTGGTAACAGCAGACGGTCCAGCCATTCGTACGCCCGGTCCTCATGTATCACCAAGCGGCCCATCAGCCTGGTTTGGCTTGCCCCTCCCGATATTTGGGAAGGGGATTATGTAGGCAGGTACTTGGAGTGGGCTGACACCACTTAGAACCCCAGATATAATTATCGCGCTCCATGTACTTCCGTAGCGTCTAGGCTAACTTGAACAGCATAGGTACTATATGAAGAAGGATTCGACTCTCAAGTCCTCAAGACGCCGAGAAACGAACTCGGAATCTGAATGGCTTACAGTCCTACCAAAGTCAGCAGGCACCACAACATGCCAGTTGTCCTGCCATCTGCTCTCCAGCGAAAGAAATACACGGATACAGAAAGCAATGACTTGTCGAGTGATAGCAATGGTATCGTTGCAGCAGCAAGTGCGGAGTAGCAACTCTTTCACCGATGATCAGAGCATCTTGATCTCTCGGCAGGGTTCCGTAGTAAAGCTTCCGTCCGTGGTAAAGCGAGAAGATGAGTTGCCAAATCCGGCGTCGCCTCCTCCCCAAAGACGAACCTATCTCCAAGAGGCAGAAGCAACAAGACCGGATTACGGAGCGAAACCCCACACAGCATAGGCTGGTTCGATATCGTGCAAAGCCGATGAATCGAGAGCGCATATGCGAGGTATCCGGTCTATTGACTGGCAAACAGGGGTCCAGCCAACGCAACTGGCCGAGGAGGATGCAATGTAACAGCGGGGACCACATGTCGTCTCTTCTGGGGCATGTGCGTTGCTGCACACATGTGGCGCATATTCACATCGGGCATAATCCCGGGAGGTGCTTCTATAAGTGTCGCACCCAGAAGTTCGTAGTGCAATGTACCTTACCTACCCCGGTAGCATGTTGTATGTTCTATATTGTAAGTATCTAGAAGAGGCAACCTATCTCGTTTTTTCGAGAGAGACGCGGGTCAGTTGGAGATCAAATCATGAACTCCCAGTCCAATGCCTTATGTATATAGGTGGAAAGGCTACCTATGTTAGGTAGTACAGGGTTTGTTGATGACCCGATATAAAGGTACACACCACAGACCCTTGTCTACACGTAGTTCTTGGCTGAAAGTAAGTAGGTAATCTTGTGTTGTCATGTCAACCCTCGGCCTCTCAACATCTGCTTTCTCTCCCAAGTTGAAATGGAACGAGCTCAACTACCGTTACCTAAGGTCCAAAGGTGGCCGGGCCGGTCAAGGTAACACCGGCAGTTGAATGGGTACAGTTGATGACAACTTGGGTTAGAGAGAGGCACGTTAGCTCGCCACGCTAGCATGTCATCTATGCTGTATGGGATTCATATCAGCAAACAAAGACGTTGGGCCCCAAATGGCTAACAACACGAGTTGCTTGTTAGAGCATAAGTACTTGGTATGTATCAACTGGTTGGTGCAGCGAGCGAAGAAAAGGCGGTAATGGTGTAAAAGTCCTAACAACAGCTGAAGACTTAGTTAATCACTAAGAGGATCACCTATCAGGGGTCTAAATGGTGCACTCAATTCACATCTTACTAAGTTACTAAGCAATGAGGTTGGGGACCTCCACATCCAGGTCCCCGGGTTGTTAGCTCTACTATGTACGTACCCGGCTTTGGTGGTCCTCGATTAGTAGGTAGATGGCAGTGCATCGAGGCCGGTATAAAATCTCTGCTGTTATGAAAGTTTTATCAAGACGCGTTGGGCATGATCGAAGTCGAGCGGTTTAACAAAAACATAAATGGTAGCACAATTGCCGGTAAACAAACTTGTTATAGTTTAGCCATCGGTGAAGCGAAGAGTCGAGCTGGAATTCGAACCTGTAAGGCTGGCAGACACAGCTAGGGCCTCTCTGCCGCCAAGCACAACCTTGCTGATGACCTGTATAAAGGCTATACCCATATTGGTCTAGACCAGGATTTGCTACGTGGGCTAACTTCAAAATGAGTCTAACCCCGAAGAGATAAGCCGGGTGAGCTGATGGCCTCGAGCCTGGGCAGATCCGGGCAGGATCTGGGTTGGTAGGTCTTCGGCGGAGGCTACGCTTTAGCATAAGTTCGCAACGTTGATGACCGCCACTTTATTATACATCGGTCTTCACAGCCTCAGTTGCCCACGACTTTTAATCAGCTCCTCCTGTAGGACTCCTCACGTAATACATATGACACTAGATAACTGGGCGACAGCAAGGAATACGGGAATTGATTGGTAAAAGCCCACCCCGCAGTAAATTATAATGACGCGATCGACTGAAGACCGGAGATAGGTCCTCGAGAGGGGATCAGTATGCTGCGAAAGCGGAATCCAATACCGCCCTTCATCACTGCCAGTTCCCTACTACGACGGAATAAAAAGGGTGCCTACCCTAGGTACGTTATGTAATTTTCTTCTCTCCCCCCCTCACGATGCGGCTCTGAAATTTATCTTTTCAAGTTGCCACTACTATGTACATCTGTAAAGGAGGTAGGGTGCCGGGAGTCTTCCACCGTACACGTACCTATAGACGCCGTACCCGTGGATAGTGGCACGGAAAGTTTTCCCTCATTCTGCCCTCGTATTGCCTTCCCCAAGTCCCCTCGGCGCACCTCTATCAGCAACCTTGCATACAGGCCAATGCACAAGACAACCGACGACAACGACCAACGACCAACGACCTGCCTCTGCAGCCAGGGTCTTGGCATCCAATGAGAGAAATATGTCCATATTTCATGCAGGTAAAATAGTCAAATTGGGCCACACTATATGCTGACGGGCTTATCCGTTCGCTTGGCTATACTACAGTATAATGGCATGTGTGCCCACTAATATGCTTTTGCGACGTGATCATTGGCGGACTCTTTTTCGGCTGAGCCTGCCAACATTGGCCGCTTGCTGACTTGTACAGCATCCTGTATGCTTTTTAACTGGCAGCCAGACTTCGAGGTCTGTCACTCCATGTGAGCCGACGGTAACACAGGGACTTGACGGACGAGATGGCTACTTCTTCTACCCCCACAGTGCCATGCCCTAGCTTTTCTAGATAAGTTCGACCATGTGAGTCGATGTCTTGCGTGCCCTCGTTCGTTCCCTTTTGGTAGGCACGTGTACGTACACGAGGTGAAATAATCTACATACCATTCGCATCGGACCTGAATCGTTAGCCAGCTGTCTCTGTCCCGTTATAGACACCGATATGAGACATGCCCATTGTCGATATTCCGTAGGCAGCCAGGTGCATATAAAGCTTAGGTAGACGGCACAGCGTAGATAAACAATCTGTCGGTAAGGCTGATATTGTCAGCTATGGGGAAAGAGAAGAAACCGGTAGAGGAACATGTTCTATGTGTATCCAATAATAAAGTCAATACTGCTACCCTAAATACCTAATCTTTAGTAGTTCTCAGCAGGTGTGCTCGCCCATATTGTTCGCCCTGACCACCTTCCACTTGGACATGGCGTAGGTGCTAGCCTTATAGTTAATCTATCCTGTCTTGCTCATTACCTCGACTTATACAATTAGACCGGGAAGTTAGCTTACACACACGCACACAAACACATAGGCAGTCAGCCTAGACATAGCAAGCGGCAAGGCCATACCTCCATGAGTTACCAAGTGATAGGCTAGTTTTACGGGCTGGCCAGACCTCGATTTCTTTTTCTCGTTGCCTTCTTTGTCCCCAACCTACCCTACCTTTGCCACACCGTCGGTCCCCTTGTTCGGTGCGGGGCGCCTCGTGGATTTCTCATCTTCATCCACCTCAACAAAGAGAATCCTCTTCGGATAGGCCATATCCGTCCCGGGTTCTTGTTCTCTGTCATACCGGGTTGACCTTGATCCTCCTCATGAACGTCTAGTCGTGATAGCCTTGACAAATTAGGTCGACACCGTCGTTGGTATACAATACTAGACTCGTACAGAGACGGCCTTTGTCCTCGTAGTATTGTTATCAACCAGGACCCAATTGCCCACATCTTAGTGCACCTTCCCCATATGATGGAGTGAATCCAGCTTTCATTCCGCCACGCTTGTCTTACTTGGTTTCCGTAACTGCGTGCTTGCTGCAAATAATAACTATCGGCATCCGCGTGCAAGATGTATCGGACCGGCATACTAATTACCGGGATCGTCGCCGGCCTCCAATCTTGGGTCAGCGGCCAGCAATCAGGATGGGAAGAGAATCAGGTCAACGCCACGATGTGCTCGTGGCGAGCACTGAGATGTAGGCGCTCTCTACTCAATCACCATCTGCGAATATTTGGTACATATCGCCATGGAGAGGATCACATACTGACGTTTGGCAGCATCACAACTAAGGGACCTTGTTTACATGGATGGAGGGCATCTCTTCTGGGCCCCGGGAATGGCGGATGGGACCCTTGGTCCTGTTATAGAAGATGGTGAGTACTATTTGGCACCGAGAAACGAAGAAGGCTCTTCGAGTGTCTAACATCAGCGCAGTCAATCCTCTGGGGTTTATGTACACATTAAACTTGAGTGTGCCCTTCAACTCTAGCACAAACGTTAGCAGCATACTGGGGACCTTATCCAAAGCCCCAAATGGCGGCGCAGCTAACAACTTCGCACCCAACTACTACGACGGCGCAATGCTAGCTAACGATGATGAATTGTTTCTTTACGGAGGGTTGCTCAGACGCACTAATGGATATTCTCCTCCGGCTGCAAATGAGGTATTGGCTTATGAAGCCAACCAATATGGGCCAGAGAAGGAAGGCTTCCGTGCGGGGTTCGTCAGAAGTGATTTGCCTGACGGTCTGACTCGGTACGTCACGTACGGAGGTGCTGCGAATGCCCCTTCTGAGAACAAAGCATGGTATTTTGGCGGGTATAGATCGCCGACTTGGGGACCGATCTACGAACCCTCAACTAACAATTCTATCAATCCGCTCAATGTTTCTGATACATTCATCACTCTCGATCTCGGCACCCAGCAGTCAGAGAAGTGGTCCAACAAGACTCTTCCAGACTTCATCCCCAGTCGCGCGAACCCCTCCGTGGTGTGGGTTCCAGTCGGGGAACAGGGAATCTTGGTGGTCTTGGGCGGCGTGTCGTATCCTCAATATAATACTGCAAGCCAAAAGTCTGATAACGAAGCCCAAAGCGTAAGTCAATATGAAAAATGAACGAGGCAATAGCTTACGGTCGAACAGCTGAGAGATAGCCCGGGCTATATATCCAATATAGCCGTCTACGATGTTGCCAAGGATAAATGGTACATGCAACCGACTATCGAAGGACCTCCTCAGCAGCTAGCTATGGGTTGCGCGGTGGTGGCGCCGGCACAAGATCTCTCGAGTTACAACATCTACTACTACGGTGGGTTTGATGGTCTCCACCCAAACCAGGACTTCAATGACGACGTATGGATCCTGTCCCTACCATCTTTCATGTGGATGAAGGTATATGGGGGCAGAGGGAGCCACGGCCGCGCTGGCCACCAATGCATCAAGCCGTATCCAGACCAGATGATAACCATCGGAGGCTACACATCTCTCAACGGCGGAGTAGAGACTTGTCTCGACGGTGGGATACTTCAAGTCTTCAACCTTACCTCGGCCAAATGGCTCGACTCCTACAACCCGGACAGTTGGAACATGTACGGTGTTCCCGAGATGATCCACCTGATGATTGGCGGCGACTACACCGGAGGCGCTACTATGACCACACCAACTCCGACCGGTTGGGCGACGCCGGAGCTCGCGAGCGTTTTCGCCACCACTTACCCAGCTTCCAAGATCACCACCTACTACCCCTATGGCTCCCAGGGGCCGGCGAACGGCACAAGAGGCTCATGGAATGGTGGCAAGGGAGGGACTCCGTCATGGGTTGCGCCAGTCCTGGGCGTAGTGCTTGGCCTTGTCTTCATCACCGCCATCGCGGTAGCGATCCTACTATACCGCAGACGCAAGCTGTGGTGGAAAAACAGGGGCGGAAGCCAGCACCCGACAGATGAGCACAACCGCATCAGATCCTGGCTTATCGGAACCGGCGGCGAGAAGCCTCCGACCGTCACGACCGAAGATCCTTCGAGTCGATTCGATGAATTTGACAGCCGGAACGGCACGCCGATGCGGCCAACCGGCTATAGTGTCCAGTCTCCCATCCCTGGGATGACGCAGCACGAGATGCCCGCGCCCGCGAATCCGAGGTTCGAGCTAATGGGTGAGTAACCACATTTTGATGCTATTCCCTTTTCTCCCATCTTATTCGATTCGTACTATGAAATTGACAAAAACCAGACACATCTCAACCCTTAGAACTCAGCGGCGACGGCTTATCCTACAACGAGGTGTTAGTCAAGCACACACAACTACACTCCCCCACAGTTTCCAGTTCGCCCTACTCGGTGATCAGATCAGCATCACCCTTCACAGGGACCGTATCGCAAGAAGCGCCCAGCAGCCTAAGCACGTCGCAGGCGGCCGGGCCAGCAGGGACGGCGGTGGCGTCTTCATCATCGTCGCGCAGGCCAGACTCGCCATCGCTAGGAAGCCCGAACCAGGTCCCGAACCCCAGCACGTCGCCGCGATCGATACCACGCGATAACATAGTGAGTGACGTGAGCCGGATAAGCGAACGAGAGGCCGCACACCTGAGGAACCTGAGCAACGGGACCGTCTCGACGGCCTCGAACAATAACATGGTGCCCAGTCCGCCTTCGTCGCCCCCCGCTCAGCAGACGTTGTTCAATATCCACAACAACAACAACGACAGCAATAATAGCAACTCACGCAGCGGGACACCGCCTGTCAGTCCGCCGTTACCGAGTCCGCCGAGTGCCATAGATATGGACAGTCACGAGCCGGTGGACTACATTGACATGTACCACGCGCGCACGGGGCCGAGCAGTTCGTCGAGGGGCCCTAGTCGGGGGAGTAATCCCGCCAGACGGAGTATATTCCGTGAAAACTCGGAGGATCTAGGGGATTCGCATACAGAACCTCATGCGTGGTGACCTAAATAATAATAAGACGGGATGAAGGAGATGATATACCAAAAAGACACACAAGAACTATATATAGTGCAGAAGCAAAACCAATGAAGCAGAAGAGAGAAAAAAGAAAGAAAGACAGACAGGATAAGGAAGCACGGAATTCAACGACTGGATACGCTCTTTAGCCATGACTCCCAATAACATTCCCTCTTTTATTCCTCTCTATCTCCATCTCCAGCTTCATCTTTGTCTCCTCGTTGCTGGAAACGTAGCGATACACACTTTTATACCCACCTAACGCACAACATCCAGCATAGCATAACCATATCCACTTATTCTCAGTCTGTCCAAACTTTCGGTATAGGGGTTTATTATTAGTACATTTATGGATACCTATTTGTCTGGGTTAGTTAGGGTGTTGAGGCGAGCGGCCAGCGGGTTATGTTTGTCTGTTAGCTTTTTGGTTTAAGGAGTAAACTGGTGAGCGGAAAGAAACTCTTTTAACTTATTTCCACGCATTTCTCTTTTTTGCATTGGTATATCAGCAAGCTTTGTGATAGGAGTTACTTGGCTTTTCCAGTAAATGTTCATCATATCTTGTATCAACTCCTCACTTTGCATCTCGGACATAAGAGGTTTGTCTAGAGTTTATTTCTGAATAAATGATCTTGTCCCTATAAAAACAGCCTGCCGTACTTTTCTCCTACTCGGGTGTTTAAGTTATAATTTCACTTCAAGTTTCAAAAGAACTATGCAAGCGAGGTCTTGTTAAAAGGGAAATTACTAACAATTAACACTTACGAATGACGCCCTAGGCGCCCTATCAGAGCAGAGAGCATCAGCGTCCCTTGGGATAGCACGGGCCGTTCCTACTTGTGAAGACTTCATTTCCCCCCTTACTGCTTCAACTCGGTTGTTCTAGATAGCGTCGGTTGTTGCACATTTGACGTGCCAATAAACAAGAACTGCACTGACACTCTAACAGTAGTCAAGTCCCAAGAAAATATGGATCGTACTACAAAATGAGCGGATGGCGTTACTGGAATGACTGCTAGATATACTATCATCTTGTTTTCCCTGCATGCTTCCGACTAGGAAGAGGAATATTGCTGGGAGTGCCAATGCAAGGAGAGTTGAATATATCTGCGCGGTTGCTTTGGACGTTTGGGTTCTACTGAGATAGGGTATAAGGATATTATAATATTATGGATATATATATCATAATACCTAAAATAAATTTAAATCCTCAACATCCGAAAGCTTGTTGAAACCATACTTTACAGGCACATGATCTTCTATCCAATTGTCCAGATGGTTGAGAGGCAGCTTAGTGAAAAGTGGGGTCAAAACGCGGTTAAAGCTCGGCCTGCTCCGTGGCCTCTTTACCTGTACTACAGCAAGTTACAGACGGTATCACTGCCGACGTATGCTGTATATACAGCTATAGCTACCATTATCAGGCAATCACTTTAAACCAACGAAAGACAAGACGGTCTTATCCAGCTCTCAACCACCAAGGTCTCGACGATATCGAAACCTTCAAGTGAACGAAACTCCGCCTTCGAAACTTACACGACCCACGAAGACATAAAGAAGGGGCTCCGAGCGCAATTGCGCATTACGTACAAGATAGGAGCTGGTAGCAAAGATGTCTGGCGCCGGCTACGATGCTGTCGTAGACATAGATGACGAGGTGAGTCGGCCTGGCTACCCTCTGCGCACCAACAACCTGGTCTGCCTAGCTAGCTATCTAGCCATTCAAGAAGCTATCATCGAACCCGAAGCTTCAACCTCTGTTTCCTGTCGTCCAAACAAACCACTCAGATCGCCCCTACCAAACACCTTGCTTAGGGTCTAACCGTCTTGACTTTCGCAGGGCGACCTCGGCCATACCGATCTACAAGAAGACCTAGAATTCCACAACTCGACCTTCACAGACCCTCGCGGCGGCAGCGGCAGCCGAAAACCTCAGTCCTCGTCCTCGGCCGGGCTTCTCCCGCCGCCCGCGACGGCAGGCTCGTCCGGCGGCGGTGGGTCGTCGAAGCGGTTCCTCTGGTCCCTGTCGTTCTACGCGCAGTTCTTCGACGTGGACACGAGCTCCGTGCTCGCGCGGTGCTGGGCCGCGCTCTGGCCGCGCGACAACTTCCTCGACGTCCTCGAGGGGAACCCCGACCTGTACGGCCCCTTCTGGATCGCCACGACCGTCATCCTCATCCTCTTCCTCGGCGGGACTATCAGTCAGTACATTGCGAAGACGGGCGCGGGACCTTTTGCCTATGATTTCGAGCTTTTGAGTGGTACGTTAATCCTCTCATTTCTATATGCCTGCATATCTATATGTGGATTCCACTGTTTGCTAGACAAAATGCCGGCAATCTCTGTCCTATTATGAGCTAAGCTAACGCCATTTTCTAAATGAAACAGGCGCCGCCGGCCTCATCTACGGCTACACCCTTGTGATCCCCATCGTGCTGTACGGTGCGCTGCGCTACTTCGGGTCTGAGTCGGCGAACCTGCTCGAGTGCTGGGCGCTGTACGGCTACGCGAACCTGATCTGGATCCCGGTGGCGCTGATCAGCTGGTCCCCGCTGACCATCCTCAACTGGGTCTTCGTTGGTGTCGGCTGGGCCCTGTCTGTCGCCTTCCTGCTCCGCAACCTGTACCCGGTCCTCAGCGCCACCGACCGCCAGACGAGCAAGATCCTGTTGGTCCTCGTCGTCGCCCTACACATGGGCCTCGCCCTCGCCATCAAGATCCTCTTCTTTGCCGCCGGTAGCCCCGTTGCCAATAAGCCTGGTGGTGATGATGGTGGTAAGAAAGAGGGCGGTGGCGGTGATAATGGTGGTGGGGATAAGGGAGGAGACTCGAGGAGAGCCTTCTTCTAAGTTAGAACGAAGACGGCGTGTTATTCAGTGCGCGATGTAAAGACGAGAAGCTGTGTCGTGAACGGATTTTTATTTTATTTCCTCTTACTCTTTTGGGAGCCTGCATGGGAGTATGTCGAATGTCAGGGTGACAAACATCGCTGTATGAGATTGGGATTATTCAAGAATTTCGGCGTTTCATGAGGCTGTACCTTTTATAACATATGTACATTAGCTTCTGCATAGCACCGAATCTGCAGAGTTTTGTGACATACCAATATCTTATAAGGTTTACTTTGGAGTATCACCTCTGTTATTGTGTGCCTTTTCGAGGCTCATAAGGATTGGAGCGAACAGCTACCATACACCCTGTTTTTCCACTCAGAAAAGGGGGTAGATTAGGCACGCTGAGGTCATATCATGTAGATTATGGTTCGGGCCATAGGCTTGTTCGAGCAGTATATAAATACTCTTGTACCAGACCAGAACGGATTCAGACATGGGGCTCAAGTTGACTTTGTGAATTCTCTGTACATTTCCGGTGCCTGAGCAATTCAGATCCCTCACTCAGTTAAATCCAACCCAACGGTAAGAATCTCGAGAAAACACCCTTTCCTTCCTACTTAAATCTATCTAATCCATCCACGTACCTACCCATCAAACCGTATCTACCGCTCAACCTCGCCACCCTTCCCCGACCACTCGATCCACGAGCCAGGGTACTCGCCCACATTCTTGAAGCCAGCCTCCCTAGCCAAGCCGGCAGCGGCTCTACTCCTCACACCAGCCTTACAGTACAAGACCAACTCATCGCCCTCCTTGTCCGGGGGCGCGAACCCGAACCTGTCCTCGAAGTCCGCGGGCGAGAGGTGGAAGCTATCGGGTGACGTGGTGATGGGGATGTTGATGGCGCCGGGGATACGGCCTGTGGAGGCCAGTTCGCCCGGTTCGCGCACGTCTATTAAGACTGGTTTCTTTGGGGAGGAAGAGGAGGGGGAGGAGGAGAGCGTTTGGATCTGTAGGGGGGGGTGGTTGGTCAGCTCTGGATTTAGATTTGAATTTGGATTGGTTGTTTTGTCATTGGTTCTTTTACACAGAAAGGTAGACACGTAGACACGTGAGAAAGCTCTTTGTTGCTTTTGCTCATCTTTCGTCGCCTCCTCAATTATGTAGGTACAAATTGTTTCAGGACGGAGTGATAGACCCTCCGCGCGTCACCACGTGCTCAAGCCCAAAACGGCTCTTGTAATTTTTTTTTTTTTTTTTTTTTTTTTTTTTTTTTAGCTTCAAAGAGGTTATAAAGTCCGTGTAGCTACGGAGGTTATATGTGAGGTAGACTGACAGAAGACCCTTACACCTTACCCGTGGTAGTCTCCGTAGGCTACCGGAATTACAAACAAACAAACAAACAACAGGCCCAAGTTCGTAACGTGTGGACTATGCGAGAAAAAAAGAGAGATAACGGTGTGATAGATCGTAGACACAAGCCTACCAGCCTGCCCCCACCTTTCCAACGAAACGAAATTGAACGGAAACTGAATAGAACGTACCTCTTCAAAAGTCCATATCTTACTCCCCGTAGCCGAAATCGACGACCAGCGCTTTCCATTACCATCTCTCAGCAACAACGGTGCATTATTGCTATTTATCTGTTGTCGTCTCGATAGTCGTTGGGATAACAGCGCCCGCGTAGTCGCGCTCTTGCTGCTGCTGCTGCTGCTGCTGCTACTGAATGCCGCCGCGCGCAGAACAGCGGATGAGGAAGTATTTGGGTTTGCGCGTAGGCACGATCGCGAAGTCGCAGCAGAAGTCGAGGTGAGAAGGAGACGGCGGGCGGTGTTGGATATCGAAGTCATTGCGCAGAGATTACGAAAGGCGAGATATGGGTGTAAGGCGTTAGTCGCGGGTTACTCCAAATTCTCGATTTATATTAGAGCTGGTTGAGTTGCCGGACAGTCGGTCGAATGTGGTTTTCCCTGAGAAATTGAGGCCAGCTAGATGAGGTGAGGTGGGTAGAAAGGCAAGTATGTAGCAGTAGGAGGTAAATAGGTGAGTGGTTGTCGTCGCGAGCTAGGTTAGAAGCTATCGACGTAATCGGACATTGGAGATTCAGGTAAGTAAGCTACTGTGGTTCTGAGATAGTTGATAATCCAATCGGCGGTGCTACCGATAGGAGGTCTACCTAGGTTAGGTTAGTTTTTAAGACCTTGGCGTAAACCTGTAGGCTCTCAGCGCAGAGACATATACTTACAATATCAGAGTGTCTAACCCATCATTAACATGTAATCATATCCAATGTGTATGTTCAAATCGTGGTTTTCTGGTAAATTCCAAAGTTTGAGGGCTCTAAAAGTAGCGTATGCACATGTTCGATGCATAGAAACGTCCGTACACCTATACTGCCTCCACCTATGGGAACTTCCCTGGCCCAAACACTGGTCTACAAAAATATAAAAGCGAGAGACGCGCCGTTACACCCACCAGCTACATCACGTCACCATCACCGCATAATATCACCACAAAAAAAATAGAGAACCCATGGGCCGCCCCCAAGTCAAAGCCCTTATATAGCGTCAGTAGCAATATACCATGACTTAAAACAAACCTTCTTTTAACGTCCGACACTATTTGCGAGGTTTGGTTTGCTCCATTCCCAAATCAATCATAGGGCATCTTCTTGGCGCTTATGACGTATATAACATACACATTTGCATCCTCGTATCGAACATTCGATTTCTCAACTTGTTTTCCTTTTTTTCATTTGATAAAATTAAGAGCCGCCCTTGTTTTGATTCCCAAGGTTCGCTCATGTTTAAATATGTACAGGGCATCATTACAATTATTCTAAGCTTCTGCTCCGAGCATGGTTCGTAATACGTCACGCAGAAGGCGCCGATACCTTCTACAATAACCAGTCGTTTGTTTATCAGGTAGTCGAGACTGATAGCTCTTCATGACCTCTATTGGCATTAACAATGATACGGACCGTATCCTTTACCACTTCCTCTCTTCGAACGTTAGGGGGCAGTTATCCTAATAATCAGTTAGCAACTCGGCCTCCAGAATTATCTACCCAGTTTGAATACGTACCTCGGGGAAAATGCAAGCAAAGACCTTGATCTTGTCAGACAGTGGCGTGGCATGATGCTCCCAGTCCAGTTGGAGCGAGGCCTTGCCGAGGAAAAGAACCAAGTTAAGCTGAGCATAGTGCTGACCAAGGCAGTAGTGAGGGCCTGTGCCGAAAACGAGGAAGTTTTTCTTGCCCTTCTCCTCCGCATCACCGGTGTAGTACCGTTCAGGATCAAACTCGTCGGGGTTTTCATAGATCTCGGGATCCCGTAGTGCCATATACGTCGTCGGGATGATCATGGCGCCCTTGGGTACGGTGTAATCCTCGGTGATCGGGAAAGGCTTCTTGGCCTTGTAGGGGACCATGATGACGGGTGGGCGCCAGCGGAGAAGCTCACGGATCACAGCACGAGTATATGTCATGGATTCCAGTTGATCAAGAGTGACCGGGGCATTAATGTCACCATTGCGGGCCTTGAGGTTCTCCTCGCGGACTCGATCCAGGACGTCGGGTCGCTGGGCGCAAACTTGGAAGAGGTTCGTGGCAGCGCTGCTGGTAGCGTCCTGGGAAGCGAACAGAAACGTGAAAAGAGTACGCGCGATCTCCATGTCCGTGAATTCACGAATGAGGGGTTGAGGCTTGACCAGGTTGTCCGTCGGAAGTCCCTTCTCGGTAGCCTCGAGCCACTTCTTCGAGTCGATCATCTCCTTGATCCAGGCATCCATGATACAGGTGATGTCACCTCCAGCAGCCATGCGGACCTTGGACTTGGCAGCACACTTGGCGAACTCTTCCATAGTTTCACGAGCAGCCCGTTGGCCGTACCATGTGCGCGTGTAGGGGAGGATGATGGGGAAGTTGACCAGGTCGAGGGCAGCGGTGACGAGATAGTAGTCATCAGCAATCTTCTTAATGGCAGAGTCGGCCATGTAATAGCCAGCGAAAGTGCGAAGCGAAACGGCGCACATCAGCTCGCGGAATTCGTGCATGAAGGGCACAGGCTTGCCTCCAGCATCCTTGGTGATCTGAAGGAATCTGGCAAAATAGCGCTTATACTCGGCTTCCTGTCCAGGGAGATAGCTTTCGAGCGCCCGGCGAGTGAAAAGATTGTTGAGACCCTTGCGGTAATCGACGTGCGCCTTTCCATCCAGGAAGACCCAGCTGTCCTCTCCCAAGATCTTGGTAGCGATATCGACGACACAAGGCTTGACATATTGGGGGGAGTTGAAAATCTTTCTGGCGAGGTCGCGAGTTGAAGCAATGACGACAAATCTGATAGGAATTATAAGTAATCGTGTTACATGGCAGAGAAGAGGCGGACAAAAACGTACTTGTGGAAGACGGAGACACAGCTGAGCGGACCGCTGTTCCATTTTCCTACATATTCCTCGAACTTGGGGTTCAAGGACTGCAGGAATGGTCCCATGAAAGGCTCCTTGAAGGCAGGCCCAACAATGGAACCCTTCTGGAGCAGGTAGCTGACTATAAATGAAGCGTATCAGTAAGAAAAACTCGCTCTGTTTTACCCAGATATGTGAGGTTACTTACGCTGATCATAGAGGACAGCCAAAGCGAGGAGAGAAACAATCCAGGTTGTGATGCTGGCATTTGTTATGGCATCAACAATGGATTCGATCTGGGGCGCAAACGAACCGGCGGACGGCATCGCATTGGCCAGGGGCGACGTGAAGCTGGCGTTGGTAGCCATAGCCGTAGAAATTGCCGACCAGCGGGCAACACCTCAGAAGCAGCTATTTCCAATCTCGAAATACGGTAGATAGAGCTGCACGGTGAGAGAGGAATAGGTAGAGGCAGAACAGCTGTCCCAAAAGAATGGATGGCGAGGTTGAAAATGGGAAAAGAAGGAGAAAAAGCGGTTGTAAAGACCGGTGCAAATATGTGGGCAAGCTAAGTAATAACGATGTACAGAGGCAGGAAGTATTTGCAATGGGCCAGTTAGGTCGGTAATTCCACCTCCAGCCGTCTCGACACAGTGGTCTGGGCAAAAGATGAAGCGCAACGGAGATAGCGAGAAAAAATGAGGAAAAATAAACAACCCCTACCACCTAGTGCGCATAACGCTAACGGTACCTGGGTAAGAGTGGGTGTAAGTTATCCGGCTCGGGAAAGGGTTGGGAAATAGCGAGATTCGGAAGAGGTACCTCCCGTACATTAGTTCTTGAGGCAGGAATGATGTATGTACGTTTTAGCTGTATGTTGTGCCTAGAAGTGATTCATTTCCACCTGCAATGTGATGTAGCCCCCCATGTACACCCACTTACATACCTAGTGAGGAAGTTATTTATTACTACAATGAGAGCAGCTTCTGACATTATGATCATTTCAATCCTGTATCATTGAATACCCGATATAAATTGAGAGAGTCGAGTCGCAGAGTGAGTAATTGATATGCTACAATATGACAATTTGAATCTGTTCGATTGCCTACCTGCCCATTGCTATGCCTCCTTGCGATTGTAAACAACTACCCAGGCGCAGATTGGTCGATCATACCTCAAATATCAGTTACAATGTACATGTCCGGTGTGCTTAGAGGGGCAGCGTGGACCCCTCATTAAGAACCCCTTTTTTGTATTGACCAATCAATGTCGATGTTTTTACGCTTTACATACAGCAGTAGATGCGAGTAGATTGACGGGAAGGACCCAGTCTCAGGAACACCTACTGAGACTCACAAATGCTTACGGCATACAGCTTCGAGCTTGGACGACATGAAAGTTTATGAAATTATAGTTATAGAGACTTAAAAACTCTGTACAGCACTAGGTGAGTACCTAGGGTATAGATATGATAGCGTACTCCTAAGCGTTCTACTATAGGTAGCTATTAGGACATACCTAGGTACAGCTACCTACTCCAGGTACTTTAATGTCCTTCGAGACACAGACAATAGTCACACATATCCACTCACACATGTCCGCTTGTCTGGGCGGCTGTCCCACCTAAAAGTTTACCGGGGCCGTAACTAGCATTACTAGTACTATTTTAGAACGTTAGCCCAAGCTCCAATTCCAGATCAATGGAAGCTTCGGCCTTGTGAACCCAACGAGTGAGATGGGATGGGACGAGGTCCAAATCTCTTCTGGCCGCTGTCGTATGCTGACCGCTAACTCGCATGATTTAAGAAGGCAGAGGTACTACCGACAGGATTCCTCTCGGCGAGAATGGTATGCAGATCTCGCTAAGATCCGCCTGTGGTATGTATTCGATTTTCTGTCGACCAATGATTGGAGCGCAACAAGACGCCATTCTATCTCCGGCCCCGCCCTTTAATAACTCGAATACGAATACGCTGGGCGGCATTCAGATCTTCGGATATAGGGTACTTGGGTACCTCGACATATTCCAACCGCTCCGAGTCTCCGGCCGGACTCAACCTGAATTTGACCATGACAGTTCTCGCACGACCTCGCATCAGTCATTTCAATGGTTAGCTGCAAGGTTATCTAACCTAGACCAACGAATATTATTGTAAACATAGCGCTCCGGTCACTTCACGATGTGTCAGCGCCGGAAGGCGTCTTATACTCTACAGCTAGGTATAGCCATTCTCATGAGTCTTATCTACTCATCTACTGGAAACACGACAGCTACCCTCGTAGGTACTATAGCGCAGCGTTGGGTGGTATAGAGGATTTAAGACATGAACAGCTACACAGAAACGTGTGCCTGGTTTAGCCATCCAAACACATCATTCACAGCCTGTGCCCATCACTCATTAGGAACTTTAGATGGAATATCTATATAGGTCGCTCTCGGCAGAGTCGCTGATTCAACTCTACCCATTGTATTATGTAAACCCGTAACTCACTGAAAGATGAACACACGACTTGGGTAGATAACCCAGATTTAAGTCAAAAGGTAATTTCGTCACTTAGAACATAGAAAGTGATATAACATCTAGTATGAGCGCCTACTATCTAACGCTCCCGACGAGCGGCTACTTTAGGAGACAACTACCAACTCGGTACAGTCTACACAAACCACCGCTTAGTGAGTTTCCAACGCACGATCAGCCCTATCTGCGACATATACCAGTTAGTAAATGCTATACTACTGTGCCATATATCTTCGTCCATAGTATACAGCAGTACAGCAAGTGCTAGGCCCAAGAAATACTAGTCAACTGCATGCCGACGTGTCCAGCCTACCCTATATCGCAAGGCTCATTTATCATGCGTGCAGCGTTCGGCAAATATTTTCGACGTAGCATTGCTTACTTTCTTAGACATGACTCGGCCAATGACTCGACAGACAAGGCTGTGTATAACCATAAATCAACCCGTCAAATGAATGCCTCCGTACCAAACATCAAACCTAGATATTCAACGTTATTCACTACCGGGAGTAACCAAACGGCGAAAACCGCAAGAAACCAAGCAAACCCGGCCGAGTCGAGTCAGACCGTTGCGTATTTGCGTGGCTATGCGGCATGCTGGCCCCCAAGAATTTCCTATCCAGGTAATACTATATGTCCGGACCTACCGGTATCTGCTTACTTGTGGACATACATTCGTTATAGCCTCCATGCATGTAACATATCTCATCCTTTTCTGTTAGGTTTGGCTAGCCGGCCTACGTGAAATTGGTTGTGAAATAATTCTGCCTTGGAAACACACCATGTTAAGCTCACTCACGAGACAAGTAAAATCCCTGAGTCTACCTTAGATAGGTAGAGCGTAAGGTTGTATACATGAGTTTAACATATAATACATAAAGCCACATCGATGCCCGTTAAAATATACGCAAATGGCGAAATGGAAACATAAGAGAAAGTCAAATCTACTAAATCAAGAGAACATGGAAAAGTGACAATGACGATATCTGTTCTTTATAGGACATGACAGGCGGTCTCCTTTTTCTTATTACGTTGCCTCTTACTGTCGCTGGCGGTTAACTCATCTAGGATTCCGCGCTGATGGGGGTGTAAGGGCCTTCGATCCAGGCAGCCATAATCTCGCATCGTTGCAGAACAAGACACAAGGCACCCCGCACATACAGCTCTCACTCACTTGCACCATTATTCAACTCGTTCCCAACTCTTCATCCCGAATCTGTTACCGTTTCCGCTATAAGAGTACGAGTACGAATACCCAGCTACCTATTCAACATGTCTGTAATAAGTGGCCAACCCCTGATCCAAGGCGCAGGCTCAAGCTCGGGGCCGAGCAAGGGAGGAGGGGCATCGCACTTCCTCATCGATGGGATTCTCAACAGCAACAATGACGGCAGCAGTGATGGCAAGAGTGAGGCCGAGAAAAAGAAGACAACGAATTGGGAGCCTGGGGACGATAACGGGGGAAGAACAAGGGGTGAGTAAGAAGAATATCTACGCGTCCGTGGCTCACGATTATCTCCTGTACACCTCATACCTCACTCCGTCAACCTAGGTTTGACATCAAGCTGACGAATGAACGGCCATATTAGGCCCAACAGAAGACACTTCATCTGTCCTATCTCAGAGTTTGTCTTTCTCAAGCACGATAGGCCTGTTGAAAGAGAAGAAGAGGAAGAAGAAACTTCACTTGTTTGGGAAGGAATGATGAGAGAGAAATAGACTGCAGAGGAAAAAATATAAAGAATAAAGAATAAGGACACACACAGAGAGAGGGAGAGAGGGGGGTTGTTAAATCACGGTTTCATATCCCACCGCCTACTCACCTACAGTCGCCCGACACAAATCACGAGCACCCCGTGATTTTGCACCTAAAACAGCTAAAACCTACACTTTATAATAATTATTATCTCAACAACTTTATACTACAATAATTTTTAAAAACTCTTACTATATTGCTTAAGACTTAAAGAAAAATAAAAAAATTAAAATTATAATAAAAAAGTTTTATTGCTTGTTTTTTTAACGTTTAAAGCTATATAAAATCTTAAACTTTTTAGCTTTGTTTTTAAGAAAATAATAAAAATATTAAACGCTTTAAAACTATTTTAAAAAGTTAGTAGCTAAAGAATTTAACTATTTAACTTTTATATAAAAAGCCTTTTTTAATTTTTTAATTTTATTATGTAGTAGTTTTTGTTGTTGAAAACAATAGAGTGGTAGAGTGTAAACTTTATTTTTGCTCTTAATTAATGTCGCCCCACTGTACTCACCTACCCGTCTTACACACTGCCCCTTCCACCATCTTCCGCCCCTTCTACTCTCCTCCTCACCCACCTACCCATCCCCCTATCTACCAACTTATCTACCAATCAACCACCACCAAAAACGCACAAACCCAAACCGGAACCGATACAATGCGATATCCAACCTACGGAGCGGGCTTAACAAAGCGTCATCAAACATCAGGGTTACCTATCAAGTGCCTTACGCGGCAGGGCAACAAGTTCCTCACTATGTCGAACTTCCCTACCTATGCCACACCCACACAAAACATATATATACACATATATACGCACCCCAAACTCCTGGATAACCCCTTTTTTTTTTTTCGCAAACGCTGAGGCCTGAGCGAGAAGGGATCATCTGTTTGGAGGGTTTAGTGGGGAGTGTCGTTTTGTAGGATGACGCTTTTTTTTTTTTGGGGGGGGGGGGGGTGGGAGAAAAATTGGCAGAGGGGTAGAGGGAAGGGTGGAGGGGGATAGGTATGGATGGTAAGGATAAACGGATAGGATGATACTCGGGTAGACGGGTTGGTGGAATGAATAGGTAGATTAGATAGAAAGACGAGGTGGAGAAGATGGGAAGTGAGTGGTCTGTCTGTCTGTCTGTCTATCTGTTTCTTGTAAATGTGACGCGATGCGATAAGATGAGCTAAGATGAGATGTGTTGAGTGAGGATAGTCTGAACATAGGTATTGTCTTATGAAGGGGTAAATAAATCAAAGGAAAACAGACGCAGTACCACGGGCTTCAGGTGATAGACTATTCTTATTCTTAGTGAGGAGCGAGCAAACCACTAACTAGCCCCTTTTTGTAATTCCCAACGGTACCCATATGGCAGTAAAAGACTTGGAATGAAGGCTGACAGACACTTGACAGTAGTCACGAAAATACTCGTGTTAAGATTTCATTTGGCAATTTCATGAAGAAAGGGGTATCTAGTATTTATTTCATTCTCCTCTCTGCTCTGACTATCCCTCTACCCAGTTTTCTTCCAAGACGTGATCTCCCTCCTCACAGACGTAGAAATCATGGCAGCATAGTTTACCCTGGAACATCTTACAACCCACATTTTGTTTCTCTTTTGCTGGCCACTTATGCGTCCGTCCGAAAGTCTATGCCCATCACAAGTCCAGCCCAGGAGAATTTCCCCCGGATGAACCTGCTTCTGAGACTCGGATTGAGCTGTGTATTAGTCCAAATATGAATCGGCGATGATGTCCGGCAGTGACGATGACCAGGTATAGTGGCTGAGAACAGTCCCTTTGATGGGCGGTGGTGATTGCATTCTGTCAAGGGAGGGTGGATAAGAGAATTAGACTCTCGTAGAAGCATTTAGTTACGCATTGCGTTGAAAAGACCTTTCCAACCGAGTTGGACAGCAGTGACCGCTGGTAGTACGTGTTTTTGGTGGGCATATGTAATCGATATGAGCTTTCATCGTCGTGCCCCAGGATCCGACCGGGCTGCTTAGGACTGATGGTTTGGGTTAGGGGGGTGAATCGTGTAATGACCGAGTTTGATATAGCCCTCTTTGGGCGCATGGCAAATCCTATGTTCCCTCTGGCAGTTCGCTAGTACTTGCCGCATATTTAGTTTTGCGGCAAATATGCCTTTCACATATGCAGATGGTTTCCGACATGCACCGAATACTCAGGCATCCCGGATCTCGTGCATAGAAGCAGGCTCTATCTGTGTTTGCTGCTCAGATGCGTTGACTGGTTAGAAGGTATCGTCTAAGATATCATGGCTCATCTTGACCATCGTCGGGCTATCCTCTCCAGACACATCGGCTGCTTCACGGAGTATATCGTCGACAATACGACGGCTGACTTCATGAGCTGTTATATTCCTCGTTAGCCGGGGCATTCAACATGACATATCCATGCCTAACGTAAGGCCGCTCCAACCTCGTTGGCTAAACAGGTTAGGGATACATAAAACACTTACCAGGCGTTTGCAAGAGCCTACTGGGAGGCAGGTTGAACTGAATCGTCTTAGGCGGGCTCATATGCCCAAACAGGTCATCATCTTCGTCGCTCTCCCACGTAATCTCGTCTGGATCCTTTCCCTTCCCCTTGCCGCTCTTATCCCGGACCTCGGCAAAGATGTCTCGCTTCTTACTTGTCGCGGGCGTCTGCACGCTGACACCTGGTGTACGGGGTGCGGCGCGCCCCGCGCTTCGCTGGCGCGCCTTCAGCGGCGACATGTACATGTGGCTGCGCAACTTTGGAACTTCCAATTCCGGAGAGCTCATGGGGCTGTCGTCCCACGGGGCACGCTTTGTCTTTTCTTCTCGAACTTCATCTAGACCTCTTCTTTGCGGTGATCGACCGCGTGCCAAAACCGAAGTTGTAGCATTCTTGAGGGGAGTGGCTTGTAATCTGTACGTCTTGTCGAGTACGCGGTGGAGCAACAGGTCCTTGGGTTTATGCGCTGTGGACTGAGCTTGTGGCGTTTGCTCGTCAAGTAGCAGAGACGATGACCGCGGCGTCATGGACATGTCGGGGAGTCGAGTGCCAGTGACTTGGCCTTGAGGGGGAAGCTGCATCGTGTCGTCGTCGCCAGCCTCACCTCCTGGCGCAAAGTCATTCCGCAGGGCAGCACTTTCGTCTTTTAGTTCGCGTCGTAGAGCTTGATATGGAGAGTCGAAGCCGGCAAATTGGGGGCGAATCGATTTCGTGGCTGGTGGCCGCGGTGTGCTTCCTGTAATGGTGGCATCTTCTAGTAGTGAGTCATCGATGACGTCGTCGTTTTGCTCTTGATCGTGTTCCTGATATACTGATGATTCGGCTGTGATGTCGTCTTCCGTCGTGTTATACTGTGATGTACTTTCCTCAAGAGTTGTTTCCTCGGCGGCCGTTGATTCTTCGGCTTCCTCAGCTAATTCTTCATAGCCAGACAGGGAGACGTTGGCCGAGGCTTCAAAAAATTGTTTCCAGAACTGATAGTGATTCTCTTAGCGGCGCCTGTTAAGGTAGAAAGGTAGAAATCGAGATTATACGAACCTTCGAAGCTTCCCACACATTCTTCGATTGCTCTCCATACTGCTCGACAAGAGGAAGAATACTGGTCGTAACGATCCGGTGGGCTTTGCTAAAGTTATGGTCGATTTCTGGAAGCTGAGGTTAGCTTAGACTACATTGTGACAAGCCAATTTACATGACTATAATGAGAGACCTAATTCTATTTACCTTGTAATGTGAGTGTGATAGACTGTTCCAATCTCTCCAATTCTTCAGTCAAAGTTAGGCTCCTCCCTAACGAAGGCTGGCTTGGCCGAGACATGGCTGTGATAGTATGTCATGGACCGTGGTGTTGGTGTGTTTGGGTGCAAGTTGTTACACATACGTCGGCATGTTCCTGTAGATGTAACCTTGGCGGGGTCGGGGAGTTTTGTGGGTTAGCGGATGTCCAGTCGCGTCTCAGGACACGCGATGCGGGGCATTCAATAAAGCATGTTGATACCTCCATTAATAGGGATTTAGACTGCTTGTAAAGGAATCTGCTCAAACATTGAAGCAAAATATAATATCGTAAAAAGGATAAAATTCATTCATAGCATCATACTTTCATTGAGGGTATCTTTACTAATAACATCAAAACCTAGGCCGGGAGTAATAACCCAGCATGTCCAGATTGACCAGGAGTCTATCAACCGTATTCTCCTCTTTGAAAACACCTCCCTGTCGAATTTCATCAGGCATCACATCCCACTTCCTGGTACCTGCTTTTTCGCTGAGGCCACGACAAACCGTAACGAATACTTCTAGCTTTTTCTTGAATTTCCCATAAATCTCCCGAATGATCACACTACTGGCATCGCCGTCCACTTTACCTCCCACCTCCAGTTGTACCTGTCGGGAAAACTTTAGAATCAACCTGAAGAGGTCTTCGACTAGTGTCATGACAGGTTGCTGCCTTTTTCGGAGTAACAACACATTCATGATGTGGTCAAGCATCTTCTCATGTTGCTCTTGTACTTCGTCCGGACTCACTGCCCTAGTGTCTAGACTATCGTTGTCTACTCGTGAGAGGTCAAGCTCAACCTCATCGAGCCACCTCTCGAAATGATTCCACGATGTCTGAATCCCTGTATCGAAAAAGTAGGTGGCTATGCTCTGGACAAAATGCTGAGCTTCGAACCTAAACCGTAGCCACGTATCGTCTGCGTATTGGCCTCGGCGCTCTGTCATGCGTGTGTCACGATAGAGTTGACCAACGACGTATAACATCCTAAGCACGCGCAGGAGCAACTTGAATATCCTATCGTACTTGACCAATATCACGGGCGTTATGATAGGTGAAAGTGGCGATGGCGTCTTGTAAGCCAACCTCAGAAAGTCGAGAGCTTCGAGCGAGGTTGAATCCATACACTTATCGATCTCCTCCGGTGGCAGATCACGAAGAGAGAAACTGAGGTCCCCTGGGAGATCGGCCTTTTGCGTCTGTGACGAACCCTTTCTTGAAGACGAGGGCTCTGTGTAGGTCTCACTGAGCACACCCATTAAAGCTAGGCGCAATTCTGAACTTGCAGGTGGCCAAGTCTCTCTCCCGTTCATGCGGAGGCCCATGATACCGCCGCTTAGCGCAACACCGGCTTTTCGTTCAGCTGTATCTAGGTCGGGATCAAATAAGGCGTGAGATAGCCGACTGCAGAACATGCCATTCCCTAAAAGTTGGAACTCTTTCTGGACCTGTAGATGTTCCCTTAGGTTGTGGTCACTGAAGAGTAGTTTCATGTACTCGCGGTTGATGAGCTGTGCCTGTGATGTCACAAGCGGACCAAACGAAAATAGGGGAATGAGTGACCAGTGTGGGCTAAAGTCGGATCCATTTAGCTGGAGCTGCCGGTCTTGATGGAAAAGACATTCTTCCAGTAAAACTGCCAATCTATCCTCGGCGACGGACATAACTGGAGCTTGATCTAGTTCATGAATGGAGGTTAGAAGCCTTTGCTCGAGATTGGCGCCATCATCCCCAAACACTTGGAGTGTACTACTTTGATTAGAAGCAAATATAGCAGGATGTTCTTGAGTCCTATCAAATGACTTGCTGACGATGTTCCGCAACATCTTTTTTTCATAGCGCTTAACCTCAGCCTGCAAGTCTTCTATGGATTTCCAGTCGAATAACCATTTGAAATCAGGTGGCTTGCTGGAAGCAATAACAGTATTGGGGTCGCAAAGCGGATGATTCGGGTGATGTGCTCGAAGTAGTCGCAGATTCCTGCCCGCTTCGAACAGAACGAGGCCAATATCGGGAGGGACGAAATCCGGCATGCGGGACTCATCAAGAACGTAGTCGCGCTCTTCGGTCTCGTACCCGAAGTCATCCACACTAGTAATATTTTTGACTTTCACAAAACTCTTACCAGGACCGTCTTTGGTCAGGGGAAAGCCTTCTTCCCCTTTTGTTCCTATCCATTTTTGAGCAAAGTCTGCCCAAGGTTCCGTGACTCGAGACAGGACTTCACACATCAGGGCCTGTAATAGAGAACTTTTATTCTCCAAGTCCTGTGTTTCGTTGGATACGTGAGATAAGACTTGCTCGTCGGCCCTCATTCGTGAGACGTTGTGAACAAGTTCACGGAGATACACTAGCAGGGTCTTGACGGGCGCTACCAGCGACTGAAGTTGTAGCAGAGACCTGACTGTTCCACCTCGTTTCCCAAGCTGCTGCTGGAGGGCAAGAAGAAGGACATCAATGGCTTTGGCTAATGCCACTCTGACTGCGCTAGGCCGTGTTCTGTACGCAAGTTGCACGTAAGATGATAGGAACCGCGTCGCAGTCCCGCACTTTATGCATAACTCTTGCAGCCCCTGCAGGACCTCGGTAGAGTAGCCTGATATCCGCATTTTCTCAACAGCTGGGACGAATAATGCCTTTCTAGCATCCCATATGAAGAAGACTGAGCCCCTGCCAAGAGTTAGAGCAAGCAATGCTGCAACATAAGGTTGGCTTTGAACAACTAGGTCATTTGTGCTGCCGAGGTCGAGAGGATCATCTTCTTCTATAATAGCAGCATCGTATACCGAAGGACCAGCCTCTGTGATGAAGAGTGGAGCTGATTGTGGAATGTCAGGGTCCGAGAAAGCCTCCCATGTTTTGTATTCTGTACTGGCAGGCGGTGGATCTGTGTCATTGTTCCACAAGCCATCCAAGATATCGAGATCAGTAAGCTCAATATCGTGAAGTGGATCCAGAGTTTGGCCGAACTTATTGTCCTCATTTTCATCAGTATTCGAGTCTGGTGGTGTGAGAATACCAGGTATCTTGAAGAACCCTTCTACAGCTGCATCATGTAGAGCTTTGGTCACACCGCGGCCTGCTAGATTACTAGTTGTCACAACACTGGTCTTGAAGAATTGGTCGCCCGTTTCTGAGGGTGAATCCAGCCATTTGGCGGACAGGTCGAAGTCGGGGAATGCGAAAACATTAGCCAGATCCTTTGCTGCCATCTTTAGGGATGTCGTCAAAAAATGACATTCTCTGCATTGAAGTTGATCAAAATGGTTCTACCACCGGCCCGGAGGTTTTACTACCAACGGCAACCAGTTCATTGGGATTGACCCTGATTGAGGGTCTATGGGCTTAAGCGTCGTTGATATGTCAATGGATCTTAACGCGTCAATGTCGCGCTCTCTGGTAACGGAGTCGGGATTGCAGTAAAGTAGGTACCGTTTATATAGATACACACCGGGGTGAACTTAACAAATAAAATCTTTATCTTCTTTGTTTTAAACGTTTGCTCCAACAACGCACGCATAATTTATGAAATATATATCTAGTATGGACCAGGCAAAATATTATTACTACTATAAAATCATCTTAATTATTTGAGAACTCTTCGATGTAGTTGCGGTTCCGGGAAGGTTGAACGTCGGCTCGCTTGTTGGAATACCTTCCAAAGAAAACCGCGCTAAACCTAATATGTCAATGTGGGGAAGCCACTTGCATATGAAGCTGCAGCTGAGAGCTTTGAAGGGAAGCTCCAGTGCGTCACCTTCGATGCGACAATCATTGTCATGGGCAAATTTATTCTTTTGCTTCACTAGTTCTGCTCAAGCCATTGCTGTATTCAGCCAATTGAGATACCTATGATATCTATTATCGAATAGCGTTCATCAGCACGCAATTAGCTAGAGCTGCGGACGATACTATTAGGACCGAAGATAGCACAGTCTGTGCCAAGCGGTTGCTTGCCCGTCTGTCTCTGCGCTTTCACTAGTTATTGGGCACGCAATTATCTCGCGCGGATTACCGACTAAGCACTTCCTCTCTGTTCTATTAAGAGCGCGTGAATACCCAGCAGATCGCAAAGATGCCGCCGAAACGAAAATCCAAAGCTTTGGCAGAAGTCTCAACACCCAAAGCCTCAGCAACGCCCGCTCACGATGAGGATACTATGGACGTCGACACTCCCAAAGATACGCCCAAAGCCTCCGAAACACCCCGCACCGCCGACACACCTAGTACCGCCAAACCAAACCAGCCTCCTGAGTCCGAGATTCTGGGTAATCTATGGACAGAGGATCAGACCTCGTCGCTGTTCAAAGGGATAATTAGATGGAAGCCGTCTGGTATGTATTATCCATGCGGATTTACGCTTCTATACAACTGACGCGCTTCCCTTCTCAGGCATGCACAAGCATTTCCGCGTGATCGCTATCTCCGAGCACCTGCGCAACCACGGCTTCGACCCGGACGTCGAGACGCACACGCGGATCCCGGGGATCTGGAAGAAGCTGCGCGAGTTCTACGACATGGACATGATCGACGAGCGCGACAACTCCTTCGACTACGTGCGGTCCCTGGGCGGGGATGAGGCGCCCGAGGAGATCTATAAGGACTTCGAGCTGGCCGCCGACGACTTCCACGACAGGATGTGGGCGCGCGCGGCCGCCGACGAGAACGAGCCGGACAATTGGTCCAGTAACTCGGAGGCTGGAGGCGATAACAACAACAATAACAACGCCGCCACTACTACCACGACTAAGAAAAATATGCGCAAGCGCAAGCGCGGCGGCGATAATTCTATAGCAGGGGCTGACGCGGCGAGTGTGGCGGGTAGTACGACGGCCAAGACGAGACGCTCTAGTACAGTAGACGATACCGATCGCGAGACGCCAGTTGTCAGCAGTCCTGTCAGCCGGAGTGCTCGCGGTGCGAGGAGTCAGAAGCGAGCCGCAGCCAAGGCCAAAACTGAGAGTCTGGAATCAGACCATGACGACGAAGATGAGAACGAAGAAGACGATGGCGATGACGACAGTAGCGACGGCGAAGAAGAAGAAGAGGAGGAGGAAGAGGTTGAGGCGCCTACCACGAGATCCGGTCGCGGCGGTAGCAGTGCGCGAGGAAGAGGTCGTGGACGAGGTCGTGGTAAAGCCGGCCGCAAGAAAGGATGATGCTTTTGAAATACATCATGGCTCGCTCTCTCTTTCTTCTACTACTATGGGTCCCATAGGGACGGCACCGATACAACACATACGCAGCACAACGTACACATAATTTATAATTGCATAGTCCGGAGCAAGGCGTTTAAAAGGGGAAGGAGGGGGTTAACGGAAAAGGAACCGCAACGATACGATAGGCACCAAAGCTACCCATCCAAACACTCAACACAAAATTTTGACAAGTCGCTCATCCCATAACCTGTCGCTGTCCTGTCTTTACCAACTGAGGTGTTCCTATACAACTACTTCTAGACCCTGTATATCCGTCTGTTTCGGGTAGTTGCGGACGGGAAAGAAAAAGGACAAAGACTCAGGTCAAATAAACTGGCTAGGTAGCTTGAATTTGATCGGGTCGAAATGGAACGGTCGGCATTGTATGTGTAAATAGACCGGGTACGGCGGATCGGACCGGGGGCCTTATATTTTTCTTCGGCACCAGCCACCTATTGGCGTACAGAGATACCCGGCCCTTTTTTGCTTAGATGGAATAAAAGTGAAATAATTCTGCTTCAGATCCTGGTGTTATGTTGTGTATGCTGGGGGTTTATGAGCTTTTGCCTCTACAAGCTTAGCTTCTGGTCTTTGCTGTAATCTTGTAGCAGGTTGAGGGAATAAAGAATGAGAGCCACAAGGGCGCAATACGACGACATTGCACGTAATCATGAGGGGTATCGCAAGATATTTGTTTGTTTGTGCGTAATCTCATTCTGTTTTATCTCAGAACTAGACTAATGCCATGCGATTCCTTCCTATCAAAGAGCAAATATGAAACCTGACACCGCCCACCAAACACCCCGATCGCTTTTTTGCCTTGATTTGAGTCCCATCGGCGTCGTTGGCGCCTCGAAAGCTCCTCCCCAGACGCGGAAAGGAAGCCACGAGTGTGTAGAGAAAGAAGGGTGGCGAGTTGTTTACTTGAGCTTCTTCTTGGGTCGGAGCTGGTTTGTGTGGCCGCACTTCTTCTTGCGGCAGTTGGTGGCTCTTGGGGGAAGACGGGCACTGTTAAGATGTGAAAGTTAGCATTTCCGAAACTTTGTCAAAAGCGTGTTTATTCGTTTGCGCGAGACAGTGGCGAGCGGGAGGTGCTATGGAATCTCGAAGTCGGTGGTGATGATACGGTAGATGCGCAGTGGAAACGTACTAGCACTTGCGGCAGATCATCTTGTCTGTATTATTCAAAAGTCAGTAATGCGTGAATTTATTGTTTAGAGGGAAAATGGAAGTACAAACCGCAGTTGAACTTGCTGGCAAGAGCCTTCAAACTAGGCTCGATGATACCACCACGCAGTCTGAGCACAAGGTGCAGAGTGGACTCCTGTAATTACCGCCACTTATTAGCACAATCCCGATCCCTTCAACATGTCGTGCGCGATTCTCATATAGAAAGTGATCCGCTCGTCTGCTACGCCTTGAACGTTTGCGTAGAACCTAAGCGCGGGCGAGAGAGAGAGGGGATGGGGAGCGATCGCCTCTTGAGACTTTTCGGAGGAGACTCATTCCTACGAACCTTCTGGATGTTGTAGTCGGAGAGAGTCCGGCCGTCCTCAAGCTGCTTGCCGGCGAAGATAAGACGCTGCTGGTCCGGGGGGATACCCTCCTTGTCCTGGATCTTGGACTTCACATTGTCGATGGTGTCGGAGGACTCGACCTCGAGGGTGATGGTCTTGCCCGTGAGGGTCTTCACGAAGATTTGCACTAGAAGGGAGCGAAAGTCAGCGTTCCTGTTCCGAAATCAAACTCCTGCCGTTACTCAAAACGAGGACAGCGGTTTCATTGAATCAGGGCCTGAGACGCAAAGGAAATTCGAGGGTTCGCGTACTTTTGGCTGCTTTTCCCCGTGGGATGCTGTCGTGATGTCGGTCGAAATTGACAAGGCGAAAACGAGGATGGTTCAGTAAAGATGGTGGGGGGTTTGTAGTGTAGTGTGCGCTGAGTCAACTGCTGCCACCTGCCCGCTGTCATTGGGTCCTCGCTTCTGAAGTTTTGTGCTGCAAAAATTCAACTGATAAGATAAGCTACAAAATTGGACTAAAACCGTATATGCAGGGAAAATTTAACATTCGCGATTCGAGGATCAAAGGCTTCAATTGATGCATATTTATGGACCCACCGAAACACATCGGCTGGCTACATGTCATTGTCGCTATCGCCGCCGAGTTGAACTATGGCCTTGCCTTTGCCCTTAGATTTCCCTCTTCCCATCGTTTTCTGCATGCACCAAAGTTCTATTTGCCGCTCGACTTGGGTTGCCCCTCGTATTAGTGTCGTTAGCGATATACCAGCCAACTCCGCTGCCCTTTTATACAAGACCTTGGCGGTATCTGGCAAGTCCGCCTCAAAGCGCCAAATTGGGCAAAAATTCCTCAGCTGAAGCTTCTCGTCTTCCGCTGAATCCACAACCGGGCTGAGCGATCTCGCCGATTGACCTAATGCTTTGTATTGTTTCATGACTTTGGCGGCTACATTGTCCTCTAGCTCGTTCGATCCTTGCACTATAGGCGGACTTCGTTTCTGCTCAAAGAGATTTCGTATCCGTTCAGTTGCTACAAAGAGGTATTGTTTAGTTCTCGAGAGACAAGGAGCTTATTATCTGCGGTTTGACTTACTTTTGGGCTCCCCATCATCTATCCACATTCTTTCAAACCAGTCCATGTAATCATCAAGCTTCGTAGTTTCCATAGTCATAGTATCGGAGGCTGTGATTCTATACTCTTCTCCGCGAAGTAAATTTGCACACTTCGCCAGTGGCTTCTCAGCTATTATCTCCTGCCACTGGTCCCAGTTTATTTTCGTCCGCCTAGGGTCTTCATTGCTTATTGGGGATCGCTCAATACCATCGAGAGAATAGAGTAGTTTTGCTGAGACCACGACTAATGATGTAAGAAAAACCTCCGGGTTGTCCACCGTGCGAATTTTCTTCCCGCCAGTCGGGTATGAAAAATCCCTTTGAAGTATTTCACCGATATACTTTGCAGTGATATATGTTTCAGCTTCGGTGTGTTAGCTTCCAGTGCCCGTTTGGAAAGGCAGTAAAATAGAAAGGTACCCACCGGGCAGAAGTAGGTTTGTTATAAGCCGCAGCAACGGTGGGACGTAATTTAACGGCGGAATCACTATATCAAAGTTGACCTTGAATGATATGACCAGGTGTTGGACTGCAGCCTGTAAGCGCCCCGGCGGAATATGATCCTGTACTTGTAGTGCTCGGTGATACTCGGCAGGCAAGCGATCCTTCACATTACGGGGTATTTGGTTAAACTACAGACAATTAGCTATACCGAATATAACACGAATGCATGATGAGGAAGATCATACAGCAGACAGAAACTCTAAATCCCCCCTCTGCACCCAGGTGTAGAAGTCTCCCGTCGTCACGGGCAGCCTCCTAACCAAACACCCAATATAGCATAAGGCAAGTGTGTCGATGAGCTTGGGAAGCTTCCACCGCCTCCGTGAGTCGGGTGCCCATGTAGCGCTGGTCGCATCCGAGAAATCGGGATTAGAAGACTCGGCGCCTTCACTCTGAGAACTAAACAAAGCCGACGACGTAACACCGTCAGACTCGTCTCCCGTCGCTGTGCGATCTCTCCCTCCACCACGCTCCCGCAACGGCAAACTACTAACGCGCAAAGCCCACAACGCTCTCACGAGTTCGGCAAAGTCGTCCGGGAACCCCTGGGCCTCGACGAGCCACCGCACCTGGCGAATAAGAACCAGCTGGACCACCTCGAGGTACAGCTCGCGACCCTCGTCGCCCGACAGCTTGACTGCGACTTTGCGACGGGCCTCCTTCTTCTTCCGCGATACCCTGCCCTGGGTGCCGAACTCGTCCTCGTCAGCCTCGTGACTAGCGAATCCTTCGAGCCGGTGCCCGTTGCGGCAGTAACGCAGGGCGTCCTGCGAGAACCAGTGGCGTGCGCCGCATTCGTCACATCGCTCCCCTCCCCGAAACTTGTGGTACTTGGTCCGGCCCATAGTGATGGCGTCCAACGCTCACCGAGTCTGTATTCTAAATATGTAGACAGTTCCACGATGGTCAGGTCATAGTAATATATAAGGGAGACTGGAGACTGGGAACTAGGCCGAACGTGGGTATCTACAGCTATGTATTATTGCTCTGCTAAGCTTTAGTAGGGTGGCGTTGAGCTAGCTCCCCTGACTAGCCCTAAGTAAATTAGAAGGTACTCTGGTTGGCAAAGGCGCAACTTATGCGTTGTGCCTCATCTAGTTCGCTACAAGGCTGACACGGCCCTTTTAATACATTGAGAAAATAAGACAACGTGACTTCGCATGATCTTTTCCTTTACTTTGTTTTCGCAACTAAAGGCGCTGTAAAGAGGGCATATCTACCTAGTTGACTTATTGTCATAGCCACTTTTCCCAAACCCTTCCCAATGTGGAATCAACCCACGTACCGACTGGTGTTAGATAGTTACGCATAGTATTAGCAATGTATCCTTGGCTCAAGTAGAATTCATTTCACCCCTAGTGAAGCCCAATGACCGATGCGACGAGTGGTTCAAGTCGCAAACATGGAAAATCTGTATGCTGCAAGTACGTTCTACATGGTGCAATTATAACCGTAATGATACGTAGTGCATTGATACATAGATTGGGAGGTATTGTTGATTTATTTGTTGTCAGCAACGATGCCATGCCTATTGTCAGACGCTATATTGCGTCTATATCTAACACTCCCAAGCTCCAGACTAGATAGCTTTTGCCCTCAATGTCGGGGAGTCTGACAAACATAACCTTGCATGTCCCGTTAAGAAATGCAACTTAAAGGGTAATCGTCGCACGTGTCTTCATCTCGCATCCTACATCCCGATTTCACATCCCACTCAACCCTAACTAGCATAAATCATTTACTCGGCAGCGGAGACCTTGATATCGGTAGCGTGCTCCTCGCCCATAGCGGACTTGACAGTAACACCTGAGAGCCGTTAGCGCCAACTCGACAAATTACATATCGGTCCAATGCGTCTACTTACTGATCTCTCCAATGGGGGATCCATCAGGGTTAAGGTTCTGGCGGATTTGATCACCGACGGCAGAGTCGGGGACCCTAATGTCCTGGGTGATATCACCTTCGTCGTCCATAAGGGCGAGGAAGCCATCCTCAACATAGACCTGACGGAAACATGGGTCAGCTTTTCCAAATCAAAGAGCGAGGCCGAGACGGGGCGATAAACATACAAGAGACTTGGTCTTCGTGACAATATTGGGAACATCCATGTTGTGGGTCGAAGGGCAAAGCTCTTCGTACTTCTTGGCAGTGAAGATATCAATACCAACTAAATGGACTTTGGCGTGACCGTGCTTGCCAGTCTTAGAGGTGGACATATCGACGATTTTGCAGGGACGGCCCTTGATAACGACGAAGCCATTCTTTCGGAGGGCGGAGCACTGCTGAGGGAAGGTCTGAGAGGCGCCAGCGCCGACCTCGCTGAAGTCATGGTGGTGCTGCGAGAATATAAGTCAGTGGCAATCGAGGTGCGAAAAAGAGGGGAAAAGGTCTAAATCTCGGAAATGAGCGCCGTGCCGTTGGCTTTGCATCGATTGAATGCTGTCCATGACGGTGGCCTGCCGGGGCACTCGCGTGCAATCGGACATGGCTGGCATGGCGGGGGATTTTGAAAATCGTGATATAAATGCGGGGTGATCAACCATGTAGAAATCGCTACTCGGCCGCAAGCAATGGGCAACGGGAATGCACTACTTACCTCGTCGTCAGCCATGGTGAATAAAATCGTGCGGTCACGGACACGGGTAGAAGAGCAGGTGATGCAAAAATTGGACGAGAAGAGCCCAAGGGTAAAGAGAGAATGAAGGTGGTTGTGTGGTGGGAGAGGGTGTATTGGAAGAAAAGAGGTCGAGAAGGGAGGGGGTTAGAGGAACGAACCGCCGGAATTATTTTTTACCACAGAATTGAGAATTAGCTTTGTGAAACTATCCCCTCTGATTCGCTGAAACATTTTGCAATAGAGGGGAGTAATTTTCACAGGGGCCTGGGAACAGGGGTCTAGCCGCTGGAAGGGCCTATATTTGCGAGGTTTGCTGAGGAGTTAACAGTAAGTGCCTAATGTAGGTATTGGCGGGGTAACCTCACCTACTAGTAGGGATTGGTTTAGTCCACATACGGCAGGATATTATGCATTTGTCCAGTACGTGCATCGCATGCACGCCCCAGTTTTCAGTCTGCAGGTTACTACTCAAGTTCCTCATTAATAAATGGGCTCAAAATTTCAAGGTGCCTGTACTGTATGCTGTACAGCAAGCAGTAACACACTCATCAGAGTCTGTTCCAAGATTGTATTTCCGCATGTACCAAAGTAGTATTGCACTGACGCAAGGGGAAAACCATATTTCTGGACGCCTGAGTTCGAAGAACATAGAGTATTGTTCTTTTTGTCTGTGATTTGTCCATTGTTAGTTAGAAATACGCATGTTGGACACACATATTTGGCGTCTACTACTAACAATCCTACAATGCACATAGTATGTAGGTACAAAGTGAGGACGTATTACAGGTCTGCAATATGCATGCGGTCTTGAACCTAGGTGCAGATGTAGGAGATATCTAGTAGGTGGCAAACCGTATTACCGGTGCTGTATCAGACTGTCGCCACAAAGAGCCTGGACTTCCCTCTAAAAGTAGTAGTGGCTGAGTCTCTTAGATTGGTGCAAATTTGGGACAGACCGAACAAAACTGTTGGGTCCGTCACTACATAGCTTAATCTGCTTACATAAGTTTGCATGTTGTTTCGAGATGTCTGGGCTGCTCACGTTTTATTACATGTCCTTTCTGAGTTAATCTCTGTACCCCGATAAAACACTAACCCCTCATTTACATAGATGGCTAGCAGTATCAGTTATGCTGTAGGCGGCCTGTGTCTGGTAGCAGGTACCCACTGTACGGCTATACTGCTGTACACTAACGTTATATGAACACTTACATGCGTACAGATGTAGTACCTCTGTCATATTGAGTCTTCCTAGGCGGTCGGTCAGCGGTTTCTTATAGATCGATTCGATGCGCTGTCCTTATCAATGAATCGCAAGTTGGCAACCACATTTAAACCAGAAAGTTATAGTATTTAGAGGGAGCGCGGAGATAATGTTGGGAAAATTGCCAGATTTCTCTCCTTGTAGGCTTTTCTCGATGAAACCAGCTCCTACGACTACTACGTAATCGTCCTCCTTGTAGTGTGTTTTGAACCGACTTCCACTTCCTTTGCGCCAATTCGACATGGGCCACCACTGTCATCGAGAAAGCGAGTATTAAATCAGTATTGCCGAATAACATGTGGCTCGACCGCCTTGCTGGGCAGTCATCGTCGCCAGCATCTTCCCAGCCCCCAAGTCGTGGATATTCACCAGCGCCACGGAGAGCTGCTAGCAGCCAGGGCCCCTATGTGACTTCCCAGCAACGCCCTGCTATCACACAGAGGAATTCTTCTCTTTCTATAGCCTCTGCCGACTCTTCCGCTTCGTCACTATTAGCTTCGTCCCGACGGGCTACCGGTTCGACACTCAAGCAAACCACTACAGCATATACGGGCCCCGACCCCGTTGATGTCCTCGGGTCGTTACTAGACAACAAACACCCGCAAAACTTCATTTCTACCATAACATCGGACGATCTTAAGGCCGACTTTGACTTCGGCGGGTTATCATTGCGTGCTCTAGCATTATCTGAGGAACCTCTATCCACGGTCTCCGAAGGCAGGAAACAACCGACTGATGAGCGTGGGTGTGATTGAAGCCGATGTTTGATATGTAGCTTGCTGATATTGACCCCAGACGAACAAGATAAGGCCAAATTCGAAGACCTACACCAGTCCATACAGGCGTGCGATAAAATATTGGCGTCCGTCGAGACGAATCTAGCCAGCTTTCGGAACGACCTAGCCACAGTATCGGCCGACATAGAGACCTTGCAAGCGAGATCGGCAGCTCTCAGCGTCAGGCTTGAAAACCGTAAAGCAGTAGAAAAGGCGTTGGGGCCTGTTGTTGAGGAAATAAGCGTGTCGCCTGTGATTGTAGCCAAGATCGCCGATGGCCATATCGACGATGCATGGGTCAAGGCCCTTAACGAAGTGGACAAGAGAACCACCGCATATAAAAAGGGCGAATCCAACTCGGAACAAAACAAAGGGTTACAAGACCTAGGTCCCCTATTAGAGAAACTGGTACAGAAGGCCATCGAACGGATTCGGGATTTCCTTGTCGCTCAGATCAAAGCTCTACGATCTCCCCATATCAATGCCCAGATCATCCAGCAGCAGAACTTTCTCAAGTTCAAGGATCTGTTCTCATTCCTACATAAGCACCATCCTACACTAGCTAACGAGATATGCCTCGCCTACATGAATACGATGAGGTGGTACTATGCCAACCAATTTGCACGCTACGAAAACGCTTTGAAGAAGATCAAGCTCCATGTCCTGGACAAGCTCGACGTGCTCGGAAATGAAGACACGTCCCGCAGAGGCGTCGCTCTCTCCAGTTCCAAGATAACCGGGCCGCCTCATGATGCTTTTAATATTGGTCGTCGTATCGACATATTACGCACAAGCAACCAGGCCGCCATATCCTCTTATCTGGCCGAGGAAGACCAGTCGACACATTATCTTGAAGTTCCTTTTCGCAACTTCAACCTGGCCCTTATTGATAATGTCACGGCAGAGTACACATTTCTCGCATCTTTCTTCTCGCCTGCCCTCAGCTACTCTACCATATCCCGTCACTTTGCCTACATATTTGACCCAACGCTACAGCTCGGGCATACGTTGACGAAGAGCCTTGTAGCCGAGACGTACGACGCCATTGGTCTTCTACTTGCTGTTCGTCTCAACCAGCGGTTTCAGTTTGAACTGCAGCGGCGCAAGATACCGGCTGCCGATGGGTACATAAATGGAACAGCCATGTTTCTCTGGCCACGCCTGCAGTTCGTCATGAACGCACATTGCGAATCCGTAAGGGCGCTAACCACTGCATTACCAACGCGTCCACTGGCCAAGGCAGAGCAGGCCAAGCTGTCGACGGCACCCCACGTCGTAACACAGCGGTTCGGGCAACTGCTCCATGGAATCCTTTCCATGAGCTCCGAAGCTGGCGATGACGAGCCGGTGGTCACGAGCCTGAGGAGGTTGAGGAGCGAGATGGAGGCTTTTCTCACAAAGTACAGCACGGCGTTCGGCACGGAGAAAAGGAAGCGTGAGAGATTCTTGTACACTAACTACAGCTTGATTTTGACTATCGTCGGCGACGTTGGGGGCAAACTGGCCGTCGAGGAACAAGAACATTTTGAGGGTTTAAAGAGGGCGTTCCAGGAGGCTGCCTAACCTAAAAGGAAGAATAGGGGGGATGTCGTGTCCCTCCTATAGTAGAAGGTCACTTGTCATTTTTTTCTATAAGCGATTAAGCGTGTATAGCCTTTTGAGTGTTATAGTAGAACGGAACTGACATAAATATTGAATGATAAATATCTAGAGGCATGGGTGAATAAACATAACGCCATGGTGAGGCAACGTTTGCTACTCCTGTTTAGGTCTTTCATTGCTGTATATATGTATATCTATTGGATATAGAGATAGCTCCTCATGATGGGTTAATTTGTATCACTAGATATTTCATCAGGACTACCAGGCTTTGCTTAACCATATGTCTACCCTATTATCAAGTTGTCTTCTCTAGAAATCTTTTACTCTTGTCTTAGATCTTTCGCCTGCCATATTGTCGTGCGACATGAACTCTGTCCGCAGCGCGTCTAACACAAGATAGAAGTAACCAGCAAGACAAGCTATAGTTCTACGGCGTCTGGGGATTGTTAAGACAGCTTTTCTTTGGGGATCATATAGAGGTCGGATGGTATGTACTTATTTATTGAGTAGGGTGTGTCACCACAAGCTCCTCAGGAAGCCTAATAACTGCATTCTTAACCAGAAAACATCCAGTCTACCGCTACAAAGAACACTGTCATTGTCTGTATGCTTACTTGCTAAAAGTTGCTCTCATGTCTTCTGATGGGGTCCACCGTCCATCCCAAGCCTCTGGCAGATCTGATAGCGTTGCCCGAGGTTACCATTCCTTGTTCCGGCGCGTAAGTAATCCACGGTCAACGGGGGCGCGAATTGGCTTCTGGTTCCTGCTGTGACAGAGGTAGAATCACAACCTACATTTGAACATACAACCGGCACAGATTCACTGATTACAATATAGAAAAGTTATGTTATAAGATGCTATTATTACGTCCTTTGTACATCCCATTTATGGCAAGTTTATTCTGGCATTTAAGAAGCCATTATTTAGACTATTAAGACGAAAGTATAGAAATGTTGTCCGACTAGTTCAACAAGCTCCTTTGCCGAACCGAACAGTAAGCATGGAGTGAGAGGGTTGCGAAAAACGGCTATAAGCCAACAAAGGCAGGCGAGCAGTGTGCGAAATTGACTTAGTCTTCTGGTCCTTAAAAGACTGAGGGGTACGGCGTAGGCCATGATGGTACCCATAATATAACCTTGGAACCGCAACAGATCAGTTCGTCTCCCATCAATCGTACGTCGTTTACAATCTAAGCGTTAGCCGAATCTCGATCAGCTGGTAATGTTGATGACTATCTAAAAAGATGGCTCGGACAACCTGAATGAGATTAATATTAGTCTCTAGGCTACTTACCATCATTTCCTGCTCCGTCAACTATCGTCTACGAAAGCATCTCCCACGAGCATATATACCTGTCATAAAATAATCTTACTCAAGATCACGAGCAGCATATTAGGTACATGTATTCCATCATAAAAGCCCCTGAATCCCCCGTCCGTCTTTTACCTACATACCACCTACTACACACACCCTAACCCAGCCTGCTCCAGTACTATGCATAAGCAAGTAGGTAGATATAGAAATAGTTAGGAAACTTAAGAGTAGCCTATGCGGTTATATATTGCCAATACACTGTTTAGTTTGGGGGTCGACCGTGGCCTTGACGCTCCGTTCCAGCCGTCATGAAGCTTCTTCTGGGCTTAGACATTTGGTAGCGGGACAGAATGCGATGGTATCGGTGGTCGGTAGGTGAAAAGTCGGCCTTGTCGTTGGTCTTCCCTAGCTCCCCATTTTCATAGGCTATGCTGTATATATAACTCTCATACATACGAGCTAACAAACGGGTATAGTAACTCGTTGCATAGAGTCTCTAAAAATTCAATATATAGTCAAGTACAAGCATACTACACTAAACAATCTAATTTTGCCTTTGATACTCCTCCAAGTTATATTACACGCAAAAATGTAATAGTAATAGAAATCTAAGTCCCGCAATCTGAAGCCATCCGTAATCTAGTAACACTTAATATCAGAACAATTTTAAGTCTTAGCCAGTCTAGTAACCCAGCCCATCAGCCCAACCATGACCGGGGTTTTCCGTAGATATACAGCACTGACGCCAACCAGGACGGCGAAGAGTAGTGTCCTGTTTTGCCACGCTAGCTGCATCATCTTGCGGCGCTGCTCGGTCCGCTGCATCTCGCGGACCTGCTTCTCAAAGAACGCGTGCCCGTCCTGCAGACTCTGCGCGGTGAGCGCCTTGAAATCGCGCGTCGTCTTGAGCACGCTGGCGCTTGAGATGGTCCGCCACATGCGCAGCGACTCGGGCGGGTGCTTCTCGAACAAGACGGCGGCGTCGGCGATGACGGCCTCGATGTCGAGGTCAGGGGGCAGCTTCGACAGCGTGAAGTGCAGCATGTCGGCCTCGTCGTGCTTGAGCAGCTCCCGCCGACGCCCCAGCACGATCTGCGTGACAAGATAGAGGCTGAAGACCTGCTCCCGCGCGATCAAGGCGTCAAATAATCGTGCGATCTCGCTGTACCTCTGCACGTTGTGGGCGAACATGGTAAGGGTGTCCGAGAGCGCGAAGTACGGCTCGTTCCGCGACAGGTGCTGGTAGAGCTCCGGATCCTCGGCCTGGAGCAAGTCTGGGATCAGACGGAGCAGTGCGAGGCTTGGTGCTAGCGTGGGCAGCATGAAGTCGCGCATCCGCAGCACGGAAAGTCGTGAGACAGCCCGTACCCGTAGGTCGCGCGGCAGGACAAGAAGCAGTACTTGACAGACGTCATGGTAGCCCTGAAAGTAACAGAGATACGGGTATCGACGGAGCACTTCGGTAATAAGATCTGAAAGCTCAGCTTTCTTCTTCTCCAGCTCCGCCTGAGAGTCATCTGGACAAGATACGTTAGCTCAGGGTGGCTCAAGAGAGATGACCTGGGTAGGTAGTTGTTTTGTTCAAGAGAATTTACCATTTGGATAATATACAAAGCTGCGATCGACATCTAGTCTGACCTGCTCCTCATCGCGGTGTCGCGGCAGGTTGCCCCATGGAGTAGTCGTGATTGTGTCCACAGTGTCAAAGCCGAGTAAAACGGGCCCTGTCGAATGGGTCGACTTTAGTATTCTCATTTGGGGAGTCGGTAGCTGTAGGTTACTTACAGGCCTTGCTACGCAAATCATCTGACAGAAAACCACCTGATGTGATGGCAATGGTTCTTAGCTCATCGGTGTCCTTCTTCTCACAGGCTTCCAAGATACGGGTCCTCTTAGCATCTGTTGCATTTACACCCGTATCGATATCGGGTTGGGATTTAATGCCGTCAGCATCCTGACGCTTCTCGTCTGTAGCCATATGGACGAATCCAACTATGAGGATTCTATGAGAAAGGCCAGAAATCTATGAGGGCACCAACAGTATTGAGGCTACATTTGGGGTTTTCTATTAAACAACGACGATGAAGCTTCGTTTTGGGTTACTAGAGTGTTTGGGAAAGGTACTTGGTCTTATGTAGACATGCGCGACCAGCGAGACGTTGGGTTGTAGTGGTAGTAATTAGTGGGAGGTTACAACGACGACCAGACACCATTAGAACGCGATTAGCCTGCTGCATTCGGGGAAACGAGCCACGTGCAAACTGCCCATGATCCCAGTCCCAATGCGTCCGTAATCAGCCCTGTTAATTTTCAAAATGCAAGGTGGATGAATCCGTCTGCCCGTTGTCCAACTAAAATAATAATCTACGGCATGGATGGAGGGTAGATACCGTGACGTGTAGTATAAGGCTTCACGTGCATTATAACTCGTAATAAGACTAGCGGCCAAGAATTATGTTTTATGCATGGCTTAGTTGAATACTAGGTTAGTATAACCATAATAATAGTACCGATATCGAGAAACATATTCACATAACAAGAAAGTGCAGCAAAGCGCTAGATTCCTAGCTTGCCAAGAATTCCCCAAGAGGTATTCTGTACTTGACCTCTGGTAACGGTATTTCATACTGGCGAAATGTCACAACGCCTCCAGGGCTTTGCAGCGGCCATCTTCGTTTCCAGTCTGGTTGAATCAGATGGCTTCATGCTAAGCTATATGGAACAGTGCCAAACTCAGGTGCTTTTTGTGGTAGCTTCGCAGTACCCCGCTTTTCCGTGAGCCGGTCGGGAAACCTCAAGCACCTTAAGTTAGTAGTAGGTGCGACCTACAGCAGCACACCAGTGCTAGCAACCTATCATTGATGACAAGGCACCTAACCTATCTAGACACACATGCATGCCCATACGTGATGTATCACATTATCGGCTTTCGCTTTTCTAAACAAGACACCATTCACAGGGCTCGAGGAGAAGTCTAATCTGGATATAAATAGAAGATCATGACCGGTCGGACTTGAAAGGCATCTATACCTTTGATCTGGGTTGGGAGACAGGTATACGCTTCGCAAACAAGAGCCGATCAAAAACCAGTCGCATTCCTTCCAGCTCACCCCCGTTCAATAAAGGTCGCTGAGCCGTTCATCCCGCCAAAGCCACTCGGGGGTTTGTCCGTCTTCAACATCCTGGGATCTGGATACCTAGGCATTCTTCCTATACTATCCGAACTTACATGCGCCTGCTACTGACGGCTCCTGCTCCCTTGATTAAATAACAGGCACCGGCCACGTCCCTATATGTCCAGAGTTGTCACATTGGTAGTAAGCTCTAGATAGGGACCATGACTTCTGTTCAGACCCAGATCTTCGAGAACGGTGAATGGGTGACCCGGACCCTGACTGCCGAGGAGCTTATGGGGACAAATGTTCGTAGTCTTCCTGCAGCCCGTGAGCCGTTGGGAAATACGCCGAAAGCGCCCAAATATGGCTTGCTCACCAGGACTATTATTGACAGCCCTATCATACGTTGGGTGCACCCTGCCCAACTTCGGTCGTCACGTTTCAATGATGTGGCGTTAGTGGGAGTACGCATTCCTTTTCTTCCCCCTTCGTTTCGGCATTTGGAGGGCGGTTCTGCTGACACCATTAGGATAAATCCGTCCAAATATGTGAGCTTGGGACAGACATGGAGTTGCGGCCTGTAGCGAAAAGGTTAGACTTTGGCTCGAGGATACGGAATTGTCGTGTTATAGGAACACACGAGTACCTAAAAACAGTCAGGGAAAATATCCAGGCCAAATACCTTCGCGGCGGCGATGTTAACATGGCGGATACCAGGCCACCGACAAGCGATTCCCCTCTATTTCAACAGATTCTCGTGTTAGCACTGTCTACTGGAGAACTAGTGTTCCTCTTCATGACACCTACAGCCGCTGGTGGATGGGAGTTTGTCTCGTCTGTTTTTACAGTAGCTGGCGAAAGGTTGATAGATCCGGGATTCCACATGGCGATCAGTCCGGACAGTAATTACCTAGCCCTTGCCTGCTCAGAGGACCTCTTCATCGTATACCAACTGGAGACGGTCGAGGAGCTTCGCAATCAACACCGCGAAGGATCCCCCATACAACCTTTCCGATCGAAGTTTGCCCGGGCGGTGAATGGTATTATTCTTAAGTTTGATTTTCTCTACCCTGAACACGCGTCCCAGGTAATCTTACTCGTTATCATGGTGAAATCCGGAGTGTCTAGACTAGTCATCTACGAGTGGGACAAAACGGAACCCCTTGCTCTGGCGTTGCATGGCGAGGAAAGGGGCCACAGGCTAGACGAATCTGCTGGGCTACCGCTACTTGTTATACCTTTGACTGTCGGCTGCCAATTCCTGATGGTAACAGAGCATTCGATGGCAACATACACAGATGTGCTCAGTGGGCCGCCAACGCCGATTCCGTTCGGGCTCAACCATCGAGATAAATCTGATTGGTACTATGGTACTCACGCTCCGATGTGGACAGCTTGGACGAGGCCGATGCGGGAAGAGTCCTTCCTCGAAGACACGGATGTGATATGGCTTGCTAGAGAAGATGGGTGGGTGAGTTGCCTTGAGATCAGGGGCGAATGTGGCGTTGAAAATAGTATCTTTATGGGGCCATTAAAAGTCACCATCGACTCAACGTTTGCGTTTCTCAGCATTCCAGGTGGAGAGGTCCTAGTAGTAGTCGGGGATCACGGGCCCGGGGGCGTTTGGACTGTACGTGGTATTACCTGATGCTCTCAATTGCCCTTTACGTATTCTCTCTAATGCTCACCCTCCATCCAGGTTCGGCCAAGAGAAAATATCACGCCTGTCGACTCAATACAGAACTGGTCTCCCACGGTTGACATGGTATTGATGAAGGGGGCCAGCAAAGACCCGAAGTCAGACCAAAGTAAACTCAAAAAGAGGTCACGTTCGACTGAGAAGGCACGTGCCCGCTCATTACCGCCAGACCGTGTATTCGCTTGCGCGGGTAGGGGCACAACTGGCGCCATCGTAGAGTTACGTTATGGGATCCAGGCCAATATCGGGTTGGACCTCTCCTATCCTTCTCCTATTAGACGATGCTGGGCTGTACCTAACTTTGAGGACGTTCCGAACCCTGGGTTCTTTATGCTTTTGGCCCTGCCTCAACGCTCGGCACTTCTGCACATTTCACACGACCATAGCGAGGTATCAGAGAAGGACCAAGACGCGGCCAATTTTGACCTTCTTTCGACCACGATTGCAGTATATTCTTCCCGGGATTTGGTAATCCAAATCACAGCCACAAACGTGACAATAGTGTCTGCACAAAGCTGGTAAATCGCCCGGCTTTACCCCCCACAGCTAAACCCCCGCCACTGACGCTGTGCCTTACTAGTTATCAGCATTCGATTAGTGACATGATCGATGATTCCCTAGCAACAGTGACATATGCAGCAGTAACCAATCAATTACTTGCTCTTTCAGTCTACTCTAACGCTGTGTCGAGTATCAGAATCTTCACTTTTGACAACACTAGGTTTGTCTTGCAGCAGGGTTTCGAAGTAGACGGCGAAATAACTGCACTCTCTGTCAACACTCTATTAGGCGTCGATTGCGTCTTAGCAGGACTGTGGCGAGAAGATCAGTCTACCTTGGCTGTCTTTCCCATTGAATCACCTACGCGTGACATGCAAATGGCCGCCGATAGCCTACTAGGTAAGCTGCCGAGTTCCTTCAGCATATCTAGGTCCCCGTTACTAATGATACTCATTGTCCCCAGTCCCCATGAAATCCAAGTCAGGGGTTAACGAACCCGAGAATCGTGTGACCGCCAGCGCCGTCACTAGTATCGTCTGCCTTAGCGATGAAAAAATACTAGTGGGCATGAGGAACGGAGATGTTCTCTCGATACAGTCAACAAGCCCTGGCCAATTCAGGCCGGATTCTTTGAACATCAGGACGAGCTATTTTGGATTGTTCCCCTCTTATGTCTTTACGGGAATCCCGCTTGATGGGGCCGAATCAGTCCTGGTTTGCAACGATGCAGGCCTCGCCATCATCAAGGAGCCACGCTGGAAGCCCGGGCCGAGCAGTTTTGAACAGATCTTCCGGGTCTGGCCGACTGATGCTAGCGACAGAGGCATGCCGTCTCCTACTATCAACTCTGTAGCAAGCTTGCATCAAATACCCGACTATGACGAAAATACACTGGTTATGATTTCTGGGTCACGAATACTGGTCACGCAGCTACGATGCGACGCGGTTCCTGTTCCGTGGTATATCCCCGTGAGTGGCGCGCCGAAGGGGCTATTGTATTCGGAGCGATTAAAAGCACTGGTCACAGTCGTTGTGAAGAATGGTCTTGCTTCCTTACATTTCTTGGACCCAACAACGGGAGCTGATCTGTCGCGTCCCGTAAAGAAGGTCAAGGACCAGGCAGGCGAAAGGCAAGTCGATATCGACTACATCGCATACATGGGCCATCCGGACATTAAGGTCGTCTCTCTGCTAACATGGCGATATAAACAAAACGATAAGTTGTACGAGTGGTTCGTTATACTCACCATGTGCGGGGAACGCACGGTGCGTATTCTGGTTGTTTCAGCAGAGGAAGAGGAGCCGACGGCTAACACGGGATCTCCACGGCGGATCCGTTTCTGGACTCAGTTCGATAGGAAAGTGAAGGACGCTAAGATACGGGCTGCAGCAACCGATGATTCGGGCATATTCTTCAGCTTCGAGAAGAGCATTGAATACTTCGTGATAGAGGATAAGAAGTTCAAGGAGATTATGCGATACGACACGCAATCTCCGGCCATACACCTCGAAGTAGTGGACGGCCGCTTGCACGCTCTGACCTCGCATCATTCGTTGGTCATTTTCGACTACTCTTCCCGTTCAGCTATCGAGTCCAATCGCATGCAACCGGTCCACAGGGACGACACGGCTCGTAACGGCCTGTACGCGATGGACGTGTCTTCAGTGGTCGGGGGGCTCAAGGACCATGAGCACTTTAACCTTGTATCTGACCCCATGTGCAGCGTCTACGGGCTATGGTCGCCGGACACGAGATTCGACTCGGCGAATTTCCGACTGACGTTCCAGGCCGAGTTGACGGCGACCACCCGCAGATTCGGCCGCGGCCGCACTCGACCACATTGGACGCGGGGACAGCCGCGATACGGGCGTCTTCGCGCTACTGCCCGGGGCTTACCCGATACTGCCAGTGATAGTGATGATGATAACAAGGACAAGGGCAAGGGAAAGGAGAAGGAGAAGCGCATGGATAAGCGTAAAGCAAATGAAAGAGAAAAAGATGAGAAGGAAAACATCCTAGGACTCGCCCTAGATGGCTCCCTCACGCAATTCTCCATCCTTGACGAGAATGAATGGAGGCTGTTGAAGTATATACAGAACCTAGCCATGTCGTGCAAGGAGATCTGCGTCATCACCCGCGAGAAGTCGGCCGCGTATCGTAATAACAACAAGACCTATAACAGTTTATATCACAAGAATAGCAATAACAGCATGATCATGGACGACGAAAACGAGGACGACCTCATCCTCTTCGATACCGCATACTCGGCCGGTCCCAAACACATGCACGTCGACGGCGATATCCTGCAGAGATGTCTAGACAATAGGGCGCTAGAACGGATTTTCCCCTCTGGGTCCGAGAAATTAGGAAAGTTGAGGGAGTTGATTGGGGAGGTCCTCATTTTCGCGGACGGGGACGGGGATGGAGACAGCGATGGTGGCGAAAATGAGGCTGGGAAGGGAAATGAAGTGGATGAGGTAAGGGTTTACGAATTCGCTTATGCGCTCTTGGAGTACTATCTTGCTCCTGCTCTATAATTACAGGATCAGCAGTTCCTCCCTGTCTGTGTGTTGGTTTGGGACTTGCTAGGTAGAAAGTGTATGCAGCTAGTAATGAATAAGGGACGTTGTTATTGTTTCTATCTTGTTCTTGTTTCTGGTGTAAATTGCTATCCGGTTGGGGCAGAGGGTGACCTGGACCGTAGTATAAAACAAACTTTTCTTGTGGCTTTTTTTTTTTTTTTTGGCCGGGGGAGAAGAATAACGAGATGTGAATCAGTACCTGATTATACCAGCCCAAATAATTACGGACTTAGTAGCTATCATATATATCTCATCCCTGGAGGATACAATACCCATCCATACAAACAAACTAGGTTAGATAAATACCTTAGAATAAAATAAAGTTGCGTGAGTAGTGAATGCAATCGATTGACAATGACTATTGACTATGGCGATACGTGCACACGTGATATCATTCATGCCCTCTTCCTCATATCCCTTCCCCTTTCCCTCCCTCCTTTTCCCTCTTCCCTTCTTTTCTTTTTCTCTCTCTCTTCGTAACCGACATTTTGATTCCGCTGAGATGAGGAAAAAGAAGAGGACACAAGAACAAAAAATTTACATGATATCGAAATACTCAGCTAGCAATAGCTACATGGGTATAAAAATCATGCCTTGTCGCTAGAGAAGTAAGGTCGATACCTTCCCCCATACTATCACTACTCTCTCCCCCAATCGTCCTCTACAAACCGTGGGTAGACAAATTGCCCTAGGACTAAGTTAGGTTGAAGTAGGCACTTTAGTTGATGTCGAATAGGGGCTTGAGCTTGATGATGAGTGCCCATTCATCATTCGATACCTCTTTCCTGTAGAACTCCTTCAGGCAGTCGATGCTGGCTCGGGAGATCAGACTGTATAGCGTATCTGACTCCTCGAGTTGACGGCCGTAAGTCGGCTGGTGTCCGCCCATTTCGATCTTGATAGCGACCGAAGGCTGGCCCTTCTTGCAGACGGGGATCTGCTTGTGATCTCTTTCAATCGACGTCCTGGTCAATGTGTTAGCTGTGATTATCTCAGTTTTGGTTGAGTTCCACCATGAAGAACCTACACTCGACCCATGCTAACGATCTCCTTGGCGCCTGTTGTCGAGTTTTGTCTGACAGCCGCTATCGGAGTGTTGACCCTCAAGTTACCGTCTACAACATCGACACCAACGACAATGGGGTTGGTCTTGTTAAAGACTGCCACTGTGTTAAGAACGCAAGGGAAGACCGCCAGAAGCTTCGACTCTTCCTTCTTCCTCTCGAGCTGTTCCTCCATATGCTTTGTAAAAGCGTCGAAGAGATGGTAAATGATATCCGCCGTGAAAATCTTGATACCGTTCTCATCAGCATAAGCTTGGGCTTCCTTGTCCACCTTGACGTCGAAACAGAGCATGACAGCATAGTCGGGTGCCTTCTCCAACATAGTGCCGCACTGCATTACATCGCGCTTGAACACGGGGCCGATGCCAACGTTGGCCACGGGAATCTTGCAATCCTTCAAGAAATCAAGGAGAGCCTCAAGCGAACCTAGTGTCGATGCCTGTACGCTGACACCACGTCCGGATGTGGATACGCGACTGAACAGTTTGTTCAGATCCGCCTCGACCTCCTCTTCCAGATCTTCTTCGTCGTCATCAGGTCCAACGACTAGCAAGCGAGAACCAGCAATCGCGCCCTCGAGACCGGGGGCACTAATCTTGACGCCCATCGCCGCCTTTACTTCCTTGTTGTGTACATATTGCGACTTGACACGCAGCTCTTTCATCACTGCAGGGGTAAGCAGCGCCCGAATATTGGTAGTGATGGCACCTTCGACACCACACACTACTATCCGGTCGCCTTCTCGAAGAATGCCATTGGATAGGATGACATCGATCGTCATACCGAAGCCCTCGATTGCCTTGACTTCCAGTACTGTGGCCTGTACTTCGGAGAGGTACATGAGTGAACCAACCATCCTCTCCTGGGTCAACTGGACAATAAGCTTCAACATATCAGGGATACCCTCTCCTGTGTGAGCAGAGGTCGGTACGAGCGACACGAATCGAGCCATAGACTTGTTTTCATAGAAGACCTCAGCGTTGAACCCCTGTTCAGCAAACGCAAGCTTGGTCTGTTCCAATCGGTTCTTGAACTCATTCTGTACACCTCGGCTCTGGAGAGCCAAACTCTCTTGGAATCCGTTGTTATCGACCTTCTTCCAACCATACAAACGATCGATCTTGTTGAGTGCCACAATGAACGGCGTCTTCCGGTCTCGCAGCAGCTTCATTGACTCGAGCGTCTGAGGCTCGAGACCGTGCATGATATCAACGACCAAGATGGCGATGTTGCAAAGGGATGAACCTCTAGAACGCAAATTGGAGAAAGACTCGTGACCAGGCGTGTCGATGATCAGGAGACCCGGAACCTTCAATTCAAATTTCCCGTCCGTGTTTACAACAGCAGTTTTTTGCTTGATAGCTTCGCCAGGGAAATACGTGGCACCAATCTGCTGTGTGATACCACCTGCTTCTCCTTCTTGCACATTTGTCTGACGAATCTTGTCCAGTAGCTTCGTCTTTCCGGTATCGACGTGACCCAGAATACAACAGATGGGACTGCGAAGGTTCTCCTTAGATCTCGCAGCCAAGGCGGCTTGGTGGGCTTTCTCCCTGCGCTCAGCAGCCTCCTTCTTACGCTGAGCAACAGCAGCGCGAGCAGCTGATTGCTCTTCGTCCTCAGATGACTCTTCTGATTCAGATTCGGACTCGGATTCGTCCTTGGGCTTGGGCCGTGAGGGCAAGGCTTTGGTGTCCTTCGCGGCAGCTTTCTTTTCAGCCTCTTCCTCCGAATCAGCATCCCAACTCTCTTTGACATCATTATCTGATGCTGCTGCAGCCTCCCAATCATCCTCAACCTCTTCCGCTTCTTGAGCCTTCTTGGCGGCGGCGGCTTCGGCGGCTTCTCTCTCTGCAGCCTCTTTGGCCGCCTTCTCTTCCGCCTCCTTCGCAGCAGCTTCGGCTTGTAATCTCGCCCGTTCGGCAGCTTCGGCTAAGAGCTTCTCTTCGTCCACCTAAAATGACGTTAACAAAATGCACATCAATTTACGACGGATGGAGCAACCACCTTCTGATCATTCTTCTTGCCCCGCTTCTTAGTGTCCACCTTCTTCTTCTCCTTCTTCTCTTCCGCCCCTTCAGACGGCCCAACCTGCAGACCAGCAGCAATCATCTGTTGTAGCTTTCTTTCATTTCGAGCTTTCTCTTCCCTCTGGGCTTTGGTAAGGTATTTTCCTTCTTTCTTGAGCTGCTCAATCCTCTCTTTCTCCTTCTGCTTCTTGCGAGCCTTCTCTTCCTCCTTCCGTTTTTGTTCTTCGGCATCGAGGCGCTCCAGCTCTTCAAGGCGGGCCTTCTCGGCAGCAGCAGCTTGTTCGGCTTCTTCGCGCTGTCGCCGTAATTCTTCTTGCTGCTTCTGAATGGCGGCTAGATGTGTAGGGAGCTTCTTGCCCTTCTTTGCCGGGGCTTCTGCAGCGGGTGCAGGGGCTGGGACATCTTTCTTCTCTTCGGTGGCGGCTTTCACGGGTTCTGGAGCTTTAGCAACGGGTGCGGTGCTCTTCTTCTTAGCAGCCTAGACGAAAACAAACGTCAGCAGACGAAGCCACTATGCTAGACGTGTAATTGTACTGACTTGTTCCTTTTTCCGCTGCTTCTCCTTCTCCTTCTTTAGTCTCTCCTTCTCCGCTTTAGTGAGCATTCTTCCTGAGGCATCCAGATCATCTGCGTCGACGGCTGCGACAGGGGCCTTGGCGGCTGCCTGGCTCTTATTCTGCTTTCCACCCTTTCCTTTCTTTTCTGGTAAAGCAAACTCATCTTCTATCGAGGCTTCTTGTGGTGCTTGAAAGCCGGTAGGCTCTGGGTTAGTAGGTTCCGCTGATTCACCATCAACGAAGTTCTCCGACAAGCCCTTCTTCTTGCGCTTCTCTTTGTTCTTCTTAAACACGGCCATGAGGCCACTGACGGGAGCATCGCCTTCGTCCGCCTCCGCAGGCTCTTCGGCAGGAGGGGCATCAGCGGGAGCAGCATCACCATTTGCAGGTGCTGCGGTCTCGCCGAGCTCGGCCTCCCAGTCGTCGGCCGCCTTCTTTCCTCCCTTCTTCTTAGGTGCCATATTGTACGTCTGTCGGGTCTATCTGTCTTTAGTTGGTAAAAGACAAGAAGATTGAGGTGTAAGTAACAGAAAATTTGTCAATGGTAGGTGGTGATGTGACCGCGTGTGCACCAGAGAGAAGGTGGGGTGAAATCCGAGCTGCTGGAACGACCGGTCTAAAATTAAAAATGATTAAGTCCTAGAATACTGCCAAGGCATTGGTTGCCTATCTATTCTCTGAAGACTTATTATCGATGTCAAAAGAGATTGCAGGTGAAGGAAATCTCCCATCACTAGCCCACTAGACGTTGGAAGGGTTAGGGTCGTTAGTAAAGAGGGTACTTTCAGTGGAATTATTAATGTACTGAGGTTAATAAGTCGATGTGGAAGAGACGGAGAGTCAAAGCGGCCAGCCGACTTATGACGCGGCGGGGAGCTGCACAGTTTCAGTGGCCAAAAATATAAGTTTGTGATTTTCTCATTCAACGTAGGCGTTACCCGGAAACAAAATCCAAACTCCGAGCTGCATATTGCTAGCGATAGGATATTAAGCGAGCAATTGGAAATCATTATATCTTATCGATAGGCAGTAGAATTAGGTAAAACCTTGGCGGGGCAGCATCCCTATCCTTACCAAAGGTATAATTCCTTACCTACAGTCTACAGACTACAGGAACCTTGTTCTCGCTCTCTAGGTGCAGGTTGATAGCAAATATTAACGCGGTTACAAGCAATACAGTTTCTCAATCTCTGTCTAGAGTCCAACTTTGTGGGAAAAGAACAAATCATAAAGCTTCCCAGCTATTGAACCCATTCAAGCAGAACACAATGAAGGCAAAAAGAAAAAGTATAGTGACGACCTCGGCCGGACTCGAACCGACAATCTCTAGAGAATCAGATAGTAGACCTCCCCAAAACACTTCTCATTCATTTGTTAGCGTGAGAAGCCAAAGAAAGCAGACCGAAATCTAGCGCCCTAGCCATTAGGCCACGAGGCCCGCCCAACTTAGTTGATGATTTGATGGGATCTTATGTTGGTAAAGCTAGTACTTAGCTTGATAGGTAGGTAGGCTATGATTATATATACTTATTTACCGGAGAGAATATAAAGTGAGCTGGTGAGCGCGTAAGCGAGTGAGTGAAAATTTTAATTCATGTACCTAATGTAATAAATAGGTGTGCTGTTGCTATATAACATGACTAAGATAGCACTGACAGATAGAACAGGCAGAGTCGATTTGTTTGGTATCGGGTGAAGTAGTAAATGCTAACCAGGAATACGGTGGAAACGAACAAGTACTAGACCCCCAGGGAGAAAGATAAAGAGACTCTTAGTGTACCTGGATACCGCATCAAATGCCGAGCTATGCATGGCACTTTGGAAGGGAAAGGGTTAAGTGTTTTTTGAGTAAGTGTGTACCCAGACCAAATCAGAGATATAGCCCAAAGTTACCTCCGCGGCGGGACATTCGAGATATCGGTAAATAAGCATCTACGGCACAACTGATGTTGTGTCCGAATAATAGCAGACACGAGTGACAGATACATCAGGAGAGACCACAAAATAAAAGCCAGGGATTTTAAAAGACTACCGCTGCAGGAGCTTACGTGTCAAAGCACCAGGCTGAACGTCGACGATGTTTTAAGGCCATAGAAACCCTATCAGCGAACTACGACATCCAGCTCTATCCTCCAGTCCATTCAAACAAAGCTGTAAAGTAGAGGTGTTCAATAATGACATAAAGAGTCACAAGCATGCCATTTCCTAACGCGTCTGTCTATCTCAAGTCTACAAGTGGCCTATTGTAATACCGTCTCGAGCCGTTGTCGTTGTAGTTTATCTATGAAACCACAAAACCCCGGCCAGCATTAGAGAATAAGCTTTCTCCGAGGTAGCCGAAAAACCTCTGTGTCCTAACCAGCATGCATCGTCCATCCATCCGCCCTTTCTCTTGGGTTTCGTAAGCGTCATATTTTCATGCCTTGCCGAGTTCTTCACCAACGCCATCTACTTTTCTTCTTTGGAGATACCACCACCTAGGACTCATTCTCCTCAACCTCAGGCTTTGCGGGTTCCGCGTCCGTCATTTCCTCGTCCTTGTTGCCCTCACCCTTCTGCGCTTCGGCCGCCTTACGGGCTTCCTCCTCGGCCGCCTTCTTCGCCGCAGCCTCCGCGTCAAGATTGGCTTGTAACGCCTGACGATCAGCCTCAACCTTGTCGAAATATCTCTGGTTGATGGGACCAGCCATGGCACGGATCTCGTCTATTTTGGCGACGTAAACAGCCTTAGTGGTATCCTCGCCCTCTTCATACAGCCAATCCTAGTGGGAGTTAGTTTGCAATGTCTCTGTAGAAGCTAGAGTATAAGTGACCTACCTCGATCTCGGTGAGCTTGGCCCTTAGCTTATCCTTCTCTTCTTCACTAGCAAAGTCGGCCAACTGGTCGTCTAATTTATTGCGCATGTCGTAGATGTAAGTCTCAAGTTCGTTCTTCTTCTCCTCTGTGTCGGCTACCAGTTTATCCTCCATGAGCATGGCCGCCTCTTTCTCGAGTAGGGCGTTCTTGGTGGCGTCATCAAGGGAGGTGGTTGCAGCCACAATAGGAAGGGCTCCCTTGCGCACTTGTTTCTTAACCTTGCGTGTCTTTGGCTTGCTATCCTCCTTCTTGTCATCGGTCTCCATGGCCTAAATAAATAGTCAGTCCGAAGTAACACAGAAACCGCGCATCGAAGCGGTTAGGGACCGAGCTTACGTCAGGATCCTTCTTTTCTCCGTCATCCTTCTTCTCCTCTTTTATCTCCTCTTCAACCTCTTCTTCTTCGACGTAGTAACCGGTTTCTATGTTTAAGATGCCGTGAATATTAACTCTGGCCTTGAGTTTGCAAACCATGAATTCGGACTTGGGATCCGGTTTAACTCCTTTGACGGAGAAACGTCCGATGAAGGGGGATATCTTTCCGGGTAGTTCTTCTGGGTTTGCGTATCGCGCCTCCAAGTCGAAGGGCTGTTTCCGGTAGAAAGTGAGAATCTTCGTGGAGGGCAGGATGTTGCCTTTGTTAAACACAGTCAGGCTTGTATCCTCATCGGGGATATCTACATCCTTCTCCCAAGAGAATTCAATCGGGTAGTTGACAATATCTGCAACGGAGAAGTCGCGGACCTTGAAGACGGGTGAAAGAATGGCACAGCCGAAAGCACAGCCTCGAGCGATGGCTTCATCCTGGTTGAGAGTAAAGGACAGACCCTTGCCAAAGAAAGCCTGGATTCTCTCTTTGATGGCGGGTACACGAGTGCTGCCACCAACCAACTCAATGTAATCAACGTCCTCCTTGTTCAGCTTAGCGTCGGCAAGTGCTTGCTCCAATGGGCCGGTGACTTTGTTTAACAGAGGCTCGACAAGGGCTTCAAATTCTTGGCGGGTAACCATGGAGTTGACATCTATGTCATTCATAAGAGACTCAATGTTGATAGGAGCTTGCTGGTTGGCGGACAAGATCTTCTTGAGCTTCTCAGAAGCAGCCTCGACACGGGCAAGAGCCTTAGGATTAGATGCAATATCGATACGATACTTGCCCTTGAATTCCTTCTGGAAGTGGTTGACCAACGCGAGGTTGAAATCACGACCACCGAAGTGGCGGTCGTATGCAGTGGACTTAACTGTTAATTCACCCTTCTTGAACTCAACGATAGAGGCAGAGTAGTTGCTATGACCAATGTCAATGAAGCAGACGCGACGTGGTTTCTCCTCTGCTGCCGGGAGATCCAGTTTCGTAATACCATAGCCGAGGGCAGCAGCAGTTGTGTCATTCATGATGCGGAGCGGCTTCAGGCCGGCAATCTCGGCAGCGTCAATGATGGCGCGGCGCTGAATATCGGTGAACCATGGGGGCACACTCATAACGACATCGGCCACGGGAAGTTTGAGCTCTGCGGCCGCAGTCTGCTTGACCTTGTTCAAGAACATAGCAATCAGCTGGGTAGACGAGAACTTCTCCTTCTTGCCCTGGTACGAGACCTCGGCGCCAACTACGCCATTGCAGTCGACGAGAGTGGCAGAAACAAATTGCTGCTCAATCTGAACATCGGGGTCTTTGAGTGTCCGTCCCGCGAGACGCTTGAGGGAACCGACGGTGTTCTTGAGGTTGGAGATTTCTTGCGTTTTGGCGGCCTCGCCGATGTAGCGGGACTTGGGACCGAAACCCACTAGGGAACTAAGAGTAGGTGTTAGCTGGAAAGAAACAAGCGTCAGGAACATTAATACTTACGGAGTTGCACGGTTAGAGACTTCATTGGTAATCTAAACATGTGTTTGAAATGGTCAGCCTCTTGAATAAACATTAGGGCAACTTAAACACAAGCGAGCAAAAACAGGGTATACGTACAACATCGACACCTCGGTTTCTCGCTACAGCAATGACTGTGTTAAGCGTTCCGAAATCGACACCTAAACAGATACGGCGAGTTAGTAAGCCAGCTTGAAGGCAACGGTACAATACAAGATTTGTATGTGCGCCTATGCTTCGCGTATGGGTTATTTGACATACCAACGACACTCATGTTGTCTGAGTGAGGAAACTAAAGAGGCGGGTGTGGTTTTTCTGAATAGATATCGGTTGAAAATCGGCGTGGGAAGATTTACAGGTGACGAGATCGCCGAAGGAAAACAAACAGAAAGCAGAAAAGAGACTGAGCTCAAAAGAAGATGGAGTGGTGGGAGGAAGTGCAGGAATGCCGGAAAATGGAACGTTTAGACGTTTGATCGTTCAGGAATGGGATTTGTGATGTTCGGTGTTCTCACAGCAGGCAGGCGAACAGAGTTTGTCCAAATAAATAAAAAGCTGCCCAAATACGCACCGCAGGTAGAGTACCAAGTAATAAGGTAACGAAGTGGAAGGAGGGGACAATGTGCTGTGGTCAATTTTTGGGTCTAGGCTAGCCTCACATGGCTACCCCTCTTTAGTCGCACACCCCGTCCCACTGGGCGTGCGCCGAGCAAAAAGCAGACTAGAGGCTTGTGTAAGAAACTTCTAGAGTCTTCAAGTCGCTCGAAGAACACAAACACCAAAAACAATGGTCTGACTGGAACTTACTGTAGACCCTTTGACGCATTCGGATAGACTGGAATTCTTCGCTTGCTAGTTGCGAGGCCTCACATTCGTTCAGCCTTATCTCTTACATAACTATGACGGATACAGAAAACCTTGAATGGCTCTTATTCATTCTATACTTTACTGTAGCTGTTGCGTACATCTATCAGTGCCCAACCGGGGTTTTCAAGGCATGTACTGTTCGGAGTCGCAGTCTCGTGTAGCAGCTGCTTTCCACTGCCACCTTAGGCTTTGAATAGTACCTACCAGGTAGACATGTAGTACCTGCATTAGGCAGGCTAGTCACCTCACACCCAGACATTTCGCCTTCGCAAGATGCTTGGATATACTGTCGGTAGGTAATCCGGGTTTGCAAGGAAAAGAGAGCCTCTTGTAACTTGGGCTAAGATTTGCATACCACTTACCTAAGTCGAAGTACCTATCCAGGTCACTCTGACATAAGAGGGTTAAGTTAACTAGAGGCACACCCTTGTAGGTTCCTTATCACCCCGCCTCCCACTGTTATCGCAGGTTTATCTATCAATTGTCGACCCTGTTCGACGACTCATGGTGGGGTCATGGACACTGTTGATATTTTTTTCCCTACCCTTCTTGACCGCCCCGCCATCGAGCACAGTTGTCAAGCTCAATTCGTAGTATCTGCCTAAGGGTGGTGATATTGTGCTTAAGGCTAATATATGGCTAGATAAAGAGAGCCTCTTCTCCCATTGCCGAGATACCGCTTTTACAAGAAGTCTGTAGAGAGTTCTGATCCAGGACCTTATTATAAGGTTGGACCAAGAAATGACGCCATAAAAGCTTGGGGAACGGAGCAGACTCTCCTTAGTAGCTGTAAAGTCATATGGTATATTTTGACTAGCTCATTGGGAACTTGACGAGAAAAGAGTCCGATTTTGGGCTATAGGTAATGCATCTGCGGTATCGATCTCAAGATAGGTGCAGCAATAACGCCCACTAACAGCTACCTACTCAGTCCTCTAACCTAGTAGCCTCGTAGCCTCGTCCGAAACTTGGAACTTCTCATGTCAACCGAACATACGTAGCTACGAGATATCATGATATCAATAATTCGTCCATTGCCTGACCCACCCGAAAAAAAAAGTTCATGTCTGCTTTTTCTTCCATTATTCTTGTCTTTTTGCCTTTTCAGTCGACTATATGTCTTTTGTCCGCCCATGACGGCTCGATGCCCCGACACACGGCTTCGTAATCGTAAAACTTCTGATCATCCATTGCTAGTTTTGGTGTCGTCCAAAACATAGTCCAATTCATATCCTTAAACTTTAACGTGCCCCTCGACCGTTCGAAGTACCACTTGTTGACTGGGTTGTTTTTTCGGCTTCTCCAACAGACGCCGTCGGGGAAGCAATCCCGAACCATAGCGTTAAACACAATATCAGCCACGCCTCCTGCCCCCTGACTCTTGCGTAAGACGGCAAACTTATCTAGGTACGGCACTCGCCGCTCTGGATCCGTCGTTCCTGGTGGATTCTCCCACGTGAGAATAGCCCCTCCTTCGTACTCTCCCGCGATTATGATGCCCGCAAGATTGCCATTGACACGCTTAAGGTAGTGGTCAACATCGAGTGTCCGCCCAAAGGAGTCCTCGATCAGGTTGACTAGCCGTGGGAGATTGATATAAGGGTCTGTCAAACTATAGCCGCTCTGCCCGTGTTGTGGTGGGTTCCATGGCCTTGTTTTAGGGTCAGGATATATGGTAAGCGGCATACCACGCTTAGCTAGAGTCGTAAGGGATCCTATTTGGTAAGCTCCGGTCGATGAGGTGACCGGGGTGAAGCGCTCGGTGGGCAAGGAAGATGACTTAACCGGCTTGTCGGTTAACAGACTGTGTATTAAGGGATTCTGTCCCCTCCTGGTACTAACAAGGGCAAAGTCAAGCACTGTGTCCTCAGGGCCGCGCTCCTTTGCGGCCTCCTGCGGAGTTGTGATAACAACGGAGGAAGTTGGTGGGAGTAGAGACAAAGCATCCTTCGCAAGCTTGGCGTTCTCCAAATGGCGTTGGTTGACAGAGCAACCACTTGATGTGTCATCAGCGCTCAATGAGGCCACCAGGTCAGCCTGAACCTCCTGAAATTCGTGCTCGAGGTTTAGGAACAGATGTCTGCCGGTTGCTCGATTCTTCGCCGGGATGCCCCCTAGGGGGTCAAGGACAATGATACGATATACTTCTGCGGCCCTCAACACTTTTGGTATGATGAAGGCATCGTCCGGGCCTTGGATTATCTGGAGGCCGGATAGTTGCCTGGTGAGCGCTACTATAGCGTCGTTTACATTAACGGGTTTGCTGGTATAAGTATCGGTCGTGTATCCGAAGGAAGGTATAATAGCAATGAGTTCGTCCTGCAAAGCAGTCATGAGGTCACTTGAGTTTTCGATAAATAAACCTGGTGAGGTAAACTGCGAGGTGGGCAGGTTGTTTCGCTTGGCAATCGAGATTGGTGAGTCGATTACCCGTGCGCCTGGGGCATCGTAGTTATCGATGGCCGTAGCTATCCGGCTCGCCTGAGCTGCGGCAGTCTGCCGCTGCTTGGTCTGGTCCTGACCGTCGCCATCGCAGTCCACCACGACTATACTCACGAGGCCGAGTTTCCTGAGCTGGCTAAGCGTCTTAGCCACCCCATTGAGTGTGGTGTCGTTCACGGTCTCTGGAGCACGGAACTTCACCAAGGCTACAAACAAGGGTTCTGGGACAGAGAGGTCCCGTTCCAGCTTGGCGCGCCTGCTTATGATGCTGGGCCGTCTGTCACCTGTCTGGGATCTATCGACTGGAGGATTTGGTAATTCAATTGTGCCATTGCGGCCGTTTGAAGACGTTTGTGCTCCATTTCGTTGCCTGAAACTCGTCGCCCCCTTCTTCTCGAGGAAGGGCACAAATCTATTCATATAGGCTTTGGCATCTCGCTTAGTAACCGAAGTCTCTAGGACAGAGACTAGAAAGTCCTAGCCGCCATGTAAGCCAGGAACCTAACAAATAGCCCTGAATACATACTCTTTCTTGGTCTTTCTTCTGCTTCTGTGCTTGCGAAATGGAGGCATAAGGCGAGACGAATGGCAAAGATGTCCCACCACCACTTGTGCTTGGACGGGAGACTCGTGTTGAGGATGCTCGTGCGCCTTTGTGATGCAGTTCATCCGACGTTTGTTGGCTGCAATGTTTAACCAGCGACGTCTAGAATAAATCAAAATGAGCCTTCAATCTTGTATGGTCCCCCAGTATAACCGAGGTGACATGATATAGCCTTCTCGTTCCGAGGTCGCACATAGATATGGGCCATGGGTCCGAGGTAATAAAAGTGGCGTACGTACATTCAGACCACCAGACGACTTCCTCCAGACAGTACGTTGCATCTTCTATGCCCCTCAACTTGCGATCTCTAGACGGGTTGCAGCATCATATCCGGGGAGCATCGAGATAAATAGGCGATGGGAGACGTCGCTCGCATATAAGTAAAGTAGTAAGTACTGTCCCGAGCGAACACGTCAAAGCAGCGAAAGTCATGCAGAATCCCCCACATTACAACACACAGTGACTCAAAACTTGAAGCTACACCTGGAATGCGAGTTAGCGTGATAAGGGACCGATAAGAACTGATCTAGCGGTTTAGCTACCTTTTCGGCGGCGGTGGGAGGGTTCACCCCACTATAGTTCCGGCATTAGGTCAAGGCACTTCAAGGGATCACTCCACGATAGCTCCTCCACTATCGACCTAGGCTCGCTGGCCTTTGCCAGTGCTGGGACCATCTTGTCCTAGGTGGTTTGTAGTGTCACGGTCGGTGAAGAAAAACAACAATTGGAGAAATTTCCATCTCCAAATTCCCAGTTCCTGTGTATACAAATCAATTTTATATTTGGTTTGTGCTCATGACAAGACCTGACTGAGACCATAACTCCAATGTTACCGTGCCATCTGCTCGATGCAGGGTACGAGCCCCGTGCCGTGTGCTATTCGGGCGAGAGGTATGAGGCAAATTAAGCCAGGCACCATCGACATATGCCATCCCCTGGTCTCATTTACGGTATACCACGTCCTGCACGAAAAGCTTGTCTAAACCTATGGAGCACGTAGCACCGGGTCTGGGGCAGATAGTTCGGAATACCCAGAGGAGGAAGCAAGAGCTGAGGGAGGGAGCCTGGTAAAGCAGCGAGCTGCACACGAAGAGGCGAAGCCTGAATTTTTCTTGTGCCACGTACGGATGTTTTCGAAAAGCTATCAAATGTAACCCATCGAGGCGTTGAAACATTTCAAGCAAAGCTCGCGGGATTGGAGAAGAGGTCATGCGCCCGACGGTGGTGCCATAGCCCCTCTGGTGAACGTACATCGGCCCGGCGTATGGGCTTTCTATAGATTCGTCCTAGGCTAGCGAATGCTGTATTGTGACACCAAGAAATATAGTGTTGAACTGGCCCGACCATGCCGGAGGGGCGGTGGAAATCGAACACCGTACGCATAGATACCCACGTGCATCAAGCGCTGGCTCTGCTCTTGCCGCAGTTATAGGCTCAAGAATAGAGCACGAGAAGCAAATTTGGGCAGCCGAATGGAACTCCCGTGTTAACAACGAGATTCCTGTTACTAGTACTGCCTTCTCCATAGAAGGAAGGTGTCGTGCGTCGGGTTAATATGAATAGTCTTGCCGTGCACCAAACACAATATTCGTCTTATCGCATGGGAGGATGCAACTCCAAGAGCAATGGCACCCGACATCGTGGCTCCTCCGGACAAAACGCTACAGGGCTCATGACTTCTCGGGACGTTAAACCAATACCCGAATGCCGAATTCTAAAAGCGCTTCTTAGAAATGATAGCTCATATATCGAGTTGAAGTGACCTAATGCAAGCAACAGATATAGTAGGGAGCGCTCCCATCAAGCGCGCAAATTCTACCGCTGGGTCTTTTAAGTCTACCTAATGTATGTAGATGAACAACCTCAACGTTTCCAGTAGTGGACCAAGATATCAGCAACATGGCTAGGAATATTGGTATCTCCATTGACGTACCTATCTGTTGTGTACTCGAGACGGTGAAGAACCAGCACCAGTGGTGTTTGGACGGTGAATACGATGTCATATATAACGGGAAAGTTCCCAAGGTTCTGGGGCTACACGGGGCTATTTAAGGAGCAGCTGCTTCTACGCAACGTCTATGACGCTTAAAATAACTACCAATAATATTTTCTCTGCTCATATTACTACCACTTGATCTAGTACCCCATGGTGACGGCTTTGATTTGTTCTCTTCTTTCTTTTTTCTACAATTGAACAGGTCGCCAGTTGTAGATAGTATTATTACGAAGGATGTAGTTCGACGACTAGGTGACTTGGGCCTCATCATTGGACCGCCGAGATGGAGCTACATGTATTTCATCTACCCATGAGCGCCTATCAATGCTTCGTCCTGCTATTCGCAGTGCTTTGAACAAGGAATTAGCCACATAGCTTGCATCGTGCACGACATTCGAGACATCTGCGAGCGCGAATGTTAGTGATACCGGCATGTCTTGAGCTGATCAGGCCAATATTCGGTCAGAGAAGTGCTTATGCCTACCTACACTATGTTGAGTTGTCAATATCTGATGCAATTGTGTGAGGCATTGTTACGTCCTACCTTCATATCATACTCGCAGCAGTATGCGAATGATTCTCCATATACGGTTTGATAGGTAGGGTTCGAGACCACGTACTTGGGAGGGCCTTTACACGGCAACGATATCCTCTACTACCAGCTGATCTTGATAGCATATCACACTCAGAGACAGTCGCATAGTGTGCAGAAGAACAACATGCACGCATGATTCATAAGGTGGGTTATTGTTAATGTATGTATTGAATAAGCGTTAGGAAACCAGACACTAGCATTAGTGAATGTAGTAATGCACAGGTAGGTAGTGACTTTCATCGAGGTGTTGAAGACGTAAGTAAACAATAGCTATTTCGACCGACCTCGAAAACACACGGGTAGAAACACAACACGCCCTTCTTCGTTAATTCTCCTGCTCAAACCATCATCTACCCGATAACCTCCTACCTTCTAGCTACCCAGCTCCTCGTCTACGCCCTTCGAAAACAGCAGCGGCCTCAATATCAATATCAATTATATGTCCTAGCTTACTGTGCCACATCGCAAGCGTAGCAACAGCCATTGCTATCCCTTCCTATCCTTCCATTCCTTCACGACCATCGTTTATGTTATAACACTTCCAAAAACCTTCTACCCGCCGCCCCTAACCCTACTAACTATGAAGTTCCTCCACTTGCTCAGCGCATCTGCGCTCTTCCAATCAGCTGCTCTCGGCATCCAGATCACCGTGCCTAATCCTAATCCCGATTACAATAACAACGACAACAATAACGACATCGATATTAATATTAATGACACGAATATGAGCAACGGCTCGCTCCCCATACTGAAAAGAAGCTACGACTACATCATCATCGGGGCCGGGATCGGCGGGTTGGTCGTCGCGAATAGGCTCACTGAAGATCCGTCAGGTAGGTGACCCAGCTTACCCCATTTGCGTACTCAACGTTATTTACGCCAGATCGAATCAAATTCGCGATAGAGCGCACACTTTCCTTTTGCTTCCTCGGCCAATAGAATTCGATTAGCAACTCTATTTACAAGCGAGTGAGCAAAACTGCCTATCTGCGTGCGTGACTGACATGTGATGTGAAAATCTTCTAGTATCAGTCCTACTCGTCGAATCAGGAGAGCTGTACGTCTTCCTTTCAGTCTATCTTTCCTATCCCCTTTCTCCGCCACCCGTTCTAACATAATAATCAACGCAGGGATGACCGAGCCGAAGACGTGACCGTGCCAGGCAACATAGGAGAAGAGAACCCGTCGCGGTACGAATGGGCCGTCACAACCACGCCGCAGCGGTACCTCGACAACGCCACCCGGACCTTCAACCAGGGGCGGGTTGTGGGAGGCAGCACGGTCGTGAACGGCCTGTGCTGGACTAGGGGCTCCGCCGCTGACTACGACGCCTGGGAGAACCTGGGGAATCCGGGGTGGGGATGGGCGGGTTTGCTGCCGTATTTTCTCAAGGTATGGGACAGAGAAAGAGAGGCGTATCTGGCAATGATTAATTTCTTGGCACGATATCTCTTATTTGAGGTATCCATTTACTAACCTACTACCAAAGTCCGAGAACTACACGATACGTGGTAATACTTCGTCGAAAAGCGCTCTACACACGACCCCCGTGCAAAGAGACAAGCACGGCAAACAAGGTCCGGTTGAGGTTGGCTTTTCACAATATATTTATAATCAGAGTTGTACGTATCTACCTAAGATCCGGGCTTTTTCATCGTGGGCATCCCTGAATACTAATTTTATCTATCCAGTCAACTTTCTCGAGGGCGTTCAGGAGCTTGGTATTCCCCTGAGCCCAGATCTCAACGGCGGCTCGGCGGCTGGCGCGAACCTGATCCCGAGCAGCGTCACGGCGGAGAATCAGTCAAGAGCGGATGCTCGAACCGCGTATTTGGATCCAGTCCTTTCGCGCCCCAATCTCGAGTTGCTGAGCGGCCATACCGTTACGCGCATCCGCAGCGGCAAGAATGACGGATCAACGAACCGAACAGTGTTTCAAAGACCTGGAAAAGTGCGCGGAAAAGTGACGGTCACTGGTGTTGAGGTAAAGTGCATTGATATATCGAGTTTCGCCATACATTGAACTTCGCAATTGCGTCTGAAGTACCTAGATAAGGACGTAAACAGTTTTTGGAGTCTCAATGGCTGACGCCTGTTATATCTAGCTCGCTGCCAATGCGACTGCCCCTAAATACCAGGTTTCTTGCAATAAAGAAATCATCCTAGCGGCAGGCGCTGTCCTATCACCCGTGTTGCTCCAGATATCGGGGTTCGGGCCAGCCAATCATCTGCACAGTATCGGTGTTGACGAAGTGGTCCACCTGCCGGGAGTTGGAAGCAACTTGCAAGATCATGCTATGGTCCAGCCAGTGTACAGATGTGAGAACACCGACTAGTGTCAGTCATGTTCCTGGTTACTAATGGGCGAGCAGATACTGCGCCGGATGTATTCTCTGCTTGGGATATCGTAGGAAATAAACGGGATGCTGTTAGGGCAGAATATCTTGCTAACCGTACCGGTAAGTTATATATATTTCTACTCAGAAACTGTTCGCCTTTATTGACATCTGAAAAAGGACCGTGGACGGCGCCTATGGTTAATACTGTGGCTTTCCCTACGCTCAGACAAGCACAACCGGAGCTCTTCATCCCAAATGAAACAATACGACACCTCCCGCCGACGTACGACCTTACACTACGCGCTGGCTATAGCGCACAGCAGACTGAGATACGCGCTCTCCTTGCTCGCCCTGATGTCCCAAGTTAGGAACTTATGGCGACATCTTGGGGTCAGCTGGCCGTGAGCGTTATGCATCCTCTGTCGCGGGGTACGGTCCACGCGCGCTCGTCTTCTATATTCGACGAGCAGCCGGCTATCATCGATCCTCGTCTGTGTTCACAAAAATTCGACTGCGAGGTCTTGCGGGCCGGTCTCGAGTTCAACGATCGTTTAATCGCCACTGATGCTATGGTCGCGTTGCTGCCAGTGCCACCGCCTGGCCTACGGTCCGAGGACGTGAAAAATCAGACAGCGGTCATGGAGCTCGTTAGAAGGATGGTGATTACCGAGTTTCATCCCTCTGGTACCGCGGCTATGATGCCACGCAAAGCTGGAGGGGTAGTAGATACCAGTCTGAAGGTATACGGGACTAGCAACTTAAGGGTCGTCGATGCGAGCATTATTCCGCTGATCCCTGGTGGACATATACAGGCGGCAATTTACGCTGTTGCTGAAAAGGTAACACGAATCCATTCATCCTGTGGACGAGATCCCACACGTCTTTAAGGGTTGGACATAATAAGTTTGCTGACATATAAACGAGTTAGGCTGCTGATGTTATTAAGCACGAAAATTCCGGACGTAAACTAATTCCATCTATGGATCACCGCGTTTCCCTTTCCGCAGGGGGCGACATTCATGAAAACGACAACTCGCTTCCTTAAGAGCTTAAAAAGTAACATGGGCGGCCGACAGCGGGACATAATGAGTCCGCTACAGAACGGACTGCTCGACTTACCTGGCATGTCGGAAGCCTGCCACTAATAATACGGTTAACCGTGTGTAGGTTGGGCAAACGAAATAGAAGACGCGAAGAGTTATCCAGCGGAAAATCCACTAGAGAAAAATGAGTATCAAGTAGTGCCCATGGTGGAATACCAGAGAAAATATTCACTTGCAAGATGCTACTTTCGTTAGTTGAAACCGGTTTGACGACCACCCCGTGACACCCCGTACGTGTTGGTATGTCATGCTATTGATACGAGGCATGGAGATCTGTGAATAAGCGTATCGAAACTGGGACTTGTGGAAGTGTTGAATAATAACGACGAACCTGCTTTCTGGGTTCTTCGGCAATCTCAGTGACGAATGGAAATCAAGAAATACGTTGATGTACAGGTGGGCTAGTTAAGCAAAATCGAAAGCGGGAAAGGAAATAGAAGCGGTCTTTCGAGTACGATGGTAGGCACCTGAGCTAAGATGCATTAAGGCTTCCGATGGCATGGAATCGAATGCTCGGCGGCAGATACGATAACTGGGCAGATACGGCTACCTACGAACAGTTCCGATGCTGGTAAAGTTCTATGTAGCTGTACAGAATGATGGCGGCCATACAGAATACATGATGTTTAAGCACCTTGCCAGCTCTTAAGGATTGTCCACGTGACTCGATACATCAAGAGGGTACAGCGTGCCTACCCTCATTCAGAACACACAGTCAATGTTGGAATGAGTTAATACGGTAAGTACTTGTACTAGTATTGAGTTGAGCCAATTAAATGGCTTGAATAAAATTATGATATATTTACATCTGTAATCTTTGCCCCAAATAGCAAGCCAATATTTTGATTGGCTGACAGGAGCTGCGTCATTTTGTTTGCCCCTCTTTAGGAAGGACCTACATCACACAATCAGCCAGGCAGCAGTGGACTTCTCCAAGCATAAATATCTGGCCTTTCTCCCACTCTTCTACTGTCTTTTTCCCTTTCTTCTTCATACTTACCTTGAGGGACCATTTGAAGCTCCTGAATTTCGAACGGTAGGACAAGAGACCTGCATTGCACAGCGCGGCGTTGACTGTCCTGTATTATCCTTCGGGATCGTACTCCTCGTAATTTTTGATGTTAAAACCTTTATTTTCGTTGTGTGCGTTACCTTGCGTAATGCCATAAGGAAGATGTGGAATGTAAAGTGTTTTTGTAGCAGGTTACCAGCTTCCGACAGTCTGGAGCAGTAAACGGGCGAATGTTTGCGAAGGGAATCGCTCTAGGTTACAACAGACAGCCGCCTTAATCCTAGTCCCCATTATATTATCAGTATTGCAGGTGAATATTGTAGGTGTGACAAACGTCGAATTATCTCCGTACCCTAATCTAGTAGAAACAAGCCAACCTCGTAGGAATATTTTCTCGGCACTCAGCCAAGCCAAGAAAGCAAGCAAGCAGTCAGACAACACACTTGGTAGGTAGATCTGTGCGGCAAGCGCTGATGTTTGATGGATTCGTCTACCTACTCGGGAGATGACCGACCTTGAAAGGGCCCGTTTTCGAAAGATCAAATGAGATCCTACCTAAATTCAGCTTGCGCAAACACCCCGGTGAAGGGCACCGCACTGCCCCCTCCGATCCTCCTATTAAGTCACCTGTTTGCTTTTCATCATTTTCACCCGTCGCTAGGTACGGATGCAAGCACATTGTATGTAGGTATGCAACTCCGGCCCATGGAAAGAGCATCCATCCATCCCCTGGTCGTCGCGGCTCGAAAAGCGGTGAGTTAACGCGACATATTACTGCTGTATAGCGGTCATTATCCCTTGGATAAGTGTAGGGTAGCACAAATTTACGGGTTTTCCATCCTCTGTCGAGATTTCCTCACCACACCATCATCATTACGATTACGATAAGAAAATAAACATTACACGTCGCTAATCTATAGTATGCATGGCTCCGTAAGTAACCATGTAATAATAATATTGGGATATGATGCGGCCCCTCAAAAATTGGGTACAGAAAGTGGCATCTTTCTGGAGGTATCGCCGGTAAGGTTCAAGCTACGGATGTACTACTTACATCAGCGACTGCAAGATGGCACACTCAGGATCTTGTTAGTATCGTTTTAGGATTCTCCCAGCAGATCGCGAGACCTGAGACAACGTCTGCGACCGTCTCTGGTTGGTCGCCGTTTCGCGTCCAACATGGATGCCAAAATACTACAAGACCTTTATCGAGCCAACCTTCGGATGACTCGCATCTGGTCAATCGATTAAACCCTGTCTATGGACTTGTTATTTTTTACTCGCGAAGAAAATAAACGATCATATGACGAAGACAGCCGAAGAAAAGGTGGCACGACAGGCTGCCTATTATTTGCTAATGCATATTGTGTCTCCATCGAAGAGGTCAAGTCTAGCTAATCAGAAATGCATTCAATACGCAGTCATAGGTGGGCAAAGCCACAGCTATACCTACATACGTTTACTCTGTATGTCGGTATCCTCTTTCGACGTGCATCATCCCACCAAAGGTCGAGTGAATCTCATTGGGTCCGACACCATTGCCAGACTCTTCTTGTACACCATTTCCGCGTAGAGAGGTCTTCTTACCTGTTACTGCTGCTGCTACTACCTACCACTATACTCTCCTGGACATGCATGTAGCCACACCATATTCCGTGCGAATCAGTCTGTCGGGAAGGGAGAGGGCGGCTGGTCGACAAAGTGCCCCAAGACTCCAATATTCCGCCCCGTTGGTAATAAGATTCTCCTTGCCTTGGGGCAGATAACGTGTACGTAGTAAAGACGGGTACTCCGATTTTCTCGGCTATGACATAAATCCCTTTCTCCCTCCATAACACAGCTGGATCTGCAGGTAAGATAACAGTCGAACAGGACTTCTTGTAAAGCTGCTTTGCTCTACCTATAACGTAAGGAATGCCCGCGCCCGACAGAAATATTCTCTACCACGCCCTCAACGAATGCGCAGCACACCGGTTACAATACTTATGATGTCAGGACTCGTTATCAGGACACGGGGTGAAGAATGGGATTTTATTTATCGGCATTTTGAAAAGACGAGGTTTTCGGTTCGAAGCCGTGAGCAGCCTGCCTACCTAGGCATTAAATTCCACTTCGAACCATTCATGAGACCCGAGAGCCGAGTGCGCGGCCTCCAGAAATGCATGTCTCTGTCGAGATAACATCCAGGCTCAAACTGCTAATATTATAGTATAGCTGAAGCGTGATTCGCCGGAATCGGATGCAACGAAAGCCCGTCACACGCATTCGAGTGTCACATTTTACCTTGCGCCTTACAACTGTGCTTAGACTGCCCGAGTCTTCGCGACTGAGCCCTTCTGGTGGATAGTCTCAGTTCTAACTTTCAAGGGTGTGTGTGCTGTAATCCCATTTTAGGTGCCAAGACCGCGAAACAAGGTTAGGTATTGAGGTACTTCCTTGGATAAGGGACAAGGATCATGGGTCAGGGAGACATGGATCCGGTTGGTAAGCTCCGCAACCGTAAATCCTCTTTGATTGGCTGATAAGACATGTCGAACCAATGTACACCACGCAACTGCTCTTTAGAATAGCGTCTTTACGTAAGTTCGAACATCTCCCTCTCAGGAGTTGTAGGTACCTGCCTAGAGATAGGTACATACATTGAGAGAGTTTTGTAACAGCATAGTCTGAGCATAGGTACCCATATGCTGTTCTTGGTACCTACAATATCGCATAACATGTGCATCGCCTCAAGTTTGTTCCAGTGATAGTTGGTACTTGTACTGAGTGGAGGGTGAGTGACATTTTTTGGTTTCATTCTGGCGCAGTCCCCTTCCTGCCCTCCCGAGCAGACCCGAGTCCGTACCCGCCCACCTTCTGCCGACTATCTTTGCCTCCCCACGCTCCCACTGATTTTCATTCATGCTTGCATTGTAATGTCTTGTGCGCAACACTCGCACTCGCACAATTGCTCCTCTTCTCCTTCTGCACTATCCTCTCCCATCCAACGACTAGAGAACGAAAGCCAATCTCACCCTCGTCTCTCATGTGTTCGCGCTGATTCAGCCAAAAGTTGCATGTCTTAGATTCGCAACATGCCTCTTTCCCGGCCAACGTCTCCGTCCACATTGTTTTGTAAACAGTTCGGGGCTCTCCAAGTCTGCAAAGAGGATATGCTTCCTCTTGAAAATTATTTCGTGTAGTCATCCTCTTATTGACCCTTTTTCATCAGTCTCTCCCTACAGGTATTCATTCCCTTTTTATCCAAGCCTAACAGATGGTGGAGATTTTCACTCGGGGGTTCCCCGCTCCATTGCCATCCTTAGCCTGCTCTGATTGGCCGGCAAGGATTTTTTGCGCTACCGCCTAATAAGGCGACAGTCTCTGTTAGCCAGTTACTGTATGGCTGTCCGGTTTGGATATTGGTAGTGCACCTCTCTCATCGTCCCCCTCAAACAGGTACCATCTGTGAGAGCGGTAACAACACGCGATTATTCTCCCAATATCAACGCCATGGTTCTGCGCTCGATTTGCTGGAGGTCCAGTAGTCATTCTCATTTGCTTTCAGCTTGCCGGTGTCGCGGCTCGCTTGGACTCTTGTTATTTGATCTGTGCTCTGGTACCTTGCGCATGGAAGGTACTTTTTCCATGTCCCTACCTCTTAGCTTGGTGCCCGGTGCACATACCACCTTACATGCTCAGGTACACCCCGTAGGTATTTTTTCTTCTCAACATTGCTTCCGGCTAGCTCAAAGCATAGTACAGCAGTAGTGTAGGTACTGCCACTGCCCGTTATAATGGCAATGACACTGGGCCCCCCTACCGGCGCTCACCCTCTCTGGGCTTTTGTGCTGGGAAAGTAGGTAGGGTAGGTAGGTAGTAGGCAGGTTGGTAAGTAGGTACCTGCCTGCCTCTCTTCCATACCTACCTACCTACCTACCTACCTAACATTTTGCCTTGCACTGGCACCACCTACCTCAGCAGTGGGTTAGTTAGCCTCTGGTTCGGTAGCCAATTTCGTCTCAACCAGCTGTTTTGGTTGGTTTCCCCTTCCTCCTTCACAACGCACGCACACACGCACACAGCATGCAACTCGTCCACCCTCACATTCTTCCTCTTCATTCTCCTCTTTCCCCTACAGCATACTAGACCACTCAATCGACGCCGCCAAAGAATCGTACTGTCGGGTACAACCCCTCGAATCCTCGACACCGACATTGTCCTTTTGTTATATCGACGTGCTTCTCACTTCCCGATTCGCTGCAATCCTGTCGTTACTCGAGGCGCATCTTTCCATCGAACAATTCATCCACGATCCTGCGCGGTCTCGAGACATTTCCATGTTCGCCTTGCCGTGTGAATAGTAACACTCAACGTCGTCTCTATTATTTTCTTTTGCGACCGGCTTAAAAATACTGCCTTGCGTGCGTGTTTGAAAGCCTCGAATCTCTTTTGTCATTCCATTCTTTGTGTCGCTCCGACTACCGAGTGTTTGTGTCGATTATTCTTCAGGACTTCCCACGCCTTCCGACCATTGCGAGTTCTAGTACACTTGACGCATGAGCCCTCCACGGAATATATCGCCTCACGACGCTCGAGGACAACAGCTTTGGCGCGTCGGAATACGATTCGTAGTCATGCCATCCGGATCTTCAAGATAAAATCTTTCATCCACTACTACCTCAACATCTCACTCAGTGAGGTGTGCGTTAGATTATGACCGAAAGGCCTTTACCCCTCCCAATACAGGCATCGACTCCGAGTCAGACGGTTGTCCCTGGTCCCCAGAGCGCACCTGCCATATCGAATCATGTGCCCAACAAGACTTTGGCGTCGACTGAAGAAGAGCCATACACGATCAAGTGTATATGCGACTTCACTGACGATGACGGGAATACGATATACTGCGATGTATGCGATACGTGGCAGCACATTGAATGTTATTACCCCAACAATATGGACGAGGTCATACGCGACGACTTCAACCATTCCTGTGTCGAGTGCAAACCCCGAGTGCTTGATCGGCAGCGAGCCAACGAGCGCCAGATCCTGCGCCAAACCAATACCACTCAATCCGAAGTGTCTGAGCGGAAGACCACAAAGCGGCCGCCACCCAAGGGCCCCAAGAAGAAGGGAAAGCCTTCGGATTTGGGATTGAACGGCTACAGTGGTTCTGAAAATAATTCGAGACACGCCTACGATTCCACCCATTCCCATCAACATAAGAAGTCGAAAAGTACTCACCGTCCAAGCCAGTCAATCAGCTCTCAGGCGGCCAAACGTAGCCCATCATATAGCCAAAAACCGGCCAACCCACATGGCCACCCGCCAAGTCCAGCCACTACACCACAGGATCTTCCTCATGAGTTTGAAATACACAATTACTCGAGTGGCTTTATGGATTTATATAAAGAGGAGCGAGATGTCGCAACTGTCCAAACGAATTCATTCGCGAGCTTGATAATATCAAATCGCCTTTCATTATGGCTTCGCGACAAGGAGAAATTGAGGCAGGAGACGGGATGCGATTTTGGCGATGTCTTCCAAGATCTGCCCTCAAATATGGAATCACTCAAGGCTTCCCCAGTGGTCCAGACCAAGAAGCTGCCAGTGAGTCCCGATACCATTATCCACTGGCAGTATTTGGCCGCATCGCAAGCAGTCGCCAAAGATACTCCTTTGATCGAACTCAACGGTCAAATTGGTATCCAGAAAGATTATTGTCAGGATCCGAGCAATCGGTGGCAGGACCTCTCTTCTCCACTACCGTTCGTATTCTTCCACCCGATGCTGCCCTTATACATCGACACTCGAAGAGAAGGCTCACAAGCGCGGTACGTTCGGCGTAGCTGTAAGCCAAATGCAGTCTTGGATACGTATCTCTCTGATGGGACTGAGTATCATTTTTGGCTTGTAAGCGACCGGCCCATCCGAGCTCATGAGCAAATAACCATCCCCTGGGAGTTCAACTTACAGAAGGACGTCGCGAAGCGATGGCTACAATTATTAGGCCTCAGCGATGATGTAGACAAACAACCCGAGTTTAATGAAAAGGAAACGGAAACGTACCAGAGCATTGCAGTTTGGGTACATACGATACTTTCCGAATACGGCGGATGTGCATGTGATCTCGGTCCCGACTGCGCGTTCGTACGGTTTCATCGGACATACATTGCACGCCCCCACGGCAAAGAAAAAGGATCGAAGCAGAAGAAGACCCGCAAATCGAAAACGAGTAACGTCTCGCCGACGAGTACCGGTCAGGCGACGAATAGTCGCGCACCCAGCGAGGGCCGCCTCGAGGACGGTATAGATAATGATTCTGGGTCCGTACGAAGTAAACCTCCGAGTCGCGATATAACGCCCGCTCCACGTCAGGGCTCCTTCGATACTCTAGGTGTCTTGACTGAACTTACAGACCGAGACAAGCGTAAAGTGCAAATGGTTGAAGATTCTTTTCGACGCATGGAACAGCAGCAGCCTCCGAGGAAGAAAAAGCGAACATCTGATGGAACAAGTACATCGGGTGCCACCTCGAAAAGTAAGTCGAAAAGTGCATCATCCAGCACGACCGTTATTCACGGCACATCGGAACGGAAATATGTGGATGCCGGGACGTCTGGGAGCATTGGCGGCTCACCCACGAGTGCGGTGTCACCGACAAGTGTGAATCCATTCAAGCAGTTGAGTCAGCAAAATTCGGCGTCGCCTGGTTCTCGTGCTATGTCGCGAAGCCCTCGTCCCATTTATTGTGACGCGGCCGTGCAGACGGACCCTGTTGATGGCGCTTGGTTTAGCGACGACAGGCATTCTTCCAGGCCAAAAAAGCGTGTGGTCTCGTTATCCAAGCGATTGCTAGAAAGTCGACACCGCCAACTGGCCGAAGACGAATCGCGTCGGAAAAGCGCTACCGCATCCCCGACCTCAGTGGCCTCGGCCATGGTGAAGATGGATTTGGATTCCCCTACCAAGACGCAACCTGAGGCTTCCGCGCTGTCTCCTGAGTCGGTCAGCGCAGTCGCAGGCCGCCGTGTACCCACAACTGCACCTCCATCAGCTGATACGCCCATGACCGATGCCCCAATACCTTCGCCCACTATCAAGAAAGATTTGGATGCCGACGGTCCCCAGTGGCAGGGTACTGGAGCCAAAATCAAAGGGCCCGAGCTCCGAGTCCAACTTCCTCCAGTCCCTGCATTCAGTAGCTTGTGTGTGCCGAACCCTGTTACAACAACGCCTATGTCCGCAAACAGTAGTGTCGCGCAATCGCCATTTGCTGCTAGCAATCTACCTAGCCCGTTCGGGACTCCGGGGGTGAACGGTGCCGCCGTTCAACCAAGTCCTGTGAAGAAGAAGCTGAGCTTGAGCGACTACACAAAGAGTAAAAAGAACAAGGCAGCAGCTGCGAAGTCATCCGCCTCGCTGAAACCACCGACAACCATTATTGAAGAAACTAAATCGCCAATTAGCATCGACACCGTCATGACAGAGTCTCCTGTCAACGAGAAAAATCCGGATCCTTAAGATCCGATATCTGAAACAGTGTGGTACTCGACAACCCCATGGTCATGTTCCTTTGTTGTATAAAGAGCGCGGTTCCAGATGTGTGTATGCAATTCACCTCCTTGGGCGGTTTCCCTTTATTCTGAGCAAGTACCATTCCGGAGACGAATTATCAAATGGGATGATTGTTGATGTTTTCTCTCTTTTTTTTTACGTCTGGCGTTGGGGAAGATGGCTTCGGTCATGGCGTATAATCAGGGCAGGGTCATGGATATGAGGATCCTGAGAATACCATGGGCTAGGCGGTACGGGGATTTTTTCGATGAGCTTACAACATCCTACGAGGGGGGTGGATTTCGCAGAACCGATCCCTCGGCTCGCAACGTTTTTAATTGTGAGACTGCGGAGTTCTTACATGGCGTCAGGACCGGAAGGAACAGCGGGCTGCTGCCAAAAGCCGTCAGCGCGGCCATATATGTATTACTAGAAAGCCGGTGGATGTGAGGCTGGCGCGAAGAGGTTCTACGACGACTTGCACGTGTGTTTTGCCAGGGTCATGCCTCAACGAGTAGAGGCAACGCGGAAAAAGCCTTTGCTTGTACGATGCACTGCCTAGGTAGCTTGTTAGCATAGCTACTACAGCTGGCTGGAATCTTTCTGCCATAGAAGAGAGGTTAACCCTCATGGAAGACAGAATCAAGGAAATCTCTAGTCACTCCCTTGCGCTTCATCTGGTTTAGCCAGCGAAATTACATGTGACTTTTTTTCCCCGCATTTGGTCCATTTCCCATCACATAGTGTGGATGGAATACAGAACAGTGTGAGAAGACATCGGAAACAAGACAGTGTTAGCTTCCGACCTGATTTGCGAGCTAAGAGTCTTTTACTATTAGCAATATGTAATGTAGGTAGGTAGATATATATATGGGTTAGTTATGGTAAGTGATTTGAAGATCTGATGTGACGGGGAAGGAAAACGAAATGAAACAAGAAAAAAATAAAAATAATTGTGGTGGCCTGTAAATAGGGCTGGGAGGCTGGCTGGCTGAATAGGTAAGGTAAGATAAGGTTGAGGTTGTTGAGGATTTTGAAGTGGCTGATGAATACCTACATAACACAGGAGAATGACGGGAATGAATTGAATGGATGAAAATTGGGGGACCCTGGCAAAATGTTTTACTTAGTAAGGTACTGTAGGTTTGATTAGGAAGGGAAAAGTAGGTAGTTAGGTAGTTAGGTAGATAGCCCTGCCTCCAAAATAACCCGAAGTACCTTAGGTTAGGTAAGTTAAGGGATTGGTTGTGTGGGGAAGGAGGCACTTCTCCTTTGTAATTGGTGCGGTGCGGTTTGGTGCGGTTCGGTTTGATTGGGGCAAGGGAGGGAGATTAGTCAGTCTATGGAGGTTGGCGAGGTAGGTAGGTAGGCATGTGTATTCAGGTACTTAGGTGCCCACGCATTGGCTTCTATGCAGGATCGATTTTGTACGGAGGTAGGTAAGTAGATTGACAGACAGATCGATAGTCCAGTCCTGTCCAGTCTGGTTTCTTAATTCCTATAGATTAGGAACTTGCTAACAAGGTATGGCTAGGGCCAGTTCCTGTAGCCAGGGGATTCAGGTTGGAATCCCAGACTGGGACGCGCTCTAACATATGGTAGATGAGAAGGGATAGGAAATCAGTCGGGTAGACGATAGACGGTAGGCGTTCGTTCGTGCGTTCGTTCGTCTTTATTTCCTTCCTCTAGGTTTGGACCTAGACTTGAAATATTTGCATAGCTCGATTGGTTGACAGAGTCACGGGTTGGTGGATCAACTTGTTGGTAGGGACCTAGGCAGATATATGTCCAGTATAGCTCATATAATGCAAGACAAGGCAAGGCAAGGTTGGGTAAGTGCAGTTAGCATACCTACTTCAAACACAGCCTTATGACGTGATGGCTCAGGGGAGCTGAGGCTGTTTTCAATACGGATAAGGGAGAGAAAAGGGGAGAAATAAAGCAAGGAACTGTTCGCTCGAGCATGTGGGAAGTCCCTACGGAGGTAAGAGAACGTAGGTAGATAGTATAATACATGTATATGTGTGTGTAACTTCAGTGATTTCGTTTTTATTCTTTGACGGCGGTATAGAGGACACAAGGCAGGGGAGTGTTATTCTTATTATCAGGCAGTTCGTATGAAACGGATGTGCGTTGCTTAACGTTTGCTCCAGAAGAGCTGTACGAACCAGGAGGTGCTGCGTAAGAGGAAATGGTGATAAGAGACAAAAATCAAAGTAAATCAAAAGCAGTAGATATGAGAAGACTCGACTAGGAGATGGGAGGGATAAAGGTGTTTGGGAAAACACCATAGAGAAGGAGAGGAGGGAGAAAGCCCGGTACCACCCAATTTCCGGTGCTCAGGAACACCTAGCCTAAGCACCGTAAGTGATGATGCTGCTCGAGAGGCATAGGGAAAGTACAGATAAGAAATAGACTAGGCACACCCGAGAACTGCTTAGCTGTTGGTTCCGCCTATACTTGGTTCGTCAAGTAAGTAGTCAAGAACGGAGCAACCAACAGACAGACAGGAAACAGACTAACAAGGTCATGAATGGGAGAGGGAAGCAAAAGAGAAGATATATATTGTATTTGACACAGCTGTTAGTTTCACAGGAAGGGGGAGGCCAGCCAGCTATGCTTCACTTCACTTCGCGTCTATTATGTGGGGTCTGTTTGTTTATGGATATTCTCCTTTTCCTTTTCAAACCTTATTCGCTACTGCTCGAAAGGCGCCTAGACATACTCTGCTTCTGTGTGACTTCACTTGCTGTCTGCCTTCTGTTACCTACATATCTACCTGCCTACTCACTTAACATGCAGTGACTGAGCCACCACAAGCTTTTCTTGCAAACCGCACTAGCTTTCCTAACTTGACTGAATCGGTGGATTCGGGGCAGGTAGAGATTGGTACCCAAATTGAGAAGAGAGCGCTGGTTAGTTCGTGGTGGTGTGGTTTTGTTCCAAGGGAGTGCTTATAGGAACCAATCAATAGCAGACCAACTCCCTCAGTCTGGTACTATTCAAGTCCCGTCGGGTGTTAACTACCACCCGTTACCTATTGAACATGGATATATCCCAGCCAGAGAGAGACGGTTCTTGATGTTCTCCCCAAAGACGGTCAGAAGGACACGCCCTCGATACCCTTGAGAACAAATATGTAGATGGTAGTTATGAACCTATGCTCTTTATACAGTAAGTAGATGCCACTCAGAAACAACATCCCTGAGTGGGTGGTGCGAGAACACGAAAATAGAACTAGGGGCAGGCGAATAAATAAACAAAGACATCGTTAGCTTGATTAACGGGTTAGTCTTGTAAGGGTGTCGGAAAACTTCGGATCTTGTGTCCTCCGTCCGGTAGAGATGCTGTCCAATATCGCTAGATCTACATGACCCAAAGAAGCATAGTTAACAGATGTGAAGCCTTGTTTATGAAGATGCAGACACACAATAGGATGGACAATGAAGGGACCTACGACCTACCTATGTTCAGGAGGGGGAGTTGCACGCCCTACACGTATTTTGAACAAACCGGGACCCGAGGCTGCGGTACTTGTACGTCACAGAAATCTGTGTGCTACTAACTCGTACCGAGCCTAGGAGCCGATCCTCTGATTCAGGAACGTCAATAGCACGCCCTCTTTATTTCTAGAATGAAGATGGTGCTGGCTTACCTCTTTTGATTCATCTAAGTAGTTCCTGAGCTGGCACTAACGTTAAGACTACATCTTGGATGTCTGTCAGAAATAGAATACAACTAGAAGATGAACTGGTGCCGATCTATCAGAGTTATCAGGGGCGTGATATGGGAGCAACTGATCTCAATACCCACATTATCATATCTAAAGAAAGCAGAAAATGCCAGGGGTAGCGGCTCTATTTATATACTCATTCTATCATGTCGATTCGATATCGTTGGTCCCAGCTTACCGGAATGTTTTGTTACCAGCCCTGTTCCCCGAGGACAAAGAAGATTCGAGTCCGCGGTTAAAAGATGGCGCTAAGGAGGCTCAAGTTGAGAGAACATACATACTCAAACCAAGAGAATTTCGTGCGATGGCATATATACCAAACGCATCTCCCGGAACGACGAATGTACTTCTTGACAGTGCTTGTTGGTATGGAGAGGTACTATTTTTCCATAATAGAGCATGCGAGCTGTTGATATGCCATTGTAACATAGCTGGACTGCTAATGGCCACTCATCTGCTTGTCGGGTACGTATCCAATACGTCGTTGCCGTTGCCGTAGGTCCCAGCATGCCAACCGCACATTCTTCTTTGTTCATGAGCCCTTGCAGTTGGTTCTCGTCGTCGGTAATGCCTAGAGTCGCGCGGTAACTGCACTCGCTCGGTCGTGGAAGAAGCAAAAAGCAGACACCACCAACTATCAGTATGTTCTTTAAGCCATATCTGTTGGAGCGTCAGTTGTCTTCTTTGACGAGAACATGCTCATCGACTATCGGATACAGATGGGGACATGTATATAAGGGCGCAGCGCTTCACGCCTTACGTGGTAGTTGTAGTATTACATCCACACTACCGTCTTTCTTACCTGCCCCCTTATATTCGCAGCACTACCGAGTTCAAACCGCGAAGAAACTAGCATGATGCCGGGCCTTATAAGATCTATAAACGAGGAGCCTAGCAACTGGGAACTGTCTAGAATGGTGGAACCGCTGGTGACGAGAAAGCTTGAAGAACTCAGACTCGAATCGAAAAAGCTCCAGCCGATGACAGAGAATCTTATTAGGAGATTCGTCGCAGTCGTGTACAAAATCCAAGCGTTCCTAAATGTGAAGGGCCAGGTGCCAAGCAATCTTGAAGTCAAACTCATGAGGTCTTCTGGATTGGTTGAATCTTGGGAACCCGTCTTCGTGATCGAGTCGAACCCGCCGTTCAACAGCCTCCACTCGGCTCAATCGTTCGCCGAGTTGCCATGGACGAAGTACGTCGAGCCTGCCAATCCATGGCCGAAATATTGGAGAATCATGTGTAAATACGAGGAAGCCACCAGGACCGAAAGACAGGAATATAAGGAATCTGACTTCCACAAGAAAGACATGCCGCCCTTTGAAGACGGAGAAAGTTACTTGCCTATGGTCGACGACATGCCAGTACATGGCACGGCAATAGACCTAGGGTGGTTCCTATACGAATAGATCAACCCATAACAGAACCAAGATTGATAAGGCAACATGGGTGGGACGATCAAGCGGCAAGGGGCTATCAAGGCGTGACCACATGAGAAACAGGGATATACCGCAGAGCGAACTGGCGTTGGGATAATCAGCAGAAAAACATATTTCCACTGATTTATAATTAAATCCAGCTTCTTCACACTCCCTCACACCCGCTCCGATTCTCCTCCAGTGTCTCACGGTGATTTGATAAATCTACTTGAGTGACCATACTCAGAGATAAATATTCTAGATTCTCTAGCACAAAGGCGAGGAAACTGACAGACTCACCTAGCAACGAGGAACTATCTGTCTGTCTACCTCAGGTTAGGTAGGTAAGAATAGTGGAGTAAATCGCATGCAACGAGGCCGAGCTGGGCTAATGGCCACAATATATTATCTAACAGACACTTCAGACAATGCTAGGTAAGTATGTACAATGTTTTCGTTTCCAGTTTCAGGATCTATCAACGGGAAGCACATATATATATTCCTCGATATATCCCCCACCCCTCCAACTAAGTGGCCTAGGTTAGCTGTCTCAGAAGCATTTCGTCTTGCCTCATCATCTATAATGTGGTGAACTTCTGGAGAATACGACGGGTTCATTTCCCGCAGGTATTTAAGACTTTCTAAGTGCTTTCACCAAAGGTTATAATTATATAACGCGGGTTTTTGGGGGGTTAATCGACCGACCGGCCCTCTCCTGCCGAAATCTTGGATTTCCTGGTTGCGATCAGACTTCTGTGCCGCGACCCGTGCATAGGGTGTAGGGAAGGTCTCACAGATGTTTAGGTTACTTTTTTTTATTTTTTTACTTTATTTTCGTTCTTTCGATTTTGATAGTTCTTCACTTACTGATGCCTGTAATGAGAGGTCGAGGCCGATCGATCTCCGTAGCCGACATATTAGGTCTCGTCCATAGTGGACTTAACCTAGTTGCACTTTAATGAGGAATTGTAACCCTGGTTGGATATTATAGTAAAGCAAATAGAGAAAAGTAACATCGTTTTGCGAAGTCTGCGCGTTGAATTCAGAAGCTACACACATCTCTTGTTAGATGTTCCAGCTATGGTTTCGGCTTTGCTTTCCTTCGTCAGCCTGAGTCTATCGTAACTTAACGTACATGAAGCGAAAAGGGGGTATCTCATTTTCTTTTTTTCCCGGCCGGCCTTGAAATCCTCTAAACGGCGCTGCGGATGCTCAGATTATCTTCTCGGAAGACCAGTAGAGCTAGTTTGTGTCTCACGAATAGACCAAACAATCCCACCAAGACCTGCATGACCGTGATTTCCTTTGCCAGTGTGTTCTCCTTCATCGGCCCTCGCCACACAAGCCAGAGGTTAAGGATCGTGAAGTTGCTCGTCTCTTCTATCTGCCCATCTTCACTTTGCTTAAGCGACAGGAGCCTGAACCGCGCCAGGAGGTGCAAGACCTGTGCAATGATGGGGTGTGGCTGTTTCTCCCACTTGGTGACGCTCGGCTCCAAGAGGCCGGTTCTCGCGTTGAAATGCGGCAGACGGTGCCGCGGGCACGGGACCAGACCGAACAGCTGCGGGACACTGTAAACGAAATTGAAGATCTGAGGAATCAGAAGGAGGATCAATGTCTTGGAGAAGTGCCCGAGGATGCTGACGACAACGAAGAGCATGCCGGCAAAGTAACAGTAAGTGTCTCCGACGAAGACGCGGGCTGGATACCAATTATGGCATAGCAGCGCGAAGCTCACTCCTAGGAAGGGCAAGAGGAAAAAGAGGGAGAACAAGTGAGAGTCGGTGGCCGGATGTGGATACGGAGTGAGCAGATAGAGGGCGTCATTGAATGCCAGTAGAAGCGCAATTACAATGCTCTGGCTGACCTCTATACCATTTATACCGGCCAAGATGTTGATGCTGTTTGGACTGAAGATGCAGAAGGCTGCCATATAGACATAGTAGAGTACGCCCAGGTCTAACAGTTCACGGCCGAGGTAAGGTTGGAGGAAAGTGGGTACGACGACTGAGGTGACACCGAAATCGACAAAGTAGATCACGAGGAGCGGAATCGAGGCGAAGGCTGGGATGAAAAACTTGTGTCGCCATCGGATGTCGAAGAGGTCGTCGCCAATGCCGAGGAGCGTAATGCTCTGGAGGGAGATGATTGCCGAAAGAAAGGACGCCAGCTACATGTGTTCGTTGTTAGCGACATTGAAATAAGATGTGGTGGCGGTCTTGAGAAAGATGTTCGCACCTTACTATGCGGGAACTTGTGTAGCAATCTCCCCTTCTCCACAAACTCGGCATTCATGACCACATCGCGGTTTCCACCACCACTAGTAGCGACGACGATGTCCTTGTAGAAAGGGAAGGGTATGAAGACCATGATGATCAAGAGATAGACGATAGCGCAAATAGCGCCCATGCACTCGGGCAGGTAGTGGGTATTGTTGACCTTGGACAAGTCACGGCCCTTGAGTCCGGCCTTGATGAAGGTCGGACCGAGCCATCTGATGGTGGCATAGCTGGCCGCAAATGCGAAGCCGCTGAGTGCAAGAGAAGCAATTAAAGGTTCGCCATCGCCCTCTAACGTCCGCACGAAGATGGCGACGCATACAAGGGACAGGGCGCCGAGATTAATGGTCTCGGTACGCGAGAGCGCTGTCAATGTTGTTTGGCTCGTCATATCGGGAGGTCGCGCATCGTATAGTTCCCAAGCTCAAACAAAAGGGGAAACCGAAGGTGAGAAGAGAAAGGGGAGAAGGAAACAGAGAATTGGTAAAGAAAAAAGAATGCGAGGCTTTAGAGGAGTTCACTTCACATGTTGGACAACATGGTACGATATGTATCGCCGGTGGGGGTTGCTCAACGTGAAGAGAGTCGCAAACAAGCAAACAGTTGTCGTGGCCTTATCGATGTAATCAATTGTCTTACAAGGCTGAAATGGCCTGCATTTGCTAATGCTACCACCCCTGTAGTGGAGTAAGCACCTAAAATATTCGAGACGGTTGGCGCCAATTACTGTGAATAAAGCTACCCCCTTTGGTATAGCGTGGTAAGTACAGTGGTACACCCGGATGATGCAAGTCCTTCGAAACGGTTGTTCTAGAACATCAAGTTTCCTAGATCTTGAAACATTCAAAGCTAGCCATGTCATTTCCCTTATCGGGGGTTCCAACAGATCGGGGTGAATTCGACCGATATTAAGCCTCATGGGACGAATGCCTCTCCTAAGAAAATACTCTTCGCGCTTTTCTCCCAGTGACATGAGTCGCATTGGCGGCGAAGTGTTGAACCATCTAGAGAACATTGGCCCGAGAGCATCGCAATGTATTGTATGATACTACCACGCTGACGTAGACACCCCCTACTCCTGGCTTACACTCGGGTTGTCGGGGTAATAACAATAGAAACACAGCAACGTGGAAAAAGTTGCATTCGCGTGGGGTTGACCGAAGTTTGCGGGGTATTTCCCCGGATCATGGATCACCACGAATTGCTCTGCACCGGGAACTTGTTATATCTTCTAGAAAGATCGCAGTATCAGAGAGTCAAAATGGCAGAAGCTCGCGACCAAGCCTCGTCTTTGGGGACAAGTGAATTTGGACATGGCTATTATCACACGTCTCGTGGCTCTGGCCGCAATGGTCAACCATATCCTAGCATCCAAAGATGAACCGAAGCTTAATATCACTGAGACCATCGTTCTGTCTCCACCTAATGCTCCTAATCCCGGGAGACAGGTTGTGGATGCAGCCTACAGCTCCTACTCGGTCGAGTTCTCATACATGGCGGACTTTGGAGGCAATAACACGTACGGCACGGCTCAGCACCATTTATATAGTATGATAGCGAAACTAAGGCATCACTAACCGCCCCTTCAAGGCACCCTAACGAGTTCTCAAAGCGAGTAGTACAGAACTTGTATGATATCTCAGGAGCATATCCTATATTCCGTGTCGGTGGCAGCACCCAAAACTCGGCCGTGTACTACCCAGACCAGGTCGAAGCGATTATCGCCCCGTTTAGTTCTCCTGCCTCTGACCAGCCGTCCAAGTCCATGCTCGGTCCGGCATTCATGCAATCTTTCAAGCAGCTCCCTAAGGGTACTAAGTATATATACGGTGCGGTAAACCTACTCCCTAGGTAGCATTAGATCACTAACAACAGTTGTGCGTGTTCAGGCCTCAACTTCTTCAACGAGAAAAACGAAACGCTCTTCAATGTCGGCAATGGACTTGAACAATGTGTACTCGAGGCTTATACCGCCTATAACGCACTAGGCGATTCTCTTTACGCATTTGAAATCGGCAACGAGGTTGATGGTAGGCTCACCTGTTGGCATTTCGCCATGTGAAACTAATTCAGCCTTGTTCCTTCTAGGATGGCCGGGGGGATCACGACGGTCTGCCAACTGGACCGTACAAGATTATGTGACGCAGTGGAACCAATACGCGACAGCGATAAGTCGGAACTTGACCGGCGAGGATGACTTGCGATTGTTTCAAGGCTGCGCTTTTGAGGCACCGCGCCATATCGAACGTACAGCTTGGAATGTTCAAAACGCTGTATTAGATGGAATGAAGTCAAACAAAGCCAAAACAATAGCAGACCACGACGTAGGTTACCCCCAATGACGTATATGGCCCCCTTTTCGGTTTACTAACGCAGTAGTTTAGTATATGGGGGCAAACTGCCACTATACTGGCGCCGGGCCGACAACAGAGTCTGCCCTCTTCGACCGAAAAAACATGCTATCGCGGGTGTGGTACCACGACTACCTAGGAAATGTGACCTCTGAGTCAGGCATCGACTACGTCCTCGGTGAGACCAACTCCATCTCATGCCAGGGCAGCTTCAACATCTCAGACGTCATGGCATCGGCCGTCTGGGCCGTCGACTACGTCATGTACCTCTCCTCCCTCAAGGTGTCGCGCGTCCACTTCCACATGGGCACGCGCTACCGGTACTCGCCCTGGCAACCCGTTTTCTACAACGACACAGACCCGCACGTCAAGCCGCTGTATTACGGCAACCTCTTCAGCGCGGCCGTGTTCGCGGGCGGCGACAAGCAGACCGAGGTCCTGGTCAACGAGACGCACTTCGGCGCCTACGCCGTCTACAAAGCGGGGACGAAAACTCTGGAGTCCGTCGTGGCGGTCAACCTCAATGTGTGGAACTCGACTATGGATCCTGTCAAACGCCCTTATACCGCTCTCATGCTCCCAGAGCACAGCGCGAATGCGAAAGGGAATAGTTTCCTGGGAGCGCTCTGGGAGAAGGCTAAAGTGATCAGGTTGACGAACCCGGGGATTGATATTGCTGATAATATCACGCTTGCCGGGCAGACTGTTGATAAAAAGGGAAAGATTGTGGGCAAGAGAGTCTACGATAAAGTCGTAGATGGAAAGGTGCTAGTAGGTGCCGGTGAGGCGGTTTTGATCCGGTTGTAACACTTGCCAAGCAGCAGTTCACACAGGAACGTAAGTGGTACGATGGAGATATCGGCACACCCCGTCTCAGCATCACATGGCGTGCCTCCGTTCTAGGAGTCTATGTCATCTTGTCAGTTTAGCCATTGGAATTGGGATAGGCTCGTGCTTCGTCATTGGTTCTTCACTGCTGCCGTGTAATGTTGTCTATCTACCGGTCCCCTGATATTAATCTACTCGTGATTGTTATGGGATATAATAATACCGGTAAGACGGGTTTGTACTAAGGGCCGAAGCTTCTTCCTCGCTAGCAAACATCGCAAAATGCTATACCAAACTTTTGCGCATCGTGTACGAAGTACTCCCTATCTACTTTAGTATTCTTTAGAATAGAGTTGAATTAACAGCGTTATATTAGTAACATAAAGCTCATAATCTACATGGAAAGTCAACGTAGATACTTCATACGTCGTAACTATTTCACCATCTTCTTGTCGTTACATCAGATCTATCATCCTCTCTATTTCCAGAGATGTATGTATAAGAGCCCATGTATCGCATGCAGACCACACTTCCTCACACTCTTCTTCCTTCCTTCCTCTTCCTCTCCCCCCACTTACCACTCTTTCAACAAACTTCAAGCGTCCATAACCTCAACCTCAATCTCAACTGCTTAGGTTGAAGAAAGCTGTGCCCGTTTAACATCAGACTCCTAGGTTAGTGTGGTTGCCCCAAGTTCGCGCACACTACCCTGTTGGCCCCCCCTTTTGTTTTCGTTGAAAGAACAGAGTAAATCTAGAATATGTAAACGGTGTGGGTAGCCTAACATGATTTCATTCTCGCATATATTGACTCGGTTTCTCACTGACTTGGCTTCCGGCAAGTCACCAGAATTAACGTCCAGGTCAGATCCCAGCCCTTACCGCCGTGCTTCTCAGTCAGGTGCTTGACAATATGGTCATCAAGCATACCCTTTGCCTTCTCCTTACTCTCCTCACTCCAGCACGCACCGACCATCCAGTATCTCATCATGCCGAAGCTTCGCAAGTAGTCCTCAGCGCCCTCCAAATGCAAGACATGCTCTACCGTCTCTACCTTGACGTCTTCGAATCCATGGCGTTCGAGTTCTCCGGAAACTAGGGCAGGGTCGATGAATTCTCCTCTGCCGTTCACCGCCATGGGCAAAGGGTTGAGCATTGGTGCTTCGAATGGCAGTGCCGCAAAGGCTGACCTCATATCGGGAACCCAGCCTTGGTTGTCCTTGTGCCATACCGTGAATGCGAATGTCCCGCCAGGCTTCAATACGCGCAAAGTGTCTAAGTATCCGCTTCTGTTAGTCTCGATATTTGCAATGACGAGTCGTAGAGTTTCTAGGCGCTAAGGCCCCTAATAACGAGAATATGACGTACCTTGCAGAACCGCCCCGGGATCTGGGATTACGTGCATACCAAAGTTGACGGTGACGTGAGTGAAAGACGTGTCAGGAAGACCCGAATTCTAAGTTTTAGTCAGATTGATTTTCAAGGAAATCACAGATTGCCTAACGTACTTGAGCGTCAAGTATCGCTGTCTCGATATTGGGCCATCCGTGCTTATAGGCACGTTTCCTCAGGGCGTGGACTAGATTTTCGCTGACGTCCGCGCATAGCATCTTGCTCTGGGCCAACACCTGCTTGTCTAGCGTCGTATAAAGATGCGCAGCGATGGGACCTGTGCCGCAGGCATGGTCTAGCAGGTTGAAGGGCGTCTTCGTCGAGGCGTCAAGACCGGCTTGCGCAAGGAGGAGTCCCGCGGGCCGTCGCATAATCCTCTCCGAATCCTGTATGAAATTGTCCAATTGCTCGTCGGTGAAGCCGCTGGCAAAGCCATTGAACATCCTCTTGAGTTCCTCTTGAGATCTCGCCATCTTCGATAAGTATTATACCAAGCAGGGGGGGATGAACGAGTCGGTAAATGTTAGCACGAGTCTTTTGAGCTAATCAACAACAGAATTCATATAATTCTTGAGGGCTGCTTGATTATTCCCAATCGACAAAAACGGTGGACGGAAGCTTTTTTTATATACTCATCTCGCATACATTTACATCTCTACATGATGGAACTCACCGGAAAGTCTCCGACATGGTAGATTATCTGGATGTACATACGACAAAAGTCGCCGTGAGTCATCAGAGAGAGCAAATCAATTCCCATAATTCCATTAATCAGACTGTTCAAGGGTTGCCCCATGCACATTCCTATATGAGCCGACCTACAGAGTTATCCGCGGCTGCGCGTGGATCGCGGAGAGACGATCCTTCCGTCACGTATCTCGATGGTCCCGAAGGTGAGCACTACTTTATCCCTGCTACTGGAACTACCTACCTACCTAACAACAGTTAAGAGCTGTGGCACATGGCCACTAGGTAGTCAGCTGCGGACATCTCGTAGCAACTCCGATATTATAGACACGCACAATCGGAGTAGCCCTTTCAATATTATTATTTATCATGAACGCTTCTGCCAAGGTCATTCCCGGGTGTATTCTTGGTTTCTAGGCACTGTACGTTATCTCATTTAATAATACTGCCTCTGCGTATATGGACATACACCTGGGTACTTGGTTGGAGGTGTAGTCCCCCCTAGCCTACTAACGAGGGTCACTAGGAGTGATTCAAGGGTAAGGTCTCTTGGCTAGGGGCTACGTCACTGCCTTACGTACCTCTATCCGCCCACCCATATAATAGGTCATGGCTGTCAAATTCAGAATGCCAAATACAAGCTACTAAATTAATTACTTCGTTTCACTAGTTGTGCTTGTTGGTGAATTGGCGAGGTCCCTATCTCGTTAAGAAAGTAGTTAGGTTACGTCAGCGCTATCCGCGGACATGGCTCAGGGGCTCGCCTTGACCTTATTACTTGGGTTAGAGAACTCTGTGCAACGCGAAAGCGGACTTTCCTTTCTTGTTTATGAAACTGATAATCCTAACAAGTGGATAATGGACTACTGGCAGTGACTCAGGCCAGAAAATCGACTGCGCATATCGCGCTTCCCGTCCCATCATCTTGCTATCGTATCAACTACAGCAGTGCTGCTGTCATCCCTTCTCCTGCCTCGTACAACCTGAGAAGCGAACTCGTGGCCTTCACAGAGAAGACAAACGGCACATATAAGAATCTCATCCTTTTGCCAACTCCGATCTTCCCGAGGACTTGTGATCTTCCATCCAAGACCCCAGGGCCCTTGCCTTCCTTGCCACTTCTACAACTACATCACTCATCGGACTTGCGGTAAGTACGGGCGACTTTGTGAAGTAAAAGTAACCTTCAAGTTGTTATTGTTGTGTGATACAAGGAGTTCGAAGAACAGATACACTAAAGTTAGCAAGTACGTGCGACTACCGACCTAACCTTCTGCCGAGGACTGATCATATACCTAAAGGATACCTTTCTTCTTATTGTGGTCTGAAGCTGAGTGGAGGATGAGGATATCGGAATTACTAAGCCTCCGTGGCTTATCTGCTTTCCTGCTTACCTAGCCCAGGAAGTGTAACAACTTCTTTGCCCTTTTATTACCCGGGAATCAACTAACTTACCTTATTAATTCAAACAGGTCTTGATATATCATTGCCTAATTACGTTTTATCTGAATCAGACCCAGTTCTTGACTCGGTTTGCTACTGCAATAGCAACCAACTACCAAATTCCCAACATGCTCTTGCCCTCCCCGGATGTATGGTAGCTCAAGCTGCCTACTAATACCATCGCCAAAGAAGAAGCTGAGGAGACATCCCATTCTGCCTAATCTCTCGTTCCAACATACCCTTGAGCAAGTCCTCAAACCCACGGTGCGATGTCGACAGACTCTCATATCATCACATTTACCGCACAGAGAGAAGGGAGGCAGAGCCATCAAGTAATATCGAACCCTGCCTACTCACTTACCTGCTCCCCCGAGTTATCTACCTAGCCTAACCTAAGCTAAAAAAGAGAAAGTACCCTTCCTGCCAAAAGGGATAACACATATTGATTGCCCTACACTGGCAGTCTCTGCTCATTTAGCTAACGACTACCCACCTACTATACTAAGCTAGGGATCATCGCAGAAATTTGTCAAATCATTCAGTACACTTCCGACTTACGTTACGGAAAATACAGAAGGCACGAGGATATTATGTGTTGTTTGTTTGTTTGTTTTATTTTTTTATTCTTACAACCTCTCTCCTCTACTGCACCGCACCGGACCGCGCCGTGTCCTCGAAGACCTCGCAAGCACAACCCAACCGCTATGCACGGTCTGTGTATGTGTGCTGGATGCATTTGCTTGTCCCGTAACCGGCGTAATTCTCATCTCGTTTCTCGCCGACTTCATCGCACCGCCACAAGCGCCAAGCGCCAGTTACGACTACGATAAGAGATTCGTGGTGGAAAGCCTGCATGTTGAACCGTGAATCGTAAATCGAAGGACTTAGCCCGGGCAGGCGGGTTCTCCGTACACGGAGAGCGCCCTGGCTCCTGCATTTTTGACTCCTTGTTGAAATTACTTCCAAGTCGGCGAACCAATCGCTAGACCTCTTAAGCTATTTCGGCCTAAGCATCTTCATTGTTGGCCATAGCGGCCCGCTGGCGCTTATTGAGTTTTGAGTCTAGGTCTAGGCCCTCGACTTATTCTGCACCGGCGCCGGTTGCGCATGGGAAGGCTATGTCCACATCCACGTGGATGTGGGTAGAGGATCGCGGGAACGACGCATGCTGGGTGGATGATGCGCTGCGCCGCACCGCGGTGCTGGACAAGAGACCTGTCCGTCTGTCTTTCAAGATATTTAGCAGTGCGTTAATAACAACGGTGGGATAGTATTCCTTGTTGGAAGGAGTACGCAAACGCTGCTATCCCTTCTCTTTTCCTGGCAGCTTTGCCTTGTTCATCAGCTCGAATGAACCAGGTGTTCCAGCCTGCTGACCCGGTTAGCCGGGTCGGACACGCTGGAAAACAGCTGTCCGACGGGATCTATGGTGAGGCGCAGAGTTATCATAACTCCAGAAGCGCCGGTTTCACTCGCCGTCTTTTCTTTTTTTATTAATACAAGGTTGAACAGGTGCGCTTGTGGCGAGCCAAGCGGGTTGCATTTGTGGCTCGGTGGGCCCGCGAGACGAACGAACGGCGTCTGGGTCGAGGAAGAAGTGTCCAAGACCCTCCATTTAAAGGCTGCGACCGATGCACCGGCTGGCCACCGCCGCCGCCCCCGTCCCCCGTCGCATATCGTCATAGCTTGTGATGACCGGTCGGCGGACTGTGCCTCCTGTCTATTCAAGGATCAGAACCGCCACGCTAACCGTCTGCCACACCGAAAGGGTAGTTCTTTAGGCTATTCCGACCCTTACGGAGTTCAGGATCAAGATCTTGCAGATCATTCAGGGCTGCTCGATAGTCTGCTCTAGTTCTGTGGCTCGACGAGCACCCCTATTGGGGCAGGAAAAAGCTTGTGAGCGAGCTCTCATATCGCTTGTGGCGGCCGACATGGCAGTACGGTACGGTCAATGGTTATCGGTGGCCGGGACTGAGTAAGGTCTCTATTGCAACAACAGTCAGCCGGGCCAGCGATGTTGTGTCATCTCAATCCGTTGGCAACTTACTGGTTGTTAGGGAAGGTATCTGCTTCAACCCCTGTTTGTGTGCAACAGCAGCAGCACGGGCTATGCCTTTCTTAGTGCCGTGCTGTGTTATGCTGTTCATTCTTCTATAAACGAGATCGATCCGCTTCTCAGGGTTCGAAAACCTGAGCGACCGGGACAGGCCTTCAAGTCCTCCTCTGTTGGTTGAGGAAGTGTGTATGGGCGGGGCCGTCCAAGGCATGTCGAGAGTCCTTGGTGCCTTTCCTTCTTTTGCGGCATTTTTTTATCTCGACAAAGCATCATCTTCGAAATAATCTTTTGATTTCGCCAAATGCTGGTGTGCTCCAGCCGAACAGATACAGCGGACAGAAGAGTCCGAAACTCTTCTACCCCAATCCCAAGCACCACTGCTCGGGAAAAACGAGTCGTCGTCGTCAAACGAGCGACGAGCCTCGAAGTCCCGTCTAAAAAAAGCGATCGCGACTTTCCTTTCCTTCTCGAATGTCGGCTCTCAGGCATTGGACGCTTTTGGGGTCTGAGCCCGCTCTATACGTGGCTCTTGGTCGACGTTGATCCTGCTCTGTTCTTTGCACTAAACTCTTCCTCAGCCGTTAACGGGGGCAGGGAGGAACCAAGAGGAACCAAGCGTCTGCGGGACCGAGCTAACGGGCGTTTAAACTTCAGGTTGGGAAGCTGGAAAGAAAGAAAAAGATCTCAGTGATAAAAACTCGTTCGGCTGCACAGCTGGTGTGCCCAGAAAGCTTCATCACGATTGAGGTCAGTCAACCCTCACCCCTCTCGCATCGCCAGCCATCCCAGTCGATTCGTCGGAATGCAAATTTGCAGTTGGGACAGATGATACCATCTTTGAAGATGGCTAGAGTTATCACAACTCCAAAAGCTTTACCCCTGGACCGGGGAAAAACGAGTCGTCGTCGTCAAAGGGACGAGCAGTCTTGAAGTCACGTCCGTAACAGGCGATCGTGATCTTTCTTTTCTTCTCCGGAGTCAACTCTTCAGTTGTTGACTCCTTTGGGGTCTGGGCTCGCTCCGTTTGTGTCCGCTCGTTGGCTTTCTCGTTGGTCGAAGCATTCCTTCATCAATGATTAGCGGGTTTTAACAGACAATAGTTTGTCTAAAGACATGTTGCAGGTGACTTACGGCCACATTATGGCTCAGGATGAAGAGCTTCCGTGTGAGGTCTCTTTTCCTTCGGTCTGAAGGGGGTGTTGCACGTCGTTATCGCCTCATTCTGGAAGATTTGACGCTTGGAGCGGACATCCAGGCTTTGGCTCCTGTGGTTGGAAAGCCTGAGGGCAGTGTCACTACCTAAGGTAATTTAGGTAGGCAAAACCCCCTTGGGCTTTTCCAACGGACGATGTCCGAGATGTAGACTAGGCAAGGCCTAGCCATGTAGGTGGCGTTAAAGCAATCACCTAATAAGACCTGGCTGACCAAGCAGGGTACAGGCAGTCGGCCCGGTTCCATGTCGGTTGCGAGAATGTGACGGATCTTCGAGATAACCATTGTCTTCAAGGGGTGTCGGCGATAATACTGGGCAATGACGCGGTCACGGTCACGGTCACGGTTGCGGTCGCGGCCGCTAATAACGTCTCTGAGCGTCTCAGCGTTCAAAGTTGACGACAGCTCTTCCCCCCCCCCAATAACGTGAAATTCGAAGGCCGAACTATGAATTTGTCGGACGACTTTATCATAACCGCTATGAAGGGTATCTTCACGCCTCGTCGCCCATCTGTTGCGTGTATTTACTGCTAATGTCAACACAGCGTTGACGGCGTCTTCAAGCTCAGCTGTGAGGGACGCGTTGTCGAAGCCAAACCAAAGTACTTCCCTTGCGAGAAGGGGTACGCCTCGTTTTTCCTTCCTTGTACTATCCATTTATAACATCTTAGTTGAGCAGCACGAGGACTCTTATCCTTTCGACCGGGAGCATGTGTAAGAGCATAATTGGCCAGTTGCTGGCGAAAGTATCTGATGCCCAGGTCCTTGCCCGCGAGGGTGATGCGGGCTTGGTCATACAGGTACTTCCACTCAGGAGTGGGGTATCGGGCTCCTGAGTGGCCTCTACGAATGCCGTCAGTGCCGCGTGCACCTGCAGGTTCAGGTGTTCCAGCCTGCCGACCCGGTCAGCCTGGTCGGGCAGGCTGGAAAACAGCTATCCGACGAGATCATGATGAGGCTTAGAGTTATCATAACTCCAGAAGCGCCGGAACGCTTGCCTCTTCTCAATGGAGACCGAGTACTCCTTGTATGTGCACTCGGCCCCCCGAAGTGCTGGTACACTTCGGTACACGTGGTTTGCGGTGGGTATTCTCCCACTTTTTCTGGTGCCATGCAAAGACGTTGCATGCTGTCGAAGCGGTGATCGGTCGAAAATGTCCCTCAGAAACTGCTAGAATGAAAGGGCGAATAGAACGTAACCAAGCCGGTGCTTCAACAAACTGATGGGGCCCCTTCTTCTCGCAGCCGGGGACGCAACACTAGACAAGAGACCAACGACGACGAGTAGGAACGCGTCGATTCGTCGTCCCTCTCCTTGCTCTCGCTTGTGATTTCCCATGGTCTGGTGGTTTTCACGCGCTAGAAACGCCACTTCCTGCTCTCGTACGAGTCGTCATCGTCGTTGACGACGAAAACAGCGCTGTCGAAGTAGCGACTACGCTTTGCTTGATCTGGGATATCTCTATCGGAAATGTTAGTTCAAAGACGGCAAGGCACGAGTGATACTCGTCTGTATCAAGAGGCCTTCTTACCTTGAGAGGTATAGAGTTATCATAACTCCCCGAAGCCCAATAAAGGACTCTAGGCTTCCGAGTTGCGTCCTTGGAATTCGACGTCCAATTCTTGCCAAATGATACTATCATTGGCGCAATGGTCACAACGGTCTCCCCCGCCATAAATATGCGTTTTTTTTCTGGCAAACGGGTATCGACCGTTCGTTCTTGTTGTTTTCTCGTAATCGTATTGAGATTTTGAGTTTAACCTCGCATCCACATTACGCATGGACGTCTACGCGGCTTGCGGATTCGTATGCAATTCTATATAATAATGTCTGATGAGGCTCTGGTCCACACCTTGAAACATAGATATTGTTCAAGGCAATTCCCCAAAGTTTGATTTCGCCTCTGGCGGACTTTCGTAGCAGGTTGTCGACTCTGGTGTGATCTCAGAAGACCACTTTGGCCGCACTTGTATTGTGCAAGCCAATTGGCTTGTTTATGGCGGCCGCAAAGAACCTTGCCAGTTTTCTCAGACTGGCTGACAACATGTCGCAAGAACAATTCGGGGGCAGCCCCTGAATCCAGACAGAGGTGTTCTCGTCATCCGGAATATCTTCCGAGATGTTCTCAGCCCTGGTACGGCTGTGACAATGTCCAGATTGGTTAGTTATAAGTGTGGAGTTGGGTTCGATTCCTAACAGTGCTAATGGTTTTCTGCGCTTCGCTTCCTTTTCTGCGGCTACCACGGTAATTGTCGCTCATTCCGGTCGAAGCCGGCTGGCTAGAAACTGGCTATCCTCCATTTTGATGGCTGCGGGAGACGAGGTGGGTTGTGCAAGGCTTGCTCGTCTCCGCGTCGTAACTGTTCTCCTCATTCTCGTCGCCCCTCAATCCCATAAAAAGACCGAGGGACGATATGCGAGGAGTTTATGAAAAAATGGGTGGCTAGTCCACTCTGCCCGGTGGCACAAGCCTTCAGGACGTGTACTCCGCTTGCCAGAACTAGTCTCAATCTGTCGCTGATAATATCGCCTAAGTCGCCGTCGACCATCGTCCTAGGTAGGTTCGCCATAGCTTCGGCGCGCTGATCCTCGGCTGCGGAGAGCTCGCCCGCGAACCGTATCCTTCCATGCAGCTGCGAGGCGTTGAGGTCGTTGCTGCGGGCTCGTTCCACGCAGCCACTGCTTTATGATCGTCGCTTAGGGCTCCTCCCCACAACGACGGCGGCACAATGTCAAATTGGCTATGCGCTGCCCAGCTCGAAGCGCGTTCGCACTCTTCGAGCAGAGTACTCATGCGGGGGCTTCTTTAGTTTTCGGCCGGGAACACCGCTAGACTACGTCAGTATTGCTGAGAAGGCATCAGGCTGATTGCTTGGGGTGACTTACCGACCGTATAAAGCAGTGGCGGATGTATAAGACCCCGCCGGAGCTATGGGCCTTTTTCTCCAGCTTCTCGGGCCCCCACCGCATTCCATATTCCTGGATAGCGGTTTTTGGGCGTTTTGGCGCCCGTTGCCGTATTCTCACTCCAGAAATAATCAGTATCTTCGCCTTGAAGGTCGCCGTATGAATCAGAATGGCTATTGAAACCTACGCCCTTGTACGGCTTCCGGGGTTCCCGGGGAAGGACCCGTGAAGAGATTTTGACGGAGTGGGTGGCCAATGCCCTTTGTCCTGAAACCAAAGTTCTCCCCCGCCCTTCGTCCGCTTCCTGGAACGATTCCGTTAGGAACTCGTTGCGTGTCATCTTGCCATCGCTGCTCTGGCTGGTGGCTTTTCGTATGATGAGCTCAAGGCTGTTGCCTCGCGCTCCCCTGGAGGTCTAGGATGGGTCCGCAGAGATTCCATTGAAGATGCTGACGGAGTGAGTGGCCAGAGCCCCTTTCCGGAGATTCAGTCATCTTCTGCGCCTCGCCAGCTTCCTGGGCAGACCCGGTTTTCGCCCGATCTTTCCAGCTCGGTCGGCCCCACCGCAATCAAGTCGTTGCTGCGGGCTCGTCCAATTTTCCGGGGTTCCAGAAGAAAAACCAACGAAGATAAAATATTGACGCGGTGGGTAACCAACGGCATCTGCCTGAGATCAAAGCCATCCTCTGCCCTTCCCCGGTCGAAATGGTTCCCTTCGGATTAGCCCTTCTTGCATGTCAGCATCATCTCTCTAACGGAAAGGGGCATGTAGTGATGACATACATTTCGTAAGGTGAGTGTTACTGTTGCGTGTCGCGTTACCAGTGTGTGAGAGTCGGCGATGATAGTGGAGGGGCAAGCCGTATGCGCCTGGATGCTGAAAGCGCATACCATGCCGCCCTCCGGGGTTCCCTAGGAAAAGAAGAAAAGGGAAGATTCTGACGGGGAGGGTGGCTAATGCCCTCTGTTCGAGATTGGAGCCGTCTCGTGCCCCTCATCCGCTTCCTGGAAAGACTCCGTTGCTGTGCGTTCCCTCCATCCCCCCGCCGCGGCAACTAGGTCGTTGCTGCGGGCTCGTTCCGGGTCAAGATCCCTATCAACTGCTGCGCAGGTTTTGATTCGGCTGAGTTCTGCCGGGGAACTGTACCCGCCGTTATTCGGGTTTCCCAGGTTGCCCTCAGGTTCTCACTAGAGATGGCATCTTCTCAACAGAGTGACCGCAGCGGGTTGTTGCCCCTTGATTGGTCCCAGAACACGACGTTGGCGGCGCTTGTATTATGCAAGCCAGAGGGCTGGTTTATGACTGTGGCAAAGACATATCAAGCAATCATCTAAGATTACTTGTAATCTACAGGCTGGCACCAGTGTCGCAGAACCGGTGAGCGTACCACCCCTGCTATAGGTTAGTGTTATGAGGCCCGCCACCACCATAACAAGAAAATGGTAAGGGTCACCCGGTCGGTAGTGACCAGGGCCCAATATCATGGGTCTGAACTCGGTTGCCAGATCACCAATGAGTAGACGTCTTGACAGTTCGCAGCTATCAAGTCGTCTCGCCCAACCTGAATACCTTACGGGGTGCGACATTTTCTGCGGGGCAAACTGTTCCAGCGCCAACCGCGGCAATATATAAACGAAGACGAAGAACCGACCTCGATAAGAGCTGTACTTCGTTTATATATAATGCCGGGCCGGGCCGGCTAGCCCTCTAATTTTAACGGCCGTGCCCTATCGCTAGGGTTGAACTCGGCGCTGAGAAGCGCATTCTGTTTTCGAGTTACTATTAGTCGCGTGTCAGAAGGGCTGCTGTATTTCTTATGTCATGGACATACCTGTTGCGCATGGAGAAGCTTCCACAGCTTCACTCCAGTTGTGCTGGCAGCAATCGGTGTGATTGTTGTTTTGACTGGAGGAGCCATGACCGTCGCGATGAGGCCACGAAACATGCACAGCGGTGAGATCTGGGTTTCCACCTCTGAGGCGGCCCATCGGAGGGTGACGACGCCGGAACCTTGCTCTGCGTGGATACGCGATACCTGTTCAAGTTGAAACACAATGCTGTCGCTGAAAAATCTGTAGAGGTTGTCGAAATTGACTAACTCTTCAGGGCCGGCGATAAAAATGATGCCAGACCGGTTACTGATGGGGTGGGCGCTCGTCTTAATGTAGTTTACTGCACCGTAGGGCTGAAGTTGCTAGGGAAGACGGGCTCTTGCATCAGAGCAAGACTTTGGACGGTCTGTACTTCAAACTTTCCCGTCTTCCCTAGAAACTTATTATAAGCCTCTAGCGCTCTCACCGCTGTGGCGAGGGATGGTTCTACCTCATCAATGATGGGTTCACCCTCACCCTCAACGTGTCGGTTAATGCAACGGCTGCTCTGCCACCAATGCAGAATGCTCGGTAAATGCAGACTGCGTGTTAAACGGCGTGTGCCTAGCGACCTGCCTAGGACTCTCGCGCGTCTAGTCGAGGTCTACAGGTCGCCAATACCGCTAACTCTCTTGAAGCTGGACGGCGCCAAGAGGTGCATATGTCTTTCGACACCTCTCGGCCATGTCCACAGAGCCCAAAGTTTGCATGGCCTCCGAAATGAAGTCGTCACCTAATGAGGCCTGGCTGACCAAGCAGGACAGCGGCGCTGACCTTATCCTCGGCTGGAGGGTCGACTCTCTAAGCTTGGGAACCAATGGAGACCGACGACGGGGTGGAAAAAGACCGACCTCGTTGCGCCTCATTAATCAGGTTGGCCCACCATCAAAGTCTCCTCTGCCGGGTAGCCTGGCAGCGGTGCCTTTGGGCGCATATTGTCTATGTGGCGAGCCACCGCCCGTGGTCTGGTGTTGGCTCTATTGGTGGCGTGTGGCTCCGAGGGGAGGCTATAGAAAGGCATGTGTTGTGCGGGCCCTCCCCCCGAGCCTGATGGAATTGGAAGAGCCAACCACCATCGAATGTTTCTCTGATTTTTTCCGCAGGCAGTGGCTCGCCAGAGCTGCCTATCAACCGGGTCCTTTCGCTTACCGGGAACACCAAAATCACTGGGACCACTGGGAAAACAGGGGTTTCTTTTGTCGGCGTCGAACCGCTCTCTGCATCATTGCCGAGGAGCGGACAACACGAAACGGATGTGCAGAAGAGATCATGAAGGGTCCGTTGCCATCGAACGCTAAGACTCAAGTTCTGAAAGCGAAGCCGTGGCCGTCGGCCTGCATTGAATTTAATTGGGAACCCCCTAGGCCCGGCCCGACTGTCTGAGGTTGATTGGGTTCGAGCCGGGGATGACCAAGGAGCGTTTGATTTTCGCTGCCTTGCCATCTGCCAGTGTCAGTGGCTGCTGAACCACACTGTGGCGAGGAGCGCAGGATGCGCGTGCCACGTAGATCTTGAAGATGGCTTTGAAGCCTTCTTGAGGATTGACAAATCTGTGCGCCCGCTATGTGGCAGCAGCTTACCCTTCCAGGAGAGAAATCTGTATCTGCGTTCCGCGTTCTGTTGCGTGATGTCTCCACGCGCGCGCGCAAGCGAGTAGTGATGGCTTTGGACTGTATCCTTAGCCTCTCGCGAAAGTTCCTGCGAGTTTTGCAGTAACTCTCTGGATGGGGATATGGAAGACCTGATGCGCGAAATCAAGTCGCTCAACTTGAGAGGCTTATGTAGCGGATTAAGAGCCGCCATGCTCGGCATAGAGATCCGAATCATTGAAGTTGGCATCCGAGACGTTGTCTTCGGGTAGTAGCAGAATTCTTCAGCTGCTCTTGATTCTGTCACGGTTCCGCTCCGAACCGCCCCCGTGGCTGGCGAGGTTGGGAGGAGGAGGCGTTGGTGATCTTTGAGTATGTTACTCAAAGATTTTATGGCTCTTCTAATGCCCCATCTTTGCCGTTGTCCTTTTGTCGTGGAACAAAAAGCGACGCCGCTAAATCCGCAGCTCGCGGTGGCGCGATGCTTGTGTATCGTTGCGATCGTCCTTCCCGCGGTTAAGGTGAGCTGAGTGTCCAGGAATTAACGGTATATATGCTATCCGCGACAGTTGTCTGTCATGACAAGCTATTGTCTCTGCTGTGGACAGAGACCGACGCAGAGATATATCCTCGCGGAGAGCGCGGTAACGTCTCAGCCGATCGACAGGGGGCATAATAAGGGGGAGAAGGCAAGCACCACGCTGAATACTGATTCAGCTCTGCTAGGCCTTGCCTCAACCGCTTAAGCTTCCCGTCACTGTGCAGAGTCTCGACGGGCCGCTTCCGGACGACAATGCGCCGCAAGACGCCAACGGGGCCACCGGCCTACCCGTTTTCGGCGTCGTCGGCAGTGTAAACTGTGACGAGGTTGACATAGTCGTCGATGGGAGGGTAGATTGCCCTCTTGACATTCATCCTAGGAGCTACCTCGGGGTCTAATAGCTGCTCCACGATCATCGTAAGAAGGGCCGCATTTTCCTTGCCTAATACAAGAATGCTGTTAGCGATAAAGGTCGATAAAATCCTCTAGACGTTACCATAGAAGACTTACTGCAGATGGCGCTCGGTGCAGCCAGAACTAGAGCCAGCGCCAGCGCCTACTTCCGTCGGTCGGCGTCCCAACCGATGGAAAAAAGAAAGAACTTTCTCGTATGTTAGCATGATATAGGTCCCCAAAGAGGCAATAGATGGGCGATCTGGGGACGACATACGTTTCAACAGGCGTGACTAGGTGGTCAGCGAATTACTACCGCTGATTCGGTTTGGATTGGGGTGGCCGCTCGTTTGGCAGCCCAGTCTCGAGATTCCAATATCGCGAGCTGTAGCTTGATATCTCATCAAGTATCCCCAATCAAACACGGGACCCGGGGAATTTGCACGACCAGCGAGGCCTGCGGCGGCTGCCGAGCTTGTACTGCCGATCGTAACAAGGTCTCCGTTGGAGAACTAGCGGAGGGATCATCTTAGAGTTATCACAACTCCAAACCCACGTGAACATGCCTCGTTGGCAGACTAGCCTTAGCCTTTTCGCGCTGCCACGGCCGGTAGGATTGTCTGGCCAGTTCTACGCAGGAAGATGTCAGCAACAGGGGATACAGGACGGGAACTGAACAGCTGGCAAGGGGATACGAAGCTGTATTGAAGATACAAGAGGCTCAGGGGACTTACATTGGCTGACTCGTCGGAGGCCGAGTTCTCGACGCATTGGTGTAGCTAGTGGCTAGCGCCGGGTCACCACAGCGATCTATTCTTCGTGATAGACCGGGCTGTTTCTTCTTGGGTCGCGACTCGTAGCCAAAGGGCGCCTCCTCTGGCATGAAGTGGCGGAGAGATATGCAGCTCTTGAGAAAACCCAGGACACCGTTAAGATCGTGCTCTTCTTATCCCCCAACCTCCCAGCTTGCAGAAGTAGAGACAGACAGACGTCTCGTCACTTAAATCTGGTTCTCAACCCGGCAGAGGACAGCGCATAAAACCATGCGCTTCGAGGCCTTGACCTTGCTTTTCGAGGGCAAGGCCGTGTTCTGGCCAAGTGCGGTGGCGCTGACCATAACTAGTAGCGGTGTTGAGCAAGGGGTTGAGCGAGGCGGCCTAAATAGGGAGGCCAGTGACGTGTTAATGGTGTCATATTCCCAAGTAGGGACGATGACGACCATCACATCTCGCTCCGCCTTCTTTTCTCCTCCCATTCTTCGCGTGCCCTCTGTCCCTCTGTCACTCCCCGTCTCTCTCTCTCTCTCTCTCCTTTTTTTTTTTTAACAAAAAGATGGCCTTTTGGCCTTTGCCCACCCTCCTCCCTTTTTACTTTTGAATTATATTTGTTGTTATTCTTTTTTTTTTCTTTTTCCGTTTTCGCCTGGTCCCTCCCTCCTCCCTTTTTGTTCTTGCTCCT
>Ga0247782_1000026_pt1 | contig 220208 bp, 207 predicted proteins | sample UWRJL019104C5_FD_179928 | JGI IMG/M metagenome (GOLD analysis project Ga0247782, IMG submission 179928) | Plant litter microbial communities from Arlington Agricultural Research Station in Wisconsin, United States - UWRJ-L019-104C-5 | ecosystem: Environmental > Terrestrial > Plant litter >...
GGTGGAGGAGAAGGGGAGAGAAAGGAGAGGGGAGAGCTGAGGAGGGTAGGAAAAGGGAACAAAAAGGAGAAAAAGAAAGAAAGGAAGAAGCAAACCACTCGCTCGCCTTCAACCCCGTATTGTCTGAACTATGCCGCTCTATAGTAGGTTAAAGTCAGTAGGCTACGTAAAGGAAGCGTGTAAACGCGTGGTGTGTATGTACATACCTACCTACCTACCTACCTACCTATTGTGCATACTTAGCTCGTATGTGAACAAGCTTAAACTTGCATGGGACGTAATGATATGTAACGGAATGCAATGTAATGTAATGCAAGGCCGTTAATGCTGATGCCAATCTTGAATATATGATATGCTATGTTATGCTCGAGTCAAGCCAACCAGGTGGAAACCAAATAGCAAAGTTAGGAATCGAACCTGACCACTTAAGTTGAGCCCTCCCAGTGCCTCCCTGAATACTTTGGATAGGACATACGTACCCTGCGTGACTAGTTGAGAGAAAAGGGGGTTTGGGGTGAACATTTTGCAGAAATATGGAAGGGGAAAGGGGGCTGGATACACGGCTTGTTATGCTATGTTATGCTATGCTATGCTTTCGTTCGTCATCCTCATTTTCTCCTTGACGAAGTGTCGCTTTGCCTTTGCTTCCCTTTTAGTAGGCAGACAGTGTAGACTTGATGAGTATCCAAGTAGGTACCGAGGTAGTGAATAATAAAACAATTCTCCTTGCTTGCTCGCTTGATATCCATCATAATCAATTGATCGATCAAAATCTCCTTTTGCTTTCCATGTTCCTCCCCTTGCCTTCAAACCCGTTTTCCCTTCATTCATTTATTCATTCTACACCAACGTCCCAAGTGTCCAAACCAATAATTCAAAATCGGAATCAGCACCAGCAATACTTCTCATTAGCAAGCCAATCGACCTCGCTCTCGTCTTCGAAACCATACCACATGAGACTGGGCACGCTATCCTCGCGATCAACGTACTTATGCGGGAACCCGCACCCCGCTACCAGCTCCCGCACTAGGGGTTCCGGGTTCCATAGCTGCACCTTGCCGCAGTCCCAACTCTGTGCCACTGCTCGCGCGCCGTAGATTATCTCCCTGAAGGCTGCTTGCAGGGCTTTCGGGTCCGGATCCCCGGGGGTGGTGTGGAAGGAGTGACGGAAGGCTGAACTGCCGTCGTCGATCACGAGACGAAGGATGTACAGCGTGTTATTCTCCGGGTGGTTCGCGGCGTCTTTGCCATAGTTCCGTGACCAGGTCGCCCACATGCGGAGCGTTTTAAGCTGTCCTTCTTCCTCTACTTCCGCCTTTGTTTCTTCTTCGTCTTGTTCGACCTTTATCGTGACACCATTTCCGTTCGAGTTGCCGTTTCCGTTGCCGTTGGTGTGAGTATGGTGCCCGTTTTGCTGCGCCCCTAAAGTGGAAGTGGAAGAGGATATGGTAGTAACGGTCACGACCACGCCCGTTGACGGGCCTGTCGACCTGTCCGGAAACTGTCGTGTCGATAAGAACTCTTCCCGTGCCCAGTGCCAGCGGAACACGTCGGGCCGGGGGGCATATGCAAAGGCGGCGCGACCTGTCTCGCGCGCGTGCTTAATCATCTGTCTGCGCAGCTGCGCCTCGTCATCGCGACATAGTGTGGCGATCCTGCTTGAGTTAATGGGCGAGCATGACATTTCTACAATGCGTGACTGGTCGAGTACCGCGTCGATGCCAATGCCAGTACTGGACGTCGATGAAGAAGTAACATCACCTGGGAGAGTCGAGAACTCGACGTGCTCACTGGGGAAGGCGGGCCATCCCTTCGACGCATAGTAGTTCTTCCCAATATCCGACCACAGCGTAGAGCAGAACGATTTTAAAGGTGCCCGGTCTTCGTCCTTGACGTGTCCGCTTAGTGATTTCACAGCACTATTGACTTGTACTACGCCATTGGTATATCCGTGCCCTTGATCTTGACGTTGTTGTATTAGCAGGCCGTCCTTTGCTTGCAGTCTTTTCTGCTCAGCGGGCCACGTTCTCAGCACCACACCGAGGTCCTTCAGCATACGTGCGGCGTACTTTCTACCGCGAAACTCGGGGTACGTGTACACGCTGCCGATGCCATATCCGTAGCCTTCCCTGACCTCGCTGCCGCCGGCGGGGACGTACAAGACGGCCTTACGGATGGTCTCGCAGGACGCGAGGACCTTGCGTTTCTGATCCAGCACGGATGAAGAATTATGAGAGGAAGAGGGTGGTTCCGTCAGGATCCAGTGTGTCATGCCACCGTCGGAGGCGAGCGGCGTGGAGGCAAGAAATGGCTCACGCTCCATGTATTCTTCCAGGGTCAGCGGCCCGCCCCACTCGCCGTGATTCAGGCTCCAGGTCTGCCGCTTCTCGGCCTCGGTGGGCTGCGTCAGGACTAGGGAGGGATCCAAGGCATCGGGGTAGTCGCGTGGGGAGTTCTCTGGTAGCGAACCCATCTTGATAGGTGCGTAGTCGTGGCACGTAGGTGTATGGGTGTGTGGTGAACGTGATATGAATTGTGTCTCCCCCTCTTAGTGTGTTTCTAGTTTGACGACGCCAATCTTTCGAGTATCTCCCACACGAACGGAAAAAACAAAGTTTATCTGCAGGGCTTAATAAAAGGTACCTACTTTTCCGTCTTCTTGAACCGTTCTGCTCCTAACCATATGGGGCCTGTGCGGCACAGTGTGTGTTCTCAACTAGATACCTAGCAGATATCAAAAATTGGATCGCTATGCTTAACAGCTACCTATTTGAATTCTCTGGAGTGGGAAGATGTACTACCAATACTGCAAAATGCACAAAGGGGACCTAGTCAGGTATGTACTATCGAACTTTCCTCAAGGGTTCTTGGAGCACAACGTAGACAAGGTGACGACGGCAAAACAAAGGGCAAGTTTCCACTGCAGGTGACCACAGAATGACAAGCTTGTAGGTAGTGAAAGTAAATATGTTAGGTGCTTATGTGAGGATGTAGGTAAATGATAAAGCTTCAAGTTAGGGACAGAGTCAATTGATGATCACGAGATCCGGGGAAGGGCCTGGATTATATCCTACTACTGCAATTCCTCAAACACGAGAGACTTGAGAGGGCTGACGTAGTTGTAGTTATAAGTACCCTGGTAAGGAAAGTACAAGTGCTTTGTGCAGGTTTAGGGAACTTGAACATGTACCTACAGTAGTACATCGGATTGGTCAAATACTCGGCCCCCCACCCCTGGCTCCGAGGCCTTAGTACGTAAGACGAGGGAATGCGGAATGCAGAAGCAGACTAGTGAGGGCAAGGCAGGAGGAGGAGGAGGGTTGATACCGAGACAATGGTGGGATACACCGAAGGAATCCGCGTGCGGCTCGGCCGTAGGTCTTACCCGTAAGGTAAGAATTACCTATTGCAGGCAACTAGACTGGTAGGGTGACCAATAAGATAAGGCCGGGGAAGAGGAGGTCCTTTTTCTCGCTTTCATTGCTGCCGTACTTTAAGTATACATCGAGCAGGTCAGAAGATATAGTGCCGTTACCCTCATTCATATCTTCCGCACATCAACAGCAAAAATGCATGGCTTAACAATCCTTACCGGGACTTGCTTATGATTGCAGGGATTGTAGATAGCTGGTGCCATTAAAAGGGAAACTGGTTGTGATGCGTTATGTAAAAGCTTTGGTTTGCAAACCGCGCCCAATTACAGCATTCTTGAGGGTCTATCTTGCTTTCCTTCTTTCTATAGACGAAGTCGCTATACTATATTCTTCGTCTACCTAGGTTTATGTTCTTATCAGTGTGGCTGTTGGTTAAAAGGTCGGGCAACGACAGAGGTAAACAAATAGCGTTGTCAACTACGAAATACTGAAGTATATCCTGTGCGATGCAGGTAATCAAGCTAGATAGGTATATGGGGCAGGATACCTTACTATTTCACTAGTTTTGGTTTGATTCGTCTATTCGTTTTAAGTCTTAGTATACTATCAAACCGCCGTGTCCACGGGATCAGGCAATCGAGTTTAACATGTGGGCCATGCCGACGCAAACCGGACAAGCCGGCCAACTTTCACTTTCACTTCCCGTTTTCATGACAAGCATGACAGGGTATAGGGGGTCACGAACGTCTCACCGCAACAACCAAGAGTACATCCATTCGCTGACAGCCAATCATCTCATCCTCTTTTTATTTCAGCCGTCTCGCCGTCATCTCTCGTTGGTCTCTCTCTGGGCGAGACTGCAGAGACCTGCGTGGGCCAGCATTATTATCTCACTACACCAGGCATTTGCTTCGCACCGGATGTAACGCCGCATGCCGCACGCCAAGCAAAGCCGGTCCCCTATCTTGATCCTTATCAGTGTCCGTGGCCGTCATCCGGCTCACCCCTCTCTTCCGGATCTAACTTGATCAGCGTGTCGATACGCATAATGCTGATACATGCCTCGACAGCGCTCTTCAACTGCCTGATCTTGCTCATGCTGGGCTCTAGAACACCCGCCTTGATTTCGTCCACCACTTTGCCCTTAACGAGATCCAAGCCATAGTTCTTGTAGCCCTTCTTTTTTGCTAGTGTCTTCTCATCCTCGGTTCCGTCGCCGTCTTGTATGCGCTGAGATAAGGCGTGCCGCGACCGAAGCTGGGCGACAAGCTCACTCGCGTCTTTAGCTGCGTTTACCGCCAAAGTCTTGGGAATCACCAGAAGGGATTGTGCGAACTCGCCAATCGCAAGCTGTTCTCTCGATCCCACGGTGCCCGCAAACTCCTCTAGGTAGATATGCAGAGCCGTTTCGACGGCACCACCGCCGGGCACAATGCTACCGCTCTCTAGTGTTCGCTTGACAGCACAGAGCGAGTCGTGAACCGATCGCTCCATCTCGTCGAGCGTGAAGTCATTAGGCCCTCGCAGGAGGATAGAGGCAGACGAGTGGGTCTTGGTGCCCTTCACCAAGATGCATTCGTCGTCTGAGATTCGTTCCTGGACGACTTCCTCGGCGTAGCCCAGGTACGATGTTTCAAATTTCTCGTCACCATTCAAATCCGACAGTGTGCTGAGCAATGTTGCACCAGTAGCCTTAGCGATTCGTCTTAAATCCTCCTTCTTGCACCGGCGGACGGCCATGGCTCCCCGCTCGACAAAAAGCTTTAGGCACATGTCATCGATGCCCTTGGTAGTAAGAACGACATTAGCACCTGCCTTGAGAATCATTTCAATTCGCTCGATGACCATGCCGGACTCCCTCGCACGAATCTGCTCTAGTTGTTTTGGGTCGTCTATAGTGATCTGCACACCCAACTTCATTCGTTCTTTTTGCAAGTTCATGTCCAGAACTGCAATCTTGGCATCTTGTACTCTTGTGACCATAGCCTGTGAAGCAACGGTGCAGTTTAAAGCATAACCCTTAACCAGTACAGACTCGAGCACACCCTTGCCGTGGGCTTTTAGTATGTTGACTGCCTTTACGGGGTACTTGACTTCGCTGCGGTTGTTGGTTGTCTTGACGGCCTGAATGGCATCTACTACCATGTTGGCGAAGAAGTCAGAGTCGGCGCCGATAATCTTGCTCGACATAGATGTTTTTGCGATGCTGATCAGAGACTCCCGTCCGAGGTTCTCCACTTTGGTGCTAACGTTCTCGTTCATGTATTTCACAGCTTCCCTTAGGGCAAGTCGGTACCCGGTTATAATGGTGGTAGGATGTATCTTGTTTCGCATTAATTCGTTCGCTCGTCGTAAGAGTTCGGCTGCTATTAGAACAACAGATGTCGTGCCGTCGCCTACTTCCTTGTCCTGTTGGTGTGCAAGGTCGACCAAAATCTTACCGGCCGGGTGCTCGACGTCTAATAAGCTTAAGATAGTTGCTCCATCGTTTGTAACTGTGACATCCTAAGGGCGAAGAAAAAAAGTCAGAGCCGAATGGCAAAACTGGAGTGGTAAGGAATTTTGCTGAAGTAGACAACATACACCAATATCATCCACCATCATCTTATCGAGACCGCTTGGGCCAAAGGAGCTCTTCACAACATTTGCGATAGCTTGTGTAGCCGCGACTGTGCAAATTGTAAGTGATAGAACAGGTCTTTGAGTTGCAATATGACTCCTCACCATTCTGATCCCTAATATCAGCGCCAGAAATCTTCTGCCCGCCAAGGAACAAATGGCCGTTCCCGCCCTGCTCGAACATGGAACTCATGGCGCAAATGGGGAAGTGTAGTTGTTTCTCTTGCTGTTGGCACCTAAATAGCTTCTTTGGGGGAAAGAAAGAGGAATAAAGTCTGAAATGCGAATATGATTAGGCTGCCAGGACTCTGTTTTGTTGACTAGAGACCAGAGCTATCTACACTACAGCTTTGGGGGGGTCAGGAACTTTTCTGCGGAAGCGTTGGTTAATCCCAGCCCCGGTGCAGATGATAGAATTGTGCATCAGCCACATTGCCCCTCCATTTCAAAGCTGTTTGTAGAGATTGTGTGGCTTACCAGCTTCACTTTAATACAGACATATTCGGCTCTAGCCCTATTAGGCAGTACTCCCCCGCATTTGCTTTCAAAGCTGTTACCCACCTACGTATTTACATAGTTACCTAGACAGGTAGTATCCTGCCTACTTCACATTCCCAGCAACAGTCGCTTGAGTGTTGTTAGATCGAAATTCTAATACCAATATCACATTTTCTTAAGTTCTGCAAAGTCTGACGACGGTAGGTAGTGAAAAGCATTCGAACTAACAAGCTAGCTACCAAGTACCCAGGTTAGACAATTCAAGAAGTGATATAAACAAGATGATTTAAGCATCATTTGTCTTATTCTTCTCCCTGCAGGAATTTGTGTAGATGTAAACTTGAATGTCCGCATAGATGACGAAACAAAAGGCCACCGAAGACTCGTATGATGCTCATGGGCCTTGCCCATGTTGCTGTCTTGTACAAAATCTATAGACATAGCAATATGGTATAGACAGAGATAGAACATCGCTATCCTAGCGTCTATAAAGCGATGTTTGAGGTTGTTGTAATTGGTATCTTATCTATGAAGTGAAAAAAGAACTACTCTGCTGTGTGTATGTATATATGTATTCATTTCGCTCAATATGGTGATCACCTTGTTAGCCAAAGCGCCGAAATTGAGTCCCTGCAAAGCCGTCCTGCGGAGGTGCTGGACCCGGCAAGATTTCGCGCAACATGCCGTTTATATCCCTGCCCGACTCGTTGCGCGCGTCCTCCCACTGCTTCGGGTATCCGAGGCTGCACTCCTCGAAGCGGACGCCGTCGATCCAGTCGGTGCGGCGCACGTGCAGGTGTCCGGAGACGACGACCTTCGCCCTAAAGCGGACGTGCCAGTCCTCTGTGGCCTTGGTGCCGCACCAGAGGCTGAACCGTGGCACGCGCGGGATCCACACGAGGTCCTCGCGGAGGGGCCAGTGGTTGGCGATGACGAGCGGGACGCCCGGGTGGCGCGCCACGGCGTCGGCGAGCCTCCGCTCCGTACTAGCTACCAGCGCCCGGCACCACTCGTCCCGCGACTCGTACGGGTCCGCGTGCAGGATGTACTCGTCCGTCGCTACCGTGTCCTCCTCCTCTGCCCACTTCAGCGCGTTCTCGCGCGTCACGTGCGCCGGCCGGAAGCTGTAGTCGTACAGAGTGAAGATGGGCGCTATCAGCGCTGGACCGCCGTCCCCTTGCCAGAGAAAGTACTCGTCCTCGGGCGTGTGCACCCCAAACCGCCGCGCCACCTCGACACACGCCTCGTATTTCTTCTCGCCCCTCGGTTCCTTCCGCGGCGGCATCGTGTAGAGCTCGTGATTCCCCGGACACCACCACACCTCTTGGAAATTATCTTTGGCCTTCCCAAACGCGAGCTCTAGATGTTCGGTCTTCTCGCCTAGATCGCCGCAGAGTATGAGTCCATCTTCAGGATGTGGCTTTAAATCTTGCAGAGCTGTCTTGTTAAATTCATAGCCGAGATGCAAATCACCTATGGCGTACAGCTTCATGGCTAAGGTAAGACGCCGAACCCGCGGAGCTGATATGATGTGAAGTGACGAAGTGGCGAAATCGGTTGTGCAGTGGATCCCAAGTGGTTGGTTCGTATCCCCAGAGTGGTAGTTGGTGAGATGAGTGGACCCTGTCTTCCTTCCGAGGTGTTGTAGCCCGAGATTCTTTGAGTAATCGGCAGGACAATTTCACGAAGATGATGAAATTGCAAGAATCCGCTGCATAGCAAATTTTAGAGTTCTAGCTAAGCCGCTCAATACTCGTGGTAGTAGTAAACGTAGGACATTCTTATTAACTCCACATCTGGTAAGACATATAGAGATGGCAAAAGCTAGCTGCTTACTTATGCGGATTACGCTGGGCGGTTACTAATTCAACGCCTCGTACATTGGCAGGCGTGATACTATCAATGAGAAGCGACAAGGCTGCCTACAATAAAAAGCAACTATAGGTATTGGCACTAGTACTGAGAAGAGTGATATACCTGTATACCTTTATACCTTTAATATGTCAATTCTTATAATTCGTCTGCAACTCTAATGCTTCTGGCAATATCTGCCCTGACATCTTCACTACAGAACATCATGAATTCCAATTGTCGGTGCCAGAAGTCTTGTAATCTAGTGAAATATTTGCTAAAGCTTATACGTATTTGGATTAGCTGTTAGATTATGAAGTAGGTAGTAGGTTGTCATAATAATATATGTAATTCCCTTGCCAGAAGTCAACTGAATAACTCCTACTTTCCTTGTTTAAAGCGCCTTTGCTTTTCTACAGTTTACACGGGCCTCTCAAGAGGCATCACAGTTATTCTGCTCAGTAGAAAACCTCAAATTCCACGCTCTAGAAGTTATAAAGTCATCGATCTCACGACAAAGCGTCTCCTCAACCTCATCCAAGAAGAGATCCTCAATCCAGATGATACCCTTAACAACTCCCATAGCCTGCCAGCCGGATGATAGGCCCAAAGTATCCATGATACCGACAATCGCTGAAACATGCGAATCGCGCTCGTCCGTCTTCTCGTGCAAGGCCACGATGGTGTGAGCCCAGAGGTTGAACTCGGGCACAAACGCCCACTGCACGTAAGGAATCTGAGAAATCTGTCTAAAATCACGGAGATGTCTCCCCAGCTCAAAGGCCGTACCGCCAAACTTGCCTTGAACCGACACCAGAAAAATGAGCAGACTCCTCCTGAACGCCTCTCTGGCCGCCGTGCCCGAGAATTCCGGGTCGGAGGGGTCACTTGGCAAAGCGCGCCCTTCGAGGCTCAGGATCTTGTGCAGGGCCGGCGCCAGAAGTCGAGCCGCCAGGATATCTTGCGACCAGAAGCCGCCTTCGCTCTCGCTCTTACCCAGCATGTGCCAGCAGTTCTTCCGTTCGTTGATGTAGCAAGCCATGGCCGAGGTGGCTTTCAGCGCGCTTCGGATGTCTCCGAGGTAAGGACAAAAGGCGCTCCAGGAGTCGAGAAGTTTTTGGAAGTACGGCCGGGAGCCACTCTCGGCTATAGAGATGGCGTCGGTATCGGTGATGGCACCTTCGGGGACTTTGAAATACGGGGCGCTGTTTCGGTAGGAGGCCCCGGAGAGATCAAGCCTGGAAGAAACATGGTCGTGAGTTAGCTGACTGGTCTCTTGCCTTCCCATTTACTTTCGTAAGCGAGAGATATGCTGACCAGGATATTAAAAATCGAAGGTTCTGGTTGGTGATCTTGTCAATCCCCCCTTTATCATCGACGAGCCTCTTCAGGCACTGCAAGTGAATGTCCTGCCAGGCGAGATCTCCTATTGCGTACTTTGGGTCTGTCAGGCAACAGAACCCCTTCCACTAATCGAAGTCGTACTTACATCAAGATATGCAAAGCCAGAAAAAGTTATGATGAGCCCACCATGGACCATCTCCTCGGGCTCTGCTAGGCGTCTAGAGAGAGATTCTAAATGTGAAGTATACCACTCTATAGCCTCCGTGGTGGTGCTAAATTCGGGCTTGGAATCTCCGGGTCTCACAATCTCGGACATGATAGCGTTCGCTATGGCAGCGTACGACGCGGCCTCAAGGAATAAACCCCTATCAGTGTCCTGGGGTAGGGGTAAGGGTTCATAAGCTTTACGCGCTTCCTCAAACACTAATAAACCATTATGTCAGTCTTGATCACAGACCGATGCGGCCTTTTACGCGGGAGCATCTTACCTTGGCGTATCGTACTCCATCTCCTTTCACCCATGCCACTCGTGTCAGTTTGGGGTGACATCGCTGCCCGCTTGTGCTGATCTTGGCTTTCAAAATCAGATCTAACAGAACACGCGGCTCTTGTAGTTGACCTCTTGTCAAGCCTTTTCGGCTTCCGACGAGCTTTTCCTATATCCTTCATGACATGGCGACGGACCTTGGTGGAAAATCTCTTCTCGTCCCCCGGCCGGTTTAAATTGACAAACTCAAAGTCGGGCATCCCTTCACTTTATACCTGGTAAATAGAAACGTCCGTCCTTGATGTATTAAACTGTGATCAAAGTTTCCTTTTGAAACGGTCGCTCTTCTCGCATTCGTGTGTTGTCATGCCAATTCCGTCATGCCAAGTGCTAGGCAGCTGATTCCAGGTCAATGTTTCCTTCTTCAATGCGAAAGATCCTAGGCAGGCGTGTAATATGACAATAGATGCAACAGGTGTTAGAATTCATTATAAGACATTCACTCTGAACAGTGGAAGGAAAGAAGATATAGGACTGCTAATAGACAATATATCTAAGCAGGCGCTGTGCTAAAAATATGTAAGGTACTTCATGCAGCGCTTGCTGACAAAGCAAAAACAACCATGCGGCTACCGCTTCCCAGCGCGGAGGGCGAATTCTGCCGAAGAGAAAGAACGAGTGGTAACTGCTAAAGGGCCAAAAGAAACTAAATAATTAAATCTTCAATTAGCTAACCTTAGGTGATGCCTTCCTTAAATAAATTAGGGTTCAACTAACCCGGAAAGCTGGGGTAAGGTAGGTAGCCATACTATTTGGTCTCCAGAAATCCGGGGGTCCCAAGAGCGGAGATACCTCACACAGCTCTTCTTGACACGTTCAATGGATTGAAAGAAACGGGAAACTGAGTTGTAAATTGAAAAATGCCCATGTCTCATCATGTATAAGAAACATGTAGCTGATCACTTGCCTAATCAAAATATACCCGAGAAGGCACAACTATATAGATATACCGAAGTGCACAACGGTAGCGTACGTATAGTAAAATTCATACCGACAATCCATCATAAATATTGCCCTTAGGCACGTAACAAACAATCTTCCGAGTGTATATCCTTTGCGGGATCCCAATGCCAAGTCCACAGGATCGTCCTTCTTCTTCCCCATCTATGCACTTACTCAAATCAAACACCAAGAGCATTGTTGAATGCATCGGCAGCGGCCTGTCCCTTGAGACCGCCGGCAGCCGCAGCAGCATCCTGGCAGTCCTGGACAGTAGCCTCGGCGGCATTGCACTTGCTGGCGAGCTGGCTGCAGATGAAGTCGGCAATGACGCCGATATTTAGTGCAGAGCCGTGATTGAAGTCGTCCGACGAGATAGGCGCAAACGAGTCACCGCTGCGATCAGCCTGCGCACCGAAAGAGATAGCGGGGGAGCCGCAAGAGCCCGTATCGAGAGCAGCCCGCTTGTGGTTACCGGCTTGGACGGCAGAAAGGGCACGGACGCCGGAGACGCCGCGCTTCGCAATGTTCGCGTTGGCCTGGATGCACTCTTTCTGCTGCGCGTCGCAATCCGAGACGCTGACGTCGCCAGAGCCGCTGTTGGCCGCGTTGGCACAGGCGTTCTTCTGCACGTCGCAAGCGCGCTGGACAGCCGCGCCCGCGTTCAAGAATGTAGCTCCGTTCACGCTGAACGGCCGGTCACTGTTGGGGTCGTTGACGATGGCCACGGGTTCTGCGCCTACGTTACCGGAGAACGCGTTCACGTTCGCACCGGCCGCAGCATCACCGGCAGCATCACCGGCAGCATCACCAGCGGCATCACCAGCAGCATCACCAGCAGCATCACCGGCGGCATCACCAGCAGCATCACCAGCAGCATCACCAGCAGCATCACCAGCAGCATCACCAGCAGCATTATCCGCCGCGGCATCATCTGCGCATTCTGCCATCGCGTTAAATCCCAGTATCGTAGTAGGAGAAAGGGGCTAACGTACCATCGTCACCTACGGCACCCGAGTTGGCGTTGCCGTCGGCTCCGGCGGATACACCAGCGGCAGCGACAGCGTCGTCAATCTCCTGAGCCGAGGCATCAGGGACGAGAAGATTCTGCGTGATAATGCAGCCCACGGGGTCATCGGCATCATCGCAAGTATTACCAGCGCCAGTGTTATCACCAATCTGTAAGTTTCGTTCTCGAATCAGTACCGCTGTGCGGACACGCTATGCTGTGCAGCTTGGATTTTCGGTTGAACTAGGGGGCTTGTTCTTACCTCGCCAGGCGCAAAGGTGCCAGACTGCAAAGCGAGCTGGGGGTCAGCGCCAATGGAAGCCAGCTGAACGGCCAAGTCGAGCGCGATCTGCTTGTTTAGCTCGGCAGCGCCGTCCGAGGCGGGGTCCTGGTGCTGCTGGATGGCGGCAATCTCAGGGTTGACAGCGGTCTCAGTGCAGAGAACCGATGCGAGACCGACGCTACCGGTGTTACGTTCCTTTTCGAGGCAAGCCCTGGGTTAGCTCCCCTTTCCTCCAGATCTGGGAGACGCGGACTCGAAATGTGTGAAACATACCAGTGCGCGGAAAATAAGTGCATTCGCCATGCCATCCACATCGCCGGCAGCCTTAGCGTTTGTGAACGCCTGGTCTGCCACCCGCTGTTGTAGACAGTCTAGATCCGTCACATCTCCTGCACCTGCGGCGGCGGCCTTGTTTCCAAGGAGGGCGAAGACGGGGTCCTGGACGTTGTCGACGTTGTTCAGGTTCAGCGCAGCACCCACACCTGTCAGGAACTTCTCGTGCGAATGCTCCTCTGCCTCGCTTGGTTAGCCATCATTGGATACTATGGGAACCTCTTTTGTGAAACAACATACGGGGCACTTCGCGCCGGACCTTGGCGGAACTTCGCATCTTCTTGGGAATCCGCACGGCATCTGGGCGAGCAGATGCCACACCAACCATCACCCACAAAGCAGTACTAGTCGTGAACTTCATCTTGAAGACGGGTATAAGTCTATAAAACGACCGTAGGCCTAGAAAACAGAAAGTTGTTTCGGTGTCGACGACTCAAACGACCCTACCAAAAAGAAAAGAAAAGAACTAGCGTTAAGTAATATAAATCGTACAAGAAGGCCCGGCCTGGTTGAACGTAAAGAGCGTTTAGAAGCGAAAGGGAGTTCACAGAACTGAAAGAGAGAAAGAAAAGAACGTAGAGGTTCGTTGGGTGTTTCGAAAGAGAGACACTGCAATTGATAGAGAGAGAAGAGGAGAGAGAAAGAAAGAGTGAAAATTCAGTTTTCAGCAGTTTATATGCTTTCCTGCGTATAAGAAGCAAATGCGATGCCCGTTGCATCGTCAACGCGGCGAGCCAGGGCCTGGTGCATTGTGAGGCACATCTTGTCCAGTCCCTATAGAGCTCCCCACCGCGGGTCGTCTGGTTTCTTTGGCTACTAGGGTGAACTTCAGATTGACGTCTCACGGTGACAGCTCTAGGCATGTCATCATAACCTGGTGCCCCTTGTTTTGTAGATCTTGTCGTTCGAAGATGATTCTCGGGCGTATGGGGGCGATGGGCCATTTTGGCGCCTGGATCGAAAGCGCCCTGGGACCCTATCGGCTTCATGACGAGCCGATGGTGAATTTCATCAAGGGGACCGCGGATGCATGACATAGTATGGGTATTATACGCTGATAGTACCCAGTTACTAGAATAAGCACATGCTCCTTAGATAGTTCCTAACTATACTACGACATGGGGTGATTATTGACTTGACTAACCTAGGTAGTTAGCATATTGTCCTGCAGTACTATTCAAAGCAGTCCACAGGTGAATGTTGTATCTCTCGTTGCATCTTGTCCTTGACACCCAGTAATGAGGACAATTTCACCGCGATTTCATATTGAACATCCTCTGAGAGATCTGATATTTGGTCATCCTAGGCATGCCTGTGTCAGCCAAGATCAAGCAAGATCTGCCGGCGCATTACTCGTAAGTTAGCGCTCATTCCAGAGTTTTGAGACCAAGGAGGTTGGGATGAGACCGATCATCGAACTGAAAGTGTCTCACTTGGTTCAAGCCGCAACGCTGCACGGGGCAAGTAGTAGCAGGGGTGGTGGATGATAAACTACCTAAATGCAACGCTAATCTATATCGGAGCTTAACCTGTGGAAGGGAGATCTGACAGGGTTGGGCCTTCCTTGAGATGCAACTGTTCCATTCCCCTACCACAGCATAGTACAGTACCGGTAGTGTCGAATATAGTACTATGTAGGTTAGCTGTGTAAATGTGAAGAGGATCATGGATGGCCCATTTGTTTACATGTAGGTATTTATCAACCTAAGTAGGAGCTACTGCTGTATGTACACAATCAACATCACTATCGCCTGACGATCTCTCCCCCGTTTCGCTGTGGGGTTCTGACCATCTCATGACTGCCGTGACACACAAGACCTGGCCCTGGTCAGCAAAGGTTCTTTTAGACGATAAATTCTCCGTTCTCCGTGGGATGAATGGTTATCTGGCACAGGTCCAAACAACCCCTAGCCCACATATTTTGTCTTGCAACTACCTAACTTCACGGCGTCATCGGCTTGACATGCTTATGATACGCATCTTGGCAGATATAAATCTTGCAAAAGTTGCGGATGAGCGGCACTATGTGCCGAACTGAAGGCTTCAAAGTACCAGGAACAATAGTAGGTATCTGTATGGACGGTGGCACATGAATATTACCTACTTACCTACTAACTTCTATGAATTGTTAAATGCCGTTTTGATAATGACACTGACATGTGACATTTTACCGATATGAAGGGTCGACCATCTTGCATTGGTAGGATTGCCTACGCATATAGGATATTCACTATATAGAAGACTGTTATATATAAGACCTTGAGCTTTCGCTCTTCCACTTGACTGTCGCGCATCGCTCTTAGTTTAACCGAAAGTGGTGTTTGATATCTTGTCACCAAAATAGAACACGACCGCGAACATGAACCAAACCAACCGTGATTAATAGACAAGTAGGTTAAGATCAGTTCGAAACGAATATATCCTACCTAATGACGTGACACATGCACTCCATGGCTTTAAGTTCCGGCAGATTCTCCCTCTGTTGCGTTCCAACACGGCCGTTTTTACCGATAGTGGCTTGTGCTAGGATCGCCCAAGATGGTTTGTTTGGGTAACAGGACACGGACCGTTAGCGACGGCCTAGATTGATCGTCTCCTAAGGGTTGGCTTGGGGTTTTAAACATGCCGTGCGAGTCTTGTTATATTGTGAAGTCTCCCTTGGAATTACGATCATATATGCTTGGCACTGCGACGGTTGCTGAGAATACTTGCTGTTCAAAACTGACGCCCGGGGCCGAATTGCGGCTGTGTTTACGTCGAACCATCCGGTGTAAAGCGTAGAAAATCGTGCATCAACGCTGCACTGATTTTCGAGGTTTGTCGAACGAAACATTCGCCATCTTGGAAAGACTGGAGGATCAGCTTCGCTTACCTGGCTCCGTTCAACTCTGGATTGCGGCTGGTCCTGGCGTTTTTGATCGTCTCCTCAAATCTGGAAACACATAATCCATGATGATCATCAATAATTGTTAGAACTAGGTGTAATGATCTTTGTTCCACTTGACATAACTGATTTTGTACACTATGGCGCATGCCAAGGAAATTTCTAGAGAATGCGTTTGCGAATGCGTTTGCGAATGCCACCATCTTCGCCATGTCTATCCCATTCAAAACGGCGGTGGCGAGGTATTAAATCCGCTAGTCTAGTACTCATACAGTGCGTTTAACCGATAACTAGCTTGCCATCCTCCGGGAACTCGTACGCAGGAATCTCGAGGTTGAGAGGAGCAGGTCCTTTCCTTATACGGCCGGAGATATCGTAGTGGGAACCGTGGCAAGGGCAGAACCAGCCGCCGTAGTCGCCGGCCTCGCCAATAGGTACACAACCAAGATGTGTGCATACACCTGTTTTAAGCGTGACGTGTTAGCAAACTGTCACTCATGCATGGCGCATAGCAATATGAGATGGCATATCGTCTGGGGCGGAACAAAACAAAACAAAGATCGTACCCAGCATTACTAGCCATTCGGGCTTCTGTACACGGTCCTCATCGGGCTGGGGGTCTCGCAACGTAGCAATGTTAACCTTCTTCGCCTCCTCAATCTCCTCAGGTGTTCGGTGTCGGATGAAGACGGGCTTTCCTCTCCATTTGATGATGACGTTCTTGCCCTCGGGAATGGCATGGAGGTCAACCTCGACCTTGGCCATGGCCAGGACATCGGCGGAGGCGGACATGTTCTTCAAGAATTCTATAGCGAACGAATTTAGCAATCCTTCTTATTTCTCACGCGCACATTCGTAAGGGTTTAAGTAGGGCTTGGTTGGTTGCGGCCGGGATGAGCACGCTTGACGATGAAACGATATGGGACACGGTCAAGGACGTTTGTTTGATGATGACGCACCTTGAACAGTAGACTTTGCACCGGCGGCAGTGATGGCACCCATGGTTCCAACCATGAAGTATTGGAACAGAAGGCTCGTATTGGCGCCAGCCTTGGAGACATAATGGCTGAAGTCGGGGACCTTAGTCGACTTGGATTCGTCGACCTTGAAGGGGCTCGAGAAGGACCCGGAATCGTGGAGCTGGGCGGACATGGAAAGGCTGCGAGCGGCATTTAGGCAGGTGGTCGATCTCGAAACTCCGCGTGCAAGAGCACGAGATGCGATGGTGAGGGGAGCCATGGCGCTGGGTGAGGGTCAATGGGTGGTCGTTGACGAAGGTCGAAGGGGAAGGCCGGCGATGAGCTTGAGGTCTTTTTTCCAACGTCCTGCAAAATAGTTCGGTAATGTTCCCAGACAGCTCCAGCCAAGGCTTAGCGCTGCAGCCTCAGGCAATTATGCGCCCTGCAACCCTTCTGTTCCCGAGGAATACATAATGCACTGAAATTGCCCAGCTCTGATTGGACGAAATAGATGGACCCATTGTCCACTCAGAAGGCCAGGAAAGCCGGAAACTCACGTGATCTATCGCTTGGTCGCATCATTTATATACCAACCTAAGTTAGGTACAGCATATTTACATTGCCCGCCATTCGCCATCATCTCAAGGTGTATCTCGCTTTTTCAATATGGCCAACTCTGCATAGTGACGTATCGTGATTGAGGCTGTATTACACAAGGGTATATTTTGCTCTATCATACCGATATAACCCTGTCGCTACCTCATGATGTAGGTACCTAGGTAGACAGTTCTTGTATTTTGTGTTAGGGAAAACTGCCTGTCCCCGCCTTAGATGTCATAATGTTCCTTCGTCAAGCTTCGTAATAACGCGCAAACTATCTAGTATGTAACAGTGAAATGCACTGGTATATACATCAGTGCATCCGTTTCAACTCCTCTACCATATTCCTCATCGCTTCCGCATTGGGACCAAGTCCCTTACATATGTCTTCTTGTTGCCGTTCGTCGAGCAGTAAAAACCGTTCTAGCAACTCCCCATCCACGAAGCGATAGGGCCCCTGCGACTCGCGCTCTTCATTTCGGAAGGATCGATATTCTGAAAAGTCTATCCCGCCAGCCGTCTCTATTATGTCAGCGCCGGCGAGCTCAGACTGAAACCGCATCAACAAATCCTGATAAGCGGGTGAAATCATGCCGAAGAGATAAACACCACCCTCGACCTTGATGGTAAGAAGTTAGCAACAAATCTCTATGCGGCGGCTCCTGGGTACGTTGGCTTACCGTGCCGATAAACGCCTTGGGTACGATAATTGCATCGGCGCTGGCATCGACCGTGATTTTGCGCATCTTGTTCACCATCTCCCCAATGTTGATCTCGCTCGTGACCTCCATCTTCTGCTTGTCCTCTAATGTGACACCCCCGGTGTTTCTACGCAAGACCATGAGATTGCCCTGCGCATCCGACTCCAGCCAGTCATTTTCCTGAACATGGCAGAGAGCTGTGGCCCACAACGCTTGGTTATGCCTTGCTATTTCCGTAAGCCTCGGTGGGTGTCCGTCAGCTGCCGGCGTAAACTCTACTAGACTCATCGATTTCATAAGGTCGGCAACAGCTATAATGTTTCCCTCAACTGATACATCAACCGGATATGTCGCTGGCTTATACGAGGCAAGTTTTTTCATCTCAGCCGTGGTAGTAGATGTCTCCAAGTACGAATAAATGGTGACGGACTTGGCTAAGGCGGCAACAATATTATCTCCCATGACTGCAAGCCCTCTGCAGGACACCCTGAGTGGTCGACTAGTGACCAAGTATGGATTCCTTTCGCTGTCAACCCCAAGAACGAGAATTCGGCCCCGATTGTTGTCATGTGCGATAGCATTTTGGACATCAAAAAGGTAGCTCGTCCCTACGATAAATCTTTCCGCATAGCTGCCGTCAGAAAGTAGTAACTCTGCACGGATCACGGCGTCTACCATCTCGACGTGGGGTGAACTGTCCAGGAAGTAGGTCTGGCCAATTTGTTGAAAATTGACTTCATCCACCAGCTTGAAAGAATTAATGACGATTTCCTCGTTGTTGCGCACCTCTCTCTGGAAGCACCCCAAGCCAAAGACTCGCTCGATCCGCGAATGGGCGATCCGTCGAACTGTCTCCCCTAGGGGCAAGGATGTCACGTGTGTGCGACGCTCGGCATCAATCAGCGAGATTTTGATACCTTCTGGCGTGGCCACTATGATAGAGTTTGGATAATCTTCCGCATCAAACGGACATATGCAAACCGCATCATCGGCAGTCACAGCCGAATAGACGATCCTGCCTTCCGATCCGTATATGAGGCTGGGGATTTCGCTTGTGCAGAAGATATTATACATGTCATTCGCCTGAGGAAGAAGTTGTAATCTAGAATGCCTCGTGCCCAAGAGAACCTTTTTGCGACCGGAGAGAGAAAAGTCATCTTCAGACACATTGAATGTTATGACGAAACCATCCCCCATGGAAACGAATAACGTAGGTCCGGAAACGTGCTTAGGAAGAATTTGTGCTAGCGCAATGTCGCGCGGTACCGTGGCGTTATCGTCTTTACCTCGTAGCGTTTCGCTATGAAGGGACTGCAAAGTCTTGATATTGACAATGGACACAGAGCCCGAGTTCCAGAACCCCACGACGCCAATGCTGGTGTACTGTGGTGGCAGATGGACGGAAGCAACCTGGTCGGAATCTCCAAGGTCGTTCTGCTCAAGCTTGACAAGATCCTGCCCGATCTGAAGAGAAACGAGCACTCTGCCATCAACAGAGACGAGAATAAACTCATCATTTGCAGAGGCGTTGGTGATCTTTCCTCCAGCTGGGCTCCATGACGAAATTGCCACGCCGCTCTCCAAGTCAAGCAGCAAAACACTGCTCGGGGTCACTTGCAGCATCCGGTCATTGGATAGATTTTGGACCCAAAGGGTAGGCTCGTTGAGTGTAGCCCCGTTAAAGTCACTCAGCTCCTCAACCCCATCCGGTGAAGTGAACAGGAATACTCTGGTCTCCGTTAAAAATGTGACAAATAGCGTATCTACCTTGGCGGTGTTGTAGGATTTTATTGAAAATAGTGAGCGCACATTTTCCATCGACAGTTCCCCAAAAAGGACCACAAGGTCGTCTAATCCAACGCCACTTCGTACACTCCGCAAGCTGCCGTCCTTGTGCACACCACTGCCAGTGACAATTCTTGCTTGTCCCGAAGAGTACTCGTTGGAGGTTTGTCCCTCGCCCTCACGATTTCCCATGTCCATGACAGTGAGGTCAAGGATGGGTGCGATGCTTTGGAAAGTCTGAATCAGGTTTATTTCGCCCTTGGACATGTCGATGTGGAACACTTGTGAGTCGCCGTAGTGAGACCCAACGAAAAGCGTACTGTTTCCCATATATACGAGACAGCTCGGTCGTGAGATGGTCCCGATTTTCGTCATATCCATACCTGTGACAACTACGCCATCCAACAAAATCTCCAGCACCCATAAGTTCCCGTAATCGTCGCCAATGAAATAATGCGAAACATCATACTCGGCCCAGGCGACGAAAACAGATGCTTCTCGCAGAGCTGTCTCGACCTTTTTCTTGGCGGCATCATCGTAGTACATAAGTCTCGTTTCTCCCACCACTAGCAGGCCGCCGAGTTGGGCGCGCGCTGAGGTCGCGTTGCGACTTAAATATCTTTTGGTGTCTTCAGCGCCTTTGGCGACAGGTATTAAGAGAGCAGAACCAGGCTCCTCGATCTCCATGCGATCTATTTGATCGCGAGCCTCGAACCTAGAAACCTCAGTATTTTTATCATCCGCAGTCAAGCGGTACGTAACGAGATGACAGTCGGGATTTTCGGTTCGCGTCTGGTAGAGGAAGGCAATCTTGGGATAGCCGGTCTCGACATAGAGGAAGCTAGCACATTTTATAAAAAGTTCGGATATCCGGACCTGGTCCATCCAATTCAGGTCCTGCCTCTTGCTTTTCGCCGTATGCATGCGTAACACGTTGATGACCCCTTCCCACAGCAGCACCACCATGAACCGGCCAGACGGGTCCACGATGCACTTGTCCTGGCTTTGTGAATCCCGCATGTGCTTTTCATTCTTATCCCAGAACATCTCGACCGTGGACAGTGTGCCTTTTTCAGCAGCATAGCCAAGGGTGAAATACTGGAACCTCTCGGTCCCAACGAAGAGCAGGTCCGTATCGGCATCGCGCGGTCGTAGACGTTGAAGCATAGATATGGTGCCATTGACATATTGAGTGTTCGTTTGAACTAGGATTCCGGTGTCATCTTCAAGCTTCCATACCTCGAGACGATTTGCCTTTCTATCTACGGTTAGTATGCTCCGTTGACATTCGGGTTAGACGCAACTCCTCAAAGTCAACCTACGCGACAACTAGACATTCAGGCTCGTCGGGGAACAAGCTGAGACGGAGGGCATGTCGGACACTGTTTGGCCTGTGTATCGGCGCTATGTATGCCATATTGTGGATTTTCGCATTGTTCGTTGGTGAACTAACTTGAACGTAACCAAAAAAACGCGTTGGATATGGGGGGATTACCAATACGCCGGAACTGATGCGTTCAATGATGATGTAGGTAGTCTGTCCAAGCCGGCGATAAGAAGTGGGATGAATAAACGCCGCCAGGACGCTACCTACCTTCAAAGCGATACAGCTATGTAGCACCTACCCCATGGTGGGTATGTAGTATGGCAGGTACTGCACCCACACCCATATCTCCACATCTCTATTCTCCATCATCCAGAATATACAGACTGGTTCACCCATTGCTACAAACTGATACCTCCGGTAATCTGGAACACATACAGGAGCTACAGTAGTCGATAGGTAGGCGATGAATTGGGCCTAGACTAGCTCGGTTAACCTGAGTTTGGCCATGCAGTACCTATTATACAGTATCAAGAGGCTCTCGAAACGGACCAGCTTGGGGATAGGACATCACAAAAACGACACAAGTCGCCAAAATCGTCTATCTTCAACACTATGTTGCATGGTTATCTTAGGTAGGTTTTTGGTGGCATGATCTATTTCCAGAAAAAAATGATTGACCGAGTGTTGGGGCGCATTCTCAGTGTGTTTGTGCCCCATGACCCTCTTTACCTTCCAACCCTTATACAGATGTAAGTCATTTGGCATTCAATGGGCAGCAGCGCCCCAAACGCATGGTTTGGCTAGAATAAAGTCGTCGACCGCAGTTGAATGCCAACGATATGCGGTCACCACTACTCGACTCTACTAACGATACCCTCACTTTTCCTTCAGCCTAGCAATCAGCAGCTCTCTCCTCTCTCTCCCTTCCATCTGTGGCAGATGGTCGCTGGAACGACCAAATCCCGACTCGCCCTTCCAACTAGGTAGGTATTTCATACGGCATTCGAAACTAGTGCAGTTTACCGATAGTATATAGACCATGAACAGTAAAGATAAAATATAGATAGGTCGTGGGTTTTTTTTTAGTTTCTTATTACTCTTTATTCGGCTACCCCATCGGCTGAAACTACTTCTCAGTCTTACTACATAACTAATTGGTCTCACTTAACTGCTCGATCTCATTCCCGCTCAGTGTTGATAAATTCAGGCCCAGATGCTGTTTTACTGTCTCTAACGTACGTCTCAGAGCAAGGACTTGCCAGTTTAGAGGGGATCCGGAATTGATCTATTTCATCGATATTTAACTTAATGGTGGCAACCAGCTGGGTTGGAGTAGTTCACGTCGATGCCGTTTCAAGTGTGTTGTGATTACATTGGCGGAGACTATCGCCTGGTATTTCATACCCTCGCTTATATGTATTCGGTCTGCTTCTTGAACGCCGCCTGGAAAGACGGCAAGCCTTGTGCCTTAATTGGTCTGCGGACCTTTTGCAAATTTTGTGTGTTGCTAGCATCTGAAAGGCACACAACGCTGGAGAAAAGGGTGTTTTGACCCGTTCTTGATGCGGTACTACTTCTAATGGATGATAGGCCCAAATGAGGTCACAGATCTCGACCAAGAGTAAACAAGGGATAAGTTGAACATTAGATGCTGTCTATGGGGTGCATGTGTCGTAAAGGCAACAAGGTATAGTATGAACATAATTGATCTTCTTGTTCTCTGGCTACCACAGAGTTGTTCATGAGCGAAACGCCACCCATCGCGACATCTATTATAATAATGTTGTCGAAGTCCTTATTATCCGAGGTTCTAAGAACGCGGCCATCCAGCACGATGGCAGACTCATACATCTTGGCGTCTTCTACGCTCAATATCTTTCTAGACGGCGCGAAATTAACTATAATACCTCATATGAGCGTATTCTTGCGTTTCAAGAGCTGGGCCCTGTGCTGCTCAAGTTTCTGCTCCTTTAGCCCTTTCGCCAGGTTGTATCTCATGGGCTTGTATCACAACCCTTTTGACTTCATTTGCGATACCCTGAGAAGGCATTTCTAAAACATATAAACAGGAAGATGATGGTTACATATTTCGCCTTATAGTGCCTATTAATGAAGATCTTTGCTTTAACGATTTGTTTAAGGACCTGAGAAGACTTAAAGCTGTCATCAGTTGCCTGAAGTTGGACAGGATTACTTTCTACTTTTGATATGGGGTAATACAGTTCTTACACTATATATAATACGGTGTGCTGGGAATTCACGATGGCTTTCACAGTATATTCTAGCAATATCTACTACTATGTCCTACTGTATTTTAGAGGGTCAACCACCTGGGCAGCTTCCTCCAGGCAGTAAGGCATTCCACAAACAAATTCATACGATTTAGAGATCCGAGAAGGTGCCTTTTCTTTTTCTTTTTTCTTTCCTAGTCAAACTCGAGGATCAATTATCGATATTGACAATTGCCTTTTTTATTTATTGAAAGACGGGTAGGTAGATTCGCTGTTGACCTCTAAAGGGCGGTCTTAGCTAGTCGTCTAGTCATTAAAGAGGCCAGTGGGCTTCGTTTGTCAAACCGTTTCTGCGGGGACACAACCGCAACACCATATACTACCTTTTCAATCACCAAAGAGCATGACAGACCAGCCAGGAAGCAGACATAGCCATCGGATAGGCCTTTCCCACTCGTTTGTCACAGACGGCGGTTGATGCCAACTACCGCACAATAAAAACTAGTACTCCTCTTGTTCACGTATTTGCTGCGGGGTTGAAACATTCAGACATGGCTTCTCAGCGAATGTCTATACCTCCAGCCAGGCTCAACAGCCAGTCGTCGCGCCCGAACGGAAAAATCTCATTTCCAACGAAATTACTGCAAGAAGAGGAAGAGGAGGGAGAAGATGAAGACGAGCGCTGGACAGACCTTCAAACCGCCGCGAAAGATGGGGACCTAACGCGCGTCGAGTCTCTTCTCGCGGAGGGTGCCGATGTGAATGCCCCGCCTCGAGGTTACTACGGGAACACGGCTCTCCAAGCCGCCTGTCTCTTCGGACACGCAGACATCGCTGAGGTCCTCATATCGGCCGGTGCAGACGTGAATGCCGGTGGCGGCAACAACGGCCAACGGAGGGCCTTACAGCAAGCATGCGCAACCGGTGATGTCTCGCTCGTCGAACTATTGCTCAAATCCGGCGCGGATGTGAACGCCCCCGCTGGACGTTATTACGGGCGTACGGCGCTCCAAGCAGCTGCCGAGGCAGGCCACTCAGCCATCGTCCGGCTTCTTCTCGACACCGGTGCGAACGTGAATGCCGCGCCGGCTGGAACGGCTGGCATCACGGCGCTGGCAGCTGCCGCGTTGAACGCACATCGAGACATTGTGGAACTACTGCTAGAGAAGGGGGCGGATGTGAATGCGAAGCCGACGAGGCACAAGGGGCTTACTGCTTTGCAGGCAGCGTCACTAAACGGAAACCTAGAGATCGTGAACAGATTGATCGAAGCGGGGGCCAATATAAATGCTGACGGCAGCTCGTTCAAAGGCGGAACCGCCCTACACGCTGCGGCCGAGAAAGGGCACGCTGATGTTGTCACCAGACTTCTCGATGTAGGTGCTAACATCGAGGCGCAATCAGGCTGGGGCAAGCAGACCCCTTTACAGAGTGCGCTTGTCTGCGGGCAGGACTTGATCGTGGAGTTACTGCTTAGGCGCGGGGCTTCCGCGGATGTCAAGGGGGGCTCAATCTTGTTTTAAATGGGCACATCAATACATTAAATGGCCGACCCCAGTCAGTCACATCCACGACAAACCTCCGTATATTCAAGAGGACAGTATTCCGCCGGGTGTCTTTTTGTCACAGCGACCATTTCAAACCGAGCCCTAGCACACATATCATAATTGCGAGGCAGCGGTCCTCCCTAGCCGATGTAACCGCCCTCACTTTATCTCCTTTTGGCGTGCTTTACGATCAAGACAAGTACGTCGAGTATCACCGGAATATGAGAAGTCTAAAAGACCATATCGGAAGTTAAGCCACGTTGATTCAGTCACTCCGCGTGAAAAGCTTAAAAACGACGTTCATTCCATACTTCGGAATCATAGCTATAGTAGCAGCCCAATCGGGAGGACCGGGCTCTTCGACATTAGAGGAAAAGGCTTAGATGGCTTCAGTTGCCTCATTTGTCTCTCAAGTCAAGTTTACGAGTAGTCAGATGATGACTACCGTTAAACCCGAGCGGCTAATCGAAGAATCATGGGCTTCAGGCCGCAGAAAAGTAGCGGGCCAGACGAGCAGATGATGTTGAAGTTCCAGTACTAGAGTAATTAGAACGTAGAACCTCCTTGGTTTACGGCTCACGCGGGCTACATAAATCAAGCGAGAATTGCCTACGCCTTCAAGAGGTAATGATTAGGTAAATATCGCAAACGCTATTAAAACTCATTTGACTAATTTCTATCGAATTGTCGCTAAAAAGCTGATGTTCTGTATGACACAATCGAATGAATGAACTTAATCCCAGCTCAGCAGATACTCAATCCCTAAATACTTTTCCTTCTGCTAAAGTAACCCAAGCATTGAGAAATTACCTCCTTAGGCAAGCCAAAAGGGTACCCTACCTACCCGACCTTTCATTAGATTAGTCGAAGTCCCCGGTAGGCATCGACATCATAACACTCCTCGTCTCATTGCTATTGAAATGCACATGTAAACGCCACCAGACGTCCGTGCCCAACACACCCGCCCAGAACCTGCAAAAGAAGTCAAAAGCCGCCAAGTAAAATTGGTGGAACGCGAAAAAGACGAGAAAAAACGTGTAGGGGACTTCCAAGAACCCGTCCACCACGGCCACGAGCCTGTCCAGGCGCGGGTGAATTGCGGCGAGGACCCGCCAGAAGTGTCTGGGGATGAAGTGGACGATGCAGGAGACGACGCAGTAGACGACGATGGCCATGAACCAGGCCTTGATGAAGAGCGCCGGGACCTTGATCATGTAGAACAGCACCATGTTCCCCCTGATTAGCCCCCACCGCCAGCCTACAGCGGAGCACATCAGGTTCGTGAGGTAGGTCTTGAGGGCAGTGCGGCACCAGTCGATGGATCTGTACACGAGCCCGGAAACGAGCGTGCTAGAGCGATTGACAGGCCCCGAGACCATGTCTGTATATGTAGAGAGCGAGGCAGTGATGTTGGTGTACAGGTCGAGCAGGAAAGCCTCGATGAACTCCCAGTTTTCGGTAATAGCTTGTAGCGTTGCTGCGAATAGCATACCGGCCACGAAGCCGTAGCGAGGTAGGACCCGTTCCTCCCAGTCAATAATTTCATCGTTTCTCTCGTCCATATTGATTGATACTATCAAGGATTGCTTGCCTTAGTCTTGGTACAAAACGAAACGGCTCGGAATTTTGAAACGTTGATAACCTGTGGTAGGAGTCGGTGTAGCTAAGTTGGAGGCTTATATAGACGGGTTTCTCTTGCTATCCTCCATGGATGTATCGCTTGTGTGTATAATGAGTCTATTAGGTGTAGATATCCGTGGTTCAGTCTCGTGGGATTACACTTGATGTTAAACCGCTTTCCAGTGAGGGGGATTAGAATAGGTGATGCTGTTGTTTCCGACGCAGATAGATTCTTAGAATAAAGACTATAGGGGGATTAGGAGGTAATGCACAGAACTTAGCCGTTTTTTCGGAATACTATTGCGCAGAGTAAGAAAAGAAAAGAAAAGAGAGAAGGGTTAAGATATTATTGTGAACTAGCAATGTACTTGGTATCCAAAAACATATTCCCTCCGAGCTGCACCCTCCACAAGTTCTGTCCGCCGCAAACAAATAGTTCGCCCCTGCGTCCAAAACATAAACTCGAACAGCCTCCTATTTTTTCATTGGGAGTCGCGTTAGCTTTTATTTATCTCTCTATTATTGTGCTTATTTAAACTCGAGCGGGAAGTTTGGAAAGTTACTTACCAGGTATCTCGATCACACCCAGGGCGGTGCCTCCCGAGTTCCACACTTCGACCCCGTCTGCGCACGCAGCGTAGACGTTTCCGTCTACGTCGTCGCATACGACCGAGGCAGGGACGCCGGAGAAGGCGAAGGCGAAGACGCGCTTGTTAGCCAGGCAAGGTGAGGCCCCGGGTCTTCTGAGGACGTCGTAGGCGTAGATCGTCGCGGGGCTAAACACAACCCGTTTCAGTCAACTCATTCTTCTTTTTTTCCCTCCTTCTTCCTCTTCCCCTTTGTCTTTCAATATAACCCCCAAAACAATACGTGACTCGTACATACCTCCTAGAAGCCATCTCATTCCCAGGCCTCGCAGCTTCCGTATCGGTGACATATAGCGTATTCTCGCCGGGGTCCAGCGCGACACCAGACGGTCTCTTCAATCCATCCGCAACAACTCTTAACTCCCCCGTCGTCGGATGGAACCAATAGACATGGTTCGGCAGCTGCGGCGGCGGCCGAATCTCCTGCTCGCAGCCCGCACAAGAGTCCGTGAACCAAAGCGCGCCTTCTTTGTCCTCGACAACGCCTTGTATAGAGTTGAAGGGCTTTCCAAAGTAATTCGTGACTAGAGGTGCCGGCGGCTTGCCCAGCGGCATGTAGTACAACCCGCCGCTCGACGGATCAAGCGTACCCTGGGAGCAGTACAGAACGCCGCTTTTGTAAGGGATTGCGCCGGAAGGCATGGGCATGCTCGGTGGAGGGCGCAGCTTCATCCAATTTACGCTGATGACGGGTGAGGCCGAGGAGCTTGCCTCCAGATTCGTAGAGGCCGAGCCCAAGCCAGAGTCCGAAGCGCGGCGGAAAGAGAGCTTAGATATGAGAATCACAGGCAGTCTCGAGCTGGTGGTGGATTGCAGTAGATCGGAGGTGGTATACAGCTCGTCTAGATCCGGTAGGTAGGCGCACCCCTTATAGAAGAACGGGTTGCGTGACGCATTGCCAAAGGACTCTGAGATGAGCGAGAATGTGCAGCTCTCGCCGATCACCTCCTGGAAGCTCGAGTGGAATACCCTGATAGCCACCGACTTTGAGCCAGCGGCTGATACGGAGCTTCTGCTTTAATACGTCGGTTTAGCAGTGTTTTGCAATTTTTGCTGTGGCTTGGCTTGGCCGAGAGAATTAACCAACCTTTCTACCCCTGCCTGAGCTTCATGCACGAGGTCTACAACCTGTAATATTAATGGAATCAGCATAACCGGCTTGGGAGAACGGGTACTGGCCTCACATTGATAGTCGCTTGCTCAATCTTAACCTCGGACGTAATCGTAGCCATCGTCGCAATGCTGATAATGAAAATACGGCGGAATTGTTGCGAGTATGTTGAGAAGAAAGTGGAAGTTCTGTAGTCCTCGGCTGAGGTAACGAGGTAGTTGAGGTGTAATGTGGGGTTAGAATACTGGTAGCAACTATATATTGTCTTGTCCGTTGGCATAGATTGCTGGAACTATCATGAAAATTTTTCTTATTTCACAGTTTAATCCTTAAAAGTCTCATGTAAGTCGAATTGGAAGCGTTTGATAAACAATTTCCATGTTGATACTGCCTCTACAGTAAAGTGTTTTGCATGTTGGCTTGCTTTTGGCTTCTAGGCTCGAGACCTAATACGCCTTACCGGGGAAGACGGAGCGACTTGTGCGCGGCCAACCGATCTTTGCGTCTATTTATAACCACGCCCTCCGGACACATTAGGCAGACGTCTGATTCTTGTAATTATATGATGCTTAGGCAGCTAGAATCAATACTAGAGATGAAATCTCCTAATGGCCTGAGATTCATGTCACTCTTAGCCTGATTATGGTATTTAATCAACAGAGTGGCCAGCGCGTTATACTGTGTACAGCTCGGAGTATTAATTCGTAGAGAAAATTACCCGTTGATAAATAGAGGATTGAGTATTCGGAGCATCGTGGGTTTGGTGGCTACATCTACCTGTGCAGGGTTACATAGCGTCTGCAAATAAGCATGCATGCGTGCATAGATCAAAACGGCCCCCTTCCACTCTCTCTCTAAGTCGCCTCATATTGCTATTAACTTTCAGATTTTTCAATATTATGACTATGACTACCTCTAGCAAAGAGAAACGGAAGAAAAAGTGATGGCGGACCCCTTTTCCCTGGGCGCCAGCATCCTCGGCGTCGTCGGTCTGACCATTCAGATCGGGGAGATCCTGGTCAAGTTCAGCTTGAACTGGGCACATGCGCCCGACGACGTGAAGCAGTTCAACGCCGAGATACAGACCCTCAAAACGACATTGTCGACTACATACGCCAACGCCATCACTAACCCGGAATTTGAGAAGGCGATGAGGGGGAAGGAGTCCGCGTTACTGAAACACTTCAAGCAGCAGAATGAATCTAATAAGTCTGGAAAGCTGGACCTCAGCGTAGCGACATGTACGAGCAGGCTCCAGAAACTGCTCGCCGAGTTGCAGAAGGCGGCGAGGAGTGGTAATTCGGCCTTTAGCTGGAATCGGCTAAAGATGGCGTTCCTGGCCAGCAATATCCGCGAGGCGGTCGAGGACCTCCATCGACAATGTCAGGTCCTGAACAATCTTATCGGAATCGACTCGCTCACCCTCGCCGTAGAGACTTTGAAAGAGGTACGAGCGGCGCGGCAAGAGGCGGAAGACGACCGGAGAGCGCGCCAGGACTGGGAGTCCAAGAACGACGATGCCCTTGCTAGAATAGAAGATAGCATCGACGACCAGGTCAAAATGGACGGCTTGGAGAGGCTCTCTCACGTTCTCAACCTCATCTCGCCGAACGATTACGCGTCACAGCAGAGGGATTATCTGTCTAAGAAGACAGAAGGGACAGGTTGCTGGTTACTTCAATCCGAGGAATATCTCCGATGGGTGAGGGGGACTGGTGGTACGCTCTTCTGTCACGGCATGCCCGGCTCGGGGAAGACTATCATGTCCAGCATCGTTATCGACGACTTATATAAGCGGATTGGGAGCTCTCGTTGCGTCTATCTGGCCTACGTGTACTGCAACTTTAGGCTGAAACACGAGCAGTCCAGTGGGAGCGTGATATCCAGCCTGCTGCGGCAGTTAGTTCAACAAACCCGTGGCGTTCCTGACTATATCGATAACCTTTACGCAAAGGACAAGATCCTACCAACCCTATCCCAAATCACGAGTACACTGGAATTGTGCACCAAGGGCTTTTCGAAGGGGTACATAATCATCGATGCGCTAGACGAGTTCTCTACAAGCTTCCATGCCATTAAGAAACTAGTAGGCCAGCTGAATGAAATTCAACGTAAGACCGGCCTGAATCTCATGGTGACAACGCGCCAAATATACCAAGCGGAAGACTTGTTTCATACAGACTGTATCAAGTTGGAAGTTCGGGCCAGCGATAGTGACGTGGGCAAATACGTCCAAAGTCGCTTGTCGGATCTCCCCAGATATGTTCAAAAGGACTCATGCCTTCAAGCTAGGATAAGATCTGCGGTGATTAATCATGTTCAGGGAATGTAGGTCTCCGTCTAACTTTCTATGCCAATGATTTAGTCAGCCAGACCGTCTCTAACGGATGTCGATTAAGGTTTCTTCTGGCAGAACTTCACCTCGAGTCATTGATGGACAAGAAATCACCGAAGGCAATGAGAAGGGCCCTCGAGGAACTTGATAGTGGTGATGACGCCTACAAGATAGCGTATGAGAAGGCAATGCACAGAATCTCTGGGCAGACAGATGACCAGAGACAGCTGGCGACACAGGTCCTTTCTTGGATTACATTTGCCAAACGGCCATTGACAATTCAGGAGCTCCAACATGCTTTAGCTGTTGATATATATGATTATCAATCGGACTGCTTCGAGTCCGACAATATCACGGACATTGATTTCATCAGGTCCGTATGTGCTGGCCTAGTTACAGTTGATAAAATTGTGGGCGTAATTCGCTTGGTCCATCACACAGCTCAGCAATACTTCGACCAGACACGGGCCGAGCATTTCCCAAGAGGGGATTGGCAGATCGCAACGACTTGCCACCAGTATCTTTGCTACCGAAATGTATCACCGGAGCCGCTACTCAGCCGCGACGAGTATCGAAAGAGGCTACAACAATGGCCACTGTACGGCTATGCCAGCGAGTACTGGCACGAGCATATCGACATGAGCAAGCGGCATTCAGATATTGGTAACTTCTTGAAAAACGCCTATGCCTGCGCAGGAGCTTATCAAACTGCTGTTATTGCCAAGTATACCCAGTATGAAGGAAGTGATTATTACTTTGTCTCTTGGGATTTCGCCATGGGCAGTGCTTGCTCGATGGCATTGCACTGGGCGGCTTTTGTCGGCCACGAGGATATTGCTCGGGAACTACTCCAAGGCGGTTGCGATGTCAACCAGGAGGATTTTGAGGGCATGACACCGCTTATGGTGGCTTCCCGACAAGGCCACGGTGGACTTGTGAGAATGTTGCTCTGTGAGTGGCACGCCGAGGCAACAACGTCTGAGCAGGGGAAGTCGCCGCTTCTTTATGCCACTACTTTCAACCAAGAAAAGACTGTTCGTGTACTCCTGGAGCACTCCCATGTTGGCAATGCGGGCTCGGCACCTCTCGGTCAAGCTATTGCGCTCGGCTATATCGGGGTGGTCAAATTGCTGCTTTCTGACCCCAGAGTAAACCCTTATGTCGCTTTGCCGGATGGAAAATCCGGACTCACCATTGCCGCATCATCAGGTTTTTCTGGAATTGTAGACTTGCTCTTATCCAAGAATGATCTCGAGGTGGAAGATAGAGGGAGGATGGCTCTGAGTTTAGCGTTGCAGAAGGGCTACACTGATATTGCTCGACGACTTATAGACGACCAAAGGGTCTACACTAGCCTAGACAATGCGCAGGGACTTGCGATACTATCTTCTGTGGTTCATTCAGGCGATGTTGACCTGCTATCAAAGCTTATCCAAAACCTTGACATAGCCTCCAACAGCAGTGTTGACAAAGGGAAAATTACACCTCTGGTTTTGGCAGTCCAAACAGGCCACCTTCACGTAGTCTGTTCTTTACTTGAGTATCAAAACGTTGATATCAACGCAAAAGACGAGCTTGGAAGGACAGCGCTCTCATGGGCGGCTGGGGCGGGCGTGGGAGACATATTACACACCTTACTTGAAGTAGACGGCATTGACACTGAAGTCAGAGACAACAAGGGATGGCCACCTCTTTTCCACGCAGCTGCTGGAACATGCGAAGAGAACGTTTCGATGCTACTAACGGTCGGACGAGTTCCGGTAGATACACTTGGACCGTTCGGGACAACGTCATTGTTTCATGTGAAGGAAACTGGAATAGCACAAGTCCTCCTTGATGCGGGGACGGATTACAACTGGAGAAACGCAAAGGGTGTGACACCGCTCATGCACATGTATCACGAGGGACACGAGAACCATGCTGTGCTTGAGCTTCTGTGTCAAAGGGGAGCTGATTTAAATTTGCTTGATGAGAACGGGAGCACGATCCTTCTGCGAGCAACCAAGCGTGGCGATGTATGGATGGCTAATTTGCTACTCAAGCATGGGGCTGACGTAAACAAGCCCGGGAAATACGGCAGTTCGATTCTCTTTTCGGCCCTCGAGCAAGCTCCTAAAGCTGTGTTGGATGACTTTGTCGGCGTATGCGCTCGTCGAGATGCCGTGTTTGCATTTGATAAGGGCCTGGTGACGGATCCAAAAGCGAAAGTCATGGACTATGCAAACAGAGCCCATCGTTACCGAGCGGTAATAGGACTCCTTCTAAGATGGGGCGCAGAGAAAGAATCTTTGAGCCAGTTAGATCTTTTGAAGCTGAAATCAAAGAAGGGAGCTCTGTGAGCTGGCAGGCATGTCTGATGTGTTCAACCTGGTGGCGAGTCATCTGGGGCAGGCACAGATATACAGATATTGGTAGCACATGCCTATACTCGACTCTGTAATCATTTAAACAAAACTGGCCGGTACACCACTTGAAACTTGCTGCTTAACATTAGTAGTACAAGCACCTGCATTTTTAAAGCAAGTAGTTTAGTTAGCTCCCCGTTCACAAAGTCGTCCGCGCGTTTTCTCTTAAGCAAATGCGCTTCAAAAAAAAGGCATTGGTTTTTTCTTTGTTATGGAGATCAGGAAGCTACAACAGACAGACCAGCCAACATATCGTGTGACAGTTGACGTGAGGGCCCGGCAGCTTGGAGCTTATCACAGAATCCATCTCGAAGAATTGGTATCGTAGCGAGCTTGGCCAACCTATGGCAAGATCTAGGCCGGCTCGGAAACGCCTCGAAAGATTCGATAGGGCGAGATTAAGCAAATATCTTGGAAGAAAATCGATGTCAAAATGCTGCTTTGATTGTGACCTCTATATGTACAATTGACCCGATTCTGATCAAACTAGCGCCCGCATCTTACACAGTCGCATCTAGTGCTTCGCCTTCTCCTCTTTCGCGTCGGCCTGCTTCAAGAAGTTCCTGCCCGAGTGTTAGCATCCAATCATTGCCGAGGTTCTGCCTGGTTTTCGCCTACTGGATGAAATCGGCCTCGTCGGGGGATGACGCGTTGATCGGGGGAGTCTGAACTGGCTTCTTGCTGCCACCGCTGACAGCAAGGTAGGTACCGCCGAAGAGGGCACCGAGAACGCCCATGGCGAGCTGCGAGAGGGAGAATCGTCAGCCTTGTATACCTCATCGCAAAGCAGTAGAGCTTGCATGGTTCAACGAGCAACTTACATGGTGCGAGCCGACCTGGCGGCCGAGGATAGTGTACATTTGAACCATTTTGGCGGTGGCAAGCAATTGGGCGAGAAGCGGGAGGACTGATTTGTTCGATAGAGTCGGCGTGAGGGTTGACGGCGACTTGTCGTAGGGATTGAAGAGTGTTGCCAAAATAGTGCTCAGAGCTTCCTATACAGTTCAAATTCCGATGGTCTTTGGTTCGGTTGGTGGGTCATACTACTTACCTTTAAAGATCTCATTGATGTATAAATATCGCTCTAAAGGGGTAGTTCTTAAATACATGTTTATTCTGATGACCGAGGTGGGAAGAGTCGGATCGATTGCTGCCAAGCCGGAAGGATGTGGGTATCGCTCGAAATCGACGTCACCCAGCTGTGTGATGAATACGGCTCTGGACTTTGTCTACGTGCCTAATAGGTACCTTATTTGTCACGCCACTGCAACCGCATCCGCGTTCGCGCTGCGATTTACTGTGTAATTCATTATCATCATTCTGCTTCGATCCTAGGCCAGTCCTTGAAATCCGATAACATGTTTTGGAGCAAGGGCTCAAACAAGAAGCCCGAGGACAAAGCTTCTGAAGCTTCGCCCGCTCCAAATGCGACGACCAATGCTGATCCAAGGAAAGATGCGACCCAGTTCGATCCAGATAAGCTTCCTCCAAGGAGAGAGCTTCCCAAAAGCTTGCAAAAGATCGTCGATGACTCAGATAAAAATGAGAGCTTCTACGACGAGCTGGTAGACGGATAGTTCGTTTACGCCTTCTCCGCCCCTCCATTTCATGCTAAATGTTAACAAGTTTGGCGTCTGCCAGTGCCCGTGATTCGACCGAGTCGAACGTGCGATATGCCGCATACGCTAATCGACTACGAACGATCATGCAGTCTGCCCACCGATACGTCGCTTACACCTCCGACATAGGCGAGTCGTTCCGACCTGTCGCACACCCGTGGCTTGTTAGAGGTGCTTACGGCATTTCGTGGGCGTATATCTTGGGTGATGTTTCGCATGAAGGGTATAAGGCGTACTGGCACAACCAGCGAGTCCTAAACCCCCAGCTTGAGCTATCCGAGAGACAGCAGAAGATAACCGGCTTGTCTGCCCCGGTACCAACTGACATCAAGCCCGGTGTTGTGTCACCTCTCGAAGACTACCGCACGGTTATGGTACAGCGCGCACTTTTCCAGACCATTGCGAGTATGGGCCTACCGGCTTTTACCATCCACAGCGTCGTGAGATACTCCGGACGAGCCCTGAAAGATGTGAAGAACAAGACCCTAAGGGTTTGGGGCCCCATTGGTCTCGGTTTAGCGGTGGTGCCGTTCTTGCCGAAGCTCTTTGACAAACCCGTCGAGAATGCGGTTGAATGGGTTTTCCATAAAGCCTTTGAATCGTACGGTGGCCGGTCCTACGTAGGCAATGCGCCGACTACGGGTCGCGAGGCAAGCTTACAACACAGACCTAGCAAGTCGCACAAGGAGAAAGAACTGTAAGTTTGAACAGAGTCGGGCACTACGGCGTTTTGGAGTCGGCCTAGCTTTGGGGGGTTGTTAATCATTGTCACTTCTCTTATTCATCTAACGAGACCTTTTACACCCCGGCCACCTGGGGAAGGACTGTATGTATATAATATGTCGCAATACACTGCTCTCAGATTTAAGCATGGTCATTTCGTGATCGCTCTAACGCAAAGTAAATTGTATGATGAAGACCGCTTTCCGAACATGCATGGTATGATACGAGTCTAACGCCATGTAAATGCAAACCATATCCTTCTCAAACATATCGTCTGAACCGTTTGCCTACATCTCGATCAAGTCTGGAGGTGGGCCGATGCCCCGTAGCAAGACGATAGTGTTTCCGCTGGCCAGCGCGGAGCCGACCTTCTCGCTGAATTCGAGTATTCTCCCTCCCTCTACATGGAACACACGTAGTTTATCTCTCTCCGCCGATGACTGATTATTAACGTTTTCGATCTGTAGGCTCTTGGCTGCGGCATCGAGGACTCTCCCTATGACCCAGTCTTTGGAATAGAAAAACTCGCCCTTGTAGTTCTTAGCAGTCGTCGTCTCGGCCTCGGCTTCCACATATAGGTATACTCTCTTTTCCGGCGGGAGTTTTGTATCGCCCTTGGCCGTCTTCTTTAGATTGTTAACAGCGATCAGCCGCGCGGAGGTAGACGTCGGTTTCGCTTTGGGCAAGGCGCGGCTCGCCTGCTCCTTCTTGGCACTGCCCCAGGCGCGAAGCTTCGCGAGTGCAGACTTGGTCTTTTCGGCCACATCGCTCGGGCGGGCGCCGACGGGTATTTTGTTTTGGCAGTCGTGTTCTTCTCGTAAGCGGTGCTTGAGGCAGTAGTCGTAATTACAGCTTGAACAATGCACGCCGGGCACTAGCGATGTTCCTATAGTCGTTTTGCAGTCGGTTGCGGCACAGGGCTTCTGGGACACGAGGTCGCGCATTCGCTTGCCTTCGCCAGCGGCTGGTCGTGATATTTGGGCCTCTCGCCGTCGCGCGGCCCAGGCGCCCTTGTTCTCGCATTTATGCGCATCTTCGGTCCGGTGGTCGAGGCAGAATGTCTTCTTGCAGCTCTGGCAGAAAAATGGAAGGAAATCGAGTTGGTTGCAGTATTCAAGCTGGCAATGTTTCCCGATCAACGTGGCGTCGTTGCCTTTGTCCATTTCAATGTAGCTAGTTTCAGACGCTTCTGCAGCAGATGGGAAAGACATTTTGACTGAACCCGCGCCTCAAGGCAAATCTTTTTATAGGTATGTATATATAAGTCAACTGAATAAACAAATTCCGCCTCCCGGATTGACTTACAAACTCGAGTTAGGGGCGTTTGATGATTAAAAGCCAAAGAATGGTCTAGAAAGAGCGAAAGTGGCTATTCAATAATACATAAGCCAACTTGAGGATGTAGCGGGGGATCCCTCGAAGTACCTAGGTTAGGCTACAGGCGGCTGAGTTGGACCCTGTACCCCGCCATGTTTTAGCGTGATTAGCGGAGGCACTCTAGCCTTACCAGTAAGCTTCAGCTCGGCCCCTAGTCTATGCAAACCTGCCAATGCCAGATACAAGTATCTTAAAAGCAATTAAACATGGATTTAGAAGTCACGTGCTTTGGCGTTTTGATGACGCCTCTTCTTCCACGCCACGTACATGCCACTGCATTCTTTTGAACGCAAATAGCATGCGATGAGAAAAGCTATATCGAAACCTATGGCTTGAGCCATTGACATCGAGATTGGATGTTCTTAAGAATATGCCGCCCCAAGTCCCGCGCAAGCGGCTATACCGCACTCCATCACCAAGCGGTACTGGACGTACTGCAAAGCAGTCAAGTAGGGGAAACGCGAAATCAACCTCGGTAGAAACGTTTCCAGCTAGGAAGTCGACACTGTGGGATGAGTTAGATTCCACATCTAAGAAGGGGTCGGCCGAGAAGACCCGAGCAGCTTTGCAACAGATGCAGGAGGATGAAGATGACAGCAGCTCACTTAGCTCACTATCGGACGCCGAATTTGAGGATGTCCCTGTCGCCAAGCGTCAAAAAACAGACGGCGATGACAATAATGAGGACGATGATGAGGACATAGAGTTTGAAGATGTTCCCTCCTACGAACGACATGAACAATCAGACCAGGAGACAGGCGATCTAGACTTAACACTGTACCATGACACTCGAGTGTTTCCCTTGGCTAGTGAACTTGGGAAGAAAGGCGCTTCAAAGAAAGAGAAGGCAATCCGAATTTCCACTCATTGCATGCATGTTCAGTTTCTCTTGTGGCATAACGGGATACGGAATGCTTGGTTGTGTGATCAGGAAGTTCAGGCCACCATGCTATCCCATCTACCGCCGAGACTTTGGGAGGAAGTCGATCGTTGGAGGCGAAACAGTGGATTAGAGACCCAGGAAGGACCCCCGAAAGACGATCCAAAAAACAAGAAAAATGAAAAGGGGAAAAGAAAGGCGGTTTCTACTCGGCGAACTAGAGACTGGAGCGAAGCAGCCGATCGTCTCGAGAACGGCATCCCGGATATGAGCAACGGCGATCCTCTCTTTCGGCTTATGAAGTGCTTAGTAGCTTGGTGGAAGCAGAGATTCCGCATAACAGCTCCTAGTTTGCGTAGATGGGGCTACATGAATCCAAGAAGGCTTGGCAAACTGAGGGCCGAATTCGAGCTGGGAGGTCAGAACTCAGAGCGATTCGGGGAGCGAATCGAAAATATTGAGAAATTCCGAGAGCTAGCTCAAGATTGCACCGGAAGCCGTGACGTTGGTGCCCAGCTTTTTACCGCACTTCTACGTGGACTTGGACTTGAAGCCCGTATGGTTGCGAACCTCCAATGTCTAGGGTTCGGCTGGAGCAAAGCGGAGGAGGCAGACGAAGAGCAGGAGCACCAGGCCATCAGCAACAAATCGAAAGAGTCTACGCCAAAAGTGGACGTACCAGAGAAAAAGAGGCCAGCAAAGAAACCAGGCAGGCGGAAAAAGGTAGAGTCTGACACTGAAAGCCTTCAGATGGATTTGGATGGTTCCAATGAAGACGCCGAGTTTCTTGTTGTGAATGACGATGATTCGTCTGCAGAAGAGGTAACTCAGCGTCATCCGAAACGCCCCAAGTCGAAGGCATACGATAAAGATTTGGAATTTCCCCACTACTGGACAGAGGTCTTGTCGCCGGTAACGAATAAGTATCTTGCCGTCGATTCCATTGTCAAATCCGTCATAGGCACCAATCGCGACCTGGTAGAGTCTTTGGAGCCTCGGGGCGGTAAAGCGGACAAGGCTAAGCAAATTATGGCTTATTGCGTTGGTTTCTCGCAGGACGGTACAGCAAAGGACGTAACAGTTCGTTACTTAAAGAAGCAGATCTTTCCGGGTAAAACCAAAGGAGTTCGGCTCCCGGAAGAGAAGGTGCCTATATATAACAAACACGGGAAGATTCGCCGGTACGATCAATACAATTGGTTTAAAGCAGTAATGAAAGGATACACAAGAGGTGACAGGAAGCATCCCATTACCGAGGTTGATGAGTTGGAAGAGACCACCGACTTAAAGCCTGTTCAGCCGGAAAAGAAAGAAGTCAAAGAAGGGGAAGAGACGCTGCAATACTATAAGACCTCTAAAGAGTATGTTTTACAGCGGCACCTCAAAAGAGAAGAAGCACTGCTTCCTGATGCTGTTCCTGTCAAGGTCTTTCGTAATAAGGTAAAAGGAGGCAAGATTGAGGAGGAGGATGTTTTCCTTCGAAAAGATGTCGTCGCGGTAAAGAGTGCAGAGACGTGGCACAAGCAGGGACGCGCCCCGATCGAGGGCGCCCAGCCCTTGAAGCACGCACCGTACCGAGCAGCAACAACCAACAGACGAAGAGAAATCGCTGAAGTCGAAGCCGCGACAGGCAAGAAGGTGTTACAGCCACTATACAGCTTTGAGCAGACCGATTGGATTATTCCGCCTCCGATCAAGGACGGCGTCATTCCGAAGAACGAATATGGGTATGTGGTCTCGAAGATTTTGTGTGACTCGGCGTTGCTGACCTCATATTAGCAATATCGACATGTTTGCTGAACATATGTGTCCTGAAGGTCAGTCCCCTCTCCCTGTTTTGAGGCAGCGACACCGCTAACTGAATTCCAGGTGCCGTTCATGTGCCGTATCGGGGAGTCGTGCGTGTCTGCAAGCGACTGCAGATCGATTATGCGGAAGCAGTTGTCGGGTTCGAATTTGGTCATCGTATGGCCGTACCTGTTATCCAAGGGGTGGTGGTTGCCCAGGAAAACTACGAGCGCGTTATTGAGGAACTAGAAAAGGATGAAGCCGAACGCCAGAGGAAGGAAGATGATAAACGCAGGAAAGCTTCATTAGGCATGTGGCGAAAGTTCCTGATGGGATTACGGATTGCAGACCGGATGATACAAGACTACGGTCATCTGGACGAATCCGTTGACGTATTTGGGCATGATAACGAGGGTCACAATCAGAAAGGACCTGATATCGAGGGATATGCCGAAGAAATGGCTGGGGGATTCCTACCGGAAGGATATGAGGAAGAAGAGGACGAGAAGGAGAAACCAACTCAAACATCGAGCTTCTTCGCTGCCCCAGCAGCCTACAACGAAGATGATGAAGAAGAAGATCCCTTTCAAGTCGAATATGGACGCGTCGAAGAACCTGATCCTCAACAGGCCGATTCTTTGCCTTCCGATATGGAGTTGAACTCGGCGCCGAAAGGACCTCCGGCAGTAACACCAAAGAAGGCAGTCCCAAAGCCCAAGTCAAAGCCAAAGCAATCTACTCGGCGGCGAACTAGAAGGAAGCAGGCTGTGACATCGGACGAAGATGATGATGATGATGATGACGAGGACTTTATGATATCAGACAGCGATAGCTAGTTCGATGATAATACGACGTCCATAAACCCTCCCTCATTGAAATTGTTCTATCTACCCCCCTTCCTAATCATAAACGTATCTGGAGTACGGTGGATCATGTGAGGATCAGTTGTACGCATATTCAGATAATCTCAATATTTAAAGTAGATCAGTCCACCGCATCTAATCAGTGCCTTGAGCAGCCTCTTACTCATTCCATTGAACTATTTGTAAGGGCGGCAAACGTCACGTATCCGCTCCAACAGCCTTGAAAGCCTTTGAGCCATGTTTGTATGCGTCCGTGCATGGCGTAAATTCTCGTTCTCGGAAAATCTCAACGATGTCCTTGGAAAAGAGGCTTAGCTTCTTAGCTTCAAAGTGCGACGCCGTTTGCTCTACAACTTCGGGAATAAACATGTATTAGCATGTTGGACATTTATCAGCCCAGAAGTAACTCAACTCTCGACCGCCCTGCTCTGGATAGACATATAGAAATGTACCTAGGCCGTGTATACTGTTACTATAGAACATACAGAGGCAACTACTAAGGAACTGGAAGCTATTCACACAAACACATACTGTACCTTTCCTACTTACAGCATATATACTATCCGTATTAGGCTACCTCGATCACGATAGATACTTGCTCACATACCTAATAGGTACTACTCATAGTACTAAGCAGTCTTCCTAATGGCGTCTTGACTTGTACCTCCCAGAACCTGTGTTGATAGTTTACCTGTTTGCTTTGTTCATGGCCGCAAGCTATGGTACCAAGCTCTGGATATGTCCTTAACGTAACAGTACAAAGGACCCAAATAGATTAGAACCCTGAGCAAACCAGACCAAACACAAGGCCGATGGGGACTACAGCCAGATGAATGTATGTATCTTCTTAGATACCTAGATACCTACATAGGTAAGGTACCGAGGTATTATTTGTGTACGTATCTAGCCCACATCCATACTTAGGTACGTGTTTACTACTAGCAATGAAGCAGGTACAAAAGCACAGCCTTTACAATGGACCTGAAGGTCAGGACAATCTGTAGGTACCTGTAAAACACGCCTAGGAAGTACGTAGAGCGTGAATTCACCCATGTGATTGGTCGTCGACAACTCAAGTTCAAGTACGGGAAAGGGACAATGGTACTTACACATGATCCGTGCTCCTGTGTAGTAGTCTATAAGTATCGCCGATTTTTCCTGCCTGGTCTCGCCGACTTTTTCTCTCTTCTCCATCCTCACCTCTCTCCACGACTTTGCCCACCCTCCTCTCACGCTGTTCTCGGGACGTTATCTTCTTCTGTTGCTATTATACTATCATACACCGACACATGTAATATGCAACGTACACAGAAGAAGGGGAAGAAGCAAGACATGGCGATGTGCTGAACTTGACTGGTTAGTAGTAGTACTCTTTTGCCTTCTATTCAGCAAAGTCGATATGCTCCCCAAAACTTATTATGTACATATCAAGCTGACAATTACCAACCTAGACGTCCCTCTGTTTACACCTGCAGAGTGTGACCCGGCCTACGGTAACGACAATCATCGCCGTTGCAATTCTTCGTCAGTGGCTTGGGTGGTTGCCACCAGTAGCAGCGATCACATCTGTCTGTCTACACTCACCTGTCACGGCTCACAATACGCTGGACGGTGTCCTGAGGCCGTACACGGAATTCACCTGTTCTGCGCAAAAGCATTACGTGGTTTCTTGCCTCTTGACCCATATCAGTTCCTAAGTCACATCCACAACAAGTTCCAGTTGTGGCCCTCTCGCCTCTCCTCTTGGGAAGATAAAGGAGTAACTGGCAACAGCAACAGAAACGGCAACAGTTATACTCAGCTACGACTCTTCCAAGGTCACATCCATAACACGATCCAGTTATGGCCCTCTCGCCTTTGGCCAAAGAACAGAACAGCATTGGAGACGAAAACACTTCAACGATACTCGGCAAAAGTTGATGTTGTCGTCAAGGCAGTCCTTGTGCCTGGGCTTGTGCTTGTGCCTGGGCTTGAGCTTGGGCTTGGGCGATGCCAAGCATGTATAGCGCCATAGTGGCGAGTTGGTATTTATCATCGAAAAAGTCCGACATTTAATTCCTTTTTTGATGACGATTACCAACTGGCCATTATGGCACTGTACATGCTTGGCACCGCCCAAGCCCAAGCTCAAGCCCAGGCACAGGCACAGGCACAAGCCCAACAGCAACAGCAGCAAGGCGGCCGGCGCCCGTGCTGCGTGCTGGTTACGCTCGCCAACGGGCTGCCTGTGGCCATGTTTTTGGACATGAATGCATCAACAATAGACTGTCCCATTTGTCTCCGAAGGCGGGCAATAACAGAGCCTGAGAATGAAAACGAGGAGGCTTTCTCAAAGCTTCCCTGTGGCCATGCCTTTGGCCACGAATGTATCAATAACTGGCTGCACGATTGCATCCAAGAGCGCGGCAAGTTCACTTGCCCGACTTGCCGCGTTGAATTCAAGCATGAGGGCTGCGGCCACCAGATTGTTCTAGGCCGCATCTACACCGGCGGATGCCTCCCAGAGAAGCTCGGTCACACGGGCCAAGACGAACAACACCAAGGATGAAGTAACCACAAGCAACAACGAGAACACGTCCCTCTAAGTAATCAGCCTACACCCCGACCACGCAGCATCTATCGTTAGGCCTTAACGGTCGCAGCACAGCGGAGATGATCCATCTGTGGATATCTGGGTAAATTACCAGACCACCAGCGCTCGTCATTCACAGCTTGACCAAAACAACAACGTGACGTACAAGGCTTTGTTCAACAGCATCCGCAAAATCAGCAGCGTCAAATAAAACCACACCAACAGACTCGACCATGCCATCGTCCCAGGCCGCACCCAAGGCGGCGGCTGTCTCATGGATAAGCTTGGACAGTCGATCCCAGTTCACCGACAGCATCCTCATTACCCTAACTCCGAGCAACATCAACCGCGTCCATGAGATTGTGAAGCCCAATGAGTTCAGGTTCGGCCTCAACCTTCAGAGAGGCTTGAGGGCAAACTCTTACTATAAGCTTCCCTGTTCTCCTTATCTACACCAGATTCAGAGGTTGATGAGGATGGGAAGAAGGAGCCCAAAGATGTATGGCAAAGACGGCGGGGACATTAAAGTCGGCCAGTACATGCCCGGTCGCATATCTAGGAAGGCATATTCAATGGGAGGACGGCCACCTGCTCTGACCAACCTACCGGTCGGTGGTCAGATTGCCACGCCTGAGACCCCGAGCAAAACCATTGGCCTCTTATGTTTGGGTTGCAGATATCGATTGAGAAACAATCATAAAAGTGGTTTACAATGTCAATTATAAGCTTATTATTATAGACAAATAATAACTACAAGCAGGTAGATAATTATAAGAAAGGGTAGGATGCCAAAAAGAATATTAAACAAAAAACTTGCAAGAGTTCCCACCATTGCGAAAGGCAATTAGAAGACGGTATCTTTTGTTCCCGTACCCGTCCCGATTTCCTTCTTTCATCTTTTGTAAAAAAGTGATTTGTAATAGTTCGCCGCAAGCAGTAGTCCAGCACAAGGTAAGATTGTCCGTACGCACGAAATACAAGCAAAGTTAATTCTGAGGCGTTGAGTTGCTTGGTCGGAAAGAAGCGGGACAATGTCGCGTTCTTCGCTCAGCGGCTCATCCCGATCGTACGAGCGCTGCATTCCGCTACCGACTTGCTTACCGGGTAATAATAATAAGACCACACACCAAACCACGCCATTCCCTAAAACTAAGATTTTAAGCAAGATATTGGCCTTTTTTCGGACCGTACAACACATAGTCTTGTGACCGGAATTTCCAGGTTGGGTTTATGCAACGACCACGTTAGAGTTTGGGGGAGATTCCGGAACGCGCCCACCTGTGCAAGGATGGATGCCCATATACTATATGCGGGATGCGGCGGCGGCGGAATGGCGGATGGAGCTCAGCGCCGTCCAAGTGCCGGGGACTAGGAATAACGCGACGGTTTGATGATTTAGAGTTTTGCTCAGCTCATTGCCATCGTCATCATGCTCGGTCAATGGCAAGGTGAGAGCCTCTTATTCCTGGTCGGCTTGTGACGTATGACCCCGAAGTACGCATCTACGCGCATCGGAATGGAAACCAAATGAGATTCCGTTTTGTGTATAAAGTGTAGCAACCCCCGGTGTTGAAGTAGAGGTAGTTTTTCATCCCATTCATCATCTCATCAGAACACAACATTTCATCAATCATCGTGATAACAGCGAAAGTAAGACATACTTCCAAGACGATTATAATAGAAGCCGAAGACATGCAAGGCGATATTTATCAGCTCGACCTCCTAATGGCCACCAACGAGGAGTCCAATGTGCCCAAACCAGTAGTAGCACAGTCGGACGACAACATGGCAGAGACCACTGGTTTCAAACCGACAAGTGATTCCGAGGTGGCTATTTACAACGAGGACGACTTGTCTCATCTTCTCTACATCAACAACAACACCAACAACCACTCTGGCCCTCATCACCACCATCACCACCACCTTCGTGCCGCTCACAAGAAACCCCAAAACCTAATACTGCATCCCTACTCAGCCCCAATCACCATCCTAACAGGCGCAACAAATCCAGAGCTGGACATGAACATGATGGACACGGGCGCCGAGTCCGACGTCAGCAGCGGTAGTGACTGCGCCTCATTCTCGGGCGCCGAATACGGCTGGGATGCCGAGAATTCGCATCCGGGGGCAGTTCCAGTTCCAGTTCCAGATACGCCTCTTACACCGCCGCTTCCCTTCCTTCCTCTTCTCTCTATGCAGCATCTAGAAGAAGCAGAAGAAGAAGAAGCGGAGGGGGATGGAGACCTGGCAGCGTATCGTCGCAAGGGACGACGCAACGCCCTCTCCATCTCCTCTCTCGACGAGGTGTTCGACGTCCCTGTTTTCCTTGGGCGACAGGCTGAAGAAGAACAAGAACAAGAACAAGAACGTCCACAACCAAGATCACAAGAGGGAGGAAAGAAAGAAGGGGTTCACCCTGCCGGAAATTCGCAGTCGCAACCCCAGCACCAGATCCAAGTAGTGGATAACAACAGCATCAGCGGGCCGCTAATGTCGTGGTGGCCGGCGCTTCTCGAGACCATGGAAAACGACTGGTCGGAAGAGGAGATGGAGTGGGTGCGGGAGACGGAGAAGGAGAAGGAGATGCGGCTGGCCGATCAAATACAGAGCTAGGGGCAGATGAAGGAGAGGAGAGAATTCTACAACGGCCCTCAAGATGCTGCTGATGATAAGAATTAGGTCAAGAATATCGACGGTCCGCTCATGAGCTGGTGGCCTAGTTCTCTAGAACACCTTGGTTTTGAGTGGAATGAGAGGTTTTATGAGTGAGTTGAGCTGAGTGATTTGGATTTCTACTTTTGTTTGGGTATTATCACTATTTTATTTGGACGTGGGAATGAGAATGGATCTATGGGATTAAGGCAGGAGATCTTGAATAAGTAGGGAGGTATTTGGGCAGAGCCTGGCGTTTAGGGGTTCGGGCGTTTAATGGGGCGGGTTGGTTGGGTTGGGAGACTAGATTGGCATTTTACCTGTTTCTTATGGACTGTGGCAAGGGGTTTCATTATCATGTTCGCGATGTACGGAATACACCTCTCTCTCACACACACACACACACATTTTTGGCCTTTACTCCTCAAACATGGATTAGATTAGATAATAGCTATTAAATACTTGACCTAGTGAAGTAGTTCGTGGACTAAGGAGTTATAGGTCTAGATATATCAAGAGGCTTTATAAATATAGGTATACATCCATACTAGTATTGGAGGAGAAGAGAGATTCTACACACATCACAAGACTATCCTACCCAGCATCCCAAGTAGCAAGTAATACCCAGATCCCTACTCCTCATCAACAGTCAAAGTCCCCTGCATCACCACCACAGCAGTACCACCCAACTTGACATCCGCCAACTTCACCTCATCCCCGTCCTCTTTCACAGCAGTCGTCTCAACACTAATAACACTCCTTCGTCCCATCTCCACACCCTGGGTAATGCGGAACGCCCTCGACGCCTTCTCCCTCGTGAGCGTGAGATAAGCGCTGAGAGCCGAGGCCGCGCTACCTGTAGCCGGGTCCTCTATGCCTTCGCCCATCATGCGCGTACGCAAGTACCTGGCACCTTCATCTTTGCCTCCTTCGTCATCACTCCCCACCTCTTTTTCATTCCCGTCCTCGTCAACATCAACATAATAATACCTCCCCACGAGACTATCGCGCCACCCCTCGTCCAAGAAATCCGCGACCAGCATATCGACGTCGAGGCGCGAGGACTTGACCTCGCGCAGCTGTTCCAGGGACGCCAGACGCACGAGCACGAACGTCATCCCGTTCACGATGCTGAAGATCGGTGCGTCGAGCTCGGCGGCGCAGATAGCTGGGTTGGTCGTAGTATGAAGACCGCTTTCTAGTTGTGTCGCTGTTTCCCTTGTTGCGGATGCTAGGGCGCTGCGGAGGGTTGTTGTGTGGAGGCGTACTGTCGAAACATTAGAGATATATATAAGGTGAACTGGTCTTGAATACGGAATCGGGATCATGAGCATGAAGTGGGAAGGTATATACAAAGCCGACATGCATACATGTACGACATATTTTGCAATTATTGTAAGGAGCGGTTGTAAGTGTTGTGTTTTCATATTACTTGTATATGAAGAACATCTCCTGACGACGATGTGGCTCGGTAGACACATACACATCTACGTCCCACACTCCATTGGATCTTGGCAATAAAACTCAAACTTAGACCCAACGACTCACCATCATGAGGAATCTTGGCCTGTATACCCCGCGGCAGAGAAGCGAGGGGCTCAAGTTCAATTCTGCCAGCTTTCGTCACAAGCGCGCGCACAGCCTCGGTGCCGGTGCCGGTTCCGGGTAAGAGGTGATGTCGCACGAACACGGCCGACCCGATCGTCGGATGGCCCGCGAACGGGATCTCGCGTAGCGCCGTGAAGATGTCTATGTCGCGTGCTTCCGAGCCCGATTTGCTCGTGTCTGGAGATAATAGCAAGATTTTCACCCAATGTTAGTCAGCCATGTCACTCATTCCATTCAGGACAGTTATTAAAAAGCCAGTCAGATGTACAGAAAGCGCAAGTGATATTTTTGAGATTGATGAAACAGATGATGTATGCATGAGTGTAAGTGAGATCACGAAAACAAGACGAAATGAAAGGAATACATGCCATCGTGAAGAAACACCGTCTCAGAGAGATTAAACTCGCTCGCAATCTTCTGCTTCGTCGACTGCGTGAGCTGGCCCCGAAGAGACGCCGGAATCCGCACGATTGCGAGCGGGTTGCCCTCGAACTTCTTCGTGGTGAAGACGTCGAGTGTTGCGAAAGGAAGCTCCATGGTTGAATGGGAATTAGTAGTAATAGCTTTTGGTTTGATCACAGAAAGTCTATAAGTCAGTATCCTTTAATTCAAGGTATTATTTTTCTGGGGGATTAGTATAGATGAACAGGAGATGAATTAATAATACACTTCAAGCATCGAAGAGTTGGTTGCCCGGTGTGACTAACGAAGGGCGTAGTGACTAACGACAATTGCCGAGTCAGAGCTAGATCGCACTGGCTGCAGCCGAGTACCGGCGACTTCCAGTAAATCTTCTGTACAAGGTTCCATTTTGGTGTACTACTATTCGTATCACGTATTACGCAGTTTAGGGGAGCGAGAAACAATGCATCACAACTTTGACATGGTGTCGATGGGTATTTGAACTCCGAGGCGTAGTCACACGCTATGTAATGCTATCTAATAAAATGCCAATTCTAGAGCAACCAGTCGCAACCTCTTGGGCTCCGGGAAATGTGATGTTTTTCGAAAAGTTACCGTCCTGTATGACAAACCGTATTAATTATAGCAAGAACTTGGCAGGAAAATATGTTAGCGCTGTGAGAGCCATCATATGCTAGGACATGCGGCGCTCATGTGCGAACCATCGAGACAGATTCAGTAGGTTGTAGCGCGACAACTAAAGCTGCTAGACGATCGATCTTAACCGACAGCTCCGTGAGGCGCACCTCGACGTCGGTTGGGGCATTTGCCACATCGTCTTCCATAGCATCTCGTCGCCTTGACTTGTTGGCCGTCTCCGAGCTGTTTTGCCTTGGCGAGTACATATGCGGCCGAGGACCAGAATGAGGTCTGTTGTCTTGTCTGGCGGATGGTGGGACTACAAGCGGTTTCGATGCGCCTTGTGGTGGTCCTCGGAAACCGCTGGCATTACCTGAGCTTATCTTACTCATAACCCACTCGTACATTTGAATCAACCCAACGATCGGCGCATGCGTAGCCCGTAGTAGTACAATCCGGCCGTGACGAAGCGTATCGCCCGATACGAATAGACGGAGGGGGCGAAAGAGGATAAGCGCAATAAGATTGAAAGGTGCTTGTATGTCCGTTAGTATAAGGCGTCGGGGGTCTGTAGTTACGCATTACTCACGGTAGAAATGGGTGAGTCTGTTACCAGTTGACGCCTCAAGCACATATACTGAGTAGATATAGAGATACTCTTCCTTCGCATGGGTAATAACTCGGCTGAAGCTGTTGCTGAGCATACCGGTCAAGGAGCCCATAAGTAGGATGGAGGACAAGGTGACAAATATGAACATGAGAGGCGGACCTAGGAGGTTCATATTAGCTTCATCCTTGCCACCGAAGGGATGAGGTAATAGGTCTTACCGAATACAGGGTCTATCCGCTCCATCACGTCACTGGCGCGTAACTCAAGTCAATAACAACTCCCGCAGTAACATTGGCGACCGTTGGCTCTAAAGAAAAACTTACAAGCCGACCTCGCTGGAGCCAAAAAAGATCTTAGTCACAATCATGGCCATGTGAGGGAATGTAAAGGACTCTCGCCCAACGAGAGAGAAAGTTGTCAGAAATCCCAGATATAACACAACGACTTTAAGGTCTTTTTGTTAGCTACTATGTTTTAAGAATAGAACTAATAGTCCCTCGTTGCAGAGCAAAGAGCTACTACTCGCTTGACGGTGACTCACCGAGGACCATGAATTTTAAAAAGTCCACTGTAGTACCACACGTCAGTACTCCATTTCGTAAACAAAAGTCGATAGTTGTGGTATGCTGCAAGCTAGAACGAATCGTCCCTCTTCGAAGAGTTTGAAGTAAAAGGCTAACATATAGAAGCTAAGATTTACTTACTGCCCATCGCCTTCAGGCAGGGAATCAGAGTCCCCCAGTATGGTGATAAGCTAAGGACAGAGAAAACTCGCGGGACCATAAAGAGTGCTTCTAAAGCTAGGACGTCAAATCCAATATCGACAAGTTTGTAGTCTTTATTGTACAGCCCCACACATCCTGCCAATGCGTGTCAATAGAGGTCCTGATACAAGAGGAGTCGGAGACGTGCTTGACTTACTTAAAATAAAGTAAACAATGCCTATGGCAATCATGATCATATCGAAAAGATTCCAGACATCGGCCGCATAGAAGATCGAGCCGGCATCTATATATTCGCTCACCTCATCGTAGAAAAAAGCGGCAAACCAGACATACAAGGTGATCTCTAGCGAGGTGATGGCATACCGGTTTTGTTCGATTAGAACTCCATAATACAGGAAAAGGAAGCCACAGAAGAATGCTACCTCATAAGTCTTGAGGTATTTCGGTACGCGAAGACGTGAAAAAGGGTCGGCTACATTTGGGTTATAAAAGCGAGGCTTCTTCTTAGAGCTAGCCGACAACCGATCCCAGAAGATGATATCACCATTCCAGATTCCTGTGATGATCTTCTGAACAATATGTTGGCTTAGAAATCGCTTCGCATCTGCGATGGCAGCGATCTCCAAGGCATTGAGATGAATGAAAGGGGCTGTAGGGTCGTCTTCTTGGTCCTCAATGCCGGTAGCGTGTCGGCTCATAGTAAGTTTTGAGACTGACTCAAGCAATTGGCTCCGCCTTACAGAACCTCGCCTGACGTCAATCAGATGATCAGGCCTGCGAGGAGATTCAGACGAAGTGGGTGACCTCCCCAGGAGTGCAGTTCGCTCGTTATCCTCGCTTTCTACAGCGCATTCCTCATCGACAGACGCATCGTCCTTATCACGTGGGTCTGGAATCTCGTAGAGGCAGAACTCGACAACTTCGCGTTCAGACAAACGGGTCAAAAACCTCCACGCGACAATCTCACATGCATTTGCCCGAGCATCACTTAAACCTCTGCCGTCAGTCATAGCACCGTAATGCCACCTGAGAGCTCTGTTTCCCTGCTATATTAGCTTCTGAGGTTCTACACGATATATCACCTCTTCTATCTGACAGTGAAAGAAATGCTTAGGGTAACGTTCCCTGGCCGCAGATAGATACAGGAAGAAGGGGCTGGTGGCAGGGAAAGGCAACCAACAGCAAAGCGTTTACAATGGCTGGGTTCGTCACTTCAGTACTCAGATAGTCAACGAGAGTGCGCAGATCGTCGCCAGCTGACGTAGTCCGTAGTTGTTCAAAGGTAGCAGGCATATAAACAACCTCGCTGATATATCTGAGCTCCATGTCAGCTTCGAAGTCATCTATGAGAAGCGAGTAAATAACATGAAGACTTACACGGATATCTTCTTGGCTACATCACGAAATGTGTCGTCATGACCAATATCAGGGAGCTCGACGTCATTATATTCTGAGTGGTGGTGCGGAGAAAAAGGCCGCTCCTCGGGCACCGGAAGTGACCTGACGCGAATTGGCATCGTGATGGATATCCTCAGTCAGGCCAGCTGCTAAATGTATATCCGGAGTGCCCAAAATGGGGTCGCGAGAGAACAAACAATGGTTCGGTAAACGGCCATTTACTGATGGACGAGCCCTCTCACATATGGTGAATGGGGATGGAATGCTTGGCGAAATGTCAATATCGCGACCTCCCTTGACTCGAATGAGAAAAAGGAGGTGGGTATTGTACGCTAGTACTGGGTACCAATAGGGGCCTAGCACTACCCAATAATGCTAGCCCAGATGGTCCTCGTACACTTTTTCCCGGCCTCCCCGCCTCCCTTAGAAGCCCTGAACTAGCTGGGTCCCGCCCTGCGCCCACTATAGATACCCCGCAACTGTCTCATCTTCAGCACTAATGGCCGGAATCGAGACAGTTCCTTGGGTAGTGTGAGTTGCCGTCATTTGGGGCTCCAGTGATTGGTATCTGTTAACAGAGAAGTGAGCAATTACGATACGCCTTGTCATAGACGTAGGAAAATGTTGTCTAACTACAGGGTTGCCACACATCACGGTTATCAGATGCCATAAGCGAGTCCTCGAGGTTCCATTCTAATCAAAACCCCCGGGGACAGCAGGTCCTAGCAAGGGTCGATAGAGAGGCGCTGGGCGCACCAAGTCCCTACCTTACCTAGATGTTACCTCCGTAAGGTACAGTACTCATAGTAGGTAGCTCTCACATACATAGCTATCCACCATGTTGGGCACCCAAACTTCTGCCTACCTACGTAGGGTAGGATATGATATGTACTGATAATGGCGATTTCTCGCACGATACTGTACAGCTACGAAGGGGGTATGTCCTCTGCGAAGTACAGCAAGAGATCTCTAATCCGTGTCCATAAATCTACAACAAGAGTTACCACCTTTAGTACTAGGAGCCTAGAGGTGACCAAACAAGAACCTTGAGATCTGCGGAGTGTTACCTGGTAAGGATCGGTGTAGATACCGGCCTGGAGGTGGGCCATATTCGGAATACGTTGTGGCGCTGCTTGTGGCGGTGTCCGGTTGTCTGGCTCGAAACACGATGCGATCTACACTCAGGGACGATCCATTTGCTGTGTTGGCCTGAACTGCCGTGCACGCACTACGTTGCACGACTACATACAAGGACTAAGTTCTATCTATAGAATTGTGATTTTTTAAACGGTATGCACGTGAAATAACTTCAAGAGACCTATATCCAAACACATGACCTTGGCCAAACTCGCTCTTATCATAGTTGCACTTCTTCACATCCCTTTCCAATTTGATGCTGCCCTCATTCTAATTTTCTCGATCGAACCGGTCATCTACGGCCATTTCAAGGCTTATTACGCAGATGGCCGTGCAGTTTTACAAGTTAATCGTGCTGAATCTTTCAGGCGCGGATACACGAAGGTGCAATAGTGTTCTGCCAGTCTGTTACCAATGCCTAAAACTCCCTTTCAACTGATATGTCTACAGGTTGAGGCTATTCGCGCCAAACAAAAAGGCCTCTCTTCGGTAGTCTGTAGATATACGCATTCAAGCGTTAGAAGGCTGCTAGTCTGGAGATGGAAAAGTAGAAATGCTGATCTTGCCTGTCTCCTTAACAAAAACTTTGCAATCCAATCCCGCTTTCAACCTAAGCTTTCTTTGTGCTCCTGGCACCTATGCAGGCTCGTATTCAGCATTTTGTTGGTCTATCTTATGTGCCCGTAGATAGATACAAGACATTTACTTGCTTATGTACATACTACAGACAGATATGTAGGTCATTACTTGCCTTCAAGTTCCCACACTTTTGACTACGAGGGCTCCACCGGTCGCCGATCGCAAATGACGAACGCGATGGGACCAAGGTGCCAACGGTCATTAGTCTCATAGCCATCGGCACGACAAGATAAGTACCGATCGTAGCGGCACTCCACTTCTGAACCGAGTTACCTATTCAGTTCTTGTCTAATCCTTAGGCTAGAAGCTTAAGTTATTACCTAAGTTAAACCTACCTGGTATTTTCCTATCTGATTATCTTACATCAAGAGTATTACAGCATACTATGTATTTCTGTCCGTGAAAGGTGGCTGTGCCCCTTTTTGCTTTATGGGTAATGCATCTTGATTGGTTCATGGTATCAAGGAACGTCTATTAAAAGTAACCTAGAGAGATCTGGGGCTTTTGGTTTGCCGATGTTTGGCTGAATCTTGGACAATGCCCCTTCTGCATCTGTACATAACCCCGAATTTAACTCTTGGAAGCGCACCCGAGAGTGGACAGAAAAGTGGGCACCTGATCCAGGGCGCTCCCTAAGTCCGTCACTAGCTGCATCCTCTAGAATTGCCGTCTTTTAGCACTAGACTAGCTCTATACCAACTTTACAGTTGTTTATCACCAGTAAGAGGCAAAGAAAAGCGGTCGATCTCTTCTCCAGGACCCTGGGCAGACTGGGTTTTGCTGTGTCTTGCTTGGACTCCTGCTTAGACCTAGCGATCAGCACTCTTCTGTCGTCACTTTTACAACTGTCTAGCTTAGTGCTATTGTCTTCTATTTTGTGCATAGAAATATATAATAATGATTTTTATAGTCGTGGCAATGCTTTCCGCCACCTGCGTTGGTCCATGCGATTGGACCCCAATTTGCGTGAAGTCTCTTATAATTAATTCCATGAGCGGAAAAAGGAAAGGTCATAAGTGGAATAGAGTTTATGCCAAGGCAGCACAAACAGGGTCTTGATCGCTTACATTCTCTCTTTTTTACGAACTCTATGTAGTACCTATTCAGGGACTACCCAGCGAAAACAGCCAACCTTGCCAAGCCGATAAAAAGTCACAATATCGTGTATTGTCGGGAGTGTGTCTGCCTACCTACCTGACTACGATATCGATGCGTCGCAAAGCGACATAGATTCACCCCACCTGCCTACCACCTATTTCCCATACCAGTGCACCTCATCTCAGCCCTTTCCCTTACCCTGCCATTAAGCAGACCCCAGCAGCAGCAGTAGCGCCAGCTGCTCCTTACCGATACGACATTTGTTCAGCCTTTACCTCCTTCTCTTTCAGTCCTTCGTTTCATGTTACTTTTCTTCCAACCCCTCGTTTTTTATCATTCTGAGTTCTGTTTTGTTCTGTTTACCCCTTCGTCTTGACATTTCGCGAACCCGGCTGCTGTTCCTCGTCAACAGCCTAAGCGCCCTATGTGACTCGAGCCATGGCTCCACCGTTCGGCGATATATTCTTTCGCCTGCCGCCTTCAACCGCCGCTCTTCTCTTAAGTGCCGTTTTCGGTTTAACGAACGGGAGTGCGCTCCCTCGACAGACCAAAACCGTGGGCTACCATGAGCTAGATGTCATACCCTTTCATCCAGCCCCCACGGCAGCGCCATGGTTCCCCTTCGAACTTTTCCGACGAGAGGACAACACGATATGCGGTTATATAGGCGGAAACTCAGCTCTCCCCGCGACCTGTTCATCAGGATCGCATTGCGTTTTAGACGCAGCCAACTCGGTGGTGGGGTGTTGTCCGAACGGTGGTGCATGCACGACGGGCGTTTTCACGGGCTGTGTGGACTGGAACAGCGACCCGCAAACAGAGATCAACCCCTATGTCTTCACATGTCAAGGGACGGATGTGTGCTATAAAAACAATTTTGCGGGTGGCTATTTCCAATTCGGCTGCGGTACCGCGTCCGATTTAGGGACCACCGTTGAAACGTCGGCCAGTGGCGCATCAACAGCCTTAAACATAGCGACGACTAGCATGAGCTTGACGGCATCCGCAACTACTCTTTCAACCCCTACGACGATAGGGTCTTCGCCATCCTCTACACAAGCCAGTTCAACAAACAATCGTTCAACTGAGACCGACTCGAGCAAAACTGGTTCCGCGTCTGCATCAACGATATCACCCTCCCCGACTTCGACGCCAACCTCAGAATCACCGACATCCTCCGCTCCAACTACAATCACTACAACCACAACTCCGTCGAGGACCTCGTCTGATACCACCACATCTTCAAATTCAAATTCAAGTTCGTCCAAATCTTCGGAGACGAACACCAGCTTAACTACATCAAAGACGGTGTCAAAATCAAGCTCTTCAAATACACGTAAAACTTCAACAACATGGACGACAGTAACTCAGTCCAGCTCAACATCTAGCGAAACCGATTCAAGCCCATCGACAACCTCCACCGACGACGATCCTCCAAGCTCACAAACAGCTTCCCCATCCGCGACTCCGACAGAAGGTGCGGGGTCCATAAAGAAGAACCAAACGGGTGCGATTGTTGGCGGAGTTGTGGGCGGTGCTGCTGGTCTCATAATCCTGATAGCACTCGTGTTCTTCTGTTTGCGACGACGACAGAACCGGAATCGTCGCACGGGGCCAGGTCCGGCACCCAAAGCACCGCCCATGACACAGTATAACAGGTAAGCCATCTGCCCTTTCATTGCGACTTTGGCTACACATTCGGCGCGTTGTGACTCTGAGCTAACAATCAATCGTAGCCCAATGCAATCCCACGGCGCAGCCTTCGCACCACTACCTTCCTGGAACGAAGACGAAAACCCAGACAACTACGACGGCGATTCGCACCTGCAACCACCAAATCCATACGGTCCCCTGGAGCCTTCGTTTTCTGCTCAGGCGCCACGACGTTCGTTCTCCGGTCCGGGGCGCCTCGCGCCTCCGGCACCCGCCAATCTGAGCCCCAACGCCCACGGCGGTTATTCGCAGCCGTTACGGTACAACCCAATGTACAACATGGCAGGCGGGTTAGGGACAGTGGCGGGGGGTGGTCTTCCGCCCGTAGTAGAAGAGGATCAGCAGTCGTCAGAGCGCGAAGAGTTGCCGGGACGACAACAATACCAAGCAGAACCAGAACCACAGCGAAGTGAAATAGACGATTTCTCACGCGCATATTCGAACGCCCGTATCGGACAGTTGACAGATGATGACGAAGATGACGCTAATGGTGTTGAGGGAGACCGCGCGCCGCTGAGGGCCAATGCCCAATACTACTACAGTAATAATGATAATAATGGTGGTAGTAGTAGCAGCAGCAATCCACAGTACGAATACGACGACGACGACGGTTATCCCCCGCGGAGGAGCGGTGGTCACAGGCCTCTGTGGCAGCAGAATCGCCAGCAGAGCCGGAATTTAATGTGGCTATAAGGCAGTCTCTTTCTCTTGGCCATTTTTTGGTTTACTTCCCATTCTATATATATGTATGCATATACCTGCTTATGGGAGAAGATATCGGTTTCTTCTTGCAAAGCATTTTCTTGTCATTTTTTCGCGTTCAGCTTGACCAGCCAGATATTCTTCCTTGTGGGGATTGGCTCAGCGAAGCACATGGTCAAATACTTGTACAAAAATTCAAGGGTCACATAGCGTCCTAGACAGGACTTTTATGTTGTTCCAAGCGGCGTAATTCGGGTTCATTATGAACATACAAAAAGGGGGCTCGGGGTTTTTCAAGATTATAACAATTCTCGGTTCAGTCTGAGGCTCATTGAGTGGCTTGGGCTTATTAGGCGTTTAGGCGGAAGAGGGAACAGAGACAACAAATATTTTAGCTCCCGTGGCTTGATTCGGGATCATGCATACATATTTCTTCTGATGCTCTCTATCTTGTTGCTTGTTTCTCTTCGAGATAGTGAACATCGCGGATGGCAGGCAGATAAATATCTCAGGAAAGAGAGGTAGTAAGAAGAGGAAAGCCAAACTCGCGGAACTTTTGGATAAGCCGCGTATTATCTATTCATTTATACCTAGGCTTAGTTAGGTATATATATATATACAACAAACAAATTGGGCGTGTCATATCCATCGTCACATCATAGCATAGTCATATATTATACTAGTCATAATCATCATCAGGTTTCTTGGTCCCATTTCATCGAAACTCTAAAACTCGAGCATAAAAGACAGATAGATGGAAATGCTCTAACGTATACAGATGAAGTAGTTTTACCTACCTCTCCTTTATGCAAAATGGCATAATCTCAATGAGATGAAAAATATAGCTCGACAGATACTCTTTTCAACGCAGGATTTCAACTGACTCATCGCCCATGTGTGCCTGGGTAGGTAGTGCAGACAAGTAGACTAAGGTTATGTTTAATTTTTTTACCCTATTCATATTTACAAGGTTACCTGAGTATGCCTCGGATACTCCCGCAGACCATCATCCCTACATCCCTACACTCCTACTTATCTTCCTACCTCCAACTCCATACTAACCTCTGTCTATCTGACTAACTGCCTACTGAGTGACTATGTAGGTAGATTTATCAAAATATCGAACGAGACGACTTTTTCTAAGTATACCTATACCTAACCTGGGCGCTTAGTATGAGCATGCTTATTTTTATCGAGAGAGGTCCGCTCGTTATTTCAAATTTCAAATTTCATACTTTGTTAGAATATTTAAGAGGGGGATATAAGTGTATACCGGGAGAACCTGCTTAAGAATATCTCACCATACATAAAGCAGCCACAGAGATACGTAGACGTAGTAGATGTAGGTAAGACAGATAGAGAAACACAGATATACATAACATAACGTAGCTAGCATGTTACTGTCACAGTAAATGCTGTAAATGCTGCCTGGGTAGACGGACATGTTACGTTCACGTTCACGTCGCATTCAAGTTGTGAATAACCTTAACTTGGATGCCTACATAACATAGGTACATAGATATATACTGTATGCATGTAGTCAAGCGAAAGCGCTCTGAAGATACTAACTTACGTAGTAGTATCAATAAGTTCAGGATTCAAGTGCCTTTGACCTTTTCCCTCTACTCTGTTTTACGAGCTATAACATACGAGCTACAAAGCTACAAACCACAGGGGAAATCAGGTAAACAAATCCCACGAACCAAGGCAGCAGCAAGCTGCTATACAGCAGTGAGGACAGAAACGAAGGACACTAAGACAAAAAGATAGGACCGGTTTAAAGCAAAGGCAGCTAGATCTGATTCGCAAACAGAGGTATCTCATTAAAAGTACAACAGTAAAAGTGGAAAGTGGCAATGGAAGTGCCCACAAGCTGACACACCGAGAGGTAGAAGTAAAAAAACCCCCTCCCTTGTAACAAACAAACCCTCGTCAACCTGTTGGTATTAATACCCCGAAACAATGATTTCCCCGTCTGGTGGTCTCCCTGCCCAGCCGCTGCTCATTACGAGACCCCCAGGATAAGCCTTTGCCTTTCATAACCCCGTATGCATCCTGCTCGTATATGGACGTTAACCACTTTCCCCGAATTTTTTCCAGACCGAAACCCCTCGTTTTATAGACTCGACAAGATCTCCTCTACTTCCGCTCTAGAGGGAAGGGAGCAAGCCAGCCGCTTTCCAGGTGACAAGTTGACAAAATAAACTTGCTAAGAATGTTTCCGAATAGAAACCACAACCCTTTAACGAATCCGTCCTATCCTCGACGACCTATATAAGTACATTCACCCCCAAGTCGTATACGCAGCCCACGGGCCGATCCTCATCTCTCGTTTTATCATTCTTCTATTGCAACTGGGAATTGGACAGCAGACTCATGATGCATCGACGTCGTACTTATGGCAGCCAAAGCCAATACTGTGCAAAGCTATTCGACACTTTATAGCTTGTCTGGAATAAAGTCATCAGGTGCTAGACGACGACATGGCTGCTCATGTGTTCTACGGCCTCTTTAATGCTACGAAGCATGCGTTGATTGACACAGAAAGGGCAGCGCAGAGGCCGATCATTGCCCGATAACGTCTGGCCACCAGGTATGGGAGTAAGTTGCAAGGACTGATCATCGGCGCCAACCGGAGTGTACTGCGAGGCAGGTCGGGGAGCGACTTGTTGTGCAGGTGTAGACAAGCCAGGTGCGATGGGTGGTAGACCTTGCTCCTGACGGTCACGCTGCTCACGAACGGCTGCGGCCTCGGCCTCAGCCTCAGCCTCTTCCTGTTGCATCTGGCGTAGTGCATTCTGCAATACGACCTCGGGGTCCTCTGCCTCTGCATAGGCATCTGATTCGTTCTGGGCGCTATGTGCACCAGCAAGGCCAGGGTGGGGAGGAGGATGCTCGAGTCGACGAATTACTTCATCGCGGACGCGGGCGCAAGTGGTCAGACTAGCTTCAACACCAACAACCCGAAGAACAGTGTCACGAATGGCGGCAGGGCTCGTCTCAGCGCTGATAGTCATGAAGCGAGGGACAGCGTCAATCAGGTAGGGAATATCATCAGCGGGATTAGGCGCGCTGCCGTGGCGCCGTTGTCGTCGGATAAGCAGTCCGTAACGCTTCTTAAAGCGATGAATCCAACCTGGAGAGAACTCCGGCGGAGGTTCATCCTTGTAACGGGGAAGTTGCTGGAAGATGGCCTTTGCCTTTTCGGCTAGTTCTTCGTTGGAGGGATTGCGACCAGATGCGACTACCTGACCGTGCCATAGAAGGACGAGTTTCTCCACATCGGGCCAATTGCCGAACCGCAGACGCGATCCACTGAACTGGCTATCGTTGTCGAGACGGGCATATTTGGGTGAGAGAGAATGCGAAATGGTAGATTGGCTGACGTGTTGGCCGTATTGACTAAAGAACCACTCGATGCACGCCTTGTGCGAGGGGCGGGTTGTTTGGGAATGGGCCCAGCGACGGAGGGCGCGTCGCTGGTCGAGAGTCAGCGAATGTCGCTCCTTGGGCGTATTTGCAGACGGAGGGGTATGATCGGCTTGCTCATGGTGGACATGGTTGACATTCACATTGGCGAGCTCAGGGTTGAGGTTCGGGTCGAGTTCAGGATTGATGTTTGAATGGCTGGTGTTGCTCTCATCAACATCAACATCGCCGTCGACATCTACGTCCATATCCACATCGCCTTTATAATCCACAGGAATGCCGTTGTTGTCTTGTCCGTTGGGGGTCTGCTGCTGTTGTTGATTATGCTGTGGTTGCTGATCGTGTGTTTGTATTTGTTGTGACTGCTGCTGGGGTTGTGGCGGCGAGGAGATGTCACCCAAAGCTGACGCTGCAGCCGCAACAGCGGCGGACATGTCGCTCATGGTGAGAGGCAGGAGGGTGTCGGGAACCGGAATGCGACCTTGGATGGTCGGCGATGACGGTGAATGCGATTGTCCTCAACCGATTGAATGAATGCCCTGGCCTAAGCGCGTAAACGAGCAGAGTCGCGGGTTTTGAACGATAAAGGGGCGAGATTTGTGTTTAACAGAAGGAAAAGATGGAGCAAAAGGAGGTTGGTGGCTTGGAATTGAGGGAAAATGCCCCAAACCGAGAGTGGGGCCAGCGGGTGGGGTCATTCTGTTTAACCCTGGAAGAAACATATCGGGTGCTTCTTGCCCAATCACAGCCGCCTGTAAGCTGCAATTATCTGTTTCGAGCATAGCCCGCGGTGGCCCGTGCAATGTCTGATTGCATGTGAGCGACTTTATGCTTCAAATCACCTTGAGCTGATTAAATAAATGTTCCCGTTATTAGCCAACATCGGTACCCCTGTAGCTTCCGTACCTATCTATGTCACCCCTCCCTGCTCGTTCTGGGAGCGCCTACCTGCCCAGTACCGTGACAAGAATACTGCGACTCGGAGTGTATAAGCCGGCCCAGTGAGATGAAACTTTTGAATGATACATTAGATGGCATCAATGCAGTCAGTACCAATGCAGTACAAAACCAATTGAAATTTTACAGATTAACTTTTCTCAGTTCTGTAAGCAAGTATGTAATTCAGTTCACATCATTTACAGTTGGATTCGCATCAGTTAGCGTTGAGATAGAGTCTCAGTAGTTTGTAGTGCCGGCAATGTCTGCTCACATCGGCATATTGTATGCAACTTATTTACCTGAAAATTTAGAAGCGTAACCACCTGTACTTAGCAGTCCATTCTCCAATGACTTATTGTGCATTTGAACTACAGATGTAGTGGCATGCACTTCTCGGATTGTAATAGAGTGTAAAAACCGTGTTTTCTCTTTTATCGCCTTACTAGAGGGGGTAGTCCATTACATGTCCGTCTATGCGTTGCTCATCCGTACTTATGAATACGTGTATATCTTAAAAGTCCGTCCACTCGTGTTGGCGGGGGCGCAAATGTAGGTGTCGGCAGAAATAACCAGACCTCAGACCGACATCTTCATTGCAATTGTCTTGTGCGGGTTGTAGTCCTTCACGATAAAATCCTCTACCTTCCAGCCGTCAATGCTACCGCCTTTCTCCCTCGCAATCTCTAAGGTAGGGAACGGTCGCGGCTCTCGCTCGAGCTGCACATTGAGCGCGTCGACGTGATCGCAATACACGTGCGCATCGCCCATGACATGAGTCAAGCTGCCGGGAACCAGTTCGCAGACGTGCGCAATCATGTGAGTGAGCAGCGCATAGCTGGCGATATTGAAGGGTACGCCAAGGCCCATGTCGCATGACCGCTGGTACAACTGACAGTGTAGATACCCTTGTTTCTTCTTTTCGCCGCCGTTCTCTTGTGTCTCGCTGCTCCTGGTGCGCGGGTAAGAGACGTAGAATTGCGCAAACATGTGACATGGCGGGAGCGCCATCTTCTTCAGATCAGCCGGATTCCAAGCGCTCATGATGATGCGCCGGTCGTAGGGGTTGTTCCGTAGCTTGTGGATGACCTCGGCCAGTTGGTCGACGCCCTGGCCTGTGTAATCCGTCATTGCGTCCACGTATTCGGCGCCAAAGTGTCGCCATTGGAATCCATAGACGGGGCCCAGGTCACCAACTTCCCGATGCGACAGGCCTACACTGTCGAGGAACTCACGCGATCCATTGCCGTCCCAAATTTTTACACCTGCCTCGGACAGAGATTTTGACGATGTGTTCCCCTCTATAAACCATAGTAGCTCGGCAATAACGGCCTTGAGGAAAACGCGCTTTGTTGTTAATAGGGGTAGGATTGGCTGGCCGCCGTCGTTAAGTGAGAATTTTAATGGTGTTGGTGCAAATATTGAATAGGTGCCAGTGCCAGTTCTGCATGGTTTTCTATCAGTCGGAATGGACTGCGGACATACATATCCCAAGAACGTCACTCCGGTTGGTGTGGATGCGTACCTGTCAGGGCGGTGCTCGCCATTTGTTAAGATCTGCTGGACCAGGTCCAGATACTGCAATTCCTCATGTCGCCTCATTGCTGTTGAGTTTGTGCTTAGTTTACCGAAAATTTGAGTAGCCATCTTTTCATCCTTTTCTGCCAACTCGGAAGCCATTGCTGTGTTTTCAGCCATGTAGTCTAGACTAGAAAATGTCGGTCGAGGGTGATCAGACGCGTCTAATCCTACGTTCTTTAGCATAGACGCGTTTAGTTTAATGGGCACTAACTTGGTAGATTGTAGTGGGGTAGACTGCCCCACCCTCACTGCCCCACCACCAGGACAGGATGACTTAATTTAGCAGTAGAGATAGGTAGGGCAAGTTTCTCATGCAAACCATATAGCCCTTTAAGTTCTCAACCCTAGCCATATAAAACAATATTAAGATATAAACTGGCGGGAACTCATGGGTCACGGGGTGTGGAAGCTAAGAATAGACATGAACTTGAACCAGCTATTTCATTCAAAGTTGTCTCGCCCATTATTTGACCTAGTAGTACTCGCGTCCTCCATCATGGCTAACTAGGCGTTATTCAGCATCGAATATTAATATAGCATTGACCCACGCCTTCGTAATCACTTCCTCCTCGAGCCCCATTTTATATATAGGACTTTCACTTGTGACGGGCTTCTTATCCACGGCGCTCCTTGCTCATGTCCATGCCCCGTCATTGCTGGTCGTCCCATGCCATCATACGCCTCCTTCGCATCAGGCCCCCCTGCGTATCAAACATGAGATTCTCGAGGTCTTCGAGACCTTTGAGCAAGTCATTCGTATGTTCATCCCCTTCAACACCCTTTTCAGTACCGTCATCGAACTTATAGCAATCTCATCCCCGGCGTCCACAACCATGCCAAACATAGGAAAATAAAACTAGGTGTAGGTTTATCAACTGCACAGCCATACAACCTCAAATACACAAGAAAATGCTGACCCGTGGGGAGAACCAATCCAACTCTGCGCCAACCCCAAACCCAAAAATAAGGACCCCAGTAAAAATAACCCATGGTTTACTTTTGGCCCCAGATGCGAGTACTTTCAGATAGATTTAGATAAGAGAATAAAGAAAGGTATCAAGACGATGTGGCCCATAAGGGGAGGATGGTTATTGTCCTGTCCTGAGGGTGGCCGTTTGAGTCCGTACTGCGGCTCGCCTGCATGGTCTGCAATGCAAGCACATTGGACGTTATTTAGGAACATTGTGTCCCGGATGTGCTGGCCAGATAAGATTCAAGATTTATGCCATAGCAATGGACAAAAATATGCTATGTGGAATTTATGAGAATAGAGGGTAATTGAGGCACTGTTGAGTCTGAGTAGCCTCGCTTGAATACTAGCGGGTGCATATGGGGTTGCAAACTATTATTATTAGTCGCAAACGCCAGCAACGGCAGTGACGAAAGGGTATATAGCAAGAAAGAACAGAAGTGATGTAGAAGCAGTGATAATTCGTCAAATTCTATACCTGTTCGACGAAGATAACTAGCTTCTCGTTATGGTCTAAGGCGTAGTTGAGGTCGTTATTACTCATGAGGTTCAGCTTGTCGCCGCTTGTTTCGTCCCGGTAGAAAAGTTGGATTTGCTCCCCACTCGCGACCTTAGTACGCTCCCGTATCTTCTCGTAAAGCTGTTGGAAGTTGGTGTCTCCGGGCACTCGGATCAGGAATGTGTCATCGTTGAAATGTAATTTGACCTTGAATGCTGCAGGACCTTGGCTGATACCGGGTGACAACGACGTTTGTGAAGGTTGTGACAGCGACGATGCCTGACGGCTCACTTGTTGCTGTCCATTCTGTAGCCGGGAACCACTCGGCAAATAGGCGGGTCCGTTTAGGTTATTGCGGGACGACTGACGCGAGTTCCCGTCCCGTGGAGAGTCCATCGAAGACCTGGACCCACCTGAAAGGCGGTATTCGTCGCCGGCCGAGTTCGGGTCCACCTCGTAATCACCTTCTCTCGGTGCAAAGAACTGCTTGACCAGATTGCACCTGGAGATATATGCTGGCTGCCCCAGCAGGTTCTTTACGTACTGGTCCAGGTTATGTAGTCGGCCTTCGGTAATAGCGTCCGTAACGTAATTAACTGGACCAGGCATATATGGTAGAGTGCGCTTCTGCGTGCCGGTATTTCCCGCCTCGGCAGGGAACTCGGTCAACAGAGCAATCTGGAAATCATAGAAGTCTTCGTAGTAGCGTGAAAGTTCCCACTGGCGCCCATCCTCTAGAGTCGCTTCGATAACAAACCAATACTTATCCTCCGCAAAGCAATATCTGGGTATCTGGGCAGAGATAGGTGCATAAAGTTGCGATGTCGGCTTGGGGCCCATGGGCTGCTGCATCGTGTTGCGCTGCGATTGCTGCTGCTGCTGTTGCTGCTGCTGCGAAAGGTTGGTCGTCAGCCTCGTGAAGTTCTCATTAAGCCGCGCAGAAGATGTACTTACGAATGAAGCATTTTGTTGCTGACTTTGACGATTACGCTGCTGCTGCAAACTGAGGCGTTCCATTCCTTGTTCCAACGGTTGCTGCTGTCCTGGCGGGCCACCGCCCTCGAACTTCCCTAATGTAATGCTACTGTTTTTGTATTCGGCAGCCATCTTCTTCCACTCTTCAACTTTAGGGACACCCGCACGCTTAACGGCATCATGCGGATTCGGGACAGCAGTATCTGTTGCCATATCCCTGATCTCCACGAACGACACCGGGATGAGGCCTGGACCACCTAGGCGGCCAATGGGTTTGGCGACGAACCATTCTGGGTTGGATTGTGCGATTACTATAATTGCCTCGCCAGCCTTTGCCTCTAACTCGTCGGCCCTCTCTGCCTGGAAATCATACATGACAATACCATATACCATAGCGCCAGTCTTGCCCAGCGATTTGGAGCTCCGCTGGCTAAGTGCTGGAGTCAGCGGTACAGTGTTGGATTCGGAAAAGCCTGAGTCGTGATCTTCTTTCTTGGCCGCCAATCTTGGACCACTGTCGGATTGGCCACTGTCTCTCTCAGTGCGCCCTAGCGCTTGGAAGAACGAAACAGGAACAAGTCCCCGAGCATCTGGCAGGGCAGGGTTGCATGCTTCGTACCAGTCGGTATCTTCTTCTCGGCCGATGACGTGGAAGAAGTCGCCCCGGGAAAAGCTCAGCTCCTGTGCGGATTGCGCTTCATAATCGTAGAGCGCCCTGATAACCTGAGAAGACACCAATGTTAGCGCATCCATCTAGGTCGAAGCATTTCTTAGAGCGCCCATATCCAGAGAATCACGCACCTTTTTTGGCGGAACTATGGCAACAGCAGACTTAGGTGCAATGGATATCTGCGGACCTTTGTCCTTTTCGCCCTTGATAGATCTTCTAAGAGCCTGTATTGTGCGCTTCATGTTAGTAACGGTACGAGTAGACCCAGCCGAGTTGCGATTCAAGCTCGCGCGGGGCATATCACCATGCCGCGCGAAATAACCAGATGTTCACCTGGAGTGGGGATTGAAGTCAAAGACACTGGCCAGGGAGAGTACGGGAGAGGGGGAAAGGAGGCGGGTAGGTTTAATGGCGCACCTTCATCGTCGTACGAGCTGCCCGTATGCGCTATCAAATAGATAGTAACTAGAAGTGGTAAGATGTCGAACCAGGGCCAAAATATGGACAGCGTAGGACGGAGCGCAGCACGATACGAATGAGGGAATGAATGGCTGGCTTTCTGGCTTCCCCTGTGATTCAAAGTCGGTAACACGAATGGGGACACCAGAACAGATGAACGTTCTGTCTTCCGGTTCGGTTTAACACAGCAATTCTGAATCAGTGTAACAGGTGCGGTGGCGGACACAAGGTCGAAAGGAATCAGAATCGAGCGCGAAACAGAGCGGGCGGCGGATCTCTTTCGGAGTAAGACCTTTTGCAGGCGAGTATTCACAGATGCAAGTCTTCCCAAACACTTTATCGGCTCGATGTAGCAAGCCGGTCGGCCAATACAATCGAGTTGGTATGAACAAAAGCGCTACGTCCCGCTATATCCGGTATAACAGCAACAACAACAACAACAACGGCGGTGGAATGAAGAATATGCTGAATGCTTTGGACGTTGGTGGCCCTTCGAGTTGTTCTTTCTCCGCGTGTTTGCCTCTTCTTTTCTTTGTTCAGGCCAGTCCAACAGGCATTCGCATACAGCGAGTCAAGTCGTCTCAAATCGTTACCGGATATAAATCGTCGCCTAGGTGGCGGTGCTAAACCCCAAGTTCGTGGGCGGCTATACAGGAAATTCGGGCGCTGAATCGTAGGTTAGGAAATCGTATCCCTTTCTACTCGAGAGCAGACAGCAGAATCGGTAGGTTGGTGGGTTGAAGAGAAGGGTGGGTGGAGAGAAAAGATTAGCACGGGAGTGGTCGGAGTGCTGCGCTTGGGGTGTGATGGCAGGAGACGGGATTGGACTGCAAAGTTGGATTTTTGGGGGGGGTGTATGGGCATGATCAAGCCTGGGCGGGAGGGCGACTGGTTGGCTGTTGGTACCTTAGTAGCCATATACTAACCTTACGTGTAGGTAGGTGGGAAAGACGCCAAAGAAGAGAGTGGAAACACTAGGGAGATAAAAGTGGGTTTATCGCAGATTGGGCGTTAAAACGGGCAGGGCATTTGGTAGTGTCTGCTAGGTAGTCCACCCTACACAGCTAAAAGTACTTAGATTGGGTCTTAAACGGTTCGCGCGCACTGGCGTCGAGTCGGTCACAGCACTGGACACAGACTATTTGCCTGCAGGGTCTTGTACCTTCACTCCGCATGTACATGTACTGCTATATGTATGTATGTATGTATGTATGTATGTATGTATGTATGTATGTATGTATGTATGTATGTGCATACTGCAAATGATGTTCCTTTATGTATGCTGTATGGTGTACTCCTTAGGCGTACCAACTATCTACTAGTACTTACACCTATAGGATGTGGAGAGGAATGTCAATGCACTGAAAGCTAATACTATATACATAGACCTATGGTGGTAGCTGGGCCTGTAATCTAGGTACCTAGGGTAAGACTAACCCAAAGTAAGTAAATACTATGTTAGTACTAGCACATACCTTCTCAATATCTATGCAATAAATACCTAGGTAAAACAACAAATACCTCTTGTTCTTAGCAATATCTGTTCCCAGTATCATTGCTACTATAGTGGATGTGAGTGCAAGTAACCTGTCTACCGTAGTGCTATTATATCTCGTGAACACCAGGAGGTACCACAAAGGTAAGGTAGATTATTACTCTAACTCACTCTTGTTCTTTGACAAACTACTACACTGGGCAAATGGAAGCAGATACAAGTGGAAGTCTTAACAGGAAGCTGACGTTTTTTTAGACAATATACAAGCCTTGGCTTCTCTCTATTGTAAGTGGAAATTCATTGTTTACATTTCTTCTCATAATAAGCCGTTGTATAGCAAGTGACAAGAAAGACACAATATATTATTAGAAAGCTACGAACCAGTGCTAGTTCAAATAACCTGTAGTGTACACCTAACATGTACTAGATAGTATGGTAGTTTACCACAATGCCCGAACCAATTAATTCCAAAAAGGGTCTTGCCGTACGTGACCTGAAGATCTCTCGGGACAAGGTGGCATTGGCAAAGCAAAGGCAGTCTGTATAGGTAGGTGCCTAGGTTGCCTCTGACGAGAAGGTGAGAAGAGGGGCTAGAGAAGTACACGATGTGTTACAGATTTAGTCCAGCAAAGCATGAGCCGTAACTTGTCACGGTGCTTGGATGCTCCTCGCAGGACACATACATAGGTAACGCGTGGGAACCGGGGGGGCTTTGTGCTGGGGAATGAGGGGGATCCCGTGCAGGTGGCAAGGGGGTACCCGCGATTATGATCCAATCAGACATGAGGAATCACTGGAATATCCGTTTTGTCGGTCCAGTTAAAAAGGGTGTGTGATTAGGGTACCTAAAATGGGGACTACGACGCTAGTATAGTCCCGGTAGTGATAGCATGCACTGAAACCTTCACAAACTCCGCCAGCGCAGCAACTCAGGGCAACTTATCACAGCACTGAAAGCTTCCCAGACATGACATATTCCTTGAATTGAGGAGCTGCGTTGTTCTTTTGTGTGGCAAGGCAAGTTCAGCTCCTAGACTAGACAGTACCCAAGGCAGAATTCTAGCCATAATAGACCTACAACTACACCGCTTTCTAGGTACCTAGATAAGTTTCGCTTTGACACGAGTCAAAACTGAGATGGCGTTGTCAAGATACAAATGGAGATAGACCTTATTAACTTCATCATACTATGAGCACGTGTTATTATTCTCTTTTCTAGCTAGCTTGGCCCACGGAGTCTTTATGACAACCAGCCTAATGAAAGCGTCAAACGCCCGGTCCCGCCCAGATCACATATCTAACAGCCAAGGGGGCAACTTAGTCCAGGAGCATCCAAACTCTAAGAGGTAAACTGAAGCTTCATCTACATCTCTGCAGAGCCTTCTATCTTAAATGGAGTTCCTGAGTCAGTGCGTTCCTTATCGTGTGCTTGGCAATTTATTCTGTTTACGAGGTGCTGCCATAGCTTTGCATGATATATTATGCTTGTGCCTCTGCATATGTGAAAGACTTGTTATCACTATTTGAAGAAATGACACTCGTGACAACAAGTAGAATCTGGCCTACTCTAAACTACTTGTTATTATCCCATTCACGTGCCCCTAGGATCATCCTTTGTCCTTGGATCTTCGCTGTCCGGGTATACCCAGTCATAAAGGGTTGTCCCTTGCCAGCAACAATCAACCTAGTAGGAGATCGCTATCATTCCCAGCACTTAGGGTGTTTGTTGAAGAAACAGTTCTGCAAGTCGCCCAAACAAGCCGCATAATGACTAATACCGTAGAATCCGGTAGCGTAGTGTGGTGGTCGCACACAATATTTATTTCTAGTCATTCCTGCATATAATAAGTGGTTAATATCGACGTTGTTACACGTGTGTGGTTGAAAGTTATCAAAGCTCGGGAACCTAGCAAAAAATGTCAAATATAACTTTAGCAATTGCTAGGAAATAAAGAGACATGGGATCTTAAGATTATGCATATTTATAGGTACACACACCCACGTTGAATTATACCGGGTGCGATGTTTCATTCCCGTCATGCAATGTGGTGTTTATGAAAAGTTAATTTTGAGAGAGAAAGAGACTTCGCGACCACTGTAGACAGCTTGACAGTGGGGCCCTCCCACGGACAAAATCGTGCCTAGCAGCGCATTTGCATGACATGATGCAACCCCCAAATACTATGTAAGTATCTTCTTGTCTCCTCCCCTAATCTAGGTGTCTTACAGCATCTCATAGGTCCCTATCCGGAGTATGTTCGCAGCTACTACCCGCGGTGTGCAGTGACCACGCCAGACCAGGACGCCGAGGTTACCAGCCTGCATATTATCGTTCACTCGTTGATGTATGTAGATGCCTATGAGTATAGGTAATCTGCCTTTCCCATGCACGTTTAGCTGCCTTATCTGCATCGTTTTCACCGGGCTGTTACGCGTCTTTCTCGGTAACAACCTCAAGAGTTGCTGCCTGGGTTATGTAGGCGAACAAGAAAAGAAGACTAGCAGTACCTATGTATGTCGTATTCGGGTTCAAAGAGCCGCGACCAGCCGAGATGGTTATACATACAACGGCTTCTTCCTCATCATGCATTGTTAAGTAAGTAAAATGCAACAAACACTTGGCCCTGATTAAAAAAGGATGTGGTTTAAGCCACCTAGGTAAGTAAGGGGCAGGCACAAGCAACGCCACCGCCTCGAAAACGTTGGCACTCACGCGATGGTATTGGCTCGGTACGATTCAGTGCATGCAAAAGGAGGGGAAGGGGAATTGTCGTCAAAATAGATGGTTTTGATTATAAGAATAGACATTAATATAGCCATGAGGCTTCTCCTCAAAAGCGGCGTAAATACCCCCTATTCCAAACAGTCTAGCCTGACATACTCAAGTCGAGTGAGTGCGGCTTTTTAAATTGTGCAGAAAATCATAAAATGCTGCAATGCGTCGCCAATTGGCGGTGGGATGACGTAGGTATATTCTGAAATCATCCGGGTATGATATGATCGACTCCTTTTTCCAGCCCGCGAGATGTTGATAATATTTGCGAAAAGTTATATGTAGGTAATTGGCTAGGCACAAATCAACTGCTTTACCCTGGTGTCTGCCCTAGTTATAAAATGTAATAACAAAAGGATAGGGAGGAGGATCATGCAGGACGAAAAGGGCCCAATAATTTCTTCCGAGAGGTCAGTTCGATTGAACCATTCGTAGGAAGGAACTTGTCAGAAAAAAGAAGAAAAAAAAATCGACCGCTTTATCAAACGAACCTCAGTTGGCTTGGCATGGCCCTTTCTTTTCTACGGTTAAGCCCTTCTGTTCAATGCGCAGCAGCTCAACAACGGATCCCCACGGTCCCGGGACGATCGCCAAGCGTCATGAAACCATGTACAAGGCTGAAACCGCAACGGGCGAAGTGATTAGTGTGGGTGTGGGTGTGGGTGGGCAAGGCAGTTAGATAGATTGATAGAGTTTATTTCCAACTGTAGTGTGAAGTCGACAAAGATCCTTCAGTCTTTGTAATCCCAGCTGTGAAAAGATAGTCGACTGAGCACTCAAGAGCTGTGGTCTCGCAAAGCGAACGCCGGTTCTGCCAAAGTTTACGGGACCCGGACTGTTGGAGTAAGTAGGTAGGTTAGGTAGGCAGGTAGATAGGCGATCTAGAAGGTCATTCCCCCGGGGTGGGGAAGGAAGACAAAAGCTGGCCGAGAAGGAAGTAGTACAAGAATTGTAGCATCATCATCCGAGACCATAGGAACATATTTCATCTCGGCAATACGCTTACGCTGACTACCTAGTCGCGTTGATGAGATAACTGGGGTCACGACAAGATCCGCTGCCGAGGGTTCTATTCTCAGTCTCACCCTGTCGTTACGGAAGATAACAATAGCAAGTTTTGTAAGTAAGTTGGACGGTGCCTCGATCTTCGACGGATCGTGCGTCTCCCTGGTATCGACAGATCTGACAACCATACGCTTCGGATAGTAGTTCAGTGTGAAAAGAACATCTAGATCAGACGAAGGAGTAAGAATGTGTCACTTCGTCAGGACGACGGGGTAGCAAGATATAATCCGTGGTAGGCGTCAACTCCCCGAGCTGGCAAACAATCAGCATCTCCTATTCCACTCCGGGCGGCTTGCACGTAGACATTTGCAAGTATAAGCGACCTGCACTGCATGCAGCTACCAGCTGAACCTGTTCCCTCTTCTCACCCATTAAATGTAAGCTTAGCCTTGCTCAGCTCGACTCAGGAGTTCGAGTGTCTGGAGTGGAAGACAGCAAGCAGTAATGCAGTGTGACCAAGTATCATGCATCGGGGAACGTGGAATAAGATACCCACGGCCGCTGCATGTCTCAGCTTGGTCAGAATTCGTCAGTCAGATTGTAGTAGTTAGCGGGGATGGCGTGGTGTGCCTTGTACCGCTGGGTACATGCCGCGGTAATCGTATGATCAATTGTATCTCGGAAATAGAGGAATACACGGCATCTGGTGTACCCTGTTGCTTTATATCCTGCCTTCAACCTACGCTGTATCAGCACTGCGCCTTGTGGTAATATGCCGACATAGGACCTCAGTTGAACGAAACAAATCTGTACCTGTTCTGACTTGTACTCCCGTGTTCAAAGAATCGCTGAGGCTTGTACTATCACGACTGAAGGACACATCGTGTTCCAGGCGCGCACAAGGCATCACGCAGCGTATTAGACGGAGTTGCGTGGTCCACTTGGTGGAAAACCAGCCGAAGATTCAACATCTCATGAATGAAGAGTGGCTCGTGCTCTTCACTGTTGTGACTCTGGAAAAATGGATTGCACTATGACTGCTCTACGGTGAACTTCTGGTTCTAAGCACCAGGCGTCTATCTAGGTGGCAATGGAACCTCACAGCACGAAAAAGTGCTATACTCCCATCAGCCCAAGGCTGAATAGTATTGGTGGCGCTCGTCAACAAAGGGGTATCGTATCATAGAACGCAACCGAACCACTTGGTTCGGTAAATCCATAACGCCTATACCGTGCAAGTTCCCACCTGTCAATAGTACCTGCCATCACTACCATTCCATCCGATACGCCCAAACATTTAGCCCACATATATGCGGTACCACCAACTCCTAACCAAGGACATGATGACGATGGCTCGTGGAGATGCATTGGCTGTGATGAGGCAGATCAGTCGGGCATAAATGATGCTCGCCGTGTCACGGGTCCATGAGTAGATGAATCCAGAAAGGATTGCTCAGAGGTTGACCATCACCTCCACCAAGCAATTCCCACAAGACGGAAGGAAAACACTACGAGGTTGTACATCCCAGCCACCGATACAAGTCCGTGCGGGCACGGGTATCGTGCCAAGTAGGATGTACAGATGAGGAAACAATAGTAGCTTCATGGAAGGGTCATATCTGGCCTTTGAGGTCGACCCTACTAAAGGCTTCGGTCCTCGCAGTCTCGAAGATCTGTCCAGCCTTTCCGCTCATGAAAAAGATGCAGTCCTCGCGCTCTTGAAGTAGTTCTGCGTTCTCGCCCTTGGCCATAATAAATTCAGCGGCTTCGGCATCGTGTTCAAAGGCAAGTTCTTCCGTTATATACCGTAATTTCAACTCAGGTTTAAACCTATGACTAAGTTAGATACCATCGATGAAAACCAATTTCAAAAGAAAACTCACGCTTTGCACATATTGGCCAGTGCAGCAAGTCGTTCTCGCTCGATGAACATATCCATGAGATATGCTCCCATATTGGGAACGTCCAGGTAAAGCTGGAAAAACTTGTGATAATTGCCTAGAGCCAAGGCTGAACGCACGCTTAGGGCGTGCTTGACTGGTCGCTCTTCTTTTTCTGCTGCGGTTAGATCTGCAATGGCATCATTCAATGCCGTCCGGTTCGCGGTATGAATGAAATACAAAATACGATAGGCCTTGAATTCGATCGCATTTCCCTTGACACCAGCCCTATAGAGCGCACGTAGTTGAGTCTGGCATTGATTATACTCACCAAGATCCCCCTTCTCCAAGGCAATTCGTGCGTGAATTTCATAGACGGAAACAGTGAACTCATTTCTAATGTGTTGGACTGTCAGGTCCTGGCGCAACGATTTGAACTGGTCGCAAATGTAATTATAGTTGTTGTCCTTGCGCCATTTCTTCTTAAGGAAATCCAAAGTTTCGCGAAGGACAGACTCAGGCCGGACGTCATCCGGTTTTGGCGGGGCGGTCAACCGGAAATATCTCTTCTCAAGATTGTTATTGAAACCAACGATGGGTCCGGAGGCCGGTTGTGGACTGGGTGATCGATAGGACGATTGGTATCCGCCGTCGCCGCGGCGTTGCCGTTTTTCCGTGTACTTTTGGAACTTACTTTTACCCGTTAGAGGGCCATCCATTAACACGCGCTTGTCATTTGCCGGCTTGCTGACGCGGTCTTCGAGAGAAAGAGCCTTGGTGCTACGCCAGGGCACTGGAGAACCATTAGTCTGTTCGGGTTCGCTGAAGTCGGACGACTTTCTTTTCTTGGAGTTGGAAGCAGAGATAGGAGACTGGGCCTGGGTGGTTGTAGAATCAATATTTGTCATCAAGGCCTGTTGTCGCTCCTTCTGGATTATTTGCTGTGGCAAAGGCATGTCGTCCCAGTTGGTTGTATACATAGTTCCTCGCTCCTGCTCGGATCTGATGATGTCCTTCAGCCGGGCTTCCTTTTCTTCTCGGCCGATACCGGGTATCTCATTAGAAGCTTGGAATGTTCGCTGGACGTAATTGCGGACGGACTGTGGCCAGTCGAATTTCTGCTGTTGTTGATCGGACGGAGGTGACATGGCACTCGGGGGCGGAGATGGATTAGCAGGAGAGCTGTAAGGATATTGAGACTGAGATTGATAAGTTTGCCCAAACCCCTGACGGACAGAAACTGGGATGTAAGCGGGGTCTAAAAACTCAGACAATTAGCACATGTCGTGAATGAATGAATGAATGAGTGCGGTGGGTTAAATGATGGTTATTACTTACTTATTGGTTGAGCGTAGTAGGGCGCTGGCTGAATGCCCGGTGGAGGCGGTGCTGCCCAAGACATAGTACAGACACAGAATATTGGAGAGGATGGTGGTTACTTAGGCAGAGTAGTGCAGAAAGCAAAAGGTCGGTTAGTAGAAGATCAATAGGGTTTATTAAAGACTCTCTGAAGCCTTTTAAACCAAGAGAGAGATGCGATATTACAGTTGTGTGTTAGTTGCAGTGGTTGCAGATGTTCCCATTGATAAGAGGGTCAATGCAATCGAAGGTGAACAAGGAAAAGAGGTGGATGTGATTCTGGATGGGAGGCGGGCGGGAGAAAATAGATTTGGGCAGGTTTCTCAGTCAGCTGGCCTTTGGTAAAACTGTTGTGCCCGTTAGGTGGCCAAAGCGTCCTAACAACGATTACTTAGACTGCTTTAGGCAAGCTGCACCGTACGTCATACAGTGTGCCACTTCGGTACAGCAGTCCATCGCTCTTATGAAGGTAGCTTTTGTGCCAACGGTTTGGACCTGAATCCCAATTCTCTCCGCGAAGTTAACGTCTGCTTTCTAATATAGACGGATATCTAGAACTTCTGTTGCTTAGAAATGAATAAACATAAACAGGATATAAAGCTACGTGCATATTTAAAGTAGGTACATAACAGCTGCGGTGCGTACTATCTCATTTATGTAAGTACCTAAGGTTAGATCGGTTCTGCCTAGTAAGTGTGGAGGTGTTAGATTGTATAGTCACTTACTATGTATAGAGCCTCTGAGTTGACATAACCACTTGGATCAGTATATTCTTTGTTATTCTTGTTATATTTATGTTAAAGGTGTAAGTTATAGGTGCTGTAAGAAACTTTAATACTTTAAAAAGGTTTTCCCTGCTCTTAAAGCGCCTTTTTAGCCACCTAGCCAGCTACCTTAGTAATCTTTTCAAATGCTTTTATATTGCTTTTAAGTTTACCATTCCGGACGCATCCGCTGGCCACGCCACAAGCTCAAGGTGTCGTGTCATAAGCTACTTAGCGGCAGGTATTATCAATAGCAAGGCCAGATGCAGAAGCGCGCTCCAACACATGGTTGGGCACTGACGATGTCCGGCAAAATTGTAGAGTATTCAACGCGCGCCGGCCCAAGACTTTACACGATAATCAATGTCGGCTACCTACTGTCTCCGTCTTGGCCGGCTCTTCGTACAACACTAGGCGCGATGCATCGAGTTGCGAGCTGACTCGCCCTCCTACCCGCCAGTTCACTACAGGGTAATACTCTCCTCTGGCTATACAGGCTACGCGTCCAGGACGAGTGGCTGGCGGAGGAGCAGGTATCTTTCCACCGACGTGTACGGCCCGTCCTCAAACCTGGGCTTAGTTTCGGCGCCCGCTATTCCTAGTGGCATGAAGCAGGTCTCCTCCCCCGCGCCATGCAAATCCTCGCTATACGGCTGAAGCCATATCCAATCGGCCGTTCCCATCTTTGGAAGCCTGACGGTAGCTGTCTTGACAGACTTGGGGTCTTTGATGTCGGTATCACTGGTAAGAAAGAAATTGCGGTCAAACGCGAGCACGTCCTTGGTAACGTTTAGGGGATTAAAGTAGAAAAAGGCTGTTATGCATGACAGCGCCTCCTGCTAGGTCCACTTGGAGATTTTGAGCAGCTAGATAGGCAGGATGTCAGTATAGCTTTGCACGGGGCGGAAAGGATCCACGATAGCCTCAAACATCTGCTTCTCGAGCATCTTGTTCTGCTTCTGCTTGATAGAGACCGCGTCGTTTGTGACGGGGTCGACGTAGAACGGCTCCAATCCGGAATGAAGGTCTGGTTTGATCTTGACGAGAGTCGGATTGCCCTGCTTAATGCCAAAGAAGGTAAAGCATTTGTCCAGACTAAAATAGGTCTTAGTTGTCTGCTCGCCGGGCAGCAAGGTCTCAGAGTAGCCCACAAGTCCGTCGTACGCGCGGTACTTATCGCCCATCTTGATAGGGAACGTGTACAGCTCCGCGCGGGATCCTCAGTATTAATCTTGGACTAGTTAGTGTACTCGTCGGTGCCTAGCTCCAGGCTCCAGGCCATATTAGCCAAGGCCAGGAAGCAGCCGATAATGCTGTTCAAAAACTAGACGTACGCGTCCGGCGCCACCGCAGCGTAGTCCATCGCGCCGGCAATCATCTCCAGCATAGACTCGAAATACTTTTCGCTCGTCGCCATCCGATTAATCAGGTAGTCTAGTTAGCTGTTTCTGTTAGCCACCTCGTCGGTATCTTTGGATGGGAGCCACTTCTTGGACTTGGTTGTGTCGGTCTCGCTCCCCATGCAGACCTCTCGGCAGAAGGTGCCGTCTTCGAGGAAGAACTGGATGGCGCGGTCCAGGTAGTTATACACCATCCAGCTCTAGATGGGCTTGTCCCACTCTATCACTCGTTAGAAGTCGCTCATCGCTGATCGCTGAGCCGTAGCATATAAAAAAAATATACACTATTCTGCTCTGTAGATATCCAGCTCGATGTGAGCAGTGCCAAGTACCTACAGGGTTTTGCAGATACAAACTCACGTCTCGAAAAAGGGGTCTTGTGGGATGGGACGATAGTGACTATAAAGAGTGTGGCTAACAAGGTGCTGTTGCGTGGAAAGAGTGAAAGCTGGTTGGAAACCAAGTCCGTGCAGTAAATCAACGCGTACCCCAGAGTCAGTTATTCCCCTCGTCGCAGACAATCCGAAAGAATAAACTACCCTACTTCACCATCCCTGTGCTCGCTGATGCCCAGATTTCCGAATGACTCCCTACTGGGTAATGACTGAGAATCTGGCCCTCGAACAATCCTACAGCGGTTTCTTCTAAGTGAAATAGTCATAGTCCTGCTCCGAATCTTTAGTCAAGTAGTAAATCAACATGCAATTCTTGGTCGGATAAGCCACAGCGGCGAGGTCGGACTGGCTATTAGCAATTTGTGGCTCGGAGCCGTCCGGATTCGCCGGAACCGCGGTCGCCTGGGCTGCACAACTGAAATTCACGCAGCTGCTGAAAGCCTCGTAGTTGACAGGATCCGCGGCTGTGGCTGCTACTAACGCATCGTCAGTGTCCGCGTGCCTAGAAGCCCTAGCGCTCGAGGTGGGCTTATCGAGAAAATCATGGACGGCTTTGCGATCGACCTGGGCGCAGCCGTCTTTGAGGTACCAGATGAAGATTTCCTCCTTCTTGGCGGGGTTCAGCGCCGCGGCGAAGGCACAAGCCAGCGACATGATGTTGGGGCATGTGTGCTACTCTCATTTCGAATCGAAGTGTCAGGCTCCACCAGGTCGCTCTCTGTTGTGTGTGTGTTGTCCGGCGGGGTGAAGTTACAGCAGGCGCAGGCTCAGGTCAGGTCAATGGCTCAATGACATGCATAGGATGCACCTAATCAGAGCTGCGCATGCCTCATGCGAATGGCCTCATTGATGCAGAGCCCATTTGAGTCTATTGAGCCCATTTACTATAGACCTGTAAGTTGCCTAACTTACCATCCTGTAATAAGAAAATCCTACAATGGCCTATATTGTAGAATTTCTTCCCTTTTACTTCCTCATCCGTAGATCTTCAGCAAATAGATCAGTCAACCGCAGGAGCCTTTTTTCCTTCAAGTGACCCCCTTGCAACTGTACCTATGGCCCTGCGCATCAGTCTAGGTCGATGTTGGACGAGCAGAAGCAAGTCCTAGGTACACTCGAGGTACTTCAAAGTAAGGAACATGAAAATTAAAAAAGAATAAAATAAAGAATAGAATCCTAGTCACTATGCCCTATGGTTCGCCTCTGGTCGTAGGCCTGGCGAAGAAGACGTATTCTCGTCGGCCTCATGTCGATACCACGTTCGATATTACGTTCCTGGCTGGGCTAGATGGGAGACATGTGACATTGTTCGTTTGGATAGTATCTGGATTTTTAGCATGACATTATAGAGCACTTTATGCTCGACCGCAGGTTGAACGCTGACGGTGCATTTCCATGGCATTTCCATAAACGGCTAGGTTAGACTTTTCCTAATTGGCCCCTAGAGAAAAATAGTGATATATGTGAATTTTCGGGGGAAGATAACCCTCGTTAAAACGAGGGCACTACAGTCAAAGAGGTCATGAGTTTACGCAGGTTTTTCTTTTTTCCTTTCTTGAAGAGGGGGAACTTCAAGCTACCTAGGAAGTGCATCCCAACATGGTATCGTAGCACATGACGTGCCATTGCAATATACAGCGCCAGGTCTTCACGGGTAGGTATGTATCCAGGCCCCGCCCCCGCCCCCATCCGACTTTACGTACAACAGAGAGCTCTCCTCAACCATGTTCCTGAAGCAAATCGACCTGACGACAGCCCTTCGACCCTCATATTTACCAGACGAAGTGCTTCTTTTTGTCCAAGATAATGTAGGGTTATACGAGGGGTAAGCACGCTCCTTAAGATGTCCCATAAATGCTTTTGCTAACAGCTTTACGTTTCCTAGCAAGTACAAACTTCCCAACCAACAATGCGGCCAGGTCTATTTGACAACACATCGGATCTGCTACGTTGATACCCAAGAACCCAGGAAATACTCAGTTGCTCTCGACCTCAAAGATGTTGAGCGCTACGAGTTTTACGCTGGATTCCTCAAATCTTCGGCGAAGGTGACGCTGATTCCAAAGCCGCCGAAACGTGCGTCATTACAATCGAGAGCCGCAGCAGCAGCAGCCGCATCGTCTTCTTTGCCGACGACGGATCACTCGTTGCGGTCCCCGACATCGAGTCATCCGCAGGCCAGCGCAGCAACATGGGTCTGCACAATATGTAGCTTCCCAAACCCCGTCCCGTCGAACTTCGACCCTACCACCGCAAACGCACACACACCCCTACCGCCTTGTCTGGCTTGCGGGATAAAACCAACATTGACACAAGTCTTGAAGGCAGCTATATCCAATGTAGCAAGTCGGCAGTCTGGTGCAGGGTCAGACATTGTCGGTAGTACCAGCTCACCGCAAATAAGTTCCGCACCACCCAAGAAGATCATGAACAATGAGGGGTTTCAATGTCCCCGTTGCACGTTCTCAAACCACCCTTCTTTGCTATCCTGCGAAATATGTGGTGCACCTTTAATATCGAAAGATGTCCCAGCAGCCGTAGCACAACGACCGCCGAGGACTGAATCTCCTGGGCCTACGTTGAAGCTGGGGGGTGTTGCAGGCCTCGAGAATCCTGAAAGCGTCAAAATATCTTTTAGAAATGGGGGCGAGAAAATATTCTACGAGCGGTTAAAGGGTGCAATGACCCAGCGGAAGTGGCTCTTGCACGAAGCACCTCCTGTTCCGACAAGCAACACGGCAAATGGGGGCAGCGAAATGGATCTGGTATCCCGATCTGGCTCGGGCTCTGGTCGCAGCAAGATAGCGGGCATAGCAGGGCTAGAGCAGATGGGCCTCGACCGCCGGAAAAACAACGAGCGGATGATTGGCAGCAGTTTCGAGGATCTAGAGGCTTTAATGGCCTCGGCCAAAGAAATCGTGGCCTTAGCGGAGTCGTTTGCTCGCCAAGTAGGGAGCGGTACAGACGGCGCTACTACAGAGGCGAATGCCTTGCTCGCTGAATCCGCGAGTCAGCTAGGGCTTGTCACCACCAAGGACATTGTGGGTGGTGGAAGCTCGTCAGGCTCGGAATCCCTATACCTGTCCGAGCTCTCCAGAAACCTGGCCGAGTTCCTGACAGACGATGCCCGGGGCGTACTGAAAAAAGCTGGCGGTATCATGACCCTAGTAGATTTGTGGGCCATGTTCAACAGAGCACGTGGGGGTGTTGAGCTAGTTAGCCCGAATGACTTTGAGAAAGCGGCTCGACTGTGGGAGAAGTTGAAGCTACCCGTGCGCTTACGGACTTTCAAGAGCGGCGTCATGGTTGTACAAAGTCGTGACAGAACTGATGAGACCACCATCAAAGCGCTCATGACTTGGATGCGTGACTTGCATGATATACCGCCTGAGAAGGATGTACCTTGGGACTGGCAGATGTTCGGACGCGGAATCACGGCTCAAGATGTAGCTGAGCGGTTCGGCTGGAGCATTGGCGTTGCCGAGGAAGAACTTGAAATGGCTGAAGAGAGGGGTGTTCTGTGTCGAGAAGAGGGCCTAGAAGGGCTCAAGTTCTGGGAAAACTATATCGATACAGGAGAGTACCGTCGCCGGCCACGTCAAGTCACCGATTCTGACAAGATCCTCCAAGCTTTGAGTGCTAATGGTCTCCTTTGAGCGTTCTTATTCATAGACTTTATCACCATTAGATGCCCTATCTACTTAGCCATTGGTTACATATTTATATTCCGGCCTGTAATCTTATATATGCCTATATCATGACCTAACTCTACACTTGTCGTTCGTAATACACATCCGAAGTGGAGGGGAGGGGGGAAGAGATTTAACTTCTGAAATCTGACAATCCGTGAATCCGTCTATGTATCTATTCGTTTGACATGGGGGAAAATCCTGGATATCTATATATAATGAGGCTGCCTGCTCGCTTGAACGCCGTAAAACCCCCAAAGAACAAACCAAACCAGAAAATTATACGGTTAATACAAGGCGTGGCAACGGGTGTTTACATAATCACTTGCTCTACTTACGAGAGCTTCTCCATCAGATTTCTTCGGACCTTCATGTTCACGGTGCCGCCGACTCCGAACGCAGGGACGATGCGGCAGATCCTGGCAGCGCTGCTCACCAACCAGTTCTTCCTGACGAGCGCCCAGCGGTCTGCCCAGGAGACGCCTCCGGCTCCGCCTGTTCCGGCTGGACGATTATACATATCCAGCCCCAGAAGATGGACGGGTGTAGAGAAGAGCTGGACGAAGGCCGGGGCGGCGAACTGCGCGACCGTCTCGCCGCTGACGCGCCTGCGCATCTCGGCGCTCAGACGCTCGGAGACGACGGGGCCGAGGAGGGGAGGCACGTTGAAGGAGGCGAAGATAGTGAGGCAGTCGCGCAGCGTGAAGAGCGCGTAGCTGGGCAGCGGCACGGGGCGCGGGGGCCCGCCGGGACCGAACATCTTCACGTATACCTGGTCCTTGTAGATGCAGAGCCCGATGTTGGCCGCGGACGAGGCGGCGAACTTGTCCGTGCCGGAGGACACGTATGTCGCGGATTTCCCCCGCATCACGGTCGACGATGCCGTGTCAAGCGTGTTCGCAGTCAGGTACGTCCCTCCGTACAGCATGAAGATGAGGGCCACCGGTCGCGAGAACAGCATTTTGTGGGGTCGGGTTACGAGATTGCGCAGGGAGCTCTTGATGCTTTCGGCGAGGGTGCTGCGGCCAGAGGCATTCTCCATTATACCCCTAAAAGAAAAGGAAGATGAAGAGGTTAGACACTGGTTCTATTTTATTATGTTGACTGAAGATGGGAGAGGGGGAGGCGAGAGACGAACCTGTCGATAATGGATATCACGGGCGCGATCATAGACGCAGCACATGCAGCACTGGTGAGATCAGCGCCGAGCCGCCAGCCTAGGTTCTTGGTATTCCATTTCTGCGGCAGCTTCGACGACATCTCGACGGCCTGATGCTGTTGTTTGCTGCCGAGGATAGTGCTGGCGCTGGCGACGGGTACTACCGGAGCCGGTACCGGGATCGAGACTGCTGGTATGGGGACTGAGATAGGAGGTTTAATCTCAAGCGGAAGACTCGGCGCCGGCGCGGTTTCCGTAAGCTTGCGCATATCGTTGTCCCTCATTGTCTAACGTAAATAAACCTTAGGTATATAGGCACCTTACTACAGGAACCAGAAAAAGAAACTCTCTAAAATTGCGAGAGAGAACACGGTGCAGAAGTCGACTGACGCTGCCCTTCTTATCTCCACCCGGAACAACACTGACAATGCTCCAACCAACTTTCCGGCCAACTGCCCCGGAAATTCACGAAAAAGAGAGGGGAAGGGACGAAGACGACCGTTGGAGCATTGGAACCGGTTGTCTGTGCTGTCTGGTTCGATTGGCCATGTAATAACGTGCAGGTACTCCAAATTGAATTGAATTATCGTACTCTCGCTAGCAGGTACGCCCAGTAGGTCTGTAGATATTCACTATTCTCTTCAGCAGGCGGTATATGAAGCTCCTTGAAGGCTACTAGAGCGATGAGAGGAAGGCAGGATAAGAAAGAATGACTGTGTCAATCTAGGTGGGCATTCAGGGTAACATATTATCATTAGATGGTCTGAGCTCATAACATACACATGGTATTTACAACGTCTTCGGGAATCTGCGTAATGACAAGAAGCGCACGCTCTCCAGTCCGAAGGTCTTGGTAGAAAATGAATTGTGGATTTTTTTTTTTTGGTAAGTCAGCTTGAGCTGGGTCGGTCGGAGTCCCTGAGACCGCCCGACATCGGAGATAATAGTACCGATAAGTCCATCTCAACTTCGCTTGGTGCTTATATGTACAGCATATGTCCTAGAAGGTGAAACATATCAAAATTACTCTAATTCCTGATAATGCTTATTTAACCCTAGCGGTCGGACTGAATTCAGGAAAAGAATAAGATAATAAGTGAAAAGGTAGTGTTCAAGAGGTCCGCATGTAATACCAGTCACCCCCAATGTGTTGGGCTGTGCACACTGGTCATGGAGTAATGGTAATGTGAGAATTGTCAATCATGGGAAGCGATACGTATAGATATAACTCTCTGCCAAAAGAATGTACAGCAGCGTTTGCAGGAAGCACCATTGCAGTAAACAGACACGCAGGGGTGAGTGAGGTGCTGCTTTTCTCTCTGTTCACACAAGCCTTGGGCGTTTCCTTGCCTGATTCGATGTGCTCCGTTTGACATGGTCCTGTTGAATATTGCCCACGACGACATCTTCATCATCCACCATCTCCATGTTCATATGAGTGAGGAACCTCTCCTGCTCTTCAAAGAAATCTTTCAGTTTTCTTGTGGGCACACGTCTGCCGGCCGTGGCCAGGTCACGGATCTCCTTTAGCTGTCGACGGATACGTTCCTCAAGCATCTCCAGCCGGTATTCGGCAAACTGGTTGTACAGATCGTTGATGTTGGAGATGGGCCGTACTGTCGTCAGCACCGTGTCGTCGCGGATCAGCGGATTGCGTGGTCGGAACGAGGTCACCATCGTGATGCGCTCTGTGAGGCCCAGAGTTCGGAGTGCCTGGTGCTCGATATATCTCCCTTGTAGAACTACTGCGCAGCCCTATCAACCATGTTAGCATTTTCTTACTTGACGTTATAGATAAGGGCGGAGGTGGTAACTTGCCATTTGGGGTCCTCGCACTTTCATTATATCGCCATTGCCGGTGCGTAGTGCTGTTTCTCCGCCCACCATGTCCGTACAGTCGCTCAGCATGGTCACGCAGACGAAGGGATAGCTGTCTGTATGCCAATCGACGATGGGTTTATCATCCTCCCAGGGACAACCAGCAATGCCCTCGTCAGCCTCATGATTCTCCTTCTCAGCGACAGCCTCTTGTTCCTCCCTCTTCTCCTCTTCTGTTTTGACAGAGATGTTGATGTGCGCGATTTCTAGGTCAATCGCTGGAACTAGGTCGATCCCTGCGATCTTGGACACAATTGCAAGCGTCTCTGGATTCTTCCATACGTCATACACGAAGGGAGTGTACCTGTAGTCCCAGTTATTCACTGACGGTCTGTGGGATGGAAGGGATGTTGTTACTTGTTGGCAAAGCCTCTCAGGTAGCAATGGGCGAGATTACTGGAGTATTGGCAGTTCTGGAAAACCTCTGGCGAGAGGATCTCCTGCCTCATTCTCATGACGGCGTCTTCGGTGAATAGGGGGAACGGCTCTGATACTGCAATAGGCGAAACACCTATGCTTTCTGAGAATCCCAGCTCCTTCATTGTGTGTACAACTGGCATTTCTTTGAACACAAGGTGCTTTGACGGTTTGAAGACGTCTACGTTTCTCTCCGGGACCCGTGATTCAGCGATAATAGGCGTGTAGCCCGACTTAGTTCGAGCCAATGCTACTTGCGTCATGACTGCTTTAGTGCCAAGATAGAACGATAGCGGCGACCAGTAGCGTGAGCTAGCAAAGGGTTCTTATAGCTGTCTAAAAGCCGTTATGAGAAGAGTGCAAAGTAGAATAGAACTATATTGCGATCCTCCTTCCTTTCTCAGTAAATTCTTGGTGGGCTGTTGAGAACCCGTTTATTCAAGCGGATAAAGGTGTACGTAGCTCTCTGCCTTCCTAGCGGCGGAAGTAACGACTGATCTGTCAAATAGCAGATTGCTCTTTAATCTGCTAATATGACAGCTATCTCGGTATTGAGATAGCCTGAGACGTCTAGAAGTCGCTACTTAGTTGCTGTGCGGCCGGTTACTGAGCTTTCTTGGTATCAGTTCGGGAAATGATGTTGTTGGATAGAGGGTGGTGACCGAAGGACGTGTCCGCAAGTACCTATTCATATGATTCATATCTGCGCGAAACCAAGCATCACCGGTCCTTATCTCGGCTGCTCCTTACACCTAGGTCGCATGCCTCGAAGGAATAACAGGTCTGGTATACTAGGTTCCATCTTCGGAGCGGTCCAAGGAGTCGATAACTACGGGTCGGGCGGTTCTGGGGGACATGAACACGTACTAGGTTCATTGTTATCAGGGGCGGCGGTACATTGATAAGGCAGCGTTGACATCCACAGGGAAGAGTTGGTGATACGGTGGAAAATCTCTTCCTAGATCCTTCGATGGACGATCTGATCATCAGACTACTGTAGGCCTATCTTGAAGAGTGACTTGTCAATATTGGCAATTAAAGGGGGGGGGAGAACAGCGACAACATTATAAGACCAGAATTAAAGCGGCGTTACATCTAGTCTGCGGTGATAGCACCGGGGGTTCGAGAGTCACGATCCGGAGGATTTACAATGGAGAGATGTTGCATGGCTCCTCCTTGGGAACCCTGAACACCGAATGCAATGCAACGACACACCGGCACTGAAGACCGAGTTGGGGTGGGTGAACTTACTTACAACTCATTTAGCAACCACTCTTTACATCCAACATAGACAAAATTATTGGGTTTAAACGCTTTAAGCCCAAATAATCAACTTCCTGTTCTCGTCATTGGCTGACTGTGAGGTGAAGATCTGTTGCAATGTGTGAAGTAAATATTACCATCCGAAACGCAATAAAATCAAACTTCACAATGACCCAAAACACGTAATTAAAACATCCGATAAACCCCTTTTATCTCTGCCTTGGGTCTTGTCATTACTCAGAATTACATATCAAAAAGTTTGGTCGCGCTTGCACATGGCCATGTCGCATGGCATTATCACTACCTAGGTAAGGTGGGCACGGTGTACTGCCGGTGGTGTAACGCCCGATAACGGAGATAAAAGACGACCGCACATCCGCTGTCACGAGTTCCCATAACCCAAACAACACAACACGAACCATTCAGGTCAGACTCTACCTATACCCCTTGTTCTTATCGTAATTATACGACGCCTGCTTTATTATACTTCTGGCCATATAGGCACTAGGTTAGGTGGGCAGCGCAGTTATCCACCTAAGTAGCTTCTGCCAGTCGTGATATGTGTCGTCGTCACTAATCATTATTGTCCTTGCTTTAGCTTCTTAGGATTGTCTAGGTCTAGAACTATATGTTACGTTACCGCAATGGAAGAGAAGACGTTAGTAAAGGCAGCACTACGGATATAAGGAAGAGCCTTTTGCCATGTGATCACCCTATTGGTAGGGGGCACTGGGTTTATTCGGATATGTTGCAGCGGTTCAGATAGGAAGAACTATGCCGGATATCTGTTGTCTAGCCGTTCTCGCAACAGATACACCCCAAGCCCTTTCTTTTATTCACAAGCCAGGCACACAAAACAAATCAAATATTATCAGAACTGGACCATCTCGGACGCACGTGTGATCATTAGTGGCACTAGCTGGAGCTAATTATAGCAAAGGGGAGAAAGCTACCGTATGCGCCAAATTCCCCGTTCTTCATCTGTCAAGGTGATCAGATGCTGGACGTTCGGCTATCATCATTCCAGGTTCTCCTTCCAATCAACGATCAATTAAAATACCACCAACCATCACCTAGAAATTCTAGACATTCTTAGAAGAACTCTGAATCTCTCTCTTTCTTTGCTGCTCAGGAGACAGTCCAAACCACTTTATCTCATGGCAACCCTCTCAAAGAAACGGGGAAGAAGTCTGAAAAGGAGGAAGACATCTCTGACATTTCAGGAAGAACCCTGAATCTCTTCTCTTATTTCTCTCCTGGAGAGACAAGTTCCAAGTAACTTGAGTTCATAGTAAACCTCTCAAAAGAAGTTGCAAAGGAGTCTTATTAAAGAGGCCGACATCGTGGACGTTCCTAAAAGACCCTTGGACCTCTCTCACTTCTTTTTTTTTTTTTTTTTTCTGCTGAAGAGGCAATCTCCCAAACAGAATCGCCTCATGATAATCCTCTTAAAGGAACTTGGCGAAGAAGGAGTCTTATTGAAAAACGCAGGGCGTCCCTGAAATTCCTGGAAAAAAACCGAATCTCTCTCCCTTTTTTCGGCTTTTTCTCCTGATGAGACATGACAAGTTCCAAGTTACTCGGTCTCGTAGGAAACAACTCCCTAAAGAGCTGGTAAAGGAGTCTCAAAAGCTCTTCTCTCGATCTGCATGGCTTGGTAGCTCTACCAATGCAAGTCGTGCTGAAAATCCGTTTGTGCGTAAAAACACTCAGGGAGAGTATGAGAATTCACTTGCCCTGCCCCGTGTCAAACCAATCAGTCGTTCATTCATGTAGTATCCATCCATCCTCGTCTGCAATCTTGTTTTTCTTCTAGGCGAAGCCTAAGAAGGAAAAGCTCCCAATTCGCATAATTCTGTTTTCGCAATTCCGTCATGCAAGCTGCTCAAAACCGTATTATGTACGTAAGAACTTCCAGAGAGAGTGAGAGTTCTATAACTGGGCACTTTATGCAGTATTAATTATAGATATCCTCGTCCGGATCGTTCTCAACATAGGGGGCAGGAGGAGGAGGAGGAGGAGGAGGTGTCCCGGTGGGTTGAGGCGGAGGCGGAGAACTCGGTGGAGGCGGCTGAAACGTCGGCGACTGTGATGGCTGAGTCGATGGCTGTGAAGGCTGCATGTCACGTATAGAAAGAGGAGGAATCAGCTGTGCCAGACTGTTGGCATCGAAACCGGGGGGCGCAAACTGCATATACCTCTCGAGAATATCGGGGCTATGAATGATTATCTCAGTATTAGCGAGCAGCTAGTGGTTATGTCACGGAAAAAACGACGCCGTTAATCCCGCGTAGGATTAACGGTATATATTACGCGACAGGTTACGAGTGGAAAGAAGAAAGGAATAGGGAGGAGAGAAAAGCAAATCAACTTACGTCGCAGCGCGAATCGGCTCGATAATCTCGAGAACCTTCTCTCTACAAAGACAAAACTCGACAAATTCGACGAATTTAGTAGCCTCCGGGAAGATCTCAGTGGGTCGCTTTCCTAGTCTTCTAAATTCTTTTCTGAGGCCGAGGGCCCTAACGAGCTGTTCTGGTTCCGTCTGCGCGGTCTTCTCGTAAACCTATTTGAGCTTGGCCGCAATTCGAGTTTCCCAGATGCTTCGCAGGTCCTCGCCATTTGCTAGAAGTGCATCGTACTCCTCTTCTTTCATCCAGACTAGATAACAGAAATCCAAGAGTCAGTGATTGATTGTTTGGGGGCGATTCAATAAAGAAAGTCTTCAAATGTCCTCAACTGAGAGGGTTTTGGAGAGCATGAACAGGATGTTTTAGTAGTGGTGATGTGCTTGTGAATGGCGACACAGGTTTTCTGATGGGAGTGGAGAAAGGAAGGAAAAGGACAAGGACAAGATGAGGGAGCTGGGGGGTTTGACTTACTATCTCTAACGGCTCTCGCCTGGTCGCCAGGACAGAAAGGACTGAAGTCGGGACCACCAGAAAGGAACAGGCGATAGTTCTCGCTACAATACTCATCTGTGATCAGAGTCTTGATTCTGCTGTTAAAGAGCACAATAAGATCTTGCTCGTGTCTCTGGTAGATGACCTCATCAGAATCGCCCAGCAGATCGGCAAACGAATCATAGTTCTGCATTCTGTGAATCATAGCCTGGATGTCGCTTGCCATGGTCGCCATTAGTCTGTCGCTTGCGTCGCGCGTGATCACATGAAAAGGCGTTTCTCTTAACTTGGTGTTGGAGCGAGGGAGTGAGATCTTCGCATAGGGCTTCGTCACCAGATCGCCTGTCGACCGCAAGGCCAACCACTGCACCGACGGCGCCAAGACTTCCGACCAGCCGAACTGGGACGCGCTTATATCTAAAAGATACTTTTCGCCTGAGCGGAGCATCACAACAAGAACCCGATGCTTGGGGAAGCTGTTATGATACGATGCTCCGTCCACTTTCTGAATGACCGGGCGCTTGACATTAATAATTCTCACGTCGAGAGTCTTTACTTCTTTGGCGATGCCTGTTGTAGAGCATGGGTTAATAAGTGGTACAGCAGGTGACTGATAAACTGCAACAATCACTTACCTCGCAGGAAGTATTGGATAATAGGGAATAAGGACGTGTTTATAAGGTCTCCTTGGCTTAGGCACAACACTGTAATAGCCGCTGTCAGTGACACATTTTTCGTTTGGATAGGGTACGAAGAGAAGTATGACGAGGGCCGGTGTTCTTCCAAACTCCATGGTGAAACATTGTAGAACATAAAGCCTGGAGTTAAGGTGAGGTCGGGATATTTCGCTAGCACAACTTACTGGCTCGGAGAGATTCTCTCTTTTCATCCTGGGTTGGCCCAACAGTCAAATCCTCCCGAAAAGGAGTGAAGAGCGAACGTCCGGTCATGGCCGCCCTCTCCCAATCTCCGCTGTTTATGTGGAGGACACCATGAGCTTCCTTTACCGCGCACATAGGATGGTAGAAAGTACTTTCAACCATCTTCATAAACATCGCATCCAGTAGTCTTGACAGCCGATAGATCAGTTTGCGTCCTTTGCAAACCTGCTTGTGTGCGGCCTGGTGATTTTGGTAACAGGTCTTGTTGCAGTATGCTGTTGCTTCTAGTACGAACTTCTCATTCGTTAAATCGCAACCAGGACACCTCATGTTGACACCACCTTTCTTCCCACAAGCGGAGCAGGCATTAGCAATGGTTGAGGGCTTTGCTATCTGTGAAAGACGTGTTGTCGAAGCCAAACCGAAGAACTTCTCTTGCGAGAAGGGATATGTCTCCATTTTCTGTCCTTGTGCTATCCATTTATAATATCGTAGTTGGATAGCACGAGGACTCTTGTCTTTACGACTGGGAGCATGTGTAAGAGCATAAGTCGCCAGTTGCTGGCGAAAGTATTTGATGCCTAGGTCCTTACCCGCGAGGGTGATGCGGGCTTCGTCATATAGATACTTCCACTCCGGGGTATCGGGCTCTTGAGTGCCCTCTACAAATTCCGTTAGTGCCAAATGGACCTGCAGGTTCAACGGCCCCAGTCTGCCGACCCGGTCATCATCCGGGTCGGGCAGACTGGAATACAGTTTCCCGACGGGATCCATGGTGATGATACACGGCGGAGGAATGGATACTTCTGAAAGTAAGTGTTTGTAGAGCAAGAGTAGAAGCTGCCAAGCGCGAACCTAGTCAGCCTGTGTCCGTGGGAGTGAGGGTGTAAGAGAAAGTATGCAACCAACGGTGAATGTTAAGGCGCTCGTGAATCTGGAAACATGAAAAAGGATGGTAAAGTGGAAGAGAATGTAAGGACTGAAAGAGTTTTTCTGCTGCAATTACGGTATGGGGCGTACGGAAGTACAGGGTCGATCGGCAGGCGTGGAAAACTAAAGCGAAAGTCAAAACAGACCCGAACTGTACGCGACGTTAGAAATAGTTACAAGTGGAAAGAGGGGGCCTCGATAACAACAATCGATAACGAACAAATTTGTATCAATAGCGCCTAGAGGGTTAATCTGCAGCAGAGTAGGGTACCTTTCATTACCTGCTTGGTAGGCAAATATGTGCTCGGTCTGCTTATTCGGTTGATATTGCTGCAAAGGATGTACATTGTGCTCTTGATGTGGGCTAGCGTCTCCTTATCAGAGGGAGCCTTGCCTCTGGCTGGCAGAGACAGTACTACGAGCCTTCTGTATATCTATGCTGGAACGTTAATATGTTGACAATGGCGCATAGCTCTTGGGAAAGGGTGATATACTTCACATTCCCACTGTTACTCTATCTATTACATAGAACTGGCTAGGGGCTTTAGCCCAAACTATCAACACGTTTGAGAGCACGTTCTCATACAACGAACTATTGATGATCTTCGCAATTTGGCTAGCACAAGGTAGATACTATCTATATAGATATCAGCGGTTCACTGCCATGGACAGGTAATCGCCCTAACAATGGATTTTCGGGGCACGTAGTGCTGGACAGCGTCCTGATCCGTGTCCTTGATCGTTCAACTCCACCGAGACCGGGCAGTTGATGTAAATACAAGAATTTCTACTTGATCTTAGTTATCAGGGCACCCAGCATATTGCATATTATCTGTAGTTGCCCCGGCCCATGGGTCAACAGACCCGGCGATTACAGAGTCAATAAATGCCTCCATATCGTTCATGTGCGACGGAAACATGGACGTCCCCTGAAACATCGGTGGCCCTTCGAACATAGTATCAAACAAGGGCACTGCGGAACCTCCAAATGGATCTGGCAAACGAGATAGAATCAGCGTTGGGTTGTTCCAGAACAAAATCTAGAGGGGGTTGATTCAAATAAAAAAGATACCTTGGTTATTAGGTAGCGCGTTGGAGTCCGAGCTGTCGGCCGGGGTCAAGACCTGAGTCGCGTCGGAACCTTCGATGTTGTCATTATCAAAAATATCAGGCAAGGCCGACTCAATGGCAGCGAACCCTCGCTGTAGTTCACTGGCCATGGAAGGTCGGGAGTCCCACACTATTCTGGAGCGGCGGAGGGCTTGCTTCACATTATCGTGCTCGTACGTGCTGATCTTGTCGCTGTTTTGCCGTATGTAGAAACACAGAATGCTCAAGGCTATCAGAAGATCATGGTTGAAAAAGGAGGACACTCTCCATCTCATTGAGTAAAGACGACCGCCAGTCTTGAGTCCTTCGTATATAATGTAGTGTAAATCTATAATTTTGAGTGCTGCCGAAACAGCCGTCTTAGTTGAGTACAAATAACGATCGTCGTGTTTTGCTAGCGACAGGTATCGCCAGTGAAGAATAATCTGGGCTCTTTGATGGCTCATCTGGATAGAGAGCCGTTGTAACAAGAGCTGCCCTGGTTCCACGGTGGAACCTGGCTGGGTTGTTGCTCTACAGTATTCCGGAATTTTTGAGTACATCTCTTCGATTTGGCGGTCGACTTGTGGGATTTGTGCGTATGTAGGTGGCTGCGAGCCTGTGACGACACTAGCAACCGCTGCATACATGCGACCAGCACGCAGCCTTGCTAGGACCATCAACATTGGTGTTACTTCGCTTTCCGGCCGCGAGGGCGGTAACTCGGTTAGATTCGGGCTGAGATCACTGTCGAGAAGATTCCGGGGCTCTCCCGTATCGACAAAGGAGTCGTTGATTAGTCGTGGCACACCAAGTTGTCCAGATACTGCGATATCTATTTCGTTTTAGTATCTGCTTATCGTTTAACGGGAGACGTAGTGGCAAGGCAAGAAGCTCATGTCGGCAGCGGTTAGCATGGCACTCATGGGGACGCACTGTAGGGAGGTTAGCGATAGGGTCATGGGATCACGGCATGATGGGGCGAACGAATGGTAGTACAAACCCTAGATGACAAATCATTGCCCATAGCCGACGCCGCAGTTCCCCCTCTATCATCGTCAGCCCCTTAAAAGTACATAATTGGATCAGTGCGATAATACCGTATGGGGATATAGACTTGAAATGATCAGGGTCTTTGTGATAGCCCATGCGCACTATTATTAGACTATGAATTAGTTTGTCATCGAAAAAAGAGGGAACAATGCTTTTGGACATGTGTGATGTCGCAGGTACAGGGGGCATGAATTATGATGATTGGCATACTTGCAAGGTGCACCGTCGTGCTCAAAATGAGCCATGCTTCGTTATTGATATCACGCCGCCTTGTATACTCCCCCGCAAAATGGTGAACCAGCGTTTCGATCACGTAGGGTCCGCACCTTGTGTACTCCCCCAGAAATAAACATTGTGCTGTCTTCTCGCGATAAATAGCACCGAGGGAGCTATAATCCAACTGTGTGCCATATCGAAGCTGTTCAGACTCAAACTCTCGCAGATTCACTGCTATTGAAAGGAAGCTGAACAACAATCCTAACCACATGACAGGGGCAGATTGGGGGTTTGTCCAGAACAGGGCATACTGACTTTTGTCAGCGTCTTTCTACTATTTTTGAAGCGTTTTGGTACGGCACCTGTTTTAGGAATTCACTTTTGTGAACAGCACCTTGATGGGGTCAGCATTGGCATAGTGACACTGCATTTGGTTGGACCGACATGATGAAAGTTCAAGGATGTCAAAACATTCAGAGACCAGGCGATCAGCGAAGTCCTTCGGAGGTATGGCCGCCAGAATTTCCTCTTTGCTGCAACGCCTGCAACCGTATAGAAGGGGGGAGTCGGGAGAAATAGATGGGGAGGGCGGGAACTCGGATGCCACCTCAGATTGCCTTGGGCTATCTGCCTCGCCGAAGTCTTCTCTGAGATCCGAGATCGCGTCCAGAATCGAGTGCCAATGAGTCTGATCCTGATATTTCGTTTCTGTGCCGATGGATTTCAGACTGCCGACGTCAGGAAGTGCGGGTGAAGTTTCGGCTTCCTGGTGACTTGGCGAGGGTCTCCCTAGAGTGGAAAGGCGTGCTGCCCCTTCGCTCTGGTTCATATATGAGACCACGAGGTTCTCAAGATGTCTTAGCCTATCTTGAACACCAGCTGTCGGTGTTGAAGAAGGTCGGTTGGCTGCATAAGTACACGACTGACCTAGCCCACGTTTCTATTAGCTGTTAGCTGTGTCCACTTACTCATCAGGGTTCACGTAGGGCCATGCTTACACTGCACGTCGAACACGGATGCTGGCGGTCACATCGCAGCCTAATATGAAAGGTCAGCTCTTATTTGGTAGGTTTCTTGGACATTTACTTTACTAGCTGAGCTGCAACTCAACTCAACTCACTTTCGGCGTCGACATAGATTGCAACTTAGCTGTGGCTTGTCGCGTCGTCGGCTTGGCGGCGGACGAGGACGTGGTGCTAAGGGGTCACCTCCACCTTCATGGCTTTGGCTTGAACCGGGCCTCCCACTCATCTCTTCATAAGTAGACATTGATACTTCTGCACCCCTGTTCGCATCGATTGGTCTACTATCGTTGGACCAGTCATTGGAAGATGGGCTAAGGGCAGAGAAGTTGGCACTTTTAGGATAGGATAGACTCCCAAGAGCTGCCAAAACATGACGATTGCCCTGCTATAGAGATAGGACTTTAAGGGGCCCTTAGGTCAGTAGTTACAGGCGTTTAGGCGTACACGTACAGGCAGCACAGCGTGTACCCTTAGCAGTGCTGTACTAAGGTTTGGTCATCATCTACTATGGGACCGTCCGATGCTCCGAACCAATGAGATGGCTTGCATTCCTGAATTTCGATGTTTTAAGTCTAGTGCTAATCATGCAGCTTATCATCTCAAGGTCATGGGAAATGTCTGTTTTATCATCCTTTTCCTTTTAGTTTTTAATAGAAAACAAGGACTTTTAGCAAGGTATACGCGTCGCAAAGGCAGGGCTGGGACGGAATTGCTATCCAGCACTTGCTATCCAGCACTATGGTCTCTGCCTATGACAATACGTCATATTTGTGAGACCGCTCCTCTCGCCCAGTCATAACTTAAGTGCTTACGTAAATACCCTATGCATTATGCACACATTAGTCAGCTAGACGACCACTACAAACATTCACGATCAACTACAGCATACTACTTGGAGAATGCTGAAGAGCCAATGATGGTGATCAATTAGGTCTCCATGTGTCTTTGTATTTTAATCTTCAAGGTTAGCTTGTTCTAGATTCAAAAGGGTGCTAAGCTGGGCCACCGGTTGATCATAAGGAGCTCACATGTTATTAATCTTTGACCCTTCCGTCTACGCAGAAGACAATCCAGGAGCCATATAGCAACATATCGAAAGATCGAACACCTTATTCAAGACAGACTCACTGGGTTATCTCTGCTTCAGAGACTGCTTGACCTGTAGGAATGCTAACAAGTCAAATCTGCTCGTTGCATAGTCAGTAGTTACCTGTCTTATAGGTCTATTTATGCCTCGGGTAACTCCCTTGTCGAGACGCCCTTGAAATGAGACAAGCAAATTATATTTAATTTTACCTGCTGTGAAATTGTGAACCCTTATTACCTAACTGACTGAGTCTTCCTCAGGTTGATGTCATGAGGGAACATGGAGACCTTCGTCGAAGAGCCATACTGTCGCCAGAGGAAGTGATTGCAAATGACAAAGTATGAAGCTAGCTACATAGATGCGCCTATCTAGGAGGTAACACTATCTAATTAAGGGCTATGTGTCCATGAGAACAAACTCAACAACGTTATGGCGCCGGAATTTCGAATCCGCTTTAGATAGATAACAAAGTGGTGGACGTTTACATATATTAATATAGTGAGAGTACTTGAAGCGGCCTTAACCTACAACATATAACCTGTCACTCATTTATACACCAATAACGTAGATATATGCACATAGAGTATTCTGAAATAACCGGTCTTTATTCCTCTTTGTTCTCGTCTCCTGTCTCTTCTGTACTTTCTCAACTTTTATTATGGCGAACATCATTCGGAGTTGGCGGCAGGCGTTTGACATATTCTCTACGAACGGTACCAGCGAGACCAGGAATCGGGTTAACCGGTCTCTCGAGCATAACCTCGAAGTAGGGAAGGGTGATGTCGCCGTTGGACTACGTATAGATGAGCTAGTTGAGCGTGATAGTTCCGTTTTTCTCCCCTCCCGAGTAAACCTAAACGTTCAAGGGGGAACGCATTTACGTTTTAATTCCACGAGGAAACAAACTTGGCATAGATAGGGGTTTGCTAGTCGACGACCGACAGCGGGTTAAACATCATTTGTGTATCATAGCAGGGCCCCTGTTGTGACTGCAGACGCTGACGCAACTTTCACGCGTACTTATTCATTGTGGCCCCTATAAGGTCTGACGGGATACCTTGCTCGGTAGGCTAATGATTTGACTTGGGATTACTCTACAGGATTCCGAACTTATCTATGAGCGGTGATGAACTACCCAGAATATGTATAAGTTTGCCGAAGTCTGTTCTGCATATTGTGAATTTACTGGTGGTCGAAAGCCCCTCTGGCTACTTGCATACTTTTGTTTCCTTTACACTCGAGGATAAAAACTGTGCCATTTGTGAAACACATTTGTTGGGTCATACTTCTCTTTGAGCTCTTGAAGTCGCTTGACATTAGACCCGTATGCCTGATCAGGGGGGACATCGTCCTCTGTTGGATTACGCGTTAATAATGGAAGATAGTAAGGAATATAATATTGTACGGGGTGGAACACACCTATATTGTAGTTGTTATATTGGGCGACGCCTTTCTGGACGCCGCTTTCCTTGAGCTTTTGTACGACCTTTCGGTTGAATGCTCTGATAACCCCGTCTAGCTTGGGATCTGACCATTGCCAGAAGGGGCAGACTTGATACGCATTGTCTCTGGCGGCGAACGCAGTTGCGGAATGATCTGTATTTCTCACCTTCGAGTTTGGTAAGATCTCCCACTGAATGCTTGCTTGGATGCCGTGTTCTTTTACGAATTGGAACATCTGCTCGGACGCCCACTGAACATCTTCAACTTTCAAAGGGGGAACGAAGGTCGCTCCGCCCAGGAGCTTCCGTGGGCTAGTAATCTGTCCTAGCTGGCTGTTGACTTCCGGCCACGTCTTCATACTCGCCGTCTCCATCACGGCAACGTCGAGGATCGGCTTGAAGAACTTCTTACCCTCCTCTTCACTGCCATTGTAGAAGATCAAGCAGATGTATCCTTCGTCTCCATTGGGTGGCAGGTTCATGGGACCAGTGACCATTACCGAATCGGGATCCTGCGTCTCGTGCATAAAATTGACAAAGTTGACAATGGTCGGTAGAGCTGACGGGTTGAACAAAACTGGACCAGAGTAGCAGAGGCCTTGGTTAAATGCGTTGACTGTGAAGCTTGTCACAACGCCAAAGCTTTGACCCGCCCCCCGTATGGCCCAGAACAAGTCAGGGTTCTCTTTTTCCGATATCCTGAGGATGCGTGCATCGGCGGTGATTATTTCGGCCTCCAGGAGGATATCAACTGTGAGGCCATACTTGGGAGTGAGGAATCCGAATCCACCACCCAGGATCAGCCCGCCCACGCCAGTGTCGTTGACCGTGCCGCCAACGGTTGCCAGACCGTGTTCCCACAATGCCTGATCTACGTCTTGCCATAGACAGCCTCCACCAAATGTGACGGTCTTCTCGGTAGGGTTGACTCTAACATCTCGCAGGAGGCCAAGATCGATAACCATTCCACCCTCACATGCAGAGGTTCCGCTTGTCGAGTGACCACCACATTTCACCGTGAGTGGGAGTTTATTGCCCGTCGCAAACTTGATAGCTTCGGATACCTCCTCTGCACTTACTGGCTTCACAACAACTGCCTGTTCTGCTATGAGCATGTGACCGTGGGTTATATGAGATGGCTCGGAGTTAACTCACAGCCTGCTTGACGCAAGTCTCACTCCACCTCTTCAAGCTTTCTTCGTACTCCTGGGAGTCAGGGACAAGAACTCTGCCGCTCTTGATGCCCTCGCGGAGCACGTCGAATATATCGCTAGTAGTGCTCATCATGTGGGGCAATTAATGGCAAAAGTGGGTGCCGCTTTTGGACTAGTCACGATTCTTCGTAGTCGATATTGGATCACTAAAACTTCTCTTGAATGAATTCTAGGCTCTACTATAAATTTATACTCAAAGAAGCTGAGTGTCTGATGAGTTGGCCGAATCAAGGACCCCAGGACTGGAGCTTGGATGGATAACGTTAGCGACTTTGCTCATGAGCTCCAAGTCTCCAACATGCATAGTAAGTAGCGGTGCCAATAAGCACTTGCATAGTTTGAATCCTACGTTTGCTTGGGCTATCTGCCCCGCTCCTGTTGACCCGTTAGCCTGAAGTACGACACCCTTTAAAGGAAAATTGCGCTATTTCGGCTCCGGCCCGTGCGGTTCAAGCCAAAACTTGCCGGAGCCGGGACCGCCAATAGTGAACGATAGAACGTCGTCGGCATAGTATGTAGTACGCTCTTCGACCACTCCGCAGGATCCACCCAAGTCTCTTTAGTTGCACATACTACTACGAGAACGTGGGGTCACGCCTATCCCGCACTACTGACTTCCCTTGCGCACGACATGGCAAGTGAAGGCTTGATGGTAACACCGTTCTTCTAAGAATAATAAGACCCGGCCGATGGGTAGTCCAGATAGTGGCACTTCTCTTTTACCTGAGTATGCTTTGCTACGCTGACAAGAGTTATTGGGATTATCAAGAAGACACGAATAAGAAGGGATCTCTAAGTTTATACGTGGAGCTTCCGCACTGTGTATCTTATTGCAGTATCCGCGTCAGGTTGATTCAAGACCTTAACGGTGTATTTCCTACGATAGTGCTCAAAATCACGATACGATTTACGGTAATCCGAATACATTAGTTAGTCGCATTATAAAATGTAGATATTACTGTGTCTCTGCATTTACAGTATCATCATGATCTGCCTATACGGTGTAGCTCCAAGGTACGTAATCAGCCACCGCACACGGCCATTTCCTAAACGAGCTAAGTATGAGAAATAGTTAAGCCTCAGGAGTCGATAGACTAGGCCGTGAGTTCTAAGAATCCAAGAATCTACTGCTGTAAACACGTACTGTGTTGAGTGTTTACTGACTGGTACTCTGACTGCGTGTTGTATATTTCATACAAGGGAGCTTATGTCGCGTATAGAAAAGGCTCAATCTCCTGAAGCTGCAACTTGTGTACCTATCCGAGGTTGGACTGACCGAGGTTCTCGGGGCCTCCCTTTACTTAAATTATGACGAAATATGTCTTTTAGAGAGATCCACCACTATAAAGATGCCGACACTCCCTTACCAGTCCTCAAATTGGTTCCTGTATATCTACCTCGTATGCTGTAGTACTCAAGATCAAGCTTCCGGCCCAAAGCTTTAAAAACTACCTACGTACAGATTCCGATATCCTAGGCCTGACTTAGCTCCTAATAGTAGAGGTTTCTTCTTACATACGCGTACGTATCGTGGCATATTACTTTCAAATAGTGAGGGAAAAAGTATCAAAGAACAAGATGGACGACCCGCCAATCGTTTCCGTGCCAGCACCTTGGAAACTGAAAGGCACTGTATATTTAGTGACGTTCTTCAACAAAGCCGGCCAACTGCCTGCGCATGCGTACTCTCCCTTGGAGCAAGATTCTACCTTCGCATCACCGGCTGCGTCTGGGAAGCACTTGGGCGGTATCAGCCAGTTCCAAGTAATCCGTTATCATGAAAGTCCTGTTGGGCCTTACGACGAATTGATTGTCTGCCCGGGGAGCTTCACGTTTGAAACAGAGCAAGATGGCAAGCGGAAGAAAAACAAGGCTGCCCGTATCAGTCGCATCTACGTCTCACAAAAGCACACATGTTGGAATGGCCGGACGAGTTCGTTGCTCCCGTTTTCTTCCCTTCGTCAAGACTTGATCGATAACAAGCCTCGACGTTTGTTTTCTCACTAGCATAGAGCTTGAGCGCCAGAACTAGACGCTAACTGGAGACTTTAGATTGGAATATTCCCAAACACTTGGCACGCTTCGAGTGGGACGACCTTGGTGGCGGCGCTACGAGAGTCCGGGTGTACCCACACGACACTACAGGGGACCCATCGGAACCCCGACCAAGTGACGTGCCACTCTTCCAGACGATTTTCAAGCCGATGCGCTGGACGCCTAAGTTCCCATTCTCCCTCTCGTGGCTGCACGTCTTGGGCTTTGATACATCCTTGGTCCAGCCGCCGCTGCCCGCTGGTCAGGGTTCCCAAGGCGAACTGCCCGGAACAGAGCGCTGGTGCAGAATTTCGCCCGCCCAAACTACGAAACGCGCAAGCCTGGCGTGGGCAGACTTTTCGCAAAAGAACGAAAAAGGCGAGCTGATAAGCAGTGTGGCGTTCGATAATTTCTGGCCCGACCTCAGACGCTGGCAGCTGGCCATCAAGCTCGAGGGCACAGACATCGAATTTGGGGATCCCATCCACTGGGATGCACCAGAAACCATGCTTTGACGTCCCGGTGACCCATATACAGGTGTTATAACAGACTAAAATGAACATGTTGAAGGGCTGATAATGTTTATATCTCGATGTATCCAACTCAAGCTTATCCACGAGTTATTTCTACGTACAGTGCAGACTCAATACGACCCTACCTATAGGGTACGGAAAGATAATTTATCTTATTTAATAATAGAGGGTATATCATGTCACTAATTCGCCGTCTTACAATGCGAATTTACATCCGGAATTCTACTCAACTTCTTTGTCCTACCTTGTTCCTAAGATTACGTACAGATTGTTCTCTGCTAACAGTGTGCCGGGAGAACATGTGGGGAGCAGGATATAAAGGGGCGACGGCTGTTACCCTGTAGGCTTCTTTCAAATGGTGCATCGTTCAATCACATTGTTTCCTTGTCCAAGGTTAACAAGGAAAGTCACCAAAGGAGAAAATAATCGTATAATTCGCATAACATCCTTGAAAGTAGGAGCCAATTATCTTGTAAGCCCAATTTGCTTGCTCGGCGACACATTGGAGTTTAGACTAACAGTAACACCACGGCGTCACCGTCAGACCATATCCAGGCAAGTAAACTGCCCATATATATCACTATTAACATGACTTCCCGGCGAAATGAAACTTTTGATTGGGATCAAATTGCCCCGAAAATTACCCCAAACATAGATACCTGGTAAAACAGCTACCTCGAAAATGTAGGGGCTACCAGGAATCATGAAACAGTGCACTCAAATCAACGGCAGCAACAACGCAAACGAAGAAAATACTGATATGACCGTATATCCGAGTCCGCTCCAGGAGCTGCTCTGCCAGAAGATGCAAGGGCCTCATCCGGGGAAGCAGGCATGGACGTATCACCTAAGCGAGGAAGACGAGGAGAAAGACGCCTATCTAGATGACGAGGAATGGGACAGGTTGCCCGAGTTCCGGAGTCTCGTAGGTGTCGTGATGACGATTCCCCCCACCTCCATCCCTGCCCTAAACCCGGAGGAAGAAGAAGAAGTAGAAGAAGAAGAAGGAGGAAAAAGATCGTCAGTATATTTGCCCCACGACCGCACGTGGTGCACAGAGTGCGCGGCCGATTACCACATCTTCGAACCCTGGCCGGAGAGCGAAGAAGAAGAGGCAGGGGCACGAGAGAGGAGACGCGCAAGATACTTCATGCAGGTCGAGCGCGTTGGCCGCCGCATGCAGATCTGCGCGCAGCTGCTCATCGACTACCACTGCACGGAGCCGGCGACACCGCTATGCGAGGGCGACGACTCGCGGTTATGGTCTACCTTCGACTGTTTCCAGGCGACGACGTGGCGGTTTCTTGGTCCGCTGGCCGTGTGCTGGAGGGAAGAACATACGAAAGAGGAAGACTTGCGCATGCCGATGGGTCGTGTCTTGCATCTCCCTTCTTTGGCTGTGTTCCCATCCTTTGGCGACTTGTGCGACATGTTGCTTGAGTCTGCTGGATACGCGGAAAAGGGCATGGTGCTGGTCGAAGGGGGAAAGGCTACTCGTGGCTGGGATCGCCTGGTCACGGTGATTTCTCAACACCCTGAACTTGCCGCGTTTGGGCAAGGTGAGTTCTTTGATGTGGATAAGCAGCTAAGATCATATCTCCCCTGGCAGATAGGTAACTAAAGAGGCGAGTTGATAATGAAGTAAGTACGCAGTAGGATAATTTTATGGTTTCAAACAACCCCTTTTCGATTGCTCGCATTGAAAACTGCGTGATCTATCGCACTGCTATGCTATCTATTCCACAAGCCCGACTTAAGCGGCCGCATATAGACACTGCTGAGACCATGACTGGGAGGCATTACATGCGAACTTAATGCAGTACGTGGTATGCTATTTTATCTGGTTCTCGACAAAGGTGACTCACTCAAGTGGCGGACTACAGCGTCCATAAAAACCCCGACACGTCCGGATAGTCGTGATGGGATGGGAATCAGAAATCGAAATTCTGCGGATGAAAAGAAATACAAAAGGAGAATCGGGCTAAGGATTAGATAGCATAGATGACAATGACCCTCAGAGTGCATGGAAAGGAGCTTATCCATACTCATGCCACTGATGGACACTACTACGTATGATTGACATAGTTGACCGGATACCTATTCGTTCAGGGTAGGTGTTACATCAAGCAGATTTCGAAGTGTTGTCGAACTTTACGTGTATTGACCCTAGCATCTATGATCTTCGATTCGACAAATACTATGCAAATAAGCATGGTACTATTGCACTATTGGCCGTGAACATGAAAGAGTCTGTGTCAGCCGTCGGGTAGAATGAACTGGAGGAGAATCTTTCCTCGTAGTTTAGGTAACGGTCTTTTTCTGTTTGCCATTAAGATATATCACTTTGATGTGTCACTATAATCTGTCAGTAGGTCGTCCACAAATTACACTAATATTAACCTGGGACGAGATTTGAGTCGATAAATTCGTATATATGCTCTAGCAAAGAAATGGGTATCATCTGATTTCTCTCCATTTGTCATCTTCCCCATCGAGGCTTCTTTGTCTTGTATTGGGGTGCGTCGTCCGTTCTAATATCGATTTCCGTGGTGATGAGTATGCCTCCGAGGTCTACGACCGGGTTTCTCTGGCGTTGAGAATGTGAACGCATGGCCTGGACTCTGATAGGTTCCAGCTCAGTAAGACCTGTATCACTGCCGTCGTCCAGCCATGTACATCTTTCGTCGGAGACTGTGTGCCCGCCCGCTTCATGTTGGTAAGGAATTGAGTCGCCGCTACTCAATGATTGGTCTTTCGGGAATAGGATCATTATTAATTTTGTTTGCAGGTAGTCGTAGAGCCTACATAGCGTCTCTGACTGTTTGAACACGACTGGTATCGAAGGAACGCAAAACACAAGCTCGGCCGTTGTGACTTCAGCCAGACCCCATAGAATATACTGGGAATATGCATAGGTTTTGTCGGGGGCGACTTTGAGGTTAACCGCAGACACGACTCGACCTGCTGCCCAAGCGCAAGCCCTACGGTTCAATACTTAGGTTAGAATACCGTTTCGACGCTGGGAGGAAAGGAAAGAAGACGTACAAGGAACCAAAAGAGAACACGATGGAGACGCCGATTTTTTGTTTTAACGTCAAGCCTAACCCCCAAATAACCTTATGCGGCAATAGGAGCATAAGGAGGTCAAAAATTAAATGGAAGCTTGTGATGAAAAGATTGAAGGCGTCTATGTTGATACAACTTCCAGGGAGATATCGTCGCCAAATCCGCTCTCGGGGATTGCATGCGAAGTTTATGGTTATTATCGTCGCAATATACAAGCAAGTGTTGGCTGCAATCATCCCGTAGCAGATCCAGTAGAAGTTGGACCGGATCGGCCTCGCGACGAAGATATGCGTCCACTCCAAAATAATGGCTGCCTTCGCCAACATAATTGCGACACAATAGAGTATAGTGGAAAGCACATAGGCCTTGATGAAAGCGAGTAAGTATTGCTGACTATGAGCTGTTGACTTGGTAGATACTGACATAGAGAAATCCCTCCAGGTCGATGACAAGGAGATCCCACTGATGAACGAAAAAGCCGGATTCTTTAGGTATGGTGGTGAGCACCCAAGTTCCGGCAATGAAGAACGGCTATCCATGTCAGTATTAATGCGCATACTTGGACATACAGTGAGTTCAGTTACATATGATAGGAGCCCAAGATCTAAAATGCTGTTAGTAGACTGAGAGTGAAATCTTGGTACGAGATGGTGGACACGAACAATCCTCAATTCTCACCCTCCTCGTGCAAAACACCCTGGAGTAGAACCTGGTAAGGCCAGCTATTGTCGTCAACCCTATGCTCGCTATAATCACTGCAATGGCTAGCCGATTTTTGTTTGAAGGATCTATGAAATTCGGAATTACTCCTTGTGGAGGCTTTCCCGCAGGCCTGTGCCTGAAGCTCTCGAGATCAGAAGGGGGCATGACGGATCCCATCGAAATAGATACGGCAAAGGAATGAGCGGAAGAAAGGATTGTAGAGGACTCCCCGAGAGATTTAATCGCTGTTCTATGTGAGCGGACAAGCTAGCGACAAAACTATATACTACGAAAAACAGTAGGGACAATTTTAGGGTACTGGTTGATATCAACGCCGAGAAGGATGAACAAATTAGACTTGAGGTAACAGGGTGTATCATGCATTATGTGCTTCTACGTAGAACAGCTAGCTAGCTTCTGGAATGTTGGTATGCCGTTGCTTCGTTCAATGGCACTCTATTAGGTAGGCGAATCGGGACAGGGAAAGGAAAGATGGGAGCTGAATCTATCGATGCTGTAACCTTAATGATGTGACCTGAGGCCTTGTAGCAACTCAGACCGCGTAGCAACGAGAATATAAGCTTATCAGTTTACGAAAACGGTAATAATCATTACCAGGACTACTTCTAAGAGGGAGTGACTGACCAGTCCCTGTGAGGATAGCGAAGTCAGGCCTCGTGTGGTCTCCCTCAGGCGACAAGAAATGCAGAAGCATCTGCAATGCAGGACATGCCGATCACGGATATCGAGAAAGAGCCAAATAAGAAACGCGAAAAGGCTGTTACTGGTCAGGGCTCTTACGCCAAGTACCTACATGAGTTTGAGCCCACTCTCTGACGAGTGGCGAGGCGCAGCTTTACTCATAGTAGACACAGGTACGCCTGGACTTTACTAACAAAAACCAGTACATTAATGTATTTATATACCAAGAGTAAGACTAACGCAGAGGGCCGATGCAGGCTAAATGCGCTAAGAGTCTGACAAGAAAGACAAATAGCCTGCCTGTGGCTGAAGATCATAGCCATGGAAAATGGAAACGGGAAATGTCTGCAATCACGCAATGGACAGACAGAGTATTCTTGTTACAAGAACCGCCTTAAGTTCTAATCAGTAGAACATTCCTCACGAAGCGCCTTTACAACGGGCGAGTCATAATGGCCTTGCTGAGAGGTTATCGGAAGATGTGGGGTTGCCTTACCAACAAAACAGCCGAAGTGGCAACAGCTGTCGTTGGCCCTAAGGGGGTGTCGTGTGGGTCTACGGCACGGGTATGCGTGATACTTTTTAGTGCAATTTGGCGACGTGGGAGGCTCTTTCACCAGCTTATCGACATTTTGATCCACAAGTTATTATGCCATGTAGAGATGAGTGGGAACTTCGGCAAGGATCTCACGGTGGTGGCCGACAGCGAGCGACGAGGAGCAAGGAATAAATGTAGGCTGCGAACAACATAGTACATAGTTTCAGGTAGGTACTAACCACCCACTTGGAGTAGGTACATAGAGCCTGCCTGAAGCTACTGCTGTACATATATGCCGTTGGTTTCCTTCTAGAGCAACTCATTGGCTGCTATTCTACCCAAAGTTGGTTGGGTATTATCGGGGGCTGATTTGATGCAACACATTCGGGCAGACTGGGCGCTTGATGTTGCTTTAGAGCGTGATATGCAACCCACCCATATAACCAATAAATGCACCGCCAAATGTAACGGATGACTCGACGATCTTTTGGCCGGTAGCCACGCACAGCGCGCACTCTCATTTTACCTAATATGTGGACTTATCTAGGACTCCCCCCAAACTCACCAATGTTGGCTGCTTCTTGCTGTTGGAATGCTGCAGTGGCCCGCTGCAGCACGATGTTGCATCGGCCTTGGCTTCTACCAGAATTGCGAGACAAAGAACCAACATGCAAGCACCCGGTTTGTATGGGACGCGTCCTACTAATTATAGACGCCCGAACAGCAGTTTGGCTGCACGGGATGTAGCCTGTACTACCTCCAGTGACTTTTCGGCTCTCCCTTGCGCCGGTTTTCATATTACCTACCTTTTGAAACAAAGCTTGATTAAAACTTAACATCCCCCTCCCTAGAGCTGTTTAGCTCTTCTCTCCTTCGCACCGGATGATTTTCTGGTTTTGTGAAACGACTTCCGTCCGTCCGTCACGATGGCTTATGAACTGAGCGATCATGAAGAGAATGGCCAAATGGCTGGGCACCAGACTGAAACGAAGCTGGAAGCCGCCCAAGACGATGTGAACATCACGAAGCCCGAGTCCGAAATGTCCGTTGGTCAAGATGAATTCGTGTACATCGAGGGCACCAGGTTCTGGTTTATCTGCGTAGCGTAAGTTAATATGAACTGGCTCCTTGTAATTGATGCATTAACACCTCGTAGCATCGCAATCATGATGTTCCTTGTCAATCTAGAGGTCCCGGTCGTCATCACAGCTCTTGTTTCTATTACAGATGACCTCAAAGGGTTTGATAACGTGGGCTGGATTGTAGCCGCTTACCTGCTCGGATATGTCGGTATGTTGATATCACCCTAGACAGTCCCGGGAGCCAGCTCACCCTCTTGTCTCTAGGTGTTATTGTCATTTGCGCCAAGTTCAGCGATATATTCGGCCGGAAGATCATACTCATATCGTCTATCGTCTTCTTCATTATATTCTCTGCTGCTTGCAGTGCCGCTCAGACAATGGTGCAACTGTGAGCTATTGCGACAAGCCACAGTCCCTCAAACGCAACATGCTGACGTGAAGCTAGTATCGTCTTCCGAGCATTTCAGGGCATCGGCGGTGGTGGTTGTTGGTCCCTTGCTACGATCATTGTCTCCGAGCTTGTCCGACCAGAGAAATACGCCCAATTCGTTGCAAACATCTCCTTAGTCAACGCTTTGGCGCTCCTTCTAGGGCCGATCGTTGGTGGAGCTATATCTTCTAACACAACATGGAGATGGATCTTCATTATCAAGTTCGAAACCTTGATTCCGATGTCCGTTCGCTCTAGGACGCTAATCGATCTCGTAGTATACCGATTGCCTTCCCAGCGCTGTTGATTACGATCTATTTCCTTCCAAAAGAATTCCCTTACCAGGGTCAGCCCAACCACAAGTTCAGGGGCTCCCGCGAACTCCTTGCAAGGTCTTCTCTCAAGCGCATCGACATACCGGGAACAATACTTCTTCTGTTCGCTACTTTAGCCCTGACCGCCGCATTTGAGGAAGCGGATAAGAAATTCCCATGGAGATCCGCTGTATGTTTTTTATTTTGTATTTTTCTCTAGGTGTCCCCCTTTCTTGATTGAATACGCTCGTCAGTCTTGCGTAGCCGTGTATCTACTTTGGGCTCTTACTGTTGCAGCTGTTGCTAACTGTGAGTCCTTAATAGTATGTTATTACGCTATTAACCTTATCTGGGATCTTTTGGATATTCTTGGCTATCTGGGAGCGATACGTCACGATCTCAAACTCAGTCAGGGAGCCAATCTTGCCTTGGCGATTCCTTTTGAACCGCGAGATGATGGGTATTCTACTGTAAGTATACTACCACTCGTTTTTCCTCAATGTGACTAATCCCTGTTTCCAGAAATTTTGTTCTCCTTGGTGGACCGACTGTCATCTGCATGTTCATTCTACCCCAAAGGTTCCAGCTGGTATATGGCACCTCCGGCCTTGATGCTGGAGTGAGATTGATCCCCTTTACTGCGGTGATCCCAATTGGCTCGATATTTGCTTCTATAATGTGTGGAAAGATCAAAATACCGCCTGTCTACTTACTATTAGTGGGATCTGCACTCCAAGTGCTTGGGTTCGCCTTGATAGGCACTTTACCCTCCACGCTAAGCATACCGTCGCGTATCTATGGGTTCCAGATCCTCGCCGGATGGGGGTGTGGTATCAACTTCTCACTCTTATTCATACTTATTCCATTTATTACTGAGAAACGAGATAGCGGTATGTTATTATCTACACACATTATCCTGTCTCCTGCTAATTGCAAACTCCGCGCGTTTAGCTGTCGGTCTGGGAGCGGGCTCCCAGTTCAGATTCATGGGTGGTGCGATGGTTCTAGCCATCTCAACTTCTGTTTTCAACACTTACGTTCGTCCGCGCCTTCAATCGGAACTTGGCATTTCCGATGCGGATGCGCTCCTCCAGATTTTATCCACTCTACCGGAGGATTTAAAGCAGAGCGTTCGCCACACACTTGCTGTGGGATACAGCCGTCAAATTATTGTTTTGGCGGTGTCAGCGGCGTTACAAGTGCCCGCTACTTTACTAATGTGGCGTAAGAAGCAGCTCACGATATAAATATCACGTGACTATGAAAGTACCGTATTAATCAAGGAGGGAAACTCATCCGGACTTAGTAGGCGCTCGGAGATCTGTTGAATGATGCGATGGTAAAACACTGGCTAGTGTTTTTTGTATTAGTTATTATCGCTCAGCTTCGGTGTTGGTAGCTGAACCTCCCTCGTTGATAGATCTGTAGGACAATTTGATTCCCGAAGGATTGTTTCAACTTCTGCCAACTAACATTCTAACCCCTGGCTGAAATATGCCGAACAGACGCCACTGGCGATGATGAGCAACTCCGGATCCCCAACTCTCCTATTGCATTGTAGGTTATGTATCATATGCCGTCAATCTTAACTGGAAATGATGAGTCTCCTATGCTTCAGGCGCTAAACTACTTGCAAAAACTATGGATTCCGAAAAATATAAACTTAATACCGTACCACGCGACATCTAACAGATGTGCTACTGTCGCTAATGTAAAACACATTGCGGAAGCACATGGTAGTTACCATATTGGTCATGCGGCCTGTTCCCCAGCCTGCCCGCGAATAGCAACAGAACCATTCCTAGAGCGGGGTCGTATGCCCGTTGAAATTCCTCGGTTCAAAGTCACGCTGGCTGTGTCCATGCAAGCTGGCCTCGGCTTCTGAGTGGGTGCACGGCGATGTAACCTTTCATTAAATGATCAAACGGGTATAGCTGAGGATACGTCTCTCCTCGTCTTAGGCCTGGGGATGTCCTGCCGTCTTCACCTCTCAGTCCCAGGATTGTATTTGCTCTGGACTTTGGACCACTCAGTCCAATTTGCTCTTTCGTCTCTACTCGCCACAGCAGCCATGGAGTTTCTGCAGGATCTAGTCTTGGCGTTGATATATGTTGTATTGATATCAGTTCCATGCGTCAGTATAGTATCGATTCCGTATTTGGAGGATCTAAAGTTAACGTCCAGTCAAGGCTCTGGCGGTGTGCATTTATCGACTTAGTTATCATCCCTTGCGTGGGTACCCGGGGCCGCTGATCGCCAGGCTTTCCGATTTTTACGGTGCCTATTATGCAGCGAAGACTACCCTCCACCTGAAGACGTACCAAGACCACAAACGCTACGGTGAGGTGCTTTTGATACTCATACGGGAGTGTGAAGTGCTCACACATACTGATGCAGGCTCGGTGATACGACACGGCCCCAATAAGCTTGTCTTTTGCTCTATTAATGCACTTTATGGTACTGCCACCAAAAGAGCTTGCAAAAGAAAATACTAACTAATCAGATATCTATCAAAATGATCGAATTACCAAATCCCGTGCCTATCTTGTCTCGCAGAGAGCGCCCGGTGCGTATGGCCTGTTCAATTCGATCGATAGGCACATGCATCAGAGGAAGCGCAAGCTGCTAGGCCCGGTGCTGAATGAACGCTCAACACGGGCATTTGAAGATGCCATGAGCGATCAGATCGATATTTTCATCCAGGGCTTGGCGTCTTCGTTCGAGAAGCAGCCCCCGACCCCGGTGAACATGACTGACAGGCTAATGTATCTTGCCATGGACATCATGGGACAATTCGTATTTGACTACCCCTTGAACCTCCAGACAAGTCTTGAATACAGATCTATGGCCGACACAACTGCAAACTACTTTCTTAATGTTGCACTGCAGCTCCCGTTTCTGTCTAAAGCCCGTATATCGAGTTTTAGACATATTAGGGCGTTGTTAAGAGGTAAAAGTTACCGCGAGACACTCAAAAAGATGATAAGAAACCGTCTTTCTCAGGGTTCCAATGCCAAGCACAACTTGTTCTTCATGACAGACACATTACGACTCTCGGATGATGACGAGACTTTCATAGAGGAGATTCGGTCCGAAGCTACATTTCTTATCTCAGCAGGTTCGTGAGATATTCTAGCCTCCTCTGTCCTTCTTTAACACACTCACCGAGATCTATTCAGGAAGTGATACCATATCGACCTGTCTTAGCGCATTGTTCTTCTACCTATCAAGGTATCCCGAATGCTACAGGCGGCTTACGACCGAGATCCGGTCTACATTTAAAAATAGCAGTGAGATTAGAAGCGGCCCGCGTCTTGCAAGCTGTACTTACATGCGCGCCTGCATCGACGAATCAATGAGGATATCCCCGCCGATTGCTGGAACGCTCTGGCGACAACAGGTGGCAGACGGCGATGGGGCAACGGGCGCGCTTGTGATTGACGGCCACGTTATTCCCCGCGGGACCCACGTCGGCGTTAATATCTACGCGCTCCATCACAACGAAGAGTACTTCCCGGACCCTTTCACATTTAGACCCGAACGATTCCTCCATGGGGATCTCCACGACGGGAAGTCCATGAGGGAGGCATATGCGCCTTTCTCTGTCGGATCGCGCGGGTGTATGGGGAAATCCATGGCCTACCTGGAAGCAAGTCTTATACTGGCAAAGACCATCTGGCACTTCGACTTCTTGCAGGCTCCGGGCGAGGAGGGAAGACTAGGAGAGTCTACGTACTGGGAATTAAGGGGCGAAGAGGAAAAAGCAAGGGAATACCAGACTTACGACATCTTTGGTGCTGCCCATGATGGGCCCTGCTTAATCTTCAGACCAAGAGTGGGAGGTGTTACAGAATGTATCTAATAAGCGGGCGTTCCCCGGAATTTTGACTGTCTTGACTATGTATCCTATGTACTGTTAATTTCATCTAATTGGCTCAGCATTACGCCTCAACGCTTTAAATGAGCTGTAACTCAATAGCATTACGTGATGCTGACAACGGAGAAAATTAATATCTGCTACGTTGCGGAGGTTGCTCCTTTGAGGTAATGACAGATATTAAGGTCTCAGTGAGAAGTCTGTCCTACCCAGTTGAGAGAGTTTGTCATCCTTTGTTCGCAGCTGCATTGGTGGGTAGCATCTGTCTTTAGTGATACATGTGTGATGCTACAAACGACTGAGGATCAGAAGGGTGGGGAACCTGAAGACAGGGCCACGGGAATGGAAAAAGAAGCAAATGCCAAGGCAGCCTGCTTCTGGGATGGTCCTGAAATGTCACAGGCCCACCTGCAGTGGTGCGGCTCAAGTGGTTGGGAGTAATTTTGCCAAGAGATCATCACCCGGAGCATCAGGTTTCCACATGTACGTTTGGGGAGAGTGAGATGAGTAGGGTGGTACAGATGTACTACGCGGAAGAAATAGCATATTTCTGGCAGGTGCCTGCTGAAGCTTCGTTACTAGGGTGTAGATAAATAGTGGGGTTGTGTTCGATTCCTAATAGCGCTATAAACATATTCATTTGAGAAAGTGCACAATCGATAATGTACCTTTAGGGTGGTACAAATGTATATGAACTGAAAGTACCAGACCCTTGTTGTCCTGCGGGACATATGGCACAGTGGTTAAGTTGGACGAATGAAAAGCAAGAGAAGACCCTCTCGACAGTATGTACCTGGGAGATGCAAAGCCGTTTTGAGGAAAGGGCAGGCATTTGAAAGCTGCCTGTTGGGGGCCATGGATAGCAAATTGCCAGAGCCGATGACACATATATGTGTATGGGGCTGAAGTATCCAGGCCGACCTGTCAAATGTATGCACATATACCCTAGCTTAGTATGCACGGAAGGGGAATTGGAGTTGGATATTTGCTAGGTTAGCACTTGCCTTGAAGAGGGCTCTAGCAAGTAAATCTCTATCTAGGTTGGGTTAATGAGTCTTCCCCTTCATGATAAGACCTCAATAATAAGTGCCATACACTGGCAGATATTGTGGCGAGAACTTTGCGGCTTCCGAGTCGAACTCTGCCTTTAGCTCGTCCCAGCCGTTAGGAATCTCCTCATGGAACCGTGCCATCGCTAGCTACGCGAACGTCACATCTCGTTACACGCTGTCTGCCGTCAATCTGTGTGCAACAGGTCCGACAGATGCAACCCATTTCGCAGGCGAGATGAACTTTTATTCAACTACATCCACTGCTCTCAAGATGACAGTAATTAAGGCATCGCCCTGACCGGATTTCATTCTTTACTTTTGCTTCCTTTTAAAAAAAAATTTTTTTTTCTCTCTATAAAGAGTGATACTTACGTAGCGGCACCTATGTCAGCAAGTGTTATTAAGGTATCTAGGCGATTATTCTGTAAAAATAAATATGTTCTCTGTAGTACTGTTAGTTGTGTAACACTAGACTAAGCCATACTTGGAGCCACAAAGGCAGCGAACCGGTTTGAGACTTGAGAACCGGCCTACATACATATTCTTATCGAAACTATGTATCGTATTGTCTTTTCTTGGATCGGGCTCAGTTTCAGGTGAAGCAGGACTCTGCTTGTGGTCCAGCGGGTTTAGAGCAACTGGACTAACTAAGCCCACCTTCGTCCCAAGGTTCGTAGGCACGATCACTCGGCATCATTGATGCATGGGCTGGTTTCTCCGCGGAGTAAAATGGGACGAGGCCGGTGGAAGTAGCCGCCGTTGCCCGACTGAAAGCGTTTGGAACGGTCGGCCCACAGAGAGCCAACACCGCGATTACGGTTTCCCTATGGCTCTTAACAGTTCCGCCGGTAAGGGACATAGGCAAGGTTCAACGCTACTAGAACTACCATATAGAACGCGGCCTTCAACCAAATCATAACCTGGCAACTCCAATAGAAACGGTTACCCGTGCCTCCGAGGACGAATAGATGGAACTGGGTTTACTCGCTGACATCAAGGATACACATCTCAAGTAGGAAGTCTGGATCAAGGTAATCTGGAAGAATAACTTTATTGACTTAGTTCGTTAAGAAGGGAAATACAGCATATACTTCTGTCAAAAGTCTAACCAATGGGAATAGCCATATCTTTTCAAGAACTTCTCACAATACCTGTGGTTGCAACTGTATAAAGACTGTTCTAGAAAGTGACACAGAGTTGCATGATGCAATACAGAATAAGGCTCTTTTTACCTCTTGATCTGTTTCTACCAACATCCCTTATTTTGACATAGATGATTTACTACTATATTTTTAGATCATATCCCGCATTCTTAGCATGGTATAGTGCCGTGGTGGCGGCCTAGGACCATGCATATCTCTCTACTCCCGTTCACGCTTTCTGTTGAACCTGGAGTGTGAGTACATAGATCAAAGCATTTATCTGGCGACCTGTTTGGCCGTGTCTCGTATTCTAACTTCCCGGCTTACCAACGCCACAGGATAACGGACTGCGCAAATTTGGTTGTCGGGTGATTAGTGCTGCTGAATTGCCCATCGGACGACTCGTCCAATGGGCATCGCTGCATCCAGCTTGCACGTTGCTGGGCTAGAAGTGCCTGCCGCTAATACCCTCCTCCAGGCTTCGTGCTTATTGGCTGTATCGAGGCCATTCATCAGCTTTGTTGCGGAACGCCACATTAAGTACCTTTTAAGTATCCCCCGGGCGGCGTAGACAGGCCCGTCGACAGTTGGACGCTTTGGTGACCCCCAAAAAGCTAGGTTGGAGAAGATGAGCTTCTGAACTCTCGGTGCAATAACCGTTCTTGGTCCTTTGTATGCCGATCATCAAGCTCGATCCGTATCCATATCGACTGCAGTACGGTAGTACTGTATTGTTGTATGGGCTTATCTTCAAGAGAAGAATCTATGTTATTATTGTCTATGCTGTAGTACGCTGAACTATACCGAGGACATTATTGAGACTAGTTCTTCAGGGTTTTCCGATCTCTATAATCGACATTCATGGTCTTGTACGATAACGAAGCCAGACTTTATGTCTAAAGCTCAAAGTCTTTTATCTATAGTCGGCCCTTATTGCTAAACTTTCGCCTGCGTCGTGGCACCGATAGCGGTACCAGAGGCAGGTATCAAAAAGTTGCTACCCTTGATCTTGCCGTCAGAGCTCCTGGAACCGGTCAGGGTGGAGGAGTCGACGCTCTTGAAGGAACTGTTCGACCACGAGGTGCTGGAATCCCACGAGTTCCCGCTGGACTTGGAACCGTTGACGAGACTGACCTGGGCGTTGGTGTTGACGGCCGCGATGTTGTTCTTCAGGGTCGAGGTCGAGCTGCGCATATTGAACCCGTTGTCGCCGTTGTTCCATGCCGTGTTGCGCTCGAAGGTAAGCGAACCCGGGTTTCCGTTGTCGATGAAGCCCTTCTTGGCGTTCGAAAAGGCCATTGAGTTCCGAACCACGTGGTTGGCGGGCGGGTTTCCCGTGATGCCTAGCTTGAACCCGTTGCCGTCGCCGTTGAAGTCGGAAAAGCCCCAGCGGTTGAACCCGTTGCCCCATGCGTAGACCTCTTCGATCTGTCGATAGAGTCAGTATGCCAGAACTCCCATTCTCGCTTCCTTCCGGATGAGGTGAATAGAATGATGCTGTAGCTGTCCACTTACTGTTACTGGTGATCCGAACATATATAGATCGAGGCCGTCGTCGACATTGTTCCATAGCCGGGAGTTCCGGATCGAGTTACCCTCGCCCGAACCTTCTTTACACGCGAATCCGTCGGCGCTCTCGCCGTTCTTACGCGGATCGCGGTTCATGTACGAGTCTAGGTATATCACTGTGTTGTTCGACGCGGCGCCTTGTAGTTGGAACCCGGACTCATAGTTGTCGTGAGTTGACAAACGCTCGTAGTAGTTATGAGATGAGTCGCGCGAGTAGACGCCATACGGTCCATTAATCAGTCTGAGGCCATGTCAGCGAGATTTCTTTTCGCGTATCTCCCTGATTATCATTTCTGACGGTCAATGAGATTAGTAGCTTACTCGAGGTTGTAGAAGTACCAGTAGTTCCCGCCCTCAATGTGCAGAATGCCTCGTTCCTTGTTAGGGAGATCCTCATCGAGCCCGTAAGGTGTTCTTTCGAACGGAATTGAGCATTAGACCGGTACATTCCACACGTTCTTATGAATTCGGCTTACCCTGGCAGTGCCTCTCCGTCAATGATGACTTTCTCGTCATTATAAGACCGAAGAGTGATCGGCGACGTAGCAGTCCCACTCTTTGTGATCTGGATGTTCGTCGTGGGTGAGTATGTCCCAGCACGCAAGTATATCGTATCGCCGGCCTTCGCCGCGTTCACGGCTGTCTGAATAGACCCATAAGGGGTGTCAATGGTACCCGACCCTGTTCCCTTTGGTGATACATATATGCTCGCAGCATGGACCTGCTGCGCCAACCCTGCCAATGTGGCAGCGACGACAATTACGGTTCTGCTAGACATGGCTTTGGGGGGAAGTGATACTTATTTAATCCCAATTCTATCGCATCACGAAAGAGATGAACGAACAGACGACCCGACGACGCATATATAGGCGCCATCCTTGAAGACCGCCTACTTGGTTACCTTTCTTCCCTCATTATCTTAACGAGGCCCTGTCGCGCCTAGCCACGATGAAGAATTCGAGGATTAATTCTTGTCCTGCTTCTTCTTTAGACGTACCTACGTATGGAAGGAAAACCAATCGACAAATATTCCGACCTCGGGTTGTTGTTAATCCACAAATGGAATGAAGCCTCAGTGTGGGTACGCCACGAGCCAAGTTTGGCAGGTTCGGAGGACAGGGGGGGGTATTACTGCATTCGTATCGCGGTGGGTAGTTATATATCAGTAGGTAGGTAGAAATAAGGGAAAGATTTAATGCGAATGCAGAGACTGGCGAACAATTACCATGCGTTGTGTGCCTTCAAGTAAAATGACGATTGTTGAGATGTGATTGAGTTGTGAGAGGGCACCATATTAGCTATCAAACCGGACTGTAGAACACGAGCCAAGCTCAGTAAGACCACGTTGGATGAAGTTGCTATAACCAGATAATCATCTTTCTTTGGGAATCATATGCTCATGCTAGATTCAATCTCGTGGCAGTTTCAATTGTGCATAGCCTCACTTAGCACAGCACCATGAGCGGTAGGTTGCTTTCCTAACGTAGTTCAGAGCGTGGTGCAGGGAGAGCACGGCGTTGAGTAAGCATCTGGATACCGGACATCAAGGAAAATAAGGTATATAAGATTCAAAACTACTGCAGGCACTATAAGATACAGATACGAAGTCTAAGAAACTAAGAAGTATTCACTCTCACTCGCACCCAACATATCCTCCCCCTTGCCTCCCCCATCTAACAGCAGCAATCAATCAATCGTCTAATCAGTCAGATCGACGACGATTCCCGCGGGGTCTACCATAAGGATGAGCATATCTAGCCCAGCCCGTCTTCTTCCTCCTGATAGGTCCCGGACCCCGACCCGGACCCGTCGCCACCCGTGCAATCGGTATGTATCTGCCTCCTACCTCAGCAACGTAACCAGCACCAAAACCAGCACCGGCAGCAGGAGAAGGATTCGGAGCAACGGGCTCGAAAGGCGAAGGAGGCACAGCCCCTAAATCACCCGCCGGCGGCCCTCTTCCTACGCCCAGGAATCCGTGCTCGTGGTCGAATACGCCGGTCGGGACGCGGGGTTCGAGGGCCGGTGGTGGCCCTCCCCCTCGAGCTACCGCTGCGGCGCGGGCGGCGTCGCGCTGGCGCTTGTTGAGCATGAGTCTTATTCCTCGAGCTGTTTTTTTGCGGGTTCATTAGCGGTGTTTTCATACAAATATTTGTTTTTGTTGCCTCTCCATATTATAAGAAGAAGAGGGGCTGTAGAAGGTAGAACTTACGGAAAAAGGTAGGATCCTTGAACTGCACAGGCGGCTTCTGCCCAACTTGAGCACCAGGTCCATCGCCCTCGGGCTGTTCCTCTTCTCCTGTCGAGGGTTCGCGTTCGGGGGCCGCGACATCGATGTCTGGAGGCTCGTGCATGATCTTGTGCAGCCACTCCAGCACCTCCTCGTCCGACTCGGCCATGTAGTCCTGGGACAGCTTCCTGAAACAGGTATCTGCTAGCTGCTGTAGTAGCGGTCTCTCGTCGGGGAAATTGGCCTGGCAGCGCATGATCAAGTGGCGCAGGTCCTGGTCCACGTGCGAGTACTCGTCGGCCAAGAGATGTGCGCCGTATGTCCAGTATTTTTCCACGCCTAGTGGCGGCAAGGCGTACGTCTCTTGTGGAGTGGGAGGGATTCGCGGGTAGCATTTAGTTATTAAACATTCCATTATCTATTAACGTTTATTAGTTAAATCATCTGTTCCCCAGACTAGCTGAGCCTGTATGTGCTTGCTTCTTATAGTTATACAGGGCTCATACGTGGTGCGTGATGGGGAACTTACCAGACCGACGCCCCATACGTTGGTATGCGCGTCGTAGTTCCCCGCGATGCGGTGTCCGTTCACTTGGTCCCCAGCGGCGTAATCAATATAATCCCAATCAGTGCAGAATTGCTCCTGTAACAACATCGTCAGGAATAGTGAAACGTTTTTTTGTATTTATTTACGATGATCAAAGGGGGGACACTGGGTGTACTTACAGGCGCAAAGAAGCATGGCTTGGCTAAGCTCCGCAATCTTTCATAGTAGCTGTCACGAGTGGTAGAAAGAGTCAGCAGTGCTTTCACTTCTTAAGAGTTGAGGGTTCTTCTTACAAGTCATCTTGGTCGGCAAGGACCTCACTCGCCAGACCAAAATCTCCGAGCTGATTTTCTGTTAGTCCCATCGACATGTTCATTGTCTTTGCGCCATCGCATTTCTGATTCTGTAACATACCTTCAATAAAGGGGCTATTTCGTGTTCATCGCCAACGCCACCTCTGATTTCCCCGATGAAGACTAGGATAGGTAACAGACATTTCATGTTAGTAAGTGTGTCCTTTTACTTTACATCCCGTGTCATGAGAAAGTAGTATACTAATACAAATAATAAACGTACCATTCTTAGGATCAAAATCGAAATGGACAATCGGCAGAGGCGCCGTTTCTATCGTGGCAGGTAATTCGGTGATAGGACCAGGCACGTCCTTGAGCTCGTCGAATATGGAGCATGGATAGCCCATGCCAACACACATTCGAGAGACTAATTAGCAGAGCCGTAGTAGGCTCACTGTCAGCTGGACAAGAAGTACTTCCCGAATAAGGAAGAGGGAATAGCTAGACATACGACAGAGGAAAAAGCTCCAGAGAACCCGATTGGGAATATCTTCGTTGTGCTCCCTCACTTTGATGATGAAGTCGTGCAGGTCTCCATTCTCGAGCATCTCTAGGATCAGCGTCGTGGGCGGCCTGACGCGGTTTCCATTGGCATCCCGTCCCGGAACGTCGCCTTGACCAGCGGGAGACCCGGTTATCCTGTTGCCGTTCTCGTCTATCAGGCCGCCACCGTCTGTGTAGAGGAGCTGTACAATGTGTTCGCATTTCGCGTGTATCTGTTGTGTTTGCCATTTTCGTTAGCACGCTCCGTGCTATCATGGACAGACGGGCCGGCGGAGTTTTTTCTCAGGGACTCAAAACTTGCCTTCACTATATCGCAAGAAGCGGATCAAACGTCAGTCAACAAAAAGGCTTGATAAAATCCAACCTCATCCCCAAATAACCGGGCAGGGGAACTTGGCAAGGAGAAATAAATCCGATGCGAACATACGAGCCTGAATCTCCTCATCCATAAAGTCCAAATTATCCGAAAAAAGCGTCTTGACAACAATACTCCTAATCTTCTGTCCGAAATCATTCAACACGTCAAAAGCCGCGGCTAAACCATTGCCTCCCCAGCCAAGACAGCGCCGATACCTAAACCTCTCAGCGTCCGGCAAAGAGGCAAAGTAGTTCTTCAGCCTCGTCAGGTTCCTAAAAGCCGCGACCCTGTCCTGGCGGCCCTCGAGCTGGTTCTCGCCCAGTATGTCGTCGATGCGGAACTTGACTCCGCCGCTGTTGAAGTGCTCGTACGGCACGATGGCGTGCTGGCCCATGATGGGCAAGTAGATGTCGGGCGCGCGCTCGGCCGGCTGCGGGATCTGTCTGTTGCCGTAATTGCGCTCGGACCGCAGACGGCGCCGCCATTGGATTCCTTCGCGGTAGTGCAGGAACCGGTCCGCGACGCGCATGCGCCATCGTATCAGCTCCTCCTCGCTGGCCGGGTCTTCGAAGTTGGCATTAGACATTTTTGCGTTTTTTGTGTCTGCGTCTTCTCCGCTAAGTAAAGTAATTGATCAAGTTCGAATGAAACAGGACCAGCAAGTATCTGGGTTAGGTGATTGGCACTAATAAGTAGTTCGTACTATAGCTATGTCTGTATACATAGTAGTTTAGCTACGACTTGGTTAAGGATGTACAACGACGTCTATCGCCAAGGTTGCAGCTCGATAACGACGCATTGGCGGTTCGACAGTAGACAAAACGACCGCCAATAGTGTATGCGTAGTCGTAGCTAACATGTTCTCTTGTTCTATAGAGAAAGGTGCTGCATTCGGAATCCAACGAAACAAAGACATCTGCGAGCTCGAAGTATCACAACAAGGGGTTCAAAGCTAACAATGCTATAACTATAGTTAGCGAAATAAACGATATATTCATAGGCGGACGGATCTATCTAGAATAATGGTCGCATCTTTATTCCATGAGCGCGTGTATATATCATGGGATGGGGGTAAAAGAGGCATTGGCGCAAGATACACTGTAGCTCGTACATGAAGATCAAGCAACAAAGCCCCATTGAATCGAAACGTATACTCGGCTTCCTGTAGATAAACACGTCTAATGAACGTCTTTAAGTAGCTTTATAGATCACGTCCAACGTGTAAACAAGTTTGGAATGCCCGAACATACAACCTAGGGCCCTGACAAGAATGCGAAGAATGCGAAGAATGAACGAGAAACATGAGACACAGGCTCTTCATCTCGCGTCCTGCTATATCTCTTTGACAAAGCCAATCTCAACAATCCTGTCTGTGGCGAGGCGCAAGTTGGCGATCTTTGCGCGCGTATTATCGCGGATGAAAAGGAACGTCTCCAACACAAGGCGTCGGAATAGCGACGCGCCAATCTTGATCTTCATCTGTTCCTTGCCGACGACGTACATGACCTTGGTAGCAAAGGCCCTATCGATCCGAGCGAGTTCCTGACGAACCCTCGTATCTGCGAGTTCAGCTGCTCGGTTCCCGTTCCGGCGCTGCTTGCCCTTTTCGTTGACGGCTTCGGAGGGAATGTTCTCACTCGACGTCTCATTGCCGCTCTCTTGCGAAGACGAAGCCGAAGCGCCCTCCCTGGCTCTAGCTTGCGAGTCTGTCTCCGCTCCCTCGAGGTCCGATCCTGTGGACCTTGCCTCAGGTGACGATGTTGACTGGTCCTCGTACTCTCCGAACGCGCCGGCTTGCCGGATAATGAATTTGCGTACTTGTTCATAGATTAAGGCAGCGAGATCTGGAGTGATGACTTCGTCCATGAATCCATGTCGCACAACAAGCCTGTAGCAACCTGGAACCGCACCCAGTCTAGAAATTACGTATCGCTCGCCGGCGGGAACTGTGGGAGTTTCGACGGGATGCAGATGGAAGAAAATCATGACCTGAGGAACTGCCCCGAACTTCGTGACGAACTGCGTGAAAACAGTTGGCGTCAGGACCCCCGTTTTATCAAAGTAAATACCAAAGCCACGAATGTGGGTGACAGAACCACCACCCCAGCGTGCCGTCAATGATAGCTTCTCGTCTGCCTCCTTCTTGATTAATTGGTTCGGGCGGAATCGGTCTTCTGCCTCGGCGCGCCATTGGTTCTCCTTGCCGAAACGCCAGAGTAGGAAAATGGAAGTCAAGATAGCTGCTAGAGTTAACGTGAACCAAGCACCGTCAGGCACTTTGTTCAGGGCCGACGTAAGGTAGAGGCCATCGTGGGTGGCAAAGAATAGCCAGGGCAGGAATACATAATATGGTGGCACGCGCCATACAATGAGGGCGACGAGGGTAACAAAGCAAGTATCGAAAAAGGTAACAAAAATGACGCAGACACTGTTATACATCAGTCAAGGCCAGATGATGACCGGTCACGGTGGGCTACATACCCGTAAGCATTGCCAAGACGCGTCGTATTAGAATACACAGCTGTGACAAGTACTGTGCCAACCAATAGGATCCAATTGAGGAATGGAACATAGAGTTGACCATGAAACTTCGTGGACGTGTGCACAATCTTCATTTGAGGGCAGTATGACAGTTTCATCAACTGGCTCGTGAGCTGCGAGGATGTCAACGTCAACTAGCTTGTTCTTGTTCGCTTCCCCAGGAATGCCTACCTGGAAGCAAGCCGTAATCATAGCCTGAGATGCTACGATAGCTGCAAGGACAGCAACGACTAGACTAGGGTATAGAAAGCCTGGCGGAACGGTGTTGAAGAATGGGTTTAAGTAGGCTTCTGGATGGACGCTGATGAAGGCGGCCTGTCCAATGTAGGCCAATAGTAAAGTAGGGAAGCAATAACCGAGCCAGCTGATCTGAATCGCTCGCATGCTGAACGCGCCGACTTAATGATTTTAGGTCAACATCACGTCTTCACGTGGAGACTCATATAACTTACGATCTGCAAACAAGGCCTCTACACCGGTGAAGGAAAGGAGGATGCCGCCGAGCATCTTCCACGCTTCAGTCTTGCCCCGAACGAAGAAGTGTATAGCATAATAAGGCGAAAACGCCTTCAGAACGGAGTGGTCATATTTAACCAGGTTATAGATACCAAAAGAAGCGTTGAAGGCAAGCCACACAATGACGATCGGGGCGAACGCGCTGGCCAGTTTGGTAAGTCCAAATGGCTGTATTGCAAAGAGTACAACCAATATGCCACTGGAAGTGCCCACGATGGTTGAATTTGTAATATTTGGGCTCACGACGGAAAGCCCCTGGATAGCACTGCGGTGATGATGCTTGTTAGCAAATGCATGTGTCACGGATCAGGTAGCCTAGGAGAAGCACTGAGGCTGGGGAAACCACAATACTGCATAATAAAGGATAAAAGCAACGTTCGAGGACGGCCACCATTTCCAGGTCAAGAGGAAGAGCAGAATATTCACATACCCAAGTACGGACTGCGCCGGCGTGAGGATTCCATCCGCAATGACCATGGAAACAGCCAAGACGCCAATAGCCTTCAGAAGGCCACGGAGGAACTTACTGCCCTCCATCCGTCTGCGCACTGAAAGATTGCTAGGATGAAGATCTTGCGTCTCGTGACGTTCCATCTTGACTAAAGCCGCTTCACGAGGGTCTCGGTCCGTTAGGTTGGCCTAAAAGCACAGTCAGGGGCATGGTCTCCAATTGCCAACGCTTCCTAGGCAGCCTGGATGAAGCGTGGGAGAGTAATGACGACTTACGTAGCGCGTAAGAAGTGAGTAGCAGCTAAAGGTACCACCTTCACCTTGGTTGTCGGCGCGCAAGACGATAAGCACATATTTAAGCGTCACCATAATCGTTAGAGACCAGACTGGGAGCAGAGTTAACGGAGTGATTCAATGTTACATCTTCAACGACAGGAGATAATTAAGGGCTCAGAACAAGCCCAGGTTGACCTCCAACTTGAGGTTATTAAAGGGTTACTCACTGATGACTGAAAGTACTTCGAGGAGGTTGTTATATGACGGCGGGGCTTGAAAGGTACTCGAGTAAACATAGAGAGGACTATAGAGTACAACATTGGGCGGTCAGCTCCTGGGCAGATGCATTGCAAGTCACTGTGTGGCTAGCTCACCTGGTACCAATGTCGCCGTATATCGCACCGCAGGCTTCAATACGCAGTCAGTCATTCTGGTCTCAAAGATAATGCGTTTTCAAATCGTGTAAAGCACTCTGCGGCATTCTTTTAAAGCCAATAGAGGTAATAAGCTCCTGGGACTGGCCAAATACTCGACAACGGGTAAACCGATCGTTGCCCTCACTCACATTGATACGCTAGCCTTCACAGTAAAAGTCTCGGTCAGCACAAGGTACACTGGGAAAAACAACGCTGCTTCTATAGTTTCTGCCTGTTAAAGAGGGAGCTACAATACCATAGTAAGGTCGTTCCCTTAAAGACCTGTTTTTTCCTGCCATCGTTGCGGAGCCATTCATCATCTCCATCTTCGACATCGCCAGTCTCTTCACTGCGCCCATCTTGAGAGGTGCGGGACGCACTACGACGATCACCATGCTTGCGTGACCGTGACAGACTTCGGGCGTTGTAAACGCCGCCGAGGCCGGCACGTCCAGGCCAGTCCGGTTTTATAGGATGCTCATCATCGTCAATGGTGACGGCCGGGGTGTCCATAGCCCAACGACGAGGGTGAGAGTGAGTTATTTTAGTGCAGGGCGAAGTTCACACGCGGGATCAAAACGACCAATAGGTGTAATGGTCGCGGGAACAGAGATCGATTGTAACTAATTAGATTCGGGTCCAGACGTGAGAAAACACGTTCAGGGCAATAAGATCGTGGTGGTTTACTGTAACCCCAAGGGACCTTTTAAATAAAAGTTTGGTAAGAGAAAATGCGATCAAAGGGCCAGTATCCATCTGGGGACTGGCTATCTCATTTGGAGAGGCAATGGTAAGAGGCGTCGGCTGAACGTTCCCTATCCCACGTTCCCCCGTTAGGCCAGGCTAGAACAGGTTTGATATGACAGAGGCATGATGAACCCGATTGGAGAGGGCCTAAGGTTCCTTTGTTTCTTGACAAAGTAAGATAACGTAAGAGCACGTGGTGCTGCTTGTTAGTTCCTACTGGGATAAAACAGGTTGTGAGGCGCGTACAGATGTATAGTGGGATGCTGAGATGCGGTGTATGGCGGTATGGCGTGTACACAGCGAGGGCATATCGCGTCTGTCTCTTTTCTGGTCTTCGTAGAGGCAATGGTACCTAGACTCTTAGCACTCAACTACTCAGGCACCCCCTCCTGTCTAATCGGGTTAAGTAGATAGGCTTTGCTGAATGATGATATTCCTTTACTAGCTTGACATCATCCTTTCAGTAATGTGGCAGGGTTGCAGCAGCCTACTGTCCCGCGACCCGCGAAACTAGAGCTGAACCCTTTTCGCATATTTGCCCCAAGTGCATATCACTACCCTACCTGCATGTGAATACGTCTTACACACCGTTGCGCAAATTGGAGGTATCCGGTTGCTCAGCCACCATGCTATCAGGCGATCTAGGGAGCTTTTAATTCTTCATACATTTGATTATATTTTCGTCATTGAATAACATGCACAAGGTGTGCACTTCTGTTATAAGGCTCTCTTGTCTGTGTAGTCTGTCATTTAGTCGGGCGAGATAACTAAAAACGTAGACCTTTAGGTCACAGCAGGGGCGGCTCAAATAAGCAGCTCCAAGTGTAACTAGGAAATGCGACATGAAAAGTGGGATGGGGGTCATGGGCCGGGATGCCCAAAAAAATTCTTATCTTTCGGATCCCGGTCCAGAATTTGCAATACAACCCTTAAAGGCACAAGAACTTACCGTTCTATGTAGATAATGTCGTGTTACATGCCCCGTAGCAAATAGGATTGGGATTGATGTTGCAGCTGAGATGGAGGCCCTGGGCTTGTAACCACCCTAAGGGATCTTCCTTCGATACATACTGTCGATCGCACCTTGCAACAGTCTGGGTACTGTGTGAGTATCTCATTACGGACCTCGAGATTTGTACGAGATAGTAAGGTCGGAGGCAGGAGGGGTAGATTGTGGCTGCCGTGTCACGTCGCGTGTAACTCTACAAAATGCCCCAGCATGACAGCAAACGCCTCTGGCCATCCATCCATCTCATTACTTGCCTACGGCCCTTACCTACATACTACGAAATAAGGCCGAGGTAGGCAAGAGCTTTATCGTCAGATCCAGATTGGCCAGCGGGAAATTTAGCGATGGCCAGCCATCCTCGAGTCTATATGTATATAAAATTAGATAGGAGGCCTCCCGGAGGGAGCCAGCTGCTCTGAAACTTTCGGAACGCAGAGAGTGGACAAGGAAACACAATGCATCCATTTTTGGCGATTATTGATTCCTAGTTATGACTTTAGTAGGACTACTAATTTTTGTCTACATATCCTGCTTCGAGCTGTTGAGCGTTGAGTCGTGGCGCGAAGTAGGGAAATATTGATGGTGCATCTTGACTGTTTTTGTCTACTTTTCTCTACCTGGGCCCCTTTTAAATCATTTTTTTACTAGTGCCAGCCTCATAAACCCCCCTGATATCAAACAGCAATTGATTAGTCAAGTTGGTCGACAGTAACACCATTTTCGTTTGTTGCCTCCGCCTCACCCACTACTTTCACACCGTCTTCTCGAGTCACAGGGAAACACCAATTGAACTCATCTTTGACCTTTCCGAGCTGAATGGCTCGGAGTTTGGTCAAAAGCCGCGTGCAGATGGGGCCGATGTCTTCCTCATGTCGCTCATCTGGCGCGTAGGTGACTTTTTCAGAGTCTTGGTCTGATGATAGCTTCTCGTGCTTTCCGATCGCTGAGACAATCGATGTCGGCGACGTTGGAGGTACACGGCGGGTAATCGACCGAATGGGCACAAGCGCTGCTGCCGTGCCGGCTGCCATGACCTCGGTGAACGTTGGGAGCTCCGAGTATTGAATCTGTCGCTGATTAGAATCCGAAGCCAAAAGCGCCTGCTAGGATAGCGACGGCGAGTCGTTTAAGCACATACAGATCTGCGTTCTATTCCCCAGCCAAAACTCTTCCCGATATCCAGTATACTCTCGGCGGTCACGCTCTGGATAACGTTCTTGGAGTCCGGAACTACTAACGTCACAGCCCCACTGTCGCTATCTACCTTGGCTCCGATGAAGCCACTCGTGCTGAACTCGTCGATCTCACTGCGCGTGGTGCTATCGAGGTGCAGCGTAATGCTGAATCCCTCGTCTCTCGCCTTGTCGCTCCATCTCAGCACAGGTGCGTAATTGCCGCCGATCTTGGCGCTTCCCGTACCGTTTGGCGCGGACCGGTCGAAGTCATCGAGGATGAGGCATTTCACTAGGTGCGTGCCGTGGTATACGCCGGTCGGCATGACGTAGACGCAGAACATGTATTCTTCCGGGGGGGAAAGGCCCAGCTGAGCGCTGGTGCCGTAGATCTGCGGTCGGATATACATGGCGGCGCCGGTCTCGTGGGGCGGGACATATTCAGCGTTGAGAGCGACAGCAGCCTTCACAGCATCGAGGAACAGGTCCTCCGGCACGAGCGGACACGAGATGAACTCTGCTGATCGTTGCATGCGCTGGGCGTTCCGGTCAGGCCGGAAGACTGTGATATTGCCTTCGGGTGTGCGGAAGGCCTTGAGACCTTCATAGGCTTGCTGTCCGTAGTTCAGAGCAGGCGCCATGCCGTGAACTCGGAGGTAGGGGTCGGTCACGAACTTGAGGGGCGTCCATTTGCCCGTTTTGACTGAATAGTGGGATTCGACATGACCATTGACTTTTGCTCGTTAGTAATTTCATCCGCGATCTTCTTTTGCCACGTAGTGTTATCTCATTTCTCTACGAACCTTCACGGACTCGGAAGCCGAGGTTAGGCCAGTCAATGGTGTTCACTGGTGCTGGGGGAAACTGTGGCGCCATGCCTGCTTCGTTAAGTGTGCTTCTTGTAAGTACTTCGGTAAAAGCCCGTAAACCAAGCAAACTGAGTCAAATTGAAGCTATCCGACTGTATTGACCTCGTCCAAGTACCGAAGGTTTTCAAAGCGAAATATTATATACAGCAAATAAGGGTATACGTATTGTCAGCGCAAAGGCGTTGTTGAAGTGAGAGCTGGGGGTGAAGGGCGGAATTTTGATTCAGCTCCGATGACGGAGTGCCGATAGAAAAAATGAGGGTCGGTCCAGAGCTGTAATGGTAGATGATTCGCGGGGCGAACTTATCAGCTTACAGGCTACATAAGTGCATAGGATGTACCTAATCGGACATCGTGCTAAAGGCACAACCGCCCGATTACAACGCCCTGCAGTGACCAGTAACCCAGTTTATCTAACCAAAGTACCTACGGATGTACGGCGTAGGCGCTTAGTAAATCATTGACAGTGGAATACAGCACGCAACAGCCGGACAGGCCATATCAGAGTCCCTTTACCGATCTATGTTCGACAGCCATTAGCAGCTCTTGATCTATCCATCGCAAGCTGTCCTAAATGCTACCAATATAACCGGAGCTTTGGACGGAAGCTGCCAGTTGCTACCCAAAATCTACTAAAATGTGACGGGGTCCACCTCTCCCCGGATTTTTCCTTCCTGATTGTGACGCTCGTGCTAAATCGAGTAATCAGTGGTGTCCACATTCCGCTTTTCATCCGGTAAATTAGTCGCCTTTACGGAATTTCACCATCGCACACGCATATTTATATGCAAACCATTATAGTGTAACAGAAAGGGCGTAGATACCTAGTATTCTATTCAATTTCGGCAACATATAAATCTCATTTTCTTTCCTCTTAAGTCTAGTAATGGTAGAGCAGTAGTATGTTATCATTTAGTCATAAAATGTTCGCCCTGTGCTGAGGCGGGCGGCCATCCATCCCGCCTCTACGCCCAATACCCCACCACTCCATCACGCCGTTCCGTCCTCGACATTGGCCCGAGAAATAACCTGGAGCTAGGCTCCATGATCTAGGTAGCGCTAGTGATAAGGTATGTGTTGGCCACAAGTACTCTAAGAGATATATCATCGTACATCTTAACGAATAAGCCATCTATTGAAACCTGGCTTCCCCGACCTTGAAATACCGCAACTCGGGATCATTGCGAGATGCCAGATGGTCTTTGTGCCTGTGCCGACAGGCTCCCAAGGACATATTCCCTATAGGCGTCAGACCTTTCCTCCTAAGAAAGGCCAGCAAGCTTCTGAAGGGTCACAAGAACGCCTGGTTTTGGTTAGTTCACTTCAGTCTTCAAAAGGTAAGGCGAATGTGACATACCGGTGACGCCCTGTGTCAAGGTAGTTCGTGCCTCGGTGTTTCGGCTGCTCAAGGTTACAGTGAAGGCCTCATTGACCTCGCCATCCGTCTGAAGCTTATTAGCCCACCGGAACACCTTCTCGTCATCCCGGCCGTCGCCTATAACCATGAGGAAATCTGGTGCGCCGGGTTGGCCATCCTCGCCGCCGTGTGCCTTTAGCCCCTCATAGATTTGGCTGGCGGCCGTGGCTTTTGTCCAGTCGCATGAACCCACAACCACGCAGTCTTCTAGCTGAGTGGCATGGACGCGCTGGTCTTCACAAGACTCGTTGATATGCGCCGTCCAGTCGCTTGCCTGTCGTTCTGCCATGGCAAAATCTTCGGCATCCTTGAAACGGAATATCAGAGAGCAATTTCGTTCTTCGATCTCCGATCCCGGCGTGCGTTCCAGATAATATTGCAGAATATTCCGGACAGAGTGTTTCCACATCTCGACCTTCTTTCGGTCTGCAAACTCGGTCCAGGTACTCTTGCCAGGGAACTTGATGAAGCAACCATTTTCGGCAATGAAACCTAGGTTTGGTACCAACCGGAAAAGTCGGTCAAGCTCGTCTGGTCTTCGTGCTGACATAACAAATACAACATTTCGAGGGTCGTATACCAAATCATTCAGTACAGCAAGAGTCCGCTGAGGGTTGGCAGGAACTCTGTCCTTCATTGTTTCGCTAGGGATGAGAGTGCCTTCATGATCCAGAAGGAACAGCCTTCGTTCACTCTGGCGGTATTGTTTGGCTAGTCGATTCAGGTTCAGGCGGGGGACTGAAACCTGATCATGTCGATGCTGGACTTCATAGCTCTGATCCAATTGTGACAAGAAGGTTGCGAACCAATGGCTTCCAGTGTGGTGGCTCACAACTTCCCGGAGAGACGACCACCGCGTAGCCTTCTCCTCTTCCGACATCTCTAGTGCTTGTTTGATAGCGTCCGAGCATTGGCGATAGCTCCAGGGGTTGACCGACAGCTCGTTGCCGTCGAATAGCGACGATGTACCAGTAAACTCTGAGAGAATGAGAGACCCATGTTTCTGTTCGGAATGCGCTCCGTCTTGACATACAATGAATTCATGCGACGTAAGGTTCATTCCTTCTCTTTGACTTGTAACCATCAGGGCATCCGCGATAGTGAACAGTGCGAGATATTGAGAATACGGTATGTCCTGCTTCAAGTAGACCACCGGCTGGTATGCGAGGTTTGCCCAAGCCGAGTTGATTCTCGCGACGATATCGCCTACGGCGACATCCAGTCCACTTTTCTCGCTTCCAGACAAAGCCACCTGAATAAGGACGACCTTATCTCTCCAGGATGGGTTCTTATTAAGGAAGAGCTCGAAGGATAAGAGTTTCTGACGCACACCGCGGACGAGGTCCAACTTATCACGTGCTACAATAATCTTTTTGTCTTTATAACGATCCCTCATGATGTTGACCCACTTCATGACTTCGGGGTCTTGACGGTGGAGGTTAAGACTGACTGGGTCAATGCCAATAGCGTGGTTTGTGACGTCGACAAACCGGTCCTCTAGTTGGATACCTCCGTCCGTTGTCTCCACCGAGAGGATCCTGCTACAAGTCTGGAGAAAATGACGCGTGTATTCGGCAATTTGAAAGCCTATTAGATTTGCACCTAGCATGCCTTCGAGAAGTTGCTTGCGGACGGCTAAGCAGCGGAAGACTTCAGATGAAGGGAATGCAACATGCAAAAACAACCCAATCTTGGCCTCTGGGAGCTTCTTACGGATCATACCCGGGAGCAAAAGCAGGTGGTAATCGTGAACCCAGATGGTGTCACCACGTTTCCAGTTCTTGACAATCTTATCTGCAAAGGCTTGGTTAAGGTTGACATAGAACTTCCAGGAATGGTCCTCATAAGCTTTGCTCTTGGGGTTATCGGGTATCTGATAATGGAAGACCGGCCATAAGATCTGTTTGCAGAAATGGAAGTAGTGTCCGTCAAAGTCCTTGTCTGAGCAGAACACGGGCAGCATATTGAACTCGGTGGCCAGTCGGTCGTGAATGTCTTCTCTCTGCTGCGTGCCTTCTAACGCATCTGTAGGCATGCCGAGTGTCCCCACCCATGTAAATTCGCTGTCGTAACCGTCTCTCGCAGCCGCCTCTGCTGCCTTTCGGAGACCGCCATTGCCTTGATCCGAATTGACTATGCGCCAATTGGCATTGGCAAATACTCTGTCATGGCTGTCACTCCGTTCGGTTCGAGGTTGATAGATGCCTTGTCTGCCAAGTTCTTTTGCTTTCTCGAGAGTCTTCTCGTGCTCGAGGATCGAGGCCGGTGGAGGGGAGTCTACGGTAGCCCTTGGCTGGAAATTTTGGTCGCCCCAGGTGGGAGATTCCTTGTCCGCCGGACCTTTGAACTCTGTATTATCCGGGACTTCTATACGGAGGGCCCCTTCATCGTCGAGAAACAGGCTCTCGTCAACAGCGCTTTCATCCTCGGTAGGGGTGAGGGGTGGCGAGTTGGCAGGGTGAGGGGTGAAGAGACTAGGCCGGAGGTCTAGAGGAGGTCGTTTTGATTTCCCATGTTTGCCCGGTCTAAGAGTTTTTCTGTCGCTTCTCGGGGGGGCATCTGGAAGGTTGAAGTACACTGTCTTGGGGAGGAACCTAGGGAGGGATATAGTTAGATATCGTGCTCATAAACAGTTAATAGGATTATATGCCACACGATATAAGTGCTTAGTTCCTTAGTGAGAGACCCATGCTCCAAATACGGCCCGAGTACAAGGCATATCCCATCGAAGATCGGTGACTGGAACAGATGTACAGCCGGGAGCATACTCGCATCGCAGGGGTATTACACGTACAATGAAGCCAAGAAAACCGTCATGATGGGCTGTGGAGTTGGTGTAGGAGGAGTAGCGAAGTCCAAGTTGCTACAATCGGAGACAAAGAGGATGTAGCACACAACAACGTTCCTATATCTCGGAACAATTGTACAAAGCTGGTTTACTTGGAAAGAGATGAGGAGAGAGGGGCAGATAGAGCGCAACTAAATTGTAGGCGGGAGCTTGCTAGCGCAATTATACCTTCAGCTTATACTGAGGAAAGGGGATCAATTAAACAAGTGGGCAATTCGTTCGAGGGGGAAAAGAGTCATGGTTATATGACTCTTCACGGATCAGGCGCCTCTTGTACCCATTGGATTGGCTGACGGGCAGAAGCCGTCAATGGCATGAAGCAAAAATTGGTCAACTTGATGTCAGTGAGTGGAGACCGGTTGATGTTCATCAATCTGAGCCGTTGAAGGTCCACCTATGCGCATCCTCTCTATGGCCCACGCCCTCCACTGGAAGGTCTCCGTTCTTTCGGAACAAACAAGCAGTACGGACGGCACACACCAAACGCGATGAGAAGCACACACAAACAAGCTTAGAAGAACCAGAAGAAGCTGCAAGAGCTCCTTACCGAGCTGTACACAACAGTTTGAGAGGTGCGTGCAACAAAGTACTGCTACCGTATTAAGGCCCGGCGTAGACTCCCGCCGATAAGGTGCACCTTCGCTGTTGCTCTATAGGCCTGTCCAGAGGAAAGGAGCACATGGCATTGACGACAGGCCGAAAGTTGTCAGTAAGCTTTTGGAGCTTCATCCCTGAAGTAGATTAGACTCGAACCTGCTCGTCCTCTACCCTTAGCCAATGATAAGCAGGCCTAGGAAAAAATGCGATACCCACTGAACCGGATCGGCTACGTCATGTAACTCTACCTAACATTCTGAGCGGCTAGAACAGGTACGTAGGTACCTAAACCATGCTTCTGGGTTGACGATCTCAAGTTGAGCTGCAGGGGGAAGAGGTAAGAAAAAGTTGACACCAATTCTTTTGGACAAGACTTTGGAACTATGTATCGCACCATTCTCTGCATGGTTATACCACCAGTATGTTCCAGACGCAGTATTTTCCATTCAGATTTCTATATGTTAATAGTAGTTAAGTCAGAAACATTTCCGTTCCAGCTCACTTGTGACGATGAATGCTCTGGGGAATTAAGTAAGCGGGGCATACCTATGTACATATGTTTCGATAAGCGATGTCGTCATCACTGCAAGACTAGGTACATATGTAGGTACCTACATGCCTCAAGTGGTAGAGGCACAGCCTACGCAGTTACAGTACCCCATTACTACCCCCAGGTACCGCATCAGCAGCGGTAAGGTACTACCTACATAGGTAGGCCAGGTCATGCACGTAGTATTACCTATTATCGCGTTTCTATATGGTAATCTGAATAATTAGGTATAACTTTACCACTGTACAGTCAGGTCGCATTGCTCAACACCGAATACCTGTCAATCATGTAGTTATTCTGAGAAGACTTCTTACCTAAGGTGCCTCACCACATGGACATTTTCCTCCGGTTCTAAATCTGAATCTCTGATCCTGATCCGGATTCCGATCTTGATATCATAACGCCTCGTCCGTGTAACTATTTTACTGCCTCCTCACTTCTAGTTACGAGTGTGGTTGGACAGGCACATGGATCCAAGACGTATGCTATGCATTGATCTTCAAAGTCTTGACCTTTTCCCCTGCAGGAGGTTTTGCTCCGGATATTTGCCCCGGGAACAATAGAGCCTCATCGATCAGAATCTTTTTTTCTCCAGTGCATTTCTTACTGCCGCTACATGCCTTGTGAAAATAAATTTTCGACAAAGTGTGCCTTCGGTATTCACCTATCTACGCAATGGAAAATGAAGAATTGCGCGTTTTGACTCACATATATTAATAAGCGTGTTATCGAACCAGTCCAATTTTACTCGTTCCCGCCGCAACCCAACCGTCAAATAAAAGCGCGATTAATATTCCTCTCTTTGCGCCTGTCAACGGAGGTAGCTGAGAAGATAAGTAGGTACCTGATACTTTTCAGCTATGTGCCCCGTTAGGTATTACCCAGGTATCTCCCCTGCCCCGGCATCACCATATTTTACCTTTGGCTAATGCCAAGAGCCCGTGTACAGTACTTGGATCGCGAGGTAAAAGAGTGATCGGGAGCAGTTCTTTTTAGTTGGTTTTCTAGATGTTTCCGCTACCGTCTCGGACCATGAGTGGGTATCGTGTTGGGCCTTACGGAGCCAACCCCAAAAGTGCTGTGCGCTATCTGGAATCTAGACTGCCTTACCGGTACTTGGGCAAATTTTCACCGAAATCACATTCTTACTACTATTATCATGTACTTTTGCGATGGGATAAAGTTGAAGCGCGAAAGAATGAGCCTGATTATTCCAATAGCCGCGGAAGCCGTTCCACTCCCCCCGGCTGAGCGTACTGCATACTACCTGCCAGTACAGTAGAAAAACGGCCAGCAAAGTCGAAAGAAACCTCAACACCAAAAAGGAGGCCGGCAGACTATTCATTCGCGTGATACAACCCGACATATGCCCGGAATATCCGTCAAGCCATCAAGACAGATAGCTCGGTTGCTGTAGAAAAAAAAAATTATGCACGCCAGAGCTTGGCAATTCAGGCACCTGCTGGTTCCCTTTCTTCTCATTCGCTGTCTCGAGAGCTATGCCCCCAGCCCAGTTTGCATCGTTCTGGGCCCCGGTTCAGGAGTCAACCCATCAACCAGGTTCCTCACCCCGGAATTTCTCGCAGATGTGCACAAACGTGGTCTTATGGGATAGGCACCACGGCTGAATATGGATACCGGTATGTATATACAGTAGTTCCCAAGAATAGAGTAGGAGAATATGTTTCATATCATAGTAGATAAGGGTATCTTAAGATGATTGGTAGTAGGGAAACCTCCATTTGCTGGCTCTTTCTTATCAGATGCCAAAGTTCAGGGCGGCGTCTCTGACACCGAAATTGCGTCTACCCAACTCACTCCGAAGTCATCTAATGGCGCCATGTTCTGACGGCCTTGTCCTTACCGCCAGATGCAACGCAAGTTCCGTCTGGTGACCAGTCTACGGCATACACTTCGTCTTCATGGCCCGGTAGATCGGTCTTCAACTTGAAAGTCCGCATATCCCAAGTTTTGAGGGTGGTGTCTCGACTGCCTATGTTGCCAACCCCGTTAGTACGCCAGTTTTTCGCCGGGGATACCACCGATCGATATACTGTCCTGTGACCTAGTAACCGAAGGGAAATGAGGCGGAAGATTGTGATAAACTTGCAGGCTACTCACATGAGACTAATAATCGCTGTATAACAAAAAGAGTTAGCGGGTATAAAAATAGACTTATTGTAGCCGGCAGAGAAATGAAAAGAACATACCGAATCCGCACTGAACGCAACTTGAAACACGGGTGCAACCTAGGACGTATTAGTCATCACATTCAACTAACAACCTCTCGTGCCGCCCCTCCGATCGCGCCGCGGGGTTTGACAACTAATTAGGTATGTGCACTTAAACTCACATGGCCGCGGAGGGTTGCCAAAAATTTACCGTCTCTGTTCAACCTTATTAGCAAAAACTGTTTTCCTAGATAGTCTGATTGAAACACTAACTTGTCAAAGATCTTGACCGAGTTATCCCAGCTCGCAGTTGCAATTAATCTACCGTCGGGTGAAAAAACCACGGCATTTACTTGCTTCTGATGGCCCATGAGTCTGTTTATCGGTTTTGACCCTTGTGACTCGGGGTCCCATATGTAAACTACCAGTTCCAGGGTTAGTAAACATTGGCTAGTAGACACTCCAAATTAGAAGAAGAGGAGGACCCTGGGATGCTAACCTGTACAATCGTCACTTGCGGATGCAAGCCTCTCCACAATTTTCCCACCTTGTGTAGCAGCTTTATCAAACCGCGCTTTAGCTTTAGCCTTCTTCTCTTCCATGGAGGCCAGCACAGCTTTGGTATGGTCATAAAATGCCGTTCTTAATACACTATCAGTCGAAAGGGTGACTGAAAACGTGTCAGTAATAGGGTTTTTCGAACATGCTAAGCTCATCGGTAGAGCAAAGGGGTACACTCACTGTGGTTAACCCAATGCGCATGCGAGTTCAGCGAGTGTCGAAGTGTCCCATCAGAGGCATTCCAAACTTTTATTTGTCGGTCTTGACTGGCCGAGTATATATGGTTTAGACCTCCCCATCGGACTGTAGTAACAGCAGACTAAAGATAGTTAGCGGTTGAGTTTTTCGAGTAGTCAAGCAACATACCTTGTGTCCCGACAAAACATGATGCGTTACGCCTGTGACTGTATAAATCCGGACTGTGGCATCTTTGCTACATCCCACGAGTCAATAAGACTGGCTCCTTCTCTATCAAGCGATTCCAACATGCTTACCTGGCACTTGCAAGCCGTGGGCCATCTTCTCCCCATAAGTGAAATGGCTGCCATGCAATGCTAGTTATCCACTTATTATGGCCCCTTTTATCAACATCAGTTGTTAGCTTTGGCCACCGACAGGTAGAAGATATCACTGGAATCTGGGATTGGTCCCGGAATGCAACTAGCGGGAGCGATTCCGCGATTTAGACTCAATCAACTTACGTGAAGGGTTTCCCTATTTGCTTCCCAGTGTCTGGATCAAAGAGCCGGACCATCTATATATGTTAGACTGTCTTGTACATGCTCGAGACGATATCACGAACCTTGTCCATGCTACCGGTTGCTAAGTAAGTCCCGGAAGGGTCGAACGAGCAGACTAGAACCCAGCCTGAATGTTGTAACGTGTATTTTGGCGTACCCGTTTCCGTGTTCCATACTGATGATTATGATTAGGAATCGCATCATACTATAGGTATGTCCTTGTATACATACTCCTTGCTGTGCAATCTCCAGAGCCAGTCGCAAGTATTGAGCCTGTCTTTGGAGAAAATTGGGCAGTGAGGATTGGTTGGCCATGTCCGGGTATCCTTTTGCCCGTCAATTGAACTCCCTGGATAAAAATACAACGGGTCTTTGGAATACTTACTTATGGGCCATGCGTGTAGCAGCTTGGACTACAGCAAAAGAGTCAATACCTTTCCGATTCCTTCGCGACCTCAGTCGAACCTTGAGCTTTCGCTATTTTGGCGTACCTTTGAAGACCGATTGAGGTTCGGCGGTGAGAGAAAGGGTAGTCTCAAATGGATTCTCGATGCCATATTTTCGCAGGACTTCGAGGAACTCGGACGGACTGGGGTAAGAATCGATCACGACGTTGGAATTGGGAATCTGGATACGAAATCGGTAGGGGGTGAAATCTTCTCTGTCCTAGGATCGAGAGAAACGTAAGCACAAACTATTTAACTCAGAGCATCACAGCGTTCCAATTGACATTGAACGTACCCTTTGAAGCAGCGTATTCAACAGCGTGGATACGTTATTCTCCGTAGCATCGGCAAGCGGAATCTCGACAGTCTCAGCGAGTTCCACACCCTCGCTGTCGACGAAGCGTGCCCTGATAGACCCAGTAACTGTTGCGGAAGTAACATCTTGTTGAACCTGCGAACGCTCCAGGACTTCGCGCTTATGCCTCTTGGAAGGCGGTGGGAGCACAGTTGCCATGATGAATACAACAATATATAATAAACTCAAGGGCTCTAGATGACTACCAATTCATGTAGCTTTACTTTTTTGATTTTAGCGCCTCTTTGGCGGGGTGACTTAAGAGATTCAAAAATGCAGGTGCTCCACTAAGACAGCTTATCTTATCGTGTCTCATGCGAATTGTAAATCGCATTCTTACCTAACCCATAATTCCTTCCTGTAACTTTAATTCCTGGCCTATTTTCTATTGGTTGATCGCAACACGCCAAATGTTCAATGTCTTGGCAAAGAGCTCCTGCCTTTTCCATCTTCTGCGCTGCTGCACTATTCGTAAATATCTATAGGACATTATGCTGTAAGGAAGGAGATACCCAATATCCGAACTTGATCCTCTCCTCCAGGGCTGCGCCTGCACGGAGACCAAATGCTACTAACTTTCCCACAAATGCCTATATCATTACAAAAGAGAATCGAAGCTTTCAGACACTGGTTTCATACCCTACCATGTTCATCTACACCCCGCCAGAAAGTCACACAGCTATCAGAGTACTAACGTTCTCAGATTATTCTGAATAAATAGACAGACAGCAAGCAGCTAAACATGTCTTCTATTGGTGTAACTCCATCACCTACTCCGAGGCGGTTCATGTCTTCTGCGAGCAACTCCTCTCTTGCACAGCCAGTCTCTATTTCTTCGCGGTCTTCTACCGCTTCCTCGGAACTATCACTATCTTCTTTTCTTCGCCATGGCATTCCCCCAAGGCCTTCGACTTCGACAAGTGTCAGTCATTCGTACACTAATAATTTATCTCGTTCTGTAACCAGTTCTTCCCACCCCTCGGGCCAGCGGTGTCGACCTAGTACAGCTTCCGGACGGAAGTCCCGTGCCAATTCGTCTCTCTGGAGCTCTGACTCGCAGGTTGTCATATGTGCAGTTGCCGAGGCTCGAGGTGTTTCTCCTTCGGTTGGCCTTGCTTTCATAAATATCACCACCAACGAAGCTGTATTGAGCCAGTTATGTGACACGCAATTCTATGTCAGAACCATACACAAGATTCAAATGTACGAGCCGTCTACTATACTGATGGTAAACACAGCAATGCCACCACACCTAAAATCTAATCTCTTATCCATAATCGAAGCAGAACTCCCTGATGCAAACATGGAGGGGCTTGATCGTAAGTATTGGTCGGAACACGCCGGACTAGAGTTCATTCAGTGCTTGGCCTTTCGGGATGACCTTGAGGCAATTAAAGTAGCAATTGGTGGAAACTTCTACGCTACGTGCTCTTTTGCTGCTGTGAGGGAACCCCATCCGCTACCTATTCCACATGAATCTTATAGGGAATAGGTAGTGAAATACGTAGAACTGGCTTGTCGTGTGTCGATAGCGGCCCATTCCTTACGAATTCGATACCAGCCATCCGAGGATACAGTAATGATTGACTTATCGACTATCCACTGTCTGGAGTTAATCCAAAACATTCACGAGCCTAGGTCAAAGGACTGTCTGTTCGGTCTACTGAACGAGTGTTCGACACCAATGGGATCAAGGATGTTGCGGAGCAATATAATACAACCCTCAAGTCAGGTTGAAAGTACCCTCATGCCACGCTACGATGCATTGGACGAGCTCACCATGAAAGAAGACATGTTCTATGATATACGTAAAGGTATTCTCCATGGTTCCTCACTATACCAAATGCTGATTCAACGAAGCTTTGAAAGGATTTGCAGATGTTGAGAAACTTCTGACAAGTGTATGCCCTGTTTTTTTCCCGCTACGATGAGAGACGTTAACCAGAAAAGCTTGTAATCATACCACAACAATCCTCAATCTATTCTTCCGAGTCTGCAATCGATCTAGTCTTGAAGACTAAAGCATTTGTCACTGCCATACCGCCCTTATACGAGGGACTAGCAGCAGCACGAACCGATCTCTTGCGGCGAATTTATGAGCTATGTCGACCAGAATTGACCCAGCCAGTAGTTGATCTTATCATGGAGACAGTGAATGAGGATGTCACAGCTATGAAAACTCCAGTTGACATACGAAATCAAAGGACGTACGCGGTAAAGGTAAGGGTTCGTCGCGCAACCCCTTTATTTCACTACTTGACATGTCACAGTCTGGCGTCCATGGCCTCTTGGATGTCGCACGGCAAACATATAAAGAGGCGACGGAAGATGTATACCAACATGTCGATGAGCTTAGCAGTAAGTGTTCTTGCACTTGCTTAAGATTATGATTTGATGATAGACGATAGGGGAGCATGAGATTACGGTCGAAGTCAAGTTTGATAACCGCCGCAAGTTTTATTTGCGACTCGAACAGAGCGATTTCGAAAATCAGCCACTTCCCGACGTCTTCATTAACCATATCATCAGAAACCGATGGCTTGAATGCCAGACCTTAACGCTAGTTCAACTTAACAATCGAATCACCGACTCGCATAATGAGGCTGTAATGTTAAGCGACAAGGTTATTCAACAACTTCTTGATTCAATCCGTGGATATGTGCCGGAACTCTTTCGAGTATGCGAGGGGATCGCGCTCCTGGATATGATAGCGTCGTTCGCTCAATCAGCAACCACGAGAGACTACGTACGGCCTGAAATCGGCGAAGCTTTAGCCTTGAAGGGAGCGCGACATCCGATATGCGAACGTGTAAGTACCTTACCCTCGTTTGAATACACTGCCTAGCTTTGCTCACGCAACCTAGTTGAATCCCGAGCGATTTGTTCCAAATGATGTATACGCGAATGAGCAGCATCGGTTTCAAATCATTACAGGATGTAACATGAGTGGCAAGAGTACTTATATCAGGATGATCGCTCTTATGCAGGTCATGGCCCAAATTGGTTCTTTCGTCCCAGCACAATATGCGAGCTTCCCCATCATCCAGCAACTTTTCGTTCGCATGTCTACCAATGACAGTATTGAGGCGAACATGTCAGCATTCTCCCTTGAGATGAGGGAAATGGCTTTCATTTTAAGGTGCAGAAAAGCTCTTTGAATGCTTTTAATTAACGCCATCTGACTGCTGCTAGGAACATCAACAACAAAAGTCTTGCAATTGTCGACGAGCTCGGCCGCGGTACAAGTACGAGAGACGGCTTGGCCATTTCTCTTGCCATATCAGAGGCACTCGTTCAGAGCGGTTCCATGATCTGGTTCGCCACACATTTCGAAGAACTTCGTAAGTAAAGCCGAGGTGCCTATTAAGTTATAACACAAGCATTAATGCGTCCAGCAGCTAAGATCCTTGGTACCCGACCAGGGGTGTTGAATCTTCACCTTGCAACGAATGTATCTCATCCATCTCCAACCACGTCCCGAATGACGATGCTTTATAAAATCGAATCAGGACCAGCCCGAGAAAAGAACTATGGCCTCCATCTTGCGAAAGCAATGGGCTTCCCAGAAGACTTCATCCAAGTCGCAGAGAATGTCTCAAAAACATTGACGGAATCTACGGAACGAAAGAAAGATGAGTCACAATCGAGAAAACTCATTCGGCAACGAAAACTAATCTTGAATCTGGCCGAATCTCTTAAGCAGTTCCAGAATTCCGGGATGGATGATGCGGCATTGGGTAGTTATCTCAGACATCTTCAAAACGAGTTTGTTCTGCGAATGGATAGTCTGGATGTGGATGTCAAAGAGGAAGCCGAAGAGTGAGTGAGGAACTGCATGGCCTGTAATTGCTCCTCTAGTCAGCTTAAGTTGCTATTTCCTTCTATGTATTTCAACTGCTATAAGGACAATATGCTTGGCTTCTTTCGTAGAGATTATACTTACCAATTTATTCTATTCAAACTAGTTGGACGAGTCGAAGTCAACGCTAGAGGAACTCTCTGAGTTGGCCAGAGTGCTAAATCGATCCGCATCCAAAGCTTCTGTGTAGATATAGACACCAGCCTTCGTCTCTATCGAATCCGGATCCGCACAAATGTACATGTCCACGGCATTCAAGCATCGTGCTATCTTCAGCATGTCATGGTAAGTCCCATACAGCTTCTCCAGCGCGACATTTTGCTCCATGCGCCTCGTTTCCGGAGCACACTTGTAGCAGACTCCACAGAAATTGCGTTGGGGGCGGAACGTGCCAAGGATGCGATTCGCGAAACGGCCAATCTTTCCCCCTCCTTTTCCTTCTCGGCCTTCTCCTTCATCTCAACAACCTACGAGCAGCCTACCTACTCCGCGGCCGAGTCTTCCGGGCCATAGAGTTCGGTAATATTGAGGAATCGAAACGCAAATGTACTAATCATGTAGTAATCAAGCTTTTAGGACTTTCCGCCGCCTCCCTTGCCTCCCTTGCCTCCTTTACCCTTTCCTTTACCGCCCCGACCCATTCCCTTAATTATCACCCAGACCCTTAATTCTCTTAAGATATTATAGACTGTGTAACATTGCAGAAACATGTGACTAGAAAGGCATATCTAACTTCACTTTGACTTTGAACTATTTGACCTGCAAGGGCCCCTCTTTCCTTTTCCCTCTTATTGATATAAAACCAACCGCGGTAACAAAGCACGTAAGATCTATTAGGGTATAATGATCATAGTGGCACCAACATGAACTTATGGACACAGAACCGTGAATTATTTGCATGAAAGGAGTAACAATCGTCCAGTAAATGCGTTTTACATAGTCTCCAACCCTTAACCTAGGTTGACTGACTCAGCCACTTCAAAAAATCTTCCAGTCTATCTAGCTGATCAATGGCTGCCACGTAGCCATCCGGCCGGATGTAGACAAATCCAGGAAACGAGAAGCCGTAGGTCTTGTGAAGGCGATGGCTGTATGTCGTATCCCTGATCCCCCGTTCTTGTGTAATGATGTGGACACGCGCTCTGTGCATGTTATTTTTTGCCTCAAACTTTGCTGCGGCACTCTTCAAGTCTTCCAACACCGAGGCAGTCCGAAGCGGGCCTGAGAAAAGTACGAGGTTATGCGATTCCAGAGATAAGAGTTTGTAAAAGCGTTTCGTTTCGCCATCAATATCTACCTCACCATCTGGAGCGCGATCGCCCGCCTTCACGGGCCCGCTAATCATGGTACTCCCCCCGTATGTAAGAGAGCTCTCATGATAGTTGATACTGAATTGGGAAACAAAGTTATAGAAAGATTCGAGGTTCGCCTTCGACATAATATAAGGCGCAAGCCAAGAAAGGACTAGCTTTCGCAGAGAGATAGCTAAAGGGTTTTTCACGCTCACGAGTTTGAAGATCTTATCGGTCTTCGAGACCAACTCCTGGCCAACGCGGCGGCGCTCTTCGTCGAACGTGTCCAGAAAACTCTCGGGGCGATCTCCACGAATCACACTCCCCAGCTTCCAGCCTAGATTGAGGGCGTCTTGTAGGGCTGTGTTGAGGCCCTGTCCGCCCACAGGAGAATGGATGTGAGCGGCGTCGCCGATAAGAAAGATTCGGCCGTCGCGGTAGGAGTTCCCGACTCGATGGTGTAGTCGGAAGTTAGTGATCCAAGTGACTTTGGTCACTTCGCCACCACCTGGGAGGCTCTTGCGGACCACGTCTTTAATTTCGTCGACAGTTGGTTCTGTGGTAGAAAGTTTTTCGCGCGACGCCATTATCCGGATCCAGCCCCCTGCCATCGGGAAAAAGGCCAGTAGCCCAGTTTCTAGAATTATGTGGTAGCGGTCCCGGGGCAGTTTGAAATTTTCAATAGTGGCTAGGAACGTGTCAGTCAGTAATTTTTCCGTCAACGTGTCATTTACCTAGTTCAACCCTCATCTGGAATGTCGAAAAGGGATATGACTTACTATCGCACATAAGAAATTCCTGCGGATAAGTATCGCCTACGAACTTAATATTCGTCGACGATTTTCTCACGGCACTATGCGCGCCATCAGCACCAACGACATACTTCGCCCTAACACATTCCTCCTTCCCATCATTCACATTGCGCAGCGTGACATCCACACCATCAGCACGCTGCACAACGCCCGTAGCCTCAAGACCATGCTCGACGCGGCAGCCATATCTCTCTCGTAAGCACTCATCCAGATATGCCTCGGTCTCGACCTGCGAGAGCAAGCAGGGGAGCCCGAACTCGGAATCCCTGTGGTTGGCGATGTGGTCGATTTCGAAGTTGAGGAGCGGCTTGTTGTTCATCCATGCCACCGGCCCGCTGGTCAGACTGCCCTTCTCGTATAGCCTCTTGCGCACGTCGCCGTGCCGGTTCATAACTTCGAAGCTACGCGGCTGCACTATGAGGGCGCGAGACTTGTCGGAGCGCTGGGACGCTTTGTCGACGACACGGAAGGATAATCCCTGAGCGGCTAGCTCAAGGGCGAGCACTGTTAAGGAACTCAAAGTTAGTAATAAGTAATAAGTATGAAGTTGGCATTCTATTCAAAGGCAGCCAGCCCCTTTGCTTAGCTTAAGAACTATGGTAATTCGTTGGCAGGGTATAAGACACTACGTACTCGTGCCCGCCGGGCCGGCGCCGACGACAAGGACGTCTAGTTCTTTTTCCGTATTCACCGACATTCTGGCAAGATGCAAGAAAAAAAAAATAGGAAGTATCTTTAATCTAATTATATTTGAATCTGAAGTGTTCTAGAACTCCAACTGAAAACAACTAGTTGATATCCTTCTGCATTATATTATATATACCATCGTGCATTTGGACTACCAATCTCCACGCTTTGATGATATAATAAGCTTCTTCCATCTCGGAGGCCGTGTATCGCCCGCTTTGGTCTGTGCTGTGCCTACGTTTCATCTCGGCGAATGGAACGCACGTATGATGGCGAGATTCGACCCAGATCATATCACAGACCTTGATCATGATCATACCAAGCCTGTGCGGCGTTGAATATACACGAGGTACCCTAGTAAGTACAATAAGTACATGCACTATACCCCTGCAATTGCATGGATGCATATTGTATGTGTTTTAACTGCAAATATGCGCGTTCTAGGGTATTCATAAGGTGCAAAATAGCTAAAAATAGCAGAAATTATAGCCAGAACTGCCCTCTGTTTGGCCTTTGGGATGGCCTATGTAGCCTCACACCGTTAATAATGCTTTTTAAAAGCAACACTACTTTTAGAAGCTTAAAGTTATATGGTCTACAGCAAGTAAAAACAGTATATTATAAGGTCGATTTAAGCTATAACAAAGCATGCCACATCACTGCTAAAATCGCATGCTGTACTGAAGAATGGCTTGCCCGAGACGGGTGATCAGCATAGTAATTTTTCCTCTGAGGGTGGGCCAACTTGGCCGCTTTGCTCCATCTTACCAAGCATCCATCCATCCGCCAATCGTCTGGGGTACGCATGTACAGTATGTATGTAAGATCCGAGTGAGAAAACCCCACGGGTCCGTGAGCGGAAACGGACGACCGCGAATAATGCGGCAGCTTATGAGTTGCCTTGAGATGGACGGTACCGTGGATAGATAGCCCTTAATACTTGATACCTGTAAGTCCCTACTCAGGCTTGGGGCACCTATCTCATCAGACGCTGCCATGTAGTCGTCACAAACAAGTTATATGCAATGAAGAAAAAGAAGAAGGGAAAGACATTGCGACTGCATAATCATGTCGTCGATAAAGGGGAAGCTAACAGACCAATTAATCAACCAGGCTTTTGGGGGATGTCGAACCGCGGCTCTTTGTTCTCTGCGGCGTCGGGACCGAAAAATGCTCGCGCTTATGTCGTCCGATGAGGATCTAACCTGAGTTGACTAATGCGTTCCAGAGAGCATTCCCCCCCGGGCGAGCTCCTTTCTCGGATCGGGACCGAACTTGAGAATGCGGTCGCCTCTGGATTCCTGACACGGTACAGTCATCCCAATGAGAATAAGGTGCCATACTCTGGTAGTATCTAAGGTATAGCCAACCATGATTATTACCACACAAAAGAAAGCGAAGCGGGGTTATGCATGTGTTTTCGAGAGCCTTTTTGCGCACTTCTACTATCGTGCCCTCTCTACGGCCATGGAAGATAGGGATAAACTGTTAAGATATTGAAGATACTATGAAAGGTTTGGGTAACTGCCGATGTGCTATTGACTTGGCCTTGCAGAAAGTGGCGTGCCGTGAGTGAGAAGTCTAGAGTCTATACAAAGAGTAGATATTACACTCGAAGCTACCTACCTGCATAGGAAACTGTGTACAGTATTCCTACCATTCGTTCATGACTACAACGAGACCTTAAGTACAAGGAGTCAGCATGGAGACGATGTAAATTGTTAAGGAACCTGCTGATGTCCGCTCCCTCTGCTCTGCCCCTCCTTAAAGGTAATTAATATCCAGAAGCCTCAGTATGGCGACCGGAATGCACGATAGGCGCTGTCGAGAATATTTGACATACGTGCCTTTTATCTTCTACGAATAATTTAAAATAGTCGTGATTTGCTCGGAAATTATCATTTAATATATGCGGTGTTAGATATGTCATTAATAAGCGTGACGATACATATATGCATGTGGTTATGCCGAATCGTCTTTCGACGTCCGCCCCTCGATGCGGACAGCTCGGCATGAAACTGCAGCTCGGGCCGCGAAACAAAGGTGCAGGGTACTACATCCGGTATCCCCTTATTTATGCTACTAGATACGTTTCTCTTCGGGCTCTTTATATGCAAATGCCTTTTAGCATGTCTATTTTACCCTGACCTTGTCAAGTTCATTGCCTTTTAACATGGCAGAATCCTATTTTCATCAGCTCCAGATTCAGACTTCATCATCATCATTCAGTAGTCCTCTTCATGGCCTTCTTTGCGGAGACATATCGCATAATAGAACACAAGGACGTAGGTAAGTGGATAGGGTAGATAAAGTACTCACCATCATTCCCTCCCAGCCGAAACAAGCCAACCACGACGCAACAGTAGCCAGCCCACCGCGCCAAATATCCAGCTTCGGTCTGGCCTTCAACAGGTCGTCGGCGACCTGTTTCGCAAACTTGTCCGCGTCTACCCACTGCGCGTTCTTGAGGAACTCGCGCTTCTCGATCTTGTCCGCGACGGCCGCGTAAAGGCTGTCCTCCGGCACCTTCGTCGGCGCGTTATCAAATAACTTCGTGCGCACGCTGCCCGTCATCAGCGTCACGCATTGCACGCCCAGGGGCGCCAGCTCGATGCGCAGCGTGCGCGCCGCCGCGTGCACAGCCGCCTTGGACGCCGTGTACGCGGCCTGGTAGGGCGGTGTGAACACCTCGTTTATGCTTCCGAGCATCGCGACCGTGCTCTTGCTCTGACTCCCAGACTCCCTGATTAGAAGGGGTAGGAACGCCTGCGTGATAGCTAATGGACCGACGACGTTCGTGTCGATGACTCTTCGCAGGTCCGGTACTTTGGTGTCCGAGAAGGGCATCACGTGGTTCACGCCGGCGTTGTTGATCAGGATGTCTAATTGAGGTGATGTCTGCGTTCCAGCGTTTGTATTGCCACTGCTAGAGAGCAGCTTCTCTCGCACTGTTGCCGCGGCCTCCGAAATAGATATCTCAGATACCACGTCCAGTGCCAAGGTCTCAATTCCGAGCGCTGCTAGGCTGACCATCTTGGACGTGTCGCGCGCCGTTGCGAAGACGCGGTGGCCGCGGGAATGAAATTCTACCGCCAATGCGGCGCCGATGCCGCCTTCGCTGCACCCTGTGATGAGCACCGTCTTCTGAGGCATCTTGGTTTTCGATGACTCCCTCGGATGCCTCCTCTGTTATACAGTCCCTGTTGGTTTTGTTGTTCAGTGCAACTTAGCATAGACTAGCGCTGAGGTGTAGCGTAGCAAATGGGCCCAAAATGGTTGGTATGGGCGGAGAATCAGTCATGGACCAGATTGTTTATAGCGGTAAACCCCTGTCGTTAAGATCATCATTATGGGGCTTCCATCAAGACTACAGTAGATACCCTAGTTAGAGCATGCGCTACGTACAGCATATTTTCGTCCTAGAGCATGTTCTGGACTGCCCGAATTAATTTTGTATGAGAAATACCCCTGCAATCGCATAAATGCATATTGCATGTGCTCTAACCACAAATATGCGCGTCCTAGGGTATGTATAAGGTACAAAATAACCAAAAAGTAGGATTCTTAAGGTGGCTAACTTAGTATATAAAGCTATTAAAAATAGCAAATTAGCAGCTAATATAGCCCCTTTTATAGTTAGCCTTAAAAGCAGTTACTTATAAAGGCTTTAAATATATTATTTTTTGCATTTTTTAAGGCTTTTACAAGCTTTATATAACCTTTTTTAACGCTTTTAACACCTACTTTTAGCTCTTACTCTTGCTTTGCTTTTAGCTCTTACTTTAGCTTTGCTTTTAGGCCTACTTTAAGCATTAAAATGCTTTAAATTACCTTTAAACACAAGGTTTAACTATATAACTAGTATAATAGCTAAAAAGTAAGGCCTTTACAACTTAAGGCCGCTTACTAGTTTAAAAAATAGTATAGCGGTAACCTTTTGCTGCAATACTAAATCTTGCAGATTTTAAACTTGCAAAGTTTTGCAAGCCTTATACTTAGCAGCCCTAGCCTTTAAAACATAGCTATATAAGCTGCTAATTAGCTAATTTTAAAATAAATTTTATATTGTTAGCAGGTTAGCATAAAGATTAAAAAAATTAGCACCTTATAAAATGTACTAATAAAAAAAGCTAAGGCTATTTAGCTACAATTTTTTAAAGCTTATAATAACTTGCTGCCTACTAATTTGCTTACTTTTAAGCCTTATTAGTACAGTTTTTTTTAAAAGCAGTTTAACATAAAAGACTATATTTTTTATAGCAAAAAGCTTTTATAAAAGCTATACTAAACCTTTTTAAAACTAAATATTAAATATAATATATTATTAACTTTATTGCTAACATACCTTATAGTAACTATTATAATATAAACTAAATAAGGCTTTATTAGCGCTGTTTAGCTTTTTTAAGCCTTATTATGCAAAAATAGCTAAACAAAAAGCTTAATAAAATATATATTTTTATTAGCATTATTACTAACAATATAAGTAATAATAAATTAGATTTATAGCTAGTTAGCAAGGCAGCAGTGCTTTATACACTTAAAAGGTTTAACTAAAAAGCTTATAAAGTAGTATAGCAGCATAACTTTAAAGCATAGTTTATAACCTTTATTATAAATAAGTAGTTAGTAGCTTTTTATAGCTATATTATTACTACTAAGCTAAGTTAAAAAGTATTATTATTATTAAATAACTTTTTTGCTTACTTTGCTACCTTAAAAAAAACGCTGCTGCTAAGTAATATTATTATTAAGTTTTTTTTACTTAATATTACTTTTATATACTAACTAAATAATATAAGCATTATTAGCTTACTAAAAACTTATTATTATTACCTTTTTTTACACTAAATATATAAGCAAATATAAAATAGTACCTTTAAAAACTTTATTAAGTTAATAAACCTTAAACACTTAGTTATATAGTTTTTATAATACTAGCAAAAAATGCTGCAACCTAAGACTATTTATAAGTGCTAGGTTAAGTTAACTATTATAGGCCTTAATGTAAGCATTTATAATAGCATATAAGGCCCCTTTCTTAACCTTAAAGCTTTATATAGTAAAGTAGCTACTAAATACCTTAATAAGTTGCTTATTAGTGCTTTTTTAAACCTTATTAGCAAAAACAAAGCCTTTAAAAAGCTTACAACTAACCTTAAAGTTTTTAAAAAAGTTTTTATAAAGTAGGCTTTAAAGGCTAACTATAAAAACCTTATAAAAGTTGCAAAAAAGAAATTATAGCTAAAACCGCTTTTTGTTAGCTTTTAAGACGGCCTATTTAGCTTTATAACGTTAATAATGCTTGCTAAAAGCAATACTACTTTTAAAAGCTTAAAGTTATATAGTTTATAGCAATTAAAACAGTATATTATAAGGTTAATTTAAGCTATAACAAAGCAAAATAGTTTAAATAGTTAGTTAAGCAAATAAATAGGTTATGTTATACTATAATGTTATAATAACTACAATTTAAGAAAAGGGGTACCTCAAACATATACTAAGTTTAATGTAAATTTAAAGTATATTTTTTTTTTAGAACTAGCGTGGCAGACCCCCTGCCAAAGCATACATTCCTAGAACTGCATGTCAAATCGCTGCCCGAATCGCATGCTCTGACTAGCATACCTACTGTACCATCTCTTCAATTCGTATAGCTAATCTGCAGCAGATACTACAAGTCATAGCCTGGATAATTTGGGCTACTAAAGAACACACAAAAGGTCTATCCCGGACGGTTTAGAAACTCACCGACCCTGCCCAAGTCTAATTATATTGTCACACTTTCGCCTGCGACGACGCAATCGCAGGACGTGGAAAATGCGGGGCCCCGTTTGATCCCGTCGGCTCCCCTAAATACTGAAGCGACAAAAGTGCTGGGGAATTGTATGTGCGGACTGGATGGAAAAGGGAAGGCCATCACATGTATAAACTTCACACATCGCATTATTTTGCGTGTTTCATTTCAATCTGCAAACAGACTTGGTAAATGTAAAATACTCTTTTTGTCGGGCAGGCAATAGACTATAGGATCAAACGACCGAAAGCTGTTAAAATTAGGTTTAGCTGTGTACGACGTGTACGCAAAGGCGGACGTACTTATCCAATAATCCATGTTCCACAAACCAACGGAGAAGCAAGGGGTGACCAAACTGTGTCGAGATTCTAAGATTTTGACTGGCGCACATTAACACTGCCTAACCTAGGTCGTATCTATATTTCCTTCAAAACAAAGCATCAATAATACTCAAGAGGCGGAGAAAAGAAAAAAATGCCAGCCACCCAATGACTTCAGGCCAGCGTCGACGCAGACGACGAGAGCTGCTTCCGTCTTCTGGTCAATGACAAGTTCGTCAAATACATCACTGTAGATAGTGGCGTCTACAGTGCCGACGACATGTGTTTCGGCCCTTCTCTGATCTCTCTTCTCCCACCTCTTCTACCCGGTGAATGGAACACGGGGCATATCAGTCGCCATCCCGAGACTGGCGCCCCCCATTTCGCCGAGTTCTCAAAAACACAGCTCCCGAGCATCACCAAAGTCTGGCACCCTACTCGGATATATTACCTAGAGCTATCCTTGGGAGCCAAAGTCCGGTCCGGCATCTACGAGACCACCGACCCTCGCTTTGAAAACTCAACCTTCCTCGTGAAATTCGCGCGGTTCCCCTGGGAGGAGCTGCAGCTGGAGAAAGAAACGGAAGCGTACGAATGGATAGAGGGCCATGGTATCAGACCAGATTTCCTCGGTCATTTGGTTGAAGAGGAAGGGAGAGTGATTGGATTCCCGATGGAACGCGTTACCGACTTCCGCCACGCGACGCCGGATGATCTGGTGGCGTGTCGCTTGGCTTTGAAGAAGCTGCATGCATTGGACATTAAGCACGGCGATGTCAATAAGCATAATATCCTCATTCGAAATCAGGATGGGAATGCTATCATTATTGACTTCGATTGCGCCTCGCGCGTCGATGACGTAGATGAGCTGGAGCGCGAGCTTAGCGACTTGGAGGCTCAGTTGAGTGATACGTCTGGTAGAGGAGGTCGGATAGTCGAGAGCGGCCCAAGTTAAAAGGCTATTTTTCGATGATTTAGTATCAAAGAAATCATTATATACAAAGAATAACCCTGCACCCTAGAGTCTCTGAGCGAGACATTCTTCTGCCTCTATAGTGGCTATGCCATGCCTTGCTCCATACCGACCACTTATGTACATGCACTAGATCAAGGTCGCGATACGGAAATAGACCCAAAGCCGACCCCCTCTCCCGCTGCGAACACCCCGTTGGTCCCCGTGGAGAAGGAACTGTCGGTAGCTCGAACCTTCGGCCTTTTCATGTCCCCAACAAACACGCTGAGATCTGAGCCTATGGCTGTAATCCTGACGTGATAATCCACCCGCTTCTTAATGTGTGTAGCACTCCTTGCGAGGACAGATGTGGTACCATTCACCCCTTTCTCAAGAGTGATTTTCCCCGAGCCTGTGATCTTGGCAGAGTAGCCATTCAGTTGAGACTCTAACACGTTGGCGGCGCGGAACAAGATTCCCGCGCCAGAATCAAGATTGTCGAAGGTGACCGTCGCATCGTATACGAGGTCTCCGAAGTTCGTGTCAAGCAGGGCAACTGAGTCCCCGCCGCTTGTAAGGCGCTTGCGATCGACGACGGTCCAAGCAGGGCCCTGCTGTCTCCAGCTGATAGCCTGTCCGTCGGCAAAGTTATCCCTAACCAACATGGTCACGGGGGCGATCGTTCCATCCTCGTTGAAGTACATTCGATCGTACGCCAGCACGCGGTGGTTACCATCCGTCTCGCTTAGGGGACGCCGGTGGTAGACTATGTACCAGATATCCGTGTTGGGGATGTGGATGACCCCGTTATGGCCACTACCTCTGGCGACCGCTTGGTCCTGCGCCAAGATCTTAGCTAGCTTCTCAAAGGGACCCATGATCGAATCCGCCATGGCATACGAGACGCTGTAGTCGGGCCCTTGCCAGCCCCCTTCCGACCACATCAGATAGTACTTCCCGTTGCGCTTGATCATCTGACTGCCTTCGACGTAACCCTCCGGCGTAATCTCCTTAAACGTCGTGCCATCGTCGAATTCCCCGATAGAGATCATGTCCTCGTTTAACTTAGCCATGTTGCAATGCGAATGGCCCCCGTAGAAGATATATGCCTGGCCATCGTCGTCGATGAAGACATCCTGGTCGATGGGCTGCGCGCCGTTATGATATTCCCCAATGAGGGGCTTACCGATGGCGTCCACGTATGGACCCTCGGGCTTGTCTGCTACAGCCACTCCAATGCCCCCGATGAGCCCCTTCTCCGGTTCGCCTTCTTGTATATCGTTGGCCCCGAAATATAAGTAGTACTTCCCATTCCGGGCTATGGGAGCAGGCGCCCATACCGCCTTGGTTGCCCATTTGACATCCTTGGTAGTCAGGATGTTGGGATGCTTCTCCCAGTTGATCAAGTCAGGGCTTGAGAAGGCATCAAGATATGTCTGCTTCTCGTAGGCATATGATGCGGTAGGAAATACCCAAAACTTCCCCTCATAGAACTCGGTATCCGGGTCAGCGTACCATCCATCTACAAACGGGTTGCCGGCCTCAGACGTAGCATAGTCAAGGCTGGCTTGACGGCTGAAGGGGATGGCGTGAGTCAACCTTGACAGCATCAGGCCAAGAACAGCCTGTGGAAGAGACACTAGCATTTCGAACACCTCTAGCAACTTAATATTAGGAGTAGAATCTCCAAGTGAGAACCTATTCGAAGAGTGACATCGAGAAAGCGAACGAGAGCCGAGTAAAGGCCAGCAGGATAAGGCGGGGGTAATAAATAGATCCCAAAGAATAACTCCGCATAGTAATAATAGTATAGTTATACAGATTCGTCCCAACCGGCGCATACGGAAAGGAATCTTCTTGTTGTCCTGCCCCTCCTCAGACCGCCGGGGCACCCACATGCCTTTGCAGTGGGTATGATAGAACGTCTTCTCCATCTGCGCCGCCGGCCATGACCTCGGGGTAGTAATAAGGTTGGCAGGTGCAGGGTCGTCACCCGACCTTGCCACGAGCTTCGGAGCCATGCCGGCAGCTTCCGTACTCTGCAACTGCGCACTTGCACTTGCACTTACACGCACGCACGCCTCCCAAATGACACGCTCGAAAGGTGGGTGCAGTCCCCCTCACCTAAGGTAGCAAGCCTGGCAAAGGTGCACGACAGCACGCAATGGCACGTTGAAAATGACCTAGAAGCACCGACTAAGGAGTAACGTTAGCTTAGGTAACCATGCTACTTAGATCTCAGATAACCTATTGCATTTACGCGCGGCTTCCTCTTTCAGTTGATGCGGGGAAGCTTACCAGGTAGGTTAGTGCTTTGCTGCTCTTGGCACGCCGTGATACCTACCCACTCTTTGGAAGGTGTCTTATTTGCTTTGTTTCGTGCGCAAGGGATACTAGGTTACGAAGAGAAGGTATGAAACCTTGAATTGATAGCAATGCACCTGTTAGATTTACCACTAGGCCGAAAGAGAGGCGCAACACATTGTAAGTTGCTTGCATTACAGACTATTATTACGCTATTCCAACAGTGCCCCATCTTTTTGTTGCTCCATTTTTTAGAAGTCTGTCAAACGACTTCCTAACCTAGGAAGTCGTTGCTTTCGTTTGCCAGCCCGAAAGCCTCATCCACCAAAACGCCTTGTAAGTTGAAGTGTAAAATACCCCGTAAGACTACCTAATATCGCCGCCGCAAAGTTCTCCCAAATAAAGCTACAATGTTTGTTCAAATCTTTATCCGTTGCCCATGGTTTTTCACCACATTCTTCGCCTTACTTTAAACTCTCCGGCTGTGGTGAACTGGCTACCGATCCCAGCGAGACAGACAGACTGCTCTCGTGGGGTGAAGGGAAGGCCATGGTATTGTAGTGACTGAGAAGTGTTTGCATGCGATTCGTTCAACTTGTCGCATTCTGATCGGCTGTATTCGCAGATATCTGAGCGAGGAGGCTGCACGGCATATGTCTGTGGCTCGATACTAGAGTATCATGTGAGACGGGAACCTCCAAGGTATATATAGCTATCTTATTACTCACGTTGGCTTTCCACCTTTGCGAAGCTTGGGGTTTGGGGGGTAATAGAGGGGTATGTTAACCACTTTCGGCGGTGGGCTAGCCATCTTCAGATCTGAGGTAACCGACGCTGTATGTAGTATATGCTTGCGCGGTGAGAGACAACACCATGAGAGACGACAATGTGTTTGAAACATCACGATTGTACGAGCCTAAGAATGGATTGAACCTATATATAATGTAAACAAGAGGTGCTTTTTTATTATACAGACAAGATTGACACGAAAGTACGTGAGTCTGCACGCAATTGAGAACAACAGACACGTTTTGCGCCTCTGCGCATTCCAAGTACCCAGTTTAGCTCAATTCAATTAAGAGTGTGAAGCACCCAAACGTGAAAGCCGCGCCAAAGAGAGCGAGTATGTACGCGCACGCAGAGACTGAGGTGAGTCATGTTAGATCCGACTTCGTCTCCGTCAATACGTCACGGTGTGTGTATGTCACGGCACGGGACAAGTCCATTATAACGAAACCGTGTCGAAGTGTGTCTGGAATACATGGAGGGGAGCCCAGATGCTACGGTCCTAGACCAGATTTAAACTGAAATAAGATGTGTGCATAATGTGTACGCTAAGATCGTGTCCAAGAGTGTCTGGAATACATGAGAGGACGGCGCAGACACGACAGCCACAAAACAGAGTTACACTGTGTATAATGCACGTGAGCTACTAAACATAACAAGACCATTATAAGGAAATCGTGCCGAGAGTTCTGGAATGGGTAGAGTAGAGCGCGGACACTTAAGCCAGGGTCTAAGGTCGTGCATAATTGTGTGTAATCGTGTCATGTCACCCGCCCTGCTTCTACGGTGATGCCAACCCGGATGGACACAAAAGTATGCAAAAAGATAAATTAGCGGGCGAGCTTGACACGATCGAACAGGGTTGATGGTATTAATAGTAAGCTGAGACACGAAAATGGCCTCGAAAATGGGCCAACTCCGCCAGGATAGCGACACGATTTCTAGGTTTTGAAACAATAAAAGGCCTTTAGGGGCTGTTATAAAGTGTTATAGCCAATGAAATGGAGGCGATTTATCAATGTCTGCCTTGCCGTCACCCTAAACAAGGCATTCTCGACATAATCTGGAGAAAATCGTGTCGGGGTATCTGCAGTTGGTTCCTTGGACTGACTGCCCGCGGCCCGCCCAGTTCAGCTCTCTCCCTCAGTGTAAAGCGCAGGACCAGGGTGTCGTATATCATATAAAAGTGAGTTCCTCTAGCCTCCGATGGTGTATATTCTACTTAGTCATAGAGAAAACTATATCACGTCTTGTAAAATATAGTTAGTTTCTTGGATCGGAACTGTTCATTCGCTTTCTTTCCTTTATGCCTATACCTATACATATATATATATGTATCAAATAACTTTTCCCCTACGCTGCAGGAACACCTCCAACCTATTAGGCAAGACTATGCCGATAGGTGATACGACTACTCTGAGATTCCGTGTCACAGGGCTGTCATAGTCGGGTTACATCTGACGCCGTCCTAATGAGCTTCTGGGATTCGACAGAGGACTCCCTTGGGAGCATCTACCCTCCCAAACATGACACGCTTCTAGAGAAACGGTCGTTTGCCGATACGAAACCATCGGCACGGCTGACTTCAATTGCTTGTCCAGAGCAAGAAGATGTCGGCTCAGAAGCATTATCCTTGTCATATCAATTCCACGATACTGACGATATTTTCAAAATTGAAGACGACGGGAAGCCCGGAGATGTCCTCCGTGTATGTATAGGTTTCATTATATATACTAGTAACGGCTATATTGGTACCTGGTACCTGGTCGAGTATATCGGCAGATTCAAGCTAACCTTATGCTAGAACATCGAACCGTGTCCAGTTGACTTTCTTCAGGCCTCAGAGTTGACGGGAATAGACGGATACGATTCCGAAGCCGAGGCTAGAGACACACCTATTGCGACAAAACATGAGAGTCAATTGTCATTTACCGACTCAAAACCGGACAAAGATTCCCAGGGATATGCAATAGACTGGAACACTTCATACCTAATCAAAAGGACTGACCGATCGGCAACCCCACCACCACGCCCCTCGAAGAGGTTCAAGAGAGAATCCGAAAGCCCAATAAGCATCTTATCGCCTTCGGAAGACATCTCTACCTGTGCCAGCTCTACCCGTTTCGCAGACGAAGACTGGGCCGCCTCGCATCCTTGCGCGGACAACACGGTTCGCAAAGTCAATAATAACGACGACCATTCGAATGACACCGGGAGAGCGGAAGCCCCAAAAGACTCAGTTGATGAATCACAGGCCCAAAATATTGCTAATTCTCTCCTGCCCTATTCTGGAGGCGATGGAGGGGGCGGTGGTGAAGGGGAAGGAGGTGGTGGTGGTAGCGGGAATGAGGGCTCACGCGGCAGCGGCGACGGTGACGGTAGCGACAATAACATATCATCGATATTGCCACCGAGTAAAAAGGGTAAAGGCGAGCCTAAGTTTGCTTGCCCCTACCAAGCATATGAGCAGTTTAGAGGTTGTTTGAAGCCCGCAAGGAACAACCCAGGGGGCGGGTCTAGAGGGATAAAGCGCCTGAAGTCCGTAACATACATCCACCCGATGCTATGATAGCCTGAGAGGGAACACGCCGAGCTAACTTCTCAACAGGCAACATTTGTCCCGCAAGCACATGGTATCATTCCGTTGTCAACAGTGCTGGAGGGCCTTCGACTCGCGCCAGAAAGCCGAGCGACATCCAAGAGCAGAGCCGACACGGTGTCACCGAAGAGAGAGGCAGGAGAATGAAATCTTTATGAGCGAAGAGGACGAGAGAAAACTGAGCAATTCCAGTCACACGGGGCGAACTGAAGTGGAAACGTGGTGGACTTTGTTCGTCCTCCTCGTCCCCGGGATGCGAGACTTCGATATCGCCCTGCTACAGCAGATGTACTACCCATGTAAGTTTCAGTGACAACCTTCATACATTTGATTTGATTGAACTGTTAGCTCATAATGTCTTCCAGACTACGGCCCCGCGACGGCATATCCCGATATAGCCATCGTACCTATGGCTACATCGATAACTGAGAACGGGAACGAATTACTTAGTAACAAGTCAGTCTTAGCCCGACGCTCTCGTACCACTAGGGTCAACTAACAGGGTGACCATAGCTACGAGTACCTACAACATCCGCCACAACACCTGGAAGCCGTGAATATGCCGGCAGACCCTAACTCATCAATGACTGAGGAGATATTCGACGGGCATAACGGAACGGGCACCGTACATCTGCCACCCTGGGGCCATCATTCGACGGGATCCGACTCAACCGGCAACAACAACAACAACAACAACAACAACAGCTCCACGACGACGATGATAACACCAGCCTCCTCCCAGCTGACAATGACAACGACCACTAATAACACTTCCCAACACATGTCCTCATCGTTTTCATCATCATTCTCATCGTCATTGTCATCATCCAGTCACCGCGAATCCGTGGCGCAGCGCACCTACGACCATCTGCTGACGCGCTACTCGACCCTCGAGATGGTGAACAACAATCTGCGCTCGACGCTCAACGAGTCCAAGGGGAGCTACTCGAACCTCCAGTTGTTGTACAACTGTCTGTGCGCCTCAGTCAACGATGAACAGGATAGGGTCCGGCGCGCAGAGGGAATTGTGAGGGACGTGCTCAGGTCCCCCGACTTGCCGGGGCACTTGTACGAGAAGCTCGTGAAGGCCATGGATTGTCTTGCGCTTTCGACGATGACGGGGATTAATAAGGGGTGAAAGAGAGTTCACCACCGAGTTATTCCATTTTGCAGAATAATATCTACTGGCTATGACATCCGTCATTGGACCGAGAGGCCTGACCACTGCTGTAGTCAGTCAGTTATATCGAGGCTTGAAGGCCTCAGACTGCGCCACCACGGAGCGAACTTCGTTCGCCAATAGGAGTCGCTTCCTTGGATACCTGACGTATATACCCCTTCCTCCCCTATCTTATCCTTGGACAAGACGAGTACCCATAGGCACACGTCCGTCAACTAGCCTACGCACCTACATAAGCCTCCTCACCGAAGATACTACGGTTCTATCTCACGCCATAAAAAACTATTTCTAACCGCCGCAGCTAGTAAGTAGTTACCTAACCTAGCCTACTCACCTACCGATTCCACAATCGCCACGTCCTTCACACTAAGAGGGCTTTTGAACTAACTAACTTACCAGGCACTTGCATTTACTTTTCGCGGAGGAGATAGCCAGTTGGGGCTACCGGAACAAAAGAGCACACACACATACTTACACACACACAAAAGGAGCAGAAGAGGGGAAAAGGAGAACAGGGAAAAGAGAAAGGGCGTCGGCGACCCGGGAGTCTGAGGAGAGGTTATTTTCCGGTGCCACACAACCCATAGCTCTATCCCTCTATCTACACTTCCTGTCTTCCTTGCACTCCGGAGAGCGATCGAGAAAGTGTGACAGGGAAAAGAAAAAAAATTGAATCCGTTAATTCTCGTTTAGCAACTTAATGGTGTACGTTCTACGCGACATGAAATTATGACTTCCAATCTTACGACATCATATCATCGCATTGGCTTGTTGTTGCTACGTACGTATATGCCCAGGTAAGTTAGCTTAGTCGTGGCTTGACACCCAAAGACATAGAATAGCATATCATTAAATGTATAATATATATATATCCATGAGATAGATAGGTAGACTAGGTAGCCTACGGCCAAATACAAGGTTATCTATTGGAGGTTGATGCATCGGAGATGTTCAAAATATCCGAGCGCATAGTTGCATATACCGATTGAATGCTCACCGCGCTGACATTCATTCATGGTTCACTCTTGCAACGACCATTGGACTTTAGGCTTTCTTTCTTTCTTTCTTTCTTTCTTTCTTTCCGTGATCGCTTGTCGCTCACTCCAATGCATAGAGAGAGCACAGTTACCTCCATTTCGTCAGTTAAAGTTAGTAAAAGACAGAAGCACCTATGCAATGATTCACAACGCTCACTGGTCGTCAAGTATAGTCTGGTTTACTCGTACTGGACAGATACGTCATTCCCCACCACAGTTTCCACAGCCCAATGAAAACAAAACGCAGATGAACACATAGGTATATAAAGTATATACATCTTCTCTCTTACACGAACAACTTGTACAGGCTTTTGAAACAAGTTGCAAAGGCGTTTCGTCCAAAATGCCAAGTAATGTAGCCAGCTTCGTTTGAGTCCCAAAAATAAAAACAAAAACTCAGCCCAGCTCCATGCGGTCACCAACAGCTTCTTCTCGTAACTTCCGTCCCAGCTCGTCCTTCTCCTCGATCTCCTCCTGTATCCGCTGCTCGACCTCCTCGCGGATGGGGTTGAGGTTGGGCGGGATGACCGACAGTTGGACGCTCGGCGCGGCGCCGACGAAGCGCAGCTGCTCCGTGACGTGTTGTACGATCTCCGTCAACTTCTTCTGGGTATTCCGGTTCTGGCGGGGTTCGCCGAGGATCTGTTGAATCGTGGGTAGGAGAGACATCCCATTCTTAAACCGTTCTCTCCACGGCGTGTGCGCCGGGATGATGGTCGGTACGTCTTTGTGATGGTCAATTGCGATGGCCGTCTCGTAGGCCCAGGCGCGGGCGACGTTCTTCGGCGTGTACCCGCCGCCGCCGAAAATGATGAGCGGTATGCCCAGCTTCTTGCAGAACTCCACACATGAAGCATGTCCCTCCACCAGCAGGTTGAACTTACCCAACCTATCACCGGCTAGGGAGTCGGCACCGCATTGTAGTGCTATCGCGCCCGGCCTAAACTTCTCTACCACTCGTGCGATAATGGTTTCGAACAACCATTTGTACTGTTCATCGGTAATGCCATCGTTGAGAGGGACGTTGATGGCATGGTGGGCACCGGGGTTCTGTTCGCTCTTGGGACCGTTATCCTCTAGAGCGCCAGTGCCGGGAAAGAAGTTTACCGGATCGTATTTGTGAAATGAGACCGTCATCACTCGATCGCTAGAGAAAAAGGCCTCTTCGACGCCATCGCCATGGTGAACGTCGATATCTATGTACAACACTCGGGCGTGGACGCGCAGGAGTTGTAATATGGCGAGGACGATGTCGTTAATGTAGCAAAATCCAGATGCTTCTGCTTTCTTGGCATGGTGAAGCCCGCCGCCCCAAGCAATGGCAATATCGGACTGATTTGAGCAAAGTTTCCTTGCGGCATCAAGAGAGGCGCCGCCGGAGAGCGAACAGTAGTTATAGAGTCCGTCGAATAAAGGACAATCACTTCCGCCAAGGTTAAATTTGAGATCGGGGTTAGGATTCTCCATGTCGAGAGGTTGAGGTTGGGGGGCGACTGTTGCCAGAAAATCGACGTAATCACTGGCATGATAATCGGTCAACTCTTCGTATGTGGCCGCGCGCGCTGTATAGTTGTCCATGGCAAAATTCATGCCGTAAGCGGACACCAAGCTCTTCGTCAGGGTCAAACGCCAGGGCTTCATCGGGTGCGTCATGCCAAAGTGATGTTTCTCCATCTCCGGATTGTAGTGAAACGAGACCGTATACCCCTTAGGTTTCGTGATGCCATGCTCATGAGCGAAGCGTTTGATCTTGTTAAGATAGGCGGCATTTTCCATGTCGCTTGGCCGGTCCAGCGGCTTCAGTGTCTTGACGATGGGCTGCTCATAGTCCACATTGTGAGGGAGGTAGTTCGGCTTGGGAAGCCGTATAGAATACGGATTTGCCGGGAATCCTGCCATCGGCTCCATCCTGAGCACCACCTAGCCCGGGCGGCCGGTGGTAAAGGGTGTTGAATGAAAAAGAAGGACAGCCGTCGATGAGCCTCACTCAAAGTTCCTAACACACTTGGAAATACTAGTGCTGACCACGGCCAGGAGTAGAAAATACGTCTACACGTGAAGATGGCAAGGCTTCTATCAGGATGCTAAACCCAACGTTTCGAGGAACAGTGACTATGCGCGAAAGGCTGTATCCTCTTCAAGACCAGCACGTCGCGATGATAGGCCGGGCCGGGAACTCGAATAAGTGTGTGAACGTGGCAATAACAACTACAGAGTTGTAGCTAGTTCCGTTTAAGCCTAAGTATCTTCAATAACAACAGCAACTCCAAGAGGATCAAAGGAACTATGAACGGTAAGACTGAGTCGGCAGAGAAATTCAAGATTGAGTGAGGATTGATGATTGAAGATTGAAGATTCAAGATGCGCTATCCAACCCCGTCGCAGAACATCCAAGTCAGTGCGACTAGTTTAGGTACGCTTGGCCGCAGTGCCACCAGTCAAGAGCGATGAACCCAATGTAAAAAGCATGGGAGGGTCGAAGCTAGGCGATATTTGGTATAACCCCATCTCAAAAATTCGGGGCAAGCAGGGGTTCGGGCGTACAATGCTCAGCAGTGATTAGCAAGCTTTCGAGGTGGCGCTGGACCTCCTACTCAAGATTCAGCTAACGGTATCGCTGTATTAATTGAGCACCTGCAGTTGGTAGAGGTACGTATGGGTTGTCATATCTTCTTCCCGTGCGCCATCCGCCTAGGTGCCTATCGTGTCCACAATCAACTGTATACCAGCAACGCAGCTAACAACCAGCCTGCAGCTGTCGTACTCTTTCTTAGCAGTAGGGGTTTGTGAGCATACCAGGTCCTTCAAGGTTTTCTTCTTTCCTCAGTTATTTGCTTAGAGGCTGAGGAGGGGAAGGACCCATTCATCCCATTGTTGCAAAAAATTACTGGAGGACAACTACTTTAAATATTCCACGGGCCTGGATCCGGCTTTTAGCTAGGAAGGTGAGCCAGCACCGTTACCACATAGATACCTTGACCCGCGACCGCTCTGCATTCCTACTTACCTGCGAGTTCACTCTTTTGTTCTATTCCTTCGTTTTTGCTTTTTTCTGCTCTTCTGTCGGCGTGGGCTGTCGTCCGTTCATTGGCGCCCGCGATCTCTCGTTGCCCTCTCGCATATGATATGGTTTGAGCTCAAGGAGGTGAAAAGAAAGACGAAAAGAGGAACGAAAAAATAATAAAAAAAATAATAAAAAAAGAACGGAATAAACAAAACGCATCAGAAATCAAGCGAGAACAAAATATAAGAGAAGACATCGCAGCAAGAAGGAACTCGCCGTGCACCGTTGCCTGCATCTCCGTTCTACCCGATTTGCGCCGTCACTGCTTGCTGTCCTTCCCTCACGTTCAGAATTCACCAGTAAAGCGCACGCCTCGCGTAGGGGCCAGGTTAACACCATGCCTAGAGACGATCTCTCGATAGACTTCGTTAAGAAGATGGCGCCCTCCGTTGAGGCCCAAGACCCTGCCGTCATTCTCGAAGAGTTCATCCACCGTACTGCCAACCTCCCTGAAGAGATTCGCTTCATCCAAGACGAGATCGCCGATAAAGACCGCTCATTCCACGAATGCCACAAAACAATTGAGGAGTCTGATAGTAAGATCCAGAGGTGGATACGTTCGAACGGCAGTCATCAGCACAACCCACGCGAGGCACAGCTGCGCGAGATAATACGAGAAAACTATATACGCGCAGAGAAGCTCGCCGACGAGAAGGTCGCCTTGTCCTTGAAAGCCCAAACCCTTTTCGATAAGCACCTGCGACATCTCGACCTTCAGATCAAACAGTTGAGCGATAGAGGGGAGCCTGGCTTTACAGATCCAGATGAGATCCCCTCGCTCATTCGACCGAGTGCCGCGAACAACAGCAATACCTCTGTCAGAGTATTGTCTGTCACCACGAATTCGACACCACTTAACCCCATACTTAACAATGCTACTCCTGCCGCGGCTAGACTATCTAACTCCCAGGCCCGCGCCACTCAAGCTCAAGCTCACATTTCGTCCTCTGCACCTGCGTCGCCTGCTGCAAGCATGATACTAAATCGGAACCAACGCGAATCCTCTGCCGGGCCTGGAATCGGTGTTCCTAAAAGGGGACCGCGAACGGGTTCTGGCATAGGCAACCTTCCAGCAAATTCCAGTGGACTAGCGAGGCACTCTTCTCTTGGCCCGGGCACACCAAAGGCAGGAACTCCGGGAGCTTCGAGTAGAGCCGGAAGTGCTGGGCCAAGAGGAGTGTCGAAGGCGACCAGTGCTGGAGCTGGACGGAAAGGGACCCCGGGCGCAACGGCGCGCAAGAAACCGCCTACAGCAAAGTCCACACTCTCGCGTGTGAAACGTGCCGGGCAATCGAAAGGGTCGCCAGCTTCAACGGCCGATAGCGAGCTCTCTGATGCGGAGTCAGCACGTTCGTCTCACCGCGGGTCGCGCGCGGGAAGCGGAACCCCTGTTCCCAATAGCGGTCCAGCTAGCAAGCTCAACAGCAACGGGGACGCAGACAAGGACGAGGAGATGCCTGACAGAGAAGACGACGAAGAAGTATCGGGCTCGGATGCTGCATCGGGTCTTGACGATGATGAGGACGAGGAGGGCAAGAGGTACTGTCTATGCCAAGCGGTGTCGTATGGCGATATGGTGGCGTGTGACAATCCTTCCTGCCCTTACGAGTGGTTCCACTGGAGCTGCGTTGGGTTGAAGTCGGAGCCCCAAGGGCGCTGGTACTGCCCTGCATGCAGTGACGACACAGAAAATCTGAAGAAAAAGAGCAAGTAGTCTGAGATTAGGGACAAAACAGCATTGCAAAGGCGACGGATGTGTGTTAGGTCGCCAACCCATAAGTCTTCCAAACTTTAAACTACAGCCGCGCGAACGGGAGATCGGGAAACGGCAGCAAGTCTCAACTCTCCTAACATTGCTAATCCTCGTCTGTTAGCAATAGCAGATGTGAGATAGATATCAAGCTCAAGACGAGAGCAAGATGAGGATAAGCTAGTTCCCTTACTAAGCACGCAACTCAAGATGCACAAGACTAACAGGACGGTCTGTGCTGGAACTACATAGAAGTGCCCCGGACGTCATACAGCCCGGCCCTCTACTACACTTACAGGTATACGTGATGTGCTTTACAACAACGCGTACAGTCAAAAGGGCCTTGATGATCTAATAAAAAAACAGATGACCCTCGAGTGTTGTCCTGAAGGGGCTCATCCCCAGTAATTGGGAAGCTACATGGACATTGATGGCTCAAACAAGCTGCACCTAGATAGCTAAAAAGTCTCGAGACATCAAATGAATGAAAAGGCCTTTAATACAAGGCCGAGATCAAAATATACAAAATCGTATATCACCACACCCTTCCTTTCCTTCCTGCCGCCATTGCAAGTATATACACATCACGCTAACGCAAGAGGTGCCACGTTCTATGAAATATCAAAAATCGCGTAAATAGCATGTGAAGGCCAGGTCAAAGGTGATAAAACGACCCAAATAGATGATTAGGTACTCACCTACACCATAAATTTGAAGTCATATTACTTTGTTTCGATACACATAACTGTTGTTATTTAAGCAATAATCAAAAGTTAAACTACAATACGCAGGTGTGTGGTAGGTAGTATTTGTTGCTCATTACTTAATTAAATCCCATGCTATCTCTATTGCCACGATGCCAATGTTAATGCCATTATTATTCGATCAGATTTATTCGGCCATGTAAGACAACAAAGAGTTAAAAACGCCATCGCTATGCAGAACAGCACGAGATAGAACGCTCCAAATAAGTATGTAGGAGAGAGGCCCGTCAGGAAGACCTTTCTTCTTCGTCTTCTTCCGTCTGATAAGCAGCGAGCATCCCGTGTCGCTCCTCTCCGTTGGCTGGCGCCGCACCATGACCATTCTCACTACCTTTGAATCCTTCGATAACTTCCGCCAGCTTCTCGCCTTCAGACTTTCCGCGCTCGACATTGATGAAGTAGATTATTGGAGCAGGTACCCCGACCAATACTGCCAGGAACCAGAATGCCGGCCGAATCTCCCCGTAGGCGTCGATAATAGCACCGACGATGACAGGGCCAAAGATGCTCGATCCCTTGTCCGTGATAGCATAAAGTGCATAGAACGCGGCCTCGGATCCTGGAGGTATGAGTTGTCCAAAGAGGGATCTGCAATAGGAGCTTAAACCTCCGAGAACGAGACCGTAAACGGCAGCTAACGGATACATTTCCCACGGTTGCTGGAGGCCAATGACTCCCCAGCGCTGGACGAACGGTAGGTAGCCCAACAATCCGTAAATCGGGATCACCTCGAACAAGGCTATACACCCTAAAATGGTTTGGTGAGGTTTCAGATTGAAGTATCTGGAGACGAACGACCAACTGAAAGCGCCAATAACACCGGTCGTAGTTGAAATGACATTGATCAGCCCCAACGCCCAGGGTTTCATGCCAAGTTGAGTCTTAGCAAATAAAATAGCAGTAGAGGATGTTGTCGCAATCGCATCAGACAGGAGAAACCAACTGGCCAAGAACAGGACAATGTCGACGAGACGTCGGGCTAGCATGACTGTGCGAAACAAATTCTTCCAAGAAAAGGCGATATATGCTAGCCACGCTTTGGAACCCTTGTAACCGCTTGCGGCCAAGGGAGGACCAGGTCGTGGCCGCAACCACATAGCGGCCGGTATCGTGAAGATAGCCCACCATGATCCAATAAATAACAGAACGACTCGTTGCGACCATGTGGAGCTTCCCATAGCAATAAGCATGAGGATGGAGACGCACTGTACGAACAAGGCCGCGCTATATCCAACACCTATGCCCTTAGCAGATATCTGGGTCGACAACTTGAGTTCGATCGATGTAAGTTCCTCGTGCGTTGGAATGCGCCGAAGATCGTAAATCTCTGAGTTGGCATCGTTCGGCCGAAGTAAAGCGGACGTCGAATTGCTCAATGGATATTCCGCAAGAGTAGGGGAGGTCGCTGGCGACTGAGATTCGGGTCGAAGGTCTTCCTCCTCCGCATCCATGACGGGTATCCCGCCCTGTACTGACTCCTGAACAAGAGGATGATGACGAACGAGAAGCGGTAGAAAGGAGTTGAGTAGAACAAACGATGCCCCAAATGACGTATTAGATATGATGGCGAGCAGGCCACCAAGTAGGTATATTTCCTTGGAGATGAAGATGTAGAACATGACACAGAAGCTCCCGGTCCAGGCAAATATAAGGAGAAGGCGTTTCCGATAGTTGCCGTGGTCGGCGGCACAACTAATGCTCACAACTAGCAGTGCTTGCAAGAGCACGCTTATACTGAATGTATACATCGCAAAACTTGCGGTATTAATTTCGATTCCCAATATAGATACGATACACTGGGTGTCTCCGCGAGATCCGTGGTGTTTCTGGGCACTGTCGCCGCATGGTGTCTTGCGATCGAAGAGAAGAACGCCATTCTCTCTCGCCAGGCTCTCTAACAGGATGGGTATAAAGGACGCTACGACAATGTATAAGCTTCGATTGACACTCGGGGATTGTTAACTAATGGATATTTTCTGTATTCTTACAAATAGCTGGAAGTAAAGTTAGCAAAAGCCACCTATTATCAAGACGGTAACAAGCTTGAAACTTACCACAGATGACATAAGTTTCGGCGGCGAAACCGTACATATACCAACCAGCCAGCTCTTTGGTGCTAGTGGGACGGGTATCCTCGCCCGGATAGCGACGATGAGGCGATGGGCCATCGCCTTCATCTATGCTGCTCCTTGGACTCATTCTCGCAGACTCGGCAGTGGTAGTTGAGCGCTCATCGTCGGCTTCGAATGAAGAGGAATGAGAGCGGATCGAATACTTGGAGGCGATGGACTGGACCGACAACAGGCGAGGGTTTGGGGGTGGGCGCCGTGGCGGCTCGTTCCGGGGAGCCATTCCCCAGGATCTGTGCTGAAGTCCCCTAAAGCTGAATGTGGTAGCCGCTAGCCCGGGCTCCCTAATTGGCTGGTTTAGAGACTGGCAGGGGAACCTTGAAGAGGCAAGCTGTAAAATAGTGGCACTTTAGGCAGGCCGCGGTAGGTAAGGCGCAAGACCCGCGCCTCTGCCGTACCACCTTAATCGCCAATAACAGGAGACCACTTGAACTTTGAGCCTATCACCTGTGTTCAGTGTCAAGAAGTCAGTAGGGAGAGGTTGGAATGTAGATGTAGATATGGCATTTCTGCTGTATCTCTGTTCAATCTTGGTACTGACGGGTTACTTGTTAAGCAGCACTCTCTTCAAGTTGCTTCGCAATCCCGACCCGACCCCTCTAGCTCTAGAGATATCCTTCCTCGTGACTTTGTTGTGTCCGTCCCACTTGTTTGATCTTGCCTTCTCTTGTTCCTTCTTTCCAATCGAGCCCCCCTCCTTCTCAGTCCTTCATTACTGGATGCCGCCTTCTCTCTCGTCCGTCTCGTTCGATGAATGCATGCACCGATGCTTCTGTTGTCCTTCTGTGTGCAGATACTAGTAGTAGTAAAGCCCGAGTTTTTTTTCCCCCGTCATTAATTGACATATTTGAGAGGATGGAACATGTCGTGTTTTCTCGAATCAGAGTTGGGTGTAATTGTTGCAAGCCGTCAAGAATGTCGAAGGAGGAAGAGGAGGCATTGCGTGGTAGGTCTACCGCTAACAGAGAAAAAGAAAAGAGCAGAATCGAGCAGACAAATGGCTCTACATCGTACTATGCCTACTCTGTCTGTAACCTCGTATCGTCTCCCCAACCTTGGCCGCACTTCTTTCTGCTAGAGCACAAGAACTTGAGAGACCAGCCCCTCGCCAAAGATGGGGTCAGGCGGACCCTTCTATCACCATTTTAGGACAGTCTTTGAGCCATCACCATATCATGTTTGGCCTAGCTTTCCCCGCGGTTCAATCTGATGCCCGCAGAGAACCAAGGAAAGCAATCGATACAACCCATTATTCACGCTACAGTATGCTTGTCATCCACACTCACCACCTCGTTGCTTGTTATTATTACCAACATGTCTCAGCACAAGGCCAGGGGTCCTTAAGCACTTCCCGATATAGTAAGTCTTGATTAAACATTCAAGTTTTTCTCATCTGTACTGCCGTATCGGGCTCTTATTAGTAAACAAGACCAGCAAATTCTTGATAGGGTCCCGGCACTTGTCGAGGTCCAGACCGTTACACCATACATGATACATAAGGAGGTATGCAAGCATTGCATTTTCTTATTGTGGTGAGTTATCCTTATGACGGTCTGGACTGAACAGCAGATAGGCTACGCCCACCTGTTGAGGGCAACCTCACATAATTTCCGTGCCTGCATATGTGATAGCCTCAGCCTCTCAGCCTCTGCGATGGTAAAGGTGATGGTACCTGATAGTGATTCTATGCTGAAGAGTCAAACCCAGAATACATGCTGTTAATAAGATACTATTACCTGAGTCTATCTGCCCAGGCTAGGTAGATAGAGTCACCCAGCGCTTACAGACAATCTCTAAGCCACTCCAAGGAAGGATGATCGCCAATTACGTGCCTGAGCCAAAGGCCAGCACTATCTTCCTCGGATTAAGATGCAAGCAAAAATAAAATTGATTAAGGTCTTCAAAGAGCCACGCTACTTATAGAGAATCAAAATGATCCAAGTTCAAGAGCTGCGCCTCGATGGTTCGTGGAGTTCCCAGGTACCAGGCTAACTGACATTGCACCTTGCAGTCTCACCCGACTTAAGCTTTATCCCTTTCCAGTCACTGTATTGGTCATTGTCCGACACAACCATCCAGATTGCCGAGCGAAGCAGCCAATTGCGGACCTATTCATAAGAGTTAATCGTGGGGCGGTACTTTAGCCGACACCCTTGCTTGCTGCGTCCACATGATCCCCGGACCGAGTAACATACGGCAGCAGCATGACTGTTTTCACCGAAGCTCATAGATTATAGGGTCTATAGGGTCTTCCTCTCTGCCCACACAATCAACAGAGACAAGACATGGATACTTTACGAAATATATATATATCATGCATGAGAATGTATGGGGGTAGGTATCTATTAGGTAACTATCTTTTATCGCCCAAGACAGCATCCGGTGGCATCTTTTATAATCAGTCGAGATTATAGCCATATTTGTTCATCAACGTAATCAACAGTGACGAAATGGCAGGAAACGAAAACGCCATGCGATAGCTTGCGCATTATGCTCCTCATTCTGCTCACGTTTAGCTGCCTGTCATTCGAGGAAAATTAAGCCTTATATATAAAGATCGACTTCAGGCTATATAATATATAAGTCCCGCCACAGTCTAACATCCAGTCCACCGCGTCGCGATCTTCATACATCACTTCAAGTACTCTATCGTCTTAGTTATGCCAATTCAATTCTCATAGCAAGAGGCCGGATCTTGACATCTTCTCAGTCTTGGGTCTGCTTTGTCGCTCAACTAGATTGATTCGCGCAATAATACTAGGTTAATTCTGGATTCGCAATGAAACGAGCAGATTCCCACTTGGGGCCGCTTTTACCGCTGTTCCTGTTGCGATTTAATATCCCTGATGCGGCTATAGAGCGGCAGAATACATTATCACCTTCGGGCCTCGGGCTGCATCTTCCGTTTTCGATGGATAAGATCTACATATATCTATATATACACGATGCCATCGGCCTCATTTTTCTCGAAATTACGCTACCACAGAGAGCATATCCGCATAGCTGAACGACATCGACAAGACGGTCAACAATGAAGTCCTCCCTCCTACTCCTCATCGCACCCGTGCTGGCCTTGGCCGCGCCCTCTGAGCTAGCAGAGAGACAGGCAGCTGATAGCATCAACACCCTCATTCAGGCGAAGGGCAAGAAGTATTATGGCTCATGCGCAGACCAAGGCCGACTTTCAAGCGGCAAGTCCGCCGCCGTTATTCAGGCTGACTTCGGCCAAGTTACACCCGAAAACAGCATGAAGGTATGGAACGAGCTTTCGGCCAGGAGACAGCATGTCCGACAGAAGGGGAAATAGACAGGCAGCTAACGAGGAGCGCGTTTTTCTTCTAGTGGGATGCTACCGAGCCAAGCCGTGGCAGCTTCAACTTCGGTCAGGCTGACTACCTTGTTGACTGGGCCACCAAGAACGGCAAACTGATCCGTGGCCACACTCTCTGCTGGCACTCGCAGCTGCCCGGCTGGGTCAGCCAGATCCGCGACAAGGCGACCCTAACCAGCGTGCTTCAGAACCACGTCAAGACCCTCGTGACCCGCTACAAGGGCAAGATCTACGCCTGGGTATGTTCTCCTCTATTCCGAAATATCTCCATCCACGTTGGATGTTCCGCGCATGACATATGAGACGCTCAAAGTCGAACTGACGCCGCGCTTTAAATGCTTAACAGGACGTCGTGAACGAGATCTTCAACGAGGACGGATCCCTGCGCCAGTCCGTCTTCTCGCAAGTGCTGGGCGAGGACTTCGTCCGCATCGCGTTCCAGGCAGCTCGCGACGCTGACCCCGACGCCAAGCTGTACATCAACGACTATAACTTGGACCAGCCCAACTACGCCAAGGTGACCACCGGCATGATCGCCCACGTTAAGAAGTGGATCGATGCCGGCGTCCCCATCGACGGCATCGGCTCGCAGGCCCACCTGACTGCCGGCCTCGCCTCCCAGGCCGGTGCCACCATCAAAGCCCTCGCCGCCACCGGTGTCAAGGAGGTCGCCTTCACCGAGGTCGACATCGTGAATGCCTCTTCCAACGACTACGTCGCCGTCACGAAAGCCTGCCTTGACGAGCCTAAGTGTGTTGGTATCACCGTCTGGGGTGTCCGCGATCCCGTGAGTATTCTTCTTTTCAGTAGTGTAAACCCGATATGTAAAATACCTTCTTGAAAGGGGGGGCTCATTGTCAGACTTTTTGACGACGACTCAATGGAGAGAGGGATTAGTATCAAAGCTAATATCCGACACAGGACTCCTGGAGATCGCAGAACAACCCCCTCCTCTTCGACGCCAACTTCAGCCCGAAGCCCGCGTACACCGCCATCGTCAACGCCCTGAAATAAACGAGGAGCAACGTATGATCAAGTCCCGGGGCTCACCTTGAATAAGAGTCCTAGCATTTAGGCAAAGTGGGCCCGCACTTGCATATCACTTGCATATTCGATTCCGAACCGATCTTGACTGGTGCATGTCAATCGATTTTGTATATAGCTTCCCTGTCAAAAAGTGTATATGAAAATACAAAGTCGAATTTAGAAAACGTCAAGATAACGTGACCAATGAACGATATCTGGGTCTTTCAAGATGGGAAATCTTCATGTTTTGAACAATTGCCCGGGTCATTCATTATAGCCCCTCGAGGTCTTCCTCGATGGGAAAGGTAAGCGGATATCATTTGTAAAGAACACGAAGCTCACTCCAAGGAAAGAGAAGCAATGGGGGGTGGGGGGAAAGCACAACGCACCACGAGAAACCACGCAACAAACCACAGCAACCGGCCTCCAAGCTCTCAAGGGTATGAAATAAAAACGAAACAGAATGTCAACCTTTCCCCATGCACGCACTCGCGCGCGCACATACACCATATTATTTCATAGCAATCCTGCCCTTATCAGACAAGATCCTCGTAGTATAACCCATCTCTTCCAGCTTCGTCTCATCGCGATAACTCATCATTACATCCAGCTTGTCCATTCATCCCTTTGCATTTTTCCCCTTTATTTCTTAAAAGCGCCAAAGATCTTCTTCTTCAACTTATCAGCAAGACCCATATTCGGATTCTTCGCAGGGGCAGAGGAAGAAGAGGCAGCAGGAGCAGCGGCGGGAACGTTCTCGTCCTTAGTAGTGGTAGTAGTGTTGTTGTTATTAGAAGAAGACCCCGCGGATTCGGGGACGTGGACAACATTGGCCGCGCCGCCGCGACCGGTGTGGAAGTCGCCGTCGATGGAGGGACGAGTCGCCTCGGGCGGGACGTGGTCTTTGTCTGCGCGCGTGGTGGCTTGGGGGGCGCTCTTGTCGGCTATGTTTGCTGCGCCTGTTTTTGTTGTGGATGGGCAGTGGTCAGTGTAGGCACGTACATTATTGTGTTTGTTTGTTCGTTTGTCTCCCAGTCTAGCGTCCGGAGATCTGCCGTATTCTATGTATCTTACGATGTATGTAGATCGTAGTTAGGTGGGTAGAGGAGAATCAGAATGCAAATCAGAATCAGAACTCACCTCCGCGTCCCGTGCTGTACGCGCCGTCCCCGTGGGTGCCGATCTCACCCTGGCGCACAATCGAACCATCGACGTACTGAGTGTTGTCAGGCGTGATGTTACCTGCGCCGCCGCGACCATGGGATACCTCTGGCGTCGTCATGGCTAAAGATAGGAGTTAGGGCGTTAGTTTCCTAAACAAATGTATTATATTATGATGATTGAGTATGTTTAACGAGGAAAAGTATACGGCGTGTAGGTATGTTATTACAGCCTGGTAGTTAAACGAGAGTTGTGTCTATTTGGGTCGGTCGTATGACCTGCAGGGCCCGGGACCAAGATCGAGAAACCTGGCATGTGTGGCGGCCTATTGGAGGTGCGGGAGCTGAATAGGTAAGGTATGCGAAGCTGTGGCATGTAAGGGATGTATGTGTGTATGCGCGCACATCTGGATTCGTTTCGAAAGGGGTCACAGTATCTAACGCGGCAGCGGATGCATCCCACGAATGCGACGTACCTGCTTCTGACCTGCTTCCTTCTAATGCAAATACGTTACAGAATGATCTCGAAGGTTTATTTTATTGTAAATTAGACTCTGTGATGTTTCGTTTCTGCGTGGTCCGAAAGTTGCTTGATAGATATGTCTGAAGGTGTGCGTGTGCCAATGCGTAGCAGAGCCGCCTAACTTAGCTGCCTTCTACCTGCCTACATATAGTTAAAATGCTGTTTCTTTCCTCTTCTATCAATACAAAATGCTCCTACATCTTCAGCCTGCCTCACATTGTCTATTTCCATGTGTTATTGGAGATAAGTAGTGACAAGAGCACTGACGTAATTTAAGAGTCGATAAGATCCAGCTTTCTCATTGGCTGGTATTCAATTGTTGCACCCGAGGGCGTCCGCGCCAAGTTCAATAGCTTTCCCAAGCGAGACCAAGAGCGTTGAGAATAGGTGGGTGAGGATAGTGCCTTAAGCAACGGTTTTGATCCCAAGGTCGAGCTCTCTCGAAGGCCACCACCGAATGAATAAAAATTAAATACAGGCAGTCTGAGGCAGAACAGAATATGTACATACCCACATCGAAACGGTTATAAAGAAAATGAGCCAGCGATCATTCAGCTCTTCCCAAATTTGATATTTCCCTATACCAACATCTGTACCCAGATTGTCCTTTACGTTGATTTGGTTGACAGAGGTACGATCGAGCAATTGCCTGCACAAAGTTCTTGTGAGCCTCATTAGTTTGATACGTGGTCGCGAAAATCACCTATGTATGACCTACTATTTGTACAGAATCTGTACTAGCCAGCAATTTCACCCATCTGCCCAGGCCGCGGATTCCAGTCCGCGACCCTCCTGGCGCCAAAGCATCTTGGTAGGTAGGTGCATACCTAGGGTTTGCACTCGGGTGCATTGCGGGGCATCCTCCCTTATGGCAGCCAGCTACATCTGTACCTCGGATTGGAGATCGGGCACTCATGAACCACGTTCAATTGCGTGTTTAGGAAACGCCTTCAATACCTTCATAACCGCCTACCTATTCCAGCATTACCCAGTACTCGCTCTCAAGGCGAATAAGATTATGAGTCCTAGACGCTGCCGGGCATGCCCCCTGCCTAGGTAGGAGGGTAGGTAAGTATGCCTACGACCAGAATGCGGATTCCACGGGCGCACCACAAGGCTTCTGGTTCGGTAACCGCCCCAACTCATGAGGCAACCAATGCATGTCAGACGATTGGTGCACGGCTTATACTAACGCTGCGATGCTGATATTAGTAAGGACGCCTCACCACGAAGGAGCGTATCGAGATTGGGCACCAACGCAGAACCATCATGGTTATTGATGGACATATGGACGTATCACTTTTGATTCGCAACGTGCTATGTATTTCGATGGGTGGTTACAACGAGAGAGGGAATGGATAGACGTTCCACTAAGTCTGCCTCGCAGGTAAGGATGGCCCAGACCCAGGTCCATCTCTACTGTTGCTCGATCTCATAAAGCCCAATGGGCCCAACGAGATGCTCACCCTCGCTCTTCTTTCTTCCCTTTCTTCCCTTTCTATGTAACCCCACGAAATCTAGCTTCGACCGAACCCCCGTGAGCCCCTACGAAGAATCGCCTAAACTCATTCGCACAATACGCCAACTCACTTCAACATGGAGGGCTCAACAAGGATAGTCTCCAAGGGGGTCATGATGGCTGCTGCTGTTACCTACTCCGTCGCTCACCATCAAAATAGCCTGTACACTTACGTGTAAGTCCCTATATGCCACATTTTCCAAACGCCGTATGACACTACGCGTGTGGGATAGGAATTGCGTTCAAGTTTGAGGTTTGATGTGTTGACAGTTGCGTGATAGCACTCTGGGCCTATTCTGGCTCTCCACAACGACGCACATAATCATGAGTCTAAGCTCAACCACTTTGTAGGAAGCCACAGCTGATTCTATATGGCTATACTTCGCACTTCATGAAGCGGGATATCTAACACTTGTGCGCAGCCTCTTATACGTATTGGCTGCAACATTGCTTACGCCCGTCCTCGTGGTCATGGTTGTATCTCAGCCTCAATATATCTTGGCCCCGACCCTGGGCTATGCGCCTCTTCTCGCCGCCTTCACGCTATATATTATTGATGACTGCTCCCGCTGGCATACAGAAACTCCACGTCTACTCCCATGGACTGAGGCTCGTGATCAACCCCAGCATAGCGAACAGCCTGGCCCAGGCTCCTTACAGACGACGATGTGTGAGCGTGTGCCGGTGTCTAGTTTAGCCACCGACAAGTTAAACTACCCGAGCCCGCCTCCAAGCCCGACTCTGAGCTCAAGAACATGGGGCAGAGAGTCTACATTGTCAGCGCGTGCACAAGATGGCCTTTTGACCAAGTTCATGTGGAATCCCAGTCAAAGTCGCACATCCAGCTTCAGCTCTAGGCTGTCAGACATCTCATTGTCGTCCAGTAGACCCGAGAGCCTACCATCCTCTTGGGGGACGTTGACCAGAGCTTGGTTTCCCGAATTCTCAGCCCGAGAAACGGACTCTCTGCCATGGAAATGAAATAGATGAGAACGAATACTGAACCAGGCAGTATGGTTTTTTTTTTTTTACCAGTCTCTCTTTAATCATGGAAACCGGAGATTTTGACCAAATGGATTTTCTCAAGCGAACCCGCTTGCCATCATGGAATCATGGATTATTTTATACCCAAGGATACCAGCGAGGAGCAAAAACAGCCCACGGATATAATGAACGACCCAGGATTTTGTTCTTCTATCTTTTCTTTTCATCATTGCATGCCTCAGGCATAGCCATTACCGGAACGAGTAGTACCGCCGTGGTCTACTATAATGTGCTCATGTGGGCAGTTTCACTATGCCATGAAAGTCACCTATTATTTGTGTCCTTCCCCTTTGAAGTTATGGACCACATCGATTTACCAGGGATACTCGTGATATTAAGGGTTTTGGTGTTCAAGTTCGACAAATTCTCCAGCCTCTATACGGCACATATAATATGGGCTCCCTTCGTTATCAAGGATCTCACTTCCGGAGGATTGAAGAAGCATTCCTGGTTTACCCTGGCTCTATCTCCATTAGTCATTCAACCCATTCATACGGGTTAGATACCTAACAATATGATTATCAATATTTGGCTGGGAATACTGTCGTTCCGCCGGGTGCTTTTCCATCTATCGTCTTTCCATCCTTAGCATCACCATGGAGTATGATTTCCAAATCTGGAAATTAAGCATACTCATTTATATTGGATATGGCCATGATATGGAAGAGGCGATGATGCTCCTGATCTCCCTCTGGCTCCAACCGCGTCCCGTGCGATGTAGCACGACATAAACGGATGCCACTCTTCAGTAAACGATATGGGCTATAGAAGGCAATAAAGCAAGACGGCCAAGAAATTACGGGGCGTTGCCCGCGTAGATAGGAAGGTCATCACGAAGGGTCCTTTGGCCGTACTCTATGAAGCCTCCAGTGGAGATCGCAAATATAGACCTAAGTGCAGATAAGTAATTGCGTGCATAATACATGCCGATGTACAGAAGGCATGAATAAGAGAGAACACGCTACGCTACGTCCGAACGCAGCGAAGTGTCTTAGACTAAGAATAATAGCCACATATGTACAGCTATGTCTTCGAAAACGGCAAACATAGACGTTGATGTTAGGAGTCAGCGGATGAAGAGGTAAGACGGCACTCCATGTCCAGTGCACACGAAACCGGGCCCGGGTTTGAATGGTAAGCAGACGAAAGAATTTGGCCAGGAGCATATGTTATGGATGTAGCTAAGATTACATATTAAGAATTTAAGAGCTCTTGAACTTCATTAGACTACTAGGTTAGGTATTTGCCTAGATAAGGTAAACGGAAACAAGCACGCCCCAAACACTTAGTTATAGGCAGGGCACAATCAGTCTCATCGAGAATGTAGGCATATGCTGTACCTATGTCCCACACAGATACCGGACCTCACTCAGGCTATGCCGGGACACAACATAACAACCTAGCATCGGCTATCTATTCTCAACGCCAGAACACATGACTGACATTGAATAATAGTTCATCCCTATGCAATGAAACTTAATAGTATGAGTTAGGAGTGAACACAATTAGTACTGACTGATCCTGGCTGGCAAACAGGTTGACAAACAATTAAAGCAACAGGCTTAGACAGAGCAAACGTCGGGACCCAGGTTAACTGTAGGTAAGTCTACAGATGTAGCTCATGTCCCCAATCATAAGTGTTAAGTTTCAAAGCCAGACACCAGCTAGGAATAAAGCTCGTATTGGAGCGTCACGGATCCCATACGTCGCTCACCGATGCAGAACATAATGGCGAAAGTCTCTAGGACTAAAGCCAGATGCGTGGCCTATTTATTAAATCGCCCCATCACCGACCAACGGTAGGTACTAACTATACGGCCGTAGAAATATAAACATAGACTTATGACGTTGTGTCTGATTTGATAGACGACTTCGTGTTTGATTCCCACGAGTTACATGTCTTGCACTAGAGCGGCTCTCCGTCGAAGAGTTGGTTTTATTCTAGTTAATTAGACTTATTCCTTCCCATTAAGGGTGCATATGATATTCAGGGTCCCTGCCGGAAGCCGATAGAGATGGTGAATCTGGTGTTACCAGCCACCTACATAAATATTTACCTTATTTTAAGGAGGGGCAGGCTAAGGTGCTAGCCACGACGTCACAAACGATGCGCTAGACCGTATATGGTTAGATATAGGTAGCTCCAGCCACGCTTGGCATCTTTCGAGGCAATTCCACGACAGGGGACAGGGATCACTTGGCGGATTTTGCTTGCCTGTTGCTGTTACAACCACGAAAAAAGGGACAAAGGCTAAGCAGAATCTCCCATCATCACACTTGTGGCCAGCGCATCACAGCATGCACAAACGCCAATCAATGGGCTCCCAGGGAAGCTTCTTGCGAATTCCTGCTAATGGAACACGAGATGTCTCCATACTGGGCTTTGACAAATCGTCGTAAGAGAGAACGAAACATGCATCGATCACCCACGCATTGCTTGCACCGCACGATGACGAATCGGCTCTTACCGCCCATGGTTGGTGGGTTACATACTAGTAGTATGTACAGTAGGCTGCTCGCTTGCGGAGGTAAGGACTTGTAACGAGCAGGAAATATGAGGTGGTTGGAATTGCTATTTGCGCTCACTTATAATAGTCCTGTACCAGGTTGCTGTTTGATCTTTTTTCTGACTCGCTAACCTTGACCCTCTGTCATTCTATTTGCACTTCCCGTACATATTTAAGATAATCGCATTGTGCATGAACTGCTCCTGCTTCAAGTTTGGAAGATTCACATAGATTGCTCTGCCAAACGCACGATCGACAGCTTCGTTTTGTTTTAGTTTCCCATTCCAATTATACTCTGCTCGCCTTGTCCACCACAACCAGACCGCTGTGAATACTCGATATACTGTACAAGACTCTCAACAAATCGAAAGCTTTTCGCTTTTACTGCACCAAGATGATGTTCTCCTGCCGCCCGTTTGTGGCGGCAAGTCTAGCTGTTACTGTTGCCTTCCTCTCTGGCTCAACAACTGCTCAGACTTACACATCATGCAACCCTTTACAATCCAGTACGTCGACTCAACATCAACTTACGTTGGGTATCGCACTTGACAATCACTCTGCTGAAGTCGGTCTCTAACTTTGTAATCCAGCATCATGTCCTGCCGACCCCGCACTTGGCAAAACGATCGATATCGACTTCACACAAGGTGGCTCGGACCTGTTTACAGCAGGCGGTGGTAACCCAACATACGATTCGAATGGCGTCTCGTTTACCGTTGCGCAGAGCGGCAATTCGCCCCAGCTTATCTCCCTCTTTTACATTATGTTCGGCCGAGTTGAGATCACCATGAAGGCCGCTCCGGGCGCCGGCATAGTTTCGTCACTAGTGTTCGAGTCGGATTGTCTCGACGAGATAGATAACGAATGGCTCGGCGCTGACAACGAGCAAGTCCAGACGAACTACTTCGGCAAGGGTATTACCGGCACGTATAACCGTGGCCAATTCAACCCTGCACCCAACAATCAAAACGAGTTTATCACCTACACTGTGGATTGGACGAGCGATCGGATCGTGTGGACTGTAGGGGAAACCGTCATACGCACATTGGAAGCCACCGAGACCGAACCCAATCAGTATCCCCAGACACCTATGCAGATCAAGTTCGGTGCTTGGTCTGGCGGAGATCCAAGCAACGCCGAGGGTACGATCGAGTGGGCACATGGTCCGACAGACTATTCGAAAGGGCCCTACTCTATGGTCGTTCAGCGTATCAAGATAACAGACTACAGCACAGGCTCAAAGTACACGTACGGTGATACCTCTGGAGCCTGGCAATCGATCAAGGCTGATGGCGGGTCCATCAATGGTAACATGGGTGGCGCGGGTGATTTGAGCACCACTGCCGTCACCACTGCCGCTTCCGCAACCTCCACAGCCAACGTACCGGCCGGAGGGATCGGCTCGGGGGCAGGATCGGATTCTTCCAATCTACCTCCCGGCTGGGTGATGACGTCGGATGGTAAGATTGTCCCGTCTAGCTCGGCCAGTGTACGTATGTCCCGACTCCAGTCCCTCCCTGTTTCCTTAGATTCTACATTTCGTTGGTTACAGTGACAAGCACATCATTAACAGGTTCTATAGGGCCCCCAAACAACTTTGTCTTCTCAGTTTTCTTCTGCGCCATCTTCGGCTTTGGTTGGAGGCTCTGGTCCTGAAAGCTTAGTTACCATGACGACAACCGATAGTCAAGGAGCTCCCGTAACCAGAACGATGGGCGCAGGCGCGGCGCCGACGAAAACAGACGGAGCAGTGCAGAGTAAGCCGGAGGCCCCCGACAATGGGGCTCTCGGGCGACTTAACATCAGCTCTTGGTCCACGGTGGCCATGGCGATTTTAGTATCAGCTCTCTGTATCATTTGAACGGCCTAGCTAGATTATGTGTTTGAGCATAAGGGGCCAGCATTGTCGGCGTTAGGAGGCTATCACGAGCAAATCATTGAATGCATTGTTAAGAACACGGTTGGGATCATAGAATATGGCATAGCTGGAAACGGTACGGGATATCAACTGCGACGGAATGGGCGAGGCGTACAAATCACGCGGGTACAGACGTTCATGACTAGCGTAGCATATGACTGGGAACGTCACTAATGGAAAGGAACGAAGAGTACTAAAGGTGGAAAGTATATGGTTCCAGCGTGTCGTTCTGGACAGTTTGGTATGCTCATTGAGTTCAGCGATGTCGGCAAGGCTACGAAACTACAAGAGAGGGCATATACCGATTAATATATAATTCATATTCAAAGACTTGTGTAATCTTCCATGACTGTGATGAATCTATGTCTCACGATTGATTAACTCTTACCTAACAATATAGGTAAACCGGCCCTCGATGTCATGTCGACTAGACATCAGGACTTGGTCACGAGGGAGGATAAAGGGTTTGCCGAGTCGGCTTTCCCCGCGAAAAGCCATCGGTTTGGCTGGATATCGGCGCTTAGAGTCGGGCTGACGGGGACGATTTGATTGATTGACGGAAAGGCGACCGGGCATACATGGTTACCTACAATGGGGTATTCCAAGATCGGTGCAAGGTGAGTGCTATCTGGTGACTATACAAATGAATGGATTGGCTCGATTCCTTTCAGCGCTAGGTTAGTGGTCTCGCTCTTTCATAGCTCTTTTGTGGTAGGTGAGCAAAACAGGTACAGGATACTACCCCACATCTTACTTAGTACTTGACATATTATCCCTATCAAGATGTTCAGCTGGTGCAGTTCGATGCATGTAGGTATGCTGCAGGGTGAGATATGATGATTTCATTCGATCATAGCCAAGTTACACCGGAGGGCTATGGACAAATGGTATCTCTTCAAGGTGTCAAGCATAACACATCGGATATTTTGGTAAAGAAATGCTGTGATTTATAATGGGCTCTGATGAGAAATCAGTAGCATGTCAATGGAAGGGCACATCTAACCTAGGTAACATGTCTACATATGTCTATAGGCCCGTCTGTATCTCCTTGGGCTGCATGTATGTATAACCAACCCCACATGAAGCCGAATCCGCATCCCTGCATGCCGCACTCCGCAAGCCGCGATAACGGCCAGAACCAACCCATCTCATATCGGAGTGGCTGTTGAGCACCCGGCTTGCTTACTCTTATATCATATGTATGATGCTCCGTCCCTTTTTGCTAAGTGTGTTTGTATAAGGTACTTATCTTACGTCCTAGGTAGGTAGGTCAGGTAGGTACTTGTTGACTTAGAATTTAGGTTACTAGTTGGCAGGTTCCTTTGTGGTGTCTCTTCGTTAGAAAGCTTAACCTTGTTTCTTCTTACCTAAGATGAGTACAAGATGTTGGTTAGCGGTACCGAGCCCTGCTCGGCTTCTGGTCACTGCCTAACTGTAGGTACGCGTGCCTATATATTTGTAAGACAAGAGTTATAAGGGGTTCATATGCAATTGTCCAAGTTCAGCTTACACATACCAACTTTGGTATACCTACTAATCAAAAACCCAAAAACCCCAAACACTCCTATCTTTGTACAGCTTACCCGTAACAAAGAGACACATCACACACACAGGATACCCGCAACAACTAGAGAGCAATTCATTCTGGTACATATTAGGAACTTTTTACTGCATATATACCTACCTTTTATCTCATATCTCTTCTCCCGTATACGGTCTTGTTTGCTCACTCGTGACCTGTGTCACCTATTATAAATAGATACCTGGGTAGATATCAGTTTTGCTACACAACTTAACTGATAATACGCTTGATCCTTGCTGGCTCGTACCACTTCCTCCATTCCACGCCCCGGTTGCTTGCTTCACCTACACGCTCGCCTGCGTATCTATGCATCTATACTTCCCGGGGTAACGCCACCTCACTATACCCCTTACCACCACTTCCCTTCTATCACACATATACGTCCGTACATACATACCGTCTGTCTGGTCTCTCTGTCTATATTGCTTGCATCTACCTCCTTCTCGACGCTAAAGAGAAGATCCAAACCTAGACCCATATCTTCCTTCTTCCTTTCCACACCACACACCACACTACCACCCACCCATTACAACATTACATTACACTACACTACACTTATAAACCCCCATCACGAGCATCGCTGGGTACACACGCACGCACACACCCCTGTCAAAACTCCTGACACTACCACCCTACCCTATACTATCATATAACTTCCGAACCGAGACAATGACCGGAGACGGGAACGGGAACGGGATAATAGAGACAAAGATGAACGGCCACCACCACACAAACGGCGGCCATGCAAACGGGGATGGCGTCTCCACCACCAACACAACCGCAACAACGGACCGGGTCAAATATCACCCTACCAGCGTCGGCGGTATCGGCCTCGCCGACGTTGACGACGGGGTTAAAGGCGCGGGAACCGTGGTCGGCAAGCAGAGCCCCGAGGAACCGCTCACGCTCGCCGGGATCGCGGCGCGTAGGCTCAAGGCGGGAAAACTGGTCGCTGGTACGGCGGCTTATGCTGATAGTGATATGTTCAAGAGTCCGGTATTTAATTTTTTCTTTTCTTGGTTTGACAAAAAAAATTATTTTCTCACTTTTACCCCTTTTTGTCTTTACTTTTTTTTTTTTTTTTTGTTTTTTTTTTTGGCTCATCATCGAGGGAGAGTCAAGTGATGAGGTGAGATGAGAAGGGTTATTATGTGCTGACGATGATTTGTATCATATTATATCACTTATTGTTTCCCGGGGGCGACGGTACAACTACGATGAGACATACAAAGTTGCACCTACGTTCGCGCCCCTATAACCGAGCGTCGAGCAGCGATACTTCAAAGACATGACCTTATCCAGTATCTGGGTATCTAGCTAATGAATTTTTTTTTCTACAACGCAGCACGCATTTCGCCAACCCAAAGCCAGAAGATGGGATCGTGAGTTTCTTCCTTTTTATTTATTTCTTCTTTTTATTTTTGATGCTACCACTTTATGAAGTACAAGTACAAGAACAGGTTTGGCTGACGACATGAATACGTGACCTAAAAGATCTTTTAACCCAGGAGTCCAAGGCGAGAAAACCTTGCGCTATCAAGCAGGCGGCTCAATTTCTGAAGACACCTGGTATTGTGTCCCTTGGCGGCGGGCTGCCGTCTCCGGATAACTTCCCTTTCGAGTCTATAAGCAGTCAGTACTTTATTTCGTTTCATTCAGTTCAGTTATGCTGCTCACGGAATACATCGCCTTCGAGCTTGACGGTCACGTGCCCCGGGTGTAGCTGGGCGCTTCGCTGATGACACCGCTAACAGCTTTCGTTAGTGCAAATACCACACCCACCCCTATTCGACGAATCTTCCACTAGAGAGCCGGAGGGCTCTGTCACCATCGGCAAGCACGACATCCGGGACAAGGACAGCGTGTACGACCTGTCCGTAGCGCTCAACTACGGGCAATCCGTTGGATCGGCGCAGATGTTGCGCTGGGTGACAGAACACACGGAGCTCGTGTCGCGGCCTCCTTACGCGGACTGGAAGTGCGCGCTGACGATCGGCAGCACGGGCGCCCTCGAATGCGCGCTGCGCATGTTCTGCGACCGCGCCCGGCGGGACTCGATACTCACGGAAGAGTTCAGCTTCTCGACGGCCCTGGAGACCATGACACCTCTGGGAATCAGCGTCTTTGGCGTGCGGATCGACGAGCAGGGACTACTGCCTGAGAGTCTCGATGAGATACTGACGAATTGGGACGAAGAGGCGCGCGGGGGGGCGCGGAAGCCGAGTGTCTTGTACACGGTGCCTTCCGGTGGAAACCCGACGGGTGCGACGATGGGTGTCCAGAGGAGGAGGGATGTCTATGCGGTTTGTTCGAAACACGATGTTTTTATTCTTGAAGACGAGCCGTATTATTATATCCAGATGCCTCCTTATGCGCCCAATGACACCAACGGGCACCAAGAGCAGGAGAAGCAAGAGAGTCCAGAAGAATTCCTCAAATCCTTACTCCCTACCCTCCTAAGCATCGACGTGGACGGACGCGTCCTACGCATGGACTCCTTCAGCAAGGTCGTGGTGCCCGGCTCGCGCATGGGCTGGATCACGTGTAGCGACCAGGTGGTTGAGCGTTTCATCCGCCATAACGAGAGCTCCTCGCAAGGGCCTGGGGGTTTCTCTCAGGCCATCATGCATAAGATTGTGGATGAGACTTGGGGCCATGAGGGTTATATCCGTTGGCTGATATGGTTGAGGAACGAGTACACGAAGCGGAGAAACGCGTTGCTTGATGCGTGCGAGAAGTATCTACCTAAGGATGTCGTGAGCTGGGACGTCCCTATTGCGGGCATGTTTGTACGTCTTCTCCCGCGCTTTTGGTTATGCTGGTTATCTCTGTCTCCTTTTCCTCCCCCCCCCCCCCCCTCTCTTAGCTATTTACCCTTTTAGCTTCTAGCCTTGCTATTTATCCCTTCTGCCATGCTTGGCTCATGGTAGACATTATACAGTTCAAAACTAACTAACAGCTCGCACCACCCGGAAAACAGCACTGGATAAGCGTAGACCACACGCGCCATCCCCTGACAGGCAAGAAGCCGCTCCTCGAGATCGAGGAGGAGATCTTCAACTCGTGCATCGAGAACAAGGTGCTCGCGTGCCGCGGATCCTGGTTCCGCGCCGAGACGGACACGGAGCTCTCGAGCCTCCACTTCCGTACCACCTTCGCTGCCGCCTCGAAGCAGGACATGGACGTCGCCATTCAGAGGTTTGGCATGGCCGTTCGGAAGAGTTTTGGTCTGGATTGAGTATGTAATTTTTGCTAGTAGGACTCGGGGGGACTTGTAGAGGGTTGATTAAGATGGTTCCTGATAACGATTGCTCGAGGGACATCGGCTGGGTTGGGATGAGGTCACGGTGTAGTTTTGGTATGCGTCACGAATGTTCATACTACAGACCAGTAGGGGGTTATGTTGGTTATTGGTCTGAGGGTTGGATGGTAACGACTTAGCTAGGCTAGGTATGTATTGGCGCCAGAGATATCAAAATACATTGTTAGATAAATACATGTTTGACTTTATTTGGAATCATTAATGAGTCCTTACATTTTGCCTGTTGTTACACAGGAGCATCACGCATAGTACGCCGATATCGCTTGCTGGTATTATCGCACATCTTAGTATTTTACCCTTCCATTCTACTCGGGGTTCTAATCACAATCGTGAAGTTGCTAGTAGGAAGGAGTAATGTCCCTGGCTACTATCTGAAATACCTTTGCTATATAGAGGAAGTGCATGCGAAGAAAATCTTGATAAGCAGCCTACTACCTAAGCTAACCAAGGAGCTTAGCTTAGCGCCAATGCGGGGAAAAAAGCCGTTTGTTCTAGCGAGCTTCAGATCTGATCTTCTGATTCGTACAAAGTTCAACCCCCAATCTCTTTGATTACATGCTACTCTTGCCTCCTTGCCTACATACATTTGCCTATATGCTTACTTACACGCTGTGAGTGAGCAATTATATACCTACGTAGGTATCAAGTGAGGAGCTATCCGTTGTTTGTGTAGTAGGTAAAGATACCTCACTAGGTCCTTGAGAAGGGGGAGTAGCTGAGGCAGGTAGTAGACTGCATGCACGCATGATATAAGTAGGTTGGTCTGAGCTATTGTTATCGTGGTACTTTGAGCAACACAACGTGTCTTATCGCCGCTATTACTGTATCACCTTTGCCCCTCACCTATTATTTACTATCTGTAACCGGTCGGTGAGATTCCTTCCCCTCAAGCTCTGACTGCTGCCTACATATCTATTAGGCGTGTGGTGTGCGGGTATGAGGTCATGCACGAGACTCATCCGGGTGCCCCCGACCCCGACCTTAACCCCAACTTCAACCCCGACTTTAACCTCGACTTCGACTGTCATAACCCCTCTTGCTCTTACCGGTAGGAGAGCGCGAGCGTATTCAGTAACTGCTACTACTGCCAGCAACATCAGAAGAAGTGGTTACAGGAGCGGAAACAAGGTTATTGCGGATTCTTCTTGTTGGAATTTGAATTCGAATAGGGAGAAGTCCTACAACAGTAAGAACGAGAAGAATAGCTGCACTATCACATCTGTTCGATCCTTGCACACTGGTAGTGCCACCAATATGGCGGATCTCAAAATCGATCTCACGGCCCCGAACGGCAAGAAGTTCGCTCTTTCCACGGGCCTTTTCATCAATAATGAGTTTGTGAAGGCTAACGGAGGAGAGAAAATCACGACTATCAACCCTGCGTAAGCTCATCCTTTTTTATTTTTCAATATTGCTACTGCTCCTATTCTACAAACACTACCTAGTACTACTCGCACACCTTGCTTTGCATTGCGTTATTGTTTGCTCTTTACCTCTACTTCTTACCCTTTCTGTCTCTAAAGCTGGTCTGCAAATATCGGACCGAACACTAGATAAGTGCTAACCACCGTCGATAACCAGTGACGAGCAAGAAATATGCTCCGTAGAAGCTGCGTCGGCAGAGGACATCGACAAGGCAGTGGCAGCAGCAAGGGCCGCCTTAAACCATGAGTCCTGGCGTGATCTCCCGGCCACTGATCGCGGTAGGCTTATGTTCAAGCTGGCCGATCTCATTGAAGAGGAGAAGGAGCTCCTAGCCACGATCGAGACCTGGGACAATGGCAAGCCCTATAGCTCTTCCCTCGGTGACCTTGGAGAAGTCATCGAATGCATCCGTTACTATGCCGGCTGGGCCGACAAGATCTATGGCCAGACCATCCCCACGATACCCCAGAAGTTCGCCTACACGCTCAAGCAGCCTATTGGTGTGTGCGGCCAGATCATCCCCGTGAGTTTTCCATTTTCACGTATTACGTCTTGTGACTGACGAGAATTAGTGGAACTATCCGCTTGCCATGGCGGCGTGGAAGTTGGGTCCCGCGCTTGCTTGCGGAAACACATTGGTCCTGAAGCCTGCTGAGCAGACACCACTATCTATCCTCCACCTCGCTACTCTTATCGTCAAAGCTGGTTTCCCTCCTGGAGTGGTCAACATCACCAATGGATACGGCAAGGTGGCAGGTCAGGCACTAGCCAGCCACCTCGGCGTCGACAAGGTCGCATTTACTGGCTCGACAGCGACAGGCAAACACATCATGAAGACGGCGAGCGTCAACATGAAGAACATAACGCTTGAGACAGGTGGCAAGTCGCCACTCGTCGTATTCGCGGACGCGGACGTCGACCAGGCGGCCAAATGGGCACACATCGGCGTCATGAGCAATATGGGGCAGATCTGCACGGCGACTAGCCGTATCCTAGTTCACGAGAAGGTGTACGATGACTTCGTCGCTCGGTTCCACGAGGTGCTCAAGAACACCAGCAAAGTCGGCGACCCCTTCGCCGAGGACACGTTCCACGGACCGCAGGTGACAGGGGCGCAGTACGAGCGCGTGCTCGGGTTCGTCGAGTCGGGGCAGTCTGAGGGCGCGGTGCTGGCGACGGGCGGCAAGCCCTGCCCGGTCAACGGCAAGGGCTACTTCATCGAGCCGACGGTGTTCACCAACGTCAAGGACACGATGAAGATCTACCGCGAGGAGGTGTTTGGCCCGTTCGTGGTCATCGCGTCCTTCTCCGCCGAGGAGGAGGCGGTGAGAATGGCCAACGATACAACGTACGGTCTGGGTGCGGCGGTGTTCACGCAGAACCTGGAGCTCGCGCATCGTGTGGCGGCCCGCATCGAGTCCGGCATGGTCTGGATCAACTCGTCTAACGATAGCGACTTCAGGGTCCCATTTGGCGGTGTCAAGCAGAGCGGTATCGGCCGCGAACTAGGCGAGGCGGGTCTGGCGGCGTATACACAAACTAAGGCTATCCATGTGAATATGGGACAGAGACTATGAGTTTGGTGTGCTTATCTGGGTGTGTTTGAGGATTTGCTAAGAGGATAGGCGGTAAAGCAGAATGTTGTAACTACTTAATCCTAACTGCCAGGTAACGGTCATTGCTGGGGAGGTCGTGCGGTAATCTGACCTTGTTTGGAGGCCGTGGGGATGGCACCATGGCGTAATGTTATGAACGTAACGCAAGATTCCAAGTTGCCCTAAGCGTTACAGTCGGCTTTTCGTTGCTATACTATAGTATGATGTCCATGCAATACATCTGTACCAGCCTTCGCTTAAACGTAGTGGGTTGTTAGCATGCCGTGGTCACCTGCTTAGCTGACCTTAAAGTCGTATTGTATAGAGGGGGAGAGTGATGAACGTCACGTCACTTGATACCTATCTCGCCAGCTGGCCCCAGCACAACGATATGAGGCGGAGTGTTCTCATAGGTTGGCTCGGAATCTGTAGCCGAACTTGGGATGGCGATTGCCCACGTGGTGTAGGGTCGGACGACATACGAACGAACTGTTGATTCCATTCATTTCCACCCAGTGGTAACTAACCTGGGTATGCCCTGTATATAGGTACGTCGTACACGGGGTAGATAGGTACTGCACAGTGGCCCCGAGGTAAGTAGTAGGCAGAGCATGAATCGGCTTTGGGAAAGCAAAAAACGATGAGATAAGATCAGATCGGACGAACCCCGGGTCCGAGTGGGTGGGAGACCCTGCAGCTCACGTTGCATCAACCTTAAGGGAGGTAAGGTGAGGTGAGGTAGGTACTGTAATTAAAAGATAGGAGGGGTGTGGCGTTCTATAAGAGGTGGGTATGTAAGGTAGTGCGACTTGGATCCGAAAGGACGGATATAGTTCACCTTCTTGTAGCACCATCTAGATTGTTGTTGTAGGTAGCACGATCATAAGGATGCTATAGATACGTGTACTATACTGTACATATAAGATATCTCACTATGCGGGCCCATGATGATAAGCTTTCTGGAGTTGTCTTTGCATCTTATAATATATTTATGATTGGGTTGACTTAAAAACAATGATATGTGTAGATAGGGGTTTAACTAGTAGTTGTGTACTGGTGCAAGGTAGGTATATCTACTACTGCTATGCACTAATGGCCAACCTGACCCATACACTCACATTATACATAGAATACCTACCCAACAACTATAATGATCAGCAAATTATATATGCACATAAGACACAATCAAACCGGGCGGTATTCTTGTTGCTTATAGGGGTTGTTACTGATTTAGAGTCTTTTTGAAGAAAAGGATTTAGAGAGAGATTGCAAATGGACCTCTATACTACATACATAGATGCACAATAATCCTCATTGACGTAGGGTCCCACTGGTGGGTCGTTATAGTAGTATCTTGGTAAGATCCGAAGAAGGCAGGTAACCAAACCAATGAGATGAGGTTACACGTGAAGTATCTCGCGCGCTAGCATTTTCTAGTCAGGTACCTATGGAAAAAGAACCCCGCGACGGGATGGCGATGTGGCTTGGTCGGTGGCCACCCAACAATGCGGAGAAGGGTGGTTGGAGATGGGGGAGCAAAAAGGAGCCAGATGGCTTTCCTTGGGGAAGCTACCACCCGTATGTGCACTGATCACATCCGCGCGTGCCCCTTTACCAGTGTAACAATCAAAATGTCTATATGCTGTATTCTGTAGTCTGAGGAGATATCCATGTAACCATTCGTTTTTCTTTTTGGAATTAGCCGTTTTATCGTATGTCTACAGAGCCAAACGACTGTCTACAGATGTAGGTTTGCCTACGTTGAAGTTCCCTACCCCATCTACCGGACTATCGTGGCAAAAGCCAATGCACAATTCATCCGAACCTCACATTTGATCCGATCGGAAACCATAAAGAATACCGTAAAAGTGCCAAGCTTGTTCAAAGGCCAGACAACTCAAGCCCGTAGATTTGCTTCTCCAAGAATAATCAAAGCAATCCACGCGAAGGATGTCACGCTTGGGCGATCCCTTCCAGATTCTATACCTAGGAACCCCTAAGAGAAATCTAAAAATCCTAAAATACTAAAAATTCATTCACCATAGATGCCCTTCCTCTATAATCTCTAGCTTACCTACAAGGTAGAACAACATGTGCGGCCGGTCGGATGCACCGAATACTAGTCTTGCATTGTCTTGAAAAGACGGAAGAAAGGAATAATCCTTAGCAGAAAAAAAAAGGGAAAAAAGAAAAGAATAACTGATACATACTGGATGGGACTCACAGATCGGACCCATGTCACCCAACTATACCCAACCCCTGTAATAAGCAATCAATCTGAATGTGTCTGAATCAATCAATGGACAGAGAGCATCGGTATTGCACCCAAGCTATACATTAGCGAACGCAAGTAGAATTGGGTCTCCGTGTTCCAACCAAACTGTCTTGCATACAGCATACGGAGAATACAACAACGACAAGATGCAGCAGTAGCATTGCAAGGTGCGAAGCAGACCTAACTGCACGAGACCCAACGCCACATTGTTGTCAACTGCCTGATTGAATCGAAGGCTGTACCCACTAGTACCCAAGTACCGGAATTTACACAGCATCGCCGGCGCCCAACAAGTCTTATCGAAGAACGAATCTTCGGCCCGTACCCATCAGCACCAACCAATATAAGTAACGTTGCGGTGCTACTGCAAAGTGCCTGTACCGTACGTCACTTTGACGATGTACCAGGACCGCAATATTACCAGACGAGATACCTACGATAGACACAAATAAGCAATACACACTAGCACGGACTAGGATTTGACCTCCCACCGGCACCACACCGACACCCTGTCGTCTTTTGTACATACTACCTTAACATATTTCTTGGGTAATGGAGAACGGTACTTGTCTACCGACAGCCAATCCTTTACGCGCTCTATTAACCTTTTTTAATTTCGCCGCCACGCGACCAAACTTCTGGACGACCGAGTATTTACTTGCCTGGCTGCACCTCCTTTTTTTCACTTCTGTTCTGTGCTGTCCTGTGCTGTTCTAGACTTTGTGCCCTTTGGAACCTGTTTCGCTGTAAGTGGTTCTACCGCCTAGTTATAAGTCTAGGTATAGTAATCCACTAGACAGAAGTAATTGACTAACATATACTCAATTAGGGGCCTTCTTTTCCCCTCCTTGGTGTGTCTTTTCGTCAATCTTCATGTATTGAAAGCCCCGCCTGGGGAACATACATTCAGGATGATGCTATCGAACTGCCGTGGTGGCATGTTCACCATGCTTGTCTCGCTTTGGCTTCTCATATCGCCTGTGTTGGCTATCTGGCCTGCTCCCACCAGCATAAAGACGGGGGATAAGACACTGTGGATAGGATCTCAGCTGTCCGTCACCTACAATGGAAAGCCAGTGAGTTTGTACCGCAGCAGATGCAGACCGCGTCTTGCATATCTCCCGAATCATAGATAGCAGTGACTGACCATAACAACTTTGATGTCAACAGCTTCCTTGGACTTATGGTTACGAGCCGAAGGGTTCCAAGTTCTCCAGCAGCGAGGTTGTGAGGGCCGGTGTGGCTCGGACCATGAAGAACATTGTCCAGGACAACTTTGTGCCGTGGATGCTGTACAACCGCATGCAGCTCGAGTCTACTGAACCCAGCCTTGGCCACGACAAGGCATACGTCACTCATTTGAGCATTACCCAGAAAGAGAAGGATAGCACCAAGACGTTCAAGCCCCTGGCCGGCGAGGTCGACGAGTCGTACAGCTTGAAGGTTGAGCTAAACGGCCAGGCCACCATCACAGCTGTGTCGTCGATCGGTGTTCTACGTGCCTTGGAATCCTTCTCTCAACTCTTCTTCCAGCACTCCAAGGGACCATTCTTCTACACGAAGCAGGCACCGGTCAGCATCACTGACAAGCCCGAATACGACCACCGTGGTATTCTCTTCGATGTCTCGCGAAGCTGGTTCCCCATGGACGCCATCCTACGCACTATCGACGCCATGGCCTACAACAAGATGAACCGCATCCACCTCCACATGACCGACTCTCAGTCTTGGCCCTTGGAGATCCCCACCATGCCCGAACTTCACGAGAAGGGCGCATACGCGGTAGGCAAGACTTACAACCCTGGTGATTTCGCCAAGATCCAGCAATACGCCGTCAACCGTGGTATCGAGCCCATCATCGAGATCGACAGCCCCGGCCACTTTGGCATTGCTGCTCTCTCTCACCCCGAGGTTATTGCTGGCTGGGACTCCTCCCCCTGGTCAGCCTACTGCGCTGAGCCCCCTTGCGGCCAGCTCCGTCTCAACGAGCCCAAGGTCGATAAGTTCCTGGACAAGCTGATGGACGACCTGCTGCCGCGCGTCTCACCTTACAGCGCTTACTTCCACACCGGTGGTGACGAGGTCAACTTCAACATGTACCAGCTCGACCCCTCTGTCGGCACCAACGACTCGGCCGTCATCGTGCCCCTCCTGCAGAAGTTCATCGACAAGCACCACGCCCGCGTCCGGAAGGCGGGTCTTACTCCCTTCGTCTGGGAGGAGATCCCGGCTAACTACAACGTTACGATTGGAAAGGATGTCGTCGTTCAGTCTTGGCTCGGCGATGAGGCCATTGCCTCTCTCACTGCCCAGGGCCACAAGGTTATCAGCAGCAACTACAACTACTGGGTAAGTCGGACCGCTAAGTCTCGAATAAAAGCCGAACGAAGAGGAGAGTGATGGAGAAAAAGAAACATAGTGAAATAAAGACTGGCTGACAATTGCTTAAAAACAACAGTACCTTGACTGTGGCCGTGGCCAATGGCTCAACTTCGCCGAATCCGACCGCGCGGAGTACTACCCTTATGCCGACTGGTGTGCGCCTTACAAGGGATGGCGATATCTGTACGAGTACAACCCGCGCGCGAACCTGACGCCCAAGCAGGCCAAACTGGTGCTCGGCGGCGAGCTGGCGGGATGGAGCGAGTCGATTGACGAAGCCACCATCGACGACATCCTGTGGCCTCGCGCGAGCGCCGCCGGCGAGGTCCTATGGTCCGGACGCACCGACGCCGCGGGTAACAACCGCACCCAGCTCGACGCCAGCGTACGCCTGGCCGAGTTCCGCGAGCGCCTGATCGCCCGCGGCATCAAGTCCGGCACCATCCACATGCCCTTCTGCACTCAGGGACAGAACTCGACTGCTTGTCAGTTCATGTAAATAAATGAAAAGAATTAGTCCCGAGCCGAAGGGAAGAGGCAGGGGGGCGAATAAAAAGAAAGAAAAGCACGAGGGGATAATATACCAACATGACTTTTCTCGGTGCATTTAAGTGTACTTACTAGCTAATACGCATATAATTTACTTTTCGTCAGCCTCCACACTTCCTCTACCTGCTTACTATTTTCTCCTGCATGTGAGGTTTCCGGGGTGCCTTGTCGAATCCGATCCGACCCGATCAAGTCAAATCAAGTCCCGGTGTCATATCCGAGTTGTCATTAATAAGTAACATCGAGATGGATTGGAAATTTTGTCGTTGCTGTTCCTCCCGGGGAACTGGCCAACTTATCTAAGGCATCTTGTTGTATAGGAGTGATGACGGAGTGCGATGCCCTTCATCCTGGCAAAGCCAATTTCGACCAAGACCAACTAACCCAGGAGACTGGTGGGATGGTTTGAAGGAGAAAAGGGTTCGTCTCAAAGCCATCCAAGTAGATGGTTTCTTGTTGGCGAATGCATGTGTATGCTGTATGTATTGTCCCGGTGGCAAAGCAAGATATAAGGAACTATGCACCCCAAATTCCGACTACATATCTACCCCAGATATACATATCATTCCACATCGAAATGTCGTCTTCTCAAGACCTAGAGACGTTAGAAGTTATAGGCCTACATACATACGTACACGTAACACCCAGTCAGTTTATCTGTGACTCAAACAGATATATATCTCCTTTTTATCAAACTAATACACTACCACTTAACCTAACTTACCGTGTGTACATATCTATCTATATAGTAAGTATGCAGATATAAAACGGTAGATATGACTATCCGTACCGAATAAAAACAAACCTCGGCTTCTACAGTATTTTCACATGTTCGTAGATCCCCAGGTTAGATTTACCGACTGCTGGAGCTGACACGCGCTTAATACTATGTACTGGGCTTAGTGGGAGTCGTAAGCACATGCATACATAGATAGGTTACAGGGATTATCTCCGTTGTCAATCAGTCATGTGTATGTGGTTTCGGTTTCGGTATCGTGTTAGAGGCAGTTAAGGTGGTATGCTATACGTTTCCGCTCAGTTGTACTTGAATTCATTGATGCACGTTTTTGTGCAGTAAGTAGTAGAGTTGACAATGACTACCGAATGGACTTGATCCAATCCTATCCTATCATATCACAGCAATAACTTCTTGTCGCCTCCCGTGACGCTAGTTGGCGGATTGGCGTTAGGGTGTTGCCTAACCGTCTTACCCTATTCGATGATAGTTTGCGGTGTGTGCTTGGACCGAACGTTTATAGGGTTGGAGCTAAGGTGTGTGGTAATGCGGGGATGAGCTTGGAGTAAATGTAAGTAGTAGGTATTGGACTTGTATGTATAATACCATTCATTTCATACCTTTTTATTATTGAAGATATGCCTATGTAAGCGAAGCGATGTTATAGGGGAGAAAAGAGAAAAGCCGGCAGCTTATGACGTGATTAAGCCTTAGTCGGCGATATGCTTGAATATAGTGGTGCTCAAGCTTTTGACAACAAAGTCTCTGGACTGACCTATTTCATCATGCCATGATTGCCATGTAGACTAATTATCGAGCTAGTATGTGAAGCTCTCTAACCTAGCTATGTATAGCTGCCTACATAGAACTGCCTATCAAAACCCTTCGACCACAATGGTGCAACGACGTGCGTGGGGAACGACATGGGAACAGGGGATATGGGAAAAACGGGCCAACCAAACCCCGCATTCTCGTGGTTGCAAGAATCCTAAAAAGACCTCGGTACAGACCGAGTTGGGACAAGTCTATCCTAATCCTAATCATACGAGGAGATGTGCAGCCCTGTTTGCCTTGCCTGTCATGGATCCCCTGCAAAATAACGGTAAACTCACTATGTATCCGTGCTTGACCCAAGCGAACGAAGTCTGCCATGAGTTTTTGTCCGTCGGCCCAACTGACTGCATATGCTGGCGTCATTAGGACCAACGACAAGGCATGATGCTATTAATATAGAATCGTCTATCAGCTAATTAGCCACGCGTATGACTACTACACCATACCGAGTAAAGTCCCTTTGAAGCCATAATCTTGTCTCCTTCAAAAACCAGATACCAAGCTGCAAATTACTTTATATCTACTTCTCTACAAGAGAACAGGGGGTTATAGAGTGAACTATCCAGGCTACCTGGCTAGCTTGGGACTCCCCTGCGGGTCATATGCCCATACACCAGTAAGAAGACATATAGCACATGGAAGTGAAATGTGGCATCGAAAACTTCTTTATCAGAAACGACAAGGAGGGTAATGGAACCTGGTAAATAATTTCTATAGAGAAAGAACCCTCCCTATAATTTCCCCAGTTCGCATCACATCCAAAAATATAGCCGCTGCCTGTCCTTCGTCTGGAGTGAGTGAGCGAGAAGCGACTATTGTGCCAAGTTAACGCGAACGGAATACGCAGCATGGTTTAGACAGCCAGTCAGATCTGATTACAAGCTCTCCACGAGTCAGCCAAACCTTACCTAAACCACCTGCCTAGCCCACATAGATACAAAATACAAAACAGTAAACTGGACCTTTCCTCTTGGGAGTTAAAAAGTACCTACTGTTCACACCTACTTAGCTGGCTTTTTCTATTTCGCCCTCCCCATGTAGATAGAGTCGGTATTCGCGTATATCTTAGCCCTAGTGCACTAAGAGGTCTGGTCACGCTTGGTGTTTCGTCTCCCCCTTCCCTAGCTGTTGGCATTTTTTCCCCTTTCGGGCTCTTCATTTGACCCGAATCCGACCCCCAAGAGACGCCAAAGCAAGCAGTGGGAACATCAGGGGGACCCCGCGGGACCCGACTTTTGTGACGACACTGCCGCGATCGTCCCCATCCCACTTAAGTAGCCCTCGGGCCACATCACTGGGGAGTGTTGCTGCTGTTGCTGCTGCTGCTTTGTCGAGTTGTATATTTGGGATTTAAAAGCAACCCAGGACTTAGACGGGACAGGACTGGACAGATATGAGACGGATATAATTATGCGTGTCATCTGCGTTACTGTCCACACACCATTGTAATCTGAAAAGAAAAGAAAAGAAAAGAAAAGGTCGAACCAAGATTATAAAGTATCTGACTGGAAGACGACCGAAGATTGCGCCTTCCTTCCCCTCTCGATATTCGACGTCGGCGATTGTGGATATGAGATATAACTCCTATATTGACAACGAACGATAGCACCTCCTGACCATCCTTCGTTGACTGATACAACACCGGCCATCCAGACCCTGGGAGGACAAGCAACAGACAACTGAGAGACATTCAACATGGGTTTAGTCGAGCAAGCCCTGGAGGGCGCCACTATCAAGACGTTCCTCATCTACCTAGCCGTAATCTTCACAGTATGGAGGGTCTACCTGAAGATTAACGAGAGCGTTCGGCTCAGAAAACTTGGAGCCCGGGCTCCCAGAGTTCGCAGTCGCCTACCATTCGGTAAGTGACCGGAATCGGTAAAATGGAGAAAATATTACGACCTCTCCGCTCCTTTACCAAAATACACGGAGCCACATCTAACAGGGAACTCAATCTTTTAGGCATCGACACCATCTATAAACAAGTCAAGGCTACCATGCAATATAAGAACCTGGAATCATTCTTGGAAGTTATCGCCCCCTCTCCTAACTACACCGTGGAGAGTCGGCTGCTAGGCCGCCGAATCATCTTCACCGGAGACCCGGAGAACATCAAGGCTATTCTGGCCACGCAATTCTCCGACTATGGCAAGGGCGAGCCCTTCCACCGCGAGTGGAAGGAGTTCCTGGGCGACAGCATCTTCGTCACCGACGGCCAGACCTGGCACGCTAGCCGTCAACTGCTGCGACCCCAGTTCTCGCGCGAGCGTATCAGCGATCTGCACACCTTCGAGAGCCACCTCGAGGTTCTATTCAAGGCCATCGCCAACGGCGGCGCCCTGAACGGCCCTGACCAGGACGTGGACATCGAGGCCGGAAACGGCAAACCGCTTGAGATTAGTGAATTGTTCTTCCGATATACGTTGGACGTGTCGACGAGCTTCCTGCTTGGTAAAGACGTTGGATCACTCACGTGAGTCAGAGAACCCAGCCACCCGTCATTTGGGCCTATCCCTTGCATAAAATACGAGCATTGCATCATACACGGGTCACAGAGACGGCAAAATGCTGACTCAGAAAATCCACACTACAGAAATCCGCGTGAGCCATTTGCCGAGGCCTTTAACGAAGTACAGAGAATCCAAAGCATCAAGGCGCGCGCCGGACCGCTACAGTTCCTCGTACCACACGGCTCGTTCCGCCGGGGCCTGAAGGTGGTCAATCAGCTATGCGACATCTACATCGACCAGACGCTGCGTCTGAGCCGGGAGGAGCTGGCGTCCAAGACCAAGTCTGACCAGGAGTACACGTTCCTGCACGAGCTGGCGCAGTTCACGCGCGACCGGACGGTGATCCGCGACCAGCTCGTGGCCGTGCTCCTGGCAGGGCGCGACACCACGGCCGCCACTCTGTCCTGGACCCTGTACGAGCTCGGCCGTCACCCCGAAGTAGTGCGCAAGCTACGCAACGAGATCGTGCGCACCGTCGGCGTCGACCGCACCCCTACCTACGAGGACCTGAAGAGCATGAAGTACCTGCAGTACGTGGTCAGCGAGACCTTGCGTCTGTATCCCGTGGTCCCGTTCAACGTGCGCTTGGCCCTGAAAGACACGACTCTCCCCCGGGGCGGCGGGCCCGACGGCACGCAGCCCATCGCCGTGCTGAAGGATACGCCCATCGGCTACTCGACGCTCGTGATGCAGCGCCGCGCGGACCTGTACCCGCCCGTTTCGGAGAAGTTCCCGGACCCGGCCGTCTATTGCCCCGACAGGTGGTTCCACTGGCAGCCGCGGCCCTGGCAGTATATACCCTTTAACGGCGGCCCGCGCATCTGCATCGGGCAGCAGTTCGCGCTCACGGAGATGACGTACGTGCTGACGCGCATATTCCAGCGCTTCGAGCGCGTCGAGAGCTTCATGGACAGCATCGATGGCGGAAACCCCACGCTCAAGTCCGAGATTGTCATCCAGCCCGGCGACGGTGTCAAGGTTGCTCTGTGGGAGGCCAAAAGGCCTTGAAGGATAGGTAATGGTCAGTGATTGGTACATACCTAGCTAGGTTGGGTATTTTGTACGATAAATGGGGCTGAACCTGAGGGGAATGGATGGTGTGGTAGGGACCCGTGCGTAATGGGGCTTGAAATCTGCATCAGATAGGACAAAAGATGTACAACCCGACAGACTGTCAAGGGGAGGTGTATAGCACAATATGCCTTGGTGGCCTGAAACTGAAATCAGTTTCCTCCTCCTTACTTGGTTCAGGCTGAGACTAGGGGGGCGAAGAGAACCATCAACCAACGGCTAACAGCATGTCAGACACAAAGCGGTGTAAGCCCTTGCGTAGCATTTTTATGTCGTATATACCAAATCTTATGATATATGTTAATTTGTCTTATCTTCCCCTTGTGACTACTGAATATGCGGTATTAGTCAGGTCTCGTGCTGATACACGGACATTATACGTATTCGCGTTTTCAGCGGTAATAAACCAACCAGGTTACAGATGTAATCTGTACATAACTACTCCATATGTTTACAGTCCTTTGCCGCAAAAGCTAGGTGATCATTGCTTGAGCCACATAGTTCAATCTCTGGCCCCGATATCTATGCAAGGCAGGCACCACACTGTAACCCGGATTATTCATTGGACATTCGGTCAGCCTTGACGCAAAAAGTGTTTGGGGCGGACGTGCCGTACCAGTGAGTTGACCTAGGTATATTAGGCAACCAATGTTCATTCATTTTGCTCTGATAAATGAACTTTGAAGGTGCATACAGTTTCACAAGCAGTTGAGTAATGCCACTTTACAAAGTTTAGTCCACGCAAGTCAGTGACGTTATTTCCAGCCAAATACCGAATCTTTCTCCTTGAGTCCTTGCTGGGTGCCCACTCTCATTATATCAAAATTTGGGGCTCTTACGTACACCAAGCACACCCGATCTAGGTACCTACTTTTTACTTGTCTGCTACGAAGTTTGCTGTGGAATAGCAACATGTTTGCTACACAGTCGCAGGTACCGGTAGGTGTAAGCAGGCTTGTGAGAGTGCTTGGGTGGGGTTAATCAGTCTAGCACTGTGTGTATTACTGTCTTTATCTGCCTAGGTACAGTGCAAATTCGGGCGCTCTTTAGAATCACATAATCACAAGGCTGACAAATGTGGCGTGTGGCTTGACCCTGTGTTGTACCCCAAGACGGGCGTTCTAAGGTTGCGCCTACCGTAGTCCGCAAGATTCAGGACTTGCCGCAAGGTTTCTTTAACCTCCTAACTTTGACCTTTGCCCACATCTCGTCATTCCTCCCACCACATTCATAAGCTCAACGACCGCCACCTTTACCAACTTTGAAGCCTGGTATTTGAGCATTAAGATCCCATTTAGACATCCCTTCATCGATTGGCCCTGCCGATTTCTTTAATCGAATACCTGCGCGTCGTTGCGACGTCGCCACTTCAATAACTAAGCCCACTGTTTTTACCAGGTGACCGATCACATTCCCTGCAATCGTTCGCGAGCCTTGGTCTTCCGGTCGGCCTCGCACCTCCAACCGTGTCTTTGTCTTCCAAGCCACAACTCACTCGTTCCCACACCCCTATAAGATGTCGATCGATATCGCCCTTAACACGCCTCTGGCGGACGCCCTCACTAGCGTGATCCAGCCGAAGCTGATGGAAGTTGGCTGGGCGCAGTCGAATGATGATGCCGCGTTGTCAGAGTACGTCATCCTAATGCTCGTCAATGGCAAGACGCAAGAACAAATCGCCGCAGAACTCGCTGGTGACCTCCTGAACCTCGGACCCGATGACCCAGCCGCCCAAGACTTCGCCCAGTGGCTTTTCAATCAGATACATGCTCTGCAGTCACGGTTGAACAATGGTTCCGCACAGATAAGCCAAGGCGGAGAAAACGCACCTCAAGCCGATGCTGCTCCGGCACAGCAGGACGTGGAGATGGACCACACAACAAATCCCCCCGAGATCATTGCGTACGTTCATGTCCCTCTATTTATATGACGGAATACTAACCAAACTAGCCCCACTGGGCCCAAATCGATGAGGAATGGCAATAACATGAGAGGCGGTGCTCGTGAAAAGCGCATGTTTGGACAAATGGCAAAAGCTATGGATCGCAGCCACGACTCCGTATTGCACCGTGTGCGAGGGAACGGCAACGAGCGGATTAACGTCCACAATAGAGCACCACCAACAGGGCCCAGAGGCGGCGCGCGAGGCAACAGCCGTGTGGTGAACAACCGTGCTGCTGGCATCGCTGCGGGACTAAATCAGATGGCCGGTGGTATGCCAGGCATGAACGGCCAGCCCGGTATGAATGGCATGGGTGATATGAGCTGGATGATGGCTGGCGGAGGCCAACAAGAACAAATATTCCAGCTACTCCAGCAACAGAATCAGATGATGGCCCAGTTGCAACAGCAGCTTGCCCAACAACAAACCCAAGCTAGCAACGGCAACAATGGTCGTCACGGAAGATCTCTGTTCGATCGTGTTCAGAACCCACGGGGTGGCAGGGGAGGGGCGCATCATGGAAACGGCCCCAGGCCGCAACATACAGACTCTACGAAGTCAGCCAACGGCAATACTGAGGGCGAAGATGTCGATATGTCACAAGGCAGACAAGAACCCTCCAATCCCGAGACGACAATGTGCAAATTCAATCTCGCTTGCACCAACAGAGATTGCAAGTTTGCCCATCAGTCTCCTGCCGCCCCTCCGAACACAACAGTAGATGTTACCGACGTATGTTCTTTCGGCGTGGCTTGCAAGAACTGGAAGTGTGTTGGCCGACACCCCTCGCCGGCTACAAAGCTTGCCCATCAAAACGAGCAGGAGTGCAAATTCTACCCGAACTGCACCAACCCGCGCTGCCCTTTCAAGCACCCCGACATGCCCCCTTGCCGGAATGGTGGAGATTGCAAAGTGGAAGGATGCAAGTACACCCACCTGCAGACGATGTGCAAATTTAAGCCATGCAAAAATCGATATTGTCCATTCAAGCATGAGGATGGACAGCGCGGCACGTTCTCCGACATGGTCTGGACAGCTGATGGGTCGAAGAGCCACGTCAGTGATAGGCAGTTTGTCAACCAGAACGGACCCGAGGAATTGATCATACCTGGAGAGGCGGATGAGGCTGCCCAGGACGCTGCAGCCATGGATGCCGGCATACAATAAGCTGCTGCTATGTTGGCCGCTGGGATTATATTGACAGCGTTAGAAGGTATGCTAGGAATGCTAGGAATGCTAGGAATAGTACGAGGAGAGGGCAAGGTGGTTGAGGAATGCTTAACGTCTGGCATCATCATTAATTTATGACGCGGACGCCTTAAGGTTTTCTTTTCTTCAATTTTTCAAGTTGTCTGCATTGTATATTACGACAGGGCCTATGGTGTTGTACGCTCATCGGCGACGCTCATCAACGACGTTGCGGCACAGGGGCACTTCCGGAGTTTGGGTGGGCTCTTTGATTCTTGTAGATGATCCTCAGGAGTTAGATGGTCACAAGGAAAAGATTTCGGGACCACATACTTAACAATATACCCCAATGCAATGTTTTGTGATGTGCTATTATTTCATCAAGAGTTAGTTCCCGAAACTTGACTATAAAAGGTGATCTTGCTTGGAACTTGCGAACTGAAGTTCGGCTTGACTGGGTAAGTACCGTAGGCCAAATAGTGAGATGGACTTGGTAGAACTATTGTTCATTATGCTCAGCATAGGTACAAGGACATAAAATTAACTGTCCAGAACGCAAATATTTATATCATATCTAGCCCATACGTACAAGCCTATGTATTTTTATTGATAGTTTAATTAGTAAGGTGCCTTCATTGTTTAGTCCTCAAACTCCCCTTCATGAAAGAGAGTTGAGACTTATGTCAGCATATAGGAAGGATGAAGGCTTGTGCAACAGAAGTCACTCTATCCAGTCCGTTTACAGGTCTCTAAATTTAACTAAGACCCCTGCTGCTCCTGCTACTGTTGCTGTTTGTTGAGGCCGTCGCGGCATACAATCAACCGAGACGTCGACCCTGAAGTACGAAACGCCACTATCCCTCTCCTTCTGGGCCTTGACAGAAATGAGTACCATCTCGGAAGTAGTCTCGGAAACGCATCTGTCGAAATCGCATTTGCCGAATTTCTTGTCCACCATGTTGCGCATGTGCAAGAGGTTCTCGACGTCGTTTTGGTGCGAGGTCAGGTCGTAAAGCTCGCCCCATAGAGAGGAAGCGGGGGAGAAGACGCTGCACCAGGCACGGACGTGGAGGTCTTCGTCTTCGTTGACCGGGACGCTGTTGGGGTCGATGCTGGGGATGCGCATCAAGCCGCAGATCAGGATACATTCGAACGAGGATGAGGAGAGACACCGGGACGTGGTGCTAGTGCCAGTGGTAATGTGCAAGCGACAGAAGCCCGTGAACCGCTGGTCTCCCATCGTCAAAAACATCTGCGAACTGCTGTCCCACGAGTAGTCGGGCCCCGCGTTCCGGACTTCGCAGGAAAAACTACTATTACTCTCGTCGAGTTTTTTCCCTATACGGATGCTCAGGCGGTGCTGCTCGTCGATTAGCGAACAATCCCGGAAGGTGAGATCCTGCGGCGCGTGGAAGCGTTTCCTCTTGTGCTGTGATAGGATAGAGCTCGTCCACCCTTTGTATAGATGGAATTTGTCTGGATGCACTCGCACTAGACCGTAGTCGGGCGCGGTCTTGAGATAGACGCCTACAGAATCCTTGCCCTCCAACACTCGTTTATTTTTATTATTATTATTAGAATTATTATTAGACATGCTGGCCTCGTCGCTCAGGGTGCAGCCGAGAGGGAAGAGGTAGCTGCCGTCTTCGTCCGTTCCGAGCAAGGTATCGAGCCGGACACCCCGATTAGTGATTGAGTATTCCGTGGTCATCTTCAGATGTTGCAAAGGTTGCGCCGCTCGACACGCTCGGAACTCAGATGGAGATCGCGCTAATAAGCCCCGATACTTCTGGATGTACGGTTCGGCTTTCCATGCGAATATGGAGAGGTCGTGCTTATCCTTTATAATCTCTTCTTGCAGCCGGGTAAATGCTCTCTCCCCCTCGCCGTATATCAGCGGCATGCAGATTTCGAATATTCCTAGGAGGCAATAGGCGATGTCTTCGACCCTTTTCGTTTGTCGGCCAGCAGCCCATGACATGCGCGTGGCGGCCGGTACCTCACCGAGGAAGCTTGAGTTCGACAGTACCCGAGTCGACACGCCCGTGATGTTGTGCAGCACATCGATGAGGCCCGCCTTCGTGCCCCGTAGGTTCCATTCCCTGTCGTAGAACTCGAGAAACCTTGGTGCGATGAGTTCCTGCAGCGTCCACCCCCGTCGAAACCACGCACATTTGGCAATGTCTTCTTCAAACGTAGCAACCCGCTTCTGGAGTGGACCTGGCTGCAATTGCTCTAGATAGGCGAAGCAGACCGCGGACTTCTTGTACCAGTGAAACATGGAATTGATAGCTTCACTTAGCTCAGCACTTGAGGTCTTGTCGATGCAACATGTATCGACCCAACACCACTTGAGACCCCTGTGCCGCGCCAGCTCACAAACGGCCGCTATCTTTTTGAACCCTTTCTTTTGAGCTCTTTTGTTGCCATCATAAAACTCCTGGAACGATACCTCTTCATCTTCTGTCCAAGTATGGGACAAGATGGCATACGATCCTGGCGGGACCGCAACATGGAATTGCAGTTCGAGGAGTGTAGTGTCGATCAACCACATTTCATAAGTCGAAATCTATCCAAGCTGTAGATTGTGAGGTGATATCCAGCTGACAGAGAGGGGAAGGCGTGTTTAAAAAGCAGGTCAGAGCGTGACCTGAGCTCGGGCAACATGAGCATCAGAGGTCTCTCCATCAGCTCATACCGACGTGGCCGCCAAAACGAGGAAGCTATATACCATGAGTAGGTAGGTATGTATATATGTATGTATGTGGCACGTATGTACACATGCACATCCATGATCGATAATACCTCATAAACTCATCCGACTGGCTAGGGTTGAAATAGGAACAAGCTTTGATGGTCAGCTTTGCCATGCAAAGTAGCATTGACGCTTCGAGTGCCATGGCTGAACATATGTTAGCGGAAACGCAGCCTTTGCCTGGTTGCCTTATTATCGTCCAGTACGCGACCGTCGACTACACCGCCTGAAGAGTGCTCCATGGCGTTCACAGGATGAAACTCCTTTGGAATAACATATCATATGTTTCCTCTCACTTCTAGGTTGCCCTTATAAATGATATTTGAAATACTCATTGCTCGGAGAGCCTCCTCGGTCTTGTGAGAGAGAACATGGTGTACGTCAGCATCGACATCCTGAATAGGGTACCTATTCAATCTGCTGGGGTAGTAGCGCCTGGAGTGGCAATGAGAACACCCCACATTGACCAGATGGAAGGTTCACTGGGGAAGTATGATAAGGTGCCCAGGCACTCAACGATAGGGAGTTGACCCCGCTAAAAATTACATCCTTTCTTTTACCTACGTAGGTCCCATGTAGATGGTAGATAGACTTCGACTTTATTAGGCCATTGACACACACCAACTCTATATCTTGCAACATGAGTGTTTTGGACTGTTACTTATTTCGTTCTTAATACCCCGCGATCGAGATTATCCCATAAGGAAGCACAGAATTAGCCATGGAGACCGACAACACAACAGACTCTTCGGGGGACCCCGATCCCATCGTCGCGAGCTATAAAGTCTACGCCAACCCCGCGCTGTCAAGCAACCGCAAGCTGCTCATCATGCAGCACCCGAACAAGCAAGGGCCCGTCAACTACCCCTACGCTCAGGTGAACGAGGTGCGTATCAAGAACAAGTCCGGGATGATCGAGGTCGACGTGCCCATCAGCCACGCGCACACCGACTACGACCGCGACAAGGGCCAGCGCTGGGGCGGCGCGCTTGCCAAGAGCACGGCGGCCAAAAATGGTGGCACCCAGGGCCTGGCCGGCGGCTTCGGCGTCGGCGTCTCGACGTTGCGGCCCAATAAGCGCAGGGATGAGTTCGAGCGCGACATCGACATGTTGGATTGGAGCGAGGCCGTCCGCCAGGACAAAGTGCTTCGGACCCAGACCCTCGGTGGACAGTTACCTCCGGAGCACGAGACAGAGTGCCAGTGGATGGTCGGTGTATTCAAGGGCAGTAAGTCTTACAACCGCAATTGTTTTCCTCCTATTTCTCTCCTTTTTCCCGACCGATCTGGCAGCTGAACGGAAATGTTTAAATATAGACAAACTCCATCTTACACCAGCCTCTGCGCTGATCCAACTACGTGCACAACTCCACCACATCGACGCCATGGCGGAGCAAGAGCGAGCAAGCCGTCGCGAAGGCGCGGGTGCAGCCGGCAAGGACGCGTCCGCGACGGCGTCAAGCGCAGGCGCTCGAGCGATCCACATGTCGATCAAGAGCGCTGACTCGGGCGGCGGCGAGCTGACGACAGAGACAATGGCAGACCGGCTGCGCACGGTGCAGACGGAGGCGTGGAGCAAGCTGAAGTACGAGGACGAGGACAGCATAAGGTCGTGGACCGTATTCAGCAACAACCTCGTCTACCGCAGCGCCAATGATGATAAGAGTTCCAAAGAAGAAGATAAAGGGAAAGGAAAGGAGAAGGAAACAATAGCTATCGAAGTCGTCGATAGCAGTAGCGATTCCGAGCAGCTTGAATCTCGGTGGGAAGAGGAAGATCTCCTGAAAGCCATCAGTGACATGAAGGATGGGCCCGAAGGTAGTCAACAACAAGGACAACAACAGCACCACCAGCAGCCGTCCCGGGCAGGTTCCTCCGTCGAAGTTAAGAAAGAGGGCGGTGGTGTTGCTTCTGCTTCTGCAGGTGCTGCTAATAAGAAAACACCGAACGCGAAAGGAAAATCCGTCAGTTTTAAGGGTACGGATAGTATGGATATCGACTAGAAAAAAGAAAAAAAGCGAGAAAGCATCACCGTGTATTTTTGCATTAGACGGCGTAAGGTTTCTTCTTGGGAGGCATGACATTGTATTTACTTACGACCTTTGGCGTTTCTTATGATCACTGCAAAAAAGGAGATGAACGAACGATCATGTCTTGTTCCTTCTGCCTACTGCTATTCAAGTACTAGGCTGCTTGCTCGCATTTTCTTATAGGGAATAAAAAAATTCCATATATTTGCGTTGCAACTCATCGATCCATTCTTCGTCCATCTTGTGCGTTATTTTGCTCATCCTTCTTTTTCTTTAACTTTAACCTTATTTAACATCTTGCTGATAAGCGTAATGGGAAGGGTGCGGGGATGGTCACTTTGCGGGCACAGAACTTCTAGAAAGTAGGGCTGACCTACGGCAGAAAACAATACCTTGCAGGCTAGCTTCTGCGGGCATTGGAGAACGAGAATCGTAAGAAACCGGGCGGAATATATAAGAGCTTTCCCGATGCCAGCTTTTCTCCGGTGCTATTTACACGCGCTATCTCATAAGGCCTAACTGTTAAGACCAAGATACAGGCTACACTTGCTTTCCAGACTCCCGCCCGATCCTAGGGTATCAAAAGAACTCATCCGAGTTCTTATAGATTCCATCGACCTATTCTGTTTCGTAATGTAGCATAAAGTCATAGAATGGTACGTAACAAATGTGCCATCGAGGCTAGGCTCTTGCCAATCCCTCTGCTAGAAGTGGGCGGTGCAGCTATATCTCACCTCCTGTCCGATGGGAGCCTGCCAACCAATACCCCATGTCGGATTTTTATGACTAATAGATCATCCAGTGCAAGCGTAACAATCAATTCTTTTCGCATACCCCCTACGCACAGCTTCAGTTCAACAACTCAACGTCAAGGCCGATGGACCGCATGAAGAGGTTAACGTTGTCGAGGCGCTCCTTCGCCATGTCAGGAGGGAGAGTCCTAGCCAAGCCAACAGTGCCCATGACACGATCCTTTACGGCGAATACGAGTCTCTGTTGTTCATCAGGGCTGGCGCCTATGCCGATAGCAGCAAGGAATTGCCAAACATAGATGTCTTCGCCAGAAGTCACGGTGCCGGGGAAGATGTTGTGTAATGTAGGTTCTAAAGTGTTGAAGAATAGGTTAAACGTAGCGACCCTGCGGCCGGTCGTTAGTAATCTGTCAGAACACACGGGCACAAAGAGAGACACTCACCACTGTTGCCAGTTTTGTTCGGTGGCTTGACCGGCTTGCTTGATTAACTCTGCGCGGCTGAGAATCATGGTCAACATAGAGACACCGATGCGAGTCCGGGCAACAAGATCGACATTCAGGTTTTGCGTGATGAGTCCAAGCACACCGGTGACGATGTCAAGGTCCGATTCGTTCAGGAGCTGGAACAAGCTAGGCATGACCGCCAGAGAGAACAATTCTATACGCTCTCGAGTAGCGGCATCAAGCGTGATGGGCTCTCCCGTCTGCACCTGCGCACCTCGAACAACGTCTAACTGATCAAGGTGAATGACAATCATAGTCAGGATGGTCGTGCGTTGCGTGGGGGAAAGATACCGGAACACCCGAGGGATAGCCCGCTTGCCTTTCGGATAGGAGATAAAACTGATGAAGGGGTGCACGGTTGTACTGCTAATAGGCTCGTGTACCCGAAGGTTGTTCCACAGCTGCTCATTCAGTTTGTTGAACTCCTCCTGTTTCTCGGCAACACTCTCATCAGCTGGTCCATTCGGTGGAGGCATATTACGGGTAAGATCCTCCATCTTCATAAGCGTAGCATAGACATTCTCGATATCCCGGAGAGTGTCCTTTTTGTCGTCGACTTTGCCGGTGGGCTGTGTTCGCTGACTGCTGGCCGGCCGGTTTGTCTCCGTTCCGCTCTCAGTTCGCTTGATGTTCAGCAGGGGCTTGGGCGTTTTCGCGTTGCTGAACGAGATTTTTCCCAAACTACCCTCGATTACCAGCTGCTTATTCTTGGGCTTGTTCTTGGCAGCCTCGACTGCACGCTGCACTTGCTGCTCCATACGTTGCACATGGTTTTGAGCACCGTGGTGTCTTGAGCCACCACGGCGGGTGCCGGTCTGGAACAAATATGTTTGGGCGAAGTTGTTTAAAGGCTGATTTGGATTAGGTCGTTGTCCGGCTCTGAGCGAGCTGAGGACCTGATAATAGAAGTCCTCGTTGAGAGCCGCCTCGTTACCCTGTTCACTGGGGTCCCCTGTGGCCGATACCAGCTGCTGCAGCTGAATTCTAGTAATAAAGCTCTTATCCTGGGGCGTCATTAGCCCGTTGTTACCAGACATGGCATGGATCTTGTGGTTGCGCTTTGCACGTCGAGCCTCAGCCTCTACAAAAGCAGCCTTCTCCTGCTCAGACAATTCAGCAAGCTGGTGTTGTTGCGGGAGACCACGCGGAATCGAAGGTTGCGATTTATGCATCGGGTGCATGGGCATTCCCATCCGGGCAGCATCTCCCGACAGACGATTCGGATTTTGTAGGATTTGGGTCGGTGCAACTGGTGGTGTCGGTTGGTGCGCAGGTAATGGGCTAGGCACACCTGGGCCTGGAATTGGCTGAGCGTGCTTAGATGGCCGCTGCAAGATTGTAATGGGATGTGCATGGCTCAACCCTTGAGTCCCTGACTGGGGATGGTCAGTGGTATGAAAGCCTCGCTGTTGACGGCCATCAACGGGTTGGCGAACGGGAGGGATTTTTTCCTGTCGATATGAAGCATGCTCTGCGCCCGTCTGGAGCTCCCGTCTCGGATACTGTGGCTCAGATTGCTCCTGTGAGGTAGGCAGAACAGGAGGCGTCTGTTTATGTCCAGCTCGCATCGACGCTTCAACCTCTTCCAAGCTCATGACCTTTCGTCCTGCTGAAGGAGTATGAGATAGGGCAGCTGGAGTTGTGGTCTTCTTAGGAGCAACGCCCCATATCGAGGCATCTATCTGCAACTCAGTCGGCTCTTCTTTGTACTTCTCATATCCAGTGCGAGCAGGCTTGGGAACAGGCGGGGTTGGCTGGTAGGAATAGCCACTGTTGTAAGTGTTGATGTTTTGTGTTACAGCGGGACGATGAGTTCTCGAGGTATGCTGCTGCAACTGGAAGCGCTGATGTTCCTCTTCCATTGCATTGGCGACTTGAGCGGTGGAACCAAAGAAGTCGAAATCCTTGCCAACAGTGCCACTGGGGCCAGTCGCAGCATCGCCGAAAGTATCGTCGTTGAGAGCGTCATCAGTCTCGTCAAGCTGGTCACCAAGACCATCGTATGTATCGTCGAAATTGAGGGCCTCGTCGATATCATCATAGTCACCTCGAAGACCAGCGAAAGGATCGTGTACCTGACTGAAGCCAGGTGCTGACGGGTTATGGCCAGCCGAGCCGGTGTTGAAGGACATGATGGGCGCAGTCCTTTAAACAACAACCGGGATAACGCGACTCGAGGTAGTCAATTGTGGAAAAAGAAAATACTGGTATGCAAGAGAATTAGTGAGGATGTTAAAACGCAGAGGCGCATAACTACTTGTATCCCGGGCTTCCAGACTAGAGAATAAGCAAGGATGGTGAACAGAAGAGAGCAAAGATCTGGGCAGGCGGCTGTGTCGGGGAGCAAACTCCACTGTAGCACACAAATAAGGGTATTTAGGTGCCCATCTATGGATGACCCATTGACGGATAGTGATTGATTGTGGGGTGGGGTGCAGTCCGGGAACAATGTGAATGATGAGTAGGACAATATTGGGCTGGTGAGGTTGTTAGGATGAATTGGAGGGGTAGGTCTGGGGTTCAAAGCTTAAAGCACAAGCGCGATTACACGTAGCACCTGGTACAGACGCTAGACGCGCAAAATCGAACCAGCCAGGGTGAGAAAGGGTAGCGAGTTCCAGAAAAACACTTGAGATGTCTCACAGCTAAGAGAAATAGAATATCCGTGACGAGGTCGAACGCAAAGGATACTCGATCATGATGTGGATAGGCAAGATCCGTTGGGAAACTTGGGATCCAAACACCGTAGAGGATTGTTAGAAAGAAAGATGCTTAAGTTCGCCGATGACCGATGACCGATGAAAACGACGCGTGGCACGACACGTTCAAGGGTAGAAACAGAAGCAACAAGAAAGGTAGGTATAACAGAAAACCGCTCCAACGCACTGGCTTCAAGGGAGCTTACTGCAAAAGCGCTCGAAAAAGTTACCTGAATGCTGGTTGAGGCAGGATCACCAACAAGGTTGGGCGGCAAGCTTTGGTTATGGAATTGACGTACAATTGTAGTGCCGCTTGCAAATTAGTGGACCTACCCGTTGAGTTTGGGCCCTGATAGGTATCAAACAATGTGCACCTGCCTCCATTTACCACTCTCCTCCAAGAAAATGTCACGTGACCAGCCCATCTATGTGCTGAATTCGATCTGCAACAGAAGCAAGTGGGAACACGCTCCTGCCTAGTTTGCTTTATTGGAGCTGGGCAGATATACATATATCTTAAGAATGACTTACACGGCCCAATCTTTGCCATCATACCAATCATGCCAATCATGCAAGCGACCGTCGTCGCTTAACTTTTCAGGATATGTCGCATGGACACGATAAGCTCCTTCTTTCAGTGTCGAGCAAGAGCAAGCGAGAGACACCTAGCCCAGTTACCATCGCCAATGTCCTCCAGCAAGAGCGTATATACTTAAACGATACTGAAAGAAGCATCTAATCTTAGGCGTTAAACTCAACAAATTGCGCTTTCCGCGGCCAACCGTAGAATACCAGGGGCTATGAGTTATCAAATATTCTTGCCTTCCCGGATGTATTATCGACGCCGGGAGTTTTCATCGGAGAAGATAAACCGGACTACCTATGAGTTTTTGTCGATGAAGTTTATCCCAGGCTTGACGTCGCTGTAGGAAGTTTGGTCACTCCTTACTAAGGATGATAAACACCCACCTCACAACAGCCAGCCTCGCCCCTATTATTACAACGCTAAGTCTCGACATCGACCTATTTCACTTAGGCAGGTTGTCTATAGAGTAGCTCCCGCCGCAAGTCCTATTTACCCCACAATTGTCTATCTGCTGCACCATTCTCCATACAGGCTGTTAGTTACTATGATCTATCGCAAGGCTGGCTACCTCGTCAAGCTTTTTCCCGAAATATATATATATTTAGGATTGACAGCTGACCGCTGTCACTCGCACAAGGATATGGCGTGTCCGGCGTTTTTGTATATGGTTTGTATCAAAAGAAGTTTACCGATATCGAGCGATCTCCCCAGGACTCGACAATGTTTGCAAATTCTGAATGGGCAAGGTAAGAATTAATCTAAATATTAGTACCACAAGCCAACGACAAGCCGGGCGGTATCCTAAATACTCGTCTCAAATCCTCCGTACAGACCATCTCTACAGCATTTGGCTGGGCAAGGATTAAGGCTGAGATCGGACATACATATCATGTCTTAAAGCCAATATATAACAGAGCTAGACACCCAAGCCCATCTTAGCAAATGCTCACTATGCATCGTAACCTTCAAGCCGTATCGTGGAGACTTTTATCGAAATGTGCTTCTGCCTGCTGCATAAGCCGATATTCTTTATCTCGCAACATAAGCCGCTCGGTTTGGTCATGCGTCGCAAAGCAGCGATTGACTACGGCACATAGTCGCCAATTGTCGCTCACAGGTAGGCAATTTTGATCTGGCATCTCTGTATCCAACTTAATCACCGCTGATTTATGCACCTTCATCAGCTCTATAACTACTCCAAAGGTCTACTCGTACGTGTTGGAAGGTAACTGGATAGCTTGATGAAGTCGAAAAGAGTTAGGTACCGCCCAGGCTAGACTTGCCCCAGAAGAGGCGTAATTTAGGTAATATTCCGTCATCCAGGTGCATGGAGTAGGTATGGTGGATGGAACAGCAAATAAAAGCAAAAAACGTATCTGCTGGTTGTATGATGCGCGTACAGAGCGAGAATATGTTTCTTATAGGACATCCCGCACATGTGAGAACGTCGCAATGGCTCCTAGTCTACATCTGTAGGTTCTGTGGAGTTCATGGGTATACGCATACCTACTAGGCCCCAGGCTCTTCTAGGCCGCATTACACTTACCGTGGATGTGCAAGCATGTAGATCAATGCCTTGCATGCAGGCCGTAGCATGTTTTACTAAGTAAGGAGTAGGGATTGCTGCATCCTTCTTGCCAAACAGAGGTATGGGCCACAATTAAGTTCGGTTGCACCATCTTAGGATAATAAAAGATACGAGGTACGGTAATAGATACAGCAGTATGTATTTCGACAAACATAATACGGTGGCACTATGTACCTGTGTAGGTGCCTAGTTTACCTGCTTCGGGTTCAAAATTACCTAGGTGTGTGAGCAGACCCCGCGTATGACTGCAAGGGCCGTTCCATCGCCGCGGTGCTATATTCCGTAGTGTGATCCCGGTACAAGGGCCCTTGCTCCAAACATAAAGCTCGAAATATTAGTCATTGATTGGTCCCCTTTGAAAACTTGAGCTAACGGGAGTTGACCTCCAATCTACAGCGGTAGATACGACTAGGTTAGTCGAGTTGGTTGATCTTAAACCGTGGCAAATGGCAGTCACCTCACTAACAAGGAAACGGCATTGATTACATAGGAGTTGCAGCACTTCTTCATAGGAATCCCGGGAATTATTAATAACGGGGATACATCAAACAAGCTACATACAGTAGGATGAGCTAGGAAATATCCTAGTCTGCAATGGCGCCGTTCTACGTTTAGGTTCTCAACTGTAAAAATCCAAGAAGTCAGAATGCCGTTCTTTGCTATCCTGCTGTGGCTATCCACTACAGCCTTATTATGACTTGTAGGAGCTACTGGCAAACTTTTTATCGCTCCTCAGCCCCTCGTACATAGTATCTTCTTGATAGGATAGAGAATGTACGGGATAATAAACGTCCATACTAGTCCCCAGTATCTTGTTGGACTGGAGCGGAATTGTTATTGTCACATGTAGAAGGGAGTGGATGCCTGAGGCATTCATATCAACAACTTCAATCCCATTTGGGCTTAGGTTACCTACGTAACCTACGTAACCTAGTACAGCATATCTCTTGTTATCAACACCGTTTTATGAAATTTGTTCTACCTACATAGGTACATACATACAATAAAACTGACGGTAACAAGTACTAGTAGATACGGTTAAAACGGCAATGGCAACGCTAATCCTCTTTCGTATAAGCTTCAGGAAACACGAAACCTGGTAATTGCACAAGGGGCTGCATCCTGGCTGGCGCTTTTCTCAACTCGTTCTTTTGTTTCGCGTCTCCCTTTTTTTCGGTGCTGGGCCAAGAAAAAAAAAAGTTGTAGTTTAAACTGTCATGCGAGTCTTTTGTGTAAACGGATAGGACGAGTTTGTATACTGAGTGCACAGCACTGTAGATAGTAACTGGCAGTAAAGTAAATAGGTAGGTAGGTATCCACTCAAGCCAATGACGGAGTCCGACAAGTGTTCCATGCCTTCTGGATCCTGACAGCGCGCATCTTGTCAACGGGGTCGGTGCCAATCGATCGAATTGTTGCTCACTGCCACTTCCTTCTCACCCTACCTAGGTATTCTTCTCAACCCTCGTGCCGATCCGCGTCTCTTTTTACCTTTATCTACCTTTACCTCCTATTTTGCCTACTCAACCTCTTTTGCCTTGACACTCCCTCCAGTGCTAAGCGGTATTACTTCTAGTCTGACAAAGGTATACGTACGTTTAGGAGTGTTACGCCGCTTTCTGTTCTGTTTGCTGCTGCTCAATGCTGGCATATACAGAAAGAAGGAGATATCGTCGTCTCTAAATTACCTCGCCTTGCGACCTGCATTCTCTTACTCCTATCCACCGTATTTCGATTCGTCTGTTGATACCGGAAAACCTAGTTAATTACCACATTCACTCCATATCTTCATAGCTTGCTTTTTTGTTTTATTTTTTTTACGCCAGAGCGCCCATTAACCTCGTTTCCCCTTATATATCTTTCGTGCGACAAAAGTGATGAAAAGAGACCCCCTTTGTCTCTATTGTGCCACAGACGCATAGGTTTAACCTTTCGTCCGCCCCGCCAGCATTGGGCCATCCGCCCCCTTAGCCCTCCGTTTTGTACTCCGAGAAGCAACTCTATTTCTCTCGCTTATCTGTGACCTCGACAAGTCGCTGCACGTACGACTGTTGTGTTCTTTCGCCACCAACGCACACTCATACCTATACATCCGTACATCAACACCTAGCACCGTCGCCAACACACCGATATTCGCCATGGCTGCCGGAAATGCACGTATCGTAAGATACATTGTCTTCGCCGCTTTCGTAAGCTCTCTCTGTCGTCCCCTTCTTTCCGGGCCCGAGCCGTCACCTCTGTCAGTGATTCTAACCGTACTCCGCGCTGTCAGTTCCTCGGTGTGCTTTATTTCATCTCCAACAATCAGGGTTATAGTCTGCCAGCCGACTCGTTCCGTACCAGTAAGCCCCAATCACCGATCGGAGTCCCTGGAGGCGAACAGCCCAACACCAATATCGACGAAGGCTTGTCATCGCCAGGAACAGGCACCAAATGGAATGGCCCAGCATCCGGGGAGGGAATTAAAAATGACTTGGGTGGCTTGGGCAAACCGGCCTCGACGGTACCCGGTAGCAACATCGATAGCAACAACGGTGAATCCGACTCGATGAAAGGCTCGACTCGGCCCCCGCCCGGTACTCCGAAACAACAGATGAACATTGGAGAGGCCGCAATGTCTCTGAACCCAAATGACCACGGCTGGAATGATATGATGGGCACCGCCCCAGGTCCTCGCATGAATGCTACCTTCGTTACTCTAGCACGGAATAGCGATGTGTGGGATATTGCTCGTTCTATCCGTCAGGTCGAAGACCGGTTTAACCGTCGATACAACTACGATTGGGTCTTCTTGAATGATAAGCCCTTCGACGAGACTTTCAAGAAGGTGACGACTTCCCTTGTCTCGGGCAAGACTCACTACGGCGAAATTCCTTACGAGCATTGGTCGTTCCCCAAGCATATTGATCAGGATAAGGCCAAGAAGGTTCGCGAGGACATGGCTCAGCGCAAGATCATTTATGGCGATTCCGTAAGCTACCGTCACATGTGCCGCTTCGAGTCCGGTTTCTTTTTTCGCCAGGAGTTAATGATGAACTACGAATGGTATTGGCGTGTGGAACCAAGCATTGAGCTCTTTTGCGATATTCACTATGATCCTTTCCGCTACATGGCTGAGCACAAGAAGAAATACAGCTTCGTTCTAAGTCTGTTTGAGTATGTTGAGACGATCCCGACGCTCTGGGACAGTGTAAAGAAGTTTATGAAGAACCACCCCGAACACGTCGCTGAGGGCAACTCTATGGGATTCCTCAGCGATGATGGTGGCGAGACCTACAACAAGTGCCATTTCGTAAGCATTCCGATCCGATCCTGTTTTCAATCAGTTTATTAACCTTGCGTTAGTGGTCCAACTTCGAAGTCGGCAATCTCGAATGGCTACGGTCTAAAGCGTACATTGACTTCTTCGAGTCTCTAGACCAGGATGGTGGTTTCTTCTATGAACGATGGGGAGATGCTCCTGTCCACTCTATTGCTGCTGGGTTGCTTTTGAAGAAGGAAGAAATTCACTTCTTCAACGACATCGCTTATTACCATGTCCCCTTCACTCACTGCCCGACGGGTGAACAGACACGGATCGACCTGCGTTGTCACTGCAATCCTAAGGAAAACTTTGATTGGAAGGCATACTCCTGTAAGCTGATTATGAACCTCTTGTCCGTCTTACCAATACTGATCACACTCTTCCAGGTACATCAAGGTATTTCGATATCAACAAGATGGACAAGCCACAAGGCTACGAGGAGCAGCAGTAAGCAACAAGATGACTATGTTACGAGGAGATGTGTAAATTAGAAGGGGTTAGCCTATCTTTGTTTCTAATGACCGGTCATTACACGCATACAACGGCTCGGGGAAAAGGGTTTCAAAGCCTTGGTCGGGACTGGCTGGCGTCAAGGAATTGATTATCTGGGACAGATATCGTGTTTGTTCATGTGTAAATACAAATTCTGTTTCGAACAAGGGTTGCCCATTACCCTATCTAGTGTGGGATACAAGTTAATGTACAGGTATTTATTTATGCGAGTTGTGCAAATTGAATATGTCCTCCACTACGAGGACTCCTTTTACACATCGTTTTTGGTATTCTCAGCAAAACAGCCAGGTAGTCCTTTTACGATCCAACCGACGCCTTCTTAGGTTTCTTCGTACCGTACTTGCTTCGACTCGACATACGGTTTGAGACACCGGCCTATTCATCATCAAGTTAGCATGATACAAATAGTAACTATTCACGCCAAATACAGTGGGATTCTAAAGAGACTCTCCAAAGCCGCGTAGCTGCCAGTCCACAAATAACAGCCCAAGCTCGGCATCTTATTATTACACCGTTGATAGTCGTGAAATCCGCTGGTATCGCTGCGATATAGAAACAATATCCAACTACGAGGCTACTAGAGTATTTCCCTCTACATGAAAAGGGATAATAAGAGCCCACACATACGCTCTCCCAGTGACATCGAGAATAAAAGAGAATACCGAGACAAAAACGAAACTCACCAAATCCAAGGCGCCACGGACGAGATGGTAGCGCACACCGGGACAATCCTGACTACGTCCACCGCGCACGAGAACGACCGAATGCTGCTGGATGTTGTGGCCCTCGCCGGGGATATAGGCTGTGATCATGCGGCCGGACGACAGACGGATACGCGCCGTCTTGCGCTCACCGGAGTTGGGCTTCTTCGGTCGCGTGATACCGACTTTCAGGCACACGCCCTTCTGCTGCGGACAAAGCGTGGAAGACAGAGCGGGCGAGACAGCGTGGCGCGCTCGTTGAGGTTTTCGGCAGCCCTGTGAGAAGGATGGAAATGTTAGCTTAGCTAGCTCTCTTGGTTTCGAGGAGGAAGGTTGGCGGGCAGGCATTAGCGTGCTAGATGGGCGAAATAGGCAGAGAAGTATATGCCTATATAGCGGTAAAGCGAGAGATGTTTCAGAGTTGAGGGTTGCGACGTACTCGTAGAACTTGGTTTAGAGTTGCATTGGGAGCAGGTGTCGTCGAGAAGGCTCGTGAGACTGTCAATTGGGAGGATAATATTGTCGATGATACGGTCATCTGTGGCCGGGCCAGCGAGGGCCATAATGATTTGAATAGGGGCGCGGCCATGGTGAGAGTTTGGGATTCGAATTGCCGGCTACAACCCACGACGTTTGATGGCGTACTAGTTCGTAAGATACTGCTCCTATATCCTATCACGACATTAGATAACGCAGATTTGGCGTTGAAAGGCTTGGCAGGCCTAGAGATTTTGATGCAGCTGATGACGGGCTGACAAGAAAGTACCTAGGTACCTACTAAGAATTGCCCCTCCGGGCCTTTCCCTAGCCCGAGCATGTTCACATGTCTAGAGCTCCAGGTCCAGCTAGACCGGAATTAGAAAGGCTTAAGAATCCCCAGGCCCCTGACGGCATTGACAAACGCCTCAGCTGACTATCCGCCAGTTTCCAGATATCCACTTGGCCAATGGCTACCCTCGGCATGAACGTAAGGTCTACAGCTCTTATTGACCCTCACATCCCTCAACGTCATTTCGAGGAACTTTTCTTAAACCTCTTCTTCGGAAGCAATTAACCCAAAATACACACAAATTCTTAAGTTTCCTTGAGCAGTAATTTCCTCCGTAATTTATACTTTAGTATATACCCGTTTACTTTAGGCGCAATTGCTCTCCAAAATGTCGTCGTTTGCTAGAGTGTTAAGGCCAGCGGTTATTCGGCGGGGATGTGGTGTTGCTGGGAGGTTATCGACGACGCCGCTGCGATGCGCGCGTCCCTCACAGGTTCTCAACGCTCAACAGTGAGTCTATTGCACCATTTCCCCGCCTAATGCGGAAAATTCCCAAGTGAATAGACTCTTAACACCCCTCCCAGATTACGGCCATTGTCCGCCACGCCCCGCCGTCTCAACGATATCTCTGACATTCCTCCCACCCCCATAACACATCTGTCTGAGACCGAGGCAGCGATGCAGGAAGCGGTTTCTAAATTCGCCAATGATGTCATCTTACCCAAAGTACGCGAAATGGACGAGGCCGAGAACATGGACCCGGCGCTGGTCGAGCAGCTCTTTGAACAAGGTCTCATGGGCGTCGAGATTCCTGAAGAGTATGGCGGTGCCGGCATGAACTTCACATCAGCTATTATCGGCATTGAGGAGTTAGCTCGTGTCGACCCTAGCGTTAGTGTCATGGTTGATGTGCACAACACATTAGTGAACACGGCTGTCCTGAAGTGGGGTAGTAATGAGATCAAGAAGAAGTATTTGCCTCGCCTGGCCACGAACACGGTCGGTAGCTTCTGTCTAAGCGAGCCTGTTTCGGGCTCCGATGCTTTCAAGCTTGCCACCAAGGCCACCAAGACTAGCAGCGGCTACAAGATCTCGGGAAGCAAGATGTGGATTACCAACTCGATGGAGGCTGACTTTTTCATTGTCTTCGCCAACCTCGATCCGAGCAAGGGCCACCGCGGTATCACCGCCTTCATCATCGAGAAGGGAGCTAAGGGCTTCGAGATCGCTAAGAAGGAGAAGAAGTTGGGTATCAAGGCCAGCAGCACCTGTGTCCTCAACTTCGACGACGTCGAGATCCCCAAGGAGAACCTGCTGGGTGAGGAGGGCCAGGGCTACAAGTATGCCATCGGTCTCCTGAACGAGGGCCGTATCGGTATCGCTGCGCAGATGACCGGTCTCGCCCTCGGTGCCTGGGAGAACGCAGTAAAATATGTCTGGAACGACAGGAAGCAGTTCGGACAACTTGTCGGCGAGTTCCAGGGCATGCAGCATCAGATCGCGCAATCATATACCGAAATTGCGGCTGCCCGCGCACTCGTCTATAATGCCGCCCGGAAGAAGGAGGCCGGCGAGGATTTCGTGAAGGATGCCGCTATGGCCAAGCTGTTCGCCTCCCAGGTCGCCGGCCGTGTTAGCGGTCTTGCCGTTGAGTGGATGGGCGGCATGGGCTTCGTCCGTGAAGGACTTGCCGAGAAGTTCTGGCGAGACAGCAAGATTGGTGCTATCTACGAGGGCACCAGCAATATCCAGTAAGTCTCGTCTTTCTTTGGTCCACTAATAAAATCGAATAGATGATATCATGACGAGAGGCTAACGCAGGTTTTCTAGACTAAATACGATCGCCAAACTCCTGCAGAAAGACTATACCGTTTAAGCATAAGCACAGCATAAAGTGAACATATATGCCGATGTATATAAGAAGAACTGTTCAACAAATGCAACAAGAAAAAAAAGGAAAGACCTTGCCTCCCGTGCGGTTTTCGTTTGCCATTGTGATTTTTTCGGACATCTGGCTGACTTTACGGAGTTATGTGCTTGATAGCATAGCTAGAGAGTATCGGGTTTGCAAGCATTTACACATTTTGTAACTTGAACTGAAACCTACCAACATGAATAAAAACATCGAATAAATAAATGATACGAAATAAACAACCTATCTAAGTGCCTTAGACATAATTATAAGTGACCATCTATACCTACTATACCCGAGCACCCCGTCTTCTCTTAGTCTCTATTCTTGTTATTCTAGGATGAGAGCAGTTTGCTACTTGGGTATGTGGTAGTAAAGGAACTCGATCCTACTCTATACCATCTCGTCTGGCTTCGATTCAAACATCCCAAGCAAAGCTGGACGGGGAGTAGCCACGGGCTTATTCCCTACCCCAAGGATCATTAAAACTCTTGCTATACTTTGCCCGACGCTAGCAAAAAAGATGGCGTACCACGAGAGAGAAGCAGACGTGAACCGACACCTCCTCGCGACCCAGGAGTTGCCTTGACTCGCGAACCCTGTCGTTCCGTAAGACAAAATCAAGCCTATAAACTCGGGATAATACGGCGATATACAGCTGCAAGGCATCGAGGCTTCGAAGGAGTGTGATTTTGAATATGTCCCTTGCTTCCAGAAGGTATTTATTTAAATCCCAACGATTCTTGAGCAGAAAGCCTAATACTTTTGGCAGCTGAGTAAATCTAGTAACCTAGAGGCATAAATACCGACGATTCCTTCACGCCATGTCTTTAAACAGCTTGCCTAGGTAGCTGACTGACTTTGGTCACACGTCTCCTATATCAGGGTTGTAACTTAGATTGCCTTATCGCGTCGTTGACAAGTAACGCATGTTAACCTATACACGAACAGTCTTCTTCAGCTCGACTAGTTCCTAGTTAGTCTTTATAATGTTCGATACCTTGCCGATAGCGTCTTCGAGCGAGTCACCCGAGCGCTTCACATGGGTGTCGTGGTTGGGTTCGCCGTAGTTTCGGCAAAATTTACCCCCGAGGAACTTGGGAAAGGGGACTTTCTAAGTGAAGTGTGAGTTTTCTTCTTCCCGGGAAGTTGTAGAAAACCCAGATAGCATCAGCGAACGGTAAATAAACGAAGACTTACAGCACTCGTTCTCATGGTATCCAGGCTTGTTTTAGTCGTGAGATATCTATCTACCGTATGGCATATCCGACACTTCAAGCAAGGGAAGAAGCCGTTCTTCTTCCTCATAGCTATGGATGTCTTAGCCGCAATAATCTACCTGGGCGTATCTTTCCGATCCACCAACAGAAAGAACAGCTGTGCTTACGGAACATGGTATACTATCAGCGCGATCGCGTCTCTTGTCCAGCTCAGTCTCTCGCTTTACTTCCAGGTGCTTAGCTTCGACGGTACACATATGACTGAGCGCATGACTATGGCAACCTTCTTCATGATCGGTGGGGATGTCAACGTCTTGGGCGAGAACGTCGTCACTATTGTTCAGAATAGGGGATGGAGTAAGTTGGTCTCCGCGTCGCGCCGAGCATTATATAATACTGCGAGTATCTAGTCGAGAAACTAACTGCGGCATAGCATCTCCAACCTTTGGCCACTGACTGCTGGAATCGCACATGTCTTCTTCGTGCATATGATCTATTTCGATTGGATGGATTGGCATCACACCCTGACTGGCCTCCGTTAAGTCCTTGTAAGTAACCCAGAGTGCTATCTCATTCCACTTATGGTTTTCGATATTCAAGGCTTTTTTGGACCTTATAGGAAAGTGGCTAATAGGAAGTGCTAAAGTAGACCATCATCCATTGACCCTTCCACATAGTATTACTACGTAGTCCATCTATCGATGGAATATTGTAAGTTCTGATACTTTATGGCCCCTTTCCTGTCCCCTTAATTTGGAACCTGTATGCCATGCAAGAGACACGATTATTGCCTCCTCTCGGAACATTAATTCGGATGAGGTGTCCGAACATCAGAGAATACAAGTCGTCGCTGAAACACTGACGCAAGCCGTGGACAACATCTAGAAGAAATACACACCCTCCATTTCCTATGTCGACTCCGACGACGCGCTCAACTGGTCCCTGGAAGAGATCGAGATGATCCCGCACTACGACGAGATCGAGGCCACGTTCGAGGACGATGTGTCCACGTTGCTCGTGGCGGTATGTAACGGCATATTCCAGCTTTACAAGCTCGACTACATCTTCACGGTCATTAGCCAGCTCCCCGCTGGCGAGCCCTCCACCGAAATCTAGACCGTCGCGTTCGACGCCGTGTCAACGCGCTTCGAGACCGCCTTCGACTTCACCTTCATGTTGGCTGGCCTCACATTGATCCTCATGGTCGTCTTGTTCGCCATCGGGCAGGTCTGTCGGCGCGTGCTCACCTGTCTGGGGCTCTCCTTGATTGCCCTGGTGGCGCGGGACGAGAACAACCACCCGGTCAGCCCTTGGCTGTTGCCGACACTGACGCTGGCGTTCTTCCTCGTGGTGGTGCTTTCGCACTTCCTGCAGCGTCCACGGCTCGGGCTCTCATGTTCTGGCCACGCTTGCCGCTAGGTACCGGGGGGGGGGGGGGGGGGGGAGGGGGGGGGGAAG